>TARA_R110002073_G_scaffold7464_4_pt1 | contig 134966 bp, 109 predicted proteins | sample TARA_R110002073 | Tara Oceans TARA_R110002073 (sample SAMEA4397174) | marine metagenome | biome: Polar Biome; feature: [DCM] deep chlorophyll maximum layer (ENVO:01000326); material: water (ENVO:00002006), including particulate matter (ENVO:01000060) such as... | depth 40 m
CTTGGTTTGCTTTTTGATTTCGTCGAGCAAGCGACCAGGGCTGCCCATGGCGTGGTAGCCGCCGTCCACGTGCAGGATTTCGCCGCTGATTCCGGAGCTGGCGTCGGACAGCAGGAACGCACCCGATTTCCCGACTTCTTCGTGGGTCACGTTGCGTCCCATGGGGGCCATGTGTTCGTACATCGTCAGCATTTCTTCGACGCCAGCGGCTCGTCCGGCCAGCGTGCGGATCGGGCCGGCCGAAAGAGCGTTGACGCGGACACCACGGGCACCCATGTCAAAGGCCAGGTACCGCATTGAGGCATCCAAAGCGGCTTTGCAAACGCCCATGACGTTGTAGCCGGGGACGCATTTTTCGCCGCCGTAGTAGGTCATTGTCAGGACGGAGCCGCCCGGGTTCATGATGGGTTCGGCGGCTGCGGTGACGGCCAGCAAGGAGAAAACGCTGGATTCCATCGCCAATTTGAACCCCGCTCGCGACGTGTGCATCGTTTCACGGCCCAGGTCGTCCCGGTCAGCGAAGGCGATCGAATGCAGCAAAAAGTCGATTTTCCCGAAGGTTTTCTCGGTGTGTTCGAAAATGGTGCGGATGTCGTCGTCGTTATTCGCGTCCATGGGTAGCAGGAATTCTGCGCCATCTTCTGGATCTGTCAATTTGGCAACTCGACGACGATTGCGTTGTTTTTCGTCGTCAGCACGGTCGGGAAGGTGTGTGAAACCGCATTTACCACCCTGCTTCAGAATTTCCTGAGCGATCGCCCACGCGATCGAATGGTCATTGGCGACTCCAATGATCAGTCCCTTTTTTCCTTCAAATTGCATCTTCAACCTTTTCGGCTTAGTTCTATTTAATTGTCCAGCGGTGAACATCATCGCGGCGGTTTCCAAGACCGACAAGCCGACGTTCTTCTCTGGGCACCAAAGCGTGATTGGTTACTCATCTCTTAATGTTGTCAAAGCAAATTCAACCATGGATTGGTCACAGTCTGTTTTGCCTCCGCACGCTACCTCCTCAGCTTCGGAGGCATCGATGACCCACGGCAACGCTCTGACCTCATTCATGCCGGTTCTGCTGGGGTTGGTCGGAAGTCAAGCAACGCTTCGCGGCGGCGTGGTCAGCCAGATTCAGGATCGTTGGCAGCCGACATTTTGGACCGGAGATCGCTGGGGGCAAGCGGAGTCACTGGCCAGCCAAGCGGTCGCGGACGATCAATTCGTCACCGCGGACGGTTTCGCGGGGTTGAGTGTCTCCGTCACGCCGGGCGATGACATGGCCACTTCGGCGGCGAGAGGATCGGGATCAGGTGTCACCGGGGCGGTGACGGGAGATCTGGGGTCGGGACAAGACATTTTGCCGGGAGTTGGCAGCGACGCGATTGTGTTGTCGATCGATGGCAAACCTGCTGACTCGGACACATTGAAGATGTTGGCGACCGCGTTGGGCCGATTTCTGTGGCTGCAACGCAATCATCAGAACGACGCCCGGCGTTTGTGGCAAACTTCCAAAATGTTGCAGCACGCCGCCGTTTGGCAGCAGCTCGACAGCGACGAAAAGCTTTTGGCGTCGATGGCCGATTGTGCCTGTGAAGTTTTGAACTGCGAACGCGCCACGATCTTTCTGTGGGACAAACGCACAAAGAAGTTGATTGGCCGGCCCGCGATTGGAATTGAGGGCGGTGTTCTCGAGGTGGAGGACAATGCGGGAATCGTCGGCGAAGCGTTGCACAGCGGCAGCCCGCGATGGTGGTCTGCCGGAGGCACCGATGAAGGCCGCGTCAATCGACGCATTGATCAAGCTCAAAACTTCACGACGCGATCTTTGTTGGCCGTGCCGATGGTCAACTCTCGCGATCAAGTGATCGGCGTCTTCGAAGGCATCAACGCTCGGCCCGGCGATCATCGCAACGAGAGTTTTGATGCCGCCGATGTTCGCACGCTGACCGAGTTGGCGATGCATGCCTCGATCGCGATTGATTCATATCGGACGCGGACCGACTTGACGGAGACTCGCGATCGGTTGGTCGAGCAAGCGGCCCAGTCCAAACCGTTGATTGGCAATCATCATTCCATCCAAGAAATCCGCCGCAACGCCACAAAGGTGGCTCCGACAGATCTCAGTGTTCTGGTGCTGGGCAGCAACGGAACGGGCAAAGAAGTTTTGGCCCAGCACATTCACTATCAAAGCGAACGTCGCAACGGCCCGTTTGTCGCGGTCAACTGCGCCGCTTTGGTCGAGACATTGCTGGAAAGCGAGTTGTTCGGCCACGAGAAAGGTGCTTTCACCGACGCATCAGACACTCGAGTCGGCAAGTTTGAACTGGCCAACGGCGGCACTTTGTTTTTGGACGAAGTTGGCGACATGAGCGCCGGCGGACAAGCCAAGCTGCTGCGTGTTTTGGAAGAGAAGGTTGTCGTTCGAGTCGGTGGTTCGCGGCCGATTCCCGTTGATGTTCGAGTGATCGCGGCGACCAATCAACCGTTGCAGGAGCTGATTTCGGCAAAGCGTTTCCGCGAAGATTTGTTCTTCCGGTTGAACGTTGTGTCGCTGACGTTGCCGCCACTTTCGCATCGTGGCGATGACGTGATGGAGTTGGCCGAACACTTCTTGGCGGATTTCTGCCGCCAGATCGGGCGTGCCGTGCCGACGTTTGCAGCCAGTGCTCGCGACGCGATGCTGTCGCATGATTGGCCAGGCAATGTGCGGGAACTGCGTAATACAGTCGAGCGTATTTGTTACTTGACCACGACGGATGTCATCGAAGCGAGTGATCTGATGATGTCGCCTTCCGCGACACAGGCGTCAACGGTCGTGCCGGCAATGGACGACGTCGATGGCAATTTGAATTCGGCGACGCGAGAGTTCCAGATCCAGCACATCGAGCGATTGATCGCATCGTGCGGTGGCAACATGACCGAAGCGGCCGGCAAACTAGGACTGCACCGTTCGAATCTGTATCGAAAGATGCGTCAGTTGGGAATGCCGACGTCCAGCTAGTTCGCCATCGCGAGCAATCTCGCGGCCGCTGACTCAACATCGAACCACGGTCCCAATTGTTCCATTTTGCGAGCGTCCTGTTGAATGAATCGAGACAATCATTCGGTGAGTGCTCGGGGACAATTGGGGCGCTGGTTTGATTTGCTTCTGGGCTGACTCAATCGCCGCCGACGCACTATCTTGGGAGGCATGAACAATCCCAAGAAATCTTTTCATGAGTCGTCCTTCGGCGAGCTCGCGTGCACCGTTGTCGATGGTTCCGATCAACCTTGGTTGCCGGTCATTCTGTGTCATGGCTATGGAGCCCCCGGCGATGATTTGGTCGGCTTGACGGACTACTTGATCGCCAAGCTCGGAGACGCCGCTAAAGCGGTGCGGTTTGTGTATCCGGTCGCGCCGGGTGATTTGGCCGATCAAGGGATGCCTGGTGGGCGAGCTTGGTGGCCGCTGAACATGGCTTCCCTTCAGCAATTGCTGCAAACGTCCCAGTTCGACCAATTGCACGATCAGACTCCGCCGGGAATCGAAGCGGCCAGCGGCCAACTGGTTTCCGTCGTCCAGTCGGTGCTGAACAACATGCCCGCCGATCCGCCTGAATCCGCCGGTTCGTCGGCGATGGGTGGTGAGGCCGGTCGTCCGTATGTTTTGGGTGGTTTTTCGCAAGGTGCGATGGTGACCATGAACACGGCGCTGACAGGCGACATCCCTCCGCCGGATGTGCTGGTTCAGTTCTCGGGCACGCTGGTTTGTGGACCGCAGTGGATCGAAGCTGCGTCAAAATCGGGAAGCGGACGATTGAAAGCGACTCGAGTTCTGCAGTCGCACGGAAGCCAAGATCAGATCCTTCCGTTTTCAAGTGCCGCGACTTTGGCGGACACGTTGCACGAAGACGCTTTGGAGTGGGAGTTCCGAGCGTTTCAAGGACCACACACGATCGAGGCGGGTACATTGGACCACTTGGCCCAATGGATTCTTGATTTGACGGATCGCAAGTGACGTTCTTCAACGCAACGCTGATTCTCGGAACGCTGGCTGCGGTGGTGCCAATCGCATTGCACTTGCTGGCCCGCCGTGAACCGCAACGCGTTGTGTTTCCAGGAGTCCAGTTTCTGAGACCCAAGTTGAGTTCGCAACGAAGTCGGTTGCGAATTCGTCGTTGGTGGTTGTTGGCGCTTCGCGTGTTGGCGGTCATCGCCTTGGCCGTTGCTTTGGCTCGCCCGCACATCGATTCGGCGATGTCGTCGACGTGGTGGACCGTTGGTCTGATGGGTCTGACCGGAGTCGGTTTCTTGATTCTGGCCAGCGTTGCGGTCGCGCGTGGGATGGGACGGTCGTTGGCCGTCGGCGTGGCGGTGGCGGGTTTGCTCGCGCTGCTCGGTTCGTTGTTCCTGGGAACAAGAACGTGGGCGACGTCGGGTGATTTGTCAGAAGGCAACGAGCAACCTGTCGCGATGGCTTTGCTCATTGACAATGGTCCCTCATCCAAACGATTGATCGCTAGCTCAGACGGAACGAACTCCAGCCGATTGGAAAATGCGATCCGCGAAGCCGCAACGGTGATTGAACGTTTGCCGGATGGGAGTCGTTTGGTGGTGCTGGACCGTTCCGCGACGCCGATTGGGTTTGCGTTAGATGCCGCATCGGCGCGTCTGCGTTTGTCTCAGATGAAACCGCTGGCCAATCCATTGCCGGTTCAAGAACGCATGGACGCGGCGATCGAGTTGTTGCGGTCCAGCGATTTGCCGGGCAAGCAATTGGTCGTGGTATCGGACTGGAACGCCGCGTCGTGGAAGCCTTCATCGCAAACACCTGCGATGCAACCGGAAGACGTTGCGATATCGATGTTGCAAGTCGATGCGGGCGTCGATGGGAACGTTGATGCATCGGCCGAACGCTCGATCAATCGCTTTCTGTTGCCGCCCAAATTGATTGAGGTGGCTCCGGCACCGGGTGTCTCGATCCCCATTTCGGTATCGGTTGGAATGGAATCGTCTTCGGCAAACGAGGGGCAATCGATCAACGTGACAGTGCAACTGAGTTTGTATGAGCGCGACCCGTCGTTGCCTGTCATTCGCGATGGCGAATTGGTTTTGCCAAGGTTGCGAGGGGTGGATCGAGCATCGGCGACGGTTGTTCCGGGGGCCAACGCGGAATTGGTTTTGACGTTGCCACCGTTGGATTTGGGAACTCATCATGCGGTTGTTGAGCTCGTCGGCGACGACGCATTTGGATGGGACGATCGACGTTTTTTGACGCTCAACATTCCCGTTCCGCCGCGCGTATTGTTGGTAGGCGAAAACGTGGATGAACGGAATGTTTTGGGACTGGCTCTGACGGCGCTCAAAGCACCGGATGATGACGGAGCCGGGTTTCGTGTGGCCGGCGTGACATATGCCGATCTGTCGGCGGTCGATTGGCAATTGATTGACGCGGTTGCGATGATCGACCCGCCAATCCAAATCGAGGCGGTGTCTCAATCGGTCGTGTCCGGAAGCGGACTGACAAGCCGTTCTGTCGACCAACTCGTCGAGTTGGCTCGCCGCGGCGGAGGCGTTGTGATGATGCTTGGGCCGTCAACGGAAGTGTTGGGTGTCGCGTCACCGAACAAACAGGCAGGTTCAGACGGAACGGATCGCTTGCTGCCTGATCTGGTGAGGTCGTGGCGTGTACCTGAGCCAGGACGGTTTTGGGAAGAGCGTTTGCCTTCCCATCCAATTTTACGCCCCCTGGCAATGCTGGATGACCAGCCATCTTGGAGTGCATTTCGCGTGAATCGCTACTGGCAAAGCGAACCCAACGCCGCCGCCGGTTGGCAGACCGTGGTCCGCTACGCCGGGACTCAGCACCCCGCCGTCGTTGCTCGAACCATCGCATCGGACGATCCCAGCGACCACTCAGGTCGCGTCGCGGTGCTCACCACACCCTTGCCCGCCTTGTCGAAAAAGACTCGTTCGTGGAATCAACTGTTCACCGCCGCGGACGCTTGGCCCGCGTTTGTGGTTTGGCGTGGATTGATGCAGTGGGCGACCGGAGTATCGGATCAAGCCACGACGGTGTTGGTCGGCGCGACCGCGGTGGTTCCTGAAGGGGATGCCGCGAATCAAATTCGGCGTGCCGCGGATGCGGCGGAGGCATCTGCCGACGCAACGGCAGAATCAAGCGTGCGACTGTATCCACCGATGGCCGAAGGGACTGAGGTCGACGGGGAGCCGACCATCAGCGAAGTGAACGTTGCCGAGCGTGGTGGCGTGTTCTCAGAGACGAACAAAGTCGGAACAACGTTCTTACGCGGCCCCGGTTACTGGGGCGGCTACTCAACCAACTTGGACCCCGTTTGGTCGCGAGACGAACGCGTCACCGCGTCGGAGATGGACCAGCGATTTGGAGCCGAACAATGGATGTCGTCGGACTCCGGAAAACGATTGTCGATCCAAGGTCGTGTGGGAGGTTCGCCTCCGGTGTCACTGCATGGACCAATGATGTTGCTGGCCGTGGTTGTCTTTCTGGCTGAGCAATTGCTGAGCAATCGGTTTTACCGAACATCAGGAGAGACAGCGTGAGTTGGAGCCTCGAACCGATTTACGATTCGTTGCCGGTGGCTTTGCTGTTGGTGGGTTTGATCGCGACGATGTTGTTCACAATCCTGCCACCGGGAGTCAGCGGGCGTCGACGACGGGGATTGCTGTTGCTTCGTGGTCTGGCATCCATCGCTCTGGCTTTGGTACTGCTTCGTCCGGCACTCGTGAGGACGGACAACCGGCCCGCGGCGGCCACTCTTGCGATCGCGATCGACACATCGGCAAGCATGGGTTTGCCATCCGATGGATCGGAGAACCGTTGGCAACAGCAACGACGGTCGCTGGAGCAATTGGCGGGAGGTTTGTCGGATTCCGATCAAGCGTTGCAAGTCGTCTTGATGGGGTTTGATGCATCGGCGAATGTGATCGGCGAGAGCGGAACAAGTGACCTGGAAACGCTGGCACAACGCATCGGCGAGATGGAGCATTCAGGGAAAGAGACCGATTTGTCATCTCCGTTGTTGATGGCGATGAACCGAGGGCGAAACAGTCCGCTGACCGGAGTGGCGGTCTTTAGCGATGGAACCCAAATCACGAATCGGTCGGAAGGCAACGAGGCGGAACAGTCGGATCCACGCCGAGAAGCCCGCTTAGTCGGTGCGATGGGTGTTCCAGTCTGGGCGATTCCTTTGGGGCCTCCCGCCGAGGCATCTCGACAGATCGACTTGGCAATTGAATCGTTGCCGGAAACGTTTCGCATGTTCACTGGCAACGAATCCAGTGTTTTGTTTGATGTGCACACGCGAGGCATTGTGCAGTCTCCCGCCAAAGTTTCGCTGCAGTGGATCGATTCGGCTGACCAAACCGCGATCGCGGCGACTCGAACTGTCACGCCTGAATCGATGGAGCAAACCATCGCGATTGAAGTGCCCGTGTTGGCTCCCAAGCCTGGCAAGTATCGATTGGTCGCCAGCGTCGAGACACGATCGGGTGAGACGATCACGGATAACAATTCTCAAGTTGCGTTTGTCGATGTTCGCGAAGGTGGCGGCAGAGTGTTGTACTTGGAAGGCACGCCGCGTTTGGAACAAAAGGATCTGCGTTGGGCGCTTGGTCGCTTCCTCGATTTGGAATTGACCTATCGATGGATTCCGCGAGACACGGTTGGTGCTTGGCCGATTGATTTGGTGGATGATTTCAGTCGTGGTCGCTATGACGTTGTGATCTTAGGTGACCTGCATTCATCGGCACTTGGAAATGAACAACTGCAAGAACTAGCGGACTCGGTGGGCGAAGGCACCGCCTTGATTATGTTGGGCGGTGAGCACACTTATTCGCGAGGTGGCTATGCGACGACACCGCTGGCGAAGGTCTTGCCGGTTCAATTGGATGATCGACAACGTCAACCGCCGGGGCCGTTGGATGCATCGGATCGGTTGGGTAACGACACCGATCCAATGCGGCAGCCTATCGTGTTGCGACCATCAACACCGCATCCCATCACAACGATCGAAGTCAGCAAGCAAGGTGGTGTGATTGGCTGGCCTGATTTGCCACCCATGCCAGGTGCCAATCGATGGCCATCGGTTCGGGTTGCACCCGGGGTTCAAGTTTTATTGTCGACACCACGTGACGAGCCGATGATGGTGGTGGGTGAATATGGCCGCGGACGAGTGGCAACCCTGGCGTTTGATTCGACTTGGACGTGGCGACGTGCGGGGCTGGGTGATTTTCACCGTCGGTTTTGGCGGCAATTGATTTTGTGGTCGCTCGCCCGTGAGGATTCATCTCAGCAAACCATTCAGCTGGAATTGTCGCCGCGACGTTTTGTGGCCACCGAAGCACCGTTGTTCACAGCGACGATTCGGGGCGATCTATCCGCACTTCCGGATTCGCAATCGGGTGCCAACTCTGGGACATTCCAGGCCGAAGTGATTCTGGCGTCGGGAGAGACCGTGGCGGTCCAGATGTCCAGTACGGTGTCGACAAACGAGTCGGCTGTCTCTTTGACGGGGCAATTGCCATCCATGCCGCCTGGGTTTCATCGATTGCGAGTCAGCCCGGTCGGGGACGGTGCGACGACGGGCTCTGGCGATCCGCTTGAGCCAGCGGAGGTCGCCTTTCAAGTCCTTGACGACACCCGAGAATTGAGTGTTTCGCAGACCGATCATTCGCTGCTTCGGCAAATTGCATCCGCGACATCGGGATCCGGCGGACGGGTTTTTGAGCCGGATCAGATTGATGAATTGGTGGAATTGATCCAGTCACGCCGCACGGAGTCGACCCGCACGGTCATCGAAAAATTCAGATTGGGTGACGGACCGGTGAGCGGTTGGTTCATTTTCCTATTGTTTGCCGGGGCTTTGTCGGTCGAGTGGTTCCTGCGACGTCAATGGGGTTTGGCATGAGCGAAGGATGCGTTCAACTGATGGGCCTTCCCGCCTGATCTCCCGCCTCGATTGCCGCCCTTTTTTAGGACACCCGCATGCAACCGTTTGATCTTCATCCACGAACGCGAATCGTGTTTGGGCCGAACGTTTCAAATCAGATCAACGAGTTGGCCCGCTCCCTGGGTGGCGTCTTGGGCTCGGGACGACCTCGAGTATTGGTTGTCTGCGATCCGGGAATTGTCGCGGCCGGCCATTTTGATCGCATCACCGGTATGTTGCGTGACAATGACTGGGAAGTCCACGCGTTTCATGAATTCGCCGAGAACCCAACGTCGGCGATGGTGGACGCGGGCGTGAGCGTCGCAGCGGATTTTCAGCCGGACCTGCTAATCGGGCTTGGCGGCGGCAGCAGCATGGACTGCGCCAAGGGGATCAACTTTGTATACAGCTGCGGTGGTCGCATTCACGACTACCACGGCGTGGGCAAAGCGACGTCGGAGATGCTGCCGATCATTGCCATTCCGACCACGGCGGGGACCGGCAGCGAAGCTCAAAGTTTTGCTTTGATCAGCGATGCTGAAACGCACGTGAAGATGGCGTGTGGTGATCCCAAAGCCGCATGTCGGATCGCTTTGTTGGATCCGACGTTCACGCTGACGCAGCCTCGCGGAGTGACGGCGCTGACCGGCATTGATGCGATCTCGCACGCGGTTGAAACCTACGTCAGCAAAAAACGCAACGTGATGTCGACGACCTACAGTCGACGGGCATTTGGATTGCTGGCCCGATCCTTCGTTCGAGTGTTGCAGGTGCCGGATGACTTGGAAGCTCGGGCGGACATGCAGCTTGGCGCGTGTCTCGCCGGAATGGCGATTGAAACATCGATGTTGGGCGCGGCGCATGCCACGGCCAATCCTTTGACCGCTCGGCACAACGTGGTGCACGGTCAAGCGGTTGGGTTGATGTTGCCAGCGGTGGTTCGGTTCAACGGAACCGTGCACGCGGATTGGTACTCGGAGTTGTTGCGAGAATTGGAACCTCACAGTGAGGTTTCCGAGGCACCCACACGTCTGGCCGAATTGATCGAAGATTGGATGCGAGAAGCAGACCTTGCGACGACGTTGGATGACCTTTCGATCCCGACATCCGACATCGGTTTGTTCGTCGAAGATGCGTTGAAGCAGTGGACCGGCACGTTCAACCCAATCGAGCTTGACGAAGATTCAACGCGAGCGCTGTATCGCGAAGTGGTCTAGTGATCTCTCAAAAACAGCCACGAAGTGTCGGCGAATGTCGTCTCGTTGGGACTGGTGCGGGAGTTTTAGCCACGAAGTGGCGGCATGATGTAGCCATCGGCGTGAGCCGATGGAAATCGAGGCGCGACTGGTTGGGCACTGGCTCGGTCAATTACTTCGCGTTCCACCACCAGCGATCGCTGGGGCGTGCGTCGACGAGTTCTCCGTAGTGGGCCAAGCTTGGACGCGGTTGGACTTGCTCGGGGAGCAAGCCCGCCGGTTCAACACTGACTCCGCCACTGGCCAAGATCAGTTGATGCATTTTGTTGCGGTGGCGATATCGATGCAGGACTGCGATTGAGTTGACTTGCGTTGGCGTTGCCAATTGGGTGGACCTTTTCGAGGCGAAGTGCAGTAACGCTCGTTGCAGGGTGGCGTGATCGTTTTGAGGGGAAACCATGGTCGAATTTTGCTGGCTGTTCTGAACCCAAAGTTGTCCCAACGCGGTGGCTTGGTAAACCGACTCGAGTGCACCGTAGAGCGGATAGCGAGACCTGATCGTTGACCACTGTTGGTTGAAGTGATTGACGAAGGCTTCCGTCGATGGATCCAAAACAACATTGCCACGCTGGCCATTCAGCAACGCCAATTCGTTTTCGCCGCTGAGTCGCAAAGGGGTTCCGGTCAATTGCCAAAGGTTGGCGGAATCGGCGCGTTCGTGGTGGACATCCAAGGCTTGTCCGGTGAACCAAAGTCGAAGCAACAGATCGGCAGGCGGCGAATTGCCCGCCGTGGCTTGGATGGTTTGCAAGTAGTTGCGAACTCCATCAGGCATGTCTTCGTCACCGAGTGCCAGTCGTTTCATATAGCGATCCGCTTCGATGAGGAGCCAGGCGATCTCGTGGTCGGCGGAGGTGCCAAAGACGTGGATGTCTTGCCGGCCCAGGGCTTCGGCCAATGATTCGGCCGCCAGTCCCATCGGCACGTCGCCGGAGACGATGGATTGTCCGAGAGCAGTCGCTCTCTTCAGGCCGTCCGGTGTGGGATCGATCGTGCAACCAAATGGTTGTTGGTGAAGAGCGGCGGACAATCCGACCGCGAGCGACGTCAAGTTCATTGGTGGAAGACCCGAGCGTCGATCAACTTGCCAACCGTTCACTTGATCGAAGCCACCCACAGTGCCGGCCAAGATTATGTCGTCGTCGGTCAACAAGACAAGCGAGACCTTGGACAATCCACCGGCATATCCAAGTGCATCGTTGTTGGAGCTTGGTTCTGAAGTGTTGTGATCGGCAAGGTTTTCCGAAGCGAGTGCTTGCATCCAACGCCGGACCGACACGCACCGAATTTTGGCTGGTGATGTGCAGTGTTCCGGGACCAATTCGGATGCATCATTGCGACCGCGCGCCGCGTCCAGCATCAATGCGGTCGCATGCTTCTTCCATTCGACCGACTTCGGTTCAGTTTCACTGTCTTCCTCGGCTTCGCGAAGCAGGCCATCGGGAGCGACGACAATGCCGGCAGGATATGGAGCCATCGTTCCAACGCCGCCGAGAGCTTCCCACGATTCAGGTTCAACCGTGGTTTGAATCAATTGCATCAACTGGCTGAAGTCGGCCAATGATTGACCACCTGCTGCACCCGGGTTTGTATTGGCGCCCCCTGAGTCTGCTGGATGGGTGGCGAAGCCGCCGGGATCGTTCAGGCCGCTGTTGGTTTGGGCGAGTGAGTGTGAGGCTCCGGCGAAACCGAGCCAGGCGAGCAGCCAAGCGCTGGCAAGAAGCTTTTTCCAAGCGAACATCGTGACACCCCGAGAAGACGGCGAAGAGAAGGCGGTGCTTCTAGCGTAACGGTTGGCCAAGTCGCCGAACAGCAAAACTTGGCGAGCTTTGTTGTCTCGGTGTGGCTGACTTGCATCGAAGTCGTGAAGCGTTCAGCAGGTGCCCATACTAAGGTGGCCCGTCGATTTTCCTGTCGGTTGGCCAGTCTTGGCCGGCATCCGCGGCTTGGGCGGGCAAGAGTGCCCATCCTAGATGCGTTCAAACCTGGTTGATGATTAAGTTGACAAGCTGTAACGCGGCGGTGTAGGCCAGGTCTTGCCTGGCGGGGGGCTGGTTGTACGTCTGGGAGTCTGGCGGGAGGGCTGGACGCCTCGCTTTGTTCCAAAGCATCGGCTGGGTGCCAGGTGATATCCTGGCCTACGACGAGGGGCGGCCAGCCGGGACTGCCTAGCCGATGGCTCCTCGGTCGCCGGTGGTGGCCAGGGTCAGGTCGGAGGCATAGCAGTCGACGAGCGTACCGAGGTTGGCGCTGCGGTCGATCTCGCGAAATGTTCTCAGGGTGCGATCGAGTCGCCGGTGGGTGGCAGGATCGTATTCGCCGGAGCTGGCATCGGATCGCAGTTGCCGACGGTAGTGCTGGACCGCGATCGAGAAAACATCCCGCAGCGCTGCACGTCGTTTGGGGACGTCTTTGCTGATCGAGTCGAGATGCCCATTGATCAAACGAACAATCGCGGTTGGGTCAGGTACCGGAGCGGCGAGTTGATTCCAAAGGGCTTCGCGAATTTGTTCGCCACCTCCGCGAGCCAACCGAGCGGCGACATGCATGTCGCCGGCGGACAACTCGATCGCCGCATCGAGAGCATCGTCCGACATCGTCGGCAATGATTCGTCTTCGTGTTGCGACTGATAGTGATCGAGTTGTTTTCGCAGCAACGCTCGACCCGCTTCGCCAGGCGGTGTTTGAAAACGAAGGACCTGGCATCGCGACCGGATGGTGGGAAGTTGGCGTTGTTCGCTGCTGCCGATCAGGATGATCAAAGCATTGGCGGGCGGTTCTTCCAGCGTCTTGAGCAGACAGTTGGCACCTTCTTCGTTGAGGAAATCAGCGTCATGCAGAATCGCGACTTTGCGTTGAGCCTGCATGGGTCTCAGGTGCACGTCATGGCAAAATCCTTCTTGCAAACGGGCGTCGACTGGACCGATCAACAGTTCCAGTGGGATCAGAGTTTTGTCGTCTGGTTTGCGAACTTGGATGAAGTCCGGGTGCGTGCCCACTCGGACTTGAACGCACGACGGGCATTCGCCACACGGAGCCATATCGCGCGCGGTGCTTCGCTCGCACAACAACGTTTGCGTGAGCAGAATCGCGGCGGAGGTTTTGCCGACGCCGTTGGGACCGACGAATAGAAGGCTTCCACCGAGGCGACCTTGGCGGATGGCTGCGGTGAGCCCCGTGATCAAGGCATCGTGCCCAATCAAGTCGCTCCAAGATTTCAGCGGCGGCGCATCGACCGCGATCGCTCGCGTGGTTTTCGCGGCTTTGGGAGAAGACGTGGAGGCTTTCTTCGCGGCCACGAACTAGACGCCGCGATTGATGTCAGGTGTGTCGATACTGTCGATCGCCGTGATCTTGTCGACGCGTTGTGCGTGACGACCGCATTCGAAGTCTGTGCGAAGCCACATCAAAACCAATTCATCGACGGGGCGTTCGCCGATTAGGTCACCCGGCAGACATAGCACGTTGACATCGTTGTGGCGGCGAGACATTTCCACGATGACTTCGTCGTAGCACGAAGCTGCTCGGACGCCGTGGAATTTGTTGGCGACAATTGCCATTCCGATCCCGGTGCCGCAGATCAGAATCCCGCGATCCAATTTGCCATCGCGAATCTGCTCGGCAACGCGTATGGCGAAATCGGGGTAGTCAACAGGGTCGGTCGAGTCGGTGCCCTCATCGCACACCTCGAACCCTTCGCGTTGAAGCGTTTGCAGGAGACGTGCTTTGATGTGCACGCCACGGTGGTCGCTCGCCAGGCCTACTTTGATTGTCATGCCTTACTCTGAACCAGCATTGTGCCGCGGTGGTTCGTCATCTGGACCTTCGTTTGGGCCATCGGACGGAAAGAAATCGGGGGGCAGTTCGCTCAGCCAACCTTCCAGTTCGCTTACGATTTGATCTGCACATTGTTCATACACGTCGACCGGCATTCCAACCGGATCGCTGACATCACCTCCGTCACGACGAAGAGTGAACACTCGTTCGGCTCGGTCCGGCCAAGCCGCCACGATCGCATCTCGGTGACGACGGGTCATGGTGAGTACCAAGTCGGCCATCGTCATCAGGGAATCTTCGAGCGGTTGGCTGGCGTGCCCAGTCAAATCCAACCCGCGCCGGCCCATCACTTCCACTGACTGGGGGCTGGCTCCGCTGCCGTGTCCCGCTGCGACGCCAGCCGAAACGACACGGGCGACATCCTCACGTCCGAATTTACGTCGCAACGCTTCCCGAAGCAACGTTTCTGCCATGGGGCTGCGGCAGGTGTTGCCGGTGCACACGAGTGCGATGACTGGTTTGACAAATTGATTCATGGCAGCTTGTTGGATCACTCCTGTTCGCTGGACGTGCCAGTGATTGCCGGTGACGCGGACCACCGTTCCTTCATCACCATAACGACTGATACCGTCGTCGAGCAGCAGTGGCAAGGACTCGCCCGTTCCGGCGTTCAACGCCGATTGCAATTTCTCCGCTGTGGTGGGCGGAGATGCGTCCGGCAATCCAATTTCGCCCCAGACCAACGGGGCGGACAGGTAGCGGTGGATGTGGCTGAGCAACCGATGCCCGGAGACTCGAAATGCGACCGGACCACCCGCTGGGGAGCTCCGTTGGCCGGCCCCCGCTCGTAGGGTTCCCGCGACCGACTCTGGTAAACAGCTCATTGCCGAAACCGCATCGTCGCAGTCCGCGATCAGCGTCAGCGGGCCTGGGAAGCATCGTTCGGACAATCGTCGGCCCAAAATCGTCATCGGCATCAAAAAGTCGCCCACCGCTTCGGTGCTGCGAACACACAGTGCGATCGAACCCGCATCGGCCGTGGGTGCGACAAAGCCGGCTTGGCCAGCCGTGGATTCATCCGATTGCGTCGACCAGCCTCGGCAAGTCGCTGTCCACTGCGCCAATCGACGCACCGCGGCCGGGCACAGTGAGCTGGCCACCAATCCGTAGACTGTCTCGCTGGGGACGCCGATGACCTGACCTTCGACCAGCGCTTGAACGCTGCGATGAACAATATCGCGTGGATCGTCGGTCGTTTGCAGGTCGTAAATCATGGGCACTTTGTGAGGTGGGCGATCCATCCGACGCGGATGGCCGCTAAACTCAGAAGCAAACGCTAGCGGGACACCATATGCTAGCGATTCGAGCTCATCGATGGCAGCCTGCATGCGACACGGCAGACGCCACGTTCTCCAGGTAGGCCGCATGCGCGAACCATCGCAAATCAATCTCGCTGAATCGAATCCGATTGATCGGCGTCAGGCGTGTCAGCGATTGGTGGCCGGAGCGACATCGTTGATGGGACTGGCGAGTCTGAACGGTTGCGTTGCTTCCGCGTTCGGCGGGACACCCGAATTGGTTTGGGGACGACGTGGGTTTTCAGACGGGCGTTTTTTGAAGCCGCGAGCGATGGCGATCGATCCGGACGACCAACTGTACATCGTCGACACGACCGGTCGGATCCAAGTTTTCGATGCCGATGGCCAACATTTACGAACTTGGACGACGCCGGAAACAAACAACGGACGTCCTACGGGAATGGTCTTCGACGGTGCAAAAGACCGATTGCTGGTCGCTGACACGCACTACTATCGGATGCTCGCGTTTACACCGACGGGAGAGCTTTTGCCGGAGGATCAAATCGGCGGCACGTCCGGCAGCGGTGCCGGCGAGTTTGCCTTCGTGACCGATATCGCGGTGGATGGCGATGGTTGTCTTTACATCGGCGAGTATGGAGCGTCGGATCGGATTCAACGATTCGATCCCGATGGCACCTTCATGGCTCAATGGGGCGGAACGGGACGCGAGGTTCAGCACTTTGTCCGGCCGCAGAGCCTGGTCATTCACGAGCAGACTCTGTGGATCGCGGACGCCTGCAACCATCGTGTTCAGCGATACGATATCTCGACGACCGAGCCGCAATGGATTGGATCATGGGGACAGGAAGGCAAGCAACTCGGCGAGTTTTACTATCCCTATGGAATCGCGGTGGACCCGGATGGCACCGTGTTGGTCTGCGAATTTGGTAATCAACGGGTCCAGCGTTTGACTCCCGAAGGCGAACCCGTTTCGTCCTGGGGCGCCCCCGGACATGACCCGGGACAACTCTATGAGCCTTGGGGATTGGTCGTTGATTCTCAGCGGCGTGTGCACGTGCTGGATAGCAACAACCACCGTGTGCAGCGATTCACGCTGCCGGGTTAGCAGGTGACCAATGTCGCCGATTGGCTCCGGCCAATCGACTCACTTCGCTGTTGCGGGGGTGGATCTCCGTTGGGCGGAGCCAACGGGCGACGAACTCATTGGCGACGAATCAATCGTGTGTCTGTTCACGCAAGACTTCGATCAGGCGATTGCGAATGATGTCGCCCCAGATGTCGTAGCCTTCTTCGTTGAGGTGCAACTGATCGTCGACGAACAGGTTTTCTCGAGGTTGATTGTCGTGCGTCAAAAACGTTTCCGCCGTCGCGACGAAGTGAACGTTGGGCTCGGTAAAGCAAACTTCTCGCAGCATCGCGTTCAGTTCGCGAATTTTTGGCCAGGCGTCGTAGCGTGAACGGGTCGGTGTGACTTCGACCAGCAAAACAGGTGCGTCGGGGCGATGCTCGCGAGTGACAGCGACGACGTGGCGAACCAATCGTTCGACTTCTTCGGGCGTCGCATCGTTTTCTTTGCCCGAGATGTCGTTGCCAACGAAGATCACCACAGCACGGAAATCATGGGGCGTGATCAGCCGCTCAGCGAAAACGGCAAGGTCCGAGTACTTGGCGCCTCCGTAGCCCCTTGGGATCACTCGAAATGGCGCCAAGTCTTCGGCGGCGGAATCCCAGCGTCGAATGCTGCTGCTGCCGATCAGCAAAATTCCGTCCGCCGGATCAGTGGTTTTCGCGTCGAGAGCCTCGTATTTCTGGATCTCCTTTTCCCAGCGTTTGGTGGCCGCTTCGCGATAGGGAGCCAAAACATCGGCATCGCTCTCGGATGTTTGGGCGGAGACACCCGTCGCGGAAACGTCTTGAGCCTCTGCACTGCGAAAATGCGTGCCGGAAAGAATCGAAAGGCAGGCGAATCCGCCCAAAATCCATGCCGTTAAACGGGCGGAAGTGAATCGTGGACTGGCAGGAAGTGAATCGGCGGGCTGGCGAAAGACAGTCGTTTTCAAACGCATGGTGTGGAACCTGGGTGGGGAGCGTGTGGGGCGAGGGCGTTGCTGGTGGCGGGGCCGGCTTCGTCAGGCGGGGTGAAGGGCGGGTGAAACGGGCCGGAACGTTAAGATGCGTAGTTTAGCACGCATCCCTAGGGCATCGGAGAACACCTTCGCGGGTCAACCCGTCTTGTCACCTGGTGTTCAATCGCGAACACTGAACCTTCTTGCCCCGATTGGGCCTTTTGTTCATGACGGCAACCCTGTATTCCACGCCAAAGGCTACCACGAATGTCCGATCCGTTTGGTTCCCCGTTTCCGTCCCTGCATGATCAGAACCTAAACGCGCAACACGCCATGGCTTCGGATCATCGTCTCGCGAACGCGGCTTCCTATCAGAGTTATCAACGCCAACGTCAGATGACGCTGGGCGATTTGTTGCTTGAAAACCGAATCGTTTTCATGCAAGGCGAGATCCACTACGCCAATGCCAACGAAATCGTGATGAAGTTGTTGTATCTTCAGAGCGAAAATCGTCGCAAAGACATCCACCTGTACATCAACTCGCCCGGCGGCAGCGTCACCGCGACGTTGGCGATTTATGACACGATGCAAATGCTATCGTGCCCCGTCGCAACCTACTGCGTCGGCGAAGCCTGCAGCGGAGCGGCTGTGTTGCTGATCGGTGGTGCCAAGGGAAAACGATTCTGCTTGCCCAACAGCCGCGTGATGATGCACCAACCGCTCGGCGGCGTTTCAGGCCAAGTCAGCGACATTGAAATCCAAGCAGCGGAAATGTTCCGCTATCGCGACAAACTGAACGAAATCATCTCCAGCCACTGCGGCAAATCGGTGGAGCAAATCGCCAAGGACACCGATCGCGATTTCTTCTTGGACGCACAACAAGCCAAAGAGTACGGGCTCGTTGACGACCTCTTGTTGGGAACTCCCGCAAGCGAAGAAGACGAAGACTGATTCCTCTCAGACTTCGGACCTCCCCTTCTCAACGAACCAAAACAACTAGGACATCATCATGCCCGTCATTCCTTACGTGGTCGAAAGCAACGGCCGCGAAGAACGCACGTACGACATTTACAGCCGGTTGCTGAAAGACCGGATCATCTTTTTGGGTCAACAAGTCGACGACCAAATCAGCAACGCGCTCGTCGCTCAAATGCTGTTTTTGCAAGCCGATGACCCCAAGAAGGACATCCACATGTACATCAACTCGCCTGGTGGCAGCATCACGGCGGGGATGGCGATCTACGACACGATGCAATTCGTTTCGTGTGACGTCGCGACGTACTGCATTGGACAGGCCGCTTCGATGGGTGCGGTCTTGTTGACCGCCGGTGCCAAGGGCAAACGATTCGCATTGCCGAACGCTCGCATCATGATTCACCAGCCACTTGCTGGCATGCAAGGCACCGCTCGTGAAGTGGAAATCCACGTCGCTGAGTTGCGCCGGATCAAGCAACGCATGAACGAGATCATGATCGAACACACCGGTCACTCGCTCGAAAAGATCGAAGAGGATACCGATCGTGACCGCTTCATGTCCGCTGACGAAGCGTGCAGCTATGGTTTGATCGACAAGGTCGTCAAAAGCATCGACGACTGATCGCCTGCGATTCAAGAGACGGCCGGTTTGGACTGGCCGTCTCGCATCGCCCCCTTCGTCTAGTGGCCCAGGACATCGGCCCATATCCGGTCGGAAACGCTCGTTCGAATCGGGCAGGGGGTACTCTTGCTCTTAAGGCGTTCTTGCAGCGTCTGCGTGGTGCTGATCGCAAAGGGCAAATGGACAATTGCAAAATGCAATATCGCGGATTCAGGCAACCTGCTTCCAGCGTCACAGCATTTTAAATTTATTTCACTTTTTCAATGCCCAGGCTGCCCACCGAGCGGCGTCGGTGGGCTACAGCTGTTTTGATTTCCCACCGAGCGGCGTCGGTGGGGTACAGGCTGCGTTGACTTCCCATCGAACGGCGTCGGTGGGTTACGGGGTTGCGACGGTGTTGGTCACGCGTTTTCTAGGCGTGATGTCCACAGCTTGATCTGCTCACGAACGCGTGCCGGTGCGGTGGAGCCTTCGCTGCGGAACGCTGCGATTGCGTTGGCCGTGCCAAGCACTTCATAGACCGATTCGTCGATTTGGTCGCTGAGCTTTTGATAAGTCGCCAGCGGCAAGTCGGACAGCGTCACGCCTTGCTGCATCGCTTCGGAAACAATCGCACCGACCAAGTGATGAGCGGTTCGTTGTGGCATCCCGCGAGCGATCATCCATTCCATCAACGTCGTTGCATCGAGGTATCCCTTTTCGATCCGTGCCGAGATGGATTCTCGTTTGAGTTCGGCGCCGCGAACGATCGGCGCGGCCAACTCCAACATCGCTCGGGTTGTGTCGAACGCATCAAACAACGGTGGTTTGTCTTCTTGCAAGTCGCGGTTGTAAGCCAGTGGCAAGTTCTTGATCAGCAACATCAGGGTTTGCAGGGCGCCCATTACGCGAGCCGATTTGCCTCGGGTGAGTTCCAGCGTGTCTGGGTTCACCTTTTGCGGCATGATGCTGCTGCCGGTGCAGAAGGCTTGTGGGATTTGGATGAAGTCAAACTCCACCGTGCTCCACAAAATCCATTCTTCGGCCCAGCCACTCAGGTGAGATGCGATCAACGACATCACAAAGGTCGACTCGACCACAAAGTCACGGTCGCTGCTGGTGTCGAGGCTGTTTGCGGTGATGCCTTCGAAATCGAGCGCTGACGCGGTGTGCTGGCGATCGATGGGCAGAGTCGTGCCGGCGACGGCGGCGATGCCGAGCGAGCACTGGTTGACTCGTTTTCGGCAATCGGCGATTCGTTGCCGGTCGCGTTCGAGCTTTTCGATGTAGGCCAGCCAGTAGTGCGGCGCGAGCACCGGTTGGGCTCGCTGCAGGTGCGTGTAGGCGGGCAGGACAACGTCAAAGTCATTCTCACAACGCGAAAGAAACGCGGCTTGCAGATCGACCAACAACGCATCGATTTCATCGAGGGATTGCCGGATCCACATTCGGGTGTCCGTGCTGACTTGGTCGTTTCGGCTGCGAGCGGTGTGCAGTTTGCGGCCGGTGTCGCCAATCCGATCAATCAAGGCTTGTTCGACATGCATGTGGATGTCTTCGAGCTCGAACCGCATCGGCAATTCGCCGCGATCCAGTTCACCTCGAATGGTTTCCAAAGTGTCCTTGATGAGTTTGAATTCCTCGTCCGTCAGCAGATCCACGTCGCGAAGCATGTTCGCGTGGGCGATCGATCCGCGAATGTCGTGCTCGTACAGCCGCGAGTCAAAACTGATGCTTTCGGCGTATGCTTCCAGTCGGCTATCGGTTTCGGCTTGGAAGACACCACTTCGAGACGGGCTGGCCACGGTTGACTTTCTGGGTGAGAGGTTTCGAATGTTCAGGATTCGCGTGCCCAATTCAGGCCCGAATAGAATGTCGCAAGACACGGCTGGTGAAAACCACGCTGCCGAACCCCACGAGACTCTGATCATGCCTTCCCCGTCTGAACAATCCACCCCCATTCGCGCTTTGTTTCTTGAGAAGACCCTTCTCGCGACCGTGCTGGTGTCCGCCGGGGTGGTGTTTGGCTTATTGATTGCCGGTGACGTTTCGGTCGCAAAAGCTCAGTTGCCCGCCACACCGCTTCAGCCTGCTCCAGTTCCACCGGTGCCGTTCGGGCAGTCCGGCCAAGTCCCGCCAGGTCCATTCTCGCAGGGTGCGGTTGCTCCGCCGCTGGGTGGTGCAACCAATGCGGTCGATGTTCGCGTGCAAGCTGTCACGGGCCAGCCTTACGGCGTGGCGGTCATCGAAATGCCACTGCGGAATCCGATCGTCGGACCCGCTCCAGGTCCCCTGACGATCGATGGAGAACCCGCTCCGGCGACAACGAAAATTTTCTATCCGGTGAGCAACGACATCCGTGTCACGGTGGGACGTCCGCCGTCGGAGCAACCCGTGCCCCAAATCGGCCGTGGCCGTTTGCTGAACCGAGTCGGCAATCTGATTCGCGAATTGACATCGAGTGACGATGCGACGGAACAAACGGTCGGACGCCGTGTGATGTTCCTCTTCACCGGCGACCAACCGTTCTCAGTACCCGTGCGAGATCACCTGGGCACGCTGACGATGGTGGACGTTCGGCCGGTGGCCGATCCCGGGCTTGCTCGAACCATGCAAACGGCTTGGTGGGATGAGACCACAGCGGCCGCGAAACGACAGATCGATGCAACCGACACTCCGCCGTGGGTGCCAACCTATCTGATCGCAATGTTGTCGGGGCGTTTGAATTTGCCGTTGCCGGCTTGGTTTGGACGAGGTGATGAAACCGAAACGGATGACCCGCTGCTTCACACGCTCGAGTGGATCGGTGGTGCGGCGGGAGTTGCCAACGAAGTCTTCGCCGTCGCTGCCGCAGGTGGTCCGCTGCAACAAACTCTGAACGACCCAACCCCGACTCAGGTCGCCGCGTTGCCGCTGCCTGCCGCGCCGGTTTGGCAACCTCCGGTTTTGACCGCACCCGTCGAGCCGCCCGCGATGGAAGTGTTGGCGGAACATGTGCCGCCGGAGTGCTTCTACCTTCGTTATGGATCGTTTGAAAACTACCTTTGGTTTCGCGATTTGACACTCGAGTACGGCGGTGACATCTCGCGAATGATCACACTGCGTGGAATTAGCAATGAGTCCGCGGAACGTTTGGAACGTCAGTTGGGTGTTCAGACCAATGCGATGAGTCGCTTGCTCGGTCCCAGCGTGATTGAGGATCAAGCGTTGATTGGTCGCGACATGTACCTGGACGACGGGGCCTCAATTGGTGTTTTGTTTCATGCCAAGAACGTGTTCTTGCTACGCAGCAGTTTGAATAGCGACCGCACCAAGTTGGCCGATAGCGATGACTCGGTGACGCTGAAGAACGTCGATTTGCAGCATGGTTCGGCGACGTTGCTTCGCAGCAGTGACAACCGCGTGCGATCGTTCTTGGTCGAAGCCGGGCCATGCATCTTGGTCACGAACAGCGAGACCATTGCGGACCGTTTTTTGGAAGTCGTGAAGACCGGTGAGTCATTGGCCGCCACCGCGGATTTTCAGTTGGCTCGCAGCTACATGCCGTTGGAACGCAACGACACCATCTTTGCTTACTTCTCCGCCGAGATGCTGCAAGGTTTGTTGGAGCCCTCTTACTTGATCGAGCTTCGTCGGCGGATGCAGGCGGAAGCCGACATCGCATTGGTTCGATTGGCTCGCATGGCCGCACGATCCAACACGGACCCCGGTGAACCCGCAATTCAAGAGATCGACGGTTTGATCAACGCGGGATTCCTGCCTGAGAATTTTGGTGATCGAGCCGATGGAACCGGTGTGGTTTCATTCGCCAATCACTTAGTCGACACACGACGTGGTGCTCGCGGAACGTTCTTGCCGATCGCCGATAATCCCGTCGAAACGGTGACCGCCAGCGAGTCACGCTGGTACGGGCAAATTGCTGCCGCCTACAGTGATCAATTCAGTTCACTCGATCCGATCGTGATTGGCGTGCAGCGAGAAGAGTTTCCGATCGATCCAACGGGACCCACCGCCGGTGAGCGTCGCGAACGATTGACCATTCACGCTGAGATCGCACCTTGGCAACCGGAGAACTATGGCAGTTGGGCGAAGCAGTTGGGCCCGCCAACACAAGTCGCGATGAAGTTTGCTCCCGATGACGTGGTCGCGTTGCAAGCTCACGTCGCGTCGGAAACTCTCGGCCCGCCGACGCACTTGTTCGCTGCCATCAAGGATTCGTTCCCGCCTGAACCGGAGTCGATTGATGGTTTGATTAGCAAGTATCGAGCCCTCAAGACTCTGCCAGGGTACCTCGGTGCGTGGCCTCAACCCGGTGCACTGGATCGATTGCCGCTCGGGCTGGGACGTGGCCAACCTGTTGGACCAGGGATGAACCGATTGATCGGTGGTTTGTATCGCTACACCGGTGGCGGCTTCAGCGTGTTGTCATTCCAACCCGATGTGTTGAACGCTTCGCTGCAGCATCTTTCCGCGAACGAAGTGGATGATCACGCTCAAGTGCGAGGAAGAATTGACAACTTGAAAGGCACGAAGCTGGAAGGTTGGGTGAATCAACAGCTTTACGAGCGAGCGGCAACGGCCAGTCTGGCGGGAGCCGAGTTTTTGAATTCTTTGGTGGCTCAGTTGGGCGTGCCGGTGGATCAAGCGATGGACGAAGCCGAGTTGGTTTTGGGTGGTCGTCCACAATGCCCGCTCGGTGGCGACTACCAGTTTGATCCCGCTCGGCGACGGTTTGTCAGCACAGCTTGGCCGTCCGATCGGTTCGGTCCCTCACCGTACGCACCGGCGGAATATCAAACTCCATTGTTGGGTTGGTTCCGCGGTGCTGAGGCACGTTTGACTCAGTATCCAAACCGGTTGATCGCCGATGCAACGATCGAGATCGCACGGGCTCAGTAGAGTTCCGCATGCTCGTTCAGGACACTGTGCGACTACTTTGTCTTCAAGCAGCACAGTTCGTCGTTGATGCGAACGAACAAACGCCCTTCCGCGAATGCCGGGGTGGCTCCGACCGGGCCACCTAGGTCGAATGATTTAGCTCCGCTTGGTGAATCGCCGGCAGGCATCACGTGTGCGGTTCCGTCTAGCGAAATTGCCAGCAACTGGTCGCCAATGATGATGGGCGAGGCACCGAAATTGCCACCCAGCCGTTTGTTCCAGACTTTCTTGCCGTCGTCCTGCCAATCGATGCAAGTTGCGATCCCGTTGTCCGAGATCAAGAACATCAAATTATCTTTGACCGCCGGCGTTGGGACGTACGGTGCGGCTGTCGTGATGCGGAAAGCTTCGGTGGGTTGATCAGACGCACTCTTCGGGATGCGGACGGCGGACAAATAGTTTCCACCGCCACCGCTTCCACAGGTGCCGATCACCAAGTCGCCAACCACCAACGGCGAGCTGCAGCATCGTTTGTTGAACACCTTGAGCGACCATAGCATCTTGCCGGTTTCGGGATCGAGACCAAACACACCGTCACCGGTGCTGGCACAAATCAGTTGCTTGCCATCAGTCGTTGGGACGCCGTACGACGGTCGCGTTGAAGTGACGGGCGTTTCCCAAATCGTTTCACCGGTCTTGGGATTAAACGCCAACATGGAACTCTTGCCTGGAGTCTGCCACGCTTCCAAGCTCTTGGATTGCTGATCGTTGAACAGCAGCAACTTGGAGTCGATCACGACCGGGCTGGCACCAAAACCGTGCACTCCTGACCAAGGTCCTAAGTCACGCGACCAGACTGGTTCGCCTTTCATGTCGTATGCCAGCAGTTCGGCATGGTTGGCGTCGCCGTATGCGAAGTACACATGTCCCTCATGCACAACAGGCGTGCTGGACGCAGCGGTGTTCCGGCTGTGGCGATGACGTTCTTCAAACGGATGCGAGCGGCGCCAAAGGACATCGCCGGTCGATGCATCGATGCTGACCAGATCCAACTTCATTGACTTGTCGGCGGGATCGGTCGCGGTGTCGAGCAAGAAGACTTGGTTGCCCGCCACAACAGGCGATCCCACATGTCTCGCGTTGAGTTTTGTCTTCCAAGCGTAGTCGTCTTCGCTCCAAGTCGAAGGCAATGTGCCGGATCCGGCGTCGCCGTATGAGTTGGGGCCGTGAAATTGGGTCCAAGACGATGTCGACACAGCGGAGGCCGGTTCGTTGGCCGACGCGACGGACATGGACGAGGTGCTGGCGACGACGCATCCGCCCAAAATGGCGCGGCGAATCAGCGTGGCCCAATGTGAAGAAACGTGTGGTTTGTTGTGTGGTGCGGAGGTGGGCATGGGCTTTGGTGGGGTGGAGGACGGCGTTGCAATCAGATTGCGACGGTTGTGCGGGTTGGGTTGAGTCTCTGCGTGAAGACGCACCGATTGTAAGTCAAAACGATTCGTTTGTTGCAATGGGCAATCGGGGGGTGGTCTAAAGTTCCGCATGATCCACATTGAAATTAGCGATTCGCCCGAAGACTTGTTGGCCGACGGGAATACCTGGGACCGCCTGGCGGGCGGGATTCCTTTTCGTCAGACCGTTTGGTTGAGATCGTGGTGGCAGCAGTTTGGCGACGCCGAACGAGCTTTCTTCATGGTCGCCCGCGATGAATCGGGTGATTGCCGCGGCTTGCTGCCGTTGGAGCGAACCGAGGGAGATTTTCGTCGGTTGCAAACGCTCGCAGCCGGAAACGTGTGCACCGATCACGTTTCGATTTTGGTGCTACCGGAAGATCGCGAAGAGGTTGCGACCGCATTTGCGAAACATTTGATTCAATGTTCCGCCGACCGAAAACATGGTTGGGACCAAATTGATTTTGATGGCACCATCGCCGGCGATCCCGCGATGGAAGTCTTTTCGCGATGCCTTGTTGCGGATGACGTGCCGACCAGCATCCACAGCCGGATGCATCTTTGGTTCAACCGCTGCGAAGCGACTTGGGAAGACTTGCTGGCAACGCGTTCGCGAAAGTATCGCAACCGAGTTCGCGGTTTGCTTCGCAAGTTGGATGAAAGCGATGGAGAACTCTTCGTCCGCGATGCGGGGTCTCCGGAAGAAGTTCACATGGGACTGATGAAGCTGATTGAGTTGCATCAGAAACGTTGGCAAGACGTCGGCGAACCCGGAACGTATGCCGATGAACGCATGGTTCAATTTGTCACCGATGCCACCATCGAAATGAGCCAACGCGGGCGACTGGTGTTGCCTCAATTGATCTACAAAGGTGAAGTCATCGCGACCGAGTTACACTTCATCGGTGATGATGGACGACAGTATTGCTACAGCACCGGTGTCAATCACGCTTATCCAGATCTGAAGCCGGGAATCATGTTGAACTCGCATATGTTCCGTGAAGCCCACCGACTTGGTCGAGCAGGCGTCGACTACATGCGAGGCGATGAAACCTACAAGGGACGCCTGCACTCGCGTCCGATTCCACTTTTGGAAATTTCTGTGTTTGCCAAGCACGCTCGCGGGCAAATGCGAATGGCTCAAGATCGTGCGACTCAGCTATTGAAGGTGCAGTGGCGCCGCATGAAGGATCTACCGCAAGATCAGCCGCTCACTCTTGACGAAGCCTTCGCCGAAGAGCATCGGGAATTTCTGCCCGATCAAACGATCACGCAGGACTTTGTTGAAGAGACACCGGCGAGCATCTCAGTTGCGTTGGACTCCACCGTCGAAGAAGAGGATGACCTTTCCGATTCACCCGTTATCTACTCGATTCGTGACTACCAGCGTGCGGATGACTTCTCGCCCGAACCAAGCAATTGAGAATTGAATATGTCAGCGATGCTAGCGATTCTCTATCGAGCGATACGGCGACTGCATGTGATGGATGTCACGTGTTTGTTGCACGCAACAGCGGAACAAGCGGCCGTCGCTGCGGAGCGTCGATCCATTGGCCTCGAGTCGGATGACTTCGTTGCTCGTGCAATTGAGCCAGATCAGCTCAAGCAGCTGCGTCAGGAAGGTCACATTGACCCGATCGTAGGATCCGGGATCGTCCACACCGATGCATCACGTGAACATGGTCCGGGGGATCAATGGCTGTTTGGAATGTGGGATGGCGACCGCGTGGTTTCTTTCGTTTGGGCGGCGACCGGCTACATTCCCGCGACTGAGAACTTCAGTCGGAGTGCTCACTTAGGATCGTCACTCAATATGCCTGCGCACTGTGGGTTTCTGTTCAATGCGTGGACCGACTTGGATTATCGCGGCCGCGGGCTCATGGCGACTTTGCTTCGAAAGTTGATCAGGGACGACGCCCTGGAACTGAAACTTCACGACTGGTTCGCAACGACGGATTGGACCAATACTGCTTCGCAAAGCACGTTCTACAAGTCTGGTTTTGAACGCGTCGGACGGCTGTATCGCGTCGGTCGCGGACGAATGCAAGCCAGCGTTGTGCCTGATTTGGAACGTCGCATGAAAGAGACGGTGCTGACCGAATCGCGCCGTCAAAAGCCAGGAATCGCTTTGGACGCACCCGGGCTACGCTGGTCTTTGTGATTGGCGAATCGCCCAATCCAATGCGTTGTTGATCGCCGGGCGATGCTCTTCTTCCAGGACGTCGTCGTGACTCAGACCGGAAAGTTCTACCACCAGTTTTTGCCCAGCATAAGCGGCATGGATCGCCATCTGATATTCCGGCAACACCAGTGAATCTTTCTCTGACATGAGAAACACAGCCGGGATCTTGCACCGGCCGGCCAAATCGATCGCATCGACGTTTTTGGGCAGCACCGCGGAGACGTGCTGCATCGCGGTGGTTGCCCGATAGCGAGCTGAGATGTTGAGGATGACGCGGCGCAAATCAGGTGGATTGCGAATCCACAGGATCGCGGATGGATACGCATCCATCAACGACGCCGCGACATGCATCGCGGGCAGGCATCCCAGGCTGTTGCCGCACAACCAAATTCGCGTTGAACAGCCATCGGCGGTTGTTTGTGTCCGGGCATCGAGAACCTTTTGGCTCCAGGCCGCAGCCGCACCGGACAAGTTCTTCAGCGTCGCGTGACCGGGACTTCCACCATAGCCAGGAGGATTCCAAGTCCAAATTTCCGCACTCGGCGAGATCGGTTGGTTGGGTTGCATCGGAAACGGAGTCGACCGCTCGGCTCGTCCACCGGTGCCTGGGAACTTGAGAACAAGATCGTTGGGCGGCGGAATGTCTTGCCAATCATCCAGGTTGCTGTTGTCTACAACTTTGCTGGTCGACGCACCGCCAACGCGATGGACAAAGCATTCAATCCATTCGTTGGATGCGGAACCATTGGCATTCGAATTCGCACGATCCAACAATGAAACTCGACAACGAACCTGAGGTCGATAGTCGATCGGCTCCGTGGTTGGACGAAGCACAAAGCGATTGAGTAGTCCAAAACGAATGCGTCGGGACCAGTTGCGAATTGGACGCATGCTTTTCATCCACCCATACTCGCTGCCATTTGGTTTTCGGATGGGGGGACATCTTCCGCGGCGATCTGGGGTCGAGGCATCCATCCTGCCAACGACAATCCGACCAGCGGGCTCAGTACAGAGAACAACATGAAATTCGAAAACAAAGCAATGGAAGTGAATACAACCGCACCAATGATTGCCGCCCAACGAGCGGGAAGCAACCAAACTGCGAATCCTGCGACAGTTTCGACCAGCACGACTTTGCGGCTATAAATCGTTGCGATGTTGCGAAGCGTTTCGCCATCAAAGCTGGACCGCAACCAATTGAAAACCCAGAAGTCTCGGTCGAGGAAATAGATTTCCCACAACACGTCGCCGGACCAGTATTCTGCCGTCCATTTTCCCGAAGCTCCACCCAGAAGAACGACCGAAACAATCACCCGACTGAGACGCCCCGCTTTCCGGTAGAGTTCCTCCGGCGTGTCGATTTCCAATCGCGTGGTGTACCAAAACGCCCACAGGCTGCACCACCAAAATGTGACAAAAGTCATGTCGTTGTAGCTGCCTTGATGCCAGATCATCACTGTCGCCGAGATCCATGTCACTGCAGCGGCAACGCATCGGCGCATTCGTTGTTCGGTGATCCAAGCGGCGACAACGGAGATGGCCGCCGCTAAGAATGCGATTCGCAACACCGTTGCTGACTGCAACCATTCCGGAAAGAATTCGTGGTGGATTGGAATGGCTTCGTAGATGCGATCGGCCAGCAGAAAGAACTTCCACTTCCAAAACAGACCCAGCATCATGCCGGCCCAAGTCAGGTGCAGCGGTGTCCATTCGGTCCAGCGAAGCTTTGTCGGAGAAGCAATGCTGTTCATGGCGATGTCTCCTCTGCCAACACCATCTGCCAAACGCCGGCATCGTCACGGGTCAATTCATAAGTTGATTGCATCGACTCGCCGCGATAGTGGGACTCAACCACCAACCATCTCGGGTCGTCTTCCTGCAAGTAACGAACTCGACCGTTGGCAAACGTGAACTCACGCACCGGATAGTGGTTGATCGTTCGTGTTGCTAAGACACCCAATCCACTCGTGTCTTCTTCCAGGGGCGACAACCAGAGCGGATCAACCAGCCCGGTCAGTTCACCTGACGGTGGCAATTCGCGAACTTCGGTTGTGTTTTTGAAGTTGTACATCGCCGGGATCGGCGATTGGATCGCCCACCAGGCGAACGACGGCGTTCGCAAGTGGAACCGCTGCATCGTCGACTGAACGATCGGCGGGCAAATGGGCATCAGCAGCAACCAAGCAGCGACAATCGCGGCGACGGTGAGCAGGATGCGATATCCCCAATCCGGTTTCGCTCGGTTCAACGAAGATTTCGCGGGAGCGTTCATGGGACCTTGGCCGATAGATGAAGTCCGACGGGATGTCGTTGAACGACCGCACGCCGAATGAGAATACTCAAGCGTACCCCACACCCAATCATCGGCACCCAAGGAGGCGTTTCTGCGACGTCACGCCACCGTTCGGCTCACGACTGGATCCAGACCGGAACGATTGTGCCGATTGTGCGGGAACGCTGTCATCCTCCACCACGATCCGCGAACTACATCTTCGCGATCAGGTCGATCAACAATTGGCGAACGGCTTGTGGCGAAGCGTTGGGGTTCTTCTTCTTGGCTTGCCCGATCAAGGCTCCAACCGCTTGCTGCTTGCCGCCCTTCACGTCCTCGACAACTTGCGGGTTGGCCGCCAGCAGTTCCTTGCACAGCGATTCCAACGCGTCGTCGTCAACCGCTTCGATGCCCAAAGACTGGGTCGCTTGTTCGATCGACTCGTCATGCGTCAGCAAGTGTTCGAACACATCGCGAGCGCGATTGTTGTCCAGTTTTCCGTCGGCGATCATGCGGATCAACTCGCCAAGCCGTTCGGCTGGAATGGGGAACGCGTCGATGTCGATGCTGCGTTCCTTCATCGTCCGCATCACGTCCTGCATCATCCACGACGAGGTGCGACGGCCATCGCCGCTGGCTCCCACGGCGGTCTCGAAGTATTCGATGACGTCCGGGCCTTGGTTGACGATCACGTCGGCGTCGTAGGGTTTGATGCCGTGCTGAGTCTGTAGTCGCTCTCGCGTCACCGCTGGCAATTCACCCAATGATTCGGAGATTGATTCCACATATTCACGAGGCAGACGCACCGGCAGCAAGTCGGGATCGGGGAAGTATCGGTAGTCGGCCGACTCTTCCTTTTCTCGCTGAGCAAAGGTTTGCTCGGCGGAGTCATCCCAACCGCGAGTGGTCTTGGGAGCATCGTCGATCGTTTGGCGATTCTCTTCCCAATCGACCAGTTGGCGTTGCACTTCGTAGTCGATCGCACGCTGAACATTTCGGAAGCTGTTCAGGTTTTTGATTTCGACGATCGGGGTCGCGATCTTTTTGCCTTCGACGTCGATGTGCAGGTTCACGTTGGCGTCGACCCGCAGACTGCCTTCTTGCATCTCGCAATCAGAAACCTTCAGGTGAGTGAGCAACAACTTCAGTTCGCTGAGGTAAGCCTTGGCCTCATCGGCCGACCGAAGGTCCGGTTGGCTGACGATTTCCAGCAGAGGCGTGCCGCATCGATTGAGGTCGATCTTGGTGTCGCTGATGCCCGACGCTTCGTCGTGCATGCTCTTGCCGGCGTCCTCTTCCAGGTGAGCTCGCACAAGACCGATTCGGCGTTCGGTTTCGCCATCGTCCGTGCTGATTGCCAGGTGCCCGTCGGCGCAGATCGGCAAATCGAACTGGCTGATCTGATAGCCCTTCGGCAAATCGGGATAAAAGTATTGCTTGCGATCCCACTTGGTCAGCGGCGGGATGTCGCAGTTGAGTGCCAATCCGGTTTTGACCGACAACGCGATCGCTTCGCGGTTCATCACGGGAAGGGCACCCGGCATTCCCAAGCAGACCGGGCACACTTGAGTGTTGGGCGGGGCACCAAATTCAGTGGTGCATCCACAAAACAGCTTGGTTTGCGTTTTTAGTTGGACGTGGACTTCCAGCCCGATGATGGTCGTGACGGGATATTTTTGGCAGGCCAAGATCGCGGAGGCAGTCATGCGGTGAGCCGGTGAGTCAGGAAAAACGGAGATTCACCGGCAATATCCCGCATCCATCCCATGGGCTCAATCCCCAGCCGTTTTGACCGCGATCCGAGTCACCCAGTTCGTCAGATCACGAAAATAGGGCCGCGGGTCGGGTTCGAACTCAAACGTGTGAGCCGCTTCGTCGTAGCACGTGCATTCTTTGTCGCTCGCCGCCATCCGATCAAACATTTCGCGTGTTTTCGGGTTGTCGACGATCCGGTCTCGCCCGGCCAAAACCAACCAAGTTGGAGTGCGAATCGTCGGGGCGACTTCCCGGGCGTGCTGGGTCAGCTTTCGGTCTTCCAATGCGAATCGGACGCTGACTTTCCGCAGCGTCAGCGAATCCTTTTGGATGAACGATTGCCAGCGAGCGACTCCGGTGAACAACGCGGGATCCTTCAGCGGAATCGGAACCCGCAATCCGCCAAGGCCCAACCGCGAAAGTCCGCCGAGCAATCGGTACTTGGCTGGCGAAGGGAACTGCGCCGCGTAGATCCCAGGGCAAATCAGTGCCAACCCATCGATCAGATCAGGATGCTCGGCCGCCAACACGGCCGCCAATTTTCCGCCCCAACTGATTCCACCCAGGATCAACGGCACATCGCGCGGTTGAGTTTTCAAAAAGCAAACCAAATCGTCGATCCACTGACGCCAGTCATCGACATCGCCACGACGAAACGGGTTGCCTCCCGAACCGCGTCGGTCCAGGAAGTGGACTTCAAATCCATTTTGAGCCAGAGCATCGCAACTGGCCAAGTACCATCCCGAGTGACTGACGATGCCGTGCAAAAACACCACGCGACCGCGCGGACGAGTCACACTCCAGCGCCGCGACATCAATCGCAGCCGACCGGCACCGTCGAACATCTCGATCTCGCACCGTGGCGATTGCTGCATGCTATTCATTGAGCGTCGACCACAAACGTGCGTTCCGTTTTCGCGTTTTGTTGCAGCCAATCTTCGCGAATTGTGACGCCCAGACCCGGCGAATCGAGTGCCGGTGCCCACCCGCCGTATCGGAGCGTGATGTCCTCCTGCGTTGGCAAAGTGGTCAGCAAGTGTCGATCGTACGAACCTTCGAGGTAGCGAATGTCGCCAACGGAGCTGGCCCAGTGTCGGCCGGCGGCCGAGAGGACACCGGACTCGCCGGGGTGGCACCCGAGTTGGTAACCGAGTCCCGATGCTCGGGCAAACGCGGCCAAGCGGAGGCAACTCAAGAAGCCGCCGCACTTGGAAAGCCGAAGGTTGAACAGGTCGCACGTGCCCCGCTCGATGGCCCGCTTGGCATCCATGCGGCTGGTCAGTGATTCGTCCAGCATGATCGGAACGCCAATCGATTCGCGAAGCGACGCGAGAGCATCGACCTCATCATGAGCCACCGGTTGCTCGATGCAAGTCACACCAAACTCGCGAAGCGGACGCATCTTCTCGATGACTTCCTCGGGACGCCAGGCTTCATTGGCATCCAACCGCAGGTCCACTCCACCGCCGATCCAGCGTCGAATACGAGCGACACGTGACGGGTCGTCTTGCCCGTTCACACCGACTTTGATTTTGCATTGAGCGAACCCATAGGCACGCATTTTAAGAGCGGAGATGCGTTCGCTTTTGGCACCCGAGGATGTGATCGTGGTGGAGTAGCGAACGCGAGGTTGTCTCACATGGATTTCCGCTGCTTCGGCAACGTGCGGCACCACCGCGCTGACAGGTTCGCCGAAGTGTCTGCCAAAGGCATCGAGCAAACTGAGTTCGACCGCGCAGCGCAGTGAATTGGAACCACAGCCACGAGGATCATCGGATTCGTTGTTGAACTGCAATGCATCACAGATTGCGATGACCTCGGGCCAGTTCGATGCGGACTGCATCAACGCGGGATGAAGGTTGGATCGCGAGAGTTGTTGCAAGCATCCTTCGGGCGTTTCTCCGGTCACATAGGGACGCGGGAGGCCTTCGCCCCAGCCGATCGTGCCGTTGGACAACTGGCATCGGATCAGCAGATTGATGCTTTCGGTTCGCGTGAACGAAGCGTGTTTGATTTCGCGTTTGAGCGGCAGCGGAACCAGGAACGCGGTGAGTTCAGTGACTCGCATTTTCTGCCGCCCACTTCAGTGCGTCTTGGATCCCTTCGCGAAAATCGATTCGCGGTTGATAGCCGAGCAAGCGTTTGGCCTTCTCGATGCTGAAGTCCAAATTCAGCGTCATGAACTTCATCGTCGCTCCGGTCAGCAAAGGAGGCTCGTCCGCACCGCGAATTCGGCCGTAGGTTTCAAGGACCGGGCGAGCGACTTTGGCGAACCACAGCGGAACACGTTTGGGAGGTGGAAGCTCAAGGAAGTCCGCCACCGCGCCGAGGAATTCCGCTCGCGTGACCAACCGCTCGTCTCGCAAATTGAAGGTCTCACCCACCGCCGCGTCGTGGTCGATGCACAGGAACAATCCGTCGATGAGGTTGTCGATGTTGGTGTTGTTGAGCACTCGCTGGCCGTCGCCGATCATCCGGATCGAACCGTTTCGGAATCGCTGCATCAGCCTTGGCAAAATCCGTCGATCGCCTTCGCCATAAGTGAATCCGGGCCGAGCGATCACGGTTGGCATGCCATCTTTTTCATGAGCGACATTCACGAGTCCTTCCGCGAGTGCTTTCGTGTGGGTGTAGCCATCGAAACCGTGAAGGTCGACGGGCGTGGTTTCATCGGTGCCGAAGTGGTGCTTGGCTTGGTAGACACCGAGTGCACTGAGGTGAACGAGCCGACGCAATCGGTCCGAGCCTGATGCAAAACGCAGCAGGTCTTCGACCGCGTCCAAGTTGATTGCTCGGTAGGTCGACACCGGCCCCCAATCGCCCACATGAGCTGCGGTGTGAACGATCACGTCGCTCTTGCGAATCGCGTTCTGGTACGCGGCGTTGGGATCGGTCAAATCCGATTCGACCCACTCCACATCGCAGCCATCCAGAACCGAACGATCCGATCCCGATCTCACCACCGCCCGCACGTGGTGACCCGCGGCCGCCGCACGTCTCACCACCGGGGCACCGATCATGCCCGTCGCTCCGGTCACCAGTATGCTTTCGGGATGGGGCATGGTTGCAAAAGAATGGTTGTTTGCGGAAGCGATGGTGGGGAAATCTTCGGAACTGTGTGGTTTTACCAGCGTCCAAGGTCAACGAAAACGCAAGCCTAATCATGGCGCACGTCGTGGGAACCCACCCTGCTCCATCGAAACCACTATCTTCACCAGTATCCCGCGATTGAAGGGCGAAAGTCTGGCGGGCCGTTTCTCGTTGAAATCGTCTTGCCACCGAAAATGAGTGAGGGCGATAGCCAACGATGGAGACAACGAACCATGCGATACGATCGTAGCTTGGGCACTCCTGCCCGAGATTCATTGCATCGTGTTTTGGACACACGTGCCCGGGGTGACTTGGACGGGCAAAAGTGCCCATCCTACGGAGATGTTCGATGAGCGAACCATTCAATCTTGATGCGCCGCCGGGGTTTCGAGGGCTTGATCCCGACAAACCTCTTCGCAAATACATTCGCCACCTCCCTCACTGGCGACAAGATGGAGCCACCTACGCCGTTACGTTTCGACTTGCCGATTCACTGCCCCAAGCGAAGCTCGAAATGCTAGCGTCTATGCGCCGCGAGTGGGAAGCGAAGTTTCCTGAACCGAGGTCCGAGAAAGCTTGGCAACGGTACGCGCGAACCGTCACCAGTCGCGTCAACGAGTGGCTCGATCAAGGTTCCGGGGAATGTCATTTTTCCAATTCGCATTTCGCGAATGAATTGGCGCGAGCCATCCTGCATTTCCAAAACGAACAATATCACGTGGCAAGCTATGTCGTGATGCCGAATCACTGCCATTTGATTGTGCGTCCGTTTAGTGCCTTTGAACTGGAGGATCTGTTGAGGGCGATCAAGGGTGTGACTTCACGGTTTGTCAATCGTGAGTTGGGGCGCATAGGTGAGTTGTGGCAACAAGAGAGTTTTGATCGAATCATTCGAGATGAAGAGCATCTCTACAACGCGATCCAGTACATCGGCAACAACCCGTTGAATGTCGGATTGCCTGAATCGCAATGGTTTCGTTGGGTCGATCCAGAATGGGAATCGCTCCAATGGGGATTCCGCGAAGCATAAAGTAGGATGGGCACTCTTGCCCGTCCGTCGGAGTGATGTCGTCCGTCAGAGTATTCTCGGGCAAGAGTGCCCAAGCTACGTGACGGGTAGGAGTGCACGGGGTGGCTTGGACGGGCAGGAGTGCCCATCCTACGTGGCGGCCAACCATGGCTGGCTCTCTCATCCGAAGATGATTTCGAACGTGAAATCATTGGCGAGATGACTCACTGAAGTCGCAGGAATTTTCCGGTGGCGGATTCGGGGCAGGCGGCGATGGTTTCTGGCGGGCCTTCGGCGATCAGGTGGCCGCCTTGTGAGCCGCCGCCGGGGCCAAGATCGAGCAGCCAGTCGCAGGCGGCCAGCAGATCGGATTGGTGTTCGATGACCAGCACTGTGTTGCCGGCTTCGACCAAGCGATCGAGCACGACGAGCAGTCGCTGCACATCAGCAAAGTGCAATCCAGTCGTGGGTTCGTCGAGCACGTAAAACGTTTTGCCGGTTGCCGGTCGCGCGAGCTCCGTGGCCAATTTAATCCGTTGGGCTTCGCCACCGCTGAGCGTGGTGCTGGATTGCCCCAGCGTCACATAACCCAGTCCAACGTCGACGAGCGACGTCAGCAGGTGATGGACTTTGGGCACGTTTTCGAAGAACTCTTGGGCCGCGTCGATGGTCATGCCGAGCACGTCCGCGATCGTCGCTCCCTTGAATCGGACTTGCAGCGTTTGGCGGTTGAAACGTTTGCCGCCGCAGCGTGAACACTCGATGAGCAAGTCGCTGAGGAAATTCATCTCGATGCGTTCAAAGCCGTTGCCTTTGCACACGTCGCAGCGACCGGCCGGACTGTTGAAGCTGAAACGATTCGCGGCGAACCCGAGCGTCTTGGCTTCTCGCGTGCTCGCGTAGACTTGCCGAATCGGGTCCATGACACCAGCGTAAGTGGCGGGGCAACTTCGCGTCGTTCGGCCGATGGGTGTTTGGTCGATGGGGACCAGTTTGTCGATGTGCTGAGCGCCGGTCAGCCGTTTGTGGGGGCCGGGTTGGTCGGCGACCAATTCCAGCTTCGCAGCCAGAGCTGGGTAGAGCGTGTCAACAATCAGCGAGCTCTTGCCGCTGCCGGAAACGCCGCTGACCCCGACCAAGCATCCCAGCGGGATTTTTGCGGTGACATTTTGCAAGTTGTTCAGCGTCGCGCCGCTGAGGGTCAACTGATGTGATTTGCGAGGGGTGCGTCTTGGCCGGTCCAGTCCAATCTTCGAGCGTCCGGACAGGTAGGCTCCCGTTGGGCTGGATTCATCGTCGGCGACTTCTGCCGCGGTGCCTTGGCTGACCAACCGGCCGCCGTGCCGTCCTGCGCCGGGGCCGATGTCGATCACATGGTCCGCGGCTTGGATGGTGTCCTCGTCGTGTTCGACAATCACGATGGTGTTGCCGGCGGTTTGCAATTCCTTGATCGCCGCGAGCAACCGGTGGTGGTCAGCGGGATGCAGTCCAATCGAAGGTTCGTCCAGGACGTAGCAGACGCCGACCAGGCCGCTGCCGATGCTGGTGGCCAGACGGACACGTTGCATTTCGCCGCCGCTGAGCGTTTCCGCTGAACGGTCCAGCATCAGGTAGTCGACACCAACACGGCGCAAGAAATCGATGCGGCGAACGACTTCGGATTGAATCGGTGCGGCAACTTTTTGTTGCAAAGCGTCGAGCGGTCGGGCAACGTTTTCCATCCACGACTGGGCGTCCGGCAACGGCATCCGGCACAGGGCGTCGATGGAAACGTCGTGAATCGTGACGGCGAGCGATTCCGCTTTCAATCGACCACCTTCGCAAGTCGAACAGGTCACCATGTGCGATTTGTCACCGCGGACGGCAACTTTGCCGAGGCCTTGGCAAGTCGGGCAGGCACCGTAGGGACTGTTGAAACTGAACGTTCGCGGTTCCAGTTCCTCAAAACTTTCACCACACTCCAAACAAGTCATCGAAGTGCTGAACAGTTTGGTTTCCGGTTCGCCGTCCCCGCGATCGATCAAGGCCGAACACATTCCACCCGCAAGTCGCAGTGCCAACCGAGTTGACTCATCCAGACGAGCGTCCACTCCGTCTTTGATGATCAGCCGATCGACGATGGCTTCGATGGTGTGATTTTTTCGAACCGCCAGCGGCGGCACATCCTCGAGCAGATACATCTCGCCATCGACGCGAGCACGGACCAAACCGTGGCCGGCGATTTGCTCGAGCACATCCGCGTGAGCCCCTTTGCGGCCGCGAACCATGGGGCTCATCAAAGTCAGCTTGGTGCGATCGGGCAACGCCGCCAATGTCGCGACGATGCGATCAGGTGTTTGCGTGCTGATCGTGCTGCCGCAGGCGACGCAGTGAGGAACACCGACTCGCGCGTACAGCAGACGCAGGTAGTCGTAGATCTCGGTGATCGTGGCGACGGTGCTGCGAGCCGAATGCGAACCGCTTTTTTGATCGATCGATAGTGTCGGTGCCAAGCCGTCGATCCAGTCCACATCGGGACGTGGGATGGCGTCGAGGTATTGCCGGGCGTAAGTCGACAAACTGTCGATGTATTGCCGCTGGCCTTCGGCGAACAGAGTGTCAAACGCGAGCGAGCTTTTGCCGCTACCGGAGACTCCCGAGATGACCGTGATCGCGTCGCGAGGGATGTCGACGTCGAGGTTGCGAAGGTTGTGAACCCGGGCACCTCGAATGCGAATCAAGTTGTCCGTGGACGGCGAAATCATGCCCGCGTCATCTCGATCAAAGTCATCACCATGGTCAGTCCGTTGAGCACGAAGTGAACGATGATCGGCGGAATCAGCGAACCAGTTTGGCGATACAAATAGCCAAGCCCGAGTGACAAGAAGAACAATGGGATGGGCGCGAGGCCCTGTCCCCAGTGCAGCAACGCAAACACAAGGCTGGCAACGAAGACGGGCCAGATTGCAGTGGGAGTCCAATCATTGGAATCCGTCTGCATTGCCGTGGGCACTGTTATTGCAAGCGGTTCGGTGCCCGCGGCAGTCCCCGGAGCCATGTAGGCAGCTTCGGTGATGGTTTTCGCTTCACGCTGAGGTTCAAACGTGGGGTCACTATCCGGTGTCTCAATGGAGGCGGCTGACTGCTCAAACGATTGTCGCACCATCGAGAGACGCCAGTCGGCCAAGCGTTGCAGGCCGCCCTGCAGCAAGCCGCGGATCCAGAATTCTTCGACGATCGGGGTCACCAATGCAGTCGTTACGAACAGCAATGCGAACACGGCGTAGTTTGGGCCCGTCTCGGATTCGTCCGGTTGAAGTGCGTCCAAAACGGGATGCGAGTATTCCTGCATGAGCGACACCGCAGTCATGATTAACATCGTCGGTGGAAGGATCATCAACGCGGATCGAAACCCGAGACCGATGTCGCCGCGTTGCGGAATCAAACCGATTCGAGAAATGGCGCTGCGATGATTCAGGCACAGGATCATCAACGTGATCACCGTGGCAGTTAGCATCCCCAACGTACTCAGTGTGAGTTGCGGCACGGACAACGCCGGCGATTCTGCCGCCACGCTTTCTTCGGCGGCGTTCGGGGCAGCTTCGTCGGGTTCGCTAATCTGATCAGGGGTTTCCGCGATCGGATCGGTCGCAACCAACGGTTCCGTTTCGGGATCCGATGAGTCTGCGGTTGCGTGTGCCGCCGGTTTTTCAATCCACCCCACGGCTTGAAAGGCACCCTGCAGCAACGAGGAGCTGAAGATCAACGCGCCAATGAATACCACAAAATAGAGTACCGACCAAAAAGGCAGGTGACGCGGCCGGACTGGGATAAAGGCCTTCGGGCCGAATGGACGTTTGCCTCGATACAACAAACGGATCCATTGCGACAGTGAAGTCGCGAATGCGAATATGATCAGGATCGACAAAATCGACAAAGCAATCTCAGGCGGTCCAAGCTCAACCACCTCGGCCGACTCACTTGCCACTTCACTCGCGGTCGTCAAATCCGTTGAGTCCGCCGGTGCGGTGGCATCGCCTTGAGCCAAGAGTGAACATGCCCATTGCGATGCTGTGTGGAACCCGAAACTCATTGGGTCGGGAGCTCGCTGGAGACGGTGCGAAGCTGGGCGTCATCTCGTGACGAAGCACTACTCTTGGTCGTTGCGACGTGATTGGTGTGCGAGATGTTGTCAGTGGGCATGGCTTGTGAGGAATCTGGATTGGCGGTGGCAGCTTCGGGTTCCGCGGGAACTTCCAACCCCGCGTCGGACTGCATCACGCGTGCTGCGATCAATGTGTAATCGACACCGGAGTAGACCGTCAGCGCGATGGCTGCCCACAGCAATCCCCACGATGCCCAAGCCAACCACATGGGAACGGGGGTGACAATGTAAGTTAGCAACACGGCAACCACGGCCGCACACTGCAGGACCATCTTCCATTTGCCCAGCCAACTGGCCGAGAAGTCGCCGCCGGCACCTTCGATGATGCCACGCAGACTAGTGACCAGCAATTCGCGAGCGACAACGATCGTGGCCATCCAAGAAGCAACTGGGCTGTCCGGGACCGCCACCAAAGCGATGAACGAGCCGCAAATGATGATCTTGTCGACGAACGGGTCGAAGATCCGTCCAAGTTTGGTGACTTGTCCGTATTTGCGAGCCCAATAACCGTCCATCCAATCCGTCGAGGCCGCGATCAAGAAAACGATCATGGCAGCCAAGTGCATTCCCAACGGGATCAACGCCATCACCGCGATCGCCAACACAAAACGTGCCGACGTCAGTGCGTTGGGGACGTTGTAGATCGAAGGACCAGCCATGAGGCGACCAAAATCAAAGGGGACAAATAAGCAAGTGGTGATTGGTTCTAAGTCGCCGCGGCAACCAAATCGTAACCTTGGGAAGCAACGATCTCGCACGGTCGAATTTGGCCGATTTCCACCGGCGAGTCTGGATCCACTTGCGAGACATAGATCAGACCATCGACATCGGGTGCTTCGCTTCGGGTGCGACCGATGAAGACGCCTTCCTGTTCAGGCATCTCTGCGTCGATCAAAACCTCTTCGATTCCACCGACGCGAGAGTCATTCCAATCAAACGCGATTTGTTGTTGCAGTTCCATCAAGTCATCGCGGCGTCGCGCGGCCACCTCGGGATCGACACGGTTGGGCAATCTCGCGGCCGGAGTGTCTTCTTCGATGCTGTAAATGAACACGCCCAGGTTTTCAAATCGAGATTCCTTGACGAAATCCATCAGCTCGACGAAATCCTCTTCGGTCTCGCCGGGGAATCCCGTGATCATTGTCGTTCGCATCACCAACGAATCAATTCGCGAGCGAAGCTTTTGGACGATGTCGGTTTGCAGTGCGCGTGTGGTTTTGCGAGCCATGCGTTTCAGCATTTTGTCGCTGGCGTGCTGCAGTGGCATGTCGATGTACGGCACGATTCGCTTGGCCGATGCCAATGTGTCGATCAGAGCGTTGTCGATGTACATCGGGTAAAAGTACATGAGCCGAATCCAATCGATCGATTCAATTTTGTCGAGCTCTTTCAACAGCTGATTCAGGCGAGGTTCGCCGTAACGATCCATGCCGTAGTAGGTCGTGTCCTGTGCCACGATGACGACTTCGCGAACGCCGCTGTCACCCAAACGTTTGGCTTCGTCGATGATTTGTTCGATTGGTTTGCTGAAGTGCTTGCCGCGCATCTTTGGAATTGCGCAGAACGTGCACAGTCGATCGCAGCCTTCGCTGATTTTCAGATAGGCGAAGTGACGCGGGGTGACAGCCGAACGCATCGCATCGCTAAGCGGATTGACCGCGGCGGGTTTGAAAATCGTGCGTTGTTCTTGCAGTCCCGAATAGAGTTCATCGACAACCGAAACGATGTCGTTGCGACCGAAGACGCCGACCAAGGCATCGATGTCAGGTCGAGCCTGCAGCAGCTTGTCTTGTTGTCGTTCGGCCAAGCATCCCGTGACGACAACGTTGCGTAGTTTGCCGTCGCGTTTGAGTGCCAGCATTTCATCGATCGCGGCCATGGACTCATCACGAGCCGAGTCGATGAACCCGCAAGTGTTGACCACGACAAAGTCGGCTCCGTCGACCGAATCGACCATCCGGTAACCGTCGGCGTCGAGGCGACCAAGCATTTGCTCGGTGTCGACGAGGTTCTTCGGGCACCCCAGCGAAACGACCGCGTACCGCCCCCGCGGTTTGCCCGTTTCCGGATCGATCATCGGGTCGATTCCCGGTGTAGCGACCGTCACGTTGTTCTGCGGGAGAATGGGAAGTTGCATCAAACGAAATCAGGATCGAGGGTGGAGAAGCAAAATGCCGCCAAAATCAATTCGCAGGATAATTCGAGCGTTTTCATGGCAAGTCCTTCATTAGAACACAAACCGGCGTTTTCGCAATTTGCAAACGCTGCCATTCGCCGGCGGCGGAAGTCGGCCGAAACGGAATGCTGCGGCGTCTTCTGATCCAGAGCCCAAGTCCGGGTGGCGCACTCGCGAAAAGTGGTGAAGTCGTAAAAAACGGCTCCCTTGCGTGAATTAGTCGGCAAATTCACAATCGTCAGCCCGATTGATTTTTTCCACCTTCGCAAGTGCATTTGCCGTGACCGATACGCCTTCCAACGCTGACGACCTTGATTTGACCGACCCGCACGCGGCTCGTCGGCACAAACTGGAAGAAATCACCGCGAAAGGCATCGATCCGTGGGGCCAGCGTTTCGACGACCGTTTGTTGGTCAGCGAGTGCCGCGACCGCATTCCACAGATCCAGTGGCAACAAAAGGACGGTGAAACGATCGCCCTGCCCGATGTCGAAAGCGAAGAAGTCGACTACCGCCAATGGAAAGCCGACAACGGCCCAGGCGAGGAAATCGGCCCGATCGTTCGCGTTGCCGGGCGAATCTTGCTGGCCCGGCCGACCGGCAAGTTGATCTTCATGAACATTCGCGACTGGACCGGTGACATCCAGATCTTTGTTGGCAAGAAGCAAGTCGGCGACGAGAACTTTGATCTGGCCAAGCTGTTTGACTTGGGGGATCTGATCGGTGTTCAAGGTCGACTGGGCCGCACCAACACGGGCGAGCTGACCGTGTTCGCGGAAGAACTGATCTTGCTGACGAAGATGTTGGAAGTCCCGCCGGAAAAGCACGCCGGGATGACCAATCAAGACCTGCGTCAACGCATGCGGTATGCCGACTTGGCGTTCAACGATGGCGTGATGCAGACGTTCCTCGATCGTACCAAGATCATCAAAAGCATTCGCTCAACGCTGGACGACCAAGGGTTCTGCGAAGTCGAAGGCCCGACGCTGCACACCGTTCCCGGTGGTGCCGCTGCTCGTCCGTTCGAAACGCATCACAACGCTTTGGACATGAAGCTGACCATGCGGATCGCGTTGGAACTGCACCTCAAGCGATTGATGGTCGGTGGGATGGAACGCGTTTACGAACTGGGACGCGTCTATCGCAATGAAGGCTTGTCGCCACGGCACAACCCTGAGTTCACGATGCTGGAAACCTATCAGGCGTACGGCAATTACGAATCCATGATGGATCTGACGGAGAAGATCATCTGCGACGCGATCGAAAAGATCGGCGGTGGATTCAAACGTGAATACAACGGCACCATGTTGGACTTCACGCCGCCGTTCCAGCGTGCGACGTACGCGGAATTGTTCCAGAAGGCCACCGGCATCGATCCCGCTGACGAAGACGCGGTCAAGGAATACGCCAAGGGGCTGAAGCTGACCATCGATGGCAAGCACCCCGATGTGATCCGCAACGAGATCTTTGAAGAGAAGGTTGAGGATTCACTGCAAGGCCCGATCTTCGTGACGGATTATCCGGCCAGCATTTGCCCGTTGACCAAACGCAAGAAGGACAATCCCGAAATCGCCGAGCGTTTCGAGATGTTCATTTGCGGAATGGAATTGGCCAACGCCTACACCGAACTGAACGATCCCGATCTGCAGGAAGAGTTGTTCAAGACTCAACTCGAAGGTCAGGACGACGAAGATTCGATGGCCAAGATGGACCACGACTTCGTCCGCGCGTTGCGTTACGGCATGCCGCCCGCTGGTGGACTAGGGATCGGCATCGACCGCTTGGTGATGGTTTTGACGAACCAAAAATCCATCCGCGACGTGATCCTGTTCCCCGTACTTCGTCCTGAGTGACCCGCGGTGTGGCCCCAAAGCCTCATGGTTTCGGGGCGACCGTGCCTTACCGGATCATCGGTGTCACACTGAATCAAAACAGTGTGATTAAAACAGTGTGTAGATAAACGGTGCCGCGCCGCTGCTGGCCATGATGCTGAGCAAGCCCACCAGCAACAGCGATCCGATCAGAGGGATCATCCACCACTTCTTGTTCTCGCGCAGGAACATCACGAATTCTTGCAGCAGGCCAATGTCCTGCTGTTCCGATTCGCGTTCGAAATCGCTGGGAGGCGTTGGCTCGGTGGGCGTTTTTGGATCGGACATAGGGAAGCTAAAACTGCTTGAAGTATTGGTCAGGTGTGGGCGTTGATTCGCGGTCGTTCCAGTTGCTGGAGCGGCCTTCTTGTTTCAGATTCAGTGGGTCGTGCCCGGTCGCTCTCAAAATCAAAGCGATGGGAGTCAGAACGACAAAGTAGATCGTTCCAAACAGCAGATGGCCAACACAAAAGGCGATCGGGTATGTCGCGTATTGCCAGCCGCGAATGATGGGTTGTTGGGAAGCGGTCCAAGCATAGTAGACGGCCGCTACGGCGAGTCCCGCGATCAGCAAAACGAGATTGAGCCATTGCCCAAAGTCGCTCAGCAAAAACGAAGCGAAGATAAGGAGTAGGCCCAGCGACAGCCCAAACCAGCGACGCATCGACGGTGATGGAGGAGCATTGAGATCGATTAGTGGCATGATGGATTAATCAATCGGGAGCCAGATTGGACAGGTAGGTTTGACTGGAGGCGACCGCACTCTCGGGCTGTTCCTCGCGGAGCATCAAATGATTGCCCACGACCAAGACATCCATTTGGGTCGCCATGAAGCAACGGTAGGCGTCCGCCGCCGTTCGCACGATGGGTTCCCCTCGCACGTTGAAGCTGGTGTTGATCAGTGCCGGACAACCAGTTTGCTCGTGGAACTCTTTGAGCAAGGAATGGAATCGAGGCTGGCGATTTTCGCTGACGGTCTGAACTCGAGCCGAATAATCGAGATGCGTGATGGCGGGCAAGTCACTTCTGACTTGGCGAACGCGTTCGATGCCATCGACGGGAGCGGTCGGCTCTTTCCTTCGAGATGGCAAGACATCAAACGTGAACAGCATGTAGGGACTGGATGAATCCTTTTTCATCTCGAAGCAATCACCAGCGCATTCTTCCAAAACCGAAGGAGCAAATGGCCGGAAAGATTCGCGGTATTTGATCTTCAGGTTCATGGTCGACTGCATCTCTGTGTTGCGAGGGTCGCCCAAGATGCTGCGGTTGCCAAGCGATCGCGGGCCAAACTCCATGCGTCCCTGGACCCAGCCGACCACCTTTCCTTCTGCCAACAACCCTGCGACACGTTGGTCGAGTTCCGCCACATGATCGAATGTCTGAACAACGGCACCTGACCGTATCAAGGCATCGAGTTCATTCGATTCGTCGATCGTTGGACCCAGCAGCGATCCGTGTTGGGCGTCCTGAGGATTCGCCGTTCGCGAGTTTCCTAGCAGTCGGTGCCATATCAGCCAGGCGACTCCGAGAGCGCCGCCGGCGTCTCCGGCCGCTGGTTGAACCCAGATGTTTGCGAAAGGTCCCTCTCGCAACAGTCGTCCATTCGAAACGCAGTTAAGAGCGACACCACCCGCTAGGCAAAGCGAATCACTTCCGGTTTGACGGTGAACATGAGAGGCGAGCTTGAGGATCACTTCTTCCGTGACGACTTGGATGCTTGCCGCGATATCCATGTCGACTTGTCTGACCAGTGACTCTGGATCACGGCGAGAGATACCAAGCAAGCGTTCCAGCTTTTTGCCTGTCATTCGAAGTGTATGAGCGAACGTGAAGTAGTTCATGTTCAGCTCATAGCTTCCGTCTTCGTTCACGCGAATCAATTCTTTGCGAATGACATCGGCAAACGTCGGTTCGCCATAAGGGGCGAGCCCCATCAATTTGTATTCGCCGGAATTGACTCGGAAGCCACAAAAGTAGGTGAAGGCTGAATAGAGCAAGCCAAGTGAGTGTGGGAACCGGATGTCTTGTTTCAGTTCGAGCTTTTCGCGATTCCCAATTCCCCAACTGGTCGTGGTCCATTCGCCAACACCATCCACCGTCAGGATTGCCGCTTCATCAAACGGGCTGGGATAGAAGGCACTCGCCGCGTGTGATTCGTGGTGTTCGCAGAAAACGATTCGCCGTTTGGTTCGGCCACCAAGGTGCCTGCGGATTTCGCGAGGAATGTGCAGCTTGAGTTGCAACCATGGCGGCATCGCGCGCGAAAAGGATGCGTATCCACGTGGAGCGTATGCCAAGTAGGTTTCCAGCAACCTTTCAAACTTCAGCAACGGCTTTTCGTAGAACCCGACGTAGTCGATGTCTGAGACGCTGGCACCGATCGAGTCCAGGCATCCAGCCAATGCCTCGCTGGGGAACGCCGCGTCGTGCTTCTTTCTCGTGAAGCGTTCTTCGCTCGCAGCTGCGACCACAACGCCATCGTTGATCAAGGCGACGGCAGAATCGTGATAGAAGGCAGAGACGCCAAGGATGAGTGTCATGGCAGCAGTTTAGTTAGACCTTCCGTCCAGACAACTGGCCGCTGCCGCGAACCCTTTTGTTCGACGGTCAATGCAAGTTGAGCTCGAGTGGTGAAATGTTTCGATGTCTTGCCGAATCGAAGGACGTAGGCAACGACTGATTTGCAACCAGCCAAGTGTTGCTATCGAAGGATAAAGAAATGATATCAAAACCACCGCAGCAGCTTTGCGGTCACCAGCAGAGCCTGGGGATTTGCCGTGCTTCAATCCCTACGATCCACAGAGATTGACATGGGTGCCGGCGATTCGGAATCACTTGCACTCGAATCCGCGAGGTCTATCAAACCGTGTACCAAAATTGTGTCGACGACGCGCAGTTTCATGCGCATTCATTGCTTGACGTGTAAGGCAATGCGTCTGATCAAGGGGCACAGTTCGAAGAGCAACGAACATGGTTTTAGATGTGGATTCCGAGGCGTCTCTTTCGCTTGCGCAGATTAGCGGAGTCGAAGGGGGAAGCTTTCAGGCTGATTGGTTGATTCTGTGCGCGGTGATCGTGCTGCTAATGCAGGCCGGGTTCATGTGTCTCGAATCAGGGTTGGTTCGAGAGAAAAACTCAATCAACGTCGCGGTGAAGAACCTAGCGGACCTGATGATTTCGGTTGCTTCGTTCTGGACCATCGGTTTCTCTGTCATGTTTGGGGCCACCGTCTTCGGTCTGTTCGGTGTTGGGCAGTTGATGCCCAATTTCGGCGTTTCGGATTCATTGGCTGCTTTTTTTGTTTTCCAAGCTGTCTTCTGTGGTACCGCGACGACGATTGTGTCAGGCGCAGTCGCTGAGCGAATGCGTTTTCACGGGTACCTGGTTTCCTGTGTTTGTGTCTCTGCTTTGATCTATCCGGTCGTCGGACATTGGGTTTGGGCGAGCGGGGCCAATGGGATGTCGATCGGTTGGCTGGAGGGTCTGGGGTTTCGAGATTTTGCGGGCAGCACCGTTGTGCATAGCGTCGGCGGTTGGGCGGCTCTTGCCGGCTGCATCGTTCTCGGTCCTCGCTTGGGTCGTTTTCGCAAGGATGGTCGCGTTCGGGATATTCAGCCCAGCAACCTCACTCTCGCGTACCTTGGAACGTTCATCCTCTTTTTTGGCTGGTTTGGGTTCAACTGCGGAAGCACTCTCAAAGCCACCGGAGAGATCGCTCCCATTGCAATCAATACCCTGCTGGGCGGTTGCTTCGGTGGTTTGTCTTCGATCCTCGTCTCGTCTCTTCGCACCGGGATCCCAGATCCGCGTTCCATTGCAAATGGTTTGCTAGGTGGCTTGGTTGGAATCACCGCATCCGGAAGCATGATCGACCCCAGAGCGGCGGCGCTAATCGGTGCGATCGCCGGAGTGGTGGCGGTCTATTCGGATGAATGGTTGGTGCGTCTACGCATTGACGATGCGGTGGGCGCGATCTCCGTGCATGGATTTTGTGGTGCTTGGGGAACGATCGCCTTTGCACTGTTCATTCGAACTGATGAACTTGCCCCAGGAATGTCGCGTTGGGAATTCTTGGCTGTTCAGGTATTTGGCGTTGTCGTGACGTTTGGGTTTGTCTTTGGTGGAGTTTTCGTACTGCTTCGGGGCTTGGGAAGGTTCATTCAACTTCGAGTCGACCCTGAACCTGAGCGACTAGGCCTCAACGTTGCGGAGCACAATGCATCCAGTCGTCTATTGGATTTGGCTGTCAGTATGGATGCCGCGGCGAGAATGAGAAAGCTCGAACCAAGCTGCAAAGTTCGGTCAGAATACGGCACTGCGATCGGTGATCTCATTGATAGCTATAATCAGATGATCGACCACATTTGCGAAGATCAGACCGCTTTGGCAGAAGCGACGAAGCGTGCCGAGGCCCTCACCGCGATTTTGGATGATTCGCCAAACGAGATCGCCATCGTCCACGCTGACACTGGGCAGGTTCTCAGTCTCAACCGAGGTGCCCGTGTCAATTTGCAGCGGGATGAAGATGAGTTCTCGGAATTGACATTTGATTGCCTTTTCAACACCGAGTTTGGCGAACTTCAGAAGTTCCGGCTCTCCGCGTTTGATGATGAAGCTGGTTTCACCCAGCAGCTAGCAACAGCGGTTCGAAAAGACGGGACAACCTACCCCGCATCGATCTGCGTGCAGCACGCTGAGTTCTTGGGGTATCAAGTGCTCGTCGTATTGACCGTCGACATGACCAGTCAAGTCGAGTTGAAAGAGCGTTTGCATGCCGCGGAAAAAATGGAAGCCGTTGGGCAGTTGGCAGCCGGGATTGCGCACGAAATCAACACGCCGCTTCAGTGTATGTCTGGCAACGTTGAGTTTCTGCAGTCAGTCCAACAGAACCTGCAGGACACACTGAGGCTGGTTGCTGAGGGCGTTTCCGATGAGCAGGCTTTGCATGACATCAGTGAGAAGCTCAGCAGTGATCGATGGTCGCGGTTGTTGGGCGAGAGCGATGCCGCGATCGAGGACACTCAAAAATCAATCGGTCGTGTCGTTCAGATCATCGGGGCAATGCGAGTGCTATCGCATCCAGGTCAGGCTGGCAAAACGGACACGAGCATCAATGGAATCCTTCGTGATTCCGCCGCGATCTCGCGAGGAAGGTGGAAGTACGCTGCCCAAATGGACTTTGATCTATGCGATTCAGAGCCCAGCGTTGCTTGTCACGCCAACGAGTTATCGCAGGTTTTCTGCAACCTGTTTGTTAACGCGGCAGATTCAATCGAGGAAAAAAACGAAAAGGTTCCGGAAGCCGGCCTGGGAAGCATCTTCGTGAGTTCATCGATCGAACAAGATGGCGTTTTGATCAAAGTGAGGGATAGTGGCGTTGGCATGTCAGAATCAGTTCGACGCCGTTGCTTTGAACAGTTCTACACCACCAAACCCGTTGGAAAAGGCACCGGCCAAGGTCTGTCAATCGCGTATCAAATCATCGTCGGTAGGCACGGTGGGAACATCGAGATCACATCCGAAGAGGGCGTTGGTACCGAGTTTCAAATCTGGATACCAATGCACGCTCCTGATGACGCTTGCGATGGGGCGACGAAGACAAATGCCGGGCAAACCAATGACGCAACGAGTCTTGCAGCTGTTTAGTCTGCCCTGGAATGGGTGCTTGGCCGTTGGCCTGTGCGAAACGAGGAATTGGCGTTGATCGCGACCAGCTGCCTATCGCAACCGGTCTTTTCGCAGGCTGCCGGTATGGATGCATCACTGTCTGGATGCATCACTGTCTGCAAATCAGCCGTTGTGTTGTTCCAGACGGCGAGCGATCTCATCTTTGACCGCGTTTGCATCGGCCGGCAAGTGGACCGCCGGGTTGGCGTGTTTGCTGTCGATGCCTTCGAGTGTGGACTCGTGATAGCCGACTTTGAAATCGGTGAACTTCAGCCCGTGTGCGGTGCTGATGACAACGGTCTTGTCCTTCGATGAGATCTCGCCGCGATCGATCAGTTTCTTCAGCACGGCCAAGGCGACGCCGGTGTGAGGGCAAGTGAACATGCCGGTCAGGTCAGCGGACGCGGACGCTTCGGCCAACTCGTTCTCGGAAGCTTGTTCAACAATGCCATTGGTTTCTTGGACGGCTTTGACCGCTTTGGCGTAACTGACCGGATCACCGATGCGGATCGCATTGGCGAGAGTGTCCTGAGCGGTGACGCTGACCTTTTCCGCAAAGCCGTTCTTGTAAGCGGTGTAGAACGGGTTGGCTCGTTCGGTTTGGGCGGCGACCAATCGAGGCATGCGGTTGATCAGTCCCAAGTCCATCATCAGCTTGAATCCCTTGTAGAGAGCGCTGATGTTTCCGAGGTTGCCAACTGGGATGATGATCCAGTCCGGCACTTCCCATTCGAATTGGCGAACCATTTCGATGCCGACCGTTTTCTGTCCTTCGATGCGAAGGCTGTTCATCGAGTTGGCGAGGTAGATCGAATTGTCCTTCGTGACTTCTTGGACGATTTTCATGCATCCGTCGAAGTCCGTATCGAGAGCTAGCACGTGAGCGCCATTGGCGACCGGCTGGATCAACTGAGCCGTGCTGACTTTTCCAGCCGGCAAGAAGATCACCGCGGGGATACCGGCGTAGGCGGCGTAGGCGGCTAATGCCGCGCTGGTGTCACCGGTGCTGGCACAGGCGACAGCTTTGACGCTGCTGCCCTGAGCCATCATTTGTTTGACGACGCTGACCAAGACGGTCATGCCCAGGTCTTTGAAGCTGCCCGTGTGGCTGTTGCCGCAGAGTTTGATCCACAGATCCGGCACGCCGAGTTGGGCGCCGAGTCGCTCGGCCCAGAAGAGGTTTGTGTTTCCTTCGAACATGCTGACGACATTTTCGTCTGCCAGCGAAGGAACGACCCACTCTCGCATGCCCCAAACACCGCTGCCAAACGGCCATTTTGAGGTGCTGGCACGGGAGTCGAAAAGCTGTTGCCACTGATAGGCATTCTTCTTTTTCAGCGGTTCTCGCTCGTGATAGACCTCCAACAGACTGCCGCAGGTTGGGCAGGTGTAGATCACATCAAAGATCGAGTGTTTCGCACTGCAGCCTGAAATGCAGCGGAAATAGGTGGTTTGGTGATCCACGTCCGGTTTGGACTCGACGGCGAGAGACATGAGGAGATCCTGGTGCGATGGGAATAGGGGCCGATATTATGGTCACAGCCCACTCACAGGCAAAGGGCGAACCAAAAGTGGCTTGAACTGGGTTTGTCGGCCAGTTTTGGGTCGCTTCGCCAGCATTCCGTCCGAGTGACGGTCCCGCCGCCAACCAGGCTCAGCGGACCCCGTAATATGGGACGCCGTAATACCGTGGCACGGTGTAGTAGGTACCGGTTCCGAACTGCACTCCGCCCGCGGGGCCGATCTGCAGTCCGGTTCCACTGACGGTTCCGGGGACAAAACCGTAGCCGTAACTGCGGTAGCCGTACCCATATCCGCCGTATCCGTATCCACCATAGCCGCGACGAAAGCCATAACGACGTGGGGTGTTGTAGTAATAGTTCGTCACCGACCCGCGATTGGCGTTGCTCGTGCTAACGGTGGGGCGATTGGCGGAGTAAACGCCTTGCTGCCCGATGACGGCGCTTCCGCCACGATTGAATCCGTTGCTCTCGATTCCATAGCGATAGCCCTGGGCGGATGCGTCAGAGGCGAGTGCAAATGCACCCAGCATCCCGATGACCAGGGTTGCGAGACCGGCCGAGGCCCATGGCGGCAAGCGGCGACGAGTCGATTGAAGTGTTTTGTTGGACATGTTCATAGTGCACCTGAATGGTTGCTGGGGAGGAGAGATCGGAACGGTTTGCGACGGGATCCACTGAATTTTATGCGTCGCGAAAACGGAAGTCCTGGGAATAAAATGTCTGATCAAGTCACGGCTTCCGCCAAATCTTTCTTGGGTTGGATGCGATTAAGTGGCACTGTTGGCCGATTTTCACGTGCCTTCGGTGTGCCGTAGCACTGGTCCATAGACGGCGAGCCACTTTGTTAGACTGGCGGCGATTCGTTTTTTGCTTCTCTTTCGCGAATGGTTGCTATGGCTCGTTATTGGTTGATATGTCTCGGATTGGTTCTGGTGATTGGATGCAGCAAATCTGATTCCAGTTCCTCGGCGAAAACACAATCAGGTTCCGATGCGGTCGCGGATGCATCGGCGGATGCGACTGGTTTCCCGCGAGAGTGTGGCGACTACACCGTTTTGGGCATTTTGACGGACAACCAAGACAACTCAAAAGCAAAGGAAAACGCCGAGACGACTTTGCTGCGTCACCCGGATGTGGCTTGCTTGGTCGGTTTGTGGAGCCAGAACACACCGATGATTTTGGCCGGTCTTCGAAGCAGCGATGCGCTCGGAAAAGTCGCGGTGGTTGGTTTTGATGAGCACCCGGACACTTTGGCGGGGATCCGTGACCAGTCGGTTTACGGCACGATTGTGCAGCAACCCTACGCATTCGGTTATCGCAGCGTGCAGTGGCTGACGACGATGGCGAAAGGCGGCGAAGTCGAGGTGCCGGAGTCGGGAATGATCATCATCCCTCACCGATCGATCACCGGTGCAAACGTCAACGAGTTTGCCGCAGACATCGATGCGATCAAGTCAGGCAAAGGACCGATCTTGTCCGGCGACGAGCAGATCGACGGATCGGGAATTCGAGTGGCCTACATCACCAATTCGTTGGATCCGTTCTGGACTTTGGCCGATGCCGGTTGCAAGCGTGCGGCGGAGCAATTCGGGTGCGAAGTTGATGTGCAAATGCCTTCGAGCGGTTCCATTGAAGAGCAAAAGCGATTCTTGGAATCCAATGTCGCGGCAAAGGTGGATGGGATCGCGATCAGCCCAATCGATCCTGAAAACCAAGTCGGCATGATCAACGATGCGTGCGAAGTCACCACGGTGATTTGTCAGGACAGCGATGCACCGGCTTCTCGTCGCAAGTTCTATCTCGGAACGAGCAACTACTTGGCCGGACGTGCCGCCGGCAAGTTGATTCAAGAAGCAATTCCGGAGGGCGGCGAAGTGATGCTGTTCGTCGGGAAGATGGAAGTGCTCAATGCTCAAGAACGCAGTCAGGGCATCATGGATGAACTGGCGGGCAAGCCGATTCCGGCCATCTTGCAAGGCAACTGATTGCCAAAGCGATGCCGATTTGAGAGCAATCCTTCGCCGGTGCGATCCGCATAACCGGAATCAGTGGCGGCGAGGGCGAGCATTCAACCGTCTTTCCCTCTTCTCGCGGGAAGGATTGAGACGGCTCGGGTCGAAAGGTGACGTAGGTTTCCGTGTCGAGCGAGGGTGTGCCTGGTTCGATGCGACGTGGAAACCTTTTTGAGAGTTTGACCATGAGTGCCATCCCTCCCGCTGTGCAGCAAGTCCTTCAGGCTCGCCAGGACGCGACGCAAACGCAGATCGATGTCGCGTTGTTGGGGCAGAATCTGGATGTGCAACGGCAAACTGGCGACGCGATCGTTCAGATGATCTCCGAAGTCGTCGACGTTCAAAAACAACTCGCCAGCGGCCACATCGACGTCCGCGTTTAGCATTCGGCGAGGGCGTCTGGTGGTTGGCGAGCACGCGGCGAGCCAGCATCACGCTCAGCCAGCTCAATATTCCGCCAGCCAGCATTCTGTGAGGCAGGCACCAACGACGGCTTTGATCAGCCGGTCGTTTTTTCAGCGGCCTTCGCGAAGGCGGTAGCCCAGGAAGTTGTCCAGCTCCGCTTCTTTCTCAATCGCCTGGACCGTCCGTTCGATGTCGTATTCGACTCGTCGAAACATCACCAAGTCCGGTTCCACAATCGCGTAGCAACTGCGTGGGTCGCCATCACGCGGCTGGCCAACGCTGCCGACGTTGATCATCAATTTCGCATTGGGATCGGCCAGTGAATATCCGGTTCCGGTGTCAGCGGGACGGACGAAGCGTTGCTCCATCGTGAACACACCGGGGACGTGGGTGTGCCCTTGGAAGCAAACTCGCGGGACCAACGAAAACAGCTTTTCCATTTTCTTTGTGTTCTGAGCGTCTTCCGGAAAGACGTATTCGTTCGTCGGTCCACGCGGTGAACCATGAACAAACAACCAATGGTCTTCACGAACGGTACGAGGCAAAGCGCACAGGTATTCGATTCGTTTGCGGCTGGCTCCCGGATCGTCGCCGGTTTCTTCGAGCTGGCTGCGGGTCCAGAAGATTGCTTGTTCGGCCGCGACGTTGAAGCCTTCCGGATCGAACAGCGAACTGCTGTCGTGATTCCCCAAGACGCAAAAGTTGAAACCCATCACGGTATCGAGGCAGGCACACGGTTCCGGGCCGTAACCGACCACATCGCCCAAACAGACGATACGGTCGACCTTTTGTGATTCAACGTCCGCGAGGACGGCTTCGAGCGCGGACAGGTTTCCGTGGATGTCGCTAAGAATGGCTGTACGTGTCACCCGATCAATGTCCTCGCTTCAGTCGATCGCCGAGGGCATCGTCCAGGTCGGGTTGAGCGTAAATCTTTTGAGCCGTCTTCTCGAAGTCGTATTCGACGCGGCGGTAGGTCACCGTCTTCGCGTCGGTATCCAAGATGATGTAGCACGATTGATTGTTCTCGTCTCGCGGTTGGCCAACACTACCGACGTTGATCATCAGCTTGTTGTTGCCCAACGCGTAGGTGTGATCGCATTCGTCCGGCGTGACGAATTCACATTCGGTGGTGAACACGCCCGGCAGGTGGGTGTGGCCCATGAAGCAGTATTGATCGATCTTGCCAAACAAGATTTCCATCTTGCGAGCGTCGTACATGTATTCGGGGAAGACGTATTCGTTGGTCGGATCGCGAGGCGAACCGTGGACGAACTTGAATTCGCCGTCGTCGATGAATCGCGGCAGTTCGCCGAGGAAGTCCCACCGAGCGTTGACTTGTGCGGGACCGCCTTTGCCACTGTCCAGCTCGTCACGAGTCCAGTAGATCGCTCGGAGTGCCATTGGGTTGAAGCCATCCGGATCAAACAAAGCCGCTTGGTCGTGGTTGCCAAGAATGGTGTGTTTGCACCGACGCATCACCAGATCCAGGCACTCGCATGGATTGGGGCCGTAGCCGATGATGTCACCCAGGCATATGACTTCTTGGACACCGACTGAGTCGATATCTTCCAGAACCGCTTGCAGCGCTTCGAGGTTCCCGTGGATGTCGCTGATCAACGCTCGCTTCACAAAATTCCTCGGTCACCTCACCTGGATGCTAAACCTGCCGGGTGTCATTGTAGTCTGGACTAAATTTGCACGACAATCCCACGCAATTGACTCGGCGAGTTCCCGACGATGCACTCCAAGACCGAATCTGACAACCAGCGACCCGTGACCGGATTGGCTCTCGAAGTCATCGGTCGCGAGGGATCCGTGGCGTTCATTCGAGATGGTGATGTGGTTCAGTCGACCGACTTACCCAGCGAAGTTCGCGCGACCGCGTCGTTGACACCTGCTCTTGAGTCGTTGCTGGCAAGCACGAACACAGCCGCAAACGACTCCGAACCTAGCCAGGCCGAATCGCCACTACCAACGCAAACCAGTCGTCCAGATTTCATCGCGGTTGCCGATGGGCCGGGATCGTTCACCGGTTTGCGTATTGCCGCAGCCACAGCGAAAACACTGGCTTATGCCTGGGGAATACCCGTGGTGACGTTGGATTCGTTGTCAGTTTGGGCTGCGGCCGTGTTGCCGGCGGGATCAGCCGAGGCGGAAATTTCGCACGCCGATATGCCTCGCGTCGGTCAGCAAATGATCGTTGGCTTGGATGCCTATCGAGGTCAAACGTTCGTGGGGACGTTTGTTGCCACGGAAGCCGGATGGCAGCCGGACGAAGAAATCGAACTGCTCGATCGAGCTGATTGGCTCAAGACGTTGGAATCGGCCTCGTCCGGAACGTGGCTGACCGGAGACGCGATCAAACCCGGTCTACCGACGGAGAATCTGCGGGTGGTCGACCGAAAGCAACCTCTGGCTTCCGCTCTGGCAAAACTCGCTTACCAAAAATATTTGGCGGCACAAACCACCGATCCGATGGAAGTCTTGCCCAGGTACTTTCGCCCGAGCGCTGCCGAAGAGAAGGCAGCGTCCTCCAAATAACCGATCGATTGCCGACCGGTTTTTGGGCTTCTATCGCCGAACGGATGTTCATTCGCCGGCGTTTGGAAAGACCAGATCGGTGATTAGCGAATCGCACTCATGTAGAAGCTGAACATACGCTCGTCGTCGGTGTCAGCCTTGAGTACCGGGAATGCGAAGTCGAACGCCAGCGGGGCTGGGCCGAGCATCGGGATCGCAACGCGAAGACCAAAGCCAGGAGCGACTCGGAAATTGTCCGAGTTGATTTCGATATCCTGTTCAACCGTTCCGAAGTCGACAAACGCGACGCCTCGAAAAGCATCATCCGCAGTCAGCGGGAACATGTACTCGACCGAGTTCAGCCATTGGAATTGGCCACCGACCTCGACGCCATTGATGACGGGGCTGGCACCGCGGAAGTCGAAACCTCGAATGGTTGCGTAACCACCGGCGAAGTAGTTTTCGAAGATCGGTGTTTCATCGCCACTGAATCCAAGCTGAACGCTGTACGAAAGTGTTTGCTTGCCTGAGCCGTCGGCACGTTCACGAAGCAGCAAGTATTTGCGGTACTCGGCTTCAAAGGTGGAGTATTCATAATCGCCGAAGGTTTGTTCGAAGCTCAGCTCAAAATAGTGACCACGACTGGGTTGAAGCGGGCTGTTTCGAGTGTCGTGAATCAGAGAGGCCATGCCGCTGTACAGGCCGTTGTCTCCGAGCACGTCGTTCAGCTCTGGCACCGTGTTGACTCGTGGGTCGGTGATTTCGACGTTTTGGCCGCTCACACCCAATGACACGGAAAGGTCAGGCGTGACGCGATAGCCAAAACTGATTCGGCCACCGAGACGGTTTTCATCCCAGTCGTCGTATCTACGGTCGTACAAGAATCCGCTGAGCGACATGCTGATCGGCAGATAGCCCAGCAGGTTCGGGTCGGCGAACTGGGCTGTGTAGCGTTGGTAGTTGCTACCGGGAGCGGCTTCCAGTCGAAACGTTTGCCCGGCACCACGGAACGCGGTTCCGCTGAACAAATCACCAAACGAGCGAGGCCAACGGCTGATGTCAAAGTTGCGTTCGTCGATCGTGACTTGGCCGGTGACGCCTGCGTCACTGTTGACCGCACCACCGAACATCAAACGTCCTGTCCGTGCGGGATAACCCTGGATGATCAGATCGGCTTCGCGAACGGTGGGTTGGTTGACAACGGGAGGTGCCAAATTGGGCGACGATGGAAAGCTGCCCTGCAACGGCCCGGGCAAAGCACCACCTTGGTAGACGTCACCTTGGTAAGTCTGATCCGGGTAGGCTTGGCCTTGGTAGCCGCCGTTTTGATAGGTCGGCGCGGCGTAGGGATTGCCAGGAGCCGGAGCGGGGGCAGGTGTGGTTGGAACGGCGGTTCCCGGGCCACTGTAAGTGGAGGGGCCACCGTAAACCGATTGTCCATAGGTCGAGTTGGCGGGTGCCGATGGTTGGTTTTGGTATGACGGTGGCGCGCCATAGGCCGAGGGCGGCGGCGTCGGAGGCGGGTATGCGGTTTGGGCTGCACTTTGCGACGATGAGACGAAGCCGGATGATAACGCGAGCAATGCCGATGCCGAGACGCGAGTCCACAGCGAGCGATTGATGTCATCGAGCCAGCGCGATGCCGTGTGATGCTTCGAATTCATCGAAGCATCGGGTTCAGAAGATTGGGTCACAGCACGCATCCATGACTTGAAGCGAAACTTGAGCGGGAGTGATTTCAATGTTGCCTTGAAGTTCATCTTTGCGATCCCTCCAACGGCTTCACGATGATGTCTGGTGGTTCAGCGATTGTTGGGTTGGTTTCCAGCAGATTGCTTCGTTCGATTCGGTTGCGGCCGGTTTCTAAGTCGCGTCGGTCGATGTAGTCACCTTCTCGCATTTCGATCAGGTTCAACATGGTGGACTCTCGCATCAGGTGAGGTTCACCGTCGATTTCCACCCGAATGCTGTTCACTTTCCAACGATCGCCTTCGGTGATTTCGTAGACCAAGTCGACGATGCCGTTCTCGTCACGCATGATCGTTTTTGGGTTGACCTCGGCGTAGATGAATCCGAGTTCGCCATAGCCGTAAACAATTTCGCCGATGTCTTTTCGCATCTTGGTGCCGCTGAATGTGTCGTTTGCTTTCAGCTCGAGGCGTTTGCGAAGCGATTCTTCGGTGACGTATTCGTTGCCAACGATTTGAACGTCACCCACTTTGAAACGTGGGCCTTCGTGGACGACAAAAACAATCGTCAACCATGTTCCGGTTTCATCGAATTCTATCCGGCGTCCGACGGTCGCGGTGAGGAAGCCGAGGTTGTGGTAGTACGATGCCAACACGTTGACGTCCGCATCGATTTTTTTCATGTCTGCGACGTTGCCGATGTAGCTCATGATGCCCATCATTGGGCCGCGGCTTTGGATGACCTTCTTCAGACGCGATTCGCTAACGATCGAAGCACCCTCGATTTGAATGTCTTCGATGCGTTCTTTGGGGCCTTCGTTGATTCGGAAGACAACCGCGTTGGTGTCACCGGGCAGTCCGATGCCGGCTTCAATCGCGGCTTGGTTGAAGCCTTCCTCGTGGTAGTAGTCGAGCAATCGACGCTTGCCAGTTTCGATCGCGAATTCGCTGAGTGGGTCGCCTTCGGTGATGCCCGAACGGCCCGACAATTCACGGTCGTTCATCCGGTAGTTGCCGTGATAGATCACCTTCGACACCATCGCTCGTTCGCGAACATAGAACGTGACCAGCACGCTCTTCTGCGGTGCGTTGCTGGACCCGTTGGCTCGGGTGATACGTTCTTCGGTTTCGAAGGTGACGTGATCGAAAGAACCCATGTCGTTCAAGCGACTGACGTCCGACAGGACCGTTTCTTCGCTGTAGAAACGACCTTTGCGGGTTTGCAGTTCCGCCAGGATATCGGTGGTGCTGATGACCTGATTGCCGATCAGCCGGACTTCGGCGACGACCGCATCACCATCTTCGCGACGCAGGGCCATGCCATCGCGGTTGTGGATGTGGTCGCGAAATTTTGGTTTGGTTGCGGCTGCAGGTGCCTGAGCTTGGCCTCCGCCCATTCCACCACCGCCACCGCCGAATTGTGCGAGGAGATTGGTTGGTGAGCAGGCAATTGCCAGACAGCAAACAAAACACGCCAGGAAGCGGTGTTTTGGGAGGTCGCAGTGGTAGAGTCGAGACGGCATGAGCAGCCATATCCGTGGCACGAGAATTGAGGTCTTCCCGTCTCTACCAATGCTCGCGCGGGTGCCACAAGGCGAATACGTCCCCACCCACGAACTTCAATCAACTTTGCAAAATTGTTCGATTTGCTGAGAAAGATCGATTTGGCAAGCGGCAGCCATTCCGCCACATCGAACATCGACTTGGGCTGGCGAAAGCGGTCGTGAAACACATCTGTTTCCCGCTCGCGATCGGTTGAGAAAATGCCGCTTGTGAAGTTGCCCCGAGAAGGTACCCAGCGAAGGATCTCAGGGGGCGCCGTGTTCGATTAACTTCTGCTGAAGCGACTCAAAGAAACTGCGGTCTTTGGCGTATTGGTCCGGATCCATTTGGTTTTTGAAGTAATCCAAGTAGTCGATCCAGCCTTTGGTTTCATCGACGAAAGAGTATTCGGGATCAGCCATTGGATTGACCCAATCTGGATCGCCCGGTTCGCGTTGGCCGGTGATTTGGCCATTGCCGTCGACAATGAAATTCGCCGTCAGAACGGGAAGCTTCATTCGCAACTCGTAGATCGCACGCTCGCCCCAAGACATGCCCGCGGTCGCTTCCTCCCAAGCCTGTGTCACCTCGGGCGACGTTGTGCTGTCCGGGAACCGAATGCCGTTGGCTGCGCCCGATTGAGTGATCCCGTCGCGGTTGAGGTCGACCTGCGCCGCCGGTGGCACCAATAGATTCAGAGCCCCTTCTTCACTCAGCGAATCCACTTGGATCGGATCCGCCAATCGATGAATCGTTTGAACGGTCTTGAGTTCCTCAGGTGGCAATCCGCGAAGGAATTCTTTCGGTGCCGCATAACCACCTTCGTCGTATGCCTTGGACATGACGTTCGCATAAGTCTCGCCCAACGCGGCGGCATCCTCTTGACCGCGATAGCGGCCGAGTTGTTCGACTCGGTACCAATTGGTCCACGACTGCTCGATTTGGGAATCAAGCGGTGTGTCAGTGGCGACCGGTTCTGCGCTCGCATATCCCTCCCGTCCAAAGTTTGCCAGCACTTCGCTGAAAACACTTTGCACGTTTTGGTTGGCAGCTCGACGATGGTCTTCGAGCGTCATCACACCGGATTGTCGCGTGTCGATTCGCACTTGAGGGTTCGCTCCATGCAAGCGGGACGTTCCTCACGCTTATCGACCAATGCCGATGTTCAAGTTTGATGGTTCACGATGGATTTTCGCAGAATATCGATTAGGTCGACTCTATCGCGAGAGTTTTAGATCCACAAAAGATCGAACCTGACTGGTGATAGCACGTTCAGTGGGCAGTCGTTCCATCGAGCTCGCACCGTAGAAACCATCGATCGGGCAACGGTCCATGACGTACTGAGCATCATCTGGTTCCGCGATCGGGCCGCCATGACACAGCACGAACACGTCCGAACGAACGTCACGTGCGGCGGAAGCGATTTCGCTGACCAAACGCACACTGTCATCCAGCGTCATCGCGGTTTGCGCGCCAATGGTTCCCGAAGTTGTCAGCCCCATGTGCGCGACGATGATGTCGGCACCCGCAGTTGTCAGCTCACGAGCTTGTTCCGCATCAAACGCATACGGTGTGGTCAGAAGATCCATTTCGTGAGCCGCGGCGATGCATTCGATTTCCAATTGGAAGCTCATTCCCGTTTCTTCCAAGTTGGCTCGAAACGTTCCGTCGATCAGGCCGACGGTGGGGAAGTTCTGAATGCCGGCGTAACCGAGAGACTTCAGTTCTTGCAAGAAATGATCTCGCAATAGAAACGGATCAGTCCCGCAAACGCCGGCCAGCACAGGTGTGTGCTTCACGGCGGTCAAGATCTCCGGTGCCAATTCCTTCACGATTTCGTTGGCGTTGCCATAGGGCAGCAGTCCTGACAACGAACCTCGTCCCGCCATTCGGTAGCGACCCGAGTTGTAGACAACGATCAAGTCGATGCCGGCTTCTTCTTCGCACTTGGCCGAGATTCCGGCGCCCGCGCCGCCGCCGATGATTGGTTTGCCAGCCGCTTGTTTCTCTCGAAAGCCGGCCAGGATAGATTCGCGTGTTTGAGTCATGGTGCGTGGTTTTGGATGAGTCATCAATTGAGAAGCGATCGATTCTCAAGCGGATCCGTCTTGCGACTGGATCCACATCGATCGAAAAGTACCAGTCAACGCTTTCGCGAATTCGGGATCGTTGATGTGATACGGTAAGCGACGAACCGTTCGCTTGGGAGTCGTGTCGATGCACCGCTCCAGTTCGCTGAACAACGCCTCGTCGGCTTCCAAATCAAAGAACGGTTGCCCTGGAGCGTCTAATGCCGATACCCCTTTTTCCGGAATCAGGATTGCCACCTCGGCGGTCGAACGATTCATCTTCCCGGCGATCCATCGAGCGATTTCGCGGTTCTCGTCCGGCGTGGTCCTCATCAACGTGATTTGTGGATTGTGAACGTGAAGCAACCGGTCTTTGAATTTTTCAGGGACGGTCGATCGGGCTCGGAAGTTCACCATGTCGACCGCGCCCAGGCTCATCACATACGGGACTTCCGACTCGATGATCGCATCGAATCGACTCGGGCCAGCCGGGAAGATGCCTCCGACCACTTCGTCCGCGACTTCGGTGGTGGTGATGTCCAAGACGCCGCGAATCAATTTGGACTCGACTAATTTGTCCATCGCTCGACCGCCGGTACCGGTCGCGTGAAAGACCAGCGGATCCAATCCTTCCGCTTCCAATGCAACTCGAACGGCGGTGGCGCAAGTCGTTGTGACCCCGAACATGGTCATTCCAATTGCCGGCCGAACCTTCGTTGTCGGACTCGGGATGGAAACCATGCCCGCCAAAGCGTGCGCGGCGTTGGAAAGAATTTTCGTCGATACTTGGTTAAGCCCAGCTACATCGACGATCGACGGAAACATCACGATGTCGCTGCCGCCAACAAATGCGGAGACGTCTCCGCCGCCGACGGTGGACACCATCACTTTCGGCACGCCAATCGGTAGAGCCGCCATCGCGGGGCAAATCAAAGCGGTTCCGCCGGTGCCACCCAGTCCGATCACGCCCGCGACGCGTCCGGACCGATGTTCGTTTGACAAAAAAGTCTGCAACGCATCGCTCATGGCTTCGATTGCTTGGCCACGATCTTCGCATTTCAATGCATCCGTGTTTGGATTGCAGCCGGCCACCGCGTCTCTTGTGACCGAAGGTTCGATTGACGGCGGATCAAGTGTTCCGACATCGATGGTCGCGACGGACAACCCTTGCGATTTCAATTGTTCCGCGACGAAATTCAATTCCTCGCCTTTGGTGTCCATCGTTGCAATCGCGTAGACCAACGGGACAAGATCGGAGGTGGTCGGTTGCATGGCGAATCAAACAGTCAGACGGGCAATCGTTGGGATCAACTTTTGTTGATCGAGAGGTTTGATGGTGTGGTCAGTGCAAGCCGTGGCCAAGCGTTCTTCCCGATCGCTTTTTATCGCATCGGCGGTTGGCGTGATGGTAGGCAGTTTGCGGTCTCGGCGTTGCAGTTCCGCGGTGGCTCGCAGGCTTAAGTCAGTTTGCTGACCAGGGCGACGAGCTTGGCAGCGTCAATCGGTTTGCTGAGGTAATCATTGCATCCCGCTTTCAGACACAGGTTCATGTCCCCTTGCATCGCGTCCGCGGTCAGCGCGATGATCGGAGCATCGTAACCCAATTCGCGAAGTCTTTTCGCCGTTGCGTACCCGTCCAGCTTAGGCATTTGCATGTCCAAAATAATGACATCGGGCAAGCGTTTGGCCTTCATGCTTTCGATGATTTTTTCGACCGCTTGCAAGCCATCCTCACATTCATCAACGGTCGCGCCGGCTTTGGTCAAGATACGGCGACTCAGGAATCGAATGTCGCGACGATCATCCACCACCAACGCGTAACAGTTCAGTTTGATAGCCGCCGCCGATGAGCACTCCGGTTCGTTCGCTAGTTTTGAATCGGGCTGAGAGTGATCCACCATCGCAACGCCTGTCACGTCGCCGGGGAACACACTCAGAGTGAATGTGCTGCCCACGCCCACTTCGCTTTGGAAGTGGATGGTGCCGCCCAGCATTTCTGCCAATCGTCGGCTGATCGTCAGTCCCAGACCCGTTCCGCCGAAGGTCCGATTCACACTGGAGTCTCCCTGCGAGAAGGGCAAGAACAACTGCTCTTGTTGCTCGGGAGTGATGCCGATGCCCGTGTCGATCACGTCGATGCACAAACGGATCGGATCAGGTTCCATTCGCACCACCAATCGCACATGGCCTTTCGGAGTGAATTTGATCGCATTGCCGACCAGGTTGATCAAAACCTGTTTGAGCCGTTTCGCATCGGACTGAATCGATGCGGGGATCTGTTGGCCGTAGTCGACGGTCAGTTCCAGTCCTGCTTCTTTGGCGCGGACTTCCATGATGCTTCGAACGTCTTCGATCAAATGAGCAGGATCAAAACGCTCTGATTCCACGTCGAGTTTGCCGGCTTCGATTTTGGACAGGTCCAAGATGTCGTTGATGATGTCCAACAGGTAATCGCCGTTTCGACGAATGGTCTGAAGATGATGCAGACCTTCGGCGTCTTGGATGATGTCTTGCAATAGCTCCGCGTATCCCAAAATCGCAGTCATGGGTGTACGGATTTCGTGTGACATGTTCGCCAGGAATGCACTCTTGGATGCGCTGGCTTCGTTGGCTCGTCGCTCGCTTTCTCGCAACGTTTCCGCTTGCACGTGTTCCTGCGTTGAATCCCAGTTCACTCCGTACATCCGAGTGACGTTGCCGGACTTTCCGCGGACGACTTCGCCCATGCCGGTGATCCATCGCATTTCACCATCCGGTCGGACGATGCGGAACTCGTATTCGTAGTCGTGGTTGCCTTCGATTGCTTCTTGCCAATGTCGTTTCAGTTCCTCCACATCATCGGGATGAGTCAGCGAGAAACAGAGTTCGGGACTGCCCTTTCGATCGTCCGTTACACCGAATAGCTCGTACATCTCCTTGGTCCAGTAGCTCTTCTTTGGCGTCCATTCCCAAGCCGCCATCCCACCGGCACGAAGTGCCATTTGCATCCGTCTCGACGCATTCTTTTTGGCTTGCTCCGAACGAACACGGTCGCTCACATCGCGAACAATGCCAACGTATCGGTGCTCACCAGACAACGATGTCTCACTGACCGACAAATCCAAACTGAAAGTGGACCCGTCTTTTCGCCGGCCGGTCACTTGGCGTTGTTGGCCGATGATGTGACTGTGACCTGTTTCTTCGTAGGTCTTCAGATAGCCGTCGTGCTCGCTGTGTTCCGGTTCGGGAATCAATACATTGATGTTGCTTCCGGTTAGTTCGTCGACTCCGTAACCAAAAATTTTGGCTGCGGCGATGTTGACGGAGTTGATGATTCCACGACGATCGATCGTGATGATGCCGTCCACCGCCGTGTTGAAGATGGCTTCCAATCGGACCGCGACTTCTTGCTGTTTCAATTCCGCTTTTTTGCGATCACGAATGTCGACTCCTGACGGAATCAGGTATTCGATGTTGCCGTCGTCATCGAATACTGGAGCGATCATGAAATCGATCAGCACTCCGTCGTCGCCGTGAGCAAACAGGGACACGTCGTATCGCACGGGTTCGCCCTTGAAAGCTCGGTCCATGGCGTCTCGCATCTGCTGGGCAACTTTTGGATCGTAGTTCCACCACGGTGCTTCATGGAACGGTTTGCCGATCACTTCGTGTCGATTGACTCTCGCGTACTCGAGGGATCGATCATCGACTTCTAACAGCAAGCCATTGCGATCGATCACACCAACCAGACCGAGTTGGTTGTTGATGACGCGGCGCAAGTGAGCTTCGCGGTCGGCCAATTCCAAACGGCTTTGCTTTTGATCGTGGATGTCGATGTTCATTCCGACCCAACGATTGACCGTACCATCGGGACGACGTTGAGGTGCCGTGCGGACTTGGAACCATCGGTATTCGCCGTGACGGTTTCGCAGACGATATTCCATCACGAGCGGGCGATCTTTGGCGACCGCCTCTGTCCACACCTTTTGAGTCAATTCACGATCATCGGGATGAATCGCGTCGAGCCAGCCGAAGCCGAGCCATTGATCCAAGGTTTGTCCCGTGTATTCACGCCAACTTGGTGAATCAGAATCGGCGACACCATCCGTATTGGCGATCCAAACGATTTGAGCCGAGGCCCGGACGAGTGATTGAAACAGCTCTTCGCTTTCTCGTAGCTGCGTGACATCGGTGAAGGTGATCACGATGCCATCGTGATCGCCAGAGTGGGATTGATACGGCAATGCACGACGGATGAACGCTTTGCCGGTGTTTGCAACGATCGTGTGTTCGACACCGTCTTCTTTGATCAGTTGTTCCCAATTGGGAAGCGGCGGCATGTCGCGCACGTTGGGAACGATTTGCGTGAGCGGTCGACCCACGTCGGTCGCAATCAAACCATAGATTTCCGTCGCCGCGGGGGTGAAACTTCGAATCGACAGATCATCGTCCAGGAAGATCGTTGCAATTCGTGTGCTGCGCAGAAGGTTCTGCAAATCCGCATTGGCCCGGGCAACCGCTTCACTGCTGCTGCGGATTTCCTCTTTGGAGATCTCCAGCATTTCATTGGCCGTTTGCAGACCTTGGTTCATCGCGAGAAGTTCGTTGTACGACGAGGTCAGCTCCTCGTTGGTGGCCTCCATTTCTTGAATTGATCGATCGAGGTCATCTCGGGTCGTGGCAAGTTCTCGTTCGAGTTGTTCAATCCGTTTTTGAGCTTGGGGATCCGCGGTGCTTGATGGATCGGAACCGGCTAAATCATTCGTGGGCGAATCCGAAGGCGATACGGGAGGACCCAAGTCCTGAAACGCCACCATGAACAACTCGGTTTCATGACCGAGTTGCATCATCGGTTGAATCGTCAACTTGACGTGCTGTTCACCGCTGTCACTGGTGATCGATAGGTCATCACGAACAACTCGTCGGCGATTCGCCTTGGCTTCCGCGAATGCACCACGAAGGCCGATTCGCAGATTGATGTGAGCCATCTTGATCAAGTTGTACTGATGCAAACCTTCGCCAGCGGAAAGATACGGGCTGGTATCAGCTAGCGAGCAGACGACTTTGCCATCGACGTCAACGACCACCGCTTTGGGAGCAAATTCATCGAGGATGATTCGCTGCAGCACCTGGTGGATTTCTTTTGTGTCTTCCTCGTTGGGAACGATCGCAGCAGCCTGGGCGGCCTCGACGGCGCTTACAAAACCTCGTGAGTCGCCAATCACGGCGACCGTCTCGGTTCCCTTCCGCTGGTTGATCCGATGGTCTGCGTCGACGGTGCGAAACAGTTCGTCGTGCGACGAAATCGATTCGCTCGGACCAAAAAACAGGTACCCGTTGGGACGCAATGCGTAATGGAAAAGCGGGATCAGCTTTTTTTGAAGGTGCGGACCCAAGTAGACCAGCAGGTTGCGGCAGGAGATCAAATCCTGTCGCGAGAATGGAGCGTCGCTGATGAGGTTGTGCAGCGAGAACAAGATCGACTCGCGCAAATTGCGTTTGGCGTGATAGCGTTTGCCGCGTTTGACGAAGAATTGTTTCAGTCGGGCTTCGGAAATGCTATCGGCAATTCCAAGTGGATAGATACCTTGTCGAGCGATGGCCAAAGCATGCTCGTCAATATCGCTGGCGATGATCTGAAACGTTGGCTGTGATTCGTTTGTACGATCGTCGCCCCACTGCGTTTTCAGACGGTCCAGGTGTTCGTAGCAAAGGATTGCCAGCGAGTAGGCTTCTTCTCCGGTGGCGCAACCAGGCACCCAGATTCGAACCGGATCGTTGGAAGTGCGACCTTCAAACAGTCGCGGGATCACTTCGTCAGCCAAGCTCTCGAACGAGTCAGGATCGCGGAAGAACGCGGTGATCCCGATCAACAATTCGCGAAAAAGGTTTTGCGTTTCATCTTGGTCATCGCGTAAACGCTCTGAGTAGGTCGCGACATCGGAGATTTGCAGGATCTGCATCCGCCGCAAAATTCGTCGAGTCAGCGTCGCGGTCTTGTAGTGCTTGAAATTGTGCTTGGTCGCGTTGTAGAGCACGTCGGCGATTTCCGGGATCGACCGTTCGATCTCGTCCAGCATCGATTCACGCGTCAGGTTATTGGATTGCTGCTTCCGATAAGCGACGTAGTCATTCAATTCATTCGCGATTTCTTCGGGCGTGAGGACGTGGTCCGCCACGCCGGTCGTCGCCGCATGTCGCGGCATGGAATCGAATTGTGCCGAAGACGCTATTTGGGTGAACGTCATGCCACCAGCATCGCTGATCGATTTCAGCCCGAGCGTCCCGTCGGTGCCCATGCCGGAGAGAATCACGCCGACGCCCTGCTCGCCCTGTGTCTCGGCGATGGAATGAAAAAAGTGATCGATTGGCGTTGAGGAGGTTTCTTCGGTGGCCGGTTTCAGCATCAACCGCGAACCGCTGCTGATCGATAGCAAGCTGTTTGGAGGACAGATGTAGACCGTGTTCGGTCGAATGAGTTGGCGAGACTTCAGTTCGACGACCGGCAGCGATGTGGCATTCGCAAGTTGAACGAGCCGCGACGCTTGCAATTCCGATGCATCGTGGGCGACGAATACCACCGCCATGTCGGGCGAATCACCCAACGACGCCAGTAGTTCTTGCAGTGCCTCCATCCCGCCCGCGGCAGCTCCCACGCCGACGACCAGAGGTTTGGATTTCGGTTGTGGATCGCTCAATGGAAACGTGTCTCCCGTCCCGCGAACACCGTTGACTGGCAGTTCAGACTTGGGCCGGTAGGGGCAATTGGCATGGTCTTGGAGCGTTGAGGTTCAGAATGCATCGAAACCTTTCCAATAACCTCGCGATGCGAATGACCGAATGGTTCTGATTGGAAGCGACAAGCCCGTTTGGGTCAATCGATCGAGGGCCGCAAATGACGCATACGCGGCTCGATTCAATCCATTTTGTAATCGAAGACTACCACTGTAGGCGGATGGGCACTCGGCTGTTGCCGCTGATCAATTTCCGATCAATCGACCAGTGATGAAAGAAACCCGATCGAGACCACGAAAACATTCGTTTCCGTTTCGAAAACCGCGGTCCTGCGCAAATCGCAACGGCTGAGCGTGGGAAGGACTGGTTGGATTCGCTCAAAGAGCAGCTTGTGGTTTGAGCAAACGATTTTGGCACTGCATTCGCGTTGACTGAGCATGCTTCCGAGACGCCCTCGTTGCACTGAGTGACAGGTTGCCTCGATGTCATCTACTCGCATGCCGAAAGGGCCAACCATGAGACAGCCACGTGACGTCATCCACTTTCTATTGCTAACCGCAGCCCTGGTCGCTGGCTTCGTCGTGTCCGGATGCGATAGCAAAGAAACCGTCTTGGACGTCGAAACGCCAGACGGTGGCGTGGAAGTGAACCGCGATATCGACGACGGAAGTTTGAGCGTCGACGTGGAAGAGTAGAGATCAGCAGCAGAAATCAACAACTTCGCAAGCGGCGATCGTTTGCGAGCGTTGGCACCATCAATCTTCAGGAGAAATGTGATGAATTGGGATCAAATCGAAGGCAAGTGGAAACAACTCAAGGGCCAAGCTCAACAACAGTGGGGCGACCTGACTGACGACGATCTGGATCGCGTTGACGGAAAACGCGAAGAGCTCGTTGGAGTCGTTCAGGAACGATACGGACTGGCGAAGGACGAAGCAGAAAAGCAGGTTCAGCAGTTCGAAAGCTCTTGCAATTGTTAAGCGAGTTTGGGGCCGCACGAAAGAGCAGCCTCTCCAACGTTCGCATGAATTCAATCGGGTCGCGTCGACTTGCATCGACGGCGACCCTTTTTCCGTGTTTTGACCACACGTCGTAAAACAAAGATCAATTGGCTAGCAATGGACATTCCGCAAATCAAAACTAGTTCCGACGCTGGACAAGGAGCGATGGGACAGATCTATCTCGCCACCGGAAAGCAAGTCGCACTTCGACGATGGGAGGAAAGCCCCGGTGGCTTCAGCAAGCCGACCACCCGTGAATACGAGGTGGTTGGATATTTGCTGCAAGGCGTTTTGGAACTTGAGTTGGATGGCGGAACGGCCAAGATGGATGTTGGGGATTCTTGGTTGGTGCCCGCCGGAGCCAATCATCGCTACCGAGTGATCGAACCCATCGTCGCGATCGAAGCGACCAGCCCGCCCGCACGGTTTGGCAATCGTGATCAACCGGCCGGATAAATCTGTCGGCAATGAACCGCCGCGATTGTCGACTGAGTGAACCTGAACGCTGCCGCTGGTATCTTGGATTGGTTGAGTCACTGACCTTTTGCTCTTCATCGTTCATGGCGAACGTTGCGGGCCATTCGCCAATCCAAATTCGACCATGGCCATCCGATACCACACCGACGTGAAGTTAGACTCGGACGAGTTCATCGATTTGCTCAAACGATCCACTTTGGCCGAACGCCGGCCGGTAGAAGATGAGTCACGAATCAAGGAAATGCTTGCTCATGCGGACGTGCTGGTCACCGCGCATTGGATCGATGACTCAGCAGCGGTGGATCCAAAAGTGACTGGCCGGCTGGTCGGCGTATCGCGAGCCATCACGGATTACGCCTACTGCACGTATCTATCGGATCTGGCCGTTGATTCGGACTATCAGGGCCGGGGCATCGGACGCGAATTGATCCGGCTGACTCACGAAGTCGCGGGGCATCAGACCCGGCTCATCTTGTTGTCTGCACCGGCAGCCGAAAGTTACTACCCGCATGTTGGTATGCAGCCGCACCATTCGTGCTGGATGATCCCGCCAAGCGATGAAGGCTGAGCAGATGTCTAGCGTTTGAAGCCGATCAAGAATCCGACTTCAGAACGCTCGGTGTCAAAGTCTTCGTTGTCCGAGGCGAATCGGTCGTGGCCGGCCACGGCTGAGAGTGAAAGTTGTTCGGTGAGTTGATAGCTCAGCTTCCCGTGCACTCGCCAAAAGATCTCATCGCGGCCAATCGGATCGGTGAAGTCGGGGTAGTTGCGATAGCCCACACCCCAGGTCGGAGTGAACTTCCAGCGGTTGCTGATTTGCCAGTCCGTGGAGCCGTGCAGATTGATCGAGAGATAGCGGTAGTCGTCACCTTTGGTGTTTGCATATTCCAGGTCGGTTCCCAGAGCGACCATCGGCAAGGCTTCCCAGTTGGTTCGTTTGAAGTGGCTGGCACCGAACGTCAGTGTTGTTCCATCGAGTGAGGTCTGCGTGGGCGTCGCGCCGTCGTCTTCGAAATTGGATTGGGCAATCGTGGTGTACCCATACCAAGCGTTCAAATCCGGACGGATCACGGTGAACGATGCCGTTCCCGCGTGGCGGTCACCGACCTGATTGCCATCGAAGAAGTCGTTGGAAAACACATATTCCATTCGGCCGATCACTTCGTTTTCGCCGAATAGAAAGTCACGTTCCGCAAACGCACCCGGTTGGAAACTGGCCAAGTTGAATTCTTGGAACTGACTTTCGTTGGCCGTGAAGTAGCCGCGAAACATCAGGCCCGCACGAGTGTTTTCGCGGCGGATCAATTTCCAATCCATGTCGGGACTGGCGAACCACTGAAAGCTGGCTTGTTCGTCTTGTGCGAGATCGCGACTGATCGGTGTCAGAGTGACGTTGGTGTTGTACAGCAATCCCGTTTCCAAAAAGATTCGGAACGGGCTGGTCGGTGATTCCGCTTGGCTTTCAAGTTGCCGCAATCGATTCTCGAGATCGTCAGAACCATCGAAGGTTTGAATCTCGTACCCGACTGTTTGGGTCGGAACGCCGTCGAAATTTGGCGGGTTGGGAAGCTGGCTGGCTTGAGCCACATTGGCCGGATCGGACGTCATCCAATCCATCGCCGATGGTCCGGCGGCGGGCGTGTTTGCCCTTGGGGCGGCGAGTTGTGCCGAGGCAGGAGCGGGAGCTTCAATGCCCATCGCTCGGACTTGATCGGCATAGCTGCTCGAAGGAGCGATCTTCAGTACTTCCGTCAGGTGAGACCGAGCCGCCTCGGGACGCGACAAGTCATTGAGCAATTGTCCGAGGTCGAAGTGAGCGGCCGCGTTGAATGGGTCGAGCTCCAATGCTTTGCGAGTTGATTCGACCGAGGAGTCCACATCACCGAATGCTTTTTGCATTCGGCCGAGTGTCCGCCAGGAATCGGAGTGGCTGGGGTTACTGGCAACTTTCTGTTGCAGCATCTCCAGCATTCGCAGCTGGGCCGGGCTGGGCTGAGCAACGGATGTGTTTTGGGCGGACGTGTTTCGGTCGGGTGTGCTGGCAGGCTCGGGCGAATCTGAATTCTGCGATGCCGGTGCGAATCCGGGGTTCGCGAAATCTTGGGCTGTCGCGATGCAGTGGACGGGGAATAGACCCACCCAGGCGGTCAAAGCGAGAACTCGGAGATGGCCGTTGAGGTCGTTCATGCAGTGATTGAGCGAGTGCTGCCTTGTTGAGTCGTCAAATGGATGTCATCGCGAAATGCGTTGTGAATCCATCTAGAAATTGACGTCTTGGATTGCGTACTTTGCGGTCGGTCAAAGAGTGAACGTCCGTTCGCTCGTGATTGGTATCAATTGACGCTGGCCGGTTGCCACCCCGATTCACGATGGTCGTGCTGAGGATGCGATGGAAGCTGAGCGTCAGGAAATTCACATGGAGTTGAACTCACGGATGAAACGTCACTCAAAGAAAGCCTTGGCCATCGCATGCATGCTGTGCACCAGTGGAACCGTCCAGGCTCAAGGATTGGACGGAGCCCTTTCACGTGTTCGCGGCCAAGTGCAACAGAACGTGCAAACCCAAGTGCAGCAGCGTGTCCAAGCTCGTGTTCAGAGCCAAGTTCAAGCGAACGTGCAGAGCCAGGTTCAACAACGCATTCAAGCGAATGTTGCCAATGGCGTCCAAGCTCGCGTCGGAAACCAAATCGAAGCCGCTGCCCAAACCGCCGCCGCTTTGGCCGTTCGTGCTCAAGCCCAAGCCAACGCGGCTGCTGACCGTGCATCGCGAACCAACGTCGATGCCAACGCGGATGTTCGAGTCAACCTGAATGCGAACGCCAACGTCGCCGGATCGCAATCGCGAACTTCCGCCGGGTTGGCATCGTCCGCACGACTTTCTGCAAGCCCGATCCAAATCAGCGTTGCTGAAGTCCAGGCTTACGATTCGGTCTTTGGTCAGTTCAACCCACTTCGCACGTCGGCTGTTCTGAACACTGCCGCCGCCGTTCGTCAGAACGCGACGGCACAAACCGCAAACGGCCCATCATCGAGCGAAGCACAACCAAGCTCGACTGGACCGACGAGCACACCATCGCAAAGCCCATCGACACCGGAAGCGAATGCCCCTGAGTCGACCGAAGCATCTGGCATCGCCGGATCGACTTTCAGTGGCGCGTTCAGCCAAGTCGCTCAAGGTCAAGCTGGTGCTTCCAACGGGCAATCGGTTCGCGGAGCTGCACAAGGTGCCGGAAACTTCGGAGTCGCCGGAGTGTTGGCATCCAACGTCGACTTCTCGACGATGATCGCGGTTGCCGCTCGTCAACGCCAAGCCGAAATCGCTCAGATGCGTGACCAAGCATTGGCGTCGGCCAACGCGGAGTTGATGGCACAAGCGGATGCAATGGAAACTCGTTTGAACGCGTTTGCATCGGCTCAACAAGAAGCCATGGCTGCAACGCAAAGCAACGTTCAGTCGTTCCAAGCAAACGCTGCCAGCCAAGTGGGATCCGCCGCGACCGTGAACGCGAGCGGTTCCGTTCAAGGCCAAGCCACCGCAAATGGTGCTGGACAAGCGGCTGCGTCCGCTGCCGGCCAAGCCGAAGCGTCCGCCGCGAGCACCACGAACTCCAACGGCACGATTCGCTAGTCGCCTTTGGCCGGTATTTTGGTCGACATCACGATTGATTTTGAAGGCGGGAGTTCAGCTCCCGCCTTTATTGTTGCGCTGATCGAAATCGCTTTCGTTGGTACGCAACTTGCCTCTGTGAATGCCGAACGCCCGCGACTTGCGGGTATTGAAAAATCCGCCTCCCCCGCAAGGGCGGCACGCCTTTCACTCAAGGATTAGAACCATGAAATCGATCACAGCATTTTTGTTGGCCGCCTGCATGATGGTTGCCGTTGGTTGCGATGAGTCCGCTTTTGACCAAGAAGCAGACGCGATCCGCGATGCAACTCAGCAGCAAGCCGAAGACATTCGCGATGCGTCGCAAAACACCGCGGAAAACATCCGCGATCAAGCTCAGCAAAAGGCCGAGAACATCCGGGATCAAGCTGAAAACGCTCCGGAAGCCACGGAAGACGCAGCTGAAGACCGAGCTGATATGATTGAAGAACGCGGCGAAACCAAGGCAGACCAAAAGGAATCGCTTGGCGAAAAGAAAGCTGACGCGTTGGAAGAAGCCGGCGAAAACAAAGCGGATCAACTAGAAGAAGTTGAGGTTGAATGATCGACCACCGACTCGGTGGATTGAAACATTCCAATGCTTGGTGGTCGTTTGGCCACCAAGCATTTTTTTATTTGAGCACGCAGTTAAATGAACCTTCCCTTTCGATCTCGTTCCCGACTTGTTTTGGCGGTCGTCGCAGTGTTGCTGGTTGCAGTGAGCGTGACATTCACCTTTCTATCCTTCAGCTCGGTCGAGCATCTGGCCACCGGATCAGCCGAAAAAACAATCCTGATTGATTGTGACTTCGACAAGTTTCGCCAGATCATGGTGCGGAAAAACGCAACCGCAGCGATCGTGGGTCAATCCGGAATGACATTGATCGATGAGAGCGTGGAGGATTTGCAGGTCGATACCAGCCAAGACGATCGACCGCTTCTGAATGCGATCCGAGGTCAATCAAAAGCCGAAGTTCAGGCAGTCAAAAAGCTTCGTGTGAGCTTGAGTGACCCGCACATCGACGCGGATCAATTGACGCTGCGACAACGAGCCGACATTCAGCCCGAATCCATGAGTGTTGTCACCCAATCGATTGCCGCGGCGGCGAACTTGGAATCCTACAAGACGACGTTGGATGCTCGACCGGAGGGCAACCAAACCGAAGTCACCTTGTCGGTCGCACTGGATGTTTTGGTCACGGTCCCGAAAGCCTTTGTGGGGCGAGCCGATCGCGAGGTCCAGCAATCGGCTGCCAGTGGTGTGGATGAACAAGCCGATGGCTTGCAGCGGTTCGTCGCCGAGCACGCTGGTGAAAGATTCATCCTTCCTGAGCTTGGTGGCGGATCGGATTGATCCCAGCGCGGTCGTATTGCTCTGGCTTCAGATCAACAACCTCTAATAGTGGTTGATTATGGTGCGGCATGCGTCGTTGGCGATCAAAAATGGCCGCCCGAGCGGTTACGCATCATGCTGTGTCGGCTCTTTTCCCCCTTCTGAAATAATTATCGATCGGCGAGATCAGATTCGGCACGGTAATCGCTTTCACTTAGGTTTCGTTCGCAAAGGTCACGGTGTTCGTGTTCGCGAAAAACTAAATTGAAATCTGAGGAGAATACTATGTTGGGTTGGGCTTTGACGTTTTTGGTAATCGCTTTGATCGCTGCCGCATTGGGCTTTGGTGGACTGGCCGGTACTGCCGCTATGGTCGCGAAAGTTTTGTTTGTTGTGTTCTTGGTTCTGTTTATCCTCGGATTGGTCATGGGCCGTCGCGGACCAACTGTCTGATCCACAGGTTCCACATCACGTGACGCTTGACGGGCTGTTTTAAACGGCCCTTTTGCATCATCAGTCAGGAATCAGGAATAGAAAAATGAATCAGGAACTGAACCCACAGATCGAGCAAGCGTTGGATGAGCTTGCTGAATTGGTTTGTCAATCGCTGCAAAGCGAAGGTGAGACGCTTGTTGAACGACAAGATGGCTTGCTGAAGACATTGGTCATGAGCGGTCACACTTGGAAGTCCGAACGGACTGTCGTGGAAGAAATCGAACGGCGTGTGAAAGATCGCTGTGGCGAACAGGCCATGCACCGTGGCGGAGCGTTGACCGCTTTGACTGCGAGACTTGGAGAAAAGCTTCAGTCGATCCAACGCTGGGAATCAAAATCCCCGTCCGACGACCATCCATCCAAGCCCGCCAACATCAGTTCTGCAACCGACGCGTGATGCGTCTGAGGTGAAACAATGGCTGAGTGGACTGACAAAGATCGTCGCCAGTACGAGCACATCAAAGACAGCGAACTGGACCGTGGTCATTCGGAAGAAGAAGCGGAAGAGATCGCTGCTCGTACGGTGAACAAGCAACGTCGAAAAGAAGAACGCACACCGAACCAAACCACTCAAGGGACGGGGAATCCAAGCACGTCTCTGGAAGACCGGACGGTGGACGAATTACATAACCTTGCCTCCGAACTCGAGATCGAGGGACGTAGCAAGATGAACAAGTCGGATTTGATCCAGGCGATTCGCAACAAGCGGTCTTAAACGCTCGTCGCGAACAATCTTAGAATCTCCACAAAAGGAAATCGAAATGTCGACGGAAACGAGCGTGGCTCACGAAGCGGATTGGACCCGCGTTCGCTCAGCGGTGTGCAATCGCTGGCCACAGATTAGCGAAGAGGAATTGTCCAAGTGCCCAAACGAGGCGGAATGGATGATTGAATTTGTCAAAGGTCGCGTGGATACATCGCGAGATGAAATCGAATCGGTCGTCCGCGAATTCGCTCCGCAGGAATCGATGGCAGACCGTCTCAGCCACACCGCCGAAGATTCCGTCCGCAAAGCGAGCGAGTCCGCTCGATTCGCCGTGATGCGAGCCGACGAGTGCATCGCCGAACGTCCGACCCAATCGGTTCTGGCAAGCTTCGTTGCTGGAGCTCTCGTCGGTGTCACCGTCACCGCATTGTGGTGCCGTCAAAATCGTGAACCGAGTCGGTGGGAACACTTCAAGACTCGAACCTGGGGCTGATCCGGTTTGGTGATGCAGCCAGCCTATCGCATTATGCGGCGAAGTTTCATCGCTTCGCTGCAGAACCCCGCTCGGGGTAAAAAAGCTTTCATCAACCGACGAAGTGAGTGATGTCGAAATTTCACTCCTCACTTCGTCGGTTACTTTATGTCTTGAGATCGGTTTGCTTGTGGCTGACCGCCGGTCTTTTCATTTTAGCGGGACTCAATCACTTCATCTCGCCCGATTTCTATATCCAGATGATCCCGGATGGCTGGCCGCAACCCAGGTGGCTCGTCTTTGTTTCAGGGTTCTTTGAGATTCTCGGCGGGGCTGGCCTACTCCTTCAGCGGATTCGTAAAGCCGCCGGCTATGGTTTGATCGCGTTGTTGATTGCCGTCTTCCCGGCCAACGTGCACATGGCAATGCATGCGGATCGCTATGATGCGTTTTCACAAACGGGACTGATCGCTCGGCTGCCCTTGCAAGCGGTGTTGATTGCGCTGGTTTGGTGGGTGGCTTGTTCGAAAAGGAAGCACGACGTTGAATGAATTGGCTCAGGTTTTATTGCTGACCACGATGGCCGGATCTGCCATTCCACTCGGTGGTATTTTCGCGAAGATCGAAAAGATCTCGCCGGAGTGGTTGGAGACGGAATTTCGTCACAGCGTCATCGCGTTCGGAGGCGGCGTGCTGATCTCCGCCGTTGCGTTGGTGTTGGTTCCCGAGGGAATCAAAGAGCTGTCACTTCCCTGGATCATTTTCGCGTTCGTGCTGGGAGGGCTCGCGTTCTGGGGCCTGGAAACGCTCCTGGATCGTTCGAAGAGCTCCATGGCTCAGTTGGTCGCGATGCTATCTGACTTCGTCCCGGAGGCGGTTGCACTGGGAGCCGCGTTTGCGACGGGTGAAGGTGCGGGAATGCTGCTCGCCGTCTTGATTGGACTTCAGAATCTGCCCGAGGGTTTCAACGCGTATCGCGAGTTGGATTCATCGTCCAGGTTGAAAGGGTGGAAGCTCATCGCTTGTTTGGCGGCCTGCGTTCCACTCGGCCCGCTCGCGGGTTGGGTTGGCTATCAATATCTTGCCAGCTTTCCTCGCGTGGTCGACTTCATCATGTTATTCGCGGCCAGCGGCATCTTGTATCTCACGTTTCAAGATCTCGCTCCGCAAGCGAGGATCGAAAACCAGCGGGCACCGGCGATCGGAGCCGTTTTCGGTTTTCTGCTCGGGCTGATCGGCCACGTGCTGCTGGAGGGATGAGCTGCGACCGCTTCGCACAGCTCAAGAAAGACGCGAAAGTCCGGGCGGTCGTGCGGCCATGATGTAGAGCGAATACAGCAGGCCGGGCACGAACCCGAGCAGCGTCAATATCACGCTGATCCAAAAGTAATGTCCCACACCGAACTGCATGTAAACCGCGACCGGTGGAAGGAGAAAGACCAGTAGGAGTCGAATGAAGTTCATGGGGACATTCCTCAGTGGATAGATTGAGATTCCTTTGCGAGGTGCCTGCCATCCTTGGCAGTCTCGATGTCGAGATCAGTTCAGGCGAACCAGTTGTTTCCCAAGGTTGTCGCCTTCGAACAGCCCGATGAATGCATCAGGTGCATTTTCGATGCCGTCTGTGACGGACTCTTCCCAGACAACTTTGTCTTGTTGGATGAGCGTCGCCATGTCCGACACAAATTCGTCCTTGGCGTCCATGTGATCGCGGACGATGAATCCTTGGATTCGCAGACGTTTGGCAATCACCTTGAACATGTTTCGAGGTGCCGCGGGAGCTTCGGTTGCGTTGTAGGTCGCAATCATGCCGCATTCGACGCAGCAGCCAAAGTCGTTCATGTTGTCGATGGCGGCTTCGAGGTGATCGCTGCCGACATTGTCAAAGTACACGTCGATGCCGTCAGGAGCATGCTTGGCGAGTTCTTCGCTAAGGTTGTCAACTTCTTTGTAGTTGATGACCGCATCGATGCCGGTTTTGTCCTTGAGCCACTGGATCTTTTCCTGTTTGCCGGCACTGCCGATCACGCGACAATCCATGGCTTTGGCCAATTGGCAAACGATGGAACCGACGGCCCCGGACGCCGCTGATACGAAGACGGTGCTGCCTTCCTTTAGCTGAGCGATCTTGTGCAGCCCAACCCAGGCGGTCATTCCTGTCATGCCGAGGGCACCCAGGAAGGCTTGGGGAGGCGCGATGTTGGGATCGATCTTTGTGACTCCCTCGCCGTTGGAGGTCCAGTATTCACGCCAACCAAGGTTGCCGAGGACCATGTCGCCTTCCTTGAAGTCAGCATTCTGCGACTGAATCACTTCACCAATGCAGCCGCCCTCGAGCGGCTCATCGATTTGAAAGGGAGGAACGTAGCTGTCGGTGTCTTTCATGCGGCCTCGCATGCAAGGGTCGACCGACATCCATTGGTTCTTCACCAGGATCTCGCCGTCTTTGATGGGGCCTACCTCCGCCGTTCTCATTTCGAAATTCGATTGTTGCGGCATCCCATCCGGACGCGACACCAATTCGATTTGCTTGGACTGTACCGCTTTGCTTGTTGCAGTGCTCATGATTTATTCCTTGTCTCCCAAGTGAATGAGTTTCTTGTTGACAAACTCCAAGATGCCCAGGTGCGAAAGTTCGCGACCGTAGCCGGAGTTCTTGATGCCGCCGAAAGGCAGTTCAGCTTGTGAGCTGGTGGGTTGGTTCAGGAACATCATTCCCGTCTCAATTCTTTCGGCGACGCGACGTCCTCGCTGGATGTCCTTTGTGTAGACCGATCCGCCCAATCCGTAAGACGAGTGGTTGGCCAGTTCGATTGCCGCGGCCTCGTCATCGACGACGTAAACCGTTGCAACGGGTCCGAACAGTTCTTGGTCGAACGTTGGATTGTCCGGCGTCACGTCTGTCAAAATGGTCGGGTTGAAGAAGGCTCCATCTCGATCCGGGCGATCTCCACCGATCACGACGGTTGCACCTCCGTCAATGGACGATTGAACCTGCTCTTGTAACTTGACCGCGGCGTCTTCGGTCGAGAGCGGTGAAAGTGTGGTTTCCTCATCCATTGGATCGCCCAGCTTCAATTCCTGAAGCTTCTCTTTGAAACCTTTTATGAACTGGTCCGCGACATCTTTCACAACGATGAAGCGTTTGGACGCCACGCAGGACTGACCGGCGTTGACCATCCGGCCCTTCACGGCCTGCTCGATCACGAGGTCCATGTCAGCGTCTTCGAGGACGATGAACGGATCGTTGCCGCCCAGTTCGAGAACGCTTCGTTTGAGGTTTTTACCCGCCTGAGCAGCAACCGCGCGGCCGGCAGGCTCACTACCCGTCAGCGAAACGCCCTGGACTCGCGAATCGGAGATGATCGAATCGACGAAGTCAGATGGGATGAACAGGTTCTGATAGACGCCGTTTGGCAAACCGCAGTCGTTGTAAAGTTCTTCGATAGCGGACGCGCACTGCGGAACGTTGCTGGCGTGTTTCACCATGACGGTGTTGCCCGCCATGATGTTTGGCGTCGCAAAACGAACGACTTGGTAGAACGGGAAGTTCCAGGGCATCACGCCCATCAACACACCAATGGGTTCGTAGTGCAGGTAGGCGTTGGCGTCGACGCGTTCCATCGGAGTGTCGGCGAGGAATTCTTCTGCACCATTGGCATAGAACTCGGCGATGTTAGCGCAATATTCGATTTCATACTGCGCCTCCGAAATTCGTTTGCCCATGTCGAGCGTGATCATCCGGGCGTACTCATCGGAGTCCGCTCGCAGCAGCTCGGCGAATTTGAGAATGCATTTCTTTCGCTCCTCAAATGAGGTGCTGCGCCACTCTTGGAATGCCTTGTGGGCAGTCTCGATGGCTTGCATCGCATCATCTTTGTGAAGCGGTTCGAATTCGCGAATGGTTTCGTTTGTGGCTGGGTTGACGCTTGTAATGGACATGAAAAGATCCTTTCGGAAGGAGTTGGATTGCAGCGATGGTCGATCGCTGAAGTGGAATTCGCGGGGGGGGAAGCAGGTCATGCACTCTGCATTTTTCCAACCAACTTCCGGGTCGCGAAACGAGGCAGGAAGCCCGCCGAAGTCACCATCAAGCGGTTTTTCCAGCCGGGAATGACGACGTCTTCGTTCTTCAGGTAGCCTTCGTAGCCGGCAAGAGCGACGGCTTCCGCGGTCATCGCGGTGGACGAGAACACATCTAGCTTTCCCATCCCGGAATCTTCTCCGAACCCGGTTTCCGTCGGACCCGGTTCGAGACAGGTGACGTGCAACTCTGTGCCGGCCAACTCTTCGCGCAGTGCCTCGGTGAACGAAAGCACGTATGCCTTGGTGGCGTAGTACACGGCCATGTTGGGACCGGCCTGGTACGCTGCGATGGAACCGACGTTGAGGATGCCGCCACGGTTTTGCTGCAACATGCTCGGCAGCAATTGACGGGTCAAACGCGTCAACGCGACCACATTGACCATCACCATGTCGGTCTGGCGATCGGCGGAAAGTTCCGAGAACTTGCCAAGTGCACCGAAGCCGGCGTTGTTAACAAGTGTGTTGATCGTGATGGACTGCTGAGTCAGTTCGTTGCACAGTTCGTCGACCGACTCGGGACGCGAAAGATCGCTGGTGATCACGGTAGCGGACCGTCCTGATTGGGATTCGATCTCGGTCGCCAATTCGCGGAGTTTGTCTTCACTGCGAGCGACCAAGACGACGTCGTTTCCACCATTTGCGAAATGCATCGCTAGTTCTCGCCCGATGCCTGATGAAGCCCCAGTGATGAGTGCGGTGTTGTGTTGAGTCATCGATGGGTGTCCATTTAGGAAACGAAAAGAAAAGGGCTGAGCATCTGTTTTTCAACTGGAACGGCATGATTAGTCGTCCGCAGGTGTGACGACACGTGTCGAATCGAGACGCAGTGCAGGTCAGACCCTCGCATATGCCATGCCAAGAAGTTGGCGCTCGACACAAGCCAACTTGATTCGTCTAACCGAGACCGGAGTTTCGCGTGGCATAGGAAGTGCAATCACCCAAGCGTGGGGCAAATTGGAAATCGAGCCGATTGGGCTTTCTACTCTTCAAACGAACTTTTGTGACTATGAATTGGCTGACGCATCAATGGATTCTCGCGGGCATGGTTTCTTCCGCCGCGCGATTCGTTCCCATCCCATTTGTGGATGACGTGATTCGAGGCCAATGCCGACGATACGTGGTGACGCGGACGCTGGAGGCACATGACCGGACCGACTCGCTCAAAGAACTTCGGGCTTACTATGCGGATGACTCAGGATGCATCGCCGGGTGTTTGGGCATGTTGGCGAAGGCACCGGTCAAGCTGTTGCTGTTTCCGATCCGAAAGATCGTGGCCATCCTGACTTCGGTGCGGGGCGTTCCAATGGAGATCATTCGAATGGTGCTGCTGGGGCGAACACTCGATCGCTTGCTGAAGGATGAAACCATCCACGCCGGACCAGTGAAGCCCCAACAGGTTTTGGCGATGCGAGAAGCCTTTGAAGAAGCCTTCGCAAGAATGGATTTTCGCGTCGTTCGTGCCGCGATGTCAGACGCATTGTCCGGAGTGAGCGGATGGAAGGAGTCCGCGATGGATTTGGCAGCTAACGTTGCCGGTCGTGAGAATCAGGCTCAACCCGCCGGCGATCTTCAGGCGGATGCGAACATGGAAGCGGGCGCCAAACAAGTGGAAGAGGTCTTGGACCGGCCCGAGTTGGTTGCCGTGTTCGCTGAGTTCGACGAACGCTTTGACGAGGCGTATTCAACGAAAGCGATCGACGCCTGATCTATGCGACGCTCTGTCTTGAACAATAGAGCTCGGCCTTGCCCAAAAGGTTTGTGCGGACATACTGGGCGATTCGCCGATTTTTCAGACTGCTTGGTTGGTCTTGTTGCGATCGGCCTTTGATGATGGCGGATTGCTTGAAGGAAAAATGATGGCTTGGGGTTACTTGTTGATCGCCGGTTTGCTTGAAATCGGCTGGGCGGTTGGATTGAAATACACCGATGGATTTTCGCGACCCGTGCCGACGGTGATCACCATCGTGATCATGATTGCAAGTTTCTTCACGCTCTCATTGGCGTTGCGTGAGATACCGCTTGGAACCGGCTATGCCGTTTGGACCGGAATCGGTGCGGTGGGTACCGCGATCGCCGGCATGATTTTGTTTGGCGAATCCAGAGATGCGATTCGGTTGGCATGCATCGCGGTGATTGTGGCCGGGATCGTCGGGCTGAAGCTGGCCTCATCAAGTGGTTCGAGCATCGAAGCTTCAGAAATAGCGAATGCATCGGATGAAAGCTGAGGGTGGGGCAATATTCGCACGCTCCAAGCGTCAAAGCGTTTGATCCATTTGCCGTTGAGATTGAATGCTCATTCGTTGGGTTTTAGGAATCTCAAATGATGGGCGGCGTGCAAGGTGTGGATCTCTTCGATCTCGCTTCGGCTCATTCTTCCAAATGCCGGATGTGGTGCGTATTCGCCCGAGTGGGCTCGAAAGCGATCGACGCTGAGAGCGAATGCGTCGACTTCTTCCGCGTCATCGGTGTCGTCCGGCGGGACAAACATCGACGACGTTCGGATTCCGCGAGGTGAGTCGGGACGCCGAAGTTTGGGAAGCAAAAATTTCCTCATCGCCGGACGCAAGAAGGCGAACAAGGACATCCAGGCCGGGTAGCCATCCACGCTTGGGTTTTGGACCAGCGTGAGATGTCGGCAGATCTGTCCGAGCGACCAATTGCCACAGGGAACATAGCCAGTGTGAAGAAGCGATCGAGCCTCTCGCACCGCGTCGTTTAGGTCTTCGAACTGCAATGTTCTGAGGTCTGACACAATCCAAATGTCCTTTTTGCGAATCGTTCATCGTTCCTCAGTTAATGGAAGAACGCACGTTGGCCTTATCGTATCCATCCGGGGCGTTTCATCACTCCTCCTCATGGCGGCTAATTGTCACGTTCTGTAGCAGCGGGCCTCATGATTGCTTTGATCCAAAGCGTTTTCTGTCGAATTCGCCTTGAGCGTGGCGGACCGAGATCGGCTTTGATCATCGATGCTGCACGCGTCACGAATCTTTGGATGTGTTTGTTGACGGGTGGGCATTCGATTTCGTGTGAATGCATTGCCCCTCCGCAACAGTGCACCCTAGCGGGCTGTTGATTCAGTCGTATACAGAATGACAACAATTAGCCGATGGGCGTCAGCCCCGGTTGGCGTCTGATTGACCGCCGCTAATGCGGTACGACTCATTAACAGCCCGCTAGGGGCCCGATCGTGGATATGCCGATTTCGATACTTGGTACAAACCGTGACGTGCTTCCTGCGTGGGGATCTCGAATGGAGTATCACGCGGCGCTTCGCTCTTTTCTGACTGCATGAATCCATGACTAATCGTTTTACATATCCATTGAGGCTGGTCCCTCGTTTTGCAGGCTTCATCGGGCTCGTCTTCGTGGCTGGATGTGCAACCGAAGAAGAAGTCGAATTTGAGAAGGCACCTCGACCCGTCGAAGTGATGACGCTGACCCGGTCGGTGCCGGTTTCGTCGTACACCGCGTCGGGCAGCGTGCAGTCATGGAAGACGGAGGACATTGGGTTCGAAGTCGGTGGGAAGGTTTCGTGGGTTTTGGAACCAGGTGAAAACATTGATGGACGGGTCATCGATGTGGACGGGAAGATGGTCCAACATGGAACGCCACTCGCGCAGATCGAACCGGAACGCTATGAGATTGCCGTCGAGTCTGCCGAAGCCGATTTAGAAGTCGCGATGCTGAACAAGGAGAGCATCGAGATCCGATTGAAGGATTCTTTGCCAGCGGAAATGGAGTCCGCGCGTGCCAACTTGGCTCTCGCCGAGATGGAGTTTTCACGCATCGAAAATTTGAAGCAACAAAACGCAGCTTCCAAAAGCGAATACGACCAAGCACGAAATCTGGTGCAGACGAGGTTGGCTGCGTTGAGCGGATTGCTAGCCACCGAGAAACAGACTCGGGCTGAACTGAAGTCGGCGGAGTCGCAAATTCGACGTGCGAAACAAACTCTTCGCGACGCGGAACGCGATTTGGAACACACGACCTTGTACGGTTCCTATCAAGGTCAGATTTCAGGCGTGAATGTAGTTCCAGGCAGCGTTGTCAACGCGGGCGATCCAGTGTTGACGTTGCAGATGACCAACCCGATCAAGGTGGAAGTGGAACTGTCGGCGAAGCAATCTCGGTCGATGCGACGCCGCCATCAGTTGCCAACCACTTACTCGTTGCCCGATGGCACCGAGCGACACACCAACGGTTTTGTCTACAACGTTGACGCGAGTGCAGACCCCGACACTCGAACATTCACGATGACGATGTTGTTGTTGAACGAACGGTTGCGGGATCCATTGCCAGGTGACCTGCCCGAGGACAAAGTGGCTCGTTCCGAAGACCTGTGGCCGCTGCGACTGAACCGCATGATGGGCACGTCGGACGAGGTCGTGTTGGTGGAGGAAGAGTCCATTCACCACGATGACCAAGGTGCGTACATCTACCTCGTGACCAACAGCAAACTGCGAGAACGCCTGCCGGATGTTGTGAAGGTGCGACGGCAAAGGTTGGTTGAAAACGAACTCAATATTCCATTCTTAGGAAATTGGGTTTTTCGAAGCGTTCAGATGTTGGACGACAAAGGGGAACCTTTCGATGTCGATTTGGACTCGCTTTACGTCGGCAGTTTCGTGGGGGATCCAAACGCCGATGCACCGAAAGCGACTGGCGCTGGGACGCCTCCGGAGAATTGGGACGGCGAATCCGTCGTTTTGGATCCGGGATCGGAATGGATGCTGCGTCCGGGAGAACTGGTTTCCGTGGATCTGGCCGACCAAAACGAGACGAAAGGATTCTTTGTTCCGTTCGATGCCATCGATGAAGAAGCCGGTCAAGCGTTCTTGTATGTGGTGAAGGACAACCGAGCTTCCAAGGTCGCCGTCGACGTCGTTTCGCGTGACAACTTGGACCTCGGTTCGATGATCGAGATTCAATCGCCAGAGTTGAACGAAGGCATGTTGGTGGTCGTTCGAGGCGTGCACTTCCTGAACGACGGAGAGAAAGTGCGGAAGGTGGGCGCGGCCCGACGTCTGGATGAACTGGAAGAAGGGCATTTGCCTGGAAACCCGATGCCACCGATGGTGGTCCAGGGAGCCGCAGAATGAACTTGCCCAGTTTGGCGGTGAAGTACCGTCCGATCGTATTCTCGTTGGCGATTTTGGCGATGGCATGGGGGGCGATGACGTATGTCACCATTCCTCGAAGAGAGGATCCCGAATTCACCATTCGCGTATGTGTCGTTTCAACTTCTTGGCCAGGAGCCCCCGCCGAAACGGTGGAGGAATTGGTGACGGACAAAATCGAACAAAACTTGACCAGTATTGAAGAGGTCAAGCTGACCCGATCCACCACGCTGACCGGTCAATCCACCGTGTTCGTCGAGTTGGAAGACGACATCGCACCGGCCGACATTCAAAACGTGTGGGATAAAGTTCGTGCCCGAGTGGATTTGGTCGCGATGCCCGCCGACCACGTGCGACCGATCGTCAACGATGAGTTCGGCGATACCGCGGTGTTGTTGCTGGGGATTCACCAGACTCCATCGAAGGGTCGAGCGGAGATCCGTCCGCAAGATCGCTACACGCTGCGGCAGTTGGAGGAGCACGCGGAAGATGTTCAAGACGCGTTGAGGTTGTTGCCCGGCATCGCGAAAGTCGACATGTTCGGTCAGCGATCCGAAGCGATCTTCATCGAAACGGACCTGTCCAATTGGGCTCAGTTGGAACTGACGACCAGCCAACTGGAGTCATTGGCCGATGATCGAAACATCATTCAGGCTGGCGGTGAGTTGGACACCGACACAGGGCACTTTTCAGTCAAGACCGAAGGCGAATTCAACGCGGTCGATGAGATCACTCAAATCGCCAGCACGGTGCGAACCAGTCGAGGTGACAACAGTGTTTCGTTGGCTGAGCTTGGATTGACGGTCACGCGTGACTACGAAGACCCGGCGAACTACATCTGCCGAGTTGGCGACGCAGAAGGAAGCACACCCGCCGTGATGCTGGGAATCACGATGAAGTCCGGTTCGAACATCATCGACGTTTGCGAAGCGGCCAAGCATCGTGTCTGGGAAATGGCTGAGGTGGAACAGTTGCTGCCTCCAGACATTGGCGTGACCGCCGTTTCCGATCAAAGCGAAAGCGTCGCGAAGAAAATTCGAGATGTGATCATCAACGTGGTCGAAGCCGTGTTGATCGTTGTTGTGGTGGTCTACTTAGTCGTTGGCTTTCGCACTTCATTCGTGATGGCTGCGAACATTCCGATCGTGGTGGTGGTCACCGTCGGTTTGATTTCATTATTCGGCGTTCAGCTCGAACAAATCTCGCTCGCCGCGATGATCATTTCTTTGGGCCTGTTGGTCGACAACGCCGTGCAAGTGTGTGACCAAGCCAGGTCGAATCAGATGGCGGGTATGGAGCCATTTCCCGCCGCGATTGAAGGAGCGAACACGCTCGCGATTCCCATGTTGGTTGGCACGTTGACGACGATGGCCGCTTTCGTGCCAATGTTGTTCAGCCTGGAAGGTGGCGGCAAGGAATACGTCTACAGTTTGCCGGTCACGGTCTCGACAACACTCGCACTCAGTTGGGTGTTGGCGATGTCGTTGTGCGTGATCTTGGCGGGGATGTTCATCCGGGCTCCCAAGGGAGAGCAAACAGGTTCGCCCGTCGTTGCAACCTGGAATCGCATTTCGCGTTGGTGGCCACGACGAAAACGCCGTTCCGCACCAGCGTCTGAACCAACGCCAGCCAACACGGCAAAGAACAAGCAAGAGAATCTCGCCTTCCGCGTTTATGGATGGCTGGGCGGTTTGGCGGTGAGGTTCAAATGGCTGACCGCGATCGCCACGCTTTGCCTGATGATCGGAATTTTGACGCTGCCGGTGAGTTCGGAATTCTTCCCGGACGCGGATGGGACTCAGTTCGCCGTGAAGGTGATGCTGCCCGAAACCGCAACGATCGACCAAACCGATCAAGTCACACGTCAAGTGGAAACGATTCTGCAGCGTCTGGGAACTGAGAATTTGGCTGAGAATGGGTTCTCCAAACCACCGCTTCGTGTGTATCGATCGCTGGTGGGAGGTGGTGGATCACGTTGGCATCTCGGTTGGGATCCAGAACCCAAGTCGAGATCGTTTGCTGAGATTTTAGTCCGTACGAGGGACGCATCGGTGACCAAACAATTCGCACAACGCGTTCGAGAAATTGCCGAACGGGGTGATGAAGCTTTGGGGATCGAACCGATCGTCGGTGCCCGTATTGTGCCGGTTCGATTGGCGTTGGGGCCTCCGGCTGATCCGTTGGTCTTTCGGATCTCTGGCAACGGTTTCGCGAATCCATCGGTGCTGCGTGAAACGGCGGACAAATTGAAACAGCTCGTTACGGAACAGTCCGAAACCTGGGACGTGTCTGATTCCTGGGGAGTCGACGGGTATCAGATTCAGGTCGACGTGGAACAGGATCGTGCTGTTTTGGCTGGCGTCACGAATTCGCAGATCGCTCGAACTTTGAATTCCTACTATTCCGGTTTGCAACTGACGACGTTCCGAGAAGGCGACCACGAAGTGCCCGTGTATTTCCGGTTGAAGGCCAGCGAACGTGAGTCGGTTCGTGGTCTACAGGAAGCGTACGTGGAGGGTGACCGTGGAAAGGTGCCACTCGCGTCGCTGGCGGTTTTGAAGCCCACCCTTGAGATCGCCAAAATCGAACGACGGAAAATGAATCGGACGATCGAGGTCAGTTCTCAAATGGAACCGGGGGTCACGGGGAACGACGTGGTGTCTCGAGTTTTGAAATCGGACGAGATGCAGCGATTGAAAGATGAACTGCCAACCGGCTACTGGATTGAACCTGGTGGTTCTTACGAAGAGAGTGCCGAAGCTGGCGGGCAGATGATGATGTCGTTTGCGATTTCGTTTCTGCTGATCGTTCTTTGTCTGATCTTTCAATACAACGGTTGGTCCAAGCCGCTGATCATTCTGTCGACGTTGCCATTGGCGTTGGTCGGTGCGTGGTTGGGTTTGTACTTGTCGGATAAATCGCTCGGATTCATGCCGCAATTGGGCATTTTGGCATTGTTCGGGATCGTGCTGAACACGGCGATCATCTTCGTCGAGTTCGCTGACCTTTTGATCGCCGAACGAGCTCGAGCCAAAAAGTCGTCCGGCGAAGCCAACGGTTCAATTGTCGGTTTGACCAATGAAGAGTTTCGGGATTGCTTGATTGAATCAGGCAAACAACGAATGTTGCCAATCTTCCTCACCACCGCGACGACGGTCGGTGGTTTGGTGCCCTTGGCATTGAGCGGCGGACCACTGTGGGAAGGATTGGCGTGGTGCATGATCGTGGGATTGTTGCTGACCACCACCCTGACGTTGTTCATCGTGCCCGCGTTCTATGCGATCTTGGTGGAGACGTTCCGTGTCGTTCCGGTCAACGAATCTTGAGACGTTGCAATTTCAGTCAGCCATTTCGCTCATGAACTGATCCAGAAACGTTTTCATGAATTGTTCTCGGTCAGCAGCGATTTGGCGGGCAGGTTCGGTGTGCAACATCTCCCGAAGTCGGAAAAGCTTTTGATAAAAGTGACCGGCACCGGTTTTGGGGCCATTCAGGTTGCTGGGGTCATTCCCAGCGATGTGAAACGGTTGCCCAACCGTCGCACCGTATTCGATCGTTCGCACAATTCCGATCGCACCGAGTGCGTCGAGTCGGTCGGCATCCTGAACAATCTTGCCTTCGGCCGAGAGTTCTTCCGCCGTTTCATGTTTGCGAAACGAGAGGTTGTCGACGATGTGTGCGACATGGTCGATTGTCGGCTGGTCCACACCTTCACCGGCCAGGATCTCGCGAGAGAACTCAGCGCTGCGTTCCTTGCCATCATGGAATTTTGCATCGCCGACGTCGTGCAATAGTGCGGCCAATTCGACGATCGTGCGGTCGCCGCCAATCTGATGTTGAATGTCACATGCGGTTCGATGGACTCGCCGGACATGATCGATTCCATGGCCGGCCTGTTGGTCTGCCATGCGTTGGTTCACAATGTCGGCGACACGACGAATGATTGTTTCTGAATGGTTCATTGCCGAATCGTACTCAGAAATCGAGTTGATTCGCAGGTGGCGGTGAACCTCGGGTGGTTCTGCTGCCTCATGACATGAATTGACCCAGTATCCGCATCGAAGAACGAGTTTATGTCAGACGCCGACATTTCAATTTGGCAGGTGGACGCCTTCACCAGCAAGCCGTTTGGCGGGAATCCGGCCGCGATTTGCATTTTGCCCGAGTACCCGAGTGACGAATGGATGCAAAAGCTTGCGGGAGAAATGAATTTGTCGGAAACGGCGTTTCTTGTTCCGACAGCCGACCGCTCCGCCTTTCGGTTGAGATGGTTCACGCCGAATGTTGAGGTGGATTTGTGCGGCCACGCGACATTGGCGTCCGCTCACGTTTTGTGGGAACAAGAACTGGTTGAGAAAGACACGGAGGTTCACTTTCAAACGCGGAGCGGTGAACTTGTCTGTTCACGAAGCGATCGAGGCATCACGCTTGATTTTCCTGCGTCGGATTACTCGCCGTTTGACGATGGAAAAGCGTCTTCGGCTCTGAAATCCGCTGTGGGGATCAACGAAGCGACCGTCTACCAAACTCGGTTCGATCTGATGGTGGTGGTGGAGTCGCGCGGAGCTGTAATGGAACTGCAGCCAAACTTTCAGGCACTGAAGGATGTTCGAGTTCGCGGTGTCATCGTAACGGCACAGGACGATCGTGACGGGATCGATTTTGTTTCACGGTTCTTTGCACCGCAAAGCGGGATCGATGAAGACCCCGTGACGGGTTCCGCACATTGTTGCTTGGCACCGTATTGGTCGAAGCGATTGGGAATCAATCCGTTGGTCGGACAACAAGCTTCCCGACGTGGTGGAATGGTTCGTTGCGAGGTCGACAAGGATCGAGTGTATCTGACGGGTAATGCAGTCACCGTTTTGGAAGGACGGCTGAAAATTTCGGTTGCTGCTTTGTCAGGTGAGGAAGCCAGATCGTGAAGCTGCGCCCATTTCATGTTGACGATGCGATGGATTGCTGGCGATTGTTTCGCGACACCGTTCATCGGGTGAATTGTCGTGACTATTCACTGGAACAATTGATTGCGTGGGCTCCGGACACGGTGAACCTGGAACGTTGGGCTCAACGATTTCAGGGGCGTGTTGCGATGGTGGTGGAATCAGACGCTCGCCTGGTTGGATTCGCCGACATGAGCCACGATGGGCACTTGGATCGATTGTTTGTATCCGCGGATCATCAGCGCCGCGGTGTTGCCAAATTGATGTGGCAAGAACTGCTCAGGCAGGTTGAGCGATTAGGAATTCGAACCGTTTCCACTGAAGCCAGCATCACGGCGAAACCATTTTTCGAGTCCGTTGGGTTTCGTGTGATCAAGTGTCAGCAGGTGGAGTGCCGTGGCGTCAGCCTGACGAACTACCGCATGGAATGGCAGCGAGACGGGACAATGAATGCGGAATGACCTGAACCGTTTTCCCGCAATGTCGTTACCACTGGAACCAGTCCTGGTTGGGGAAAACGATTCTAACGAGCGAGGGGAGAATCTTTGGCATTTTGAACGCATGTCGCCGATTCATAACCAATGTTGTTGACGTTGCTTTGATCTCTTGCGAACGAAGCAATTGGGGCACTGAAACAATTTCGACTGCGTGGACTGTAAAAGTGCGCGCCGTTATCGACGATTGCCCCAAGGAATGATTGATGACGCCGTCCTCTTTGCGCGAAGAGCTCAAGAAAAAAGGACCGTTCGAATCGCTCGAGCAAGAGGCCATGCTGGGAATTCTCCGGACCAGCGATCTGCTTGAGAACCGTTTGGCTCGTCTGCTACGAACCTTCGGTCTGACTCCCTCGCAATACAACGCGATGCGGATCATGCGAGGCGAGAGCGTTCCGATGCCGTGCCTGGAAGTTGCTGATCGGATGATTCAGGTTTCACCTGCGATCACTCGCGTGGTCGACCAATTGCTCCATCGAGGATTGATCCACAAGCAGCAATCCAATCAAGACCGCCGCGTTTTTTTGGTGGGGCTGACCGACGAAGGACTCACCTTGCTCGATAAATTGGATGAGCCCATCCAATCGTTGCATCGCGAGTTGCTGGGGCATGTCCCAGCCGAGGATCTTCACTCGCTCAATCGGATTCTGCAAATTGCCCGCGAGCGGGTCACTGATTGATCTTGCTGGTGTGAACCGATCGCCGTTCTGCGAGTTCGCTTTGGCCGCCAAAGCCCAGGGTCGCTGCTATCGCTTGGCCTGCTCTGATTTGACCGCTTTCCGAGTGGTCCAGCGCACTGCCGTCACGCCACGACGAGACGGTCTCTGATAAAGTCACTGGATTGAATGGCGGTTTTCAACAATGACCGCAACTGGTTCCAAGGTGCGACGGTTTTTGTCACAAAATGCGGCAACTTCTCGTGCCGCTGATTTTGAACATCATGACCGAACAATCCCAACCAGATGAAACGCAGACCCGCATTGTCAAGCTGATCGCTGATGCACGCTCAGGTGATCAAGAGGCCCTCGGGGAGTTGCTCGATAGTTACCGAAAATTTGTCAAGTTCCTGGCTCGCTCGGGTTTGCATCACCACTTGCAAGGCAAAGCCGACCCATCGGATTTGGCCCAAGAGGTTTGCATCGCCGCTCACGGAAACATGGCGGATTTTCGAGGCCAAACCCCGGAGGAATTTGCTGGGTGGTTGCGAGGCATTTTGTCGAACGTTTTGGCGATGCACTTGCGGAAGTACTTGGGGACTCAGAAGCGAGACCCTCGATTGGAGCAAAATCTGAATGCCAGTCTCGTCAACGCGTCAGGATTTTTGCAATCGAAGATCGCTGCCGACGTGACATCGCCGAGTCAGCATTTCGCTCGCAACGAAGCATTCCTGCAATTGGCCGAAGCACTTGAATCTCTACCGGAACACTATCGCGAGGTCATCGTTCTGCGTCACGTGGAGGGGATGTCGTTCGCGGACGTGGCGAAGTCGATGGACAAAAGCGTCGACAGTGTTGAAAAACTGTGGGTCCGCGGGCTCGCAAAATTAAGAACGATCATGACCTGATAGCGATCCATCGGCCGAGTGTTGACCGATGTGATTGAGACCGACTGAAGAGCGGACGATCCAATGAACGACGGTGAAAACATGGCCACTTTCGATGAAACCAATGACAACGGCGTGGTCGCTGCGGTCAAGGATTACATGCGATTGCTGGAAGATGGCAAGGCTCCCTCGGTCGAAGACTTTCTGGCTGGTCATGCCAACATTGAAGAAGAACTGCGTCCCGCGCTCGAAGGCTTGGCCATGCTGCACGGTGCTGAGTCACCCTCCGAACCTTCCACCACCGCCGTCGGGCCCGATGCGGAGTTCACTGCCAAACCGATCGGTGATTTTCAAATTGTCGGTGAGCTTGGCCGGGGAGGAATGGGCGTAGTCTACGAGGCTGTTCAGCTCTCTCTTGGTCGCAAGGTGGCCTTGAAAGTCCTGCCGTTTGCCAGCGGTTTGGACGAAGTGCGATTGCAGCGTTTCCGCAACGAAGCGCATGCGGCGGCGGCTTTGCACCACACCAACATCGTGCCTGTCTACGCCGTCGGCAGTGATCGTGGAGTGCACTACTACGCGATGCAAATGATCGAGGGACGCACGCTGGCGGATGTGATCGATGAGATGCGTCAGGAAACCAAGCAAGGGAAATCAAACGACACCCGGCCGATGCGTGATACGGTTGGTGCGGCGACGACTCGCTCGAACAACACGACGTCGATGGGCACCTCGATGGGACGACGACGGTACTACGAGTCGGCCGTTCGAATGGCACACGAAGCCGCGATCGCGATCGAGCACGCGCATCAGTACGGCGTCATCCACCGAGACATCAAACCGGGGAACTTGCTGATCGACGGTGCCGGCAAAGTGTGGGTGACCGATTTTGGTTTGGCACACATCGAATCCGACACCAACAACCTGACTCGGACCGGCGACCCGATGGGGACGTTGCGGTATGCGTCGCCCGAACAAGCTTCCGGGAACCGGATGATCTTGGATCATCGCACCGACGTGTATTCGTTTGGAGTGACGCTGTACGAATTGCTAACCCTGCGACCGGCCATCGAAGGCGAAGGTTTTCGCGAATTGCTCAACGCGGTGATTGAGGTCGACCCGCCATCGCCGATGTCAATCGCACCGGATTTACCCACTGAGTTGGACACGATCGTTCGCAAAGCCATCGCGAAGCAGCCGTCTGAACGCTACGCGACGATGAAGGCTCTCGCGGACGATTTGCAATGTTGGCTGGATGATAAACCGATCCAAGCCAAACCGCCGACGGCACTCGAACGGTTGGCCAAATGGCGTCGCCGCAACAGTGGTTTGGTGGCGGCAGCCTTTGGAATGTTGTTGATCGCTTCGGTCGCTTTGTTGGTGACGGCGTTGCTCGTTTGGGGAGAACAACGGCAAACCCAATTGGCTCTCGATCGCGAAACACAGCAACGGGAATTGGCCGAGGAAAGCTTTCGGCAAGCTCGTGCGGCGGTCGACGCTTTCAGTGAGCTGAGTGAAAGCGAATTGGCCTATCGAGCGGGGCTTCAGGATCTGCGTCGGACTTTCCTCGAGACATCCTTGTCGTTTTACCGTGACTTCTTGGAGCTGCGTGCTGACGATCCGGCTTTGAAAAGCGAACTGGCGAAGACCTCCGCCCGTGTGGAAGCCATGGTCGAGGAACTGCAGTTGCTCGAGAACATTGGACCGTTGTTGCAGCTCTTGGAAGAGAGCGTTCAAAAGGAATTGCAGATCGATCGTGAAAAGGCGGACGCGATCACCGATGCCGTCAAAATGCTTCAATCCGAACGGCATTCCTTGGCGAACGAAAACCCAGGCAACCTGTCCATTGAAAACGCAGACATGACAGCGCTGTTGGAATCGTTCGATTCGTTCTTGAAGCAGCAACTGAGCCCTGAGCAAATCGAACGGTTGCAACAGATCGCTCGTCAGCGTCGATTGCCGTTCACGTTCAAGTCCTCTGAAGTCGTCGCGGCTCTCGAACTGACTCGCGAACAACGAGTGAGGATCGATCAAATCATCGAAGAAACACGTCCATCACGCCGCGGTGGAGGAGACGGCGATCGAGGTCCCCGCGATCGCGAAAATGGTCGACGTGGTCCTGGACCAGATGGGTTCGAGTTTGGAATGCGAGGGCGATTTGATGGTGATCGGTCGCCCGATGGGAATGGTTCCCGTGGCGGCCGGCGTCCTGAATTCGGGCGACCTCCTGAGATGAATGGTCCACCTGAATTTGGTGGCCCGCCCGGTATGAAAGGGCCGTCAGGATTCAATGGGCCGCCGCACGACATGTGGAATTCGGAAGGGACCCGCTATACCGTCGAGAAAATCCTGGAGATATTGACACCTGAGCAACGAGAGAAATGGAACGAATTGATCGGGGAACCGTTCATTCAGTGATCGAGTGAACACGATCTGAAGTTGCCTGTTTTGACGAAGCAGTTACGTGACACCTTGTTGGAATTTTGAATGCGGATTCTGGTGTTGACGGTGGGGACGCGAGGCGACGTGCAGCCGTACGTTGCTTTGGCCGTTGGACTGAAGGCGGCGGGGCACGAAGTGCAAATTTGCACCTGCCAGATCTTCGAAGACTTCATCCGTTCACATGGGATCGACTACGCTCCGCTGAACAACGACATTCGCGATTTTATGGAATCGGAGGATGGTCGGGTGGCGATGGAAACAACCACCAATTTGTTTCAGGCCGTTCGGACGGGAGTTCGATTGATGCCGAAACTGACTGGCATGATGCATCGTCAGGTCAACGAGATGTGGGCGGCGGCCGAGTCCTTTCAACCGGATTTGATTCTGTTCCATAAGAAGGCCATCGGCGCCGAAGATTTTGCAGAACGCCTCGGTTGTCGTTGTGCCCTCGCGTTTTATTTGCCGCTGTATGTGCCCACGGGGGAGTCGCCTGCGTTTGGGTTTCCAAGGTTGCCGTTGGGTCGCTGGTACAACCTCGCGACTTATCGCGTCATCGAATTCATCACTCGGCGGAGTGGAGGTCGGTTTGTGGGCAAGTGGCGGCGGTCGCTAGGAATGTCAAAGAAGCGTCCGCCGTATTTTCGTCATGCCGATGGCAGTCCCGTCGCCGCGTTGCATGCCTACAGCCCCGCGGTGATTCCGAGACCAAGCGATTGGCCTGAGCACGCGACGGTGACTGGGTATTGGTTCCTGGATGCTCCAAATGAGTTTGAGCCGGATCGATCGCTGTTGGAGTTTCTTCAGCAAGGCCCACCACCCATTTACGTTGGTTTCGGAAGCATCTTCGGACGCGATCCACGCGCGACGGCCGAACGTGTTATCGAAGCGGTCCGCTTGTCCGGGCAACGTGCAATCTTGGCTCCCGGTTGGGGCGGAATGGACCTGTGGGAGTTTGATCTGCCAGAGACCATTCTTTCCATTGATGCGGTTCCACACGATTGGTTGTTCCCTCAAGTCTCCGCGGTGATTCACCATGGCGGTTGCGGAACCACGGCCGCCGGGCTTCGCGCCGGTCGACGCACGATCATTTGTCCCTTCTTTGGTGACCAACCGTTTTGGGGCCGAGTGGTTCATGAGCTCGGCGTTGGCCCCCAACCGATCCCGCAAAGAAAGCTCACGTCCCAACGGCTTGCCCAGGCCATTTCTCAAACGATGGATGATCACGAGATGGAAGTCAGGGCGGACCAACTTGGCAAACAAATTCGATCGGAATCGGGCGTGCAGAACGCCGTACGCTTCATCGATGAACTGAGTGTTTGATCAGCTCAAATCGCTTGCATGAAATGGATCTCTCGATCGCTTCAACGCGTCAGAAACAGTCATCGGTTTCGGTTCTCACAGAAGGTTCCCAACGCGTGTTGGATGGGCACTCTTGCCCGTCAGAGTTGTGGGTGTCGGCCAAGAGTGGCCAACCTACAACAAAACCAAGAGGCTGGTGAGCGAGGGAATGGACGCAACTCCCTTCCTCGCTGACGCTTCGGGTTATGATTGTGCGCTCGTTGTCGCGGTCCATGTTGGAGCTTTCGCGGTTGATCATTTCAGTCTCTCGTTGCTGCATCCCCTTTTGATGATCCGAACCATTTTGTTGAGTCTGTTTGTCTTGGTTCCTGTCCTGGCAATCGCGAGCGAACCCGTCCGCTGGTCGGCTGATTCGGCGCGAGCGAACGTTGTTGCAACGCACGGCAAAGCGGAGTTGTGCGCCGGGATCGAGGGTGAGAGCTGGCTGTTCAACGGGCAAACGGTGCTGGAGCCACAAGACGCGGGCGACGTTTTGAAATTGGGGGAGTGTTCGCTCGTTGTTTGGGTGAATCCCTACCGTTTGAATGCAGGTCAACAAATCATCGCGGCCAAGAATCGCTATTCCTTGGGCGAACGCGAATGGTCGCTGATGCTGGATGGCAATCGCCAATTCAGCCTTTATGTGTACCGAAATGGATGGCGAACCATCTCTGGGCCGGAACCTGAACTCGGCCACTGGTATCAACTCTGCATGGTCATGAAACCTGAGTCTGCGGAGTTGTACGTCAACGGCGAACGGGCGGGATCATTGAAGCTGGATCGACCCGTGCAATCCACCGACGCGCCGCTGACTTTGGGTGGAGTGAACGACGATGGAAACATTCGACAAACCTGGAATGGCGCGATCGACGAAGTTCAGCTTCTTCCAAAAGCATTGACGCCCGAAGAAGTGGCCGCGTCCTATCATCCCGTCGATTCAGTTCATGATGTTCCGGTTCCTCCTCAGCCGTTCCCGCTGTGGGATGAGAACGTATCACTGGGCCGAGCCGATGATCTGCCCGAAGTCGCGAACGTCGATTTTCACGTCATCAAAAAATGGGACAAGCCCCGCGATGGATACACCTTCTTGCATGGCGTCTCACTTGCGTGGCACAAGGGGAAGTTGTTTGCTTCGATCGGTCACAACAAAGGGGATGAGAACACGGTGACCGAAGAAGCTCAGTTTCGCGTCAGCGAGGATGAGGGAAAGACTTGGGGGCCGCTACAAGTCATTGATGCTGGAGAGGAAGACAACTTGGCCATCAGCCACGGCGTGTTCCTCTCCCATGACGAAACCTTGTGGGCATTCCAAGGTGCCTACTACGGAAAGATGGATGACATTCACACGCGAGCCTACCGGTTGGATGATTCCACCGGGAAATGGAAACCGCTTGGCGTCATCATCGAACACGGATTCTGGCCGATGAACCAACCTGTTCGAATGGATGATGGCAACTGGATCATGCCAGGCTTTCTTGGGAAACGCTATTCAGGTGACGAGGTGTTTCCGGCTGCTGTCGCGATCAGCCATGGAAATGACTTTACACGGTGGGATTGCGTGAAGATTCCGGTGGACTCTTTCATTCATCGCATGTGGGGCGAATCTAGTTTGTGGGTGGATGGTTCGACCGTCTTCAACGTCGCCCGCTACGGTGGTGACGCGAAAGCACTGGTTGCGAAAAGTGACGACTATGGTCGGACTTGGTCGCCATCAAGAGTCAGCAACCTGCCAATGGCGACGTCCAAACCGGCGGCAGGTGTTTTGAGCAACGGCCAAAGGTATTTGGTTTGTACGACGGCGGCAGCGAACGGAGGCAAGCGTTCGCCCCTGACAATCGCTGTCTCACGTCCCGGCGAAAATGTGTTTGCCAAGGTGTTCGTCATCCGGCGATCCATGAACGGGAACGCAGCGGGTGAATCTGCCGCAAGTTTGAGTTTGTCTTACCCGTGTGCCTTGGAACACGATGGCAAGCTGCATGTTGGGTATTCCAACAATGGCGGTCGCCGCGCCAACCAGAACAGTGCTGAGATGGCGGTGTTTCCAATCGAGTCGCTTCAGGTCCCTTGAAGTTTGCCTGGTGTCGATCAAATGGGTTTGGTGGCGATCGATTCGACTGTTGGGATCGCGTTCAGGGCGGCGATCAGTTGGCTGGCGTCGGTGTTGTCTTGTGGTTGATAGCGGTAGACGAGTTCCAGCGATCCGCCTCGACGAGCGGTTTCCGCTGAAACGATTTCGTAGCTCTTGGTCAGTCGTTGCAGTTCGGATTCCCAACCACCGATGGAATGCAGCCCGACCTTCATGGTCAAACGCCAGGTCTTGTCGGTCAGCAACGAGGGCTTTTCAAGCTGTGACGCGGAACGTCCGCCGTTGAACTGTGTCGCCCAAGCCAGCGTGATCAAACCGAGGAAGGACACCCAGTACTGGCCGGCTCCGATCGCCATGCCGACGACCACCGCAGCCAAGACGAATGCGACATCTCGAGTCGACGAGACCGCGGCTCGGAAGCGGACGATTGAAAGTGCGCCGACCAAGCTGAAAGCTCGAGCGATGTTGTCGCCGATGATCTGAGTCGCCATTGCAATCAAGACGCTCATCAAAACCAACGTCAACGTGAGTTGGTCCGCGGAGTCGGACGGCGATTTGATGCGAGCGATCAGAGCCACGGCCCAGCCGCACAGCCACGCCAATGCGAGTCGCGTGGCAAGTGTCGGCAGGTTGGCATCGACTTCGGTGGAAACTTGATTGAGCCACTCAGGCATACGACACGGTCTCCGTGTTCCAGTTCCATTCCGGCGGCAATTCAATCGCAGAATCGAACACGGGAACAGGTTGATCCAGGTTCCAGCAGCGAACGGCGGCTCGGTATTTTGAGAACCCGGTCACTGGAATCGGAAATTCACGCAGCAGTTCTTTGAAACGATGGGGCATGAACCGGTGAAACTTTAGTTCCAGGATTTCCAAACCCGTCGCTTTCACACGTTGAGTCCGGTCAGAACCAGCCTCCTCGGATGCAACATTCCAACCCGACGCCGGGCTGGCGTGCAGTTGACTGTCGATGGTCAAACGCATGTTCTGCCCCAGTTCGGAACCCATTCGAGCGAACCGGCGATAGTGAATTTGCGTGGTCGGGCGGAGTTGTTTCTTGATGGCTTGTTTGAGAAACCAGTCACCCAGTGCAGGTGTTGTCGGATCTGCTGAGTCCGACTGGGTGGAAGCTCGTTCGAGTTCCAGCAGTGTGTTCATCACTTCGTCTTCTGATCCGACGCAACGAGTCTTTTGAACTTCGTTCTTTTTCTTTGATTTGCTTTCTAACCAAAGTTTCGACTCACAGCCATAGCGTCGAACCCGATACTTGCGACGCCCGATACTTCCAGTTTGATGGAACAGGTCCAATTGGGGCGTGTCGAGGTACAAACTGTTGACGTCGTAGCTGTCACCAGATTCGCAGTTTGGATCGACCTCCAAGTGTTCGCGAGCCCATTGTTTGACTTCCGATGCCAAGCATGGATCAAGTTGGTATTTCAGTTCGATTCGTTTGTCGTTCATGACGTGATTGGATACTGGAAATTGATGTCTGATCGCAACGCCTCGCGGTCGCAACAGTGGCTTCCGCGAGGCATTGGGTGCAATGGAATCTCGGTGCTACTTCAGAAGGAATTCGCGACGACCATCCGCGAAGGCCTTCAGGTTCATCGCACCGTGTCCGCGGCGTGGTTCTTCTGCGTGGTCGGACACCTGTGTGTCGCTGGTCATCGATTGAAATGACTCAAACGTTCCCAGCTTTCGCGTGTCCACTTTCAAGAGTGGTTCGATCAATTTGGCTTGCGATTGAACAAACGGTCCGAGGTTTTCCCAGTTCAGCGAGTGCTCCGCGAGTTGGCGAACATTGGCGAGGTAGGCATCCCGGTATTTCGGAACCGCCAGCACTTTGCTGCGAAGTGGTTTGGTGGGATCTTCCAATCCGATCATCGGATCGAGTCCAAGCGGTGATGCCGTTGATTCAGGTCCAGGGCCGTTTCCACCACGGGGACCGTTTTGATCGGGACCGGCGAATCGACGAGGCCCATCGAATCCTCTTGGGCCACCGAAATCATCTGGGCCGCCGAATCCTCCGGGGCCACCAAAGCCACCTGGCCCGCCGCGTCCACGGCCACCTCGTCCGCCTGGCCCACCGCGGCCGCCAGGACCGCCAGGTCCACCCGCTGCACGGAAGGCTTCGTTCATGTCGTGAGGAACGAAGTGGAACACGTTGTCTTTGTCCAGCACAATGCTGTAGTCGCTGGCTCGGATCCAATAGCCGTCCGAGTTGACCAGGGTGTTGTCCAGTGCGAGGAACCAGAGCAAATTGTCAACGTCGACAATCGGTTCCAATGCCGCGGGCAACTCATCCGAAGGGGTTTCTTCCAGCACGCGGCAGAGGTCGACCAATCGTTGGAGGTCTTTGTCGTTGCCGGATTTTTGCTCGAAGGGATGACGGTAGTCTTCCAAGTTTTCGCCGTGATACTCCAAGCCGCCGCCACCACGTGGTGAGCCGCTGACTTTCCAACGTGCACCTTTGCCACTGCCGAAGTTTCGTTTGACGAAGTCCTTGTTGAATTGTTCGACGTTGGTGTACACGCCCCAGTCTTCGCCGTTGATGACAACACGAACGAAGTTGGCTCGTGGTGCAGGAATGTGTTGGTTGGCGATGTGCGAATACAGCACGGTGCTCATCATCGAATCGTCGCTGGCTCCGTTGAGCAGGTTCAACGTTTTGTAGCCGCCAATGCGTTGGTCTTCGTTGGCCATGTCGAGTGAGATGTTCAGCGATCGTTTGTAACCACTTGGGACCATGCCGTAGGACGAGGCACCTCGGAAGCTGATGCCACAATTGGGATAGGATTTTCCGTCGATGGTGATGGTCGCCGGCACTTCCACGTCGGTGCTGTGGAAGGTTTCCATTTCTTGTTCCCAATCGTCATTGCTGAAGTCCAGAAAAACGGTGCGGACGATTTGGGGATCGTACAAGTCACCTTTGAGCGGAGTGACGGATTCTTTGGTGATGGTTTGCCCAGGTGTGGGTTCGGGACGATCGCGATTCATTCCGGGAGGCCCGCCGCCACGTCGGCCGCGGCCACGTACTCCTTCATCACCAGGGGGTGGTCCACCACCGTCGGGAGGTCCAAATCCGGGGCCGGGGCCGAAGCCTGGCGGAGGACCAAAATCGCCCCCGCGACCTCCGTCCCGATCTCGACCTTCGCCTGGTCCACGACCCTCACCGCGCCCACGGCCTTCGCCGCCGTCGCGAGGACCACCGGGCCCACCAAAGCCACGCTGCGTCGGATTCGCAGCAAGAAATTCGCGAGCTTCTGCACGCTCCGCATCGTTCAGCCAGCCGTTGTCGTCGGAGTCAAATTTTTCAACGAGTTCTTGATCTTGTTGGTTCGGCCCCCCGGGGCCACCAGGACCGAATCCCGGCGGCTGGGCTTGGATGTTGGGTGAGCAACCGGGGCCGACGATCAAGGTGGCTCCCGCCACCAACAAGACCTTGGAACGAACGTGTGGGATGCGGAGCATTCGAAATACCTGAGGAACGAAACGAGAGACTGCGGGCGAAAAGCCTTCTACCGACCAGTTGCGAACTCAATCCGCATCCGCCGCGAAAAATGGAGAATTGTTTTGGAATGGTCGCTGGCACATTGGTTGCTTTGTGAAGCGATGCATGGAGATAGAACGCTTTTCTTTCCCTACTTCCTTGAGAAACACAGATGCATTGGGATTCCAACCCTTCCGGACCAACACCCGCTCGCCGGAAATTCCGCCTTGGTCGCCGGATTTTTGTCACAACCTGTGCGGCTGCGATCATCAGTTTGCCTGCCTATGGCCAAGAAGCTGAAACGACAAATGCGAAACCGATCAGCGAAACGGAGCAGCTTCGCCAGCAGATCGTCGACAAGGGGCTCGCATTTCTGGCCAAAGAAGGGCAATCCGAACAAGGAACGTTTTCGGATCGAGTCGGTCCAGGCGTGACGGCGCTGGCGATCACGTCGGCACTGCGCAACGGCCAACCCATCGACGATCCGATGGTCGCGGAGGGACTCAAAGCACTGGAGGGTTACGTCAAACCTGACGGCGGCATCTACGGCAACGGCCGTCTGAAGAACTATGAAACCTGTGTCGCGATGGTGTGCTTGGCCGAAGCGAACAAGACCGGTCAATACAACGAAATCTTGAAACGTGCTAAAGAGTTTGTGACGGGAATCCAGTACGGCGAAGGAACCAAGGATCCCTCCGACCCCTGGTATGGCGGCGTCGGGTACGGCGGTGCCGGCCGACCTGATTTGTCCAACACCGGGTACATGATCGAAGCTTTGCGAGCCGTGGAGACTCCAGCGAGCGACCCAGCGATTCAACGCGCTCTCGTGTTCATTTCGCGATGCCAGAATTTGGACAGCAAGTACAACGACACCCAGTTCGCTGACAAGGTCGATGACGGCGGGTTCTACTACGAGATCCCGACGTCCAAGATTGATCCAAGCACCTCGGAAGAACGTTTCACTCCCAACGGTGGACTTCGCAGCTATGGCTCAATGGGGTACACGGGTTTGAAGAGCATGATCTTTGCCGGTCTGACAAAGGAAGACCCTCGCGTGAAGGCTGCTCAGAAATGGATCCAAGATCACTACAGCGTTGAGAAAAACCCCGGCATGGGGTCCGCTGGGCTGTATTACTACTACCACACCTTCGCAGCGGCGCTCGATGCCGCGGGTTTGAAAACGGTCGCCGATTCTGATGGCAAGGAACACGATTGGAAAGCAGACTTGGTCGCGGAATTGGCCGAACGTCAGAACGAAGATGGCTCGTGGAGCAACGAAAATCAGCGATGGTTTGAGAACGATAAGAACCTCGCTACCAGCTTTGCGTTGATGGCACTGGGACACTGTCAGTGAGTGTTGTTTCCTGACGATTCATTCGCGGACGAACGAGGCACCTGAATGTCGAGACAATCGAAGTGGTTGTGGGGAAGCCAGATCGCAGCATTTTGCATGCTTGCGATTTGGGCGGCCGTGGACCCTTCGTTTGGATCTCCGGTTCGAAGTGAATGGTTTTCAGATTCAGGGATCCAAGCCAATCCAGTTCGCAGTGTTGGGATCGGTTTGATCACGATTTTGGCCGTGGGAAGTCTGCTTGGTTTGCTGGTTCAGTTCTTTACCAGATCATCACCAACGATTCAGCACCGATCGTTGGCGCAGTTGTTGGCGGTGGTCACTTTGGCCGGGTTTTGGTTTGCGTTTGCGACCCACGTTGACTCGATCGCATGGCAAGGCAAACGGGCTCGGTTTGCCTTGCGTGTGGAGGGGCTGGAACGCATCGTTGCTCCGCTTCGCGAAGAGTGGCCGGAGCGTGATGGTGAGCTTCCTGTCATCGGGCCCTTCATGGCGTATCCATTTGGACGCCCGACGACGTTGGTTTTGTTGCAGGCTCCGTCAGTGGCGCAGCAATCGGTCTATGTCAGTGCGATTGAATTGCAGGACGGCGCGATCAAGTTGCAATTGACCGGAACCGATGGTGGCGACTGGGCGGAATGGCATCCACCATCCAGCCAACCGGCATCATTTGTGGGCGGTTTGTCTGACCCGCACGAAATGGAAACCGCCACACCGATTGGTCGCGGTTGGTACTTGGTTCGCTATCAAAGCTGAGTCACAGACTCGGTTGAGCGTTGCCGGCAAACTCTTCGACGAGTGCCTGCCAGGCTGACAACGCCAAAGGATCGGCGTCATCGACTTCGATTCTCTCGTCGGCGGCCTTCGCATCGCACTGTTGCAACCAAGCGTCGATTTGTCGGCCGAACGCACAGTACTCGTCGTAACTGCTGTCGCCGAGTGCTAACACCGCGTAGGTCAGCGATGACAGATCGTGCTGGGAAGACATCACTTCCTCGGCAAACTCAAATGCGTGGACGGGCGGTTCACCATCTCCCGCCGTGCTGGCCAGAAAGAATGCGTGTGGAACCGTCTGCAATTGCTCGACGGACAATTCATCCAATGGCAGCAGTTCGGCAACTTTGCCAGCCGCACGAAGCAGTTCCAATGTTTGTTGCGCCAGTTCTTCAGCGAATCCTGTTTCACTGGCGTAGACGACCAGCACCGAATCGTCATTGGCAGAAGTCGCCGGGCGGTTCTCTGTCACTTGTTCGGAAGCGACCGAGGTGACATTCGTCGTTGATGTTTTTGTCACCGAGTCACTTCGCAATGACCAGGCACACAGCAAGCCGTAGGCGACGAAAGAACCCGCCGCCATCCACCAACGTGCGGCACTCGGTGGTGCGACCCACCAAGTGCCCTCGGTCCATTGTGCCAGGAACCAAGCGGCGATCATCAGCACCGCGAGGCAAATGGCGTTGATCTTTGAGATCATTGAGGCAGAACTTCGAAAGTGCCCGTGTAGCTCATTCGCCGGCCGACTGCGTTCTTGATCTTGGTCTCGTCGTCTTGGTGGCTGGTTTCGATCCAGTACATGCCGGGTTCATCCCAAGTGACTTGGAACTCGCCTTCTTCGTTCGTGGTGACGTTGATTTCTTCCTGCGAGTTGCGATAGCGGGTTCCGCCTTGGATCACAACGATTTCCATGTCCTTCTGAGGTTGGCCGTTGACCAAGAAGCGGAAGGTGGCGGTTTCGCCTGAATACAAGTCGTTGGGATGGGTGACGGGGATAAGTTCAATACCCTTTCCAACTGGCTGCAATGCGTCGAGCGAAGGTGCACCGTTGGTGACGAACGTTTCAATCCGGCCAAAGCTTTCGGTAATGCGAAGGTTAGTCGCGTCGGCAGGAATTTCCGATTCAATCGCAGCGGCGCTTCCACGCCAACGACGTCGTTTGCCGTTCTCTTCCCAGCTTGCAAAGGCACCATCGTTGACGACAGCAACGCGATAGGTGCCACGCTGAGTCAGTGGCAAATCAAAGACACTGCGATACTTTCCCTTGGCTTTGTTTTCAGCATCGACATGGGTTCCATCGGGAGCCGTGATGACCAAGTTGTCCAACCCCAGTGGAAAGTGATTGAAGTAGAACAAGTCATTCGAAACGGCCGCGTCGACAGTCAACCAGGGTTCGGGACCCGAGAACACGGTTTGCGATGGCAGCAACCAAACCTTGTGGGCATAGGTCGTGCTCGGAATGGCGGTCAGCAAAAAAGCAAGCGAAAGGAGCAAGCGATTCATGTTCATTCTCGTGTTAAAAAGGGAGTTCATTTGGAGGATGGGATGACGAAAGTGATTTCGCCGAGTTCTTCTTTGCCAGCGGCATTCAATTTTTGTGTCGTCTTGGAAGGCCACACAAATGGCAGTTCCACAATTTCGCGGCCGCCGACTTCTCGCGAGGCCTCGACCATCAGGCTGTATTTGCCAGCCGGTAATTTCGAAAATCGTTGCTTGTGGTCGTCGAACGTCAGTTCATGTTTGCCGGCGGGGCGGGTGGCGCTGGACACACCATCCACGGGCATTTCCAGCGAACGTCCGGAACGACGCCACCACTGACGCAGGTCGGGCAACCACTTGGTGCCTTCGCCTTCGCCGGATTTGGTCAGTTGGTACCAAACGGCCAAGTTCGCAACGCACTTTCGGTTTTCGTCTTGGATCCAGATCGCCACGTAAGGACGGTGGTATTCCGAGACATTCAACCGTGGGATTTCAACGGTGGCTTTCCAGTCTTCGGCGGTCGTCTGGCTAACGCCGAGCAGAGCGATGCCGAGCATCAACGCAATTCGATTCATCATGGAAGGAAGTCGAGTTATCAAGAGGAAGGAAAGTGATCAGTGAATGAGCAACACGGCCAATAGGAACGGCAGGAAGAGTCCGAGTCCGACCAGTGGCCAAGTCATTTTTCGACGTCGAGCGTGTTCCACCAACAACAGCAGACCAGTGAGACAAAACACCAACGTGGCTATCGCGAAAAGATCGAGGAACCATTTCCATGCCGCACCTGTGTTGCGTCCTTTGTGCAAATCGTTGAAGTAGGAGATCCAACCTCGCTGGGTCGATTCAAATTCGAACTCACCGGTCTCGCGATCGATCGCCAGCCAAGCGTCGGATCCGGGCCCGGGCATCGAGAGGTAAACTTCATCTTCCGACCAATCCGCTTCTCGGCTTCCGATTGATTTGCCGGTTTGCTCGGTCAACCAAGCAGCCAGTTCAGGCGGCAAGGCGGCTGATTCTTCTTCCGTCGAATTCGCAAGCAAGCTCACGAACTCCGGCGGCAAATCATCAATGACCGAATCGCGTTGCGGTTCGGTTTCAATTTGGGAAGCGTGGTTCAGCGTGATGCCGGTGATCGCAAACCCCAACATTCCGATCAAGCAAACTGCCGAGCTGGTCCAGTGCCACAGCACCACCATCCGCAAAGCAGCGGATGAGAATCCGGTCTTTCGAATGGTGGGCGTCGCAATCGTTTCGGCGGTCGGGTTGCTCATCAAGGAAGGTCAGCGAGGAATTAGTTGGACGAAATGGTCTCGACCTCGCGTCCCATTCGAGTCCAGCTTGCATGCCAGACTTCTCGTTCGACCGAATCGGTCACGTTTTGAACGCTGCCATCAGCTATCAGGATTTTCACGAGCCCGGTATGATAGCTACGTGGTCCAGTGATTTTGGCCGAACGAAAACTGAGATCGGGAATTTGGCTGTTCGGTGGCAAGTACCCGTTCATGACGGCTCCGTCAGGCACCGACCCACGAAGCCAGTAGTGGTTGCGGCTTCCATCCCAACTGTTTGTGACCGCTTCGACACCGGCGTATTGGTTCTGGGCCGCTGCTTCCAAGACCGTCGTGGCGATGGAGCTAACCGACGCGCGATTGGATCGAAGATCCATCTTGGGCGAGACATTGGCCACGTCGAGTCCGGACCCAATGCCCGTTTCAGCGAACAGGATGGTGTGGGAAGTTCCGTCGAGGATGTCACGGAATTTCAGCTTGGCGTTGACCCAGCACATGCCGTCCGATGGAGTGCCGTTGCCAGGGTGGAAAACACCATCTTGGCCGCTGCCCTGGTTCATGCTGTAGCTGGTTCCCGCGATCTGAATGGAATCACCCGATGGCATCGTCAATCCGTGTAGAACAGCATTGACATCGCTGGGGCATTCGAACGCTGGTACTCGTGTCTGAGCAGCTTCACGCAATTCGACAGGAAGATCTTCGCGAGCGGGGTGTCCCATCGGGATGCTGAAGTCGATCAGATCTTGCAGTTGAGATTGCTCCAAGAACGGCAAGATTTTCGCGTGGGGCGAGAAGTCGTTTGGATAGGTCGGACCACTGAACCCATTGTTGGGGAACGCACCGGCGTAAGTCGATGCATAGTTATGTGTGGCCAGTCCGATTTGCTTGAGGTTGTTGCTGCACTGCATCGACCGGGCGGCCTCACGTGCGGCTTGAACGGCGGGCAACAACAAGCCAACCAGCACGCCGATGATCGCGATGACGACCAACAATTCGACCAATGTGAAACCGCGATGCAGCTTTGGAATTGCGAACTGTTTTGTCGATTGAGAGTTGATTGGCGTTGAGCCAGCTTCGTCTTGGTGAGTCATTCAGGTTCTCCTAAGAGGTGCACATGCTTGTGCGAGGCGAACGTGGCTGGCTATTGAACCGAGGTTCATGGCTGGCTTCGTAACAGTGAATTGAAAAATTGCTGAGCGACAATTGCAGTGAGCGTTGTGCGACTCAGCGACGTTTGAACGATTGATGTGTGATTGAGTTGAGTTGTTGGAATCGCATCAACGATTCTGTGAAATCGTTTTCACTTCGCGACCCTTTCGCGTCCAGCTCGCGTGCCAGATCTGCAAATCGATTGAGTCCGTCACGGTTTGCACACTGCCATCGGCCAAAGCGACTTTGACCAATCCCGTGTGGTTGCTGCGAGCGGCGGTGATCTTGGACGAGCCGCGAACCAAGTCGGGAATGTTGCTATTGGGTGACAAGCGGCCGTTGATGATTGGGCCGTTGGGAACGGTGCCTCTCAACCAATAATGATTGCGGTCGCCGTTCCAACTGGTGATGTACGACTGAACGTCGGCGATGTCACCTGAGTCTGCGAGGTTGGCCACCGCGGTGCTCGCTTCAGAGACTCCCGCACGAAAGAACTGTGGATCCATCGTGGGCGTCGGTGTGTCCGAGTTCAGCCCGCCACCGATCAGTGTTTCTGCAAACACGATGGTGTGGCTGGTGCCGTCGAGAATGTCGCGGAACTTGACCTTCGCGTTGGTCCAACACAGTTCGTCGGGTTCGCCGATGCTGGGGTGAAAAACACCGTCCAGTCCACTGCCTTGGTTCATTGCGTAGCTGGTGCCAGCGATCGGAATGGTGGCTCCCGATGGCATCGTCAACATGTGCACGTCTGCGTTGACATCGCTTGGGCATTCATAGGTTGGGACTCGAGTGCCAGCGGCTTCATGCAAGCCTTCGGGCAAATCCGCGAGCGCGGGATGACCCATGTAGATGTCGAAATCAATCAGATCTTGCAGTTGAGCTTGCTCAAGGAACGGCAAAATCTTGGCAAACGGCGAGTAGTCACTCGGGTATCCGGCTGGCCAACTGTAGCCGTTGTTGGGGAAGGCACCATTGTAGGTCGATGCGTAGTTGTGAAGCCCAAGCCCAAGTTGTTTGAGGTTGTTGCTGCACTGCATTGAGCGGGCGGCTTCGCGAGCGGCTTGGACCGCTGGCAAGAGCAAGCCAACCAGGACGCCGATGATCGCGATGACCACCAACAACTCCACCAAAGTGAAACCTTTGTGACGCGCGGCGGGGCGAGCAGAGCCAGCTTGATCCGTCTCGGTTGAGACCGGTTCAAGGGGCGTCGACGAAGAATCGAGAGGCGAACGGGACATTAAAAACTCCAGCCGGAAGGCACACTGGGTACGGATCTACTTCAGCGGATCGGGCCTCACCGCGGTGGTGAGATCGATCAAGAAGCGAAACGAACGTGGCTGGCTGGAGGGTGTGAACCCGTTGCTGGCTGCGTCGACAAATCTGTTATTGCGAGTCAGTCGCAATATGGTGCTGGTTGATCCGAACGGTTACAAGGGGGAAAACGAGGCGTACGGGTGATATTTGAGCTATTTCAAGGCAAAACGCTGTTTTCTTACGGGAAACAAGCGGTTCTGCGGCAATTTGAATCAGGGCGAATGGGCCATTTCAGGGGCACCAGTCGAGACGATTTGTTGGTACCGAGCTGCTAGCGACTGAGCATCTGTGCACTCTTTTGTGAGGAATTGGCTGACGATTCGGCCGTCCTTGAGAACGACGACGCTGTCCGCCCAAACCGCCACGCTGGGTTCGTGAGTGACCATCACGATGGTCCGTTGTTGTTGATCGCACAGATTTCGCAGCAGTTTGCAGATCGAATCACCCGTTACGGAATCCAGACTCCCGGTGGGTTCGTCAGCGAAGACGATGGCCGGATTGGTGATCAGTGAACGTGCGATCGCAACGCGTTGCTGCTCACCGCCACTGAGTGCGTCGGGGCGATGGTGCAAGCGATCTTCGATACCCAATTGCTGAGCAAGTTCGGTTAGCTCGGATTCGTCGGTCAAGCTTTCTCCCGCGGCATAGAGCGGGAACAGAATGTTGTCTCGTGCTGATAGAGACGGCACCAAGTTGAACGCCTGAAACACCAGGCCGATTCGCCGCCGTCGAAAGCAGGTGAGCTCATAGTCCGACAGATCAGCGATGTTTTGACCTTCAATCAGAACGGACCCCGATGTCGGACGAGTCAATCCGCTCATCAAGTGCAGCAACGTGCTTTTGCCTGAACCACTGGCTCCCATAACCGCGACAAAAGATCCTGCTTCGACGTCGAGGCTGACATCACGCAACGCATCGACCTGGCGAATGCCTTGCCGATAAGTTTTGGAAATGGCCTGAACCGTTGCGGTTGTTGGTTGAGAACGTTCAGGCACGGACATGGGTGGCGTGATTGGTGGCATCGAGTCGGTCACAAGAGTGGTTGAGCGAAGGATGGTGCTTTGATTAAGCACGAGCCGTGCCAGGGGGCAACGCATACATCGATCGATCGCAACACAGACGGCGTCGAAGCCAACGATTTGCGGGGTGCGGCGAATTTTGTTGTCGGTTTCGGTCTGATTCGAGTGAACGACTTTGCAGGAACCGCCGGCGAAATAGCCATCGCCCGCGACCGAAATTCCATCGAGCTTGACGGTGGTGGTGGGGAATCCACAATCGGCACCATTGATTCCAGCGAGCAACATCGAAGAGACCAGCATGATTCAACAAACGAAGACTTTGGCTTTTGCCACAACCGCGATCCTGCTGGTATGGGCATCCCTGGTGTCGATGCGGTCGTTGTCTGCTGACGATGCACCGATGTTGCATGTTGGGGCTGTTCACCGCGGAGTGTTGGATTCACGCGAGAACGGTGATGACACTGCGAAGACCACGTCGTTGTTTAGGTTAGATGCGAACCGCGGTGACTTCGTCCGTGGCTCGATTCGAGGGAAAGGCATTCAGCTTTGGTTGGTCGATCAGCATGGTGAACGCATTCGACGTCTGACCAATGGCGACGGTGCGATGGCGACCTTCCTGTTTGTGGTCGATGAGCCATCGCGAGCTGCGTTGATGGTGTCCGGTCCCGAAAATCAGAATTATGAGTTGCGGATTGATTCGGTCATCCCCGCGGCGGAACAGTTCCAAAGTTTCGATCGAATTGAGAGCCCTATCCTGTCGGCTTTGCAGCGGAAGCTTCAAAACGGTGGCAACACAACGGAGTTCTGGCAGGCTGTTGCTCGTGATGGTTCGCCGCTGGTAGAGGACAACAACGCCGATGAATCGCTTCGCGAAGATCAAGCTTTAGTCACGTTTTTGTGGCGGGGCGCCGAGCACAACGTTCGCATCTTTGGTGCCCCATCGGGCGATCACGATGAGATGCAACGTCTTGGTGACAGCGATATTTGGTATCGCAGTTATCCGGTGTCTCGAAAAGCTCGCATCAACTATCGCTTGGCACCGGACGTGCCTGTGTTCGATGGAAGTTATCGCGACCGTCGGCGTGCGATTCTTGCGACGGCTCAGCGAGACCCATTCAATCCGTTGTTCGAACCGGCCAGCCCGGTCGATCAGTTCGATGGCAGTTCCGTGGTTGAGTTGCCGGATGCGCCGGTTGTTCCTTGGCTCGATTCGTCTTCAGCTTCACTCGCTGGCTCGGTGACGACGCTGGAACTCAAAAGCAAAATTCTGACGAACACACGCGACGTTCATTTGTATCGTCCTGCCGGATACGATCCCGCTGCTTCCGGCAACGCGTTGTTGGTCGTCTTTGATGGAGATCAATACCTCGACGTGGTGAACCTGCCGACGATATTGGATAATTTGATCGCCGCGAAACGGATTCCGTCCACTGCCGCCGTTTTGATCAGTAACCCAAGTCCGAAGTCTCGGGCCGTAGAACTTCCTTGCAACGACGACTTTGTTCGTTTCTTGACCGAAGAGCTGATGCCGTTCGTTCATGAGCAGTCGATGGACGCAACTCGAGAGAACATCGTGTTGGTTGGTGCCAGCTATGGTGGATTGGCCTCGTCATACGCAGGGCTGAAGGCTTCCGAGGTGTTCGGCAATGTGCTGAGCCAATCGGGATCGTACTGGTGGTCGCCGGGAGGTGAGTTTGGTTCGGTCGAATCAGGCGAACCCAATTGGCTGATTCGTGAATTTGTTCGTGCGGATCGAAAGCCTGTTCGGTTTGCATTGCAGGCGGGGACTTTCGAAACGGCCAGCGAGATCTTGTCCGGCAACCGACATTTTCGAGACTGTTTGCGAGCGAAGGGTTATGACGTTCACTACAGCGAATTCGTTGGCGGCCACGGCTACTTTCATTGGCGTTACGCGATTGCCGATGGTTTGATCGCATTGCTTGGAAACTAGCGAGGCAAGCTACTCAACTGAATTCGTTTCCGGATTGAAGCAGGTCCATCGGCCGTGATCGTTTGATCGAGATAGCTGGCCAGGCGGCAATTCCAACGCCGAGCAAAAGCACCAACAGGAAGCCACCAAGGATGGGAAGCCAGGGAATGACGAGCGGTGGGTGAAGTCCTCCGAAGAAACTCATGTACTGAGCCATCCCGCTGCCGCACCATCCACTTAGAATTCCGAAACCGAGGCTGAGCAAGCCCGCCACGAATGCGATCATCAGTCCCTCAACCAGGATGGCGCGGCTGAGATCCGAGCTGGTGAAGCCGATCGAACGCAAGATGCCAAACTCCCATCGCCGCGATCGAACGGACGCGAGCATTACATTCAGCACGCCCAGGCAGGCGATCAGAAGCGAGATCAATGGGATGTAGCTGATCACCCAAATCCATCGGCGCGCGGTGATGTCTAAGTGATCGCGAATTCCTTGGACGGGAACGACTTTGGCAAGTTTGTCATCGGTGGATTCGCTTGATGTCGTTTCCGAATCAAGCGGTTCATCAGCGATCGAATGCAGCACCAGATCGCTCGCAAAGGTTTGGATGCTATCGACGTCGGCATTCTCTTTGGCATACGAGAACCACACGTGCGACGCCATCGGCAGGTCGAAATCGGATGCGACGGAATCGTAGTCTGCGAGCACGAGAGCCGCGGCGCGGTGTGTCCGAGTTCGCAGGCCCGTCAACTTCGTTTGCCAATGCCATCCTGGAAGCTTGACCACTCCAGCGATCTCGTAGCTGACCTTGTTGCCCGCGTTTCGCGGTGGAGAAACGGAGATCGAGTCGCCCAGTTTCAAACCGGTTTCTTCGATGAAATGGTCGGGGACGATGCAGGCACCGCCGTTCTGCATCTGCTTCACCGCGTCGCGAGGATCACCCGCGACCCACTCCAGCGTCAGCAGTGGATGATCGCCCAAAAAGGCTCGGGCGGGATCCAATCCCACGATCACGACATTGTCCTGGCGAATGATGGATGGGCGTTCGGCGCTGTGCGTCAAGTCTTCGACCAACCGAGGCTGTTCCACCACCATGGGCAAACACCGCTGCGGATCCACGTCGGGATGATTGGCCAATCGCTCGGCGTCTTCCGGTTTCAACCCAGGACGCAGCACCACGATGGCGTCGGGAGTCCAGCTGCCAGGAATAAACGATTTCAACATGGTGAATCCCCAAACCTGGATTCCAACAAACAGTCCGAGTCCAAACGCCATGGCGATCGCGGCACCGACCGTTCGCCAAAGTTGACTCGTGATTTGGCTGGTCAACAGCTTCGGATCGATCCTCAGCCATCGAGCAAACGTCGGCCCGACATAGCGATCGACCCAAACGACGATCGAAGGTGCGATCACGAAGAAGCCGACGCTGGAACAAAGAAAACCAATTGCCATCGCCAGGCCGACACTGTTTTCGTTGGGCGGGAAGACAAAGGTCAGCAGCGGGTTGACCGCGATCAGCGAGAGTCCCAGCATCAACCGAAACCATCCGGGACTCCGTGAGATTTGCGTTTGATGAAGAGGTGCGACCGCATCAAGAGGTTTGACGCAGGTGCTTTTGTACGCCGGAAAAAGTGACGCCAGGAAGGCTCCGCCTAGGGAAGCCAACATCGCGAGAGTCAGATTGCGGCCGCCGAGCAAGATGCCGTGGTGGAGCAAACTGCCAAACAATTGTTCCACAATTTGCAATAAGCCCCAGCCCACGAGGATGCCCGCGATCAATCCCATCGCGCCGAGCACGAGGCCTTCAATCACGATCAGCGACACGATTTGCCATTTGGTGAATGCGATGGCTCTGAGCACCGCGTACTGCCGTGTTCGCTCGGTCACTCCCATGCTGAGCGAACAAAACGTGACCAACATCGCGACTAGCATCGCCACCCCGGTGGCGGCGTAGGATTGTAGTTTGACGTTTTCAGCCTCCGACGCCTGATCGAGTGCTTCTTCGATTTCGTAGGCTTCCTGGAACTGAAGCGGAGTCTTGTAGCTGTTCAGTCGCGGTGCCCAACCGAATCGGAATTTCGTGATATCGGCCTCTTTGTTGATCGACACGCCGAGCAAGCTGATTCGAAAGGTTTCGCCAAGAATTTCCTCGGCTTGAGCAATGTGAATGAATGCTTCGCCAAAGCTGGGCGTCAACATCGGAATCGAGCCCGCATTCATCGTCGGTGGCTTGGGAGCGTCCAGCAAACCAACGATCTGAAACGCCACCAGGTCTTGGCCGTCCTCACCAGGACGAGGTCTCTCGATATTCAACCAATCGCCAACATGCAATTGACGTCGTTTGGCAACATCCGCTCGCAAGACAGCTTGCGGTGATTCGGCTTCCCGAGACAGCCAGTGTCCTTCGGATACATCAAATGGAGACTGTTCCGCGTCCGTCGCCATGAACATGAGACTGGGGAGCAGCCCTCGCGGACCGTCACCGGGACCTGGGCGAACAGCGTGAACAGCTGGCGGCAAGTTGGGAGTTTGGATCGCGATACGTTTGGCCCACATCGGATCCACCGCGGCAACGGCAGGATCATCAAGCAATGGCTGCATGACGTCTGCCGAGACAAAAACGTTTTCGTCTGCGCTGATTGGTGCGATTGTCAGTTCGTATCGACCCAGAGCAAGATTGCTGAATTCATCGTATGTTTTGTGCAGCGCCTCGTAGCTGCTGGTGACCCAGATCACCATGCAAACCGCCGCTGCGATGGCGACGGTGGTCAGTGCGGTGCGTGTCGAGCGTTCGCGAAGAAACGCGAAGGCGAGCCGAAGGACTTTCAATGCACCGCCTCCGCACCGAGGGCTTCCTGGCAACGGTTCGCGACGGTTTGGGGGTCTCGAATCCCGTCCGTTTTGAATTCGGCCAAGTCGGTGCCATCCTTCATCACCACCACTCGATCCGCCCACATCGCGACGTGCGGTTCATGTGTGACGACGACGATGCTGCGCTGTTCTTCATCAACGAGGCTTCTTAGCAGCCGGCAGATGGTCGTACCGGTGGCCGAATCCAAGCTGCCGGTGGGCTCGTCGGCCAGCAGGATTGCCGGGTCGCAAATCAGGGCTCTCGCAATCGCGATGCGTTGTTGCTCGCCCCCGGACAGAGCCATCGGGCGATGCGAACGTCGCTCACTCATCCCAAGCCGATCGAGCAGACGTTCGACTCGCTCGTCCAAATTGGTCGCTTCATTCGCGGGCAGTCGAATGTTCTCTTCCGCCGTCAATGCAGGGATCAAGTTGTAGGCTTGGAAGACGATCCCCAAGTTCTTTCGACGAAACTTGGTGAGAGTAACGTCGTTCAGCTGGGAGAGATCTTGACCGGCGATGGACACCTGTCCCGCATCGACCTGGATCAGCCCCGCCATCGCGTGAAGCAGCGTGCTTTTTCCCGAACCAGAGGCACCCATGATCGCGACCAGTTCACCCGATTGAATGGTCAGGTCCACTCCATCCAGCGCGCGGACGGATGAGTTGCCTTGGCGATAAGTCTTGTGAACTTGATCGATTTGCAGCGGCGGTGTGTTGTTTGAAGGCACGGAAGGAGCGGCTCATTCAAAGTGATTGAAGAAGCTCTGCATCAAAAAGTGGAGCCAGAGCAATGGGATCAACGACGGAGAATCGACAAGGCGAATGGACGTTGCGTTTGAACTCAAGGTGGCGATGGAGAATGCGTCGCCGCTGGCGAAATTTTCATCGGCCAGAACGTGCTGCCATCTAAGAATGGTCGAGTTTCGCGAAAGAAATCGCATTGGTCCGGTGATTGCAATTGCCGGGCCTTCCATACCGATTCGCCAACCCTGTTGATGCAGCCTTCATGAATTCAATTCGTTTTTTGATCCAGTTTGTTGGTGCACAGATGCGTCTGAATCCCGGACGCGCATGCATCACGACGCTGGGGATCATCGCTTCGACCTGTGCCGTGGTTTGGGTGGTCAGCGGTTACGACGCGTTGGTGTCTCAGTTCGATGAGAACAGCGAAAAGTATTTGGGGCGTTACGATCTGCTGATCATGCCCAAGTCAGGACCGCCGGGATCGGAAACCCCACTCATTCAGTCCGCTTTGGTGGATGAGTTGAAACGAGACGCGGGTGTCTTGGAGGTCAATCCGATCGGTCAATCACGGGTCACGGTGATCCCAATTGGATATCAGACGGAAGACGAGAAGTCATCGCTCGACTACGTGGTGGGGGCACGTCCGCCCGTCAACGGTGCTCCGCCGTTGGACCCGACTTTGGTCAGCACGCCTGCGATTGAACCACCTTACGAGTTGCTTCAAGGACGCTGGTTGACCGAAGACAACGAAGCAAAAGAAGTTGTCATCGGTGAGTTGGTCGCGAAAGACAAAAGGCTTTCCGTCGGTGATGACCTAAAGCTGCTTTCGTTGGCCAACGAAGTGGAATTGACCGTCGTGGGGATCGTCGAGCAAGCTCCGCAGGCACCATCGTTGTCGTCGCGAGGTCGCGGTGGGCCACCGTCTGGAAAGCGACCCAGCAAACCGCGAAAGCCGAATCCTGATTCGAGTGAACCGAAGAGCGAAACGAATCAGACCGTGCTGGGGATGCCCAAGAATTTTTCACAGGGCATCGCGGCCAACGCGATTTATGTCCGTCCCGAACTGGCGGAGTGGATCAACGGCTACGTTTCGAAACCTCAGGTGTTGCAAGTTGCGATTCGCGACACGGTCACCATCCAGCAATTTCGTGAAGCTTGGGAAGAACGCCTGACCAGCGGACGTCCCGCGATGCAGTTGATCGACTTCGAGGCCGTGCGAGCGGGGATGGAGTCGAATCGATCTGTGTCGGGCCAGCGATCCCAGGCTTGGGCTGCGACCGGGATGGCGACGCTGGCGGCTATTTTTATCATCTTCTCGACACTCAGCATGGGCGTCACCGAACGCACTCGCGAATTCGCGATGTTGCGAGCGGTTGCTCTGACTCGAGGACAAATTGCCACGATCGTCGCGGTTGAAAGCGTCTTGCTTGCGATCGTCGGTTGGCTAGGTGGGTTGGCGGCTGGCTATTTGATGCTGGTTGTCGGCAGTCACTACGTTCCCGGATGGTTTGGGACGGATGCCGTCTTGGGCTGGGGGTGCATCGTGTTGTCTGGAGTGACCGTGCTGGTTGGTGCGTTGGGTGCGGCGATTGTTCCCGCTTGGCGAGCCACTCGCATTGAACCGCTCGACGCGATGACATCCAAACTGTCGACACCCGGCATTCAGTCTTGGATGGTTTGGGGGGTGATCGGGTTGACGCTCTCCGCACTGACACCGCTTCTCGTTTTCGCGATTCCAATGTCGGACGAATGGCGAACGTGGGCGTATGGATTCCTGACGTATCCGACTTTGTTGCTGGGCATGATTTGTTTGGCACCAGCTATCGTCGTGGGAAGCGAGCGGACGATTGGACCCTGGGTGACTCGTGCGTTGGGGCTGGATACCCGAATGATGAAGACGCAGTTGTCGGCTAATTTGTGGCGGACGGTCGGAGCAACATTGGCATTGTCGATCGGTTTGGGACTTTATGCTTCGACGCAGACCTGGGGATATTCCATGTTGAAGCCGTTCACCCCCGGGAATTGGCTTCCCGATGCCTTGGTCGCCTTTCACCCAGTTGGGTTGGATGAGGATGGAGTCGACAACGTCAGAAAAGTGTCCGGGGTGCGTCCCGATCGGGTGATGCCGTTGGCGATCGAACAAGCCAGGTTTGATTGGGGCGATGCCGATCAGCCTTCCCGTGTGCAACGTGACAATGCGGTCCTGTTCGGGATTGATCCAGCGATGGCATTTGCCAGTGAAGACCCGTTTCTGACCTTCGCATTTGTAGAGGGCGATCGAGCGTCCGCCATCGAAGCGTTGCAATCCGGCGGTTCGTGTCTGATCTCAGAAGACTTTCAAATGAGCACTGGGTTGAGCGTCGGCGATGAGTTGAGCTTCACGCCGCCGACCACGGAAGACGAACGCGTGACCTACCGCATCGCTGGAGTCGTGTCGTTGCCTGGGTGGCACTGGGTGACAAAGTTTTCGGGAGTGAGGCGACACTTTGTTCGGACCGCAACCGTGGTGTTCGCAAATCGGGAACAGGTGCAACGAGACTTCCATTTGCATCAAACGGAATTTGTTTGGATGGACTTGGAAGATGATGCTGACTTGTCGTCGATGGAAGCCGATTTGCAATCGATCGCCGAACGAAAGTCTGGAGAAACCTTTGTAGCAAGCGGTTTGGGAAGCGTGAAATCGTACCGTCCGTTCGCTCGGATGACCGCTTCGGAGAATGTCCGCAAAGCGATCAAGCTTCGAGCTGACGACATGATTTGGGGAATGAGCTATCTTCCGTTGATCACGCTTGCGATCATGTCGCTGGCGATTGCCAACACGGTCATCGCGTCGGTGCGATCACGAACGTGGGAGTTTGGCATCATGCGGTCGATTGGCGTGACTCGAGGCCAACTGGCTCGCTTGGTCATCGCCGAAACGATCTTGATCGCGGTCGGTGCCTGTTTGCTGAGTTTGATCTTTGGATTGACTGCCGGATGGTGCGGCGTCGGGATGGCCCAGTATGTCGGTTGGTTTGCCGGGCCGCCGAACTTCATCATTCCGTGGTCTCACCTGTCAATCGGATTCGCGATGACGATCGGGCTGTGCTTGTTGGCAGGATTGTGGCCCGTCGTGCGAATCGGCCGGGCCGAACCGCTTGGATTGCTACAAGCCGGACGCGGCGGTCAAGGGTGAACGAGACGGTGAGTCTTGTCTTTGCTTCGTGTCGTTGACTTCATTCACTGGTCGTCAATGCCGTAGGCCTTCATGCGATCACGAAGCGTGCCACGGTGGATGCCCAGCATCTCCGCCGCCTTTGCCCGATTGCCTCCCGTGTGCTTTATCACCGATCGCAGCAACGTCGGTTCGGTTGCAGCCAGGAAATCGCTGTGCAACGTCACCGAGTCGGGGTTGGCTTCGATCGCGTTCTCTGACCAAACTCGAATGGATTTTTCCATCGCGAGAACGGGAGATGTGGTTGGTGCGTCGCGTCCAGGTTTGGGTTCGGGGAAATCATCGATGGTGAGTTTGCGGCCGCGACTGACGACGGCGGCGTGCCCGACCGCGTTTTTCAATTCGCGAATGTTCCCGTGCCAGGGGCGTGCGTGAAGTTGATCTAGCAATTCATCATCGACCGCTGATTCGATGTCCGCGTACTTCATCGCCGAAAGGAAGTGACGGCAGAGCGGCCCGATGTCTTCCACGCGATCTCTCAGCGGTGGAAGGTGAATTTGCACGCCGGTCAAACGATGAAACAAATCTTCGCGAAAAGCGTTGGTCGCGACGTCTTCGTGCAGGTCGCTGTTTGTGGCGGCGAGGATGCGAACGTTGGCGGTTCGTGGTTTGACATCGCCCACGCGGCAGTACTCGCCTTGTTCGAGCACTCGCAGCAATTTGACTTGCGTGCCCAACGGCAGGTCACCGATTTCGTCGAGCAACACGGTGCCGCCTTCGGCACGTTCAAACAATCCGGCCCGGTCGTCGCTGGCGCCCGTGAACGCTCCTTTGACATGACCAAACAGTTCGCTTTCGATCAAATCCGGATTCAGTGCGACTGGGGCGATGGGAATGTAAGGTCCATCGGCGCGGCGACTGTGCCGGTGAATCGCGGCGGCGACCAATTCTTTGCCGGTGCCTGTTTCGCCGGTGATCAGCACCGACAGATCGCTGTCGGCGACCAAGGCGATTTGCCGGAAGACTTGTTGCATCGCCGGTGACGTGCCGACCAGCACCGACGGATCGACGTCCATTGGCTGAGTCGCGGTGGGAGCCGTTCGACGCGAAGATTTTTGGAGTGCCGTTCGGCAGGTGCGCAGAGCGTCTTCGAGTTTGAATGGTTTGGTCAGGTAGTCGGTTGCTCCGTTTTTGACTGCTGCGACAGCGGTTTCCAAGTCACCAAAGGCGGTGATGATGATGACCGGAGCGTTGTCAGTTGCTTCCAAAAACTTTGGCAATGCCGAGATGCCATCTTCTTTGGGAAGACGCACGTCGAGGATCACCATCGAAACATCGTTTTGGGCTGCCAGCCGCAAACCTTCCTCGGCGCTGGATCCCGTGATGACCTCATGCCCTTCGCTAGTGAGCATCTTTTCAAGTGCCCAGCAGATGGAAGGTTCGTCATCGACAACGAGAATGGTGTGTGCTGTGGTCATGTCAAAAGCTGTGGTTCGTTCTGTTGGTCCAGCGATCAAAGAATTCGCGTGTCCAACTCAAAAATGGTTCGTTCGTTTTCTCGTCGCCATTGCACCGATCCGCCCAAGTATTCTGCGGAACGTTGGACAACGGGAAGCCCCAGTCCCATGCCTTCGGGTTTGGAGGTCACAAACGGTTCGAAGAGGTTTGCCGACACTGCATCGGGAATGCCGGCACCATTGTCGGATACCGTGGCTCGAAGCATGTTCTCGCTCAACTGTTGCAGGGAAACGTCGACTTCGTCACCCGCCTGAATCGCGTTGTGGATCAAGTTGGTCACGGCCGCCACCCATGTTGGACCATCCTGGATTCGGCGTTGACGCAGATCGTCGTCCAATTCCCATCGTAGGTTCACTCGCAAATGATTTGCGATGGGCGACAGACTGGTGCGGACATCGTCAAAGCATGTTTGCACTTCGGTCGGTCGATCTTTGTCTTGACGTCCGGAGGCGACCAGCAACAAACGACGAACGTAATCTTCGGACAGCTCGATTTGATGGATCGCCACCCGGATCCCTTCGTCGTCGGTCGCTTGGCATTCTTGAGCGTGCAGTTCGACGGCCATGCGAGCTCCCGTCAAACTGTTTCGCAACTGATGAGCCATGCCGCCCGCGATTTGGTGCAAGAGCTTTTCGCTTTGCTGACGGTTGATTTGATTCCAAAGTTGTTTGAGCTGTTGGGCCATGGAATCCACCGCTCCGCCGAGTCGACCAATTTCGTCGGGCACTTCTTCACCGGACGCATCGTCCGAGACCGCTGAATCGAAGTCTCCGTTGGCCACCGCTTCGACGCGTCGTTGCAGTTTGCTGATTCGGCGAATCAATCGTGATGTCAACCAGAACGTTAACGAACTGAGTGCAACGATCGTCGACAACCCAGTTGCCAGCGGAAGGATCGCGGCTTGCCGGCGATTGGCGTTGAACTGTTCGTCTTCAAACAGAACCACCACCGCGGTGACTCGGTCTTGGCGGAGTTGGCTGCCGACGGTTTGAAAGGCGAACACTCGGAACCGAGTCCCCTCTTCGTTGGGGACGATCGCCGCGGGCAGAGGTTGCTGGTTCTGCAGGTGTTCTTTGAAAGACGTTCGAGCGGCTTCGTCCAGGTTCAGCGTGGACGAGGTGACGTGACCGCTGGAGCTCAACCCGATCAATTGCGTCCGGGTCAGATCCGCGAGAGATTCCAGGACCATCGAGTTGAGCGGGAAGTTCGAATCCGACAGCGTTGACTGAATCGCGGAAAAACGTTGCTCCAGATCCTTCATCGCTCGTTGGGTGCCCAGCCAATACGAAGCGATCGCCACCAGCACCGCTGCCATCAGCGCCGTGGCGATGATGGGGGTGAGGAGGCGAAGTCGCAGCGAACGAAGAGGGGGAGATGTCACGGGACTCATTCTATTTGGATGTCCGAGACGAAAAATCCGCCGCCGGTGGCGAAAGACCCGCCGCGGTATTGGCTGAAACAAGGCAATCGGATCATCATGTTGCTGTTTTCACGCACTGTGTGTGGGTGGCACACCGCGTGCTTCTACGAGTTTCGATCTGAACCTGATTGACCTCCATGTTTTACCCATTCGGGGGCCTCTGGGATGAGGCTCTCCCCACGAAGGAATCGCTCGATGAAGAATCGTTCTGCAACTCGCTCCGCTTTCACGTTGGTCGAACTGCTGGTGGTCATTGCGATCATCGGAGTGTTGGTCGGGCTGTTGCTGCCGGCCGTGCAATCCGCTCGAGAAGCGGCTCGTCGGATGCAGTGCAGCAACAATCTGAAGCAGATCGCGTTGTCCGTCCACAACTACCAAAGTGCCTACAAAAAGTTCCCACCCTCCGCACTCGTTGATTTGAGCGTGACCTCCACCGGCAACAATGGGTCTTGGGGAGTGCACGGACGGATCCTGCCGTTTTTGGAACAGGGCAATGTTTATGAAAACATCGACCTTTCGTTGGCTTGGGACAACCAGGAAGCCATCGATGGCCTGAAGATTCCAACCTACGCTTGCCCGAGCGATCCCGGAACCGATCAAGAGCGAACGTTCAGCGATGGCCGGCCCACGTTGTATCCGACCACCTATGGATTCAACTTCGGCCGATGGTTCGTATTTGATCCCACGACCCAGAAAACTGGTGACGGGATGTTCGCTCCCAACCAGTTCTACAGCTTTCGAGATTGCTTGGATGGCAGCAGCCACACGTTGCTGACTGGCGAGGTGAAAGCTTGGACTCCCTATCAACGCAACGGGGGTCCATCCGACACGGCCATCCCCGCCAATCAAGCTCAAGCCGAATTGGTCGTTGCCAGCGGTGCCCAGTTCAAGAACACCGGACACACCGAGTGGCCGGATGGTCGTTGCCACCACACGGGATTCACCGTGACGTTGCCTCCCAACAGTGACGTGGAATTCGAGACGGGGGGGCAACTGTACGAACAGATGGATTTCAGTTCATGGCAAGAAGGAAAAGACGGTCAAAGCGGTAACCCGACCTACGCGATGATCACCTCCCGCAGTCACCACGTCGGATTGGTGCAAGTCGCAAGAGTGGACGGGAGCGTCTCGTCCGTCACCGAATCGGTCGAACTCTCGATTTGGCACGCCTTGGGAACTCGAGCAGGTCGCGAAGTCATCCAGGGCGAATACTGATTTTGTCTTGAGACGTACCGCGGATGAGGTCGGCTTTTAGGGAAGTACGTTGCCCCTGAATGTGATTTCTCGTCCCGCGGCGGTGGTGAGCGAAGGCCCGAGAAAGTTTCTCGTCGCAAAAAAGGAATTTTGTTTGGCGGTTGTTGGGATGAGTCGCAACTGACTCATTAGCAGCATGTGATCAAGGGTTTGATCGCGGGCTTGCAATCATTCCCACACCACTGGAGGCCTCCGCGATGAAGGCACTGACTCAATTTTCGTTCGTTGTACTGACTGTTGCTGGCATGTGTTCCGCGGTGGCTCAGCCGCCTGAACGCGGAGACCGCGAAGGTCGGGGCGGCCGCCCCGGAGCTGATCGCGGCCAACGTTCGCCCGTCGAGCGTTTGATGCGTTTGGACAAGGACGAAGACGGCAAGCTGACCGAAGAAGAAGTGGGCGATTCCCGGCTCAAATCGTTGATCACCCGAGCGGACAAAGACAAAGACGGCATCGTGACTCGTGAAGAGCTCGAAGCGATGGTCGGAAGCCGCGAACTTGGCGATGGCGCACGCGGTCCTCGCGGCAACGGTGACCGCGGTCCACGTGGCGACGGCGATCGTGGCCCACGCGGTGAAGGTCGCGGGCCCGAAGATGGTGCTCGACGTGGCCCGCGAGATGGTGATGGTGACCGTGGTCCCCGTGCTGATGGCGACCGTGGTCCTCGCGGCCAAGAAGGCCGTGGACCTCGTGGCGAAGGTGACCGCGGACGCGGCCCTGGACCAGGTTTCGGTGGACCACCACGCGATGGCGACATGCAAGGTCGTCGTGGTCCCGGCGGACCTCCACAAGTGGGCCAAGTAGTGCCAGCGTTCGTGCAAGAGCACATGAGTTTGAGCGACGAACAACGCGAAGCGATTGCAAAGCTGCAGGCCAAGGTGGATGCGGAGCTCAAAGAGATCTTGAGCGAAGAGCAGCTGCAAGCGATGCGTCGTGGTCCTGGCCAGGGACCTCACTCGGCCGAAGGACACGAGCATCATCACGGCGATCATCCGGAAGGTGCTGATCGACCCTCGCGTCCAGATCGCGCAGAACGCGGTGACCGGCCAGAACGCGGTGACCGGCCAGAACGTGCTGATCGGCCCGAACGCTAGTCGTCGCAGGATTCACGAACGGTCAGGTCTGCTAACCAAGCAGACCGCCCAAGCAAGCAGACGACACAGCCATTGAGCTCGCATTGCTCGGGTCGATTTCTTCGGAATTCGATCCGAGCTTTTTTTGTGAATCGACTGCATCAAAACCGATTTACAAACAGTTCAACATCCGAGGCGGTCCCGATTCAGTAGACCATCGGGACGAAGACTTCTTGAGGGAGCTCATTGCGTTTGTACTCATCGCTGTGCAAGCGATCCGGTAATTCCACCGTATCCTGTGGGACTTCGCGGTAAGGGATTTGCGACAGCAAGTGATGGATGCAATTCAGTCTTGCTCTTTTCTTGTCGTTGCCTTCGACAACCCACCAAGGTGCCTCGGGAATGTGTGAACGTTCCAGCATGATTTCCTTGGCTTTGGTGTATTGCTCCCATCGTCGACGAGATTCCAAATCCATGGGACTGAGTTTCCATTGCTTCAACGGGTCGTTGATGCGGCATTGAAACCGAAACTCTTGTTCTTCATCCGTGATGGAGAACCAATACTTCAGCAGGATCGTTCCCGAGTCAACGATCATCCGTTCAAAGTCGGGGACGGTTCGAAAGAATTGTTCGTATTCCTGATCGGTGCAAAATCCCATCACACGCTCGACCCCGGCGCGGTTGTACCAACTGCGGTCAAACAGCACGATCTCTCCGCCGGCAGGAAGGTGCGGTGTGTAGCGTTGAAAGTACCACTGCGTCTTTTCGCGTTCGTTGGGTGCCGGCAACGCGACAACGCGGCAAACACGTGGATTCAGTCGCTGGGTAATGCGTTTGATCGCACCGCCCTTGCCCGCGGCATCGCGACCTTCAAACAACACCGCGACTTTGACACGATTCGCGACCACCCATTCTTGAAGCTTCACCAGTTCGAGCTGCAGTTTCAGCAAGCTGGCAAAGTACTCTTTGCGGCCGATCTTACCGCCATCGTCAGTGGTGCGTTTCGCGGAACGTTCCATCAACGCATCGCCGATCTCGGCCTCGATCTCTTCGTCGATGGAATCCAGGATGTCGTCGCGTATTCGGTCGTAGTCAGTGGATAGCTCGGATTCGGACACGGTCATTTCCCTCTGCGGTATTCTTCGACAAGGAATGCCAAGAATTCTCGGATCGATCGCAACGAGAACTCTGCACTCTTCATGTGGTTTTCAAGATCTTCGATCTGGATCTCTTGTTCGGCCTCTTCGCGGCGCTGCATTTCTGCTTTTAGTTGTTCGAGCGTCGATTCGGTGTCTTCGATCAAATTTCGAATCGTTTGCGTCGAGTAGTGTTGGAACCCGCTCATGGTTGGTGCCTCTTAAAGGATGCTGGAGATGCCCAGGCACAGCCCGGGGATGAGGAAGAACACACCAACGATGTACGCCAACGCGATCAATTTGTTTTCCGACGCGGTTGCACCCAGCCATTCGGCGGCGCGAACCGGCACGAATCGAAGGAACGGGATGCCATAGATCACCAGGACTCCCAGCACGTTGTAGGTCAGGTGAATGAATGCAATCTGAAGAGCGGCGGATTGGTTCCCATCGACCGCCGTCGCGGCTAGCAGTGCGGTGATGCAGGTGCCAATGTTTGCCCCCAGCGTGAACGGGTAGATCTGTTTCAACCCGAAGGCACCGGATCCCGCCAGCGGCACCATCAACGACGTCGTCGTGGATGAGGACTGAACCAAAACCGTGACGAATGTTCCTGAGGCGATTCCTGAAATGGGGCCTTTGCCAATCGCAGCGTGCATGATGCTTTTCGCTCGCCCGACCATCAATTGCTTCAGCAGTTTGCCGACATAGTGAATGGTTAAAAAGATCATCACGATGCCGAGCAAAATCAGGATGATTCCGCCGATTCCATCGGACAGATTTTCAACCATATGTTTGGCGGTGTTCACCACCGGTGCGGTCGCGGCTTTGACGAAGTTCATTCCCTTCATCGAAGCGTTCCCAACGACGAAGAGACTTGCCAGTGAGCTGCCGAGTTTCTCTAGCAGTCCAAACATCATTTCGAGTGGTAGGAAAATCACCACCGACAACAGGTTGAAGAAATCGTGCACCGTCGCCGCGGCAAAGGCACGAGCAAACTCCTTTTTCTCGCGAACGTGACCGAGCGAAACGATCGTGTTGGTAATCGATGTGCCAATGTTGGCTCCCATGACCATCGGGACCGCAACGGAAACCGGCAAGCCTCCCGCAACCAACCCGACGATGATGGAGGTCACCGTGGATGAGGATTGAATCAAAGCGGTTGCGACCGTTCCGACAACCAGCCCCGCAAAGGGATTGGTTGCGAACGCGAACATCTCTTCGGCTTCGTCACCGGTCGCCGTTTTGAAACCACTGCCAATCAACCCAACGGCGCAGATCAGCAAGTAGACCAGCACCGCAACAGTGATCCATTGCAGGATTGGGTTGCCGCTTTGAGTGGTGGTCATCTCTTCAGACGCCGCTTCGTCCAAAGCGTCTTCCATAACGCTCTCGCTGGCTACATTCATGGGGAAACCGTGGGGGGTGAGAGCGAAGGCTCTTTCGATGAGGAGGGCCCGTTTGGCTCGGAACCGACCCGTTTGGAATGGTATCGTCCGAAGGCTGAGTAGGTTATGAGAAGCCGACTCGAATCGATCAAGCGTCTGATTCTGGTGTGTCAAATGGGACACTCCTCACCTCCTCAAGCGAACCAGCGGCTTTTGCGGACGAATCAGGAGTCCACCTGCCGGGCGCATTTCGATCGCGAATCAGAAGTTCATCAAAACTTCATGAACGTGCGGGGCCTTGAATTTTGAACCCCCCGTGTCATCCGACCGATTTGGCCGGCTTACACGTGTGGGCGAAACGGTTTCGTGCACAATCCGCTGCGAATCCGTTTCAACGATCGGCGGATGGTTTGGTCGCCAATGGTTTGCTGATCAGGCACCGCAGTTTTGAGTTCGGTGAAACCAGCTCCTTCGCCTCGATGTCTGCTTCCGTGAACCGAGCCATCAACACTTCGCCGTCGGTGGCGCGATTGCGATCGTAGGAGATATAGATCGAACCGTTGGACGACTGAAAGCCATCGGGGTAGCTGATCCCTTTGCGTTCATCCAACATCAAACCGCCGAACCAAGTTTGCCCTTCATCGTCGGACAACCAAGCACTCAGGGCCACTCGTCCGCGATGTGAGTCAATGGCCTCGCCATGTTTGATCAGCAGCAAACGACCTGATTGCAAACGCCGGACATGGAATCTCGCGTTGGGATGTTTGACCTTCGATGCGACTGCCGCGGACCAAGTCTGACCGCCGTCGACCGATGTGCTTTCCATGATCCCCTTTCGAGTGCGAGCGAGCATCCAAAGTGAGTCATCATTCCGCTGGACGATCATGTGTTCGTGCCAGTCTGGATTGGGGAATGTTGCACGTCCTCGGCGATGCCAAGTCTCGCCCTGATCTTTCGAGACAAAGACGTTCGCACCTCGCAGGGGATCGAGGTTTCGGAAGCAGTTGCGAAACGCTCCCAGTCCACCACGCTCGTCCAGCGAAACCGGAAGCATCCAGTCTCCATTGGAAAGAACGGTTGGTTTGTTCAACGTCACTCCGTGCCAGATTCGACGAGGTGTGGACCATTCCGGGTTGTCGGCATCAGGGTTCTCGCAAACAATCGCCCATACGCCACCACGTCCGTCGAACATGTCCATCGATTGATCGAAGAACAGCCAAAGTTTGCCGTTGGGGTCAGTCCACAAATTGCCGACCAAGATACTGCGAGGACGCGGCAGTTCACTCGAGTGAGAATCCAGAACGAGTCGCGGCTGAGTCCAATTCTTTCCGTCGTCGTCACTGGTCGCGACCACGAAGAAGGCTTTGGGGCTGTCACCACCCGCCACCCAGCACGCCCACAAACGACCGCCGGGAGTTTGCGAGATTCCTATCGTCATTCCGTAGTCCAGGTTCTCATAGCTGTACTCAGGTAGCGGTGACAGATTGGGCGTTGGTGGAACCAGAGCAAGGTCTGCCATTTCTTCGAGTTCGCGAATTTTGCGTTGTTCGTCGGAAACATCTTCGTCGCCCAATTTTCGCGGCGGAGCGACCATCAATTCCTCGATCTCATCTGCCAGCTGTTGAGGCGAGGATGCGATTTTGACGTAAGAATGCGCGGACAATTTTTCGCGTGGTGGTTCCTGCAACCAAGAAGTGATGCCAGGTTCTTTCACCTCGACTCGACCGTTTTGGATCACTTGCCAGACCTTTGGTTCTGCACCGCGGACGGCATACAACGCAGCGGCTTGGTCGTAGCTTGGTTTGCCGTTGTCGATGGACATTTTTTTGCCCGGCATCGGACGCAGTTCATATGTGCGGCGGACCGGATTGTTTTTGGGTGTCGTTTTGAGTTTCGCTCCGGTCACCAACTGTTGGCCGACCTCGAATCCGTGCCAGACGATTTCGCCGGGCCAGTGATCCGCCACGTACTGAGCAGCTTCGACATGGGTGGCGATGTTGGTTTCTCGTCGGTTCGATTTTGGGAAGTGACCACCCATCACAACCAGCCGTTGGACTTTGGTTCGAACCAGCTCGGGGGCCACTCGAACGAGTTCAGCCAAATTCGAAAATGCTCCGATGCTGCAAATCGTGACGCTTTGATCGGCCTCCGCGATCAGGGCTCTTCGATACACATCGATCGCATCTTTGGCATCCTTGTCTGCCGGCGCGTCGTGATCAAATTCGTCTCTCAAAGCAATTGTGTAGGGACTGGCTCGTTGCAAAGCGGTTGGCCCATTTTTGTCGGTCCCAATCGGGATGTCACCGCGACCGTAATAGGTGTTGATCGCGTCCACCGCAGCGGCCGATGCATCAGTGAGGTCACGTCGATTGGTAACGACCGCCAGGATTTCGCATTCACCTCGATCGGCCAACGCATGCAAAAGGGCCAGCGCACCTGCGTCGTCGCAATCGCCCGACATATCGGTGTCGAGGATCAATTTCACGGGCTCGCGAATCGCCGAATGTTCATTGAACTGCGACACGCAAACAGCGGGAGCGACCGCAAACACGACAAGGGACGCAAACAGCAAACGAGGCATCAATGACAGCATGGGGAAATCTCGGTGGGATCCGTCACGACAACCGGGGTAGCCTGCGGATGGATGGGACGGTGGGGAGGCGAAACGCGATCGAATTCGAACCAGGCTCATCGACCGAGTGGCGGTCCGTTCAATCGTTTCGGTGGGAGGTGGGGAGCGGTGACATTTTAATCCGATCCGTCGCTGGCTGAGGCCCGTGGGACCGGCGTAATAATCGCCGGTCGAACCAACCGTCAACGTACATGGTCGTTGCGGAAATGGATCCAGCGAGGTTGTTCAGTCGCCTGCCGGAGCAATGTTTTCGGAGTCGGTTGAAAACTCGCCACCGGACACGCTTTCGCGAATCGGGACAGCTGAGGAGGTGAAAGAGATGCCTTGTGTATTGCTGGTGTCGACCATCACCGTTTCAACGATCGGTTGATTGACTTCGGTACCGGCTTTCCACTCAACGAGGAAGCTGGCTCCGCTGCCACCAAATTTGTCATCCCGTTCGATCACGAATTCAGTGGCGGCGAGAGGAGCGAGTTGCAGCGGTTTTTGGAGCAACGATCGCAATTCTTTGCCACTGGTGTCGAAGTACCGAACGGAGGTGACGACGATCTCATTGTTCACATCCGTGTTGCGAACGTTCAACGTGACCGTCAGCAAATACGGTTCGCCCTTTTGATGATAAACGTGCGAATAGGCGGGCACGTACAAACGTTGTCCGGTGACGGGACGCCACGGCATCGTGTCCAGTTCCCGCCGAGCCTCGTCGCGAACGCTGGGCGTATGGTTGGGCAGGTTTTCTTCAATCGATCGAAATCGAAATTCGATGAAAACCACCAGCAAGACGATCGGCACAATCACAAACAGAAACGTCAGCAGCTTGAGATGCCGCGAAATCTGTTCCGCACGTTCTTCGCTGAAGGGGGTCGGCATGGGTGGGCAAGTGGGTTGGATGAATGGGCGTGAACTTGGCGTTCACGCCCAGAATCTTCGGGCGAATCGGTCATCTGACGACGTTCGCCCGAGACGTTATCCAGCCACTTCTGCCGTTTGACCCGATGATGAATCAGGCATGGCACCCGAAACGCTGTCCCCGAGGAACTTCGTGTGGCCAGACTTCACATCATACAACGCGCCGATCACCTTCACACGACCCGCTTCCACGGCTTCGCGAATGATTCGGCTTCGTTTGACGATCTCGTCGACCGTGTGCATCACGTTGTCTTCAGCCACTTTGTCGACGTACTGTTCCATCGCCTCTTCGCTCAAGTTTTCAATTGCTCGAGTGACATCGCTTGGAATGCAAGGTGCAATTTCGTCGACAATCGGTTGCAAGTGTTGGCAACCGGTCGCCGCTTCTGCTCCTTTGTTCGCGGCAACCAAATTGACCGATGAGGTCACCGCTCCGCATCGGGTGTGACCCAAAACGGCGACCAGCTTCACACCGGCAACGCCGACAGCGTATTCCAGGCTGCCCAGCGACTTCGTGCCAACGATGTTGCCCGCCACGCGAACGCTGAAAATATCGCCGACGCCGAGGTCAAACACCAACTCGGTTGGCACCCGCGAATCGATGCAGCTCAAGATCGCGGCCAACGGATTCTGTCCCGCCGCCGTCGCGTTGACCTGTTGACCCAAGTCACGGTTCAGACGCGTGCCGCTGGTGAAACGCTGGTTTCCGTCGTGCAAGATCTTGATGACCTGATCCGACGTGACCTTCTCTTGCAATTCGCGGGAAGTGAAGTCTGCAAATTGCTTGGCGTCACTGAGTTGGTACTTCTGACGGAATCCCTTTAGATTGACGGAAATGTTTCGGGCGGGAGCAACGTTTTGCTTGAAGTCACGGATCAAACTCAACACGTCGGGATCGATGTAGTCCGAACCGGATGCGTCGATCACCAGTTTGCTTCCTGGCTGAGCTTCGTTGAGGACTCGGTCCAAAGCGGCACGGTTGAGGAAGCTGACTTGGTTGGAAAGTTCGATGTGGGTGACATCACCGTCAACTTGAGTTTCCACGATCCGGCGAATTGGCCGACGCAGATTGCTGTTGAGAATGAACAGAACGCTGATTGCCAGACCAATCAAAATACCGATCAACAAGTCCGTCACGACAATCGCGATGACCGTGATGATAAACGGTGTGAATTGGTAGCGACCTTCCTTCCACATTTGTTTGAAGATCGTTGGGCTGGCCAATTTAAAACCGGTTACCAACAGGATCGCCGCCAACGCCGACAGCGGAATTTTGTTCATCAGAGTCGGCAGGAAGGCAACGCTGACCAGCAACAATCCCCCGTGGAAGATGGCCGACAGTTTCGTTTTCGAACCGGAGGCAACGTTGACCGAACCACGAACGACGACCGATGTCACCGGGAGTCCGCCGATCAGACCACAAACCATGTTGCCGCAGCCCTGCGCGATCAGTTCGCGGCTGGGAGGCGAGTTTCGTTTGGCTTTGTCGAGCTTGTCGACCGCTTCCAGGTTCAGCAACGTTTCCAATGACGCGACCACGGCGATCGTAACAGCGGCAATGTAGATCGCTGGATCAAACGTTCGGCTGAAGTCGGGTAGTCTTAGGAATCCAAAGAATTCAGAGAAGCTCTGTGCGATCGGGATCTGAACCAAGTGCGACCCGCTGACCAACCAGTCTTGGCCCATGTTCGTGAAACCCAGGTTGAGCAACACGCCAACGACAACAACAATCAGTGGTGCGGGAACCAAGGACTTCTTCAATGCGGGAATGCGTTCCCAAACAAGCAGAATTCCAATCGATAGAAAACCGATCACCATCGCGCCGGTATGGATTTCTCCAGCGAAGATCGTCAGCAATTCAGAAAAGGTGTTTTCTTGGTCGGGCTGAATAAACGACATCTCACCCTCAGGGTCGGTGTCGTGGCCAAAGATGTGAGGGATTTGTTTCAGGATCAGGATCACACCGATCGCGACCAACAACCCTTTGATCACGCTGGAGGGGAAGAAGGCGGACAGAGCACCGCCTCGAGCGATCCCGAAAACGATCTGGATGACACCCGCAATCAGCACGGCCAACAAGAATGCTTCGAAAGAACCAAGGGTCGCGATTTGAGCCGCGACGATCGCGGTCAAACCTGCCGCGGGTCCACTGACGCTGGTGTGCGATCCACTGATCGCCGCGACCACCAAACCGCCGACGATGCCAGCGAGCAATCCGGAGAAGAGATCGGCGCCTGATGCTAAGGCGATGCCCAAACAAAGCGGCAATGCGACGAGGAAGACAACCAAGCCCGAGATGAGATCTTGCAGGATGGTACTGGGAGAAAAAATACTGGTCGGAGTCTGAGCTTCGGAAGTCGACATAGAGGGATCCTCGGCAAAACGAAGACGTCGTTGTGCAAGCAAAAAAGGCGAATCAAGATGAGCGAACTCTCGGGAAGCAATCTGCGCAAGGGCTGATCATTTCAGTTGGTGCGAAACGCAATCCTGAAGATCAAAACTGCGTTCATGATGCAGTCAGTCACGAAAACCTATTTTCCGATGACATGTGCTTTCGCCTGCCAGTGGCAGATGCGTCGCGGGAGTTCAGAGACAAAACGGATGGATAGACCGGTGGCCTAGCATCGCATCGGCGCGAGCAATCCGTTCGTGATTCGGTGTCCCTTTGTTGCGGCAAGAATCGGGCGAGTTTGCAGGACCAAAGTGCGGTCCCGCTTGATCTCGCGATGAAGCACAAATCCGCCCTGAGCTGAGCGAGTTTGCTGGACACGTCGATGCGCAGAGCAAGGAACGCGTTCTTCGATTTCTTCCGTTTCAGTTTGTCGGCTGTTCCCCAGCAAAGAACGGGAGACAGTGGTTGAGATCCCCAGCGTTGGAAACGCGACCAAAAACAGCATGATGAAAGACATCATGCGGCTGCCGCGACCAACATCAAATGGGCTGGGGGATGTGTTCAAAACAACGGTTTTGAGAAGATGAGAATGGAAGTCTTCGCGATGAGTTGGGAGCAAGCGTCAGGTATCTTCTATGCGAAGCACCAAGGTGCTGTTCTGCCAAAAGGCAACTGAAACTTGATTTCCGACAGTTCCCTGGGGGAGCCAGAAGGCTACGGTCCGGGAACTTATTCTAGTGGCAAGCTCGCTGCCGACAAGGATGAGTCGGTCGCCTCTGCCGGTTCCGCAAGGATCGACATCCCCACGTACAGAACAGTTCCATCGGACGATAATTCCCGTAAATGAAGTGCAATTTGATCGATTTGGACCACTGCACCGATCTTCATGTTGTTTTCACCCAAATGTTGCCGAACCAGTTCGTCGAGAGTCAGTTCCCCGTCGTCGGCCAGCTTCAGCTCATAAAATTGCTCTAAATCGCAAACCTTGATCGAGCCTCGCAGGGGAAACTCCAGTTCCTGAGGCAATTCTTTTGTATGAGTCCGAGTGGGAGCAAATACGCGGTCCACCATCGCGCGGATGCTCGGACGAAGGACCACCACCACGTGGTCACCCTCAAGCAATTGCGAGCGTCCCTGCGGCAATACCGTTTGTTCATCGCGAACGATCAGTGCGATGACGACGCCATCAGGCAACGCCAGGTCTTTGATCATGCATCCGGACGCTCGGGAATCTTGGTCGATGTAGTAATCGACAATGTCGCCATCGACGTTTTGCAGCGAGCTGATCTCCAACGTCACCGGTGTCTTTTGATTCTTGGGCACTTCCAACTTCAAGAATCTTGCGACCGCCGGGAGTGTCCACCCCTGCACGAGAGCCGAAACCAACACGACAAAGAAGACTGTGTCGAAGATGATCGAAGCGGCAGGAAGTCCCGCCATCATCGGGAACGTGGCCAACGTAATCGGCACCGCACCTTTCAGCCCCACCCAAGACAAAAACGACAATTCGCGAACGGTGAATCGAAAGGGTATCCCACACAGAAAAACCGCGATCGGCCTCGCGATGAAGATCAATACCGATGCGATCAAGAGTGCAGGAACCGTGACGTCCCAAAGGCGACTGGGGAACGACAGAATGCCGAGCGCGGTGAACATCAGAATCTGACACATCCACGCCAGCGCGTCGTGGAAGAGCACGATGCCTCGATGAAAAACCGGGCGTCGATTGCCAATCACAACCCCAGTCAAATAGACGGCCAAGAACCCGCTGCCGCCCAGTTCCGATGCCATCCCGAACGAAAATAATCCCAAAGCGGTTGCCATCACGGGGTACAAACCCGCCGCTTCCAACCGAATGTGTTGCAACACCCAGGCACCCGCCCAGCCGACCGCCATGCCCATGGCCGTGCCCACGACCGCTTGGTTGAGAAACAAGGTGACCAGCCCAAACCCAAACGGTGTTTGACCGGTCAACACTTCGATCAAACCGACGGTCAGGAAAATCGCCATCGGGTCGTTGGAGCCACTCTCGACTTCCAGGGTGTTGGCCAGCCGAGGTCGAATGTGAACGCCGCCGCCTCGCAAGACGGAGAAGACAACCGACGCATCGGTGGATCCGACGATGCTGCCTAACAGCAAGCCTTGCATCCAAGACAATCCCAAGATCCAAGACGCCGCCAACCCGGTGATCACGGCGGTTACGATGACGCCCACCGTCGCCAGCAGCGATGCCGGTTTCCATGCCGATTGAAATGCGGCGTATGGTGTGCCGATCCCGCCATTGAACAGGATCAAACACAATGCTGTGGTCGCGAAACCATGTGCGAGCGTGTAGTTCTCAAACTCGATCCCGCCAATGCCCTCGGACCCGGCTAGCATCCCGATGGCCAAGAAGACCACCAACACGGGAACGCCCATTCGAGCCGAAAACTTGTTCGACGCGATTCCTAGCAACAGCAAACTCCCGGCGATCAGGATGAGAGTTTCGATGCTGAACATGATTGGATTTCACTTCGATGAAGGGCAGACGCTTGGAGGAGAAATCTCGCTCCTACAAGCTATCTAATCAACCCGCATTATTCACCAAGAGCGTGAGCGCGTGTTGATTCACT
>TARA_R110002073_G_scaffold123819_5_pt1 | contig 134293 bp, 107 predicted proteins | sample TARA_R110002073 | Tara Oceans TARA_R110002073 (sample SAMEA4397174) | marine metagenome | biome: Polar Biome; feature: [DCM] deep chlorophyll maximum layer (ENVO:01000326); material: water (ENVO:00002006), including particulate matter (ENVO:01000060) such as... | depth 40 m
AGACGAAGGTGACAGAGGTACAGACCGGCACCGACTTGCCATTCACTTTGTAAGGTCGGTACTTCCAAAGCCGCATCTTGGTTTTGATCTTTGCGTCGTAGGTCGCCTGCCCAGAGCTCTTAAGCATCTTGAGGCTCTTTACGCCGCCACTCGCGTTGAGGCACATCTTTACGACGGCCACAGCGCGCTTTCCAGAGCGCGAAAACGCTGTAGCTGCAGCGCTTGGAGGTTGAATCATTTTCTCACCGCTGATGCGGCTTCCCTCAAGTGCAACTTGCTGCACGATGGTTGGCTCGTTTGGCGGAGGTGGTGGAGGAGGCTCTCCGCCTTCTAAGCTGCCACCGATAACACCACCAATGGTGCCACCAATGACGCCACCAACAACACCGCCGACCACGCCACCTTCGACGCCGCCTTCAACACCCTCGGTTTCGTTATCGGAGTCGTTCGAGTCTTCTGGCTCAACCTTAGGCTTCACCTTGCGCTCATCGACCTGCGTAACTTCTTTGATCTTCTTAACCTTTGGCGTCTTCTTCTCGATCTTCTTCGATCCACCGGCTGGAGGAGGAGGAGGAGGAGGAGCCGAACTCGCGCTGCTAATGCTCGAGCGGTTTGGTCGGTCGAGCTCTTCGATGGACCACCAGGTTTTCACCATCAGTGCTGCGCCAGCAAAGACGTGCAGGATGACTGCACCGATCACCAACTCAACAGTCCACGCGCTTGTTCGGCTGTTTTTAGCGCCTACGTAATTGTCAAACATTGTCGATTACTCCTTCGTCCCCTCGGGCTTGGCGGCACTACCCTCAGTAGTTTTCGCACCCGCAGGAGTTGGACCCGTCGGAGTCGCAGTGTCTTGGTTGTCTTTTGAAGCGCTGTCTTTTGAAGCGCTGTCTTTTGAAGCGCTGTCTTTTGGAGCGCCAGCAGCGTCAGGAGCCTCGGCAGCCTGCTTTGCCTTGGCCGCATCCGCGAGCTCTTTGCGCCGAAGGTGGTGAAACCGCTGAGACGCGATATCGATGCCCCTTGCCCAACCACTCTGATGAGCGAGGGCGCGAAACTGGTAAATCGTCGCCATCAGGCTGTGAAGATTGGGATTCTCGGGCTGATATTCAACTGCCTGCTGAAGAGCGGCAATTCCCGAATCGGCAACAGCCAAGCGCTCGGCATCAATCATGGTCGACTTGGTGAGCCGGCTGTACTGAAGCTGGCCAATCTGGACTAGAGCGCGAACTTTATCTTTGGGATCGGTTGCCAACTCGACGCGGGCGTAATCCCATTTGAGTGCCTCCTCGTAGTTGCCAGCCATACGCTGAATCGATCCGAGCTTGCGAAGTGCGCGGCTGCTCTTTGGATCGGCCTTGCGCTGCTCTTCCCAATACGCCAGGGCGACATCGGTTTGGTCCGAGTCGAGCCACACCGTTGTGAGAAGCTCGATGATCTCTTGGTCGTTTGGCTTCTTCTTGAGGTAGGCCTGAAAGTGCTCGGAAGCCTTCGTGGCGTACTCAAGATTTGATGGAGTATCAATTCCCGGTTGGAATGCCGCAAAGGCGGCAATGGCCAGATTGTGATGGCCTGTGGCCAAATCAGAATCTTTAAGCGAACTCTCGTAGAGCTTGATCGCCTCGGCGTATTTGCCGTCGTCGTAAAGCTTGTCGGCCTTCTGGATCGTGCGCCGAGCTTCAAGCTCGGAACAGGAGCTCACCAAGAGGACGCAACATAGTGCCGTAAATACGACGACTAGCGCTCGTGGCACACTACTCTCACTGCTCATGCGGCGCGGACTATAGCCACAACTACTGTTTCGACACAACGTCAATGTGGGTTCCTGTGGGGCATGCATCACACACGATGCATTGGCCCGAGAAACCGTCTTACAACGCTCAGCTTCCTGCACACACCCCTGCGCGGCTCACACGGTCTGGCAAGCGCGAGCTCAGGTCGCAGAATTGGGCAAAAAGTTTTCACCGATCCCGTCAAATTAGAGGTCGTAAGGGAAGGTCATGACGTGTTTTTCCACGTCTGGCGAGCCTGCAATTGCCTGCTCGTGACCGACCATCGCGGTGGTCGCGCAACCCCGGAGCGCTTCCTCGGTCTCAGGCGAGAGCCCATCGGTCTGAAAGTTGAGCGTGTCGACTCGGAGCTGCTCCTCGGTGATCGAGACCGTGAGAACCGCCTGCGCCCTCGACCCCTCAGGCGCCTCGGCAGCGTGGGTTGCGATGCAGTTTTTCATCGCCGGTCGCAAAGCAAGCCTAACGGCTCGCAAGGTTTCGGGCTGAACTTTCGAGATGCCTTTGGGAATCGTTATGTGGCGCTCGAGATTTGGCTCGGGTGCGTTTTTGCGATGGTCTCGGACCTCGGTGCCATCGTCGCGAACAAATTCGCGAGTCGCCGCAGCCACCTCGGTTCCATCACCAGAATATCGCTTCGGTACCGCAACGTCGTTTTCATTGCCAGTCATGCGCACAGGAGGCGGTGGTCGTCTTGCAGAATCGCCTGAGGCTGCTGAGTTCTCACTCGAGCTTTCTGAGCCTTTCTCAGACGACGAGGGCGATCGAATTAAGAAAAACACCAGCAACCCAAGTGCAACGATTCCGACAGCGATGAGACCTTTTTTCATGACAGTAATTCCACTTCTCCGGCGATAACATTGTGACGCACGCCGTGTTCGTCTTCGATAATTAAACTTCCATCGGGGCCAAGCGCGGCGACCATTCCCGACACCAACTCTCGCCCAACCTTTGCACGCACTCCGCGTCCCGCAAGCATGCTGTGTTTCGCAAAGGCCCCTTCAAGACCGGCAACACCCGACTCTAGGTATAATTCGTACCACTCGTTTAACGCAAAGAGCAGCGAGCCAAGCACCGTGGGCAATTCGTGCCGTCGTCCAGACGCCAAGAGAAGAGAGGTCGCCGTAAGCTCTGGCGGAAAGGCATCGCTATTGACGTTGAGGCCAATGCCAATCACCACCGAATCGAGTTTTTGCGCGCGTGTGGACATCTCCGTTAAAACGCCAGCGACCTTCGCACCGCCAATCAGTACGTCATTGGGCCACTTTATAGACGCGCTTGGCCCCAGTGAATTCACCACCTCACAAACGGCCAAGCCCGCACAAAGTGTTAGTGGCGGAACTCGGTTGGGAGGCAGCGGTGGACGTAAGACTATAGAAACATAAAGATTTTCGCCCGGCGGCGAATGCCAAATTCGCCCTTGCCGCCCTCGCCCCGCAGTTTGCGAGGCGGCCACGACCACAGCGCCATGAGGCGCGGGCTCCGCCGCATCCCGAGCCCAGGCAGCAGCCTCATCGTTTGTCGAGGCGCAGACTTCAAGGCGCCGAATGCTGCAACCGATCACAGGCTGGCTATCGAATGTCGAGCCCAAGGTCGACGGCTGGGGCCGAGTGCGTAATCGCCCCCGAAGAAATAATGTCGGCGCCGGCTCTCGCGTAACTGCCAACGGTTTTCAAGGTGATGCCTCCAGAGACTTCCACCAAGAGCCCAGCGGCCTGGGCTTTCTTCGCCGCGACTTCCACTTGGGCAACGCTCATATTGTCCAACAAGACAATGTGGGCACCCGCAGCAATCGCCTCATCAAGCTGCGCATCGGTATCGACTTCGATTTCAACCCGCAAACCGTGTGGCGCATTTGCCAACGCGCGCTTCACAGCCTCGGTCACCGAGCCGCACGCCACAATGTGATTGTCCTTGATAAGAATTCCCGAGCCCAAGTCAGCCCTGTGGTTGTGACATCCGCCGGCGCGAACGGCCGCCTTCTCGAGAATGCGGTAACCAGGCGTGGTTTTGCGGGTATCAACGACGCGCGCGCGTGTGCCCTTAACCTCGGCTGCGAATCGACTTGCCATGGTCGCAACGCCCGAGAGCCGCTGCACAAAATTAAGAGCCGTTCGCTCGGCAGTAAGAATTGATGAGGCGCGCCCAGTGGCTCGCAACGCGCCCTGCCCGGGTTCGAGAAGCTCGCCATCCGGCTGCACAATCTCAATTTGCAACGTTGGGTCGACGCGCTGAAAGACAACCGCCGCAACACTGAGCCCAAAGACCACCAAGGGCTCGCGAGCGACAATCGTTGCGGCGAGTTCGCCGGTGTCGACACCGAGAACTTCAGTCGTTACATCACCGCGGCCAAGATCCTCTTCGAGGGCAAGTTCAATGAGACGAAGAACCGCAGGGCTTGTGGCAACATCCATAGGGCAAACCTACGTTACTTAGAAAACTGGTGCCAAATCCCTTTGCATCCGTTTTATGCCTGCGACCCTACAGCGCCCGGGCTGGGCCGCGTTGGTGAGCCCAGTTTTCGACGCGCCAGCCGCGCTTGCGAGCTTGCCGCAAAAGTCTGGCGTCCGCATTGATTGCAACACCTTCGCCAACGCGGTTTAGCAGCGGCAAATCATTGTAGCTATCGGTGTAGAAGATGCTGCTCGAGAGATCGAGCCCATGCTCTGCCGCAAAGCGCTCGGCAAGGCCAACCTTGTGCTCCCCAAAACACATGTTCGCAAGCTTGCCGGTAAAGATGCCTTCCTGAACTTCCAGGACCGTACACAGAACGTGCTCAATGCCCACAAGCTTTGCAATCGGGTACGCGGCAAATTGGCTTGCCCCGGTGATCATCACCACAACATCTCCGGCCTCGTGATGCTTTTTAATTTGCTCAACCGCCGACGGCGAAATCGTCTTAACCAGATGCTCTTCTAACCAAATCTCACACTTTGCGATCATATCGCTCTCAAGATCGCCTTTGGCATCGGCGACGAGTTTCTCGGCTAGGGCTGCCATATCCAAAACCGCCATCCGATACAGCATTTGCCAATACACAGCACGCGCCATGTAGCCCGCGCCAATTTCGCCGCGCTTGTATTGGAATTGCAGCCAGCTTTTGCCCGAGTTCTCACTCAGAATAGTTCGGTCCATATCAAAAAAAGCAGCGCGCATCGGTTAGCTCCGTTCGGGGGGCAATTCTCAGAAAAACACCTTCTGAAGAATATGAATAAAGAGGTTGCTGGCAGCGTGGGCGATTGTGCCGGCAAGAATAGACCCGGTTGCCGACCGCATCCAACCAAAAGCGAGACCGGGAAAGAAAACCGCAAGGCGTCTGGCATCAAACGTAACTGCTAGGTGCCCCAAGGCAAAGAGCGCAGACGAGATGACCAAGGCCCATCCCAAACCGCCACCGAAGAAACGGCGTTTGGGAGGCAAGGCGCGTTCGCAGAGTTCGTGAATGAGCCCTCGAAAGAAGAGTTCCTCGGGAAGTGCAACGACCACAACTTGGACAAAGGCGAGCTCGAGAGTCGCCAAGCCAAGACTCGGCCAATGCGCGTCCTCCCATCCGTCGTAGCCAAAGCACAAGCCAGGCGGTGCAAGTGCCGCAATTGCCGAGCCCTTGGCGCAGGCCATATCGTAGAAGACCACAAAGCCGACCATGAAGATGGGAAAGACAACGGCGATGTAGGCTGTGGCAATCACCACCGAGCGCAAACGCGGTGAGGTGAGAAAGCCAAAGTCCACCAAGTCCTCGCCGCGGCGATTTGCGACGAAGACCGTCAAATATAGAAAGACGATCGCAACCAGCGCACCGAGGTTGGCGTTGACAAAGGCAACACCCTGCGCAATCAGCCCAAGCGTCGCCACAAGTGCTGTCGAAGCGACAAACACCATCAAGGCTTGTTTCATTTCACGTGGCATGAAGAGAGGGAGTCGGTGCGAGCCAGCGTCGCACAAAATAGCTGTACGACCGCCCCTTTGCGACTGTCTCTTTTTACAACGATCTGACGCGCGCCGAAATGCTTCGAGCGCTTGCACCGCGCTTCAAAGCGGTGGAGACTCGCACTATGAGCACCGATTTCAGCAAGATTCAGAGCATTCTCGGAGACAAAGGAGCGTCTCTCCTTGAGCACAAGTGCCAGACAATTCCCGCATCGCGGCTGCACCTTCCCGGTAGCGACTTCGTCGAACGGATCTTCATGCAGTCGGATCGCCCTACCCCTGTGCTTGGCAACATGCAGCGCATGTACAACACAGGCCGCCTGGCGGGAACGGGCTACGTCTCGATCCTCCCTGTCGACCAAGGCATCGAGCACTCGGCTGCTGCTTCGTTCGCGCCAAACATTTCGATGTTCGACCCAGAGAGCATTGTGCAACTCGCCATCGAGGGCGGCTGCAATGCCGTTGCCTCAACTCTTGGCGTGCTCGGCATGGTCGCTCGCAAGTACGCACACAAGATTCCCTTCATGGTGAAGCTCAACCACAACGAGCTACTCTCCTACCCCAATCAGCACGATCAAACCATGTACGCATCGGTCGAGCAGGCATTCGATATGGGCGCCATCTCGGTGGGAGCAACGGTGTATTGGGGCTCGGAAGATTCGCGCCGCCAACTTCTAGAAATCTCCGAGGCATTCTCCCGGGCTCACGAACTCGGCATGTTCACGGTTCTATGGTGCTACGTCCGCAACAATGCATTCAAAACCAGCACAGCAGACCACGCAACCTCCGCCGACTTGACCGGCCAAGCAAATCACTTGGGCGTCACAATTCAGGCAGACATCATTAAGCAGAAGCTGCCAACCCAAAACGGCGGATTCACGGATCCAGAGCTAAAGGGTTTCGGCAAGACGCACGATAAAGTCTACAGTGAACTGTCTAGCCCGCATCCGATCGACCTCACTCGCTACCAAGTCGCAAACTGCTACATGGGCCGTGCTGGCCTTATCAATAGTGGCGGAGCATCCGGCGACAACGACTTGCAAGATGCGGTCTCGACCGCTGTCATCAACAAGCGCGCCGGCGGCATGGGCCTCATCAGTGGACGCAAAGCATTTCAGAAACCAACAACAGAAGGCGTTGCCCTTCTCAACGCCATTCAAGACGTCTATCTCTGCGACGATATCTCGATCGCCTAAGAACCGCATTCGCCAACATTCTTTGTCGAGCCCCTTCGAGCACACTCGGAGGGGTTTGTTTTTTTCTGATAATGTTTAGCTGGATGCGGCTTGGTGAACTCTTGGTCGGTACTGGAGATGTAACTCCAGAGCAGGTGCAAAAAGCGCTGAGCCGACAGATCATTCACGGCGGGCGTCTGGGCTCCAATCTCATCGAGCTCGACTGTCTATCGATGGAGCAACTCGCTCACGGGCTTGGCAGGCAACATCAAATTCCGCCGGCACTGGAGGCGCATTACGATCAACTTGATCGCGTTCTCGCCAGTCAACTTAGTCCCGAACTCGCGGCTACGTGGCACGCGATTCCGCTGGGACGAACTGGCCCAAACGGCAGCCATGTCGCCATCGCAACATCGGATCCATTTATCCCCGATGTGCTCGTTGAGCTACGGGAAATTTTCGATGCAGAGATTGTGCAAGCCATCGCACCAGAGATGCGCCTAATGTACTGGCTTGAACAGGTCTACGGAATCGAGCGCGTCAATCGTTACAAGCGAATTGATCACCGCGTAAAGACCGAGGATGGCGAGTTCATCGAAGAGGAGTCTGGCTCCGAACGGCGCGGCTATGTCCACACGCTTTCCGAAACCGAGGAAATCAGTGACACAAGTGCACTGGCTCGCATCGCCGTCAAACGCATCGCGGTCCCGCTCTCCGGTGAGGTCGACGTTCCCATCGACCTAAACGATCCGGACACGATCATGCGGGCGGTGCGCCAGGCCAATAGCCGCTCCGCCATGGCCGACCTTGTGAGTTACCAACTCGAACATGGCTTCGATACAGTCTTTTCTGCAGCCATGCTCTTGGTGGTTCGCGAAGACGTCCTCATCGGTTGGAAGGGCTTTGTCCGCAACGCTCCAGATAAGGCAATCGACGCACTCGCGATTCCCCTCAATACGCCCTCGATGCTGCAAACGCCCTGCAAGAGCAACGACTCGTTTTTTGGCTTTCCCGAAGCGCCGGCGAGCATCGACCAAAGGCTTTGGCACTACTTGGGGCCGCCCCCGCGCGAGATCGCCATTTTGCCAGTGGACGTGGACGGCACGCTAACCTGCATGCTCTACGTGCAGAGCAATGGGGCGATTCCTGCGGAGCACGCCGGCGTCTTGGGCGAGCTGGCTCGAAGTGTCTCGGGCTGCCTAACGAGGCTCATTCGCAACGCGGGCCGTTGATGCCTTGACCGCGAGGTCCGGCTTTGCGAGCTTTGGGGCGTGAGCAGCCACGGATCTGATAGCGACAAGCGCCACCGCCACGATGTGGGCGAAGTTTCCCACGGTGCGACCTCGCAAGAGCAAGTGACACGCGCTGTGCAATACACCCTCGCCGCCTGTGTAATCGCCAGTGCTCTCTTGGTCGTCTACGCATTCACGGCCAGCGCCGGCGCGCTTTAAATTCCTGTCGCCATTTCTCTGGCGTTCTTCGCAAGCGCGCTTGGCAGAGCCAAACGCGAGTGTTTCGTCTCTGCGGCGAGTACGCTATAGGCCATGGGCCTCATTCCCGACGAGACGATTTCTGAAATTCGCGAGCGCGCGGATATCGTTGCGGTGATTGGCCAACACGTCGAGCTCAAGAAGGCCGGCACAAATCACAAAGGTCTGTGTCCCTTTCACCAGGAGAAGTCGCCCTCGTTTAGCGTCAACGGCGATAAAGGCTTCTACTTCTGTTTCGGCTGCCAGCAAAAGGGCGACGTCTTTAGCTTCGTCATGGAGTACGAGGGTAAGAGTTTTGTGGAGGCCGCCGAATCCCTAGCGGGCCAACTTGGCATCCTCATTCCCGAAACCGGAGCGTCCACCGAGCAGACTGCGCAGCGCCGCAGCGAGAAAAGCCAGATGCTCGAGGTCAACAAACTCGCAACAGAGTTTTTCCGAGGTCACCTTCTCGGTGCCGACGGAGAGAAGGGCCGCGCCTATCTCGAAGAGCGTGGCATTGGTGCAGAGCAGAGCGAGGCCTTTCAACTCGGCTACGTGCCAGAGCAGTGGCAACTTCTCACCGACTTCTTGCAAGCCCGCGGTGCCGACCTCCAAGTCGCCGAGCGGCTCGGGCTCGTCAAGCGAAACAAGAGCAACCGCTACTACGACTTTTTCCGAGACCGGCTGGTGTGCCCAATCGCCAATACCAGTGGCGACGTCGTTGGCTTTTCGGCCCGCTCCCTCGCAACGGGAGAAGCCGCAGAAAAGGCCGGCGGCAAATACGTCAACTCGCCCGAGAGCGCCATCTACAAAAAGTCAAAGCTGCTCTTTGGCATCTACCAAGCGCGCGAAGCCTTTCGAAAAGCCGAGCACTGCATCTTGGTCGAGGGCAACTTCGATGTGATTCGCCTGCACGAACACGGCTTTGGACAAGCCATCGCACCTCTCGGAACCGCCTTTACCGATTCGCAAGCGCTGCGCATCAAGCGTCTCGTCGGTCAGGCCATCTTGCTCTACGATGGTGATCGAGCGGGGCGCGCCGCGACGTTAAAGGCGCTGCAAATCCTTTTGGCCCAAGATGTTTCGGTAAAAATCGCCAGCTTGCCGAACGGAGAAGATCCGGACAGTCTTATTGGCCGGGAAGGTCCAGAAGCACTGAGGCAGGTTCTTTCTCGGGCCCAACCCGCAATCGAGTACTTCATCCACGAAGTGTGGGTGCGCGCAGATCGCAGCGCCGAAGGCAGGGCCAAAACCTTGCACGAAGCGGCTCAAGTCCTCAGAAGTATTTCCGATCCTACACAACGGGACTTTGCCGTTGGAACCCTCGCCACCGCCCTTGGTGTCGACAACGCAACCTTGAGGCAGGGGCTCCGTCGCGCACTAAAAAAACTACCAGAACCTAGGCAATCGCACCAAGACCCACAGCAGCCACAACATGGTTCTCAAGACCCGAGCGGCAATAACAATCGGGAGATGGCACCGAAGAGGCCGCCTCCAAAGCCACAGCTTGATATCATTTGTATCCTCGCAGAGTTTCCTGAATTGCTTGCAGAAGCAGAAACCCACGACGTCCTTTCTTATTTAACCGACTCGAGGCTTAGAGAAATGTACACAGCCGCAAAAGAAGGAAAGCCCATGCTATCGGTCACCGACGACCCAGGCATTGCAAAGGCTTTGCTCTCGGGTGCGTACGTTGGTGTGGCAAGCCCGTCTCATTGCCTCGAAGAAACGGCCAACAGTCTTAAGCACGCTCAGCGCATGCGCGAGGTGGCCAAGCTTCAAAAGCAAATCGAAGAGGCGAATCGGCGCGGCGACACCGAACTCGAGCGCCAACTAATCCGCGAAATCATGCTCCTTAGAAAACAGGTCGACTAGAGAATTATGGCAACAAGCAAGAGCAAGTCAAAACCGTCGAATAAGCCTACTAGCTCATCCAAGGCGAGTGGTGCATCTAAGAAATCTACCAAGGACGCTGTCAACGAAGAAGAGACGGACTTGGATGAGGAGGTTGACGATGAGCCCGACGCCGACGACGAGGACCTCGCCATCGCCGCCGAAGCGGAGGCTGAGGTAAAGAAGGTTAAGAAAAAGCCTCGTAGCAAGAAGGCTCGCAAAGAACCGCTCGACGAGCGGCAGCAACAACTCATCGAGCTTGGCAAATCGAAGGGCTTCCTCACGTACGACGAAGTCAATCGGCACATGCCCGACAACGTCACAACCCCCGACGAGATCGACATTTGGCTTGGTTCGATCTCCGACGAGGGCATTGAGATTGTCGACTCTGCCGACAATGCAAAGGCCAGCAAAGCCGAGGCTGCCGAGACCAAAGGCAAAGGCAAAGGCAAGAGCAAAGACTCTGATGACGAGGAATCGGAAGAGGCGAATACTCGAAGCAGTGACCCTGTGCGCATGTACCTGCGCAAAATGGGCTCGGTATCGCTTCTAACGCGCGAAGGCGAAGTTGAGATTGCCAAGCGCATTGAAGAGGGCGAGCGCCAAGTACTGGCAGCGGCTCTCAAGTCGACGGTCGCCGTCGACGAACTCATCGCCATTGGCGAACGACTTGAGCGCGGTGACGTTCGCGTCAAGCAGATGGTCAAGGACACCGAAGAAGAGGATGTCGAGTTTGACGAGAAGTGGCACGTAGAGCGCGTCGTCGGAGTAATCGATCGCATCCAGAAACTGCAAAAAGAGTCGATGAAGGCCATCGAGGCCGCCAATAAAAAGGGGCTTTCGGAAAGCAAACGCAAGAAGCTAAACGAAGAGTCGGACGCGCTCTCGGCCACCATCTTCAGCGAACTCTGCGATCTTCGCCTAAACAAAGCTGCCGTCGAGTTGGTTGTGGCAAACCTCAAAGGCGAGGTGCACAAGATTTTTGCCGCCGAGAAGGGCATTCGCGATTGCGAGAGCCGCGCCGGCATGGTGGCAAAGGACATTAACAAGACCATCAAAGACCTTCGCGGCAACGAGGCGGCAACCGAGCGCTTCCTCAAGCGTCGTCGCATGAGTCGCGGCGAGTACGAAGATATCGTCGGCATTGTCGAAACCGCCGCCGCCGATATCAAAGCGGTTGAAGAGGCGACTAACGCCAACACCAACGAGCTGCGCGCCACCTACGAGGAAATCTCACGCGGTGAAGTCATGGCCGAGCGGGCCAAGAGTGAACTCGTCGAGGCCAACCTTCGCTTGGTCGTCTCCATCGCTAAGAAATACACCAACCGTGGTCTTCAGTTCTTGGATCTAATTCAAGAGGGCAACATCGGCCTTATGAAGGCAGTCGATAAGTTCGAATATCGCCGTGGATACAAATTCTCGACCTACGCGACGTGGTGGATTCGCCAGGCAATCACACGAGCGATTGCCGATCAGGCACGCACCATCCGAATCCCCGTGCACATGATCGAGACCATCAATAAGTTGGTTCGCACGTCTCGATATCTGGTGCAGGAGCTTGGTCGTGAGCCAATCCCCGAAGAGATTGCCGAGCGCATGGAGCTGCCTTTGGACAAAGTCCGCAAGGTGCTTAAGATTGCGAAAGAGCCGATCTCGCTGGAGACGCCAATCGGTGAGGAAGAGGACTCGCATCTCGGTGACTTCATCGAAGATAAGAGTGTGGTCTCGCCATCCGAAGCCGTTATCTCGGTAAACCTTGCCGACCAAACGCGCAAAGTGCTGTCGACGTTGACGCCACGCGAGGAGAAAGTTCTCCGAATGCGCTTCGGTATTGGTGAGAAAAGCGATCACACCCTCGAAGAAGTCGGGCAGGACTTTGAGGTCACCCGAGAGCGGATTCGACAGATCGAGGCCAAGGCATTGCGCAAATTGCGCCATCCGTCGCGCTCGAAACGCCTTAAAGCGTTTGTCGAAACCTAGGACCTTGATCTTAGGACCTTGTTAGGCTGGGCAAAGCGGCCAGAGTTTACTGGCCGCCCTCGACTCCCCGCTGCCGTAGGCCTTCTACCTATCGAGTAGCCAGGACTTGGCCCAAGCTTCTAGTAGCCAGGCTCAGACGCTGGGTCAGATGCAGGCTCATACGCTGGGTCAGCCCCAGGATCTGCTTCGGCGCTTTGTTCGCGCCAACCATTCCAATCACCGCCGCGATCGCGATTTGTTGTCCACCAACTGCCGGTGAACGACTGTCCCTGAGGATCAAAGACGAGATAGCCGGTTCCGTGAAGAGGCGCGCCAGTGGAAGGCTCCTCCCAGCTAAACTTGAGAATGTTGCCGCTGGCTTTGCCCGAGAAGTAGCCAATGACCTCCTGGCCTTCGCGCTCGTAGAGCCAGACGCCCTCTAATACGTCGCTGCCTGCAGCCAGGTTGGGCACAAGCTTCACAGCTCCAAAGTTACTCTTCCAAAGGCCGTGAGCCATGGCTGGATCCATTGGCTGAGACGCTGGAGCCTGCGGCGCTGGAGCTGTCCCGGGTTCGCCGCCAAAATTGGGTGGAGGCCCATTTGAGCTGGATGAACTGGACGCCACAGCAAATACCGAGGCTGTGAAGAGGAGGAGGAGCCGTACGAAGGCTTGCATTGCTTGGAAGTTAGCATGGCGTAGGACTCGCGGACCGTTGCAAATGCCACGTTCAGCGAGTAACTTGGCGCGCAGCTCAGGGCCTATAGCTCAGTTGGTTAGAGCGGCCGGCTCATAACCGGCTGGTCCCAGGTTCAAGTCCTGGTGGGCCCACCCTAAACACCCTCTTCAAACCCCACTTAAAATTAGTTCTCGTCTTTGACAACCCCAATATCGCCATCCAAAAGAATCTCGGAGAAGCTGTGAAAGAACAACTGCGCCTACTGCAGCAACTGCAGGACATCGATACTCAAACCAAAGAGATTCGAAAGACCATAGAGCAGGTGCCAGCACAGCTTGCCCCTGCCAAACAAGATCTTGAGAAGCTTGCTGGAATGCTCGCGATCGAGCGACAACAGCTCGCCGACACGGAAACGTGGCGCGTCGAGCAAGAGGAGATTGTCAATCGCGAGGAAGAGGCGCTTAAGAACGCCAAAGCCAAGCTTCAAGAGGCAAAAAACGCTCGTGACTTTGGTGCCGCTAGCCGCGAAATCGATAACAAGAAACGCAGCATCCACGATCGCGAGCAGGAGATCTTAAAGGTCTACGAAGCTCTCGAGGTTGGTCGCGCAAAGCTCGCAACCCACGAAGAAGATGTCGCAAAGTTGCGCGCTCATGTGGAGAGCGAAGAAGCCAAGTTTGCCGACAGTCTTAAAGAGCTAGAGGAGCAGGCTGCTACTGCTGCTGCTGGTCGTGGCGAAGTTGAAGCTGCCATCGATAAGAGTCTTCTCAAGCGATACAACACTGTCATGCATAGGCGCGGCACTGCTGTTTGCCCTGTGAAGGATGGTGTTTGCCAAGGCTGTCACATGTCTCTTGCACCGCAGCTCGCCATCCAGGTGGCCCGCGGCGAGAGCATTCAGTCATGTCGCCAGTGCAACCGTCTTCTCTTTGTTCCTGAGGAACCTGCAGAAGAGGGTGAAGAGTCGCAAGCAAGCTAACCGTTTTGGTTGCTTGTTGGAGTAACTAAGATGATCGCGTGGGCCTAAGACTTGTTCTTAGGTTCACGAGGAAAGTCCGAGCTTCATAGGGCATAGTGCTGGTTAACGGCCAGTCGGGGCGACCCGAAGGAAAGTGCCACAGAAAGTAAACCGCCCAGTTCGCTGGGTAAGGGTGAAAGGGTGCGGTAAGAGCGCACCGCCTGTTTGGTGACAGACAGGGCATGGTAAACCCCACTTGAAGCAAGACCAGACAGGAGTTGCGTGACCCGCGTTTTTAAGCTCCGGGTTGGTTGCACGAGCCAAGTAGCAATGCTTGGCCTAGAGGAATGATCATCACCGGCCGAGGGTAACCAGAGCCGGGACAGAACTCGGCTTACTGGTTACTCCGACAAGCAGCCGCTTTTTCATGTTTCCCCAGTCGTCCTCACGACGTCTGGGGATGCAGTTTTTTTAGCTCTCGGCAGTTCTCTAGCTCTCGGCAGTTCTCTAGCTCTCGGCAGTTCTCTAGCTCTCGGCAGTTCTCTAGCTCTCGACAGTTCTCTAGCTCTCGGCAGTTCTCTAGCTCTGGGGGACCAGGCAGTAGCGCCCTCGCTTGAAGTTCCACCGGATGGTGGCAAACTCGCGAGCCACTCCCAGAAAGTCGCGAATCGGGCTAACTCGGGACCACTCGTCGTCGCTCCAAACGACTCCGTACTCGGCAATGGTGAACCCAAGCTTTGATGCCAAGGCGAGGATTTCCAAGTCAAAGGCCCAGCCATCGATGGTGGCTTGCGAGAAGGTTGCGATGGCAGCCTCGGCAGAGAAGGCCTTAAAGCCACACTGGGTGTCGTCGATCCCTGCGACCAGCGAACGTTGCACGATGCGATTGGCTAGCCGGCTCCAAGCGACGCGCCAGCCAGGTTGGGCAGCCGTTGTTGAGGCGCCAACGGCGTACCGCGAGCCGATCGCGATGTCGGCCTTGCCAGAGAAAATCGGAGCGATGAGCTTTGGCATCTCTTCGGCCGGCATCGAACCATCGGCATCACACATAAGGCGCACTTCACCTTTGGCTGCCAACATGCCGACGCGCACCGCATGGCCTTTGCCTCGATTCTCGATGGACGGGAGGCAGCGAAGCGTCTCCATCCCGAGCGCAAGTTGCTCGACGAGTGCAACGGTACCGTCCTGCGATCCATCGTCGACTACGAGAATTTCGTAGCGAATGCCCTGGCCGCTTAGAAAACTCTCGATCGCCCGAATCGTGGGCGTGATGCGTTGTTCTTCGTTAAAGGCGGGAATGATGATGCTGAGTTCCATACAAGTATCCTTTCGAGCGTTAACCGGTAACCGTTACGAGTGAGCTGTTCTAAAAACGAAGCGCGACTGAACTGGGTAGCTCCAGCACAGAAAGAGCGCGACGGCGCCAATGGCCTTCGCGAGGAGATAGGGCACACCGAGCCCAACGCTAAGGGCCTGCACGCAGACTGCCGTTCCCAGTGCGGAGCCGAGCGCAACGACGGCGAACCCAGAAACCTGGGCCAAGTGAAACGGCCGAGAATCTCGAAACGCCCAGAACTTATTGACGAGGAAGCCGGCGATTGCGCCGGTCGCTGCGGCCAAAAATGCCGCTAGAGCAACTGGGATCCCGACGACTTCGACCAAGAGAAGTAGGACTGCGACGTCGACTACGGAGGCAAATGCTCCTCCACAGCCCACCCGGAGCATGCGTTTTCGTCTCGGACTCATGCCAAGTCTCTAGAGCACAGCCCGTGCCACCATGTATTTTCAGCAAGTTAGATGGCAACTCATGTGCAAGCTTAACCACCTTCTGTCAAAGCTTGCACAGGTTGACAGGTCGGGCGTCTTTGCTGTCGGTAATTTCTGCCCTGGGTGGTATAGAGCCGCGCCGGCGCCCAAAAGGCCGCCAGAACTCCCCCTTTACCGAAAAAGTAGTAGTCCAAATGGCACAAAGAGAAGACGTACGCAACGTAGCTATCATCGCCCACGTTGATCATGGAAAAACAACCCTGGTCGATGGGCTCCTTAAAGAAGCGGGTAGCTTCCGAGACGGCGAAGTTCTCACCGAACGAGCAATGGACTCGAATGACCTTGAGCGCGAGCGTGGAATTACGATTCTCTCGAAGTGCACTTCGGTCACGTGGAAAGACATTCGCATCAACCTCGTCGACACCCCAGGCCACGCCGACTTCGGCGGTGAAGTTGAGCGCGTGCTCGGCATGGTCGACGCAGTTTGCCTCATCGTTGACGCCAACGAAGGGCCAATGCCGCAAACGCGATTTGTGACGATGAAAGCGTTCGAGCTTGGCCTTCCAGCCATCCTCGTCGTTAACAAGATCGACCGGCCGCGCGTTCAGCCAGACGAAGCCGTCGACAAAGTGTTCGACCTCTTCTCAAGCCTTGGCGCAACCGATGAGCAACTCGACTTCCCTGTCATGTACGCATCGGCCAAAGAGGGTTTTGCCATCAAGCAGCTCACCGATGAGCACACCGGCTTTACGCCCCTGCTTGACCTTATAGTAGAGAAGGTTCCACCAGCACCAGGCGATGCAGATGCACCGCTTTGCATGCAGTGTGCAACCCTCGCCTACGATGATTTCTTAGGCTACATGGCCATTGGCCGCGTCACGAGTGGCTCTGTCAAAGTTGGCGATCGCGTGCTTCAAGCGCAGCGAGATGGTGGCAAGAAAGAATTCCGCGTTCAAAAGGTTCTCGGCTTTCAGGGCCTCAAGCGTTTTGAGCTTGAGCAAGGCCGCGCAGGTGACATCATTGCAATCACGGGCATGAGCGAACTCAATGTCGGTGAGACCATCACCTCAATTGCCAACCCGATCATTCTGCCTACGCTTAGCGTCGACGCTCCGACCATGGTCATGGAGTTCCGACCAAACGACAGCCCATTCGCCGGAACCGAGGGCAAATTTGTCACGTCGCGAAACATTCGCGAACGACTGATGCGCGAAATCAAATCGAACATCGCTCTTAAAGTCGAAGAGACAGGCGAAGCTGGCGTCTTCCGCGTAAGCGGCCGTGGCGAGCTTCACCTCTCGATTCTGATTGAGACGATGCGACGCGAGGGCTTTGAGCTTTGCGTATCGCCTCCAAAGGTCATCACCAAAGAAGACGAGAACGGAAATCTTCTTGAGCCTTGGGAAGACGTCACGATCGAGCTTGAGGAAGACTACTCGGGCGTTGTGATCGAAGAGATGGGCCGCCGCCTTGGCAGCATGACCATCATGGAGCCTGCTGGCGAAGGTCGCACAAGGCTTGTCTACCGCATGCCTGCACGTGGCCTTATTGGATACCGATCGCAGTTCCTTACGGCAACTCGCGGCACGGGCACAATCAGCTCACAATTCGCCGAGTACGCGCCGTACGGTGGCAGCCTTAAGGGCCGCGCCAACGGAGTGCTTATCGCTCTTGAGCAGGGACAGAGCAGCGCCTACTCACTGTTCACACTACAAGACCGAGGAACTCTCTTCATCGGTAATGCTGTGAAGGTCTACGGCGGAATGATCGTTGGAGAAAACGCTCGGGCAAATGACCTCATCGTCAATCCCAACAAAGCGAAGGCACTCAACAACATTCGTACCCACTCGCATGATGAGAAGCTAACGCTTGCTCCGCCACGCGAGATGAGTCTTGAGATTGCTCTCGAGTTCATCAACGATGACGAGCTGGTCGAAGTGACTCCAAAGAGCATCCGACTCCGCAAGAAGTCGCTTGATCACAACGTGCGCAAGCGCGAAGACAAAGCCGCAGCGGCGTTGTCCTAAGCAAGAACGAACGTGGGAGCGAACGCTCCCACAACCTTGAGTCGAGAAGTATCCGACGGCGCGCAGCATGGCCATCGGTACACCACTGGTCGCGCCGCTCGAAGTCGGAGCGGCGACCGGTCGGAAGGCCGCTTCATTGAAATGCGAGCGGGCGAGGTCCGAGCCGTCGGAAGGCCGCTTCATTGAAATGCGAGCGGGCCGAGGTCCGAGCCGCTACGAGGTCCGAGCCTCGCAGCCTCACCATTGCCTACTGCGAGGTGAGAGACGGCTGAGCTGGCAACGAGACGCTGCTGTGAGCAGCTTGCATCTCGGCGGCGTCCACCATCTCGCAGTGCACGCACTTCAACTTCCAAGGCGTCTCCGAAAGACGTTCTTCGCTGATGCGCTCCGAGCATTCTTCACACGCACCAAAGATGCCGCGTTCGATTCGCTCGAGTGCGAGGTGGATGTGAGCCAGTTCGTTGCGCTGCCCTGGGCTCAATAGCTCCATGACGTCTAACGACTTGGCTTTATTGCCCTTACCTACTGAGCGCAAGAGGTCTCGCCCTCTTCGGAGAAGGGTCCGTCTTGCATTCGATGTGGCACTACGTGTCTTCATATGGCACTCCCTTTCTAAGTATCTATTGAAGGGCTTGCAGGGTCTTTGGGCAAGAAAACGGCGATTTCTTGCCTAAGTCTTGTAGATCTGCATTTTTTTCGGATTAGGCCTTGCCATCAGGCAGTTCATGCGCACGTTAGTGGTCCGCTCGGGTCTATCTCTTTGACGCGACCCAAGCAAACCGCTTCGACATCGCGACCAATCCCAAATCTCGGCGTCCCCCCGCCCGAGACCGTTCCTTGGAGGTCGCTGCCTCGTCGCGCCTTCGGCAAAAACGCGTCAAGAGAGAAAGCCCCACGTCTATGACAACCACCGCATCAACAACTTCTACCAAGCCTAGCAAAGATTCGGCAAATGCCACTGCCGATCGCCAAGATGCTCTGGCGCGTTACTTCCACGAGATGTCTAACGGAGGCCTTCTCAATGCCGAAGAGGAAGCGGCCATCGCAAGCCAGCTTCGCGAAGAAGAAGAGAGCATCTGGCAAGCGCTGCTCTCCTTCGGTCCACTTGTTGGCCAACTCACAGCTCGCATCAATGACGAACTCGGCGAGAAAAAGGAAATCAACGTCCGCAGCCTTCGCGCGGCAGCAAACAAGGACCTAAAGAAGGCAAGTGTCAAAACGCAGGATGCACTTGAGCGGTCGGCTCGCAAAGCTGCTGTGCTTCTTAGAGAACGAGATCCAGACCAAGACATTCTCTTAGGACTTGTTCAGTCAATTGCCAACAATGAGTTCTCTTTCGAGGGCAGCGCAGACGAGTACCGCAGCTACACACTCGCTTTGCGCTCGCTTCAACAAAAAGCAAACCGCACTCGAAATCGATTTGTCGAAAGCAATCTCGGCCTCGTTGTTAGCGTTGCAAAGCGCTACCAGTTTAGTGGCATGTCACTCTCGGACCTCATTCAGGAGGGCAACCTCGGGCTGCTGCGCGCTGTATCGCGTTTCGATGACCGACGCGGGTTTCGATTCTCGACCTACGCAACGTGGTGGATTCGTCATGCCGTCGGCCGTGGCGTCTCCGACAAGAGCCGCACTGTGCGAGTTCCCGTACACGTCACCGAGACAAGCCAAAAGCTAAAGCGGCTTGGACAAGACATGGCCCGAGAGCTAGGTCGCGAACCAACTCGTCAAGAGCTTGCCAAGGCTGCAGAGATGAGCATCGCCAAAATCGAAAGCACAATGCAGGCTGCTCGCGCATCATCGGTTTCGCTCGACGCTCCTGTTGGCGAAGACGGTGAACGCGAGCGAATGGAAGTGTTCTCAACCGACGAGGAGGACTCGGTCTTTGAAAAGATGTCGACGATTGCTCTGTCGAAGCGTGCCTCCCTTGCACTTGGAACCCTGGCGCCACTTGAGAAGGAGATTCTCAATCGCCGCTTTGGCCTTGAAGGGAAGAACGCTACAACCCTGCAAGACATTGCCAATCACATCGGTAAGTCGCGCGAGCGCATTCGCCAAATCCAAGAGAAGGCATTGCTTAAGCTGCGGGCCCAACTCGTTACTGAGCACGCAATCTAAGGGCGAGACAACGATATCGATGCCATTCTACGGCGTGGCATAGACGCAAAAACGCGGCAAGCAGAATCTCTGTTTGCCGCGTTTCACGTTTATTGGGATGGATACTTGGCCGATGCTCTCGCACCTCCAAGCAGTCCAGTGGCGGAACTACGCTACGGGCGCAGGATCAAAGTCGCCGATTTTGTCTTCGGCCTCGGCGAAGTCGTCAGCGTCTGGTAGCGCTTCTTTGGACTCTGTGATGAGTGGCCATGGCTCGAAGTCGCCAGAGATGGCTTCTTTGAGAGCGTCTGGCCAACCTTCGGTGTCGGCATCGGCCGGAGCGGTTGCTCCAGAAAAGACGTTGTTGATTTGTACGTAAGCGCTCCACTTTTCAGGAAGGGCCGACTCCTCGAAAATTGCCGTTGTCGGGCACTCAGGCTCGCATGCACCACAGTCGATGCACTCTTCGGGCTGAATTACGAGGGTGTTTTTTCCTTCGAAAAAGCACTCTACTGGACAAACTGCAACACAGTCGGTGTATTTACACTTAACGCAAGGGTCTGCAACGATGTACGCCATATGGACAATCTGTATCCCAGCGTGGGGCCGCTGTCCAGCCCAGTATCTGGGGAACACGCGTAACTAGGTCGATCGCAAGTGGCGAAGGTGTCGCAGCCACGCACCAGGCTCGTCACCGTCAGTAATCTCGGTAAGAGATTGCTGGAAGCGGCGCCGCCAGTTGGGTTGCTCTTGCCCTGTGCCCGGCTGATTTTGCGGTGCTACTTCGAGCCACAAGTCTTCTAAAGCCACGATGACCGCCGCGGCAGGGCCCTCTGCCAGCGCCTCAGTCCAGGTCTTCATCAGGTGCATCGGATCGCATTGCAGATCGGTGGTGGCAAACCATCCGGCGAACGTTGGAGTGTCGTGGGTATTTAAGCTCGCGAATGCATGTTTGGACGCAGGCTGAAGGGTTGGCCAACCATCGTCGCCACCTTCGACACTAAATTGCCCGACGTAGAGCCCGTGCATCCCGCTGCTCTCCATAGCTGGACGCACCTGCTCGGGCACCGTTCCAAGGTCTTCTCCGACCAGCGCGCATTGGTTGCGCACAGCTTCGATCCGCAAAATCGCATAGAGCTCGTCGGCCGGGTAGCGGACGTAGAGACCTTCGGTGGCTCCCAAATCGGATGGAACCCAGTAGAGCCTGTGAAGCCCCATGACGTGGTCGACGCGGAGGATGCTTGCGTGGCGCATGTTGGCGCGCACGCACTCGGCAAAGTAGCGGTGGCCAGTGGCGCGCGAACGCTCGGGATGCAGCGGAGGCAAGGCCCAGTTTTGGCCGCCTTCGAAGAGCGCATCGGGCGGAGCGCCAACATCGACACCCGAGACAAAGCTCTCTTGATGGCGCCAGACATCGAAGGATGAGCCTCCTGCGCCAACCGATAGGTCGAGGTAGAGACCGCAGCCGGCCTCGCTTAGCGCACCCAATTGCTGCTGTGCGGCCCACTGCACAAAGACGTGATAGCGATAGTCTTCTTTGTCAAAGGCGGCACCTTCGAGATTTCCCGCGCGCTGCGCTGGAGCCCAATGATGGTAGGTGGTGCCGGTTGTTTCCATGACGGCGCGAAACTGGGCGTAGTGGTGTAGCTCGGGTTGGTCTTTGAGAAGCTGCGCAAAGACGTCGGCCATCGAGTCCCATGCGACGTCGGCCATGCGATAGAGAAGCCGCGTTTTAAGCTCGGAAGTTTTCTTATAGTCGACAAGCTCGATTTCGGCGAGGCGCTTGCGCTCGGATTCGAAGCGAGAATGGCCGCGCAGCTCTTGGAGGTGCTCGGACGGAAACTCGGCTGCGAGTTTCTCGACGTCTAAGTAAATCTCGTTCCAGAAAAGACGACTCACTGGTGAGTAGGGACTTGTCTGAAACTCCTGCTGATAGTTGCCGGCGGAGAGCGGCAAGGTGCCGACAAAGTCGATGCCCTGCTCGCCAGCCCAGCGCATGAGGCGCGCTAGATCGGTGAAGTCGCCGACGCCGTAGTCACGCTCGCTGCGAATGGCGTAGAGAGGCGCGAAGAGGCCCAGCTGTCGCGACGGCTCGTTGGCCGGCTCGTTTGTCGGCTCGTTGGCAACGCCGGCTCCGAAGCGCTCTTTCGGAGCGATGATCAAATGTGCCGAAGCGCTGGCCTCGCCGCAGGTGAGAGTCGCGTGGTGATAGCCAATGGGAAGCTGGCCGAGGTCGAGCTGAACACCCTGCTGGCCGGATGCTGTCTCGGACGATGCCTCGCCCTCGCCCTCGCCCTTGCCCTCGCCCTTGCCCTCGCCCTCGCCAAGCTGCCCTCGCAACTCGCGGGTCTCGCCGCTCTCGAGTTGGAGGCGAAGCACATAGTCGTGCCCAGCCTCGTGCCCGATGGAAAGCACGCAGGGCTGGCCTTCCTCGCCTGCGACGCAGGGCGCCAGGAGAGCAGCCCCCTGCCCTTGCCGCGCGTTGAGGATGGCCTCGGCCTGGTCGGCCGTCTCGATGGCAATGCCAAGCGCCTGCAAGACGGTAAGAAGCGCCGCATCGCTGGCCTGGACTGTCTGTCCAAGGCCGTCGATGTGCGTTGTGGTTACGCCGCAAGACTCAGCGAGGGAGCGAAGCACGTGTCTTCCTGGTTACGAGATACTCTTAGACGACGAAAAGCGCCAGCGACTAGACGCCGAGGTAGCCGAGCCAGCTGGTAGGCATCATGCCCATCTGCAAGACAAGGATTCCGCAGAGCACGAGCACAAAGGTGACAGCACCCGAAGTTAGCGGCTTGAACTCGCCGGTTGCATCGCGGAAGTACATCGCCATCACTACTTTGAGGTAGTAGAAGATGCTGATCATGCTGTTGAGCACGCCGACGATGACAAGCCAAAGCAGAGCCTGATCTTGCGCCATGAGAGCGGATTTGAAGAGGAAGAACTTTGCGAAGAAGCCACCGGTTGGTGGGATGCCAGCGAACGAGAGCATGAAGAGAGTCATGACCATCGCAGCAGCGGGCTTTGCAGCGCCGAGCCCGTACCAATCGGAGAGCAGAACTCGCTCGCGATCGCGGTTGCCAATCCAAACCACCACACCAAAGGCACCCACCGTCGCAACGCTGTAGGCCAAGAGGTAGAAGAGTACGGATGCGAGGCCTTCGCCCTCTGGAGCGATTCCAGCGGCAATGAGCCCAACAAGCAGCACACCGGCGTGGGCAACACTTGAGTAGGCAAGCATTCGCTTGATGTTGTTTTGGCGGAGCGCGCCGATGTTGCCAACCGTCATGGTGACGGCAGCCATGATGGCGAAGATGCTTGACCAACCAACGTTCCCGAAGGGAACGATTTCCCCGCCGAGAGCTTGGACAAAGACGCGGATCATTCCGGCGATGGCTGCAGACTTAACGGCAGCGGCCATGAAGGCTGTGACTGGCGTTGGAGCTCCCTCGTAGGCATCGGGTGCCCACATGTGAAAGGGAATTGCTGCGATCTTAAAGCCGAAGGCAACGATGAGCATGAAGATTGCGGCAACTGTGAGCGACGAGGATTGGCTCACTTCGAGTGCAATGCGAATGCCCTTTAAGTTTGTGGTGCCGGTTGCTCCATAGAGAAGCGCCATGCCGTAGACCAAGAAGCCCGAAGCAAAGGCGCCCATAAGAAAGTACTTTATTGCACCTTCGGAACCACCGCGTGACCGACGACGTGCGGCGGTCATTACGTAGACGGCAAGAGACATCGTCTCGATACCGATGAAGATCATGATGAGGTCGCCAGCCATAGCGATCATGCACATGCCAGCTGCGGCCAAGAGCATGAGGCCGTAGAACTCGCCAACTTCCCAGTCGTACTCGCGCTGGTGTGCAGCGCCGAGCATGGCGATGAGGCCGGTTGTGCCAGCGAACAATGCACACAAGAACATGCTCATGCGATCGGCGACAAGCATGCCCGAGAAGGCGGTGATTTGCGTGCCAGGCTCGATGGAGCGCCAGGTGTAGATGGCGGCGAAGATCGCCATAGCGCAACCTGCAACCGTAAGTTGCATGAGGAAGCTGCGCCCTTTGCCAATGGTGAAGGACTCAGCGAGGACCAGAAGAAGCCCTACAACAGTGAGGACGGCAAGTGGGCCGAGGTAGAGGAAGTCGGTTGGGACGATAGTAGTCATGACGAATCCCTGCGCTAGTGCGCAGACTCCCCTGCAGCGTGATTGTGTCCAGCGTGTGGATCAGGTGCCGCTGCAGGCTTTGGCGTTTGCGTTGGCTTTGGAGTTTGCGTGGGTGTTGGCGCGACCGCAGCTTGGCCAAGAATGTGCGCAGGCCCATCGGGCTCGGCAAGCTTGGCTTCAAAGCGTGACAAGAATAGATCCACGGATGGGTCCATAGTCTTTAGGAAGGGTTTTGGGAAAAGGCCCATCACGAAGATGCCGATGACAAGGGGAGTGAAGACGGCAATCTCGCGCCAGCTCACGTCCTTAAGCTCTTTGTTCTTTGGATTGTCCAGTGGACCAAACATCATCTTTTGGAACATGTAGAGCAGGTAGATGGCTCCGAAGATAACGCCGGAGGTTGCAACAGCGCCTAGCAGCATTGGATGCGGCATGAACTCGGCCCAGAAGGATGGCTCGCCGTGGGTGCCACCGGAGATGAACATTCCGAAGATGGTTAAGAACTCGCCGATGAAGCCCGAGAGACCGGGAAGGCCAACCGAGCCCAGCATGCAGATGAGGAAGAGACCAGCGAAGACGGGCATCTGCTTCCAAAGGCCGCCGTACTCGCTCATCTCGCGAGTGTGGCGACGCTCGTAGACGACGCCGATTGCGAGGAAGAGACCACTGGTTGTGAGACCGTGAGAAATCATCGCGTAGATCGAGCCTTCGATGCCCTGGGTGTTCATGGCGAAGATGCCAATCATGCAGAAGCCAAGGTGAGAGACCGAACTGTAGGCAACGAGCTTTTTGACGTCGCTTTGCGCAAAGGCCACAAAGGCGCCGTAGACGATTCCGGCGGCAGCCAAGTAGGCGATGTAGGGAGCAAGCTCGGCAGCGCCGTACGGGAAGAGCGGCATGGCGAAGCGCAGGAATCCGTAGATTCCGAACTTCAGAAGAACACCGGCCAGCACAACCGAACCGGCGGTTGGTGCTTGCACGTGTGCGTCGGGAAGCCAGGTGTGCAGAGGGAAGAGCGGCACTTTGATGGCGAAGGCCAGAGCGAAGGCTGCGAAGCAATAGATCTGAACCTCGCGAGGCAAGACCAAGCGATTGAGACGCGAGAGCTCGAGTGTGTACTCACCGGTTACTGAGCCGTACTGTGAGTAGAGGTAGAAGATCGCAACCAACATGAGCAGCGAGCCGGCCATCGTGTAGATGACAAACTTGATGGATGCGTAGATGCGCTTTTGGCCACCCCAGATTCCGATGAGTAAGTACATCGGGATGAGCATGATTTCCCAGAAGACGTAGAAGAGGAAGAGGTCGAGGGCCAAGAAGGCTCCGAGCATTCCGACTTCGAGGATGAGCAAGAGTGCGCAGAACTCGCGCACCTTTGACGTCACTGCCTTGTAGGAGGAGAGGAAGATGATTGGCATCAAGAACGTGGTGAGAAGCACCATGAAAATTGAGATGCCGTCGATGCCGAGTTTGAAGCGTGCGCCCAGACCAGGAATCCATTCCTTGTCGAAGACCATCTGCATGCTTGCCATCTTGGTGTCATACGGGCCGAGGATGGCCAGCGAGAGAGCGAGGGTTGCAATGGAGACACCCAGAGAAACACCGCGGGCGAGCCCGGGTTCATCTTTGGGGAGGAGCATCACGAGGATGGCTCCAATGAGTGGCAGTGCCAGCAGTGCTGGCAAGAGTGCGGAAGCGCCGGTCATTTGGCACCTCCTTTAACGGCTAGGTCCTTCACGTGGATGGTCCTCGTGACGCTGTACTTCTTGTCGAAGACCGCATCGGTCATGGTCATGTTGACTTTGTATGAGCCCACTCCGCCGAAGGTCCACTTGACCGTCATTGGGTTGCGAGGATCGTACTCTTTAGTGATATCGGCTTCGCCATCGCCATCGAGATCGAAAGTAATGGTCGCGCCTTTTGCATCGAGCCCAGCGCCAATGTCTGGCGTGAACTCGATTTCGTTTGTGCTGAGTTGCTCGTACTTGAAGCCGACCTTTGGTGAGCTTGCAAAGTAAAAGATGAGAGCGCCGCCGACGACGAGCCCAACCAAGTAGCGGTGAATTTGGCCGTTTTGGAAGAGTGCGAGTCCGCGCCCTACCCTATCGATGAGCCAAGCTGAGCCGTTGACGAGGAAGCCGTCGATAAGCCAGCGATCCACAACTTCGTAGAGCGTCTTGGCGGTGCCGCGGAAGGCCCGGTAGATGGACCACTCGTAGAACTCGTCGACGTAGAACTTGTTGAGTACGACATCGTGCACCGCTTTGCCGCTATCGGTCTCGCACATGGCTGCGACTTTTTCGGATGGACCATCTTTGTAAATCGCCCTCGCTGTGAAGATGCCGATAAGGCCGACGACAAGGGCGATGCCCATGAGTGCGAGAGTGAGCGTATTTCCGAGGTGTGCTTCGGGAATGCTCGACTTGCCATTCGCCATGAGAAGCGACTCACGACCAAAGTCGACGACCGTTGGCGCGAGCCAATCGTGCAAGAGCGTTGGTAGATGGAGGCCACCTGTGAGGTGTGGCAAGCCAATGACACCAATGACGCAGGTGAAGGCCGCCAAGATCATGAGCGGCGCAGTCATCGAGTACGGTGACTCGTGGATGTGCGACTTGGTTTCTTCGTCGCAGCGCAATTTGCCGCTGAAGACGAGGAAGTAGAGGCGGAACATGTAGAAGGCCGTTCCAAGAGCCGCGAGCGAGAGCGTTGCCCACAAGAACTTGCCGAGCACAGGGCTCCAGGCCTCTGGATTTGTGCCAAAGGCGCCGGCGAGGATTTCGTCCTTTGAGAAGAACCCTGAGAACGGGAAGATGCCGGCAATGGCCACGCAGTAGATTAGAAAGGACCAGTGGGTGCGCGGCAGGTACTTGCGAAGGCCGCCCATCTTCATGATGTCGCCCGAGCCGCTCATGGCGTGCATGACCGAGCCCGCTGCCAAGAAGAGACCAGCCTTGAAGAAGGCGTGGGTGATGAGGTGGAAGACGCCCGCTGTGTACGCGCCAACGCCAACACCGACAAACATGAAGCCGAGCTGTGAGACGGTGGAGTACGCCAAGACCTTTTTAAGATCGGTTTGGGCGAAGGCCATGATGGCGGCGAAGAGCGCAGTGAGTGCACCGACGATGGCGACGATGGCCATGGCGTTGGTGGAGTGCGCAAAGAGGAAGGACATGCGGACGATCATGTAGACGCCCGCTGTCACCATGGTGGCTGCGTGGATAAGCGCCGAGACCGGTGTGGGGCCTGCCATAGCGTCTGGGAGCCAGACGTAGAGAGGAATCTGCGCGGACTTGCCGCAAGCGCCGATGAAGAAGAGCAAGGCGATAAAGAAGCCCAAGCGCTGCTCGCCACCGAACAAGGCACCCTTTAGGGTTTCGATGCTCTCGGGGCTTTGAAGATCCGCAAACTCGACGCTGCCGGTTGCGTAGAAGAGAAGGCAGATGCCAAGCAAGAAGGCAAAGTCGCCAACGCGGTTTGCGATGAAGGCTTTGCGGCCGGCGTCGGCATTGGCGCTCTTATCAAAGTAGAAACCGATAAGAAGGTATGAGCACAGACCAACGCCTTCCCAACCGATGAACATGATGGGCAGGCTGTCGCCAAGCACCAAGATAAGCATCATGCCGGTGAAGAGGTTTAGGTAGCCAAAGAAGGCCGGGTAGCGCGGCTCTCCATGCATGTAGCCGATTGAGTAGATGTGAATGAGCGAGCCGATGCCGGTGATAACCAGCAACATGACGGCCGTAAGCGTATCGAGCCTGAAGGCTAGATTGATCTTAAGGCTGCCGACTTCGATCCAGGTCCACAGGTGCTGATGCAGACCGCCCATGGTTTCGGGGCGGGCATCACCGAGGGCTTGCCACTGTGAGAATTGTTCCCAGAGCGGACCACCGACGAGGTAGCAGGTAACGCCAAAGGCGGCGAGCACTGACGCTACCGCTGTGCCGTGGGTGAGCCTATCGCTCTGGCGGTACTTGCCAGCGCTTGGCGACAAAATGCGCCAGACAAAGAGGTTGAGAAACGCACCTGCCAGAGGCAAGAGCGGTATCAGAAATAGCAGATTTGACTTAGTCGCTTGCATTGCTCCGCTTCCTAATCCTTGAGCATGGTCAGACGATCAATGTCTGTGTGGCGGCGTGTCCTAAAGATGGTCACGACAATGGCAAGTCCGACAGCTGCCTCGGCGGCGGCAATCGCGATTACAACAAGAGCAAAGGCTTGGCCTTGGTAGGCAGCCTCGTGATTGCCAGCAAAGCCTCGAGAGAATGCCAAGACCGTAATGTTTCCGGCGTTGAGCATGAGCTCGATGGACATCATGACGATGAGGGCGTTTCGGCGCAGGAGAACTCCTGCGATGCCGATGGCAAAGAGCGCGGCAGCCACCACTAAGAAGTGGCTGACGGTTAGGTCATAAAAAGGGCTCATGACGCCTCCTTAGTCGCAGCTTCATCGGCCTCATCTTCGTCTTCCCGTGGGCGAGCAATTGCAATTGCGCCAACGACGGCAACGAGAAGCACGATGGAAACGGCCTCGAAAGGAAAGAGGTACTTGGAGAAGAGCGTGTAGCCAACGCCTTCTACGGTTCCAAATTCGTAGGTGCGGGTGATGGCCTCTGCCGCGCCGGTAGCCAGAGCAGGATCGGCGTGATTCAGCACGATCTCGACATTGAGTTCGGCCTTGTCGACAATCAGCGAGTGCGTGTCTTTGACTTCCCAGAGGATGCTGGCGAGACGCTTAAAGAGGTAGAGCACGCCTAGAGCGGCGATGCCTTTCCCCAAGATCCCTTGGACAGCCCATGGCTCTTCTTCGGGGCGATTGAGAATCATGATGACGAAGACGAAGAGCACCATGATGGCGCCCGCGTAGACCAAGACCTGCATGACTGCCAAGAACGAGGCGAAGAGCATGAGGTAGAGGCCGGCAATCGCGAAGAAGGTGCCGACCATTCCCATGACTGCAGTAACCATGTTGCTGCGAGTGATGACAAAGATGGAGCCGCCAATCGATGCGAAGGCGAACGCCCAGAAAACAAAGGCGGCGCCTTTGCTGTTGTGGAAGGTGTTTGCTCCTCCCTCGGCGGCGTGCTCCGCAGCAGCGTAGGCGGTGCTTGGGTCGAGCCCGAGAACCAGAAAGAGGGCCAGCGCCGACGCGCCCAGCCACATAAGAGATGTACTTATACGAGATTTACTCATACGAGTTTTACCAATGGGAAGATTGCTCATGCCGCCTCTCCCTTGTCACTCTTGCTCTTACCAATGACTTCGCGGGCGAGGAACTCGCTGCGATACTTGGTGAGAAAGCCCATCATGGGCCAGGCTGCAGCCTCGCCGAGTGCGCAAATTGTGTTGCCAGCAATGCCGTTGGCGATGTTGCCAAGCAAGTCGACGTCGCCGACTTTGCCCTGGCCGTTCATGAGGCGTTTGCAGACCTTGTCCATCCAGCCCGTGCCTTCGCGACAGGGCGTACACTGCCCGCACGATTCGTGGTGGTAGAAGCCCATGATTCGCGAGGTGAGTGCGACGACGTCGGTATGCTCGTCGAAGACAACGATGCCGCCCGAACCAGCCATGGTGCGAAGCTCGCGACCACCGCCCATATCGAACTTAACGCCTTCGGTGATTTCGACAGGCTTGATTCGCTCGTCGGTCATGAGCGCATCAAACTCGACAGGCACGTCAATTTCGCTCTCGTCCAATGGAGGCATTGAGGTGCCGCCAGGAATGAGACCTTTGAATTTGCGGCCCTTCCAAACTCCGCCGCAGATGTCGTCGATGAGCTCACGGAAGGTGATGGTCATTGGCAACTCGTAGACGCCGGGCTTTTCGACGTGGCCCGAGACGCACACGGTCCGAGTCCCGCCCGAGCGTCCGACGCCCAAGTCGGCAAACCACTGGCCGCCCTTATCTACGATGAACGGGATGTTCATTAGGGTCTCGACATTGTTAACCACGGTGGGTTTGCCGAAGAGACCTTTAATAGCGGGGAATGGCGGCTTGAGACGCGGTTGGCCTCGAAGCCCCTCAAGCGAATTGAGGAGCGCGGTTTCTTCGCCGCAAATGTAAGCGCCAGCGCCGCGGTGAACCGTGATGTGGCAGGCTTGGTTTCCCGTGCCCATGATTTTCTCACCGAGGTAGCCGCGGGCGTAGGCCTCTTCGACTGCCTTCACAAGCACTGCGTACTCGCGCATCATCTCGCCGCGAATGTAGATGTAGTTGTGAACTGCGCCGAGGGTGTGGGCGGCGATGATCATGCCTTCGATAAGAAGGTGCGGATCCCAATAGACAAGCTCGCGGTCTTTGCAGGTTCCGGGCTCTGACTCATCGCAGTTGACGACCAAGTGCACGTCGGTTGCGTCTTTGGGAACAAAGCTCCACTTGAGACCGGTTGGAAAGCCTGCACCACCGCGGCCGCGAAGGTTGGAGGCCTTGAGTTGATCTACGATTTCGGTTGGTGACTTGGCCATCGCAGCACGTGCGATTTTGTAGCCACCATGCGCCTCGTAGGACGTGATTTGCTTGTTGTCTTCGTCACCAAAACGACGGGTAACTAGAACAGTTCCGATTTCAGCAGGCACTTAACAAACCTCGGATTCGGGGTGTGGATTCGACTTGAGAAAGGTCACGATTTCGTCGACCTGGTCGGGGGTTACATCGAGGAAATACTTTGTTCCACAAACAACGGCAGGAGCGTTTGCACAGGCGGCAATGCACTCTTCTTCGATGAGACTAAAGTCATCGTTGCTCTCGCCTTTTTTAAGGCCGAGCTTCTTCTCGAACTCGGCGAGAACGTCGTAGCCACCGCGCAACATGCAGGCGACATTCGTACAAACTCGCACGCTGGTTTTGCCGCCCGGCTTGCGTCGGAACATGGTGTAGAAAGTCGCGACGCCGTAGACATGGGCGGAGGAAAGGTCGAGCGTTTCGCCAACAAGGTCGATGACCTCGTCGCGCAAATCGCCGAACTCTTTCTGCGCCAAATGCAGCGCTGCCAAGATCACGGGTTGCTTGCTGGGGTACCTCCCGTAGAGGACTTCCAGCTTGCTTGTTGCTTCATCGGAAAATTTGAGTGACATCGCGGCCTTGCGAGGCGCTAAGGGGCGCCAGAACGTGCGGAAAATACGAGCCTTGTAAGCAAGGTGTCAAGGCGGCCGGGGCAGATCCGAAGGGCGGAGTGGGCTTCGCATTCTAAGAGCGAGATCGCGGCGTGAACAAACCTCAAAAGGCTATTGAGACTCCGATGCCCCAAGTTTGGCCAGAGCAGTCTTTGCTGTCTCGCGCACTAAAGCATCATCATCGCGCTTGGCGATGTGTCGAATCACCGGCAAAACCTCTGCTGAATTAAGTTTCGCGAGGGCTTTGACGATGCGAATGCGCCCCATCGCATCGGCTTGGTAGAGCCCGGTTTCGAGAATGGCGATTGCTCCAACACCGCGTTCGAGTAGTCGGCGCTCGGCTTCCTTGGTCGCAGGACCCTGTTCACCAATGAGGATCTCAACCTCGCGATTGATGTCCTGCTCTTCTTCGCTGCACGCAGTCGGAGTACAGGCACTGAGAAAAATAAATAGAAGGAGGAGCCGCACGACCAGGCCAAGCTAGCTCACTCGCGCTGTGCTATGGAAGCGCCCATGGCATCGGATTTTGACTCGCAGTTGCGAGGAGTTGAGCGGCTCGCACACGCGGCGGGGCGTTTCGCCAACAGTCCCATGGTTAGCAGGGCGGTCCAGTACCCGTTTTTGCGGCGTCTCTCGTATGGATGGATGAAGCCGTCCATGTCGCGGCGAACCTATGCCGACAACATCGATTGGTTGGTGGCGCCACCAAGTGATCGCGGTGTTCTCTTTGCCTGCAACCATCGATCGTTTTTTGACTCGTATCTCTACCTCTTTGCGCTCTACAGCTCCGGCGCCAAGTGGCCGCGAAATCTGTGTTTCCCCGTTCGCTCAGACTTTTTCTATGACCGTCCAATGGGGATTGCCGTCAACTTTGCGATCGGTGGCGGCGTTATGTACCCGCCCATTTATCGCGACAAGGACAAGCGTGCCCTAAACGAGCATGCGATTGACCACGTTTGCGATGTTCTGGATCACCCAAACAGCATGGTTGGGCTGCATCCTGAGGGCAAACGCAACAAGGGCGACCCGTACAAGCTGCTTCGAGCCCAGCCGGGCATTGGACAAATTGTGCTGCGCGCAAAGCCTATGGTCGTGCCGGTTTTCGTGAATGGGCTAAGCAACGACTTTTTTGGTTCGGTGCGCACAAGCTTCCTTCCCAATGCCAAGCGCGATCATTCGATCATCGTTGTCTTTGGCGATCCGGTGGACTACGACGAGTTCACAAACTCGAAGCCCCGCGCGGCGCTGTATAAGAAATGTGCCGATAAGATTCACGGCGCCATTGCACAATGTGGCGAGCGCGAACGAGAGCTTCGCGCGAAGATAGAGGGCGGCGAGATCGGCGAAGACGATCCGCAGTGGCTCTGGCACAAGCGGTAGCGCGCTGCGGCCCATGGGCTGGAGCTGCAGCCGATTGCTTGGAGCTGCAGGGCTGCTGCGCGCGACGGCAAACCGAGCCTGCTCCGGTGCGCGCAGGGATCGCTACCTCGCGAATGGCTCGTGGCAGCTCATGCCGATATCCGCGATGTCGACATCTGGCGTAATCACGGCAAACTCCGAACCGTCAGGCGCGGTTACCTTTAGTTCGTGAAAGCCTTCGCCACCGGCGCGGCCAAGCCAGAGCGACGCGATAAACCCGCCTGGCAACGCGCATGGGCTGTTGTCGTTGGATTGGCTGGGAATAATTCTTACTGCGGTTTTCGCCTCGGGGCCCAGCCACCAAAGTTGCTCGCTTGCCCAATCGGCTTCGAAGACGATGCCACCATCGGGCGTGTAATCCGCGTGACGCGCTTGGTTTTCCGAGGAGCCACCACCAAGAGGCGAGTTTGCTGGATCAATGACCTGGCGAAACCCTGTGCCATCCGCGTTTACTTCGCAGACACCGGTGCCGGCTTGCCCGTAGGGAACCGGGCCGCAATCAAAAAGAACTTTGCTGCCGTCGCCAGCGATGACCGGCGCGTTGTTGTAGGTGTGTGGCGATGCTTCGGTGAGGTTTTGCGCGGCGCCCCAGTTTGCTCCGCTCTTGCGAGTTACCAAGATGTCTTCTTGGTGCGACGAACCATCGCCTGCGTAGGCCAAGACATTGCCCGCGTTGGAAACTGCCACCCTGCCCTCGGAGCGAAGCGGTTGGCCACCGATGTAAACAATGTCGCCCTCGGAGATGTCGCCGGTTAACAGCGCTGTGCACGCATAGCCATTGCATTGCGAATCAAAGCGCTCTGTCGAAATGGTGATAAAGGCTCCATTTTTGGAGACCGATGGAGCCGAGTCGCCGCCGCCGCTTGCGAGTGCGTTGATTTGCTCGGTGAGACTTGTTGGGGTTGCTCCGTCAATCGCCGAAATCTGCAGGATCTGCCCTCCAACCATGTACGTAACCACACCTCCGGCTTCCCCGGTGCCAAGGGCAGCATCGGTCTTAGGGCCTGTATCCTGGCCGGAGTCGATGTTTGGCGTGGTTGTGCCTTTTCCGCCTGAGGAACCACAGCTCGCTAGAACAAGGGCAAGGGCAGCGAGTTGGAATGATGTGAATCGGCGCATGGGAATCTTCTTACGGTCGTTGTGGAGAGTGCCCAATTCTACAGAGCTGGGACCAATTACAATATAGCAAAGCGCCGGTGAAAAGGTCGTGGGGCAAAAGCGACGCGCTGTAGCGGAATTTGCGATGCTCCCTGTCAATGTTGATGGACCGGCTTTCAATTCGAGTGCTCGTGGCAACCCTGTGCCTGCACTGTGGCAATACGAGTTCGAGTACCGCACCGGCACCAACTCCAACTCCAACGCCGATGCCAGGATGTGAGGCACTGGGCACCTGTGGAGTTGCCCGAGCGAGCGAAGATTCGCGGTGGCATCCAGATCCCGATGGAGACGGCATTCCCAGTGCGGTGGATCACTGCCCGAACATTTATGATGTTGCGCAAGGGGATGCCGACGGAGATGGCATTGGTGACTTTTGCGATAGCGACTTTGTGACGCTGCGCGAGAACGGGCCCATCGTCGACCTGCGCGCGCAACACGTCACAGCCTACGGTGGGTGGTTTGGCTTTACTTCGCCAAAGACCACGAAATACGGCCAAGACTATGTGATCGCATGGAGCACAAATGCCGACGAGCTGCGCTCGGGAAAAGCGATTCGCAACCTGGCAAAGGATAGGCAGTCGGGGTTTCGCGTTTTTGCCTATGCGGGATACCCACTCGTGGATCCGCAAATCATCACGGCGATGGAGCCTAAGACAAAGTATTACGTGGCCGTTGCGCCGCTTGATGACTATGACAAGCCAACCGAGCCGGTTAGCAACATTGCGGTCATCACAACCGCCGATGCACCTGCGCTTCGGATTCCAAGCGAGAGCCCAAGAGTATTGGCGACGCCGGTGCAGCTTCAAGAGCTTGCGAGTCGCCACACGAAGGGCGACAAAAGCTGGAAGAAGTGGGCCAACGTTATGGGCGGCTCGGTATTGCAAGCAGCCCGCTCGGGGTCAAAGCACGACTTTGGGCAATGCCTCTCGGCGGCGCTCTTGTATCACGGCACCAGTTCGGCGAAGTACAAAGACGCAGCGCTCACGCTTGTCGAATCGATGCGCAAGTACTGGCAAGAGAATACGCTTGAGAACAATCAGCTTCGATGGGCCGATGCAAACTTGGGCTTGTGCGCAGATCTGATGTGGAACGAACTTTCGGATAAAGAGCGCAATGCGGTTGTCGCAGCATTCTTGGACGATGATGAAGCGGCGAGCATTGCCAGAAAGGTTGATACCGATGAGTTTGCCAGCATTACCCGAACGTGGATTGTTGATGGCCTGGTTGGCTGCAATGCCAAAGGGGTGAGCCCGGCGTTATCGAAACGCGCGTGTGCTCTTCTCGAGCGCGGAAAGCGTGCCTTCTACGGCGTGCAACTCGTTAAGGCGCGCCGAAACGAAGGCTTCTTTGCGCAATCCGGTGGCAACCTTCCCGACGGTATTGGCTATGCCTTTGGCACTTCCACCTACTGGCTTAAGACGCTTATCGCACTGGGAAATGTCGGAGGCGAAGCGAATGTCTATGCGCCCTGGGTGTGGCACAACCTTCAGGCTATGCAGATTCAATCGCTAACGCCTCGGCGCCTTGGCTATGCAACGTTTGGCGATCTTGATAGCTACGACAATTTCGGAGTCGAGCCCAATAGTCACCCTATATTGCCGTACAACGGTGGTTTGGTCGCCATGCATATGGGGCTCCTTGCGCGAGCGGGCAAGGTCGACCAAGCGCGCCATGCTCGCTGGCACCTGGACAACCTCTTTCCCGATGATGACTTTGGAGGCACTTGGGCGATGCTGCTGTATTCACACGATGGTCTTGCGCCGCTCGAAGATCGAGATGGTATGCCGACGTCGTTCTTTGATGCGAGCATGGGCCTGCTCTTTGATCGCACAAGCTGGGAGCAAGGGGCGTCGTTCTTTACGTTTAAAGCCGGCTGGAGCGGTGCAGACCACACCCATGAAGACGCTGGCTCGTTTCAGCTGTACCGCAACGGCGTTTGGATCACCAACGAAGACCTTGGCTACGACGGCCCATCATCGCAAGCCGAAGGCCACAATGTACCTGCACTTGAGATCTCGTTTGATGATGGCCGAAGTCGCGTTGGGCAGTTTCGCCTAGAGCCTGCCAGGCCGGCAACGGTTCTTCGCCAGAGTCGAAATGCAATGTACACCCACGTGGTTGCAGATTTAACTGGCGCGTATTCCTCGGGGCGCCACCACAGCTTTGCCTATCAGGCCGTCGAACGACATATCGTCTGGCTAAAACCTTCTAAGAATAATGCCGACGACCGAGTAATCACCTACGATCGAATCATTAGAACGCCAAAGAGCACGAAGGCGCGCATTGGCTGGCAACTTCACATCAATTCCGAACCAACGATAGTCGGCGCACAGGCAACGTATAATGCCGGGGCCTTTGTCGATGTGCAGTTGGTCTTTCCCCGCGAGTCGACGGTGCAGTACGAGGCACCGCAAGGCGTGCACTCGCAGTATCCGGGCGAGCGCTACACAGGCCGCCTTGTGGCATCCGCACAAGCGGGCGTTGCAGCTGTGCACTTCGTATCGGTCCTGCGGGCCTCAAGCGAGAACGAAGCGAAGGTTGCGCTTCCGATAGAATCCGACAGCGCGATCGGCGCCATCTCAGGACAAGACCTGGTGGTATTTCCCAAGAGCGCCAACGCGTTTCCGCCCGGAGATCTTACGCTCACCGTTGCAAATGGTGCTGCACAAACACTCGTGTGGACCGGGCTTGCGCCCAATGCGAGTTTCGGGCTTGGGGTAGAGCGCGGCGCCCAAGGGGTGCGACTTAAACTCACTTCCGGTGGTTCGCTTCAGACTGACAGCGCTGGCGTACTGGTGACCGCCATCGAAGGCGAGTAGGCTTTGTCTCCTTTGGAGACTTGCTTTGCACCTAGATAAATTCTTAGAACTTCGCCACGTCACATCCATCGCGCCACATCCCGGGGGAGAATCGGTCGCCGTTGCCGTTGCTCGCCTCGATGACGATGGCGCCAAGCGCACGTCCGAGGTTTGGTCGGTATCGGTGACGGGGACCAAGGAGCCGGTGCTTCTCGTTGGTGGTGCGTTGGGAGCGCAGGCTCCTGCGTATGATGAAGCAGGTAGGCTCTACGTTCTAAGTTCGCGGCCGACCGAGCAAGATGATGCAAAAGAGATCAAGCAAGTTTGGCGGCTTGCTGGCAACGTCGATTCGAGCCCTGGGACGCTTGTGCAACTTACAGACGAGCCGCTCGGCGTAAGTGATTACAAGGTTCGCGGAACTTCGCTCGTGGTCCTTGCGCCAGTTCTTCCCAATACTGCGCATGCGGAGCAGCGCGCGGTGTATCGCGAGCGAGAGAAGAATGGCCCAACCGGTATTCTCTTTACCGATATGACGGTTCGCAGTTGGGATCGCTGGCACGGCGAGGCGCGTCCGCATTTTATCTCCTACAATCTCTTAGAGGCGAGCGCCGACACGCGCAGAGATCTGTGCCCGGGCTTTGACCGGGAGCTTGACGGCGCTCTTGGACTGGGCTGGGATTTAAGCCCGGATGGACAGAGCGTGGCCAGCGAGTGCTACCGTTTTGGCCCCGACCGATTGCCGGATACCAACATTCTGCTTATCGACATCGCAAGTGGCGCGCATCGGCAGCTAGGGCGCGAGGATGGGCTCTGCCACGACGACGTGCTCTTCTCTCCATCGGGAGCGACGATTGCGACAACGCGACACCGGCGCCAAGCGGGCAAACACGGGGCATTACGAGTTGTCACCTACGATGCCAAGACCGGAGCGGCAACCGAGCGGACCGCCAAGTGGGAGGCGAGCCCTAGCCTCGAGTGTTTCTTCGACGAGAAAACTCTCCTTCTAACCACTCCTATGGCTGGCCACGCTCCGATCTACGAGCTTTCCCTAGAGACAAACCAAGTGCGAAGAGTGACGAGTCGCGAATCCGCCGGTTCACACTCGCAGGTTCGGCGCCACGCAGATCACCTCATCGGGATTCGCTCGACCTTTGCACGCGCTCCCGAGCTGTTTCGCATGGATCTGCCAAGTGCCGAAACCGAGGGCCGTCCTACCCTGTGCTCAAGTTTAAGTGGCATGCGCAAAGACTCGGACGTCGCCCTAGAGTCGCTTGAGTGCAGTGGCGCTGGCGGCACTCCGATTCACTATTTCTTCTTGGCGCCCAAGGGGCCGCCGGTTGCGCGACCGACGGTGCTTTGGATTCACGGCGGCCCGGTTAGTTCGTGGACCGATGGCTGGCACTGGCGCTGGAACCCGTTGCCGCTTATCGAAGCTGGCTACAACATTGTTTGCCCCAATCCCCGAGGTTCGACAGGCTTTGGCCAGCAGTTCATTGACGATATCGTTGGCAATGAGTGGGGCAACGCCTGTTTCGAGGATCTGATGGCGGTCACGGATGCGATTTGCGACCGAGACGATGTGGATAGCGACCGAGTTGCCGCCATGGGTGGCTCGTTTGGTGGCTACATGAGCAATTGGATTGGCTGCCAAACCGAACGCTTCTGCGCAATCGTCACCCACGCAAGCCTGTATCGACTAAGCGCGTTTCAGGGCACTACGGATTGTCCTGCCTATTGGGCGCACGACATGGGCCTCTACCCAAGCGACGCCCCGGAGCACTACGATCGCTACTCTCCCCACAACTTTGTCGATGCTTGGAAAACGCCAACACTCATTACGCATGGCGAGAAAGACTATCGCGTGCCCATCTCCCAGGGGCTGATGCTCTTTGAGGATCTAAGGCGCCGCAATGTAGACGCACGACTCTTGGTTTTCCCCGATGAGAACCACTGGATTTTGCGCCCGCGAAACTCGGCACTCTGGTATCGCACCTGCCTTGCCTTCTTAGCCGAGCACACTTAGAACACTTCTTAGAACCGACCTTCGGCCAAGATCGAAGCCGAGCTTAAGGTCGCAACGCGTAGCACCTCAATCCTCTGCGGTGCTACTATTATCGTTTCGATGATTGGGCAAGAGACGGTAATTGAGGCGTGGCACGTTGGCCTATTCTGGTCTTCCTTTGCCGTCTATGGTTTGGGCGTAGTGGGCTTACTTGGCCTCACTTTCGTGGCCGTGCACCGCACGAGGATGTACTCGGCTCTAATGGCCGAAGCCGAAGCGGCACGAATTGCTGACGCGGTGCTCACCGCTGGTCCTGCTATCGTTGTTGGAATTGTTGAGACGGCCAAAGGATCGGAAGAGACCGTCACAGTAGAAGTCGAACAGCGCGGCTGGGAGGAAGAGGACTCGGGCACCTGGTCGCATGGTTGGGACGAGTTGCGCCGGCGGGTTCGAGTTGCTCCCTTCTATTTGAAACGCCCCAATGGGGATAGAATTCGTATCGAGCCGACAAAAGAAGTCTTCTTAGTTGATGATATGGATGGACACATCTTGGTCGATGAGAAGAAGCGACTTCGCATCGCCAAGCTTGTTCCGGGCGAGGAGGTCATTGCAAAGGGAATTCTGCGCGAGGAATACGATCCAGAGAGCACCACACAGGCCTATCGAGACATGCCGCGCGGGTGGGTCATGAAAGTTGAGGAACGCGGTAAACCGCTCTTTCTATCGTCAGAGCCTCTGGCTGCGCGATTTGAGCGGATGAAGCGATTCCATCGCCGCGCTGCCCTCTGGCTCACCGGGGCGTTTCTGCTAATGCAGCTCATAAACGTTGCCGACCACGCTCGTATCCTGCGCGGAACAAGTGACGTCGCAACCGCTACCAAGGTCTTTACCTATACTACGACCGATGACGACGGAGATGAGATAACGCACTACGCTGTCACAAGTAGGACGCCCTGGGGCACTCGCTATCGGGCCAACGTCGAGCGAGACGTGTACGAATTGATGCACGTCGGCATGAGCATTCCCATTGTGCACCACGATCGGGACTATCTCCAATACGGCGGCCAAGCGAGCTTGGGAGGCTTTTACTTCTTGCTCTGCATCGCCATGTTCGCGACGGCGGGCCTGTACTACCATTTTCGCGCGCGCGCCAAACGTCCCTGGTACCACAGATCGCTACAAGATAAAGCCTCGGGACGCCTTGATCCCGAGACAGGCCTCATTCCCAAACAGGGCCTGCTCTTGATTCACCATATACCGGACGAGACCCTCTAGTGCCTCTAGTCTGCTCTAGTCTGCGACGAAGCCCTGCCAGCCGGCCATGTAGTCGATGAAGGCTTGGCCAAGGCCTTCGGCAGCTAAGTAGTCGCGAGTGACTGGTAGGGCAGTCGTGTGAAAGGCGGCGTCATCGGCGCAGCGCTTGGGAAAGTCGTGGTGAAGAATGGCTGCGCGACCGAGGGTTACGTAGTCAAAGCCCTCGTTGAGCAGCTCTTGAGCAAGCCGCGCCGTGAAGATCTTTCCTGCAAGTCCCAAACGCGTCTCGCCGCGCTCTAGGTCCAGAAAGTACGAACGCAGGCTGCGGCCCATGTGAGCTTCTTCGTTTGGCTCTTTGGCAACATCCCAAAGCGACATATCGATGTAGTCGACCATGCCGCCCGACATGACCGTTTGAGCCACTTCTAAGCATTCTTCTAATTTCATCCCGAAGCGCTCGGGCGATAGGCGCAGGCCAAGGTTAAAGTCGGCGCGGCAGCGGGCGCGTATCTTCTCGATCATCGCAAACAGCGGGCGCGCTCGATTTTCTAGCGAACCACCAAATTCATCAGTCCGATGATTGATCTCCGAGCTAAGAAATTGTCCTAGAATATAGCCGTGAGCCCCGTGAAGCTCGACTCCATCAAAGCCGCAGCGGTCCGCACGCTCCGCTGCGAGAACAAAGTCTTCGATAAGCGCGTGAACTTCTTCGGTCGATAGCGCACGGGCTCCGGTTTTCTCGTTGTCAGATGGGCAGCGAGGCTGCTCTCCAATGAGCTCGGCAGGCGACCGCATGCCGGCGTGATGCAGTTGCACAACGGCCAGGCTGCCCTCGGCATGAATGCCTGCGGCCAGTCGCGAGAGGCCTTCGATGTGATCTTCTGAGAAGATTCCCAGCTGGCCCTTAAAGCCCTTGCCAACTGCTTGCACGTGAGAGGCGCAGGTCATCGTGAGCCCAAAGCCGCCCTGAGCGCGTTTTACGAGCCAGTTGTACTCATCGTCAGAAATCGTTCCATCTTCGTGACTCTGAGAGTTCGTGAGCGGAGCGAGCATGAAGCGGTTCTTCATTGCTGGGCCGCGAGAAAAGCTCAGAGAGTCAAATAGCGATGTCATGCGTCCCTATATACCACCGCTACCGAACCGCCCTGGGCCGAGGGCTTGGAATCACTGCTCGAAAGGGTTTGAGAACTTCGGATCGACAAGAAAGCTCTCGTCGGTGAGGCTCTTTAGAAACGCCAGAATGTCTGCTCTCTCCTGCTCGGTGATCTCAAAGCCATGCACAAACTCACTCTTAAATGGGTTGTCGCGGCCATCGCCAGCGTTTTGCCCGGTTGGCAACGTTGCGCAAACTGGATGCACGCATCTTGCCGCGATCTTGGACGCGCTCGGTGCTTGCGACCAAGCCTTCGTTCGGCGACGGATAGCTGCCACTGTTGGCAACGTTGTAGTCCGGGTCGGTTGAAAAGCGCATCAGCACTTCTTCGTCGTTTCCAGAGACGCCCAACTCGATGGGAAACTCGCCAAAGAGCGGAACTTGAATCTGCGTTCGCAGGTCGCTGAACTCGGGGTTCATCCATGTGAAGGTCGTGTGATAGGCGACGTTCATAAGGCCAAGCGAGTTGCGAGGAACAAGCTCGCCTGTGGACCCGATTGGAAGTGACTGTCGATGCTGCAGTTCCGACATCGTCGTAGGTCGCCGCCCCAGCACCATCGGAGCATGCGAATGCCTCGTCGCCAACCATGGCAGCAAAGTCGAGATTTACTGCGACTTCGGTTGCAGCGTCTGGATCGGTATTTGCGGCATCCGCTTGCACTTGGCCGGCATCGGCGTCGAGCTTGCTGTCATCATCGTCACCACATGCGGCGAGGCAAAGTGGAAGCGCAAAGCCAAGAGAAGTAAGAATAGTTCGCTTGGCAGCGTAACCATTGCGGTAGCGGCAAAGGCAGCACCGCGTAGAACATGTGGATGAGGTGGCTGGCAAACCACCCCGGTCGCTTAGAGTGCTTGCGGTACGCCGCCTCAAGAGCCGCGCATCGCTTGGCGGCAATTGATGAGGTCTACATATGCCACACAACGGCATCTCACGTAACTCGCAAGTCGTTCGAGCCCTGTCACGCCCTGACAACTGACAATCGTGCCGCACCTAGGTCAGCAAGGCGGTCAGCAAGGCGATCAGCAAAGCGATCAGCAAAGCGGTCAGCAAGGCGATCAGCAAAGCGATCAGCAAAGCGGTTCTGATAACAAACTTACACGGTATCCCGTGGTTTGTGACGTCCCGAGTGTCACAGCCGCAAATCCTGCGGCATTTCGACGGATGCCTCGTCGATCCACAGCGTGACTCACGGCATGCTTGTGGTGCATGTCCAAACGCCTTGTTCTCGTAATCGTTGCAGTGGCGCTTGCTTGCCTACCCCTTGCGTTGCTGTGGCCAAGTTCTAATGGACCAAAGAAGGGCGCGGCAACGGGCGCAAAAGACGAAGTTCGAGATTCTGCGCACCGAGCGCGATCAAGTGAAGGAACCGCTAGCACTTATCTCAAGAGTAGCAGCGCGGTGAGTGGTCGCATTGTCGACGTTGCTCGCAATGCAATCGCTGGCGCACAGATCTGTGCAGTGTCTTTGGGCGATGACTTTGTAAGCGAGGACCAACTCGCACCCAACTGTGTGCTTGCCGATGCCCAAGGGCGGTTTCGCTTCGCCTCGCTCTGGGTGGGCCGGCACAGCATGGAGGCTACGGCCCACGGATTTTTGCCTTCCAACGCCATTGAGGGTGCCGAACGCGTGCAGGATGGCGCCGAACTCGCGCTCGCAGATGGCGAAAGCAAAGATGACCTTGTGATCGTCTTGCAACCGGGCGGTGTGGAGCTTGTTGGCGAGGTCACCGATGTTGGCGGCGGGCCGATCGCCGGAGCCTGGGTTGAGCTGCATCCAACATCGTCTAGCAACTCGGCCTCAGCACGCGCCATGAGCAACGCGGAAGGCAAGGTCGCCCTGTGGCTTGGTGAAGGCGCCTATTCGGCCGTAGCGAGTGCGGAAGGCTACGTGAGCTATGGCATGGAGTTGATGGTTCCCGGCATGGCAATGCACGTTTCTTTGGTACCCGCCTCGACCCTGCGTGGACGTGTGGTCTTTGGCGATGATGAGCGGCCTGCGGCCCACGCCAAAGTCGAAGCGGCTCAAGAGAATGGACGTTCGTACACCGCTCGCGCTGATGGCAACGGAGAGTTCGCGTTCACTCGTCTGCAAGCTGGGCGCTACCAGGTATCGGCTGCGACTGAAGGTGCCCGCGGTGATGCACCGCGCTCGGTCTTGGTGAGCCTTGGCCAAGATGTTGATGCTGTGCTCGTGACGCTTCACTCCGCAGCCATCGTCGAAGGCAAGGTCGTCGAAGAGAAGGAAGAGAAACCGTGCGAGGACGCATCGGGCCTTCTTACGACCACCGATCGCAAGCGCATCAGCTCTAAGAGCGGTGTGGGTGATGGCCGCATTCGGTTTGATGCGGTGGCGCCGGGAACCTATAGCCTCTTCGTGCGCTGTGGCCGGAACTCGAGCAGTGTGGACAAGGGCGAAACCGAGATAGGATCAGAAGATATCTTAGATAAGACCTGGATGGTAGACATCGGCCATCGATTGCGAGTGACGGTGCACAATGATGCAGGCTCTGCGGTTGCCAACGCACGAGTGCTTGTCGGCTCAACAACCAGACAGAGTTTCTCTGGCGGTGCCGGAAGGACCGACCACGAGGGTCTTGTCACGATTCGCTCGGTTCCATTGGGTGCGGTGACGGTGCGTGTAGTGGCGGAGGGCCTTGTCATGAAAGCGGAAACGCACGAGCTCGACATCACCGGCGACGATCAAGAGGCAACAGTTGTGATGACTGCTGGCGGAGCGATTTCCGGCCGCATCGAAACCCGCTCTGGCGAGCTGCCCAAAGGGCTTGTTGTCGAAGCGCGGGCCGCAGGGAAGAATGCTTCACTCGCCAGTAGGGGAGATGCCAATGTGCTTGACGATGGCAGCTTTCGCATCGATGGCCTTGCCGCCGGTACCTACGGCTTGAAGGTGCGCCCCGAGCGTTGGTCCTTCAAATCGCTAGCAACCAAGAATGAGAAAAAGTATGAGGTCGCTCTTGGTTCGGAGGCCAGCGCGCGGCTCGTGATTGCGGCCCATACGGGCTCGGTACAAGGACGGGTCGTCGACAGTCGTGGCAATGCGATTGTGGATGCCTTTGTTCGCATCGCATCAGACCCGGGCGATGAACTCACAGGCATTGCCAGCATGCAGTTGCACAATTCCTACTTTGGCAAGGACGCGAGCCTCACCGATACCGAGGGGCGTTTCGCGGTTGAGGGCCTTCCAGAGGGACCGTATGTGGTTCGGGCCTATCGGCGTGGCGGAGGCGAAGCCACCGAGCATAGCGTAGAAAACGGCAGCGACGTCACGTTGACAATCGTCGACACGGGTTCCATTCGCGGAACGGTGCTCTTGCCTTCGGGACAGGCTGCGACGAACTACACAATCCACTGCGCCAATACGAGCACGATGTTCTCGAGGGAAGAGAGCGTGCGTGATGCATCCGGGAAATTTGTGCTGGAAGGTTTGCCACCGGGCCGCTACATGCTTTCGATTAAGGCAAACGCGGGGACAGCAATCACTGGCGAGATAGCGCTGGCCGCAAACGGTTTGGCCGACGGAGTAACGCTGAGCCTGCGCGCCAATGGTGTCGTCACCGGGCGCGTCGTATCGCTGGAAGACGGCTCGCCTGTTGAAGGCATCCATGTGACTGTGCGCTCGACCAAAGGTGAGCTCTTCGGAGGCTCCGATGTGAGCTACAAGGGTACGAAGGCCGATGGGCGATTCGAGATCAAGGCTGTGCCGGCGGGCCCCGTTAGCATCTGGGGATTTACGCCTGGACTTCGTGGTGACGTCGGCGAGTGGGGCCCGGTTAGTGGCAGAGCCGAGATGACTGAAGGCGGCCGTGTCGACGTTGGGGATTTGCTTGTGGGCAAGGTTCGCACGAGCCGCGACGACGCGGGTGACCTTGGCTTTCGAACACCATCCACTTGACCATCGAGGGCGGCAAGGAGCTTTCAATCACTGCGGTCGCTCGATAGAGCCCTGTGAGAAGTGGTGACGATGCACCCTATTTCGGCTCTAGTGGTTTGAGCCGATCGGCTGGTCCTGTTGCCATGGCCGCATGGCTTTGCCCAAGAACCCGTAAGAAATCATCATACTACAGCTACTGTTTTTGGTATCTGAATTGCTATAGATAGGTGCATGCGCCTCTCCTCCCCCCGCCTCCTCCTCATCATCGCCGCCCTGGCGATCCCCACCATCTCATCCCTGCCCCAGAGCGAGGCAGGAAGAGTCCGAACAAAGACTCCCAAAGTCAGTTCGGTGGCAAAGTCCAAAGTGAAAGCCAGTCGCCTCGACCGGCGCAAGCTGCGCAACACCACTCGCGCCAACGCCCTTATTCCCAAAAAACTCTTGGACGTGACGCCAACGATCCTTTCCAAAGGCAAGGGAAACACGGGCTATCGAGTTGCCATTGAAAGGTTTGGCACGCCGGTTCGCGGACAGCGAAACGCCGTTACAAAGACCATCGTGAAATTGCAGCCAGGCAGCTGGGTGAACGCTGGAAGCGGTAAGGACGTGAGTTACCGTGTGGGCATCAGCAAGCAGGGCAAAGCCCTCACCGAGTATCGCTTTACTGGCGTAGGTGGGCCGATGAAACCTTCCGCGAAATTCCCGCAAGTTCAGAACAACGCTCTCTTTGGTGTTCTTCTTAGCCAGCACCAAGTGCAGACTGATGGCAGTGTGCTTGTGAGTGGTTACGCTTGGCGGCCGCAACGGAGCTTTTCCGTAAACGGACGCAACACGGCCGAGAACAGCGTTGAACCGGCTCTGGGCAGCGTTGAACGGGCTCTGGGCAGCGTTGAACGGGCTCTGGGCAGCGCAAGCCCCGGCATCAAGACCTCTCTAACCGGCGTGCGCACGAGTACCGATGGCGCAACCGTGACCGCCGGTCGCGTGCATTTTACCGGAGTGATTCCCAAAGGCGCTTCCTCGTTCTCTCTTGGGACCTACGGCGGACACCAAGTCGATGTCCAATTGGGCGCTTCCGGACTGGAAGCCACCCGCGTCGTAGTCGCAGAGTAGAGTCGCGTCGCGTCGCGAGCCGCTCGGGCGCGGCTCTCGTACGCGGCTCTTCCACGCGTTAGCTCGTGTGGCGTTTGGCGCCACCGCGCTACGCGACGCGAGACGTGATGAGGTCTTCAAAGTAGTTGCTGCACTCTTTGAGGACGTCTTCGGCGCCTTCGATCTTCCAAACTCGCTGCCTTAGCGCGTTGCAGCCGCGATAGCCTTTGGCGTACCAGGCGGCGGCTTTGCGCACTTCGTGCAGCACCTTTGGGCCCGACTTAAGCTCGAGGATGTGGCTGATGTGACGCTTGAACACGTCGTAGCGCTCTTCGATGCTCGGCACTCCTGGATCGACTTTGCCTTCGGTGACCGCTTTGATCGATCGAAAGAGCCATGGGTTGCCAAGTGCGCCTCGGCCAATCATGACCGCGTCGCAGCCGGTCTCTTCGCGCATGCGCAAGAAGCTTGGCACGTCGACCACATCGCCATTGCCGACAACCGGAATATGCGAAGGAACTTCTTCGCGCACGCGGCGAATGATTTCGTTGGAGGACTTGCCGGTGAAGCCCTGCTTGCGAGTGCGGCCATGAACGGTGATGAGCTTTGCTCCAGCCTCAACCATGGCGCAGGCAAACTCTGGCGCGTTGATCTCAGCATTATCCCAACCCGCTCGGTGCTTCACACTTACCGCGACGTTTGGGCCAACGGCCTCATCGACAATGCGAACCAAGTGTTGAGCAAGCGCAGTCTCGCGCATGAGTGCCGAACCACAGGCTCCAGCGACAACGCGCTTTGCCGGGCACCCCATGTTGATATCGACAAGCGATGCACCAATGCTCACAGCCAACTCGGCCGCTTGAATCATCGCCTCATCGGTGCGCCCAAAAATCTGCACACCAAACTGCCGGCCATTGAGGCTGGGCGTCATCTTATCGGTGGTCTTGCTATCGCCGTGCTTGATCGCATCAGCGCTTAGAAATTCGGTGATCGTAAGCCCGACTCCGAACTCTTCGACAACGGTTCGAAATGGCAGATCGGTAACGGCTGCCATGGGTGCCAAGAGCACAGGGGTCTTTACTTCAATGCTGCCAATCCGCATGGGGCGCGGACCATACTCGATTGCCGGCTAGCTTTGGGAAAGATCTTCGGGTCGGTTAAGGTTACGAAACGACTTGGCTTCTGGGTCGATCCGCAAAATCTCCTCGTCGTCGAGGAAGTGCACAGCGACTCCAGCCGGCGGCTCTTGCAGAAGGCTTGTGGCCCGCAGCTCGCCGGCAGCAAGCCTGGCATCGAGCACAGGCAAGAGGCGTCGGTGGTAGAGGGCAAGCAGTGGTTGGACGCGCCCAGACGGCGCCATCGCGATGATGTCGTGCTGGGTATCGCGCGCGCCCAGAAGCAGGTCGAGCAGCTCTGGGTGGACATCGGGCATATCGCAAGCCAGCACCAAGACCCATGGCGTCGGGCTCCACGCCAGTGCGGCGGCGATTCCATCGAGCGGCCCCTGCCCTCCGACCCTATCGAAAATGGCTTCGACGGCGAGCCCTTCGGTTTGCGATGCATCCGCCACAACCATCGCCAACGGAGCGCAGCGACTCTGCAGCAAGGCCAACTGGGTATCGGCGATGCGCTGGCCACCAACATCGAGCCGAGCCTTGTCGAGGCCCTGCATTCGCCGCGCTCGGCCACCGTTTAGAATGACCGCAGCGACCCCGCTATTCGGCGATGACATAGGGAGGGCCGTAGTCTCCGATGTAGCTTGTGTGCGAAACCAGATTGTCGTCCTTCCAAAGGTGCACCGACGCAGCGGGTGGCTCTTGCACAACTGCAAGTCGCCCTTCGGTTTGCAAGTCGAGTTCGACAGCGTGGGCACAACTTGGCGCCGTCATGGCAATGGTTCCAGAAAACGCGCTGCTAATGCTGCGGTGCAAGTGGCCGCTTAGCACGCGAACAACATTGCTGTGCTTTGCAATCACCTTGGCCTCATCATCGACGTTCGAGAGCCCCATGCCGTCCATGCGCACAAGCCCGGTGAGAAACGGCGGGTGATGCTGCATGACTAGAGTTGGGCGCGCATCTTTTGCCAATTGCGCATCAAGCCACGCTAAGCGTTCTTCGCAGAGGTACCCACCGGGCTCCCCGGGCACGACCGTATCAAGGCTGAGCAGGCGCAACTCGCCAAGGTCGACGGCGTACTGCAGCGGACCTTCGGTTGGCAGATAATCGTACCCGTGATCGCGCAAGACGCTGCGCATGGCTTCGCGCTCGTCGTGGTTGCCCGGCGCAAGGTAAATCGGAATTTCCGCTTTGAGCGGCGCGAGAAGTTCTGCGAATAACTCGTACTCTTCTCGCGTTCCATCCTCGACCAAGTCGCCCGAGATGAGAACAACATCGGGCCTTGGGCGCAGAGCCAGGAGATGAGCAACTGCCGTGCGCAGGTGCTCTTCGGTCCTCATGAGTTTTCCCTTCTCGCAAGCTGTGGGCACAACATGCGTGTCGGAAATCTGTGCGATGAGCATAGCCCCAATCTTAGGGGCAATTGGCCTCTGCGGGCAGTCCAGGGCCCAAGCGATTGGGCTCGGCCTACAAGATCGGCGTGATTCGGGCCTGCACAGGAGTTGTCACTTCGACTCCTCCTTGCACCAGATGAACATCGACGGTTGTTTGAATGCCAAAGTCGCCAGGCACGTAGACGCCTGGGCCGACGGTAAAACCAGAACCCACCACAAGTGTGCGCGTATCGTGGCTTTCGAAATCGTCGAGATTGGCGCCATCGCCAAGAAGCGAGGTATCGAGCGAGTGACCTGTGCTGTGCAGAAAGCGCGATGCCAAACCAGCCTTGCCCACTTCTTGTCGCGCTTGTTGATCGGCTTCGAACCCTTTTAGGAGCCGACGCTTGCTAGTGCGATCGCGAATGAAGGCGATGGTGGCATCGCGCGCACCGGAGACAACGGTAAAGACTCGCTCAAAGCGCTCGGGAACGGTTTCGCCAACATAGGCAACCCAACTAAGGCTCGCATGAATGGAGCGATCACTATCGATAAGGGCACCAGTGAGGCGCAAGACCAAGAGTTGCCCCTCTTTGATGGCACGAGAGGAGCGAACACTGGCAACGTAGTTTGGCTTTGCGGTGTTGCCGCCGATGGCGACCGAGACCGTGCCGCGCATGCCTCTAGTGCGATAGCCGTTCTCTAAAAACGCCGCAACATCGTGCTCACTCACTGGGCGCTTATTCGCAACTCTCTCGGCAACAAAGACAAGTGCTTCGTCGCGAAGCTTTGTTAGGTGGTGAACGGCAACGTAGTGAGACACGCGTCCATCGGGCCCCCAAAGCGACTTGGTGAGCTGAACGAGGTCTGCAGAGGAGGTGATGGTAACGCCACCTTTGCGAACCAACTCGGCGGTGGCCGAGTCGACTCGGGTGAGACTGGCAATGCCAGATTTGGGTGCGTACTCCATCGCAATGTTGGACGCGCTTCCCAGAAGAGTTCGCAAGCCCGATTTGAGATCGCGATAGCCGCTGTACTCAATCTTGGTGCCGGGCACGTTCTCGAATGCCGACATTTCGCTCTTGTGAACCAAGATGCTGGGTTGGCCAAACGAGGGGATAAAGTAGAACCACTGCCTTGTGGTTGGTGCCTCGGGAACCACCAACTCGACAGCAATCGAGTTCTTGCCTTTGGCGTCGGTAAGCAGCCAGCCATCTAGGCTTCGAACGGCAAGAACACCCTGCACGGCTTCAACATCGACGCGCTTTTGCGCTGGCGACGCTTCGCTTTGCGCCGAGGCTTGACCCGGCAGCGTTGCTAGAACAAGGGCGAGGGCGATGGAGGCGATTGCGAGTTTCATGAATGGAGATTTCATACTCTGGGGAATTCCAGGTGGGGAACTTCAGATTTTCGGAGCCCCGACGACGGCCATTTCGGCGAGAATCTCCTTATGAATAACACCGTTTGAAGCGATCGCATGCCCCGATCTTGACGAGAAGGCTTCGCCGGTGATGCCAGTCACGCAACCACCGGCCTCCAATACAATTAGTGCACCGGCCGAGAGATCCCAAGGCGAGAGACGCGTCTCCCAATAGCCGTCCAGCCAGCCTCGGGCGACCATGCAGAGGTCGAGCGAGGCAGCGCCAAAACGCCTACTGGCGCCGGCTTTGGTGAGGAAGTGTTCCCACTGGGCAAAGTTGTGGTGCGTCACAGCACGGTCGTAAGGAAAGCCGGAGGCAAGCATTGAACGGCTAAGCTCTGCGGTCTTGCTCACACCAATGGCGCGCTCGGTGCCAGCCATCTCCATGAAGGCGCCGCCGTCTTTGCAGGCGCTAAAGGTCCACCCCAAGGCCGGGGCGTTCACCACGCCCGCAACAGGTTGGCCGCGCTCTTCTAACGAAATGCAGACGCCAAAGAAGGGAACACCGTGGGCAAAGTTAACCGTGCCGTCGATCGGATCGATAACCCAGCACCTATCGGCTTTGGTATCACCATGACCGCCGCTCTCTTCGGCGAGAACTGCGATTCCCGGCGCTCGCTTGGCGAGGCTTGCGATGATGAGTTCCTCGGTGCGCGTATCCCACTTGGTCACAAGATCGCGGTCCGTACTCTTCGTACGAATTTCACCAATCTCCGACTGTGCGTCCCTCAGAAGCTCGGCTGCCTCGCGCCCTACCGCTTTGGCGATATTCAGGAACTCGAGGTGCTCGGAGCTGACCTCGCTCATAGGTCGAGACGCATGGGCACGAGCAAATCGCCACGTGAAAAGGTCGAGGAGTTTGTTACCGCGGTTGGTGCGGTCGAGAGGTCGACGATTCGGAAGCCGTGTTTTGCGGCGAAGAAGTCACTTGCCTCGGCGGTAACAAGGTAGAGCCGCTTTACTCCCCGAAAGCGCGCCAAGTTGATGACGGTATCCGCGAGCATCCAGCCGTAGCCAATTCCTCGTCCTGCAGGAGCAACAGCGAGCGAGCGAAGAACTGCATCATCTCCAAAGACTTCGAGACCAACACAGCCCATTACGCCATTCTCGTTCTCCAGAGCCAAGAACTCAGACATTTTCTCTTCGTCTAAATCTTGCGTATCCAGGGATAGTTCTTTGAGCAGTGCGACGATGGACGCAAGGTGACTGCGATGAGCGGGCACCATGGCATCACCAAGGGCGGCGAGAAGCTTGTCGATAATTCCTTCAAAGGCGCCGGTCGTAAAGACCACCACCACATCACCAGGCCGAACCGACTCGGTCACGTGTCGCACAATACCAGCGACATCTTTGATGCACGTGGCAGGCGTTCCGTCCTGATGCACTTCGCGGGCGAGTCTCGCCGGATCAAAGCGGTCTTCTTCCTTGATAGCGTCGGGTGCGTACAGATCGCCAACCACCAGTTCGTCGGCGTTGGCGAAGGCTGCAGCAAACTCTTGCTGAAACGTCTTGCGCCTTGAGGTCGCGGTTCTTGGCTCGTAGACGGCAACAAGGCGCCGCCCCGAGAACCTTCGGTGCAAGCCTTCCAAGGTTAAGGCGATGGCCGATGGGTGATGCCCATAGTCCTCGATAACTGTCACGCCCTGCGCTAAGCCGCGAAACGTCTGCCTTCGAGCAACACCAGAAAAACTCGCAAAAGCCCTAGCAATGTGCGCCTTCGAGATTCCTATGTGATTTGCGATTCCAATGCACGCAAGGGCGTTCTCAAGGTTGTGACGACCGCTTAGCAGCATCTCGCAGCGCTGAAAAAGTTCGCCAAAGCGATAGACATCAAAGCGGCAACGGCCAGAAGGCCTCATGCTCTCGAGCTTGGCCGTCCATGGAACCTCGCTATCGACTTTGCCATGCGTTACGGCGTAGCGCTCGACGGATGCTGGGCACTCTTCTGCAATCGCTTTTGCATCGGGCGACGAATCCGCAACCATCAAAAAACCATCCTTTGGCAGAAGAGCTACGAACTTGCGAAACGTTTCCCGCACCTCGTCCATCGACGCAAAGATGTCGACGTGATCGAGCTCGACCGAAGTGAGGACTGCGAATTTGGGCTTGTAGTGGAGAAACTTCGAGGTCTTGTCAAAAAATGCCGAGTCGTACTCATCGCCTTCCAAGACAAACTCTGAGCCTTTGCCAAGCCGCCAGCCCTGGCCGAGGTTTTGTGGGACACCACCAACAAAGACTCCCGGGTCACGCCCGGCGACGATCAGCAGGTGCGCCATAAGCGCGGAGGTCGTTGTCTTGCCATGGGTTCCCGCAATGACAATCGGCTCGCGCTCGCCTAAGAGACGCTCTCCTAGAACCTCTGGGAGGGAAGAGAGCGAAAGCTTTCGCGCTTGCGCTGCGGCAACCTCGGGATTGTCGCGCTTGCAGGTGTTGCCCACGACGACCAAGTCCGGCTGCCAATCGAGATTCTCAGGTGCATAGCCTTCGGCGATGTTGATGCCGAGAGCCGCAAGCTGGTCGCTCATCGGCGGATAGATGGGCCCATCCGAGCCACGAACTTCGTGACCTGAGGCATGCAATAGCCCAGCAAGGGCCCCCATGCCCGTCCCCCCAATCCCTATCAAATGCATCTTCACAGCGGCCGCACCCTACTCCCCACGCGTCCAACGGTCAAACCCTTTGCTCTGAGCCCCGCTTGGGTTAGTCTAGTCTTCTCAGGCAGTTGAGTGAATTTAGAGGCAATTCAATGAGCATTGAAGGCGAGAGACGCAACCACTTTCGAGGCCGATCTCAGGCTGGACGTCGAATCGACGTGCTCTACCGGCGTGCCGATGGCGAGGAGACTCAACTTGGACTAGCCCAAGTGAGCAGCGTGACATCGAACATTGGCGTTGGTGGCGCCTTCGTCCGCAGCGAGCATCCAGAAACGGTTGGCCAAGCCTTGGAAGTTTGCATCCAGGTTCCCGGCCAAGCGAACGAGCTTATCCTGCATGCCGAAGTTCGTTGGGTGTGTGACAGCTCACCCTCGCACGCAGGCGGCATGGGATTGCAGTTTGAGCCGCTCGAAGTTGATGCCCTACTCTTGCTCCGCGACTACTTCGCGACGCTAGGCGCGATTTGCTAGGCGCGATTGTCGGAGCCGCTGTCGCACTTCATCTTTGGAGCGCGCCCGTCGGTGCCTTGCTCGAGGCCCCCGAGCTTGCGGCCGAAGTGAATCGCCTCGAAGGGCAGAAGTTTCAAATCGAAAACGGACGCTACGAAATCCTCGACATTGCTGGCGAGGGCCCGCCTAAGGTTGGCTGCGTTTATAAAGAAGACGGCGAATTGGTACTTGTGAGCGATGGCTCTCGTCTCCCGCTTCGCGGTCCGCTCGCGATCCCTCGGATTGCTGGTCCCCGCTACAAAGTTTGGGTGATTGGAACAGCGACAAACGATGGTGGGCTTTTTGCGCGCCGATTGGGAATCTTGGCGGGACCGGCCTCGTGTCCTAAGACGCCAAAGGCGAGCATTTAGGCGAGCACCTAAGACGCGCGAGTAAAGCGGAAGCACAACGCGGCTCCCTCGAGTGCCACTTGCAGATCGTCATCGCCAAGCAGCAGGTCGTCAACTTCGGCTGCAATCAGTTCTAGCTTGTCTTTATCCAGGTTCTCGCCTGTGACGTGTACAGCAAAGAACTCGGCCTCTTCGCGAACTTGCACATCCAGTGGAGTCACCACGGTTACGCCACTGGCATTGGCTTCGGCTGCACGAGAGAGCAACAAGCTCAATCCCGAGACCGCAACAGACCGGCGCCCAACGATCGAATGACCAGAGGACACAGCAGGCATTACAACACCACCGACAAGGCGCGTCGAATGCAATGCAAGCCCTGCGGCTGTAGTAAGAATTTCTCCTAGCATCAAGACACGCCCGCCCTCGCCCCACATATCCTCGACCACCATCACGACTTCGCGAACCCGAGTGGCGGCGCGAGAGATTTCATCGATTAGCGCAACCAAATCCTCGAACGCCACGGTGGCCGCTGTGTCCTCCTCCTTGGTTGAACCTGCGAGCTTCGAGATGACGGGCGCTAGATCCGCTGCGACAATTCGCAAATCGGAGGTGCCCAGGTTAAGCGGCACAAGTGCGTTGCGAAGCTCGGCAAAGGCTGGCGAAACGGCTCGGCACATCAGAGATTCTCGGCGCTCTTCCCTCTCGGGGCCTAAGAAGGTTTCTAGGCGCTTGCCAATAATGTAGGCAATGTCGGCAGCCGCTTCGCAGTGCGCCTCGGTAAAGTCGCGCGCCTTGGTATCGAGCAAGTGAAACACGCCAACCGACCGGCCATGCACTTCTACGGGCACGCTAAGGCTGGCCAGAAAGCCACGCCCGCGCCAGGTCGTGGGCACTCTCGGGTCATTCTCAAAATCCTCGACGATGGTTTGCTGAGTGCCAAATCCCGAAGCGACAATCGCTTCACAGTCGTCGGCCCCGACACCGAGACGAGCGACTACAGGCGCCCCAATCAGGTCGACGCCAAGGATGACTGCCGAGCAGAACGTCGCGGAGAGGGCACTCTCGAACTGCTCGCGCAGAGCCCGAGCAAGGTGCGGATCGCAATCCGCGCAGAAGTTGACATCCAGCGCCTCGCTGTCGTCGTCAATTCCCATAACGGGAGCACCGTACACCGATGCGCTCCTGGCCATAGAGAGAGTTTCGGACACAGTGGGGTGGGAGTTGACCGCTAAATCCCCAAAATCTCGATCTTTTAGCTGACCTCTTCACCAACGCTGCGATCTGTGCTGGTGAAGAGGTTCGTTGCCGAGTCGGCGATGAAGCCCTGAAACAGCGAACCATCGGCCTTTGGATGCCGGTAGGCAAACTCGTAGTAGCACGAGGGAATGCTCTCTTCGCAATCCGAGAATTTGACGTTGATCGAGGCGGCAAGTGTCGAGCTTTGCTCGAGGCCAGCTGCTGGCGAGCCTTTGATGCGCCCGCCGGTATCGTTGAGTGGCAACCCCGCTGCAACTAGGAGGTCGTTTAGCTCGGTGAGCGAGGTGACGGTCTTTAGCTTGTGAGCGGCAATGGTGAAGTGGTTGGCAACATAGCCAAATGCGGCCAGCCAGGCTGCGTATTGGCTCTCTTCGAGAAGGGCGCGATACGTTTTGGAGTCGACAGGCCAGGTGCGCCCCGAAGCGGCGAAGCGCCAATCGGCCTCAAGCCCTTTGGGAATTTGCCCCACCAGAGAGTGCACAATGTCTCGCAGGTTTTGGCTGCACTCGTCGATTAAGAGGGACGAAATGAAGACTTTGGGCATGCCGGGTTCGGCGTGCTCGTAGTGACAAGCCACAAGGTGCTTGTCCTTGAACTCATAACTCTCGATAGGTTCGTAGCCGCCATCGACAAATGCCCGATCGAGCACTTCGATGTCGACTCGGTCGTGGGCAAAGGTGCGCAGGGCAATGTGGTCGTTAATGATCACATCGCCGCGCTTCTTTAGCAGCTGGGCGACCTGCTCAGCCTGGGGAGTCATCGCGAGATAGTCTCGCCACAGCACCTCAAAGAGGTCGTAAACAGCAGCCATTGCTCAATCCTCGAAGCTACTCTTCGCGGCCGCGCTCGTCGTCGTCGCCAGCGATTTCGATGTCATTAACACTTGGGTACTTGGCGATCTCTGTGCGGGCGAGTTTCCAAGCCTTTTGCACGATCCAGGACAGCGAGCGGTCTTGACGTTGCGCCTCTGCCTTGATCTCAAGGAGCATTTCCTCGGGGAAGTACAAAGACTGTTTGCGCTTATCTGAAGTTGCCATGAGGCTGAAAATGTTACCACGCAGAATGTGCCTGCACTACACACCTGGCCCACAACCTGCGGAAATCTCACATAAAGTCGGTGTTCGACCTCGTCTTCGGTGTTTTCGGCACCTTATGAGGCATCGCCCGACTGCTTCGACTCCAGAAACTCCCAGCGCTCGACGACGCCTTCAAGCTCGGCTTGGGCGGCATGCAGCCGTTTGCCGATTTCGGCGAAGTCGGCACCATCGGCTGGATTTGCGAGTTCGGTCTCTACAGCCTCGACCTTGGTTTCGCAATCGGCGATGCGATCGAGAATTCCATCGAGTTCGATGCGCTCGGCGAAGGTGAGCTTCGTCGCCTTTGAATCGGCCTTGGTTGCCGGCTTTTCGGGCTCGGGCTCAGCTGCTTTGGCCGCAGCCTTGTTGGCCCCCTTGGGTTTCTGAGCCGCGGTAAGTGCTTGGTGGGCACTGGCGTATCGGGTCACTTTGCCATCGCCTTCAAAGGCCAAAATCGACGTCGCGATTCGGTCTAGAAAGTAGCGATCGTGGGTGATGACAATTGCCGTCGCTCCGGTGGTTACCAACATGTCTTCGAGCGAGCTAAGCGTCGCTACATCGAGGTCGTTGGTTGGTTCGTCGAGCAAGAGCAAGTTCACAGGCTCGATAAGCATCTTTGCCAGAGCGACGCGTGCGCGCTCGCCGCCCGATAAGAGTTTTACCTTATCGCGGGCGCGCTTGCGGTCGAATTGAAAGCGGCCAAGATAGGCATAGTTGGTAATGCGCTCGTTGCCCATTTGCACATCACCGCGGTTGCCGATGACGTTCTCAAAGATGCTTTCCTCGGGCTCGAGGTTTGCGCGAGCTTGCTCAAAGTAGCCGACCTTCATCGTCTCGCCCAAGGTGATGCTGCCCTTGGTTGGCTCGAGTTGCCCCAAGATGGCGCGAAAGAGTGATGTCTTACCTGCTCCGTTACGGCCCAGGACACCGATTCTATCGCCCTTCGCTAAGAACAAGTCCAAGTTGTTGATTAGCTTTTTACCACCGAGTTCAAGGCCAAGGCCTTTGATGTCGATGATGGTGCGCCCGGTGCGCGTCTCGCGAATTGCCAGCTTGGCAGCCGTTTGATGTTCCTTTGGACCGCCCTCGTCGCGAACGCCTTCAACGCGCTTGATGCGAGCTTTTTGCTTGGTCGTCCGAGCTTGTGGGCTGCGGCTAAGCCACTCGAGTTCGGTGCGCAAAAAGTTTTGGCGATTGGCCTCGGTGCGAGCTTCGTGAGACGCGCGCTCGGCTTTTGCCTCGAGATAGGCTTCCCAACCTCCGAGGTACGAGTAGGTATCGTTGCGATCGATCTCGACAATGCGCTGTGCGACCCGGTCGAGCATGTAGCGATCGTGAGTAATAAAGAGCAGTGCGCCCTTAAAGTTGTTTACAAGCTCCTCTTCCAGCCACTGAATGGTCTCGACATCGAGATGGTTGGTCGGCTCATCGAGAATGGCTAGATCGGGCTGGGAGACCAAGAGACGAGCGAGTGCCACGCGGCGTTTCTCGCCGCCCGAGAGCTCGGAGGTTAAGGCGTCGCGCCGAGTTACGCCCATGTGCTCAAGGCAGCGCTCGACTTGGTGCATGCGCTCCCAGCCGCCAAGCCGCTCGATGGTTGCTGCGCATTGATGCTGCTCGGCGAGAAGCGCTGTTAGGCGATCTTCCCCTGCACCGGTGAGCTCTTCCGAGATCGCCTCGTGGCGCTCGTGCGCCGTCTTCCACAATCCCAAGCCCTCGGCGACCACTTCGCGGCCCGTCTTTGTTGGATCGAGATTGGGCTCTTGGGCAAAGTAGCTGATGCTAATGTTCTTGGCGCGTCGAACTTCGCCCGAGTCTGGCACCAACTCGCCAGCCAAAATCTTGGCCAGTGTGCTCTTGCCCGATCCGTTGATGCCAAGCAAACCAACGCGCTCACCAGGTTGCAGCACAATGCCAACCCCTTCGAGAACAACTTGGGCACCAAAACTCTTGTGCAGGTCTTCTGCAATTAGGACTGACATTTAGATTGGGAAGATAATGAAGTTGTCGTGGGTTTCCCGAACGGCGGTATTGCCCATCGCGGTAATGGCCGCCTGTAGCTCAAGGAGGGTAGCCCTGTCCAGTTCGAGGGCCCGCTCATTGGGATGATGGTCAACACCAAACTCGTAGTCGTCGCCAGGTGTGGTCGAAAGCTCGATGTGGGTACCGAGAATCGCGCACAGCTCTTTGTCGGCGCTGTAATTGACCAAGAAGTCGATCGAAGCCTTGTACTCAGAAAAATTATTAATGAAGAGACGGCCGGGGTACAGCGTATCGCCGGTAAGCAGCATGCCGTACTGATGGTCGTACATGGCGATGTGATTGTTCTCGTGACCGGGAATGCCCGCTATGTCGACCAAACGTGAGCCGAGGTCGTAGGTCGCAACTTGCCGAGGCCAAGACATGCCAAAGAAATTGATGAGGGCGGATTGGCTGGCACCAACCACGGTGGCGCCGGCGTTTTGAAATGCTTGGTTGCCGCGCACGTGATCGCCGTGGGCATGCGAGTTTACGACGATGAGTTCGATGTCGTGGCCTGCTGCTGCTTCGCGCTCGGAGACAATGGCCTGCACCGCACTCACAACATCAATGCCGCCATCACCGGTGTCTTCGAGAAGCGCCTTGTCTTCACCAAAGAGTAGGTAGAGGAAAGGCGCTTCACCGCTGGTGCACAGAGATTGGCGAAGGATGTAGGTATCGTCGTTTAGCTTGTGAACTTGGATATCGGGTTCCACGCCGCAATCCGGCCCACCGGAAATCCACGCGATTGGAAAGTCTCCCAGGGTGTCGCAAATGGCGTTTTGCGCCGCATCTGCAGAATCTAAAACGCCGCCATCATCGCTCTGCTGTGCATCGCTTTGCTCATCGCACTCGTTGCCTGGGTCGCAGCTGTTGGCGTTGCCGTCGTCGCCGCTTGTGCAAGCGCTCGCACCGAGAACGCTGCACAGCGCAATGGGTAGCCATGATTTCGCGAGTCTGGACATGCGCGCACAGTAGCAGCCGCACGACGAGAGGTGGACATGGAAAGCTTGGCGGCGGTACATAGCCATCATGCGCTATTTGCACACAATGATTCGCGTCTACGATCTTGACGCCGCACTTGATTTTTTCTGCAACAAACTCGGTCTCAAAGAGACGCGCCGCAAGGACTCGGAGAAGGGTCGCTTCTCGCTCATTTATTTGGCCACGGAGGCCGGAGCTCCCGAAGTGGAACTCACCCACAATTGGGATGAGAAAGAGCCGTACACAAGCGGGCGCAACTTTGGACACCTGGCCTACGGCGTGAAAAACATCTACGAGACCTGCCAGTCTCTGATGGATGCGGGCGTCACAATCAATCGCCCACCGCGCGATGGTCATATGGCCTTTATCCTCTCTCCAGATGGCATCTCCGTAGAGCTGTTGCAGGAGGGCGAGACCTTAGAGCCTGCGGAGCCGTGGCTTTCGATGCCCAATACCGGCAGCTGGTAGAGAACAGCTGCCGCTAGGCATCTCTACTCGAAAACTTGTGCCAACCGGCCCGGCACAAGCTATCGAATTGCCACTACGTGGTAGATCCTCTGTGTGAATCGCGCCACGCTCCCGTTACTTCTCATCTTCGCCCTGGCATCGTGTCGCACGACGCAGTCCTCTACTGCACAGGGTTCAACTGCCCTGGGTTCAACTGCACAGAGTTCTTCGGGCGCCAAGCCGGGCGAGTTCTCACTTGAATACGAGCGCTATCGCTTGGCAAATGGCCTCACGGTCATTTTGCACAAAGACGCCAGTGACCCGATTGTCGCTATGGCAACGGTGGTGCACGTGGGCTCAAGTCGCGAGCGCCCAGGGCGAACCGGCTTTGCACACTTCTTCGAGCACATGTCGTTTAACAACTCGGAGAACGTGCCGATGGGCGCGAACCGAAAGATGATTCCCGAGCTTGGCGGAACGCGCAATGGTGGCACTTGGGAAGACGCCACCATCTACTACGAAGTCGTTCCCAAAGACGCGTTCGAAACGCTTATGTGGATCGACTCGGATCGCTTTGGCTACATGATCAACACCGTCAAAGGCGGAACACTCGAGCGCGAGAAGCAAGTTGTAAAGAACGAGAAGCGGCAACGCGTCGACAATCGCGCCTATGGACACACCGGCCACGTCATTCGCAAAGCGCTCTACCCTGCAGAGCATCCGTATAGCTGGACAGTGATTGGCGACTTGGAAGACTTGCAGAACGCGACGCTTGATGATGTTCGCGAGTTCTACAAGACGTACTACGTTCCCGCGAATGCGACGCTTGTGATCTCGGGCGACATCGACGTTGCCGAGACCAAGGCGATGACGGAGCGATGGTTTGGAGAGATTGCCGCTGGCCCCGCCGTCGAGGATATGGCGCCGATGCCGGTTTCACTCGCGGCCGAGAAACGACTCTCGCACCTGGACACATTCGCAAAGACGGCAGAGCTTCGCTTAACCTTGCCAACTGTCGAGCAGTCTCACGATGATTCATTCGCGCTAACCGCGCTAGGAGAAATTCTGGCCAACGGAAAAACCGCACCACTCTTTACGACGGTGGTTATGGACGAGAAGCTCAGCTCATCGGTCTCGGCGTATCAAGACTCGGGAGAACTCGCAGGAACATTTACCATCCGAGTTCGGGCCAATCCCGGAGTTGACCTCGATGCGGTCTACGCCTCGATTGCGGCTGCGATGAAGAGATTTGAGACCGAAGGCATTCGCGATGCAGACCTGCAGCGTTACAAGGCAGGGCACGAAACAGCCTTCTACAGCGACATTGCGAGCGTTTTGGACCGGGCGCTCAAACTTGGCATCGACCAGGAATTTGCTGGAGACCCGATGTACATGCACAAAGAGCGGGCGCGGGTGGATGCACTAACTCCTGCCGACCTCATGCGCGTCTACGAGAAGTACATCAAGGGCAAGCCGGCAATCATCACAAGTTTTGTCCCCAAAGCCCACCCAGCTTTGGCTCTGCAGGGTTCGAGCCCTGCCCCGGTCAAAGAAGAGGAGATCATTGCTGGCGCCGAGAAAGACTTTGTCGAGACGGACGCCGACGATTTTGAACGCACGCCAAGCAAGCACGATAGGTCGCAGCCTGCGCTTGGCCCGTTGCCGGTTGCGAACATTCCCGAGAGCTGGGAGGCCAAGACCGCTGGCGGCATCGCAATCCTTGGCATGGAGCATCGCGAGTTGCCGGTCGTCGAGTTTTCCCTTCGAATCGACGGTGGCCAGCGTTTTGATTCGGCGAAAACCCTTGGCGCGGCGGTGCTTACTGCGGATCTTATGAACGAGGGCACGCGCAGCAAAACACCGGCACAGCTTCAAGATGCGATCGACCTTCTTGGCTCTACGCTGCGCATCGAAGGTGGCCCGACGAGCATCCGCGTATATGGTAAAACTCTTAAGAAGAATTTCGAGCCGACCATCGAACTCCTTCGGGAGATGCTTCTCGAGCCAAGGTGGGATACGGCAGAGTTTGCGCGGCTAAAGTCGCAACGACTTGCCCGAATTGAGGAGCTTGGCGGCAATGCCCGCGCAGTCGCACGCAATGCCTTCTTTCGCAGGCTCTATGGCGAGACTCACGTTGCTGGGCAGCCTCTGGGAGGCACGGCGTCCACGGTAGCGGCCCTAACTCTTGCCGACCTGCAACGCTGGTATGCGAAGTACATGACGCCTGGCCACGCGACCTTTCACGTGGTCGGCGACATTGCGGCTGCCGAAGTTAGCTCTGCCCTAGCCTCCCTCGACGCCGGTTGGAAGGGCGAAGATGCCACTGCTGCCCCGTTTCCGGCACTGGCCAAGACTTCGGCTCGGCTCTTCTTTATCGACATGCCAGGCGCCAAGCAATCGGTGCTCTACATGGGGCGGGCAACCATCCCGGGCGACGATCCGCGCTTCTACCGGCTCACTGTGGCCAACAATCGACTCGGCGCGGGCTCCAGCGCTCGCCTCACCCAAACCCTGCGAATCGCCAAGGGCTACACCTACGGTGCCTACTCGTCGGTACAGCGTGCGCACTACCCCGGCGCCTTTGTTGCGACCTCGCAGGTGCGAAGCAATGTCACCCTGCCTTCCCTAGAGATCTTTAAGGAGCTAATCGGCAACTACGCACAGACCTTTGGCGAAGCCGATCTGGCGACGACGAAGAACCTCATTGGCAAGGGCAATACTCGCAGATTCGAGACCCTAGGTGGTTTGTTGGCGGTTCTTGAGACGATGAGTCGTTTCGCCCTGCCAAAGAACTTCATTGCCAAAGAGAGTGCCGAGCTTGCGAAACTTACTCTGAAAGACGTGCACTCAGACGTTGGCGAACTTCTCCCAATTGATGACATGATCGTGGTGGTCGTGGGAGATGGGGAAACACAGCTTGCGGGTCTAGAAAAACTCGGACTCGGTGCGCCCGTGCTGCTCGATCGCAAAGGCCAGCGTATTCCGTAGCAAGCATGCTCAGTTTTCTCGCCACTCTCGCCATAAGTCTCGCTGCTACTGGACCAAGTCCAGAGGCGGCGAAGCAGGCTACCGAGCGCGTTTACAAAGGCTCGCACTACCAAAACGAGTTGCCCTTTGGCGTGAACTCGGATGGAACTCGAAGACGGCAATACCGCGAGGACCCGAATGCGCGGTGGCAAAAGCGCCGTGCTCCCCGTGAGCGAAACGAGCGCGGCAACTCCGCACTTGGCTCGATAAGCAACATGCTTCTGTGGCTTCTCACCTTTGTAGCGGCAGCGGTCTTTGCGCTTTGGTTCGTACGAGAATTTCTGGGGTATTTGCCAGATGCAGAAGCGGAACTTGAGGCATCGGTGCTCGAGGGCGGGCCTTCGAATACTGTGGTCTCGGCGCCGCTTCAGGATGCCAGATTGCTCGCCCAGCAAGCCCAATACGGAGAAGCAATTCACGCGCTGCTCTTGCGTACCTTAATGGAACTTAGCCGCACCTATGCCGAGCCTCTTGCGCCGTCACTAACAAGCCGCGAAATTCTTGAGGCCTTGCAACTCTCACCAGCGGCTCACGATGCACTCACCGGCCTAATTGGCGCTGTCGAGTTGTGCCACTTTCGCGGAAGTGCCCCCGGTGCCGAAGACTATGCCAAGTGTCTGCAGCACTTTGAAGTCTTCGCACGAGCCTACGTTAAGCAGGAGGTCGCAGCATGACTGAGCCTGGGCGCGAGGAAGAGGAAGACGAGCGCGAACTCGGTACAGAAACCGTTGGGGCGTTCTCCAAGCGCACTCTCTACCTTCTGGTCTCCGTTGGCGTGCTCTCAATTCTCTTTGGCTTTGGCTTGGCGATCTTTGGCGATGGTGTGGGTCGGGCACCAACCGCCGATAACAATACCTACTCGCGCTCGGCACTAGGCCACCACGCGCTTCTCAAGTACCTGCGCTCGCTAGACGTCCCTCTGCTCACGAGCCAGCACGACTCGGGCGCCAAGGCCTCCAACGCGCTGGCGCTCTTACTCGAACCCAATGTTCACGACGACAATCGCCAAGACGCGCATGACATGATTCACAGCGCCGGAGCGGTTTTGCTTGTGCTGCCAAAGTGGCAGGGCGAGCCCGACGAAGACGACCCAACAAAACTTGCCTCCGTAGAACTCTTAGACACCGATGACGTTCTCGATGCCCTTGTGCTACTCGACGAGCAAGCCGTGCTCAATCGCCCGCGCAGGCTTGGCAAATTGCACGAGCAACAGTTTGTCACCGCAGTGCCAAGCCTGGTCGCTCCCCAACTCTTGCGCTCATCGCTCATCGAACCACTCGTCGCCACCGACGAAGGCATTCTCTTTGGCAAGTTCGTCGATGAAGAAATCTACGTGCTGAGCGACCCAGATATCCTCAACAACCACGGCCTGGACAATGGCCAAAATGCGCTGCTGGTGGCCCAAATCATCGACTACGCCCGAAGTGGCCGGTCGGTGGTCGTCGATGAAACCCTGCACGGCTACCTTCGAAAGCCCAGCATGTGGAGAGCGCTCTTTGAGATGCCCTTTGTCCTTGTCACGATCCAGGTATTCCTCTGCGTCATCCTCTTGGTGTGGAGCGGTACGGCCCGCTTTGGCAACCCACTTCGCAAGCGTCCGATCATGGCGCAGGGCACCGACTTTCTCATCGGCAATACGGCCCGCCTCATGCGCCTTGGCGGGCATTCGGGGCTTGCGCTCTCGCGCTACCGAAGCGTGACCGTAAAAGCGGTTGCAAGGCATTTGCACGCTCCCAAAGGCATGCCACTTGCCCAGCTCTACGGTTGGCTCGAGAACATCGAGGCCAATCGCAAGATCGAGCGACCGCTGGCCTCGATCGCAAAAGAAATCGACGAACTCATCGCTCAGAAATCTCCCGATGGCGCCGCCCTCTTGGCGTCGGCTCGAAACCTCTACCACTGGAAAGAAGAAATCCTCCATGGACCTGCAAACCATTAGCACCCTGCGCGCCTCCCTTCACGAGCAAGTCGGCCGCATCGTCGTCGGACAGACGGAGGCTTTGGACCTAATGCTCGTGAGCTTGCTATCGCAAGGGCACGTTCTTCTCGAAGGTCCTCCGGGAACCGCAAAGACGTTGCTTGTGCGCGCTTTCGCCGCATCGCTCTCCCTCGACTTTGGCCGTGTTCAGTTCACGCCAGATCTCATGCCTGGCGATGTTCTTGGCACCAACCTCTTTAACTTTCAGAAGAACGAATTCCAGCTAACCAAGGGCCCAATCTTTACCCAGCTGCTTTTGGCCGATGAGATCAATCGCACGCCGCCAAAGACCCAAGCCTGCCTCCTGCAAGCGATGCAAGAGCGGATGGTGAGCATCGATGGCACCGACCATGACCTCGGCAAGGGCTTTATGGTCATTGCGACCCAAAACCCCATCGAGCAAGAGGGAACCTACCCGCTCCCCGAGGCACAACTCGATCGCTTTCTCTTTAAAGTGATTGTCGACTACCCATCGCGAGCCGACGAACTGAGCATCGTCATGCGCCACGGGCACTCGAGTTCAAGCCCGACCATTGAGGACTACGGCCTTCAGCCCATCGCCGATTTAGGGCTCATCATGGGTGCGCGCCAGGCCGTTGGCCAGGTGCGGCTCAGCGAAGACATTGTTGCCTATATCGTAGATGTGGTGCGTGCCACCCGCGAATCGCCTGCCCTCTACTCGGGGGCATCGCCACGAGCTGCAACCATGCTGGCAACCGCCGCACGAGCGCATGCCACGCTGCAGGGGCGCGACTTTGTCTTGCCCGATGATGTGAAAGCGCTCGCCGCCCCAGCTCTTGGTCACAGAGTTCTTCTGGCGCCGGCATCGGAGCTTGAGGGCCTAACCGCTCGTGGGCTTATCCAACAAATCATCGCCCAGGTCCCAGCCCCGAGATAATCGTTGCGACCAACCCTTCGCGCAGTCTTGCTATTTCTCGCCGGTGGCCCGGTTGCTCTGCTGTGCGCGCTTATCAAGCCCGAGCTGTGGACCATGTGGCTTGGGCTCTTGGGCGGCAGCGTTATCTTGGTGGCCTTTGACTGGCTGCTAAGTATTCCTCGTAGGCGCATTAAACTCGACTTCGACTTGCCCGATAGCCTCTTTATCGGCGCCTCCTACGAGATGCCTCTGCGCATCATCACCAAGGGTTGGAAGCGGCCGATTCAACTTGATTTGATTGTCGACTTGGGTGAGCAGCTACTGCCCATTCCTATGCTTACGCACACACTTGAGCCCGGTGATGCTGCCCCTCTACCTATTGTTCTTAAGCCGACGAGGCGGGGAAACGCCGAGGTTGAGAGCATTAGCCTTCGCTGGGTTGGCCCGCTTGGTCTCACGAGCCGACAGCTGCGCAAGGACATCAACGAGCAGATTGCGGTGGTTCCCAACATCGCCGCGGTTCGCACAGCCGCAATTCGATTCTTTAGCCGCGATTCTCAGTTCGGCACCAAGATCGACAAGAAGCGCGGCGAAGGCTCTGAGTTTGATGCCCTGCGAGAATACGTGGTTGGCATGGATCACCGAGCCATCGACTGGAAACACTCCGCCCGGCATCGGCGCTTGGTGGCCAAAGAGTTTCGCTCCGAGCGCAACCACCCGGTTGTCTTGGCCCTAGACACCGGCCACCTGATGAGCCAACCCATTGCCGATGTGCCAAAGCTGGATCACGCGATTAACAGCGCGCTGATGCTTGGCTACATTGCGCTTCGAACTGGCGATCGAGTGAGTATGTTTGCCTTTGACGAACGAGTTCGATCGTTTACAAAGCCCCAAGGCGGTGTGCGTACATTTGATCGCATTCTCCGGCAATCGTCAGACCTTGAATACCGCAGCTCGGAGACAAACTTCACCCTTGGTCTCGCCGAGCTTGCGACGCGACTTAACAGAAGAAGTCTTATCGTCCTATTCACCGATTTCGTGGACACAATCACCGCAGAGCTGATGCTGGAGAACGTGCAGAGGCTTGTTCGCAAGCACCTGGTTGTCTTTGTCGCATCGCAAGATCCAACCCTAAGCGAGATGGCACTCGCCGAACCAAAGACGATGACGGATATGCACAGCGCAGTTATCGCTGCCAACCTTGTGCGCGAGCGAGAACTCGTCATGCAGCGCCTTAAGCGCCTGGGCGTTCACTGCCTTGATGTTCACCCTGGGCACGTGTCGGCGTCGCTTGTGAACAACTACCTCGACATCAAACGCAGGGAGCTACTATGAGCCAGGCTACGTCACCGCTGCGAAGTTATGCCTTTCGAAGCGAGCGCGAGCCGCATTGGCTGGAGCTTGAAGAGCTTGTTGAGCGCGTTGGTAAGAAAGGTGTGGGCGTGCTTAGCGCGTCCGAACTTGCCCGCTTGCCGGTGCTCTACCGCTCGGCACTCTCGTCGCTTTCCGTTGCGCGCAGTATTTCTCTCGACAAGAATCTCGTCGAATACCTAGAGAGCCTATGCGCCCGCTCGTACCTGTGCGTATACGGCAACAAGCGTCACTTGCGCGAAGCCCTGTGGGGCTACTTCTTTGTCTCCCTTCCGCGGGCTGTTCGCGCGCTCAAGTGGCCGCTCTTGATTTCTGCAGCCTGTATGGCGCTCGGCGTCATTACGGCCTATCTACTGGTTTCGCAGGACACCGACTTTTTCTACACCTTCGTACCAAACGACTACGCAGGTGGGCGCACGCCGGCTGCCTCAACCGAGTTTCTTCGTTCGGCGCTCTACGACAACGATCACGAGGCATCTCACTTGAGCGAGTTTGCCGGCTTCTTGTTTAGCCACAACGCTCGCATCGGCATGATGGCCTTTGCCCTCGGCTTTGCCTTTGGCATTCCCGTGCTCTATTTAATGTTTACCAACGGCCTAACCCTCGGTGCGTTTTTGGCGCTCTACGGTGACCGGGATTTGGGGCTTGAGCTTTGGGCCTGGCTCTTGCCTCACGGCGTCACAGAACTTTTCGCAGTCATCCTCTGCGGCGCCGGTGGCCTTGCACTGGCCAATGCGCTCATCTTCCCTGGCAGGCATCGGCGCTTACAAAACTTGGCCATCGGTGGACGCGTCGCGGGCACGGCGGTTTTGGGCGCGGTTATCATGCTCTTTATCGCCGGTCTCATCGAAGGCGTCTTTCGGCAAACCGTAACCAGCGTGCCTTGGCGCTGGACTGTAGTGGGCGTAACGGCGACATTTTGGCTCTACTACTTCCTCTGGGTTGGACGCGGAGGCCAGCATGAGTAGCCCGCTATCGCTTGGTCGCGAGAAAAACTCCAAGTTAAGGCGCCCGCTGCTAACGCCCGAGGGCGTCAAGCTCAATCTCGAACTCGCCCATCGCGGCGACCGGGCGGGCGCGTTCGCTGTCGATAGCGCCATCATCGGCCTCTCCATCTTCTTAATGAGTTTGCTTGGCACGCTTATCTGGAGCGATCCGGATGCGGGTTACGCGCGAACCGTGATGCAGCTTTTCTTCTTCTTGCTGCTCAACTTCTACTTCATGCTCTTTGAACTCAAGTGGTCGGGGGTAACTCCTGGCAAGCGAATCTTTGGCATGCGGGTTATCGATCGCAGCGGTGGTCAACTTACGGCCGACGCTATTGTTGTGCGCAACTTCATGCGCCAGGTCGAAGTCTTCATTCCGCTAAGCATCCTGCTCGCGCCCGAGATGCTTTGGCCCGGCGCCACCGGCTGGGCAAAGGCTGTGGCAGTGCTTTGGGTGCTTGGCTGCATGTTGCTGCCGCTCTTTAACAAAGATCACCTTCGCATCGGCGACTTGGTTGCCGGCACAACGGTCGTGCTCAGCCCTAAGACAGTGCTCATGCCCGACCTCGAGGCGACTCGCGTGGTTCGCGGCACCTACAACGTTGGCGGCATGACGGCGGCCCAGCAAGAAGCCAGCCCGGCAACGAATAAACAAGGCTACACCTTCTCACCAGAGAACCTCGCGCACTACGGAGTCTACGAGCTTCAGGTGCTAGAAGAATTCTTACGCAAGGACGAAGAGATTGGCCGCTACGAAGCGGTGGAGACCATTAGTGGCAAGATCCAGCGCAAGATTGGCTGGAAGCCACCTGCTGGGCACAGAGTCAATCACAACCGATTCTTGCAAGACTTTTATAGTGCCCAGCGAGCGCTGCTTGAGGAGAAAATGCTCTTCGGCAAAAAGCGCGAAGACAAGTTCTCTCCCAAGCAGTAGTGCCGCTGCCTATTCGAAGACGGCAGCGAGTTCGTCGATGTTCACGCCGTCTTTGATAGCGCGAAGGTCGTGGTAGACGACAGCCGAGATAATGGCGCCCAAAATCGCTACAACGATTTCGATGCCCGTTGCTGCGTAGAGCAAGGTGCCAATGCTCGAAGGATCCTCGAAGAATGCCTCGGTGACCTGCTTGCTGATTAGGTAGTTGATGAGGCCAGCGGCGCCCATGATGATGAAGACCAGGCCAAAGATGCGCATGCGGTAGCCGCTTGTGAGCTCGCTGCTGCGCGAGAGGCTCGCCATGATTCCTGGGCGCTCGACAACTGCCACCGGAATTGCCACGTAGAGAATTGTCATCACAATGATGCCGGGAACAATGAGCAGCACAAAGCCAACAACAATGGCTAAGCCAGCAACAATGGCCGTAAGTAGAACGGGCAGTGCTCGAACCAAACCAACTTGGATGCACTTGCCTACGCCGGCGTGCATGCCACGAAGTTCCATGACGGTTCCGTAGATGAGCGTTGCGGCGAGCAATTGGCCACTTAGCAGGCCGATCAGTCGAGGAAGAAAGCTTGTCTCGCCGTCCCAGTTACCGGACTCAATCTGCGCAAGCAGATCGAAGACGATGTAGATGGAAGGCAGGTGCAGAAGCACTCCCAATACCAAGAAGGAAGCGATGTTCTTTCCAAAAATGGAAAAACTCCGCCCCAGAATACTACCAATACTAAAATCCATCATGGCCGCTCTCCTCGTCGCAAATCTAAACTCTCCCCCATGGAGACTGCTGCATTTACGCACAGCTCGGAGCGTATTGGCACCCTGGAAGCGCAGAATGGCCAAGCAGGCTTGGAGATTATGGGTCGCCCACGTTGCCCTCTACGTTCAATTTTCCACACGATCGCGGTCGTGGCGCGCCCCCCTAGGTCCTGGGCCGAGTTTCCGACGCAAATTTGAGACAGCTCTGCCGGGCTCGTGGTGCCCCCACCGAGACGCGATTCGGAATAACGCGTAACGCACGCAACCGCAGCGTGTGCATTTCGATACTTCTCTCGCCAACCGTCAGGAGCAAAAATGCACTCATCAAACCTATCGATCCCCATCACAATTTTCTTTGCCTGTGCCACCCTCGCAGCATGCGGGTCACCCAGCGATGATGCTGAAGGCATCGCCATCGGTCTGCATGCGGTAGTGGTTGGCCCAGATGGCGAACTCACCAGCAACGAACTCGAAGTCTCGCTGGGCAGAACAATTCTCAGTGACTCCAACCGCGAAGACACCCCCGAGCCCACAGCCACAGCGCGCATTGTGCTCGGTGGGCTCGTTTGGAAACGAGCGCTCGCTCACGCGCATCGCGTACATGACACCAAAGGGAATTTACAACGCCATGATTGAAGGCACGGCGCTTGTTGCATCAACCGACTAGTGTCGTCGGGCATTTCGATTGACGCATTCAAACGAGTGTGCGCCAATAAGAAATCTACCGGGACGTGGGTTGGCGAGTGCTTACGATTGAGGCATACCCTGCTCGCTGCCGAAGAAGCTTGGCAATTCCGCTCGTCTCGGCCTCCCGCACATTCGCAAGACGCACTTTCAATTCAGAACAAAGCTCTTCGTCCAGCGGTAGACCGGCGAACTTGGGGCGCTGGCGCCCTACCCTCGCCTCAAAAAGTGCCCCCGATTTTTTATGGTCTCCACCTATTCGCTCCATGAGTTGCTATCGCAATCTTTCCAGCATCCCAGGTAGATCAACCACCCGGGCTCTCTGCCCTGGTTTGGCGCTATGGACTTGGCCACCGCCACGCTGGCTGTTCAAGCGAGCTTACCCCCTTCACTGAGGTCTGCCCCAATTCCTTCTCGAGCGCGACTAGGTTGCAGCTTTGCTGTCGTGCAAGCTCCGAAATCAGTAGCTGTGAGTGCGAAATCACCCAAATTTGAGAGTTGGTGCTCGCTATCCCAATTAAACGAGCTAGGGCGGGGAGCAAGTCTGCATGCAAACTTGTCTCAGGCTCGTTCAGTACCATCAGCGACGGAGGCCGAGGAGTTAGGAGAGCAGCTACCCAAAGAAGATACAAGAGAGTCCCTTCAGAGAGTTCTTGCGCAAGCAGAGGTCGCAAGAGACCATACTGCTTGAGCCCAATTGAAAATTGCCTGTCATCACTAATGAAGATAGCAAGAGATGCCCCGGGAAAAGCATCTCGGATTACCGTCGCCAACGCTTCTCGGTGACCTATCTCTATTATCGTTTGAAGAGCCGCAGCCAGGTCACGTCCATCATGATGCAGTACTGTAGTTCGCGTACCAACTTGGGAACGGCGCGCTGGGGCGTCTCGGTCTGTGCGAAAATGATCATAGAAGCGCCATCCACGAATGGCCGAGCTAAGCTCAGCAACCCCCAATGCCGCCGCAGAAATAGCATGGCTACTTAGAATACTCTCATTTTGCGTCTGCTTGCTCCCTAACACCTCCCACTTCGTGCCGGTGCGAACCTTGACGCTACCACTATGTCTCTCAAGGATAGCACCCGCAGGATTGTATGTGCCCCCGGCCCAAACACTCTCACGTTTTATCTCAGGATCTAAGAAGAACTCGGTACCAGGAACGGGCGTGGGCAGCCCTAGCGAGATCGAGTATCCAAGCTTTGCCGCAACGAACCCGAGCTGGAGCCTCTTAGGCTTGTTCGATGGCGTTCCTTTGATCGGAACGGCACCCGACTGCATCTGTCGGGACAACTCATTGGGCCCAGCCCAAAACGTTGACTCAAGCCCCCCTTCCCTTGCAACTGCGCCTACGATTCCCTCGGTAGCTGTCGAAGACAACAAGCGAAGTGCACGATAAAGATTTGACTTACCACTCCCATTGGCGCCCGTTATCACATTGAGTCTCCCTAGCGGAATCGCGAGACTCAGCAGGCTGCGATAGTTGGCAATAGAAAGAACATCAAGCATTATTCAAAGAAGACGGGAGCTGATGGAAGAGGGACTCTACACTACATGCGCCAGGCTACCAAGCTGGGCACGGAAGGTCGCTCGCTGCCTCGAATTGGTGCATGCATGAAGGGTCTGTGCGGCAGCTTCTCCAGCGAGAGTGGGCTCATTTAGCGCGCCGAAGCATAGTGCCCTGAGACAATAATTTCTGGCAGGTGCGCCTGGTTCCGCCTGCGTAAGCTGTAATGCATTGCTGAATTCCTCGAAGCGAAAATGCAGGCACGCGAGCATATGCGTGACAGCCTCGGTCACAGGATCTCTCCTACCAAAGGAATCAACAGCTGCTCGGACAGACTGCTCGTAGAACGAAACGGCTCGCACTCGATCGTCTTCTTGCTCGAATATACAACCCTTGCAGTGCAAGTACATCCACCTATTCGGTAGCTCATACCTGTTGCCCAACGTAATCGCTTTGTCAATCGCACGATGAGCAGCGTCGAACGAAGACTCTTTGATGAAAGCCCCGGCCTCAGAATGCCATTCTTCGGCAGTAGCGATAAACTGCATTCTCTGTACACTCATTCAATATCCCATCGGCATGTTGGAACAACCAGACGGAGCCAGACAGTCATACAATTCGCATAATTGTACCCTTGGCCTGTTCTATTTCCTGTCATTTCATCCAGGTCCCATTGGCAACCTTCATGGCATAAGAATCTTTCTCGCTCGCACTCTTCTGTTGGCAGCGTGATGATTGGAAACCACGTCCTCGCTCCCGGTATGATCCATGGCAAAAGCTGTCCCAGTCCTTTGCCTTTCGCCATGTACTGAATAAGACCAGAGTCTAGCAAGTCGTCAATACCCACTGCGTCGTCGCAAGCCTGATATATGTCGATGTCTCGTACTTAGCGTCGCTGATGGGCATTAGCATCTCAAGCTCCTTCGCCCTCTACACGGTTGGTAGTTGGTATCTCGACCTTCTATACCGACACGCGCGGGCTGCAACGCGCCTATCAATACGATACAGGCATCAGTCGCTCGATCTCGCTATTTCCCTTTTTCTCCTTTGGGTTTTCTATGGAGCACGACTCGGGGTTTCTCGTACCACCTACCCGAATTGATGGTGGCACTTGCAATGCCCAGGCGCTTGGCGACGACGAGTCGGTCTTTGCAAACAAGTCGGGAAACCCATTTGAGGTGGTCGCAGCTGGGCTTGCGGAACTTCAAAAGATGCCGGAGTCGCACCGCGGTTGTTTACCTTGACGAGCGCCAACTCGATTCGCCGGAATACTCGGTACTGAGTTCGACGAGGCTCCTCATCTCAGAAGAGTTCGAACGGCTTAGCGATGGCTCTCACACCATCGAAATCGAGAACCCAGACGGCCGCACCACGCAACTGGAGTTTGTGGTCGAGCGCACGGACTAGGTTCTAAAACCGCATCCACTTGTTGCGAGTCTAGGTCGCTTGATTCTTGAGTAGCTCGAGAATTAGGCGACTCACTCGGCGCTGCGACGACTCATCCAAGCTTGGAAAGGCGACCCGCACGCCATGCTCCTCGCCCTCCGCATCGTGCACGACGCACTTCACTTTAAGGCGAAAGTCGTTCTCCGCCTTAATCTCAACAACGCCTTGCGAGCCGGCCTTGAAGGTGGACTTGCCTGGGATGAAAAGCCCGCCAGCGCGAATCTCGGAGACATCCGACTCGAGCTTCCGATTCATCACCGATAGTGCAATGGCGTGGTCAATCAGCAATTTCGAGGCATCGACAGTCTCGGTATTTGTGATCTTTTCCATGATGCGCCGCTCTAAACCTGCCTTCACGACCGCGTCATTCATCCCAAACCCCTTGTTGGTTCGGGTTGCGCGAACGTGGGCAAGGCGATCGGCTAGATCTGTCAAATCCAGGTCGTCTAGGTCTGTGTTCGGAGCCATGCAATGATTGTAATCGCAGTAATCAGCATTACAACGATTACATGCAGTCGACTCATAACCTGCTGATTCTACTAAATCACATCGAGTAGGGACATCGAGGTCTTCGTAGGTTTCCTGCCCACAAAACGTGACGTCGCCCGCTTGCCTACAAAGCACCGTAGACGGCTCCGCAAACACGCGTTGGCCTCACTCGACCCGCGACGAAAGTAAGAAAAACACCTACTCCACCGCAATGGATTGGCAGTTGCTATAGTCGAATGGTGGCACTCGAAGCGTATAGGCGCGAATCACTTCGCATAAACAAACGGTACCTCGACGAGGTTGTCGAGGCTCTCGGCTTCTGTCCCTGGGCCGACACCGTACGTGATGGCGCCGGTCTCTCTCGAAGGGTGCTCTTTGGCTCCTCGATCGACGCAGCCCTCTGCGACGAGACAGCCGCGCTCATCGAAGACATCAGTAGCACCGACGAAGTTAGCATCGGGCTCCTAATTTTCCCTAGTCTTACGATCGGCAACGCCGACTTTCGTCGCTTCGTATCAACCATGGAACAACGCCACGCCGAGAAACACGCGCGCGACGCCATCCCCATGGCGATGGCGAGTTTTCATCCCGCGGCCGAAGCCGATACAACCTCCCCTGCCCGGCTTGTCCCCTTTGTTCGACGCTCGCCAGATCCCACGATCCAGCTGGTTCGACGCGACGCCATGGACTCGGTTCGAAAGACGCAAAATGAAGGTTCGGTCTTTGCCGACAACCTTGAGGCGTTCTTGCCCCTTTTGGGCAAGCCACCAAAGCCATCGGTCTCTGACGGCATTGCCAAGGCAAACCTTCGCACCGTGAACCGTGTGGGCGTGCAAGAAATTGAGAGAATCCTTGCCGATATCACCACAGACCGCGACCGTGCCTATGCTGCGGCCTGCAAGCCACGCTAGAATTCTCGTATGCTTCGAAGCTCGCTGGTACCACTGACCGTTTTGACGCTCTCGGCCGTGCTGCTCGCCTCCTGCGCGACGCTCTTCAACGATGACTCTCGCTCTGTCATGGTTACGAGCAGTCCTTCTGGGGCCGAGATCACGATCAATGGCAATGCCCATGGCGTGACTCCAATGAAAATCTCTGTAAACGATCACGAGCGGCTCTCGGTAACGATTCGAAAAGCGGGCTTTCATCCGGCAGGTTGCTACATCAATACCTCGGTGGAGGCGATCTGGGTGATTCTTGATGTGGCACTCTTCTTCGCCGTCGTTCCGCTCGTTGTCGACCTTGTGACTGGTGATTGGTCGAGCCTCAAAAGTGAGTTTTGCTCGGTGAATCTCTTGCCGATGAGTGAATCCTAGAAATCTTTCGCCCATGGTGTAAGCCGCCCGCAATGCCAGCGTTTTAGGGGCATGCGGAACAAATCACGATATCTCCTAATCCTCTCCACACTCCTCGCGTCCGCATCATGCGGCGGTTCCACCCAGTCCAGTAAGGTCGCAAATACGACTTCGGGCTCAAATGATTCGGGTGAGATGTACGCCCCTATGAGCGATAGTGACGCTCCTATGGCAAGCGAATCGGCAAGAGCATCCGTAAGCACTGGCCGCAGGCAACTCGCCACAAATGCTCCGTCTAGGCCTGCTCCTGCGTCTACGAGGACGGCAATGCCAGCGCCTCAGGCGCCTAGCTCGGCGAGCGACGAGTACGCCACCATCGCAGAGAACACCTACAAAACCTCAGAGGAGCAAGCCTTTTCCACGTTCTCCATCGACGTAGATACCGCTTCGTATAGCAATACCCGCCGGTTTCTCAAGTCGGGACATCTCCCGCCCGCGGGAGCCGTACGAATCGAAGAGTTCGTTAACTATTTTGGTTACGAGTACGAAGGTCCAACCAAAGACGTGCCTTTTGCCGTGCACTCGGAAACCACCGTCGCGCCATGGAATTCCAAACACGAAATCTTACGCATTGGCCTACAAGGTCAGCGCATGGACAACTCAGAACTTCCCCAACGCAACCTCGTCTTCTTAATCGATGTATCCGGTTCGATGTCAAATGCCGACAAGCTCCCTCTGCTTCGCGAGGGATTCAAGATGCTGACAAAAACGCTTGGCGAAGAGGACTATGTGTCGATTGTTGTGTACGCAGGTGCCGCTGGTGCCGTTCTCCTTCCAACGTCGGGCGCCAATCAAGGGGCGATCATGGGTGCTTTGGACAAGTTACAAAGTGGTGGTAGCACCAATGGCGGCCAAGGCATTGAACTCGCATACAAGCTCGCCGAGCAGCATTTTGAGCCAAACGCCATCAATCGGGTGATCCTCGCAAGTGATGGCGACTTTAACGTCGGCATGACAAATAAAGATGCACTCATTGCGCTTATTGAAGAGAAGCGCAAGACCGGAATTTATCTTAGCGTACTTGGATTTGGCCGAGGCAATCTGAAGGACGCTACCATGGAGCAAATTGCCGACAAGGGAAACGGAAACTACTCGTACATCGACAGCGCCAGAGAAGCGCAAAAAGTTTTGGTCGACGAAGGTGGCTCCACCCTCATTACCATTGCCAAAGACGTGAAGATCCAAGTCGAGTTTAACAAGGCCGCAGTGAAGAGCTACCGTCTGATTGGGTACGAGAACCGCATGCTGGCCAAAGAAGATTTTGACAATGACAAGGTTGATGCTGGAGAGCTTGGACCTGGACACTCGGTAACGGCTCTCTACGAAGTTGAGCGCAAAGCTGGGCAGGCAGGCAAACCCTTGGCTGCAGTGAAGCTGCGCTACAAGCGCCCCAACTCGTCGAAGAGCGAGCGACTCACCCACGACATTTCCGAGACGAGCGGAGCCTTTGCAAAAGCATCGCAAGACATGCGCTTTGCAATCTCGGTTGCAGGATTTGGTTTGCTCCTTCGCAACTCGAAACATCGAGGAACGCTATCTTGGGATGCACTTGGAGCGATGGCAGAAGAAGCGGTGCGAGACCACAAGAGCGAGCATCGCCAAGAGTTTCTAGAGTTGATTGGCCTCGCTCGCAAGCTTGCCGGCCCAAAGGCCCAGCTCGCAAACTAATCCAGAGCGCCACTGCTCCTCGAATGCACCTGGCAGATGCATCGAGGAGTTCCAAAGCTGATGTTCAACGGCCAATGGATGCGACAAGCGGTGTGCGGCCGCGGCATACTTTGTACCGATGAACGGTCCTTGGATATTTGGCTACGGATCGTTGGTATGGAGACCAGCGTTCAAACATCAGCGCAAAGAGCCAGCGTACATCGATGGCTTCGAGCGACGCTTCTGGCAAGCATCGCCGCTGCACCGAGGTACGGAGTTGCACCCGGGCCGCGTGGTTACTCTGCTGCCAAACCCCAGCGCGCGATGCTGGGGCATGGCCTACCAAGTTGATGCAGACGAGGCGGATGAGATTCTAACGGCCCTCGATCATCGAGAGCGCACAGGCTACGAGCGCGTTCGCACAACGCTTCATGTTCGAGACGTTGGCCCAATCAAAGATGTGCTGCTCTACATCGCGTCAAGCGAAAACCAAAACTACATCGGTCCTGAGAGCCACGAAGCCACTGCTGCTGTCATTCGCGATGCCCATGGCGAGAGCGGTGCAAACCGGGAGTACCTGCAAAAATTGGCGCAGGGCTTGAGTGAAATGCAAGTCCAAGATCCACACATACTGGAACTGGTTGCGCTCCTCGCCCTCACACCTGAGGTAGTTCCCCCAACTCGGGGTTCCTAGCCCCAGTCAGACCCGCATCTGAGGCCAATAAGGGGGGCGTGAGGCGACCACGCTTGGAGCTGTTCTTGCTAACTTTAAGGGTTCGGAAAGGATCTGGACTTGGACTTACAAGAAGCACTCGGTAATCGCCCCTTAGCCATCATCGCCGGGAGCCGGTTTTCCGAAGCGTGTTCTACCGAGCAGGCTCTGCGAGCATTGTATATAGAGACGCAATCCGGAGCACCAGACGAGAACGAGTGCCACCCTTGGCTGCTTGGAAGCCATCTGAGAAGAACTCTTGACGCCGCGCTTCCAACAAAGCTCGAAGAAACACTGCGCACCAACACGAATGACGATGTGCAAACCCTGGCAACGCTTCCTATCGACTTGGTACTCACCACCTCAGTGGCTCAAGGGTGGGAGAGAGCCTTTGATGCTGCCGGTAAATTCGTTCACTCCATTGTTCCAGGGCAGTCTCCCGACTACGACTACGACGCTGTCGTCTACCATCTCTTTGGAAAAACCAGCCAGCCCGAGTCCATGCTGCTATGCGGTACCGACTTTGAGAGCATTCGCCACGAAACCGATCTGCAATCGCTCTTGCAGTCATGGTGGTCAAGTCGCGTTTTTGTCTTCCTAGGCTTTGAAGCTCACGACGAGGACTTTCGACGCATCCTACAAACGATGCTGCTTCCGCGAAGCAAGGGCACGCACTTCGCCTTCATGCCTGGTCTAAGCGAGACCGAGTCGACCGAGCTGCGAGAGCAGTTTGGTTTGCATCTGCTCAACTCCCAATTGTCAGCGGTTGCGCAAATTCGCGAAACTCTGGAAGGTGCCCAGCCTATTGCGCGTGAGGCCGCAGACCTTGATGCGATCATGGCGCGAGCAGCGCTGGATAAAAATGATCCTGCGGTTGCCTCGGGGTTCGAACTTCTCGAGCACCGGCTGCGGCAAGCCGGCGCGCACGAGCGCTTGGTCGATGTGCACCTCGCCAGGCTCTCTGTCGCCGAAAGCGCCAAAGAGCGACAACAAATTTTGCTCGAAACCGCATCGCTCCTCGAGCACAAGATGCAGGACCCAGACCGGGCGTTTCACGCCACCTTGGGCGCGTATCGCGAGTTTCCCGAACGCCAACTGTGGACCAGCCTCGCGCGCCAAGCCACAAATCACGATAGCCAAGATCTGTACGCTGCAGCCTTAATGGACTCTCGCCCGGCACTGCGAGCGGATGACCGAGAAGAAGCGCTCTTACAAGCGGTGCACGTCTTTCGGCAACTGGGAGATACGACCAAGGCCATTGAGTCGATTGAACTCGCTGTATCCGGAAGCGATCGACAATCCGAGATCGATGAGCTGCATCGGGACCTGCTGCGCGAGGCAGAGCGTTGGTACGAACTCACAAGGGCGCTTGAGCGGGCGGCAACCCAGGCCACGATGCTTGATGTTAAGCAGCGCTTTCTCATGCAGCGGGCGGAAGTCTTGCAAGACAGGCTTGGAGAACCTTGGGCCGCGATCGAGTGCTACCAGCACGTGCTCTCGATGGATCCAGAAAACGCAAAAGCTCTCGAGCAAATCGAGCGACTCTTTCTGCATTTGCACCAAGTCCCTGCACTATTGGATTTGTTGTACGACTACGGCCAACGGCACTCTGCAAGCGAGTTGCAAGCAAAGCTCTGGCGCTTGGGCGAGCAGTGTCGCAATCGCGGAGACCACACGGGTGCTGCGCTCTGCTTCGAAAAACTCCGAGACGAGGAGCCAGCGAATACCAAGGTGCTCGAGGCGCTAACCGAACTGTATGCAGAGCTTGGCGAAACCAGCAGCTTGGTCGATATTCTCAAAGCAAAAGTCGGTGCAGCGAAGGCGGGTCCCGAGCGCGCCGACCTCTCGCAAAAGCTCGCCATTGCCCACGAAGGCTTGGAGAACTTCGCGGAAGCCGCGGAGTGTTGGGAGTGGGTATGCCACGATGATCCAGAATCCACCGAGGCGGTAGCAGCGCTTGAGCGAATCTACCGACGCAGCCAAAACTGGCAAAGCCTCTTAGCGCTCTACTCCAGGCAGCGCGAGCGCTCAGCCGGGCAGGACAAGGCGCATTGGATCTTGCTAATGGCCGAGCTTCACCAACACCAATTGGCCGAGCTTGGTCCGGCGATTGATCTGCTTTCCGAGCTTCGTGAAGGCGAACCGAATAATTCTGAGTTGGGAGCGAGAATCCTCTTATTGCTTGAGCATGCGGGACGCTACGGCGAGGCCGCAAAACTCTCGGATACGCTCGCAGAGCTTGGCGAAGGTAACGCCCAAGCCACGCTACTGCAGCACGCAGCGCGCCTGTGGCAGCAGCACGGCGAATCGGGCAATGCGGTAAAGAGCCTCGAAGCCGCTGTCGTGATTTGCCCAGACCGCGCCGATTTGCACAAGGCACTCGCCGAGGCATTGCAATCGCAAGGCGAGCATCTTAGAGCTGCAGAGGCCTACGACAAAGCATCGCTGCTAACAACGGGCTTTGAGTCGACCAAGTACGCCCTTGCAGCTGCGCGCTGTTTCGAAAATCTAAACGCCACCGATCGCGGCATCGAGGTTCTTGAGCATCGATGGCTTAGCGGAAGCGACGAACGAATCGTCGCCGTCGAACTTCGGCGCCTCTACGAGTCGCGCGGTCGCCACGAAGATCTCATCACGCTTCTCGAAACACAGAACGAGCGAGTTCGCAAAGAGGAGCAGCTTGAAGAGCTGCAAGCGATGGCCGATGCCTACGCTGCCCTCGGCCAGTGGAAAGAGGAGATTGCGTGCATGCAACGTGCACTGGCAGCCTTTCCCGAACGCACCGACATCGCCAAGCAATTGGCCGAGGCCGCTCTTGCTCGCGAACAGTGGGGCGTCGCCGAGAGCGCTGCCAACTTGCTTCTTAAAGACAGTACAACAGCCCAAGACAAGGCAACGGCATACTGCCTCTTGGCGAGGCGCTCGTACGAGATGGGTGAGCAGAGCGATGCGCTCAGCTTCTTGGCCAAAGCGCGAGAGCGCTCTCCATTTGACCGGCGCGCCCTAACTCTCTTGGTCGAGTTTTCGAAAGGCCAACCCGAGGCGCAAATCGGCTACCTGCGGGCGCTCTTGCTCGATGCTCCGCCGTCCGAGCGTGCGGGCCTACTCACAAAGATTGGCGATTTGTGCCGCGACCACTTGGACGAGCGAGCCGAGGCGCGCGATGCCTATCACAGCGCGCTGCTCATCACCCCCGACGATCACCTATTGCTCCACCGCTGCCTCGCCTTTGCCGTCGAAGACAAGGAATGGGATATCAGTCTCGAGTACCTCGACCATCTCATCGAGACCGAAAGTGACCCATCGGTGCGGGCGCGCTACCGTTCGACCACGGCCCACCTGCACGAGGAAGAGCTTGGCGATCTTGAAACCGCAACTCGGATGCTTTGGGCCGCTGCCGACGAAGCTCCAAAGGATCTAAGTGTTCTTCGCAGGCTTGCCACCATTCTCCGAGCACAAAAAAGCTGGCAAGAGCTGCTCGACTGCACGTCACGGCTTCTGGCAGCACTGCGAGACACTCCAGGCCTTAGCGCGGACGAGCACGCCAGCGCTTGGATTGACCTTGCCAATCTGTGTTCAGAACATCTCGGAGATAGGGAAACGGCTCTTTGCGCTCTAGAGGTTGCGGTGGGGCTGCTGCCAAAGAACCTTGAAAACCGCGAGCGGCTTGCAAAGCTGTACCAGGAAGACGGTCGTTTTCACGACGCGATCGCGCAGCACCAATCGATTCTCGATCTCGAACCAAGCCTTTTGCCAAGCTACAACGCACTGTCTCGGCTTCTAGAGCAAACCGGGAATGCTTCGGCGGCCGCCGCGTGCCAACAGGCAGCCTCGACCATGTGCAGCGAAACCGCCAAGCACATTCCAATCCCAAAGCAACGCACTGCCGCTCTCGACAACGAGACGATGGCCGTGTTGCGCCACCCCGAAGAGCGCTTTGCGCTTGGGCATCTCTTAGCGCTGCTCACGCCCGCCATTGCCACCACAGCACCTCGTGCGCGGCGTCGGCCAACCTTCGGTGGTCGCAAGTTGCTGTCGGCAGGTCATCCAGCATCGATCCGTGCCCTGGCCCTTGCCGAGCAATTGGGCGTACACCCGCCTGCGGTCTACTTGGATGCCGAAGCGCAACTTGGAGTTCAGACCGCGACCGAACGTGCCGGTGGGCAACTTGTTCCTGTCATCATCTTCAACAAGGATGCGGCGGCGAGTGCCGACTCGCTGCAAACCAGCTTCCTTCTGGCCCGCGCTCTTGTGCTACTGCGGCGCGAATACCTGGCACGAGCGGTTCAGCCCAGCACCAAAGCGTTAGGCCATGCCTTGGATGCGGTCTTCGAATTGGCCCGAAGCGAACCCGGAGTGCCAGTATCGAAGACGGCTACCGCACTGGCCAAGGCTATCGATACAACAACCTTTGATCAGCTTAAGATCTTGGTGCGCAAACTTCGCCCCGACAAGCACGCCGGATTCGAAATCGTCACACGGTGGATCGAGACCAGTACCATGAGTGCCAATCGCGTCGCACTATGGCTGGTCGGTGATCTTTTGACGGCACTCGAGGGTAGTGCGGACGAAACGCAGAGCAAGCGAAAGGCCGAGGAAGCCCGCCAGGACCTCATTCGCTCATTCTGTAGCCCGCTCATTCGCGCCGATATGCAAAGCCGCCCAACAAGCCCTCTTACCAAGACCCCTCACGAAGGGGATGGTCGAAGCGCAGGTCCGCAAGGCAAATCACAGTCACTTCGAAAAGATTTCCGCAATATCGCGCGAACCGTTACCGAAGAGATTCGCCTCGATAGTCTCTAGCGCTCGCACCTCCTTAAATGCTCGAAACGCAAAACGAGCAAACTTATTTGGCAACAGTTTTATTGGAGTGCCAGACTCCGGCTGCGAGCAATGGGAAATCACACAACACGAAATTACGAGTCCATGTTGGAGCTACTCTCTGGCGAGGACAATCCAACTCCAATCGTTCGACTCAACAAGGTCACGCCGTACAAGCACACCAAAGTCTACGCAAAGCTCGAGTGGTACAATCCCTTTGGCTCGGTCAAAGATAGGGTCGCTGCCAACCTAATCGAAGACGCCGAAGAACGCGGGCTCTTAGGTGGCGAGACAAAGCACTTGGTAGAACCGACTTCCGGCGGCACCGGCATGGGCTTGGTCATGGTTGCCAACCTCAAAGGCTACACCTTAACGACGCCTCTCTCTTCGGAGATCCCGAAAACCAAGAAGACCGTGCTGCGCTTCTTTGGAACCGACGTCATCGAACTTTCCGACTTGCTCTGCCCAGCCCCTGGTGCCCCAGAGGGCGCCATGGTTCGCGCAACTGACATCGCAAAGCAGCCGGGCTTTCACCAGCTAAATCAGTACAAGAACCAGGCGAATCCCGACGCTCACTACAAGACAACTGGGCCCGAGATTTGGAAACAAACCGACGGCAAAGTTACGCACTACGTTTGCGGCTTGGGCACCTGCGGAACCATCACCGGAACTGGCCGCTACCTTAAAGAGAAGAACCCTGAGATCAAGGTTCTCGGTGTGGATCCGGCCGAGGGGCATGACATCCCTGGAGTGCGAAGCAAGCGGCAATTGATGCTCACCGACTTTTTCCATCCCGAGGACTACGACGGCACCCAGGACATCGACAACGCAGAGGCCTACGCCCTGTGTGCGCGTCTTAACCGCGAAGAGGGCATTATCGCCGGCCCGAGTTCAGCCATGGCCCTAGCTGGTGCCTTTAAGATGATTCCCGATGAAGAGGGGCTGGTCGTTGTTGTCATCTTTCCCGACAATATCTTCAAGTACACCGATTCGATCGTTAAGCACCTCCCCGAGCTCTTTCCAGCGCAGGAGTCTGTGGCTCCTCGAACGAGCGAGGGAGCGGCTGGCGATGCGGCTAGCTCAGAGGAACTCTTACTGCGCACTCTTCTCGACAACGCCCGCAGCTCCGACGATGTTATCGATATGGGCGGCGTCGAGGATCTCATGGACGAAGACGGCACAATCTTTATCGATGTGCGAACTGCCGAGGAATTCGCCGAGGGCCACATCGAAGATTCGATCAACATTCCCGAATCTGAACTCAACGCAGATCACCCGGCACTGCCAGGCAAAGACACCACGATCATCACCGTTTGCAATGTTGGCAAGCTCTCGCTGCGCTCGCTACTACTGCTTAAGGCCATGGGCTACAAGAACGTTAAGAACCTCATGGGTGGGCTCGGCAGCTGGGTTGCTGAGGGCAACCAGCTGGAAGAGTCGTGAGCCGTCCGGCTCTGTGCTAGGTTGCCTGCTATGCGTGCCTCTCGCATTCTGTATTCACTCGTTCCTCTTGCACTCGTTTGTACCGTTGCCGCTTGTGCAACGAGTGCTGACGATGGGAAGGAGGAGGGAGCAACCGCGTCGCCTGTAACAATCGCGCTGGCTGATGCGCGCGTTCCGGCGGAGCCGCCACCGACTGCAATTACCACCGCGCCAGACACGGGTACGCACCTCGATGGCGCTATTGGCTATCAGCCGCGAGGGCACCAGCCAAGGGCAGCAAATGGCAAGACTATCGAGCTTGTCTTGCGCTCATCACCACCGGGCGCAACGGCTTCGATTGATGGAAAAGAAATTGGTGTGACGCCGACGTTTTGGAGCGGTGCCGCCGATAGGCGTGCCCACGAATTCACGTTTGTAAAAGAAGGCTTCACCATGGCTCGCTACCGCTTTGTCGCCACACACAGCGGAGTGGTGCACGGCAACTTGGCAAAGCTACAGACGAGCGACGAAGCGAAGGCTGCTGCGGCCGCCGATCGGTAAATTTCCTAGGTACAGTCAGACGGAAGATTCGGCCGGTGCAACCTGCCAAGTCTCGAAATTCGACACGGCGAAGTTTCCCGGAAAGAGCCGCCTTCAACGTCGCGTTGATGGATCAATTTGGGACGATTCCGCGCAAAACAGTGATGGCGAACGACTGCTGTCCCCACGCCGGGACCTTCGAAACGCAACAAAGTTCTGCTCTATTGTGAATACAGGACTTGTTGTGTCGTCATTTCTAATATGCCCCCCCACAGCCTCATACTTATCGCACTCACCTTCGGCTGCGCCCCACGACACATCATCATTGAGCAGCCACCGGCTCAGCCCCCACAGACACAAACTCACTCCACAAACACGATCTCAGCACCCCAACAAGTTCAGTACCCACAAGCGCAAGTTCAGCACCCACAAGAACAAGTTCAGCACCCACAAGAACAAGTTCAGCACCCACAAGAACAAGTTCGGCACCCACAAACACAAGTTCAGGATGCTCAAGCGCAAAGCGCTGGATTGGAAGATTGTCTAGTCATCTCCTACCCAACTGGATGGAGCGAACTTGTCTGTTCAAACCATCAACTTAAGGTGGAAGTGGGGTTTGCCGCGCGTGGTGGCCCTAACCACCTATTCAATGAAACCACTGACACTCTTAAAGAACGTATCAGCGCTCGTGTTCTTGCGCCGAATGCAACCACTATTGAGATTGATGGCGTCAGTGTTGATCTGGTTGAGAACATTCGCTTTCAATCCAAGAGTGAACTTGGTGACATCTTACATCGAGGCATGTTTGCATACTGGGAGAAACCAGAAACTGGGCCAGTTGGAGTTTTATGCCACACCACATCTAAGAGTTTCTCGTCGGATACATGTAGAACTATGTTTCGTCGGATAATGTCAGCTGTCCCTGGTGTAACCAATCCCAATCCCCCAACAATCGCTGGTGTGAATCTCAAGTTGCCACCTGACTGCAAAGCGATTCGGTGGGACAAAATTCTTTGCTCAGCTGGTGCGACAGTGACGTTTGAACAGGGAACCGAGAGTCAAATGAATATGCGTTTGCGTCGAGAGCTTCAGCAGCAAGAAACTCGAGTACATAAATTACAGAGTGGTGGTCTTCCTGTCACTTTGCACAAACGTACGTGTCGAGTTGGTGACGCTCAGGTTCCCTGCACTGTCTTTCAGCAGCTACATGCGATAACGGGAAAAGCGTTTCGAAAGAACTATCGAATGGTGGTTCCAGGTCCAACTCATCACACATTTCTGGCCTGCGGTTACGCATTGGCTGGTGCTGCAACCAGCTTTCCATGTGATGATTTGATCAAAGAACTCTAGATAGGTGAGAATGCCAATGGCTGCCGGCTATCTACTGTTCTGCTCGTTTGCACTTATCCTCTAGGATTGGAGCATCGGAATGAAACATGCTTTGTTCGTCGATTGCAGGAGCCTAAAAAGTGGACTAGTAGGCGTGATCGAAGAACGCTCCAACATACGGAGCCGCCCGATGACAACTGCTCCAACACAAGTCTCGCTGGAACTCGTCGGTACCCGAGTCGATTTGTGTAAAGAGCCAGCCGCCGTCGATGGGAACTCCAGGATTATTCTCAGGATCCATGCGACGCATGACAGCCTTGTACGAGAGTTTGCCTTTGCCGTCATCGCCACTAAGCGTGTAGATCTCTTTCACGATGGCGGCACCAATCGGGTAGTCCCCTGCACCGGTATAGCTGCGCGCAAGTTCGTTGCGATACATGATTCGATAGGTATCGCCGTGACCGGGAACCGGGCCGAGAAGCGGCTCGACCTTATCCCAGCTCTCGTACCCTTCAATGGATACCGAGAGCAGTTCGGGCTGAATGTCCTCGCTGCACGCACTGGTCGCAAGAACCACGGTTAAGAAGGCGGTAGCAAGCGCAGTGCGATTCATCGTTGTTCTTTGGCGCTTGAGAGTTCTTCGGATTCGAAATTCCAAACCCGCTTCGCCTCGACTCTGGGCCCGAGAAACTCATCGAGGAACGTCTGATGGTCGGGGTGCACTCGATAGCTCTCGATTGCCTCCAGCGTTTCAAAGCCAAGAACCAGGCAAACGTCCCAGCCCTTGCCGGCGTGAGCATCTGCCGGACGCCCTGCGCGAGCGCGTAGAACGCCCGGAATTGCGGGTAAGACACGGCGGCTCTCGGCGATGACTTCGGCGATTCCGTCGTCATTGGCCCACTCATCCTTGAGCTTCACGAAGACAAAGCGATCAAACATGCACTGAACGTAACCAATGCGATGTGCGCGGGCCAGAAGAATGCGATGACAAACCATCAAGCTTGCGTCAACCGGCTAGCCTAGAGGGAAGCGGCGCCAGTTCACAGCAAGAAATGGCCCTTGCGCGAACTTTTTCTGCTCAAAGCGCATCGCTAAGACGGTCAAATACAAAACGAAGTCAGATCGATGAGAGAGACAAGCAATCGAGCAGTAACAAGTGGGTGAATTCGGCCCTCATCGTGGTACTGCTAGCGCCTCCTTCTGAGGATGTTGTGCACGAACTACTAGAATTTGTAAAACAGGAATGTCCCCGTGGCCTTTGGGCCCAAGGCGTCAAACTAGCGCGCACCGATAGTGTGGCCGGCGAATCGAGCTCGGACGAAGAGATTGTCCTCCGCGTCAAAGCTCCCGGATTGCCTGTCGCCCCAACCGTGGTTCTCTACCCACCCGACCGCGAATGGGACTGCGATTGCCCAAGCCAGATCGACACCTGCGCACATGTCGCCGCCGCGATTATCGCCCTCGCAAAAGTTCGCGAAATTGGCGACGACCTTCCAGTTTCGACGCATATGGGTGGCCCCATTTTCTACCGCTTCCACACAGAAAAGCGCGGTCTCTCCCTCGAGCGCGTCATCGTCGACGGCAAGCGAGAGACGGTCATTAAAGGGACCACCCTCTACTCTATGGTCACAAGCCATGGCGGCCCTGCGGTCAACGCCAACAATACCGACCTCGAGATTGACAGCATCCTCGGTGTAAGGCCTCCCAAAGTCCTTCCACTTCAGACGCTTCTCGAACTTTTCAAGGCCCTCTCATCGGTCGAGCGCGTAAGCCTCGATGGCAAGCCTGTCGAGACATCCGAAGAACTCTTACTACCCTCTGCGCTCATCCGCAATCAGGGCAAGGGAGTTCGCCTCTCGGTGATGGCCAACAATGACATGGACTCTCTGGTCGTCGACGGAGTTGCCCTTGTGCGCGGAACCCTTCGGGTCCTTGGCGAGACCGGCGTCACCGGCACCCGGCTTGAGAACCTGCCCATCACCATGGCCTACTCAGCCGAGCGTCTTGGCGAGCTCGTCACAGCCGTGCTGCCGACCCTGGAGAACCAAGTCATTCTCGACATTCGAACCGATCGGCTTCCCGGCGTAGAGACCGGCCTGGCGCCGCGCATCGACATCGCGATCGAGCAAGAAGGCCAAAGCCTCTCGGTACTGCCAACCTTGGTCTACGGCGACCCGCCGCAAGCCCGCATCGATGGCATCAACCTCGTTCACCTAAGCGACTTGGTGCCCGCTCGCGATCACCGCGCCGAGAAGGCCCTCAAAGAACGCCTCCGCGATCAGCTCAACCTTGTTCCCGGCCGCCGCGTCACCTACGAGGGCCCAGAAGCCACTGCGTTTACCGCCAAGATGCGACGCTTCCATGGCGAAGTGCAGTCGGGCAGCGACGAGCTGCTCTACCGACACGCTCTTGTGCCGCGTCTTGTTATCGACGGCGATAGCTACAAGCTCTTCTTTGAGACTTCCGAGAAGGACACCGGCAAAGAGCCAAGGCGCGTCGAAGCGTCTGCGGTGATTGGAGCCTGGCAAGGTGGCCTGCAACTTGTTCCCGTCGAAGGCGGCGGTTGGGCTCCGCTTCCGGGCGATTGGCTTGGCGAGCACGGCCACCGAGTCGCCGACCTACTAGCGGCTCGCGAGCTTAGCCGAGCCGATGAAGCGCTTCCGCTCTTTGCGGTTCCAACGCTTAGCCAACTTGCCGAGAGCATGGGGCAACCGCGTCCTGTCAGCTTCGATCGTCTCGAGCCACTGCTCGCCGACTTCGAATCGCTCGACGATGTTCCGCTTCCCGAAGGCGTTAACGCCGAGCTTCGCGAATACCAAAGCCGCGGTGTCAACTGGCTTTGCTTTTTGCGCAACGCAGGCCTTGGCGCTGTTCTCGCCGATGACATGGGTCTAGGTAAAACTCTGCAGACGATTTGTGCATTGCAAGGGCGCTGCTTGGTGGTTTGCCCCACAAGTGTGGTGCACAACTGGGCTGCAGAGATCGAGAAGTTCCGCCCTAGCCTATCGACGGCCATCTATCACGGTGCCAAGCGCAAGCTCAGCACGAAGGTCGATGTGCTTCTCACCACCTATGCGATCTTGCGCATCGATGCCGAGAAGCTCGCAAAAGAGAAGTGGACGGTTGTGGTGCTCGATGAAGCGCAAGCGATTAAAAATCCGTCTTCGCAAGTTGCCAAAGCGGCCTACCAGGTCAATGCCGAATTCCGCGTTGCTCTTAGTGGTACGCCTGTCGAGAACCGTCTCGAAGAGCTTTGGAGCCTGATGCACTTCACCAATCCTGGATTGCTTGGCGCCCGCAGTGATTTTGCAAACCGCTACGCAAAACCGATTAGCCGCGGTGAAGAGGGCGCAGCCGAGCGTCTTCGCAAAAAGATTCGCCCCTTCGTCTTGCGCCGCATCAAGCGCGACGTTGCTCCCGAGCTTCCTCCCCGAACCGACTCGGTATTGCATGTCGAGTTGGATGAGACAGAGCGCGGTGTCTACGATGCCGTTCGCGCATCGACACGCAAAGACATCGTCGAGCGCCTCACCGCTGGTGGCAGTGTGCTCGCAGCTCTCGAAGCACTGCTTCGCCTGCGCCAAGCTGCGTGCCACCCTGCCCTCATTCCAGGGCAAGAGGCAGATACCTCGGCAAAGGTTCGCACGCTCGTAAGCGCACTTGCGACCGCAAGCGCCGATGGCCACAAAGCCTTGGTCTTCTCGCAATGGACCTCGATGTTGGATCTCATCGAACCGCACTTAGAAAAACTCGGAATTGAATTTTTGCGGCTCGATGGCGCTACAACCAATCGCAAAGATGTTGTCAACGGCTTCCAAGACGATGATGGTCCTCCGGTCCTGCTCGCCTCACTGAAAGCTGGCGGTACCGGCCTTAACCTCACCGCAGCCGATCACGTCTTCCTCGTCGATCCTTGGTGGAACCCCGCCGCCGAAGATCAAGCTGCCGATCGCGCCCACCGCATTGGGCAAGAGCGCCCTGTCATGGTCTATCGATTGGTCGCTCGCGACACCGTCGAGGAACGCATCTTGGCTCTGCAGCAAAGTAAGCGAAGCCTTGCGGACGCTGCACTTGGCGAAGCCGATCAAGCCACATCGCTCACCCGCGATGATCTCCTGGCGCTCCTGGAATAGTGGTGCGTCCCAATATGGGACGTGTCAGATCGGGCCATCGGGCGTGTCACCATCGACACGCCATTCGCTAAGTCACTAGATTTACTGTATTTCAATTCGGATCCGGACTTGCTCTTTAGGAGGGCATGTCGCTTTCACAACAGGTTCAGCCTCACAAAACTCCGGCTCCTCTGGGCATCATGGCAAGCGTTGTCATTGCAGCTCTTGGAGGCTTTGTCGGAGGTCTGCTCATCGAGCATGGCCCGACGTACTTCAACGTACATGTGAGCCAGCCGGTCTTGGGTGAGTCGCAAGTTCACTCAGACTTTGTCTCAGCCACGCCGACCCCATTCCTCGAACCTGCACTTCACACAAATGCCCAGCCAGATGCCGAGCCCGCAGTTCTCGCTGCAGGCGCCGAAGCACGCATCGTCGTGCACGATGATGCGCGCAGCTATCTTGTGTTGCAGGCAAAGGCTCCCAAAGTCTGGGGCACCGGAGCCATCGCACTAAGCTCAGGTGAAAACCAAATGCTCTCGACGCTGAGTCAATCCATTGACCTTGCCAAGCTTCCTACCGAGCAGGCCGCTTGGCTTGGAGCCAGCGTTACCATGTACGACGATCAAGGCTTTGCTTGCAGTGGCACCGTCGACTCGCTTGCGCTCTTAGAACAATTCGCAGGCGATGGTATGTCGGAGGGCGGTTGGGATGAGTACGGCGAAGGCCCATTGCTTGTCGCTCGAATCTCACCCGATAAAGGTTCGTGCGCCGAGGCGAGCTGGGGCCGACACGCGGCCTTGTCAGCGCCAAGCATTGGTCGCCTATCCAAAGGCACAAAGGCCGACCGACGCGAAGCGCGCCGCGCCTTTCGCAGCACCCCGGCCTACCGCAAATTTCAAAAGGAATTTCTAGCCGATGGGCAGAAGGGCAAGTGGGACGCGTATTGGGATAGCGAACTCACCATCCGAGTGATCCGAAGCCCCGAACAAGAGCTGGTCTTTGTCGAAGCGCAAGTTGGTGGATGCGGCGAATTTGAAGCGCAGCTTGGAACCCTCTTCGAGCGCAAAGCCGATGGCACCCTGCACGCTCTCTCCTCGGAGAACAGCTTTCTCGCCGACATTGAAGCGGCTGCCGACATCGATGGCGACGGCGACCTCGATTTCATCACCCAAGGCGACGCGTACAACCGCGCTCTCATGCGACGCGACGATAGCGGGCTAACAACACAAAGCGAGAACAACGTCGGCATCTACTTCTGCCGCTGTTAGCGTCTCAAATGCGATAGGTGACAACGACAGACGCGCCCCTGCGTTATGAAGTCGGACCAGCAAGCCAACGCGGCTTGCTGGTTTCTGCCTTTCGGTGCATGCCGGAATCGCGGCGGCGACTTTACGCGGCGAAGCGCCTGGCCAACCCTAGGCACCGCTTCCCGCGCGAGGGATAGTTGCTCGCGTGAAGCGCTTCGTCTCAGTGGCACTCTCTTGGTGCCGTCATTCGCTGGTGCTGCGCGTCGTCGAGTTTGCGCTCTTCTTTGGGCTCATCTTCCTCTCGGTGCGCACCAACTATCAGCACCCCGAATGGAACTTCGACTTGGTTGGGTATGCAGCCGTTGTCACCAGCATGTCGACCGACGATCCTGGGGAGATTCAGCGGCGCACGTACAAGGCAATTCGCGAAGGCGTGCCGCGCAACAACTACAACAAGCTTGCCGGGTCTTCTCCGTATCGCAAAGCACTTGCGAAGCGCCCCGAGACGCTGATGACGCAATTGCGGCTGTATCGCAACAAGCCGATGTACCTCGCCGCGGTGTCGATCATGCACAAGCTTGGGGTCAATCTTGCGAGAGCAACATTTTACGTATCGCTGCTGGCCTACGTTCTCTTAGCAATCATCATTCGATGGTGGCTGGCCCGAAAGGTGCCAGGCCCGTGGGCCAGTGCATTTTGCGTATGCCTCATGCTCTCTCATCCCATCTTCTTAGCAGCGCGCATGGCCGCTCCGGACATGCTGGCGGCGCTCGTCATTGTGCCAGCCATGCTCTGCATGCTCGAGCGAAAGTGGATGTGGGGTCTTGGGCTCCTCGTACTTTCAATTACCGTGCGACCAGACGCTGTGCTGCTCGTTGGGCTTGTATGCGGTGGGTTCTTTCTTTGGCCTCCAGACGGCCTGCGCCGCCGAACCATCGCAGGTTTCGGCTTTGCTGCACTTGCGGCCTACGTTGCAATTCATCAACTCACGGAACCGTATCCGTACCGAGTTTTTCTTAAGCACTCGCTAACGACGCGCCTCTACGAGCCAAGTCGCATGACCGAGGCCATCACCTGGAGTGAATACGTTGAAGGCTTGCGAAAGAGCGTCTTTGTACACGGCTACACTCTCTACCCAAGCCCACTTTGGCTCTTTGCAATGCTCGCCGGAGTTGCGATGTACGTTGCCAAGCGCCTTCGCGATACCACAACCATGATTTTGGTCGCCGCCTGCTGTGGTTACGTCGCACTGCACATCTTGCTCTTTCCCGTGCGCAACGACCGCTACTTCACAGCGCACTACATCGTTGTCGCGTTGGCCGCGCTCTCTGTCATGGCTACGCTGCTTTCTTCAAAGAAGCCGACGGTCACTGAAGTGGCAAGCGAAGTCTAGCGGCCAATCTCGCAACTAAGGCCTTCGAGGCGGTATTGCTCGCCAGTGCAGGGAGCCGTGTAACTGCCGAGGAGGACGCACGAGACCGCAACGAGGGCAAGACAGACGCCCATGGCAATGCGGCCGCGTGGCATTTCAATCGAGTAGCGCCTGGCCAGGAAGACCAGAGCCAGGGCGTAGGGCATGAGAAAAAGCCCAACGTAGGCAACCAGTGGCAGGCTGCTCACCCAGAAATTATGTGCGACCATCTCTCGCAAAAACGAAGGGTTTAGCGGCCCAAGCAGTGGGAGTGCAGCCAAGAACAGCGCAATGAGAGAGCCGGTAACTTTCTTAGAGCCCGCGACGGCTCCAAAGGCTGCGCTTGGCAAGAGAACAATCCAAGCAAGCTCGAAGAGCCCAAAGGCCAACATAAAGAACCCCACGAAGCTTGTGTAGGCGATAGCGGGCATTAGGTAGCGAGCATCGCCAACCCACGTACCGAAGCGGGCCGCTTGCGCTGCAAGGATGTAGCCTATAGCTGCAGCCATCAGTGTGCTGGCGGCAAGCACGCGCCCTGGAGCGTGGACCCATGGCAGCGCATGATCAGTGGCCAACAAGATCTTGAGCCCAAGGCCCGTGATGCCCCAGCTCAAAACGTAAATGAGCACAGCGCTGCCCAGGCCAAGCCGCCGTCCTTGGACGACAACTCTTGGTTCTGCTTTAGCAGCACGCGAGAGATTGATCATTCCCACGATGGCAACGAGGAGGAAGACCACAAGTACAACCTGAACTGCCGTGGAAGACGTAACCTTGGCGCCGCCGGGCAGCGGCAGCCAAACCCCCGGGCTATCGCCTTCGGTTGGCATGGCAAAGCGCGTGTAGCACATCATAGAAATTGTCTTAGCCGCATCGCGGATTGAGTCGAGGTCTGCCTCGGCCATCGTATCGTGCCGCGTGTGATAGGGCAGATAGATGGCCGCATCGCTTCGATGATAGAGATGAATCGCCGGAGTGCCCATCGCTGTGAAGGGGCCGTGATCCGCACGTTCGATTTCGGGAAGCAGGCGAGACACCGCGCGATGGGTCCAAGGCGCTCGCACATCGACCTTGGCTTGCGCGCTCACTTCTGCAAGCCACAAAAGCCAGCGCTCATGGATAAGCGAGCTAAGACCATTAAGAGTTAGATCGCCGGAGGAGCCGATGAGATCAAGTGCGACCGCAAGCCCCACTTCTTCGCCGTATTCGTTGGCGAGAGCTCGTGCGCCCATGAGGCCGTTTTCTTCGGCAGCCGTCCAAGCGAGAATCGTTGGCCTTGCAGGAGGGTTTGCCTTGAGCACCCGAGCAAGCTCAAGCAAGAGACCTACCGAGATTGCATTGTCGACAACGCCTGGACTACCGGGCACCGAGTCGTAGTGCGCCATGAAGAGGATGGGCTTGTCTTTCGCCCGGCCCTTTGGCGCCAAGTGCACAACGAGGTTGGCATCCGACGTTGTAAACGAGTGCGCTTTCGACTGGAAGAGCGCGCCCAAGTCGATGGCGGGCATCACTTGCGTGCCCACCTCTTGACGCTCCACCTCCAGCCCTAGTGCGCCGAGCTGGCCTTGGATGTAGAGCGAGGCCTCGTTGGCAGCGCTGCTATTTGCGGGACGTGAGCCTATATCGACAGTAAGTTTTGTCGCGTGCAAGAGGACGCGTTCTACGTCGATTTCGACTTCGACTTCGCTGGCATCCTCGGGCGCTTGCGCAGAAGCGATGCGCACGCATGCGAAGCTGGCAAGCAGCAAGGCGACGATTGGTATCCGAAGTTTTCGGATGACTCCGAGGTGCGAACTCATCGCCCGAGCATAGCGAGCTTTTCCTAGGCAACCGAGTTTTCCTTAGGCGAAGGCCTTCCAAAGACGCTCAAACTCGCCCGCAAAACTACCAACAGCCCTGGGATCATCCGAAACAAGCACGTTCTCGCGATTGCTGGTTGCTGCCGAGCGAGTCCAATTGTAGCTGCCGGTTAATGCCTTCGCATTGTCGAAGACCGCGAACTTATGATGCATGTGATGCTCACTCTGATCGAGCCGCACTGCAATGCCAGCACGATCAAGACGCAGAACATCCGAGCCGGTATCACCACTCTTATCGTTGTCGCTAATCACTCGAACCTTGACGCCTCGGGCGGCACAGGCCTGAATCTCTTCGCTCACCCGATTGTCGGTAATGGTGAAAACGCAGATGTCTGCGGTGTGCTGACACCATCGTAAAAGACGCGTAATCGTATTGAGGCAATCATCGCCAGGGCTAAAGCTCACCTCCATTTGGCTTGTGCGCGCGTGCTTGGACTCAAGCGCTTTGATGACATCTTGCGTCCACCCCAAGAGGGCCACCGCAGGTGTATCGTCGGCAACTTCGTTTGCCACTGCGAATACGCGATTTCGCAGGAAGGCGCGTTCTTCATCGCCAAGCGGTGCGTCGCCAAGAAGCGCTTTCAGATCGTGACGCTCCTCGCGTGAGAGGCGCCTGTCTTCGAGACTCTCGCGAAGGACGGCTTCTATCTCTTCTTTGCTAATCATAACTTTTCTTATCCCAACAGTCCCATCCCTACGACCGAGTCACGCTAGAACCAAGCAGTGACACCCATGCCCAAGAAGACATAGCCCTGCTCGTAGACTCCAGCGTTAAACGGCGACTGCGCGACCGTATTGTCGTCTTCCGACGAAATGGGCTGCGCCGGATCTGGCGCCGTGCGATCGTCAATTTCCGTTTCGCGATTATTGCCGCCACAACCGAGATTGTTAATATCGGGATTGCAGCCACCGTTGTCGACAGTGCGGGTGCCTTCGAGCGTCGCTCCGCCACTAAGCTCAAATCGCCAACCAGGCATATCGTAGGCGAACCCGGCGCCAAGAGTGGTTCGCGCAAAGCCATCTTGGTCAAGGCGAGTCCAGCTATTGGGTGCCGTCTTGGTATCGTAGGCAAGCCCACCGCGCACGCTGATTGCGTCGTCTAGGACAGGCAGCTTGTAGGCGCCGCCAACGCGAAAGGAGAAGACATCCATAAAGCCATGGTGCACCTTTGTTACGGGTAAGCCACCGGGGAGAGTCACCGTCTTGGCATCAACTAAGATCGAGATATCGGAAGCCGCTGACCAATTTTCCCACTGCACATCCACTTCGAGGTCAGCGCGCTCGCTGCCATCGGCGTCTCGGTGAATCCACCGGCCTCCGATCGTGGCAACCATTGGCAAGTCGAGATTGAGGCACGTGGTAAGGGCTGCAAGCGTTCCACCTGCGCCACAAACAAAGGGCCCTTCGGTCTTTGGCTCCAAAAGATCGAGCCCTTCTTGAAGAGTCGCAGATCCAGATGCCGCCGTGCCCGTGCCCTTGCCGCGAATGGATGCCCCAGAGCGAAAGTTAAAACCGAGTTCAACGTCGGTGCGCGGGCGATACATGGCTCCAAAGCCAAAGGCCGGGATGAAGGTATCCTTTGCTTCGGTTTCGAATTGAACGTCCAAAGCCTCCCACTCCTCGTAGTTGCGCAGCCCCCAAAGCGAGGTCTCGGCACGAAGATCGGCAAAGCCCCAACTCACTCGTGCGCCGATGTCGAGCTTCTCGTTGAGCGAGTACGCAACGGCGACCGAGGGGAAGAGCACTGCAACTTCCTGGCTTAGGATGTCGTAGCGCCCAGGCGGCGGTGGCGAGGTGGGATCCGCTTCGATCTGGTACCCAGGTGCGTACTCTCGATCGGCGGAGGCTGCGCCCGGAGCGAAGATGCCAGCAGCAAAGACGATTGGAAGGTCGAGCCCAAAATCACTGCTCGCCGAGAGCAGCGGCACCATCGCAAAGTCGCCAATAGAAACCGCACCGTGCGCTTGGTTTTCGATCTGCTCGTAGGGTTGGCCTGCGTAGGGCAAGCCAGCTGACGGGCACTTGGGGTCGGTGCAGGCATCGTAGGTCCCAGAACGCTGAAATGTCTGACTGAAGTTGATCAGATTTATTCCGAGTTGAACGATCGTGCCTTTGAGCTTGGCCAAGCCCGCAGGGTTGTGGAAAATCGCCGACGGATCGTCTGCCTTTGCCACAAACGCTCCGGCTCGCGGTTGCGCTTGGCTACCGTATCCCGGGTTGGTAATTCCGCCAGCGCTGACAGACGCTGCAGCCCCTCCGGTTGTAACTAAGGCGGTGAGAAGGGCGAGTTTCTGATTCATCGAAAATCCTACTGCGTTTTTTGCTCGCTACGACGTCGCGCCATATCGAGGTGGGTCATGATAACCGTCACCGCAACCGGCGTCACACCGCTGATGCGTGATGCTTGCCCTACCGAGCGAGGTCGCACCGCGCTCAGCTTCTCGACATCTTCGTTTGAGAGGCCTCGAATGCCGTTGTAGTCCAAGTCATCGGGCAAGCGCAGATTCTCAAATCGCGAGAGACGCTGTGCTTCGACGGTTTGGCGCTTTAAGTAGCCCGCGTATTTAATCTCGGTCTCCATGCGCTCGGCCACATCGGGTGCAACCGCGGGAAGCGTGAGGCCACCAGCCTCGGCGATGGCGAGCAAATGCTCGTAGCGCAGTTCTGGCCGCTTTAAGAGCTCCTCAAAATTGCAGCGCTTGTCTTTAATCGCAGCCGATCCAACCTCGCAAAGACGCGCGTTCACCGCATCGGTGCCGGTCACCGAGAGCGATGCCATTGCCTCCCGGCTCTCACTCAGGTCGCGACCAAAGGCTTCAAAGCGCGACCAGCGCTCGTCGTCCACAAGCCCAAGAGCGCGGCCAATTGGCATAAGCCTATCGGCCGCATTGTCTTCGCGCAAAATGAGACGGTACTCGGCCCGCGAAGTAAACATTCGATACGGCTCTTTGGTGCCCTTACTAACAAGGTCGTCGACCAGCACTCCGCCGTACGCTTGATCGCGGCGAAGCACCAGTTCATCCAATTCACTCTCGATGTAGCCCGCTCCTTGCGAGCGCGCGTGCAGTGCAGCATTAACACCGGCGAGCATGCCTTGGATGGCCGCTTCCTCGTAGCCCGACGTCCCGTTGATTTGCCCGCCTAAGAAAAGTCCCTTAACGCGCTTGGTTTGAAGCGTTGGCAAGAGCTCGCGAGGATCGCAGAAATCGTATTCGACTGCGTATCCCGGCCGCGTCATCTCGCAGTTTTCAAGCCCGGGAATGGTTCGCAGAAATGCGAGCTGCACATCGTAGGGCAGCGAAGTAGAAATGCCTCCCGGATACACTTCGCAGGTATCGAGGCCTTCGGGCTCTAGAAAGATCTGATGCCGGTCGCGGTCGGCAAAGCGCGTGATCTTATCTTCGATGCTTGGGCAGTAGCGCGGGCCAGTGCCTTCGATGTCGCCGCTAAACATGGGCGAGCGATGCAAGCTGCCACGAATGATGTCGTGGGTCTTGGTGTTTGTGTAGGTGACGTAGCAACTGCGCTGGGGCAGCGGCGGAACTTCGCCGTGCGGCGCCAAAACGCGAAAGCGCGGAGCGGGCTCGTCGCCGCGCTGCTCTTCGAGCCCCGAGTAGTCAAGGCTCTTGGAATCGAGGCGACAAGGCGTGCCGGTTTTGAGCCGGGCCAGAGGAAAGCCAAGCTTCTCGAGAGAGAGCGAGAGCCCAAGTGCAGGAGCTTCGCCGGCGCGCCCGCCCTCGCCTTTTGAATCGCCGACATAAATCTTGCCGCGAAGAAAGGTTCCGGTTGTGAGGATGACCGTCGTGCTTAGAAAAGCAACGCCCATCTTGGTCCCAACGCCGCATACTCGACCATCTTCTACGAGAAGTTCTGTGACGTTGGCTTGGCGTAGACTAAGGCCTTCTTGGGTATCAAGCACCGAGCGCATGCACTCTCGATAGCGACGCTTATCGGCCTGCACGCGAGTTGCGCGAACCGCTGGCCCCTTGCTGAGGTTTAGGCGGCGCGATTGAATGCCGGTTTGGTCGATGACCTTTGCCATCTCGCCACCCATGGCATCAATCTCTTTAACCAAGTGCCCCTTGCCAACACCACCAATGGCAGGGTTGCACGACATCTGCGCAACCATATCCAAGTTGCCCGTAAGCACGAGCACCTTGGCTCCCATGCGAGCGGCGGAAAGAGCAGCTTCGCAACCGGCGTGGCCAGCACCGACAATCAAGACATCAAAGGTTTGTGGATAGGTAAACATATCGTCCTTATTCGCCGGTCGACTTGCTGCACTCGGCAGAGCCTGGCTCGCTTGAAGGTGTGAATTTATAGACCTTCATATTCGCTTCTAAGAAAAAGTCTGCTGGGTGAAGATTGTCGGGCATGCGACCGGTCTGCCAATCGACGCCCAAAATTCGAACCGAACCGCAGGGCGCGTGCTTTCCCGCATCAACCTTGGCAAGGCGGCTCTTCCAGCGGCGAAGTCCTTCCTTATCGCAAAGCCCAGGAGCCCCACACTCGAAGTCGAATGTTGGATACCACCACGGGCCTTTTCCACCGAGTTCGCTCACTTGCATGCGGGCCCCAAATCCGGCTTCGCCTTTTGCTCGCAAGCTGATTGGGTGGTCGCCAACTTCCAGATCAAGATAGAAGCAGGCGCTCGCTCGCTCGACGCTTTTGTAAAGCTCGTTGCCATCGACACTCGCCCACAGCTCGTGATCGGTGGGCCCAAGCTCGATCTTAAAGCGCTTGTAGCCTTCGGGGGCGGCTCCAACCTTGGCGGGATCGTCTGAACATTGGCACTCGGAAGCCTCGCAGAGCGGCCCGGCCAACGTGGCTCTAGTATCCGAATCGGGCAAAGGTGGCATGGCCGGGCCCGATTGGGCGCCAGAGCAAGCCCCGAAACCCATCAGGGCCAAAGCGATGGTGAGTATGAGTCGGCCGCGCATGAGCGCCCTTATAGCCCCGCGAGGCCCCGATGCAAATACAAGAAGTCTCTATGCAAATGCTAGAAGCCTCGATGCAAACGATTGCGGGCCAACCCATTTTGGCTCAGCCGAGTCCCACCGGGAGGTGCCTGCTCCAGAATGCCAGCCCCAACCAGGCTGGCCTTGACCGCCCAACTCCAGGCAGATATAGATTATGCTCCTAACACCGCAATTTCAGATGAATACTCGAGCCACCAGCCCACAATCCGCCGCGTCCGTTTTCTCCTGGGCGTTTAGCGCCAAGTCGTTTATCGCACCTGTGCTTCTCGGATTCCTCGCCTTTGGTGCTCTTGCCTGCGGAGCCAGTCGAGCTGACAACAACGTAAAGTACGCAGTCACGGCGCAAGAGAACTACGCAAAGGGCGAGTCGAAGCTTGAGAAGAAGGCGTGGGTTGGTGCTGCCAAGTACTTTGCATTCGTCAAAGCGCGCTTCGCGTATTCAAAATTTGCGGTGCTCGCCGAACTTCGTCTCGCCGACGCCGAGTTCGGTGCGGGCCATCATCTTCAAGCCATCGATAGCTACAAGATGTTCATCAAGTTTCACCCAACCCACGACATGGTCATCAATGGCTACTGCTCGTACCGAATCGGCGAGTCGTACTACAAGATGCTTCCGAGTGATTGGTGGCTCTTGCCGCCGTCTCACGAGAAAGACCAATCCGCGACCGCCGACGCGCATCGCCAGCTCGCAACCTTTCTTAAGAAGTATCCCAAGTCGCCGTATGGCGAAAAGGCTGCATCTCGCCTCACCAAGATCAACGAGCGCTTGGCCGAGCACGAAATGTACGTAGCAGAGTTCTATTGGGAACGTGGCAAGGCAATGGGCACTGTGATTCGCCTGCGCAAGCTTCTTAAGTCGCACAAGGGAACACGCCTCGATGCTCCTGCCATGTATCTTCTTGGCAAGGCCTACTTGAAAGTGAAAATGAATGCCCGCGCCAAAGAGATTTGGAGCGAGCTTGTAAAGACCCATCCCAAGCACAGCAAGGCCAAGCAAGCGCAGAGCGCTCTCGCTGGCCTCTCGGGCTAAGAACCACTCTTAGGAGCGCCATGCAAGACGACCTACGGCAGCGAATGAACCTGGCCCGCAAGCACTTTGCTGCGGGCGAGTACACCGAGGCTCAGGCACTGCTTTCGCAGGTTCTTCGCGAAGATGGCGATTACGCTGACCTGCTCAATATGCAGGGCGTCATCTTTCACAGCCAAGAGCGCTACGATGAGGCCGAAGCGTCCTTTGAAAAGGCTCTGGCGATCAATCCAAACTACACCGATGCGGCGCTAAATCTCTCGGTTACGTACAACGACCGAGGCAAGTACAAAGAGGCGCGGGACATTTACAGCCGTGCAATTAAGAACTCGTATGAGAAGCGCGATGACGAGGGCATCGACCCATTTGCGCGCGGGAAAATCTCAAACATGCACGCTGAACTCGGTGACGCCTACGCCGAAATCTCTCGTTTTGATGATGCGGTTCGCGAGTACGAGAAGGCGCTTGTTCTAAGCCCTAAGTTTGTCGACATTCGCACCAAACTCGGTCACGTGCTGCGCGAAATGAATCGGGCCGAGGACGCGCTTGTGCACTACCAGCAGGTTAAGGACGAGAAGCCCGACTACCTGCCAGCACGACTCGCGCTTGGCGTCACGCTCTTCTCGCTAAAGCGCAAAGAAGAAGCGGTGGCCGAGTGGCAAGAATGCGTCTCTCTTGCCCCAGCCAATCGCAAGGCAGCGATGTACCTGCGAATGGTCAATTCTCAAGATGGCGCCGCCGAGCCCGGCTCCGCCCTAAAGTAAACTCTCCTAGTTATTCTTAGCGGCTTTCTCCATCACCAGGAGATACGAGTGAATCGGGGCGCTGAGTAAATCTGCAACCTCGCCATTGCCGGTGTCCACAACCGGGCGTACCGAGACCACCGAGGTAATGCCCCGCCTTCGCATGCGGCGAATCATGGCGCTCTCGTGGCAGTGCCCGTGGCCTGCAAGAATCACCAAACGCCGATTTGCCTTGGCCAGAAGCCACTTTGCTGCGGTGTCGGCCATGGTCTCGTCCCACAGCACTTGCACTGGGTAAATCTGATCGATGAAGTCTTCGTCTGTAGGATCGAGAAGCGAAGTTGCTTCTGGTGTTATCGCTTCGCTCGGCTCGGCATCTTCGATTGGATCGTCGAGCAACGCGTGTCCACCAGGATCTCCGCCCATCCCATGCTTCTCACTCATGCTCTCCATCAGCGTGCGAAACCACGTGCGATGTTGCTCATCGTCCAGATCCATCTCGGGCATCTTTGCGCGATCGTCGGCGCTAAGGCCTTCGGTGCCAACGCTCTTCCATGTGTCTTTGAGTTCCTTAGAGATATTTAGTGCAAGCACGGTCCCGCCTCGGGCAACCGTAAGCCTCACCATCGGGGCGTAGAACTCCCAATCGTAGGTCCACCGGCGCTTCCAATCGGTTCGGGCAAGCATGGTTTCCTCGCCAATTTTGCCCTCCGAAAAATCGTCGAGCACTCCTTGGAATGGACGTTGGAACATTTCCATTCCAGTTCCAAAATCGCCTTCTTCGGCGACCACCTTAAGAATCTCAAGCTGCGCCCAGTGGTGGTGCGCGTCGGTGTGGCTCTCGCCCACGCAAATTGCCTGGGCGCTCTTAAGCTCGTCAAAGAATTCGGACGGCGCAATCTCCCGGCCATTTGTGGCTCGGAGGATGTGGAATGGCAGCCCCGCCTCCTCAACCTTCAAAACCGACGGAGCCGAGGCCTTTTGAGGGGCTCCGCCGCACGCGAATACGGCCAGAAGCGAGCATACAAGAGGGATTCTCAGCACGATCGCATCCTAGCAAAGAGTGGGCGCGCTATCCTCTGGCAGCTGTCATGACCAACGACGAGACTCCCAAAGCATCGAACCTTCCGTATGTTACCGCCGACCTTCCCGGAATCGGTGGCCGGCTGCGCGCCAAACTCAGCGACTTTGAAGTCGAGGAAATTCCGGCGTACGAACCTTGTGGGGAAGGCGATCACGTCTACGCATGGATCGAAAAGCGCGAACTGACGACGGCGAATGTCGTACGCGAGTTGGCAAAGTGCTTAGAGATTCGCGAGAGCGACATTGGTGCTGCGGGCATGAAAGATAAGTACGCGGTGACGAGACAACTCTTATCGTTGCCGCCACCTCTTACTCCAGAGGCCGTTCTCGCGTGCGAAATCGAGGGAGTGAAAATCCTTAGCGCCAAGCGTCACGGCAACAAGCTCAAGACCGGTCATCTCAAAGGAAATCGCTTCATCCTGCAAGTTCGCGATATGGAATGCTCTCCCGAAGAAGCGCAGAAGCGCGCGCAGGCAATCTTCGAGCGGCTCACCTCGGTGCCCGGGGCTCCCAACTGGTACGGAGCCCAGCGCTTTGGACGCGGAGGTGGAAATGCTGGCATTGGAAAAGCTCTGGTGACACAAGCCAAGATTCCTGGCAAGGCACCTCGGGGCAGGCAGCGGCGTCTCTTTATCTCATCGTATCAGAGCAAGCTCTTTAACGAGTGCCTAGCCGAGCGAATGCAGGAAGAACTCTTTACCACTGTGCTTGCTGGCGACCTTCTGCAGAAGCGCGATTCGGGTGGAGTCTTTGCCTCAGACGATGCTGTAGTGGATCAAGAGCGCTTTGCCTCTGGTGAAGTTGGGCTAAGCGGGCCGATGTTTGGACATCGCATGAAGTGCCCAAGCGAAGGCACAGCCGCCAGTGAGCGTGAAGCTCGCATCCTCGCGAGGGAAGAAATCACACTTGAGAGTTTTTCCCACCTCAGCAAACTCGCCAATGGTGCGAGGCGACCGATGTCTATCGTTTTAGACGAAGCTTCTGCCCATGCGCTGGACGAGTCGTTGGAAGTGCGATTTGCCCTGCCTTCCGGAAGCTACGCCACCGCGATCATGCGCGAAATCATCAAAGGAGCCGAGGACTTTCCGCAATAGGGAAAGTTCTTAAGGCTAGAGAGTAAAAGAAACAATGACCGACCAAATCGTAGCGTTTGCCCTTCTTGGTGCAGAATGGGTGCTCTACCTACTTGTTGCATTAAGCGTGCTTTCCATTGCCGTTGTCGCCGAACGCGCCATGTTCTTTCACAAGCGCAAACTGGACCATCAGGCACTGCAAAAGGAAACCGTGCGTGCAATTGGGGACGACTCGGTCAACGCACTCCGCAATCGCTACAAGGGCAACGAAGCCATGGCGGCACGGGTTGCACTTGCCGGTGTCGACAACCGCAGCCACGGAATCGACGCAGCATCCGAGGCGATGAACAGCGCTAAGCTCGCCAGCAAAGAGGAGTACGAGCAACTCACGGTCATTCTTGGAACGCTTGGCAACAACGCCCCATTCATTGGTCTCTTTGGCACCGTCCTCGGAATTATCAAAGCCTTTAACGACCTGCACGCCGACCCAACAGGTGGGATCAACGCCATCATGGGCTCAACATCGGAAGCGCTTGTCGCAACCGCCGTCGGCATTCTCGTTGCGATTCCAGCGGTTGTTGCCTTTAACGTTTTCAATCGGCTCACCCGTTCACACTTGGCTCACAGCGACGTCCTTGCGCATGCAGTGCTAAGTGCAATGCACACGACGCTGCACGATCAAGCTAAGCTTGACGAGCAGAGTGACGACGAGGGCGAGGAGACCGACTAATGGCGAGTTCGAGCTACCAAGACGAAGGTGGCACCATCTCGGAGATCAACGTCACTCCACTGGTGGATGTTGTTCTCGTTTTGCTGGTCATCTTTATGGTGACCGCACCCATGATCGCCGCCCAGGGCATTCTTGTAGATTCACCAACCGCCGGGACAGGAGCCGCAGTACAGGGCTCGCTTCGCCTTTCCATTACCGACAACGGAAGCTTGGTTATCACCACCGACGACATCGAGCAGACCTTTGCTGCCGACAATCGCCTCAGCGCCACCGGCTTGCTTAAGAAGTTTCAGGAAGAGCATCCCGATAGCAAAGCCATCATTGCCGGCGACAAGGACGTCTCGCACGGCGCTGTCATGGAAGTTATCGACATGGTTCGAAGTGTTGGAATCGAAAAATTTGCACTTCGCACAAAGCCCAAGCTCCCCAGTAACGGCGAGAACTAGCTACTTCAAACAGGGCCTCGAGTCCTGCTCGCTCAAACTGCTGGAGCCATGGTCACACCTTGCCAAAGCTGCGGCGTGCTAAGCTAGCCCCAATGAGCCCCCGGGTCCTCACCATTGTTCTCGGTTTCGCGGCCGCTGCCTGCGGTCCCACGGTGCAAACCGTTCCCGATGAAGCGCCGCTCGCAGCAGAGGCCGGCAAGGTTGCGCCAGCGCCCGGAGGCATCAAGTTTCCAAGCAAGTACAAAAACTGGCCTGTACTTTCTGTAACGCAGCGCCCAGACAAAGAAACGCTTCGCGTTGTCATGGGCAACATAACGGCGGTGCGAGCTGCACGACGAGGACAAACCAACCCATGGCCAAACGGCACCATCATCGCAAGTACGTTGTGGAAGCAAGCGTCTGGTGAAGGCACCAGCCAATCGCTCACGCCTGGCGACTTTATCCGCGCCGAGTTCATGTTCAAAGACGTCGAGAAGTATGCGTCCAACGACTCGGGCTGGGGTTGGGCTCGCTGGAACGGCACAGAACTTATCCCCTACGGCTCCGACGAGGGCATCAGTGAGGAGTGCCGCGACTGTCATAAAAAAGCCAGCGGCAACGACTGGCTCTTTATGAAGCCAGCAATTCTCCCGTAACGAGACCGAGGTGCCAAGGCTACCGGCACTTGGCCCGAGCCTTCGCATCTCTCCCCTCATTTGGAGTCGGCAACGGTTTGAAGGCTAGGGGCAGCTGTGGTCTGATTTCGGCTTCATGGCAGACACGCAAAAAGAAACAATGGTGGTAATCGGCCTCGGCTACGTTGGGCTGCCCGTCGCTGTCACCATGGCCAAGAAATTCGATTGCATCGGCTTCGACATCAACCAGTCGCGCATCGACGAACTCAATGCGGGACACGATCGAACCGGCGAAGTTGATGACGCTGACCTCCAAGCATCGAACCTCAAGTTCACAAATAAGATCGAGGACATCGCCGGCCGCAGTTTCTACATTGTCGCCGTCCCAACCCCAATCGATCAGGACAAGCGTCCCGATTTGCGCCCCGTCGAAGCTGCCTCTCGCACGGTTGCAAAAGCACTTACCAAGGGCGCCGTTATTGTCTACGAGTCCACCGTATACCCCGGGGTCACCGAAGAGATTTGCGGCCCAATTTTGGAAGAAATCTCGGGCCTAAAATGCGGTAAAGATATCTTCTTAGGTTACTCGCCCGAGCGAATTAACCCCGGCGATAAAGAGCACACCTTTGAGACCATCGTAAAAGTTGTTGCTGGCCAAGATGAAGCCACACTCGATCGTGTTGCCGACGTCTACAGCGCCGTCGTAACCGCCGGTGTTCATCGCGCCCCAACCATCATGGTTGCCGAAGCAGCAAAAGTTATTGAGAACACCCAGCGCGACGTCAACATCGCCCTCATGAACGAGTTGGCACTGATCTTCGACCTTGTCGGAATTCGCACCAAAGATGTTCTCGAGGCAGCCGGCACCAAGTGGAACTTTCTCAAGTTTAGCCCTGGCCTTGTTGGCGGCCACTGCATCGGTGTCGACCCCTACTACCTCACAGCCAAAGCCGAGCAGCTTGGCTACCAACCACGAGTCATCCTCTCGGGACGCAGCATCAACAACGGCGTCGGCGCATACATCGCGCAGCGCACCATGAAGATGCTCGCAAAGACCGATGTGCCTCTTCGGCGCGCTCGTGTCGGTATCTTGGGACTCACCTTCAAAGAGAACGTGCCCGATTTGCGCAACAGCCGAGTGCCCGACATCGTGACCGAACTCGACGAGTTTGGCATCACGCCACTCATTCACGATGCCATGGCCGACAAAGACGAAGCCTTCGAGGAATACGGCATCAAGCTTAGCGATTGGGACGAGCTATCCAATCTCGATGCTCTGATCCTCGCGGTGGGCCACGAGGCCTACGTAAAAGACGGCGCTAAGGCACTGCTCGGACGCATGGCCAAAGGGGCCATCTTCATCGATGTTAAGTCGGTGTTTGAGCCAAGCGAAATCGAGCCAGCATTTAGCTACTGGAGCCTCTAGTTGACTCAGTACAGCGATTTGCGCACAGCCCTTGCAGCCGCTCCCAAGCGCTGGGTTATCACGGGCGTCGCCGGTTTCATCGGCTCAGCACTGTGCGAAGAACTCTTAGGTCTTGGCCAACACGTTGTCGGCCTAGACAATTTCGCAACCGGGCATCGCTACAACCTCGAGAAGGTTGCGGCCATCGTCGGTGAAGAGGCGGCAAAGCGATTTACCTTCATCGAAGGCGATATCTGCGATCCCAAGGCCTGTGCCGAGGCCTGCGCCGACGCCGACTACGTCCTGCATCAAGCAGCCCTTGGCTCGGTGCCTCGCTCGATTGGCGATCCACTTAGCTCGCACAATGCCAACGTTAACGGCTTTCTCAATATGCTCATCGCTGCGCGCGATTGCAAAGCGAGCCGCTTTGTCTACGCAAGCTCAAGCTCGGTCTATGGCGATCATCCCGATCTGCCAAAGGTCGAAGAGAACATCGGCCGCCAGCTCTCGCCCTACGCCATTACCAAGCGCATCGACGAACTCTACGCTGGCGTCTTTCAGGACAACTACGGCCTGCAAGTTATTGGCATGCGCTACTTCAACGTCTTTGGCCGCAGGCAAGACCCCGAGGGCGCCTACGCTGCGGTAATTCCTCGCTGGCTCGGTGCTCTTATCAGCGGCGAGAAGTGCCAGATCTTTGGCGATGGTAGCAACAGTCGCGACTTTTGCTACATCGACAATGTCGTGCAGGCGAATCTCCTCGCAGCAACCACCCAAAATCCCGAGGCCACCAATCAAGCCTACAATGTTGGCTGCAACGGCAACACCGATTTGGTCGAGTTGTACCGAGTGATTCGCGAAGCTGTCGCCGTGCGCCATCCGCAAGTTGCCGACTGGGAACCCGAGTTTGCGGGGCCACGAGCCGGCGATGTCGCGCACAGCCAAGCGAACATCGCGAAAATTGAGCGCCTCTTGGGCTACGAGTTTTCCCATGACATCACAGCCGGCATGCGCGAGACCGCGGCCTGGTACCTCGACTCGCTCTCCGAGTAGATCGCCGACTTCCGAGCTACGGCCCGAACTTCTCTCCGGAGTTCGAGCCCGGGGACGTAACTTTGGCCTTGAGCACCTGCCGTGATGCCCGCGAGTTGCGGTAGGCTGCTGCCATGGCAGAAGACAAGCTACCGACCCCAGAACCAAAAGAAATCGACGAGAAAAAGGCGCTTGAGCTCAAGCACATGATCTCGGACAACGTTCTTAAAGGCGTGCCCTATGGCGATGAGAAGTGCGACAACTGTCTCTACTACATGGATCCGGACGCCAAGCTCGATTACTGCTGGCACCCAAAACTTCGCATCCTTGTTGGCGCCGATTGGTGGTGCCAGTGGTGGGAACAGATCGAAGAGTAGCGGCCAATGATGCTAGGCTGGGCGAGTGTCACAGCTTAGCGGAAAAACTCTGTTCATCTCGGGTGCGAGCCGGGGCATTGGCAAAGCCATCGCCCTGCGCGCCGCCCAAGATGGCGCGAATGTAGTGATTGCGGCCAAGACCGCAGAACCTCATCCCAAGCTGCCAGGAACCGTCTTCTCGGCCGCAAAAGAAATCGAAGCCGCTGGCGGAAACGCCCTGCCCTGCATCGTCGATATTCGATACGAGGACCAGGTTAAGGCGGCTGTCGACAAGGCCGTGCAGACCTTTGGCGGTATCGATATTCTGGTGAACAACGCCAGTGCGATTTCGCTAACCAGCACGCTTCACACCAGCATGAAGCGCTACGACTTGATGCACCAAGTAAATACTCGAGGCACCTTCCTGTGCTCGCAAGTGTGCCTACCGCACCTGCTCAAGTCGGACAACGCCCACATTCTCAACCTCTCGCCTCCTCTCAACATGGAAGGCCGTTGGTTTGCCCCGCACGTCGCTTACACCATGGCTAAGTTCGGCATGAGCATGTGCGTCCTGGGCATGTCTAGCGAGTTTAAGGACAAAGGCGTCGCAGTGAATGCGCTGTGGCCAAAGACCGCCATTGATACCGCTGCGATTCGCATGATTATGGGCGAGAAGAGTGCAAGTTCGGCTCGCAAGCCGACGATCATGGCGGATGCTGCTCACTGGATCTTTAACCAGAAGAGTTCTGAAACCACCGGCAACTTCTTTATCGACGAAGAGGTTCTTGCCGGCTCGGGTGTTACAAATTTCGACTCCTACGCGGTCGAGCCAGGTCACGACCTCTTCCCTGACTTATTCGTCTAGCACTCGATCCATTCGAGTTGGTTCGAATCTCGCGCAGCCCTACCGCGCTCCGTAGTTGTGCGACGAGGCCTCCTCGTTGCGGTCGGTCGCCGGCGGCGGTGTCACGGAGAGTGCGCTAATTTCTTGGTACAGTTCTGAGTCAAACGTAAGATCGATATCGAGAGACCGAAGCGCAACCTCAAGGTGGGCCACCGATCGGGTGCCGACAATTGGTGCCGTAACCGCCGGATGTGCTGCAACCCAAGCAATGGCCAGAGCGGCTGGTTCAAATCCATGCCGCGTTGCAAGCGCAGTAAAGTCGCCAGCAAGTTGGAAGTGACGCGGATCGGCGTAGCGCACGCCATACATCTTGTTCTCTAGCAGACGCCCAGAGTCGGGTCGCACGTCGGCACCATACTTTCCTGTGAGTAAACCGCCGCCTGTTGGGCTGTAGGGCATCACTCCAATGCCTTCGCTTTCGCACATTGGCAAAATCTCAACCTCGGCCTGGCGCTTGGCCAAGTTGTACATCGGCTGAAAGCACACCGGCCGCGCCCATCCCTTTGCGGCGCAGAGCGAGGTGGCCTTCATGCCCTGCCATGCAGAGAAGTTGCTAATCGCTGGATAGAGAATCTTGCCGGCACGCACAAGGTCATCGACGGCGCGCCAAGTCTCTTCAGCCGAAGCCGCATCGTCGTAGCGATGCAAGTAGTAGATGTCGATGCACTCGGTACCGAGCCTGGTAAGGCTTGCTTCGACCGCACGAACCAAGTGGTAGCGAGACAGGCCACGTGCATTGCAGTCCTCGCTGGTAGGAAAGTATGCCTTGCTCGCCACGACCACCTCATCGCGGCAGCTGGCAATCAGTCCGCCTAAAATTCGTTCGGAAGCACCTCCGCTGTAGACGTCCGCGGTGTCAAAGACATTGATGCCACCCTCGCGAGCTCGATGAAAAAGCTCCGCGCTGGTTTTTGCATCGGCTTCGTTGCCAAACGACATCGTGCCCAAGCACAGCGGTGAAACTCGAACTCCAGTACGGCCGAGAAATCGATTTGTCATGCACGCGAGTCTAGCCGCTACTTTGTGGTCGCATGCTCAAGTGCTCGCCGAAATGCTCTGCCAAGACCGATGACGATCACAACAACCACGAAGAGGATTGCTGCGGTTATCCAATATTTGCTGCTTGGATTGTTTTGAACGGCCTCAAGGCTCAAGAGTGCATTCGCCGAGTTGTCTGCGAGAAATGCCATAAGCAACCCACCGACAAGCCCTCCAGCGCTTACCGTAGAAATCACGACAAAGCGCTCCATTCCCAAGAGCGCACCAATCACCGACGCGCCAAGTGCGCCGGTTCCCGAAACCGGAAAGAGAACAAAGAGAAAGACTCCGATAACCGAAGCTCGCTTCATGCTCGGATAAACCTCTAGGACTAGAGTCATATTTACGTAGAGTTTGTCGAGCCCGCGCCGAAGCGGGCCAAGTTTGTAGAACGCTTCAAACGAGTAGACGAAGACAATCACCGTGAGAGTGTCCAGCCCCCAGATGACGAGGCTAAGCTCGTAAGGCCCTAAGCTGCTTTGCCCGCTAACGCCCCAAAGCGGTAAGAACTTTCCCACTGCAACAAAGGTGACGGGAATAAGCCCAAGCACTTCATACGTCTTCGTTGGCGCGAAGCGTTCGCCAAAGAGAAAACCGAGAACCAGCAGCAACCCGATGCAGCCAAGCACCGCTACTCGTTCGCGCCAACCCACATCAAAGGGATGTACCGAGGTTGCCCCCTCTTCCACCGGGCTGACTTTGCCTACTGCTGTCAATGGGGGTGCATCGTGAACCGCGATTGGTGATGGATTCAAGCGGGTCGACCAGGCAATCCGGAGCCGCGCTCCACCAGTCCGCACACACTCGTGTACATGCCCCGACCACTACCTGCTCCCCCAAGCAAAACACCGGCTGATTTTGCAGGGCATGAGCCGAACTAACGCGAGTCGATCTGTATACTTAAGCGCCTTGGCGGCTCACCAATGAGCGGCCCTAGGCTACCCGCAATCACTACCGAACCATCGTCAACACATACTCAGGACTGAGGCTGGAATGTCAGAACAGCAGAGCGAGCTTACCCAGGCAATTGCAAACGTCACCGTCGACCCAAAGCAGGATTCTTTGTGGGACCACATTGAAGATTTGGCAGGACAGCTCGATGATCCGGAAAGTGTCGCCGCTGCGTATCGAAATTGCTTGCAGCAAGACATTGGCGGTGATGCGGCAATCGACTTAGGCCAACGTGCGGTTCACTTTCATCGCGAGTGGTTTGGCGACGATCCAGCTGGGCTCGCCATCCTTCTCACTCGGGTCCTCGAACTTGAGCCAAAGAGCGAGTGGGCGTTTCAAGAACTCACGGTCGCACTCACGGTTGCCGAGCGTTGGGACGATGTCATCAAGCTCTACCAAGATGTGATTGCGAGCACGACAGCCAAGCCAAGGCTCATAAAACTTCTGGACGAGGCGTACCAAGTTGCAAAGGATCTCGCCAATCGCCCAGACCAGGCGATCGACTTTCTAAAGGCAAAGCTCGAGCTCAAACCAAGTGCAAAGCAACTCGTTGCGCTTGAGCGCCTTTTGGAGCGCCACGAGCGGTGGAACGACCTCATCAGCCTTTGGACGGATGCACTCGAAGGGCAAAGCGAGAGCGACCGCGTTGAAACGCTCACGCAAATCGCGGCCACGTACTTTGACAAGCTCGACAACGGCAACGCCGCGCTTGAATCGCTTCGTGAGATTTTCTCTGAAAATCAAGAACCAGAGGCAGCTCTTGCGCTGCTAGAGCGCATTGCTACCTCGGAGACTTGTGAGCCATCGCTTCGAGAAGCTGCGCTGACCACAGTGCGAGACGTTTACGAGGCGACCGAGCGCCCCGGCGATACCGTTCGCGTGCTTGGCGAAGTGCTGCCCCTTTGTGATGATCAGCAGCGCAAAGGTTTGCACGCCGAACTTGGCGAGCGACTTTCGGCTCTGGAAGAACACGCCGCAGCCCTCGATCACTATGCGGCGCTTCTCATTCTCGATCCATCATCGGTAGCAACCCAACGTGCTCTGCGCCGCGAAGCGCAGCTCACCGATAGACTCGATCGTTACGCTTCCGCACTAGCCGCAGCAGCCGAGTCTGCAGCCGATGCAACTCGGCGCGTTGCGCTACTAACCGAGGCGGCACTAACTGTCGTCGATCTGCCTGACGGTGAGTCGGGAGCCATCGAGCTATTGATGGCGGCACTTGCGACCGATGGCATTCGCCCACCCGATGTGCTCAACGTGGGCAAGCGCCTCAATCTCCTTCTCGATCGAGCCGAGCGACACCACGAGCGCCTCACAGTACTTGAGCGGCTCGCAGACGCTGAATCTGTGGACTCCTCGCGACGCGCCCTTATTGGTGACGTCGCTGTGCTTGCAGAAACACTCGGAGAAGTAGAACGAGCCCTCACCGCTTGGCGACGGCGCATTGAATCCGACGCTGGTGACCTTCGCGCTCTCGAGCATCTCATCGAACTACTAGGTTCCGAAAAGCGCTGGCCCGAACTCATCGAAGCGCTTTCCGCGCGTCGAGAGCAGGCGGTTCCGCAAAATCAAAAGCGCAGCGATCTGGTTCGCATTGCCAACATCTACGAAAATGACCTAGAGCAAAGTGAGCAAGCGCTTGCCTCCTGGGTTGCCGTCAAAGATCAGTATGGCGAAGACCCCGAGACCATCGCCGCCCTCTCGCGCTTGATGACAAAGCTCGAGCAGTGGAGTGACCTCACAGCGCTTCTCGAAAGCTCAAATGCGCAACAGGTTTTGCACCTGGCCGACCAGTTCGCCAATCTTGGAAATGCCTACCAGCGCTCGCTCGGCGACAACGCGCGCGCGATCGAGTGCTACCGACGCGCACTAACCGTCGATGTTGGCCACACAGGCGCACAAGAGGGGTTAAAGCACCTTCTCGAGATTCCCGAATTGCGCAACGAGGTCGCGGAAGCGCTTGTGCACTCGATGAAATCCAGCGGCAACTTGGTTGGTCTTCTCGACATTGTCGAAGCCCGATTGGCTGGTAGCGACGATGAGCGCAAGCACGCCGAGATTTTGCGCGAAGCGGCAGACATCGCCGAAACCGAAGCACAAGATTCGGCCCAGGCCCTCGGCCTTGTAACTCGTCTCTTTCCACTAACAGCCCGCGACCGAATCTTAGAAGATCGAATGCTGCGCTTGGCCGCTGCAACGGAACAATGGGATAGCGCGCTTGAGGCCTATACCAAGGCCCAAGACGCCATTTCCGAAGACGCCTTTGCACTTGCCGCGATGCGCTTTCGCCAAGCCTCACTTCGCGAGAACCAAATTGACGATCGCGAAGGTGCCCTGCACTGCGTACTGCAAGTTGTCGGTGCACAGAGCGACAACCACGAAGCGGTGAGCGCAGCCATCCGGCTTGCCGGCCCACAAGGGAAAATGCCCGAGATGGTCGAAGCCATGCTCGGATACGCCACCGCGCGTCAGTCGCTTCCCGAGGATTTACTCTCGTCGATCGAGGGCTTTGCCAGCGACCAAGATGGAGGCTACGAGAAACTCTGTGAAGAGATTGGCAAAGGGCTCGCCGAGAGCACACTAGAAGATTCTCTAAAGGCAGAGCTCTACTGGCGGGTCGCCACTTGGCAGGAAGACAAGCTTGAGAATCTGGCAGCTGCACAGCAATCGCTCGTGCACTCGACACAGCTCGATAGGACACGCGTCGACACACACGCCGCCCTTGCCGACCTGCAGCGCGAGTTAAACGACGACAATCTCTACGCAACCGTTCGCCGCCTTTGCGAAATCGACTCGGGCGCGCTTGGTCACTTTCAGGATGCCGCAGAGATTGCCCTTGAGCACCTTGGCGCCGAGCAGCAAGAAGAGAGCCTCGCCGCCCTTCAGGCCCGCGCCGTGGGAGCTTGGCGTGGCTCGGCTCCAGCCGAGAGCGAGACGCCTGCGCAAGAGGTCGTCGCATGGACCATCGAGCAACTCGTTGCCCACTATGTTGCAAGCGAGCAAGCTCAGCGGGCGCTCGACTTGCTAATCGATGCCTCGCGACTTCCCTTTGAGGAAGCAACATGTCTCGACATGCGCAAACGCGCCGCTACGATTGCTTCAGACGTTCTAAAGGACCCGGGAAGCGCAATCGACATGTACCGAGCGGTACTGGCTCAATCGCCAAGTGATGCCGAGGCACTCGACGCACTCGGTTCTCTCTATCAGCAACAAGGTCGTCTCCCCGAACTATTGGGGCTCAAGCGAGATGGCCTTGCGTTTGAAGAAGACGCCGATCGCGCCATTGCCATGCGCCTCGAGATATCCGGGCTCATCGATGAGATTGATCGAAACGGCGGTCGACTGGAATTGCTTCGCGCAAACCTATCGACCTCGCCTGGACACGACCCTTCCATCAGCGCGGTAATCGCGCTTCTCAGCAGCATGGGAAAGTTCTCGCAATTGTGCACTCTGCTTGGAGAGCAAGCGACGACGCTTGAGAACAATACCGAGATGCCCAAAGCCGCAAAGCTGTGGGATACGGTTGCTCGCATCGCTGAGACCGAGCTCGATGACATCGATCAGGCATTGAAGGCCTATCGAAAAGTCGCCAACCTGGCGCCCAACCTCGAGGCCCTTGATTCGCTTGCTCGTCTCTACATTAGCCGCTCGCAAAGTGGAGCGGCCGTACCGTGGCTTGAGCAAGCCCTTGACCTCGCCGAAGATGCCAATCGACCATCGCTGGTCAAGCGCCTTGCCGAAGCACACCTCGCAGCGGATCACCCAGGAGAAGCCGTGGCCTGCCTTACCGAGGCCACTGCAAGCAACGAGTCGAGCTTGCTCGAACTTCGCACCATGCTTGCCGACCTTCATCGCAAAGCGGGGCAATGGCAACCGCTGGCCGATACGCTCACCGCGAGCCTGCCTCACATTGCCGATGACAACGCTGTTGCCGAAGCCGCAAGGGAAGCCGCAGACATCTATCACGATAAATTAAAGACCCCGGAAGCTGCAGTGCCAGCGCTAGCGCGAGCACTTGAGATTGTCCCAGACGATCGCAGCTTGCGACTGATGATGGCGAGAAGCCAACGCGTGGCTGGAGACGTTCCTGCAGCTCGCGGCATGCTCGAAGCACTCATTGCAGAGTTTGGGCGACGACGTTCTAAAGAGCGCGCCGCAGTTCACGTCGAGCTTGCCCAGGTGGCTCGCGCCGAAGCGGATCTCGATGCGGCGATGGCCGAGCTTGAACTCGCATCGAAAATGGATGGCAGCAACGCTCACATCCTAAGGGCACTCGCCGACCTCGCTCGAGAACAGGGCGACTTCGACCAAGCCGAGCGCTCTCTGCGCGCGCTCTTGCTAATCGTACGGCGTCATCCTCCAGGAAAAGACGAGAACGCTGTCGGAATTAGTGAGGTTCTTTTCGAGCTTCATCACATTGCCGCGGTTCGCGACGACGAAGACAAGGCAGAAGAACTCTTAGAGTCAGTTATCGAAGCGGCATCGTCGAGCGACTCGGAAGTTCGACGCTTGCGACGCACACTCCTTGAACACAAGGAGCACACCCTGCTGGTAACCGTACTGCGCACGCGCATCAAGCTAAGCGAAGATACCGATTCGAAGGCCGGGCTCTTGGGCTTTGTCGCCGAACTTCTAGAAGGCCCACTTGAAGATTCACAAGGAGCACTTACGGCTCGCTTGCAGTGTTTGGCACTCTTGCCGGCAGACGCCAAGCTTCACAGTGCGGCAAAGAATCTTGCCGCGCAGCTCTCGAAACTTCCAACCTATCTCGAGACTCTCGAGGAGATGGTCGCGCAGCAGCGCCGAGCAGAGGACGCAGAGCTTACTGCGAGCCTGCTCATGCGAGCTGGCAAACTAGCTGAAACAGATATCGGCGACCTCGCAAAGGCGCGCGAACACTTTAGTGCAGCGGAAGAATGCAGCGATGCTCCGGCCGACGCACTCTTTGCACTCGCACGAGTTTGTGCAGCACAGGGAGACGCCGAGGAGCAGACTCGGGCACTCGACAAGCTCACGACTCTTGCCATGGTTGATGGCCCAGTCGCAGCTCAGGCCGATGCCCTCTATCGCCTCGCCGAATTGCAGGTGGTGCAACCCGACTTGCTCGAGCGCGGTCTAGAACTACTAAGCAAGGCACTCTCTGTTGAGCCTCGATATCGGCAAGCGGCCTTGACCTTAAAAGCCGCAGCCGAGAGCTCGGGCAACGATGCGACGGTGCTCTCGCACTATGAGTCTGCAGCTCGGCAAAGTGGCGATAAGCCCATCTTGCTCGACTTCTTGGAGCGACAATCTGCAACAGGCAATTCACCTCTGGCGCAAATTCGCGAGGCAGTAAATCTCGCAGCCGAACTTGAGGAAAGCGACCGCGCTGTGGTTCTACTAGAACGAGCAGTGCAAGCCGCGCGCAACTCCGACGATGGTCTGGGCGAAGCAATTTGGGCTGTCGGTGACCTCGCGCGCCACTACGGCGTTAATGGTCGAATTGGCGATGCAAAAGAGCTTCTCTTTGAAATTGCCTATCTCGCGAGTCAAGCCGAGGTCATGGAGCTAGGTCTCGAGCTTGCGGAGCACAGCAAAGCCGCTGAGGACTTTGCGATGACAGCCGAGCTTCTCGAGTTTCTTCGCAGCCGTGATCCGCGGGCGCGAGCAATTTGGGAGCCGCTACTAGCGCTCTACCGAGACACAGGAAGTGGCGAACAGCTCAGCGAGCTTGTGGATGCAACACTTCCAAGCCTTGTCGATCCAGGAGAGCGCACCCAACTTCGCCTGCACAAGGCGCAATACCTTATCGATGCCAACCGCGACGACGAAGCAATTAACGTGCTTCGCGACGCTTGCCTAGACGACCCCGACAGCATTGATTCGGCTGGGCTTTTGGAAAGCGTCCTTCGCAAAGAAGGCAACGAGGAAGCACTTAGCGACTTTCTATGGCAGCGCTTTAACGATGCCAAGGATCGCGGCAACCCAGAAACCGTCACCGATGTCGCGGTGCGGCTCGGTGCCCTTCTCGACCAGCTCGATGGCGATTCGATGCAGGTCTATCAACAAGCACTCGTCGTCGCGCCCGAGAGCGCTGCTCTTCTTCGCGGGATTCTTAAACGGCTTGACGACAATGCGGACTTTTCCGAGCAAGCCGATCTCAGCGAGAGACTGCTGCGAGTGGAGGAGCCCGAGCAAGCGGCCGAGTTGGCATTGCAGCTCGTCGAACTAAGAGAAGTTCTAGAAGACAACGACGGTGTTCAGCGAGCCCTCGAACTTGGTCAACAAGCATGCCCAAGCCACGAGGGGATTCGAGTTCGCCTCGAAGGCTGGTACCAAGAGACGGCTCAATGGGGGCCTCTTGCCAAGATGAAGATTGTCCAAGCCGAGGCCGAAGACAATAGCAGCGAGCAAGTTCGGCTCTTCCGCGAAGCCGGTGCGCTCTACCGCGACTCACTCTCGGATTTGGATTCTTGCGCTGGCATTCTCGCTCGTGCACTTGAAATCGCCCCTGGCGACGAATCTCTTGTGAGCGAGCAGGCCTCGACCCACGCTGCCGCAGGGCGCATGGACGATGGCATCGAGACCATCGTCGCAGGTCTTGAGCATATTCGCGGCTCAAAGGCGTTGCCGCTCTTGCTCCTTCGAGCTGACCTCTATCGAAACGTCGGAAAGAATGGCGAAGCCATTGCCGACCTGGAAAGCGCTCTCGATATGGATCGAGAGATGGTGCTGCCAATGCTCATGCAAGCGCTTGAGCAGGTTCGAATTGCCGCGAGCTCGCAGGGCGAATTTGAACAAGAACGCGCAACAACGATGAGACTCATCGAGCTCTACGATGCTCAGGGCAACGAAGAAGGCGCCCGAGCAATGCTCATGGCGTGGATCGAACGCGATGCGCAAGACCTCACAGCTCTGCAACGGCTTCGCGATATGGACCGAGCTGCCGAGCGTTGGGATGGGGTTGTCACAGCATGCACGCATCTCGTTGGCTTGGAGACCGGCGATGAGCAGGTGAGCAGTGCGCTGCTTCTTGCCGATGCAGCGGAACAACTCGGCGTGAGTGAAAATGGCCGCGCTGGCCTCGAGCGAGTGCATCAGGATCAGCCCGAGAACGCCCAGATTCGCGAGCGATTGCGCGCAACCTATACGACACTGGGCGCTCAGCGTGAACTGGCAACTCTCTTGCTGGTCGATGCTGCGCACAGTACCGACGATGACGAGCGCTACGAAATCTTCCGAAGTGCAGCGTCCATCTTTGTGAATGAGCTAGGCGATGCGGAGGCAGCCATTGCGCCAGCCCAAAGCGCCAAAGAGCTGCGTCCAGACGACCATGCGACGGTTGCGCTCTTGGCCGATGTCCTGATTGCCTCCGGGCAACTCGATGAAGCAATCGCAATGCTTGAGCCGGCGATTGCTTCCCATAAACGCCGCTCGCCCGAGCTTGCCGCCCTGCAGTATCGCATGTCGAAGATCGGCGCTTCGCGCGGCGACCAGGAAGAGCAACTCACCTGGCTAAAGAAGGCCTTTGATGTCGATCGCAAAGACGGGCTTATCGCTTCGGAGCTCGCCCACCTCGCGACAGAAATCGGCGACTATGACCTGGCTCTCAAGCCTTTGCGCGCCATCACCTTGATGGACGATCCCGAGCCTGTGAGCCGTGTGATGGCTCTTCTTTGGGAAGCCAAAATCGAGCATGCCCGCGGCAATCGAGCCAAGGCAGAGCTGTGGGCAAAGAAGGCGCTTCGCGAAGACCCGGCCTATTCGGAAGCAGAAGACTTCTTAGCGCAGATTGCGGAGTAATCGATGGAAGACGCAGTAACACTCACCTGTAGCGATGGCATCGGAGTCATCGCTCTCAATCGGCCCGACAACCGCAATAGTATGACCCCTGAGCTCTTAGAGAGTTTCTCTCAGGTCACCCAAGCCGTGCGCGCCAATCGCGAACTGCGTGCGGTTGTCATCACCGGTCACGGTCGATGCTTCAGCGCGGGTGCGGACTTTAAGTCAAACCTGCAAACCGGCGGGGAGCACCTGCTAGACCACGAGCGCTCGTTTCAGATGTACGAGCCGTTCTTGGGCGTCTTGGATATTGAAGTGCCGGTCATCGGTGCGCTCACCGGCCACGCCGTTGGCGGCGGCTTTGGTCTCTCCCTTGTTTGCGACATCCGCATCGCCCACACAGGGTCAAAATACGGTGCAAACTTTACCAAGCTTGGCCTTAGCCCGGGCATGAGCATTAGTTATCTGCTGCCGCGGCTCGTTGGCGTTTCGCGCGCAAACGAATTGCTCTTTACCGGCCGCCTTGTGATGGGCGACGAAGCAGCAAGCATTGGGCTTGCGTGCAGCGCCCACGAGACTCCAGAACAAGTCTTAGAAGAAGCGATGCGCATGGCAAGCGCCATCGCCGCCAACGCGCCGGTTGCCGTTCGCCTCACAAAGCAAGGCATTCGCGAGCAGCTGGGCTGGGATGTTCGCTCCGGAGCCCACCGAGAGTCCTTTGCGCAAGCGGCAACCCTTAAAATGCAGGACGCCAAAGAGGGCATGGCCGCCCTTCTAGAGAAGCGGCCACCGGTGTTTGACGGAACCTAGCCGCAAATTTGCCTGTCACGACTGCCGCTCACCCACCTCGGAAATTGACAGCCGAACTGGATAGCCGGCTACTCACTTGGGGGCATTCCGCGTAATGGTTTACGCACTGCGTCGGCCGTTTCCCGATCCCGAGTTATGTAAGTTCGGGTGGTTGGGCCACTTGTAGAGGTGGACCGACAATTGCTGCACTGAGCCATGAAGGAGCCTGCGTATGCAAATCGGCGTCATCACGAATCCACACTCTCGAAAGAACAAAGCTCGCCCTCACCGGGCCGAGCAGCTCCAGGCCATTGTGGGACACCACGGCCAGGTGCACAGCACGCAGAGTGTTGAGTCGATCAAACCGATTCTTCGCGACTTTTTGCGCAAGCGAGCGCAGTACTGGGTTGCCGACGGCGGCGACGGAGCACTGCATTGGGTTGTGCGAAACGGCCTTGAGCTTTTGCAGGAGCCAGAGTTTCAAGGGGGCGACTACCAACTTCCAACGACGATTCCCACCAACGGTGGAACCATCGATTTTGTCGCCAGCAACGTGGGAATTACCGGCCAAGCAGAAGGCATTCTGCACAACCTCCGCGAGTCGATCGAAACCGGAACTGTTCTGGGCGAGACGCTTGTCGACTCGATGCTGATCGAAGGCATTCAAATCGATGAGAACGGCAACGAGGAAGAGTTTCGCACCTACGGCTTTGCCTCCGCTGTTGGCGGTTTGGGACAACGATTTTTCAGCAAGTACTATGCAGAGGATGACCCCAGTCCGAGTGTCATCGTAAAGGTCGTCGGCAATACCATTGCGTCGCTCCCGGTTGCCTACTCCCCCATTGGTAAGATTCCCTTTCCCGTGGTCCCGAAACATCTGCGTACCTACGCAACAGAGATGTTTAAGCCTGCAAACGTTCGTGTCACCCTAGACGGCCAGGAACTTGAGGAGACGCAATTCACCGGTGTTCACATCGCTTCGATGTCCATCGATCTAGGTGGCGTGTTTAAGCTCTTTACCCGCGCCGATGTTCCCGGCCAGATGCACGCGCTCGTCGGGTCTCCAAACCCCTTCCAGATCCTTCGCAACCTCGGCAATATGCACCGCGGCAAGCAATTGCGTGGCAAGAACCTTATCGACCGAGCATGCACTGGCATGACGGTCGAAGTTCTTGGCGACGAACTTCTCGCTCCAATCATCGATGGCGAGTACTACGAGCGGGTCAAATCGCTAACGTTCAAAAACGGGCCTCGTGTGCGAATTCCAAAACTCACTGGCGCCCGACCAGCGAGTCACTAGTTCGCTAAGGCTACTCCGCTTTGCACTTGATCTTAGCGGGCGCGCCGCGCTTCTCTAAGCAAGCCTTGCCACTGCATCCTGCAGCTTCACAAGCGAGCTTCTTCTCCTTGAAGCACTTGTTGTCAAAAACGTAGTTGCAGTTGTCGCGCTCGCCCTTCCAGCGCCAACCACCCCACTTCTTGCCCTTCTCCGAGACGTCGTCTTTGTCTTTGACACGGCCTCGTTTGGGCCTCTCCGATGCGTAATCGTTAACCTCCTCGTCAGAGTCTTTAGAATCACCCTGAGCCGCTCCTGGCGATCCACAGCCAGATAGGGTGAGAGCAACGAGAGAGGCCAGAAGCATTGCGCGAGCGAGCATGAGTAGGCAGAGTATACTTACGTAGGGGTAGGTATCTCGTGGATCGCGACGAATTCGAGTCAAAAGTATTGGAGTTGTGGGGGAAGTCTCGCATTCCGCTGACGCACGCCAACCTTCAGTACTTCTCCGGACTTTCGAGCAAGAAACTCACGCCGTGGATCGACGCTCTCCTTAAGAACGGCACCATCGACATCCAGATTGATGATAGCGAAGACGTTACCTACGTCGTGGTCGGTGTGCCCCGCTCTCCAGATGGTCCTGCCACCTCCGAAGCCTACGAGCGCAAACGAGAGTTGGTCGAGGAAGCCAAGCGCCGCATCTTAGCGAGACGTGCTGGCTTGCCAGATCCGACTGTGAAGAAAGAGCCGTCGGGCAAGGCAGAGCGTTCCAGTAAAGAAGAACGCTCCAACGATCGTTCGGATGAAGTGATCGTCTCGCGAAGGAAGCGCGCTGAAACCGACGACGACGATGACGATGACGACGACGATGGCCCGAGCATTGTCGGCATGGTTGGCAAAGCCGCAATGCTCGCCAGCACAACCGCACTTGTCACACTCGATAAACCGCTAAGCATGCTCGACAAGCCTCGAGGCAAAGGAGAGAAATCCATTCTCGGCTCGGCAGCACTATCGATCATTGGACCGGCAGGCTGGCTCTACGCAGGCTCCTTTCGCGAAGCCGTTCCCGCCACCCTCGCCTTCGCTGCCGCCTACTACATTCTCCCAAGTTTCTTGCTCGCCCCTTTCTTGTTTGTCGGTGCACTCGCTTCATCCGCCATTGGTGCTGGCTACGCGTGGCAGTACAACCGCAAGAAGGGTCGCACTCCGCTCTTTCTTCGCGGTAAGGACAGCAAGAAGAAAAAGAAGAACGACTAGCTGTGCGAATCGGGCAGCGAATCGCAGAGCGGTATCAAATCCAGTCCCTGGCAGGATCCGGCGGCATGGGCAAAGTGTATCGGGCGCTCGACGAGCACAGCGGCCAGCAAGTCGCCATGAAGGTGCTTAGTCTCGATGCGAGTAAGTACTCACGGCGCTTCCTTAGAGAAGCGAAAGTCATGGCCGAGCTTCGCCATGAAAACATCGTTGGCTACGTGGACTACGGGCAAACCGAGCGCGGTGCGCCATTCATTGTCATGGAGTGGGTTAAAGGCGAGGACCTGCGCCAGCGCATGAACCGCAAGAAGCTAGAGCTTGCAGAAGCGGTCGACATTATCGCTGGCGTTGGCGAAGCGCTGCACTTTGCACATCGCCATGGTGTGATTCACCGTGATCTAAAACCGAGCAACTTAATGTTGGTCGACAATCGCATCGAGCATCTTAAGCTTTTGGATTTTGGCATCGCGCGATGGCGTGGCCCCACGGTCGAGAAAATGACTCGCACGGGAATTAGCATTGGTACGCCGGGCTACATGGCACCAGAACAATCCCGAGGTGATGCCGATATCGATGGACGAGCCGACCTCTACGCCCTCGGATGCGTTATTTACGAATGTCTGGTAGGTCATCGGCCATTTCATGGTGAAGACGTCGTCGCGGTGCTCGCCAGAACGGCGTTTGACGAACCTCCTCGAGTAAGCGAGAAGCGCACCGACATTAGTGCCGACTTTGATGACTTGCTCGCCGATATGATGGCTAGCAACGTCGAGCGAAGGCCTGCCAATGGAACAATTCTAACTCGCCGCGCTCGTGCGATTGAGTCTGCGACAAGTCCCTCGGTCGACGAAGCACATTCCGTTGGGCTCACAACCTCTGAAAAGGAACTGCTCTCGGTGCTTCTCATCGAGGGAGGCGGTGCGCTCGAAGATTCAGGCGACGGTTCGCTCGAAGATGCACTGCACCGCGCCGGTGGACAGGCACAGCTTCTTGAGAACGGAACAAACGTAGTCATCTTTCGAAGCGAGAACGGCTCGGCCACAGACCTTGTGTTGCGAGCAACTCGCTGTGCATTGCACCTTCGCGCGATGCGCCCCGAATCCAAAATGTCGCTTGCAACGGGACAGGGTGAAGTCTCGGGCCGCCGATCGCTCGCAAAGACAATTCAGAGTGCAGCAACACTTCTGCGAAGTGCAGAGTTTTCGACCGAGGGCAAAGCGCGACCACTTAGCATCCGACTGGATCAAACCACCACTCGGCTGCTCGATGGTCGCTTTGAGGTTCGGAGACGCACGCAAGACATGCCGGCCGATGGAACCGACCTATACGGCGAGGAGCGCAATACAGGGCCCCGATTGCGGGCAGCACGGACTGTGGGGCGAACGAACGAGATTGCGCAGATAACCGGAGCATTCAAGCAGTGCATGGCGAGCCAGCGTTCTCAGGCTCTACTCATCACAGGCGAGCCAGGCATCGGCAAGTCCCATCTCTCGGCTCAAGTTCTCGGCACCCTGCGGGCAGAAATACCCAATCTGCAAATCTGGAGTGCTCGAGCTGAGGCACTTGCCAAAGGCTCTGCGTTTCAACTCGTTCGACAATTGCTGCATCAAGCGATGCACATCCTTCCCGGTGACGACTTGGCGATGCGATGCGAAAAGCTGGTGCAAACTGTCTCGGGCTTTATCGACGGCGCCGACGCACTTCGCGTAGCAGAGTTCTTAGGCGAGCTATGCGAAACGCCATTTCGCGCCAGCGAAGACCGCGTACAGCTTAGATCCGCTCGCGGCAACGCCGTACTCATGGGCGACCAAATGCGTCTCGCTTGGGAAGAGTTCTTATCTGCCGCATCCAAGATGTCTCCCGTCATACTTGTCCTTGAAGACCTTCATTGGGGTGATTTACCAACGATCCGTCTCATGGATGGTGCGCTTCGACGAGTGGGTTTGGGCCAGTGGATGCTCATCGGCATTGCCCGTCCCGAGGTTGAACATGTCTTTCCTTCGCTTTGGAGCGACCACAACTGCACGGTCATGAAACTCGGTCCGCTTGACGACGCTGCGTGCCGCCAACTAAGTCACAGCATTTTGGGACATGCCGCCAAGGAGGAACAACTTCAGCGCATGATCCGACTATCGGATGGCAATGCGTTCTATCTAGAGGAACTCACCCGCGCCTACCAATACTCGGAGGGCGAGCAAGTTCCAGGCACCGTACTCGCTCTTGCCCAAGCACGCTTGCGCACCTTGGCTCCACTGCCAAGGCAGGTCTTGCGAGCTGGCAGCATATTCAGTGGAGTATTCTCACTAGGCGGACTAAGAAGACTTCTAGGTGAAGCCGGTACGCCACGAGAAATCGAACCGGCACTACAAGCCCTCGTGCAAACGGACTTCTTGATTGAATCGGTTGATCCACTAGCGACCCGAGCGGGAGCCACCCAGCAGTACAGCTTTCGCAACGTGCTGATGCGAGAAGCTGCGTACAGCACCTTAACCGATACCGACCGCGAACTCGGGCACAGGCTGGTTGCACGCTGGATGCACGAGACCGGTTCGCGAGACGCGCTCTTGCTTGCAAAGCACTTTGAACTTGGTCTTGAAAAAGAGCGTGCCACCGAATGGTATGCCCTGGCAGCACGACAAGCACTCGAGGGCAACGACCTCGCCGCAACCATCGCGCTCGCCGAACAAGGCATCGCCATTGGGGCAAAGTCACGCACACTCGGGCTTCTTCACGGCAGCATCGCTCGAGCACTTCTTTGGACCGGCGAGAACGGGCGGTCAAGCGAACACAGCGCGCTCGCCCTCGAGAATCTGAGCATCGGCTCAAAGGATTGGGCGCAAGCTGCGGGCGACGGCGTCACCGCGCTCGGTCGATGCGGCGCCTTCTCGGACATCGTCAACCTCGGCGAAGAACTCATCGCCGCCAGCCAAGATCGAGGCATGACCGGAGCTCTTGCCTCTGCCATGGCGCGCTCCTCCTCTCGGCTCTTTCTCGCAGGGCGCTATCAAGACGCAGAGGTCTTATTCCGCGAGCTACCTACCGATACAAGCAACCTTGAAGATTCCGACCCGGTGGTTGATGGACACTTGCTTTCGGCTCAGGCAAATCGCTACCTGTGCGAAGGCGATCCGGGCCACTACCTAAAACTCAGCGAAGAGAGTGCCACGGCCTTCGAAACAAGTGGTGACCGCCGGAGCGCGGCAATCACCAGAGTCAATGTGGGTTTTGCCTACGCCGAGCTTGGCGACTACCGCAGCGCCGAGACAATCCTGCGGGCGGTCTTGGCTGTGGCCATTGAAATGGAGCTCGACGCCATCGGCTCGCTGGCCCGCAATAACTTGGGTCGCGTGCTGCTCGCGCAAGGCCAACTCGACGAAGCTTGGGACCTCGAACTGATTGCCATTGAATCCTTTACAATCCAAGGTGACGATCGCATGGCGAATGGCTCGCGGGTGTACCTAAGTAAAATTCATCAGCACAAGGGTGCTCTAGAGTCGGCATTTAAAGAGGCCAAAGAAGCACTTCAAGGCACAAGCACCGTTGCGACGGTGAGAATGCAAGCTCACGCGCAACTCGCGTCGGTGCTCTTAGAGATGGGCCAACCCGAAGAAGCGTTGGTTGCCGCCAAAGATGCTGTGCGTATTCTACAAACCTTGGGCCAGGTTGAAGAAGGCGAGTCGTTTGTTCGGCTGATGCTCGTCGAAGCCGAGCTTCAATGCATGCATTTGGATAAGGCGCAGGCAGCGCTTAAAGATGCGTACAACAGCCTACGACGACGAGTTGAGCAAATCGACGATGCGAATTGGAGGCTGAGTTTCTTGGAGCAGGTGCACGACAATGCCCGCATTGTGCAACTCTCCGGCGAGTGGGGGCTTGACGGTGGCAACGCCTAAGTCGCCAACACAAGAAGTACCCTCCAAGCCTCGCTCCTTTCTTGCCTACAGAGTCCTGTGTCGTCTTCTGCGCTTTGCAACACGCGTCTTCTTTCGAAACATCGAGGTGGTTGGTCGCATAACCCTTCCAAACCCCGAGAACAGCGCGGTGATTTTCTGCGGAAATCACCCGAACTCGCTCTTGGACCCAGTTTTGATAACCGCGTGGAGTGGCAGGATTGTCCACTTTGCCGCCAAGGCTCCACTCTTCTCGGTGCCCATACTTGGAACTCTTCTTAGAGTCATGGGAGCTGTCGCAATTCGGAGGCGACAAGATCACGGAGGCGGAAAGCAAAGCAACGACGATGCGTTTCACGAGCTTGAGAATGTCCTTCTCGAGGGCCGTGCCATGGGAATATTCCCAGAAGGCATTAGTCACGACGAGTCTCAGTTAGTTCCACTTAAAACCGGCGCCGCAAGAATCGCGCTCGCAACTCGGGCTCGAAATCCGGATCTGCCCATCTACATCGTGCCCGTTGGCCTCGTATACTTCACGCGACACCGTTTTAGAAGTTCGGTCCTAGTGCAGTTCGGTGCTCCGATTCTTATTCCCGCAGCACCCGCAGAGCCTACGAGTTCTACTGATAACGAAGACGATGAGGACGCAGTTCGCGCCATTACCAAGACGCTTAACGAACGCTTGCGCAGCCTCACGGTCAATGCTGAAACTTGGGAGCACGTATGGGTCCTAGACGGCGTGAGAAGGCTCTACCAACCAGAGGGCATTGACCTAAACGAACGCGCTCGCTTGGCCCGCCTATTTAACGAGACCTATCCAAAGGTTGCCGACCAACCCGACGTCATCAAACTCTACGATTCCGTGCGCGGCTACCTGCTGCGGCTCAGCGCAGATAGCCTAAACGACGCCCTAATCGCAAAGGGCTTAACTCCCCTACAAATTGCATTGCACGTTGCTGCACACCTTGCACTCCTCTTTGTCTCGCTACCGCTCTTTCTCATTGGCGCCCCGCTCTTCCTGCCAATCGGGCTAACCTTAAAGGTTGCCGGCGTCTTTGTTTCGCCACGCAGCGATACGGTTGCAACCACAAAATTTGTCCTCGGCTTCCTTGGTATCGGCGGCTTGTACATCGGCTTATCCGTGTGGGCCTTCCTCACCCATGGAACCTGGCTGGGGTTGTTGGTCGCACTTGTGATCCCAGCCTCTGGCGGAGCAGTGATTCACGTTATTGCCAGAATGCACGCGCTTCGCAACCTCGCGACCAGCACCTATCGAATCTTCACATTGCGCCGCGAAATTGCCGAACTGCGCGCCGAGCGCAAGCAACTGGTCCTCCGAGTTGCAGTGCTTGTCGACAAATACCGTGGCTCCGTTCTAAACTAGGAATCGTGTCGGATCTTTGCTTCGCCCTGCCACCATCTCTTGGTGCGCAAAACGTCCGGACTCTAGCGCGTCAATTCGCAGCGATTCTCTACGAAGCCGGCTTCTCCACGGTCGTGCCGGTTCGCTCTTACGAAACCCTCGAGCGCAGTTTGCTTAGCGGCGAGATCCACGCCGCTTGGGGCCCACCAATGATTTGCGCTCGCGTACAAGAGGCTGGCGGTACGGTTGCACTGCGAGCGGTACGCCATGGATGTAGCGTCTACCGCTCGGCAATTTTGTGCCGCTCCAACGATGACCTAAAACTCGAAGAAGTCGGTAGCTTGGGCCTGCGAAGGTTGCGAGCGGTTTGGGTGGATGAACACAGCATGGGCGGCTACCTCATGCCTCGCCATCATTTCCGATCGCGCGGTATCGACCTTGTCCAGGCATTTGAACAAGAGTCCGTCCTCGGTTCCTACGAAGCATGCTTTGAAGCAGTCTTGTCCTGCGAAGCCGATGTTACTGCGTCCTACGCAAACGCTCGCGGCGTTGGATATGTTGAAATCTGCAAGGAGGAGGCCTACCACCTGCGGGTTTTCGCCTATACCGAAGAGTGCTCGAACGACGGCGTCGTTCTAAGCCCAATGGTTGCGGGCAACGAAGAAGTCACAGGTCGCCTTGCAAAGCTCATGGCAAATCCCGCGCATCGCCAAGTGTTTTGCGCAGCGCTCAATGTCGACGATGTCGAGTTGCCTCCTGCAAATGCCTATCGCCCACTTCTTGCTCTGCAGGAATAGTGTGTCACAACAGAGGTCATCTTGGTCTCTACCGTGAAGATGCCACTCTCCAAACACGCATGCGCAGGCATGGCGGCCGTTTCCATTCTCATCTGCTCGCCAGCTAATAAGGCGAATGCGGACGAAGCAGCCCCGGTGACAGCGAGCATTGTTGTGGGACAAGACGCCTGCGACCTAGGCGTATCACTCGCAAGCAACGACGCGAGCGAGGCGCTGGCCATTCTCTTTCTAGAGAGATGTCACAGAACAATTCCTAGCAAAGAAATTCGCCAGTCCATGCACGAGGTGCGAACGCAGATTCGCAAGACAATGCACAAGCGAGCTCCGGTTTCACTCGCACTCACCCCAGAAATAGCGCAAGCAACTCTGGTTGCGATAGACGCTTCCTCCGAGTACCAAGGACACATCCTTGTCAACGAAGACGAGTTGTGGCTGCGCGAGGGACGCTACGAATTAGAAGTTACCGCCGAGGGTTTCGAAGGCGGGCGATTCGCGATTGTCGTCGACAATACCGATCGAATTCTCATTCCGATAACGCTGCGCCCCGCGCCTCGGACCGTTGATACTGATATCGACATGACCGAAGAGCGCGGCGCCGAACTTGGCCAAGTTTCAAGTGCCACCGATCCGCGAAAGAAGGAGTTTAAGACGCTGCTGGCAAAGCGCTACCAACGCGCTCCGACGCCAACGCCGCTTCCCGTAGACCGCGACGATACGCGCGAGCGGGGTCCTTGGCCCTTCATAGCGACAGGGGTTGGCGTAGCCTCCATTGGCGCCGGCATCGCCTTACAGGTTGGCGACAAGACCGGCCCCGCGATTGCTGCCTATGGGCTGGGCGCCGTCTTTGGCGGAGTGGCCACCTATCTCTTCCTCAATGAAGCCAACAAGCCGTCACGGGCCCTGGCCTTCGACGTTGTGCAGGGTGGCGCAATTGTCGGGCTCTTTGGTGAGCTCTAGTTTCTTATCAATTTACCCGAACCACGGTCACCCCACTGCCATCGCGAGCAACCAGGGCCCAATAGCCATGCTCGCTCAAATCCGGTACCGATACGAAGAACACCCAGTGCGCCTTTAGCGAATGCTGCGTAGGCGCTGTCGGCAAAAGTCGGTTTTCGATCCGCGAGTGATCGTCCGCAACGATTCCAATCATCGACGAACTTCGATCTAATAGGCAAATAGAATCGCAGTCGGCCACTCCTCGTTCGCGTGCAACCGACGCCAGGGCTTCCTCGGCATCGTCGAGTAAAATTGCCTCGATGGCATCGCCCAGTGCCGCAAGCGGGCAGAGCTTGCTTGGATAGCGAGCGATCTGGTCTTCGAACTCGCCTTCAGGAAAATACGTAAATGTCTTAGAAACACCATGAGCACTAAGAACCTGCTCTGCTCGTCCTGCGAACGGCCCCTCGCACCACGGCCCTCGTTCTCTCGCCATTACCGTTGCGCCTTGATGGCCTTGGCAGGACGCCAAAATTCCTAATGCGCTTAATAGCGCGATCGTGAGGTGCCTCGCTTGAACGTTCATGCCCTTCGATTGAGCAAGGACAGTGCCACTCACAAGATACTGTTTCGACTACCTTGCTGGACGGCCTCTGTCCGCTCGTCGGCCAACATGGCCGCCACACCGGACATTCGTTCAATCTCAGGCGGCGTCCACCTATGCTTCGGGCACGAGTGGAATCGTAAGAATAAATCGGGCGCCGCCCATCTGCGATGGTTCGGGGTCGAGTTGCAGCAAGCCTCGATGATCCAGCGCGACTTTCTTGGCGATGGCCAATCCAAGACCTGTCCCTGTCTCTTTGCTGGTGACGTAGGGGTCAAAAATCTGCTCGCGCTTGGACTCGGCTACGCCTGGCCCCTCGTCCTCAATCGAGAATCGCGCAACCGCTCCATCTCGCTCACAACGCAATACAACTCGGCCCGCCCCATTGGGACCGGCCTGCATACCATTCTCTAAGAGATTTACTAATGCGCGACGCAGAAGCAGACGGTCGGCACTCACAACCATTCCCTCGTCAACTTCGATAATTTCCATCCCCTTGGCAAGCTCGGCATTTGCACGAAGGTCGCCCAGCAAATCAATTAGCGGCAAAGCACTCGCCTCAACTTTTGGCAGCCTCCCAAGATCTCGAAAGGCATCGACCAAACGCCTAAGCCCCTGCACCTCTTCTCGAACGATTTCATCGCAGCTAGCGAGCAGCCTTAAGTACTTAGGATCGTCCCCGGGATAGGAGGAGACCGCCTGTTGCACGACCAATTGGATCGGAGTGAGAGGATTTTTGATCTCGTGCGCAAGCTTGCGAGCGACATCCTGCCAGGCTCCGATGCGCTGCAAATAGAGAGTCTTCTGTCTCTCCTGGTGCAAATCATCAACCATCGTATTAAAGGCGGTTGCAAGCTCGGCAAGTTCGTCCTGACCTTCGAGGGCAACCCGTGCGCCCAGGTCGCCCTTTGCCACTTCCCTCGTGCCTGCCACCAGCGCGGCAATTCTCCGACTAATTCGGCCGGCAAAGAGCAGCGCAAGAATTGTCACAACAACAACGACGCCGCCAACAAGAAGCAAAAACGCGAGACGGTACGATGCCGGCAAACTCGACTTCACGGTATCAACGCGCTTCGAAGCTTCGAGCGCTTCTCCAAGCGCTTGCAACTCGAGCACCGGTTGCATATCGGCGGCAAACACTAAGCGCAGTTGCGCGCCTCCCGGCCCAAGAGCCTGTGGCAACGCAAGCTCGCGAACTCGTTCCTCGGGTAGGCTTGCGACGCGTGAGACCTTTGCCATCTCCTTGCCCTGGTCGTTCACAATCGCGACCGAGATCAGTTCACCATGCTCTGCGAGCAATGTTTGCGCAAAGGCATCCCATCCTTCTTCAACCTGCTCGCGCAATCGATCTTCCAGTTCGGGTGTGGCTGCGAGTCGCTTGGCAACCTCTTGAAACTCAGACTTCTTCGCAGCGATAACCTCTCGGTACGCACTTTGGGCACGGCTTAGATGCGGACGAAGACTCGCCACATGATGACTCGCAAAGTTTTGAGCAACCTCGCCAATGTTGCCTACAAGCAGTGCACTCACTGTAAGAGGCAAGAGCGAGAGCATCAGCAAAGCGCCCACGAGCTTTATCTGAAGCCCAAATCGACGTTTTCGTGGTTGCACAGTCTTGTCGCCTTGCTTCATGGTTGAACTCGGTAGAACGGCTGGGATTGCAGACGCACAACACGGTCAGCCTTTCCAAGCTTAGAATTTGCAAACACCGAAACAAACGTTCCAAAGAAGGATGAGCTGGAATCTAGATTCGAGTCGCTACTCGACTTCGTAAGCCAACGTCTCATCTCCGCCATGCGCTCTTCTTCCACCGGATTTAACTGGGCGACGACCGCAAGCACATAGTGAGGGCCGATTCCAATTTTGCTGAGTTTGGCGATTGGATGTCGGCGTAGCTGCGTGAGCTCGCGAAGTAGCTGCACGCGACTCTCGAAGCGCGTCTGCTTTGTGCCTCTTGGCCCTTTCACTTCAAGCAAGTACGTTTCATCCCACAAATCGTAGACGACGCGCCGTCGGATTTGCTGAATGGCAACAGGGATTTCAGAGCCCTCTTGGTAGACAACAATATGCAGCACGATTCGAGTTGGAAAGCCGCTAGATAGGGATGCATAGTCGTCAGGGTCGAGAATATCCGTAAAACTCGTAGTCACGGTTAGATTCGTCCCGCGCTCGACAAACCGCATCTTGCGCTGCGAAACCTCTTTGGCCCAAGCAGCATCGCCGAAACCGAGCAGTATGACAACGGCAACGAGGAGCGAAGCAGGCAGTCTGCGCCTCACAGAGGAAGCCGCCCCAATGCGTTGGCAATACTCAATTCGAAAATACCGATTTCCGTATCGAGACGTATCCCGCCATCGACCAAGAGATCAATCGGTGGCGACTCGCGCGGGTCGACATCCTCGGTCGTTACAAGCGTCCAAAGCCCTGCCCCAACAAAGAGTTCGCCGCCGTAGATCCAGTTTTTGCTACTGCGAAAGAGTTTATAGCTGTACTGAACTTCGGCGAGGCCACCGATTTCGCCGTAGGTGAGTTCGTCGGTCGATAGGTCAAGCAGATCGAGTGATGGAGTCGCCGAGGTAACAAGCCCGAGGGCGCGCCCCGAAACCATTCGATTTAGATCTCCGACATGAATGCGCTCGAATAGCGGTGCGTCGCCGAGAACAAGACCACCACTAAAGTGGGCCGAGATAACTTGATCGTTGCCGACAACCGGCCACCAGCGCTGGTACTTCGCACGCATGCTTAGGTACTGATAGTCGCCAGCAATGTGGTCGCTTGCGACTTCGCTGTGCAACAGCAGCCTATCGCCGGAGAACGGCAATACCGGATCCGCGCGAGTATCTCGATCGTAGGAGGCAAACGCGCTTGCGACGTAACTGGTCCCATTTTGCAGGTGAAAGTCACCCAGGCGAATCTCGCCATTCGGAAGTTCTTGAATTCGAGAGCCAGGGTGGCTTGCGCGAACGCGTTCGAGGCGCCCGCCAATGTTAAAGCGCGACAGCGAACCAAGCCTCGAGCTCAGTGCACCACGTGCTCCCATGCGGTCGTAGTCGAATGCAGAAAAGTTCGCAGCACTGCCGTCGTCGTATTCGCCCTGCACGCGATATGGTTCACTTGCTTGCAGTCGATACCCCGAAACTTGCCAGCCAAAGCGCGTTGCGAAGAATGCCGAATCCGATGCTCGCAGCACAGCGCTGTGCTGGGCACGCCCGCCTTCGGCCTTGCCAGTTCCCGTCATGACGTAGGCGCCGCCGACCGCAAGCCCGGTTCCCAAGAAGTTTCGCTCGGTAAGGTCGACGCCTCCCCACCAGGGAGTAACGAGAGAGTTGCCAAAGAAGATTCGATTGAGAACGAGAGTGCCCCGCTCTTCGACCTTAACGAGGAGAATCACCTGCCCGCGCTCGCTGCCCTTTGCTAGTGAGAGCTCAACCTTGCGAAAAAACCCCAGGGAGAGCACTCGATAGCGGGCCGCTTCAAGTTTAGCGCTGCCAGTCCGAAGGCTATCGCCAGCCTTGATCGGCAGGGCCTTGCGAATGACTTCAGCGTCGGTCGAAGAGTTACCAGAGACCTCGATTGCCTCGACGTGAATTAGCGGGCCGAAGTCCGTGTCGGCGGGACGTACGGGCGCAACAGACTGCGCCCAGGATGCTTGTCCTACGCATAGTGCGAGCAGGGCCGACGCAAAGATTGTGACGTGCAGCGCACGCGGTCGGCGATTCGATTTGCGGTATCGCTGTTGGAGCGACATGAGAGTTTAGCCTACCACGACGCCCTAGATGGACGAGCTCTCTGGCGCCGAACACCAGGCAAAGTTGCATCGTCGTGATGCCACCCACGAAAGCCTGCGCCAAGCGTGTTGGATAGAGGTGTCAATTCGTTTGGCGCCTCGATCCAAGTGGTACCATAATCACGCTTTGGCTCCCGTGCTACCAGAGGCAAGCTGTCCAACCTGCAACGCTGCGATGGGTTCGGGCGCGCGATACTGCGGCAGTTGTGGCGGTGCCATTGCGCCAACGCGCTCTTCTGAATTTCCCGCTCAATCAGGTGTCCACGCACCCAACATGATTGGTCGCGAAGTTGGTGGGAGGTACCGAATCCTCGCCAAGCTCGGTGAGGGCGGTATGGGTGCTGTCTACCGCGCAGAGCAAATCTCGCTCAAGCGCATCGTGGCCCTCAAGGTACTCAAGCCCGAACTCTCTTCCGAGCCAGGGCTTGTGCGACGCTTTAATGCCGAGGCAACACTAGCGGCAAAACTCAACCATCCCAATACCGTAACGCTTTTTGACTTTGGCCAGGGTGAGGACGGTGCGCTCTTCATTGCGATGGAGTACATCGAGGGAAAATCTCTTAGACAGGTGCTGGTCAAAGAGGGCCCGCTGCCACCAGAGCGAGTCCTCGCAATCACCTCTCAGATTTGCAACTCACTCTCCGACGCGCACGCAACCGGCATCGTTCACCGCGATCTTAAACCCGATAACGTCATGCTCTTTGCGCGCGGGCGACAATCCGAAGCGGTCTCGGTCCTAGACTTTGGAATTGCCAAGCTGCGCGACGAACACGGCAACATTACCCAACAGCCAATGACCCAAGCGGGCGACATTTTGGGAACGCCGCAGTACATGGCTCCAGAGCAAATTCGCGGGGACCGAGTCGATGCCCGCACTGACGTCTACGCACTTGGAGTCATGCTCTACGAGATGATGACTGCGCGCTTGCCCTTTGAAGGCGCAACCGTCATGGCGCTGTTGTCAAAACACCTAACGGATACCCCCGTGGCGCCGACGGTGCGTCGCCCAGAGCTGGCCATTCCCGAGCCAATTTCAGGGCTCATCATGCGCTGTCTTGCCAAGAATCCCGACGACCGTCCTCGCACGATGGACGAAATAGAACAACTCTTAGTTTCCATGGTGGGGCCGAGTTCGATGCTTGGAACGTCACCCTCGTCATTGTCGTCGCCATCTCCGGCAAGCTTCCGGCCGGCAGCCATTGGGCCCGATTCCCAATCGATGGCAGAGGCGCCAACCGGATATGCCTCGGGGCACGTCCCGACGGGGCACGTCCCGATGGGGCACGGCGCAACGGCGCACGCGGGCGTTGCACGTCACGGCACCGCGCCGGTGGGTCCAATGTCGGCGGGCGGCTTCCCACAGCCGGTTGGCGCAGCTCCAACCGCAGCGCAGGTTCCGCACCAAGCTCCCGTCGAGCTTCGAACGGTTTCAACCCGCCGCAAACCGCGCACAGGTCTTGTGATGATGCTGGTCGTCATCCTGCTGGCGGCTGCCGGCGCCGGCGCCTATGTACTCATCAACCAAAACTCGGGCGACGACGAAACCGCAAGCGATGACTTCGATATGGAAGCTTGGGAGGGGAGTCCTAAATCCAAGAACGCGCATAGCAAGAACGCGCATAGCGACGAGAGTAGTGAAACCGAGATCTATACCGACCCGGCCTTCAACTACCGGATGCAGTTGCCCGCGCACTTCAAAGGCGGCAGCGACCGAAATGGCACAGCGCTTTTCGGAGGCACAGTCGAAGGCCACGTGGTCAAAGTCCTAACGATGGCGTGGCCAATCGTGCGGGGCTCGACCGAGGCCGATATCGAAAGTGACCTCGCGGCAAGACTCGCCCAAGAAGATGTCGTGATCGTCAGCATGCGCTGGCAAGACGCAAATTCACTATCGGGCGTCGTCGCCTCGCCAGAGGGCAATCTCATCGGCGAATTCACACTCGCCCAACGTGGGCGAATTGTCTTCGTCTCCGCGATCGGCTCGCCGCAAGATTCG
>TARA_R110002073_G_scaffold1715_1_pt1 | contig 134105 bp, 120 predicted proteins | sample TARA_R110002073 | Tara Oceans TARA_R110002073 (sample SAMEA4397174) | marine metagenome | biome: Polar Biome; feature: [DCM] deep chlorophyll maximum layer (ENVO:01000326); material: water (ENVO:00002006), including particulate matter (ENVO:01000060) such as... | depth 40 m
CGGCTTGGTGAGCCTTTACCTCACCAACTACCTGATAGGATAATCGCCGCTCCCAAGGCGGTAAACCTTTCCTCCGTAGAGCACATAAAGTATTATCTCCCGTTTCCAGAAGCTATCCTTTACCTTGGGGTACATTCGATTATATTCCTCGCCCTTTCGCCACTCCCTCCGAAGAGGTCGTACAACTTGCATGTTTTAGCCATGCCGCCAGCGTTCAATCTGAGCCAGGATCAAACTCTTCAGTTGATATTTTTTGCACAGCCTCCATGACTTGCGTCAATAGAAACTGATATGCATCAAAAGAAGCCGATCCGACTAACCTATCCGTGCTTCCGAAGAAGGCGTAATAGGCCGGTCAATCATCTCAACAACATTCCCGAAAGAAAGTCATTGAGACGCCCGAGGTGGCAAGACCTCGGGATTAAAGCTTTACACTCTTTAGTGTTCATTCCAAATATAATATTTGGGGCTTCCACTTGCACAAGAATGCAAAGGCATGCAAGTGTGACCTTGCTGCCAACTTATTTGACGACCAATACTCTGTCAAGAGCCCGATATGCTTCGGTTTATGGCGTCTCACATTCTCGTGGTGGACCCAACTGTTTACTTGTCAAAGATGCTGACTTAGGCGACATCAAGTCGTCGTTTGTCGTTGCCAACCGTACTTGGTGGCGGGGAGAAGTGTAGGCTGCACAAATTCATTGTCAAACTGTGAAGGCAAACATCTTCAACAATTCCCAAGTTTAAATTCACTGATTTCTTCATATGGGCACTTCCTGCGTATCTCGTCGAGACTCCCCAGCAACCCCGATACATCCAGTCCATATTTGCGGCGGGTCATAAGGGTCTGGAAATGCTATGTTTCTGGTCGAGAACGCGGTTTTGAGAGGCTTGCATGCTGCGACGAATGTCGCTCCGGTTGTTCGGACATCATCAATCAAAATATAAACCCGTTTTCCGTTATTCTTTTCGAGATTCGTCATTTGCTGGATTATTCGTGATCCATGCTTGGATATCGAAAAGGCATCCTTGATGTTCTTTGCCCGGGCGGTCATCGAGAGTCCAACTTGTTCCGGACGATATCGAGTTGAAAGCATTGGGGATACCTGGCAACCAATGACACTCGCAGCTGATTTCGCAATGACCTGTGTATGGTCAACTCCTCGCGTTATTCTCCTGAATCGGTGCATTGGGATCGGAACCAGGGCCGCTTGCGAGGGTCGAATTTGAGCGATTTTTAACTGTTCAGCGATTGAATATCCCAGATATCTACCCAATCCGGTGCCTGTACTGCGCCAACGATGGAATTTGAGTCCAAGGATTTCCGATCGGAGTACTCCATTGTATTTTCCGAGTCGAATAGCACGATCCCAGGGGAGAGATTTGCCTCGACAACTTGCACACCCATCGCCATCGGATTCATGAGCACCAATACTGCCACCACAACGCCAGCAATATTCCTGCAATGTGTCCGGTTGCCAAGCTGTCCTTGATGCCCATATATCAAACGCAAGACCAGTTCGACCCAGCAAATGGGTCTCTATGGATTCAATCCATGCGATTGGACGCTTTTTTCCCGCGATCAATGGCGAAGAATGTGTGGATTCGGGCCAAATTCGTTCTTGGGAGAGTGAGCTCGGTAATGGAGGCCAGACAAATGAATCACTCTCAGATTCAATGTCGAGCAATGGAGCATCGCGATTGATGCTTCTCATGAGAGATGGAACTTCGAAGTCATCAATCTTCATGCCTGCTCATCGAGTTGATTACGGATCAGTTTCGCGCGTGCGGTTCGGCGTTGTTGCTGGGTAAGTGGGGTGCCAAGCGTGCGTTGGAGGTGCGTCGGTTGGGTATTGAGCAATAGATTGTGAACTTGTTGGATCGAAATACCTTCGATCATCCCGGTTAATATTCCTAATCGAACGAAGCTCAAAAGCCCCATCGTTTCATCAACTTTCATTCTTCTCGCATGCCGAAGAGTGCCAAGTGCACGCCAGACCTGATCTTCGAGCAGTTCTTTACGATTCGTGAGCAGATTCTTGCGTGCGTGGCGTTCGTATCCGACAACACGGGGAATTATTTCTTGTTCCATTTCACGCAAAAGCATCTCGTCAGATTTACCAAGCGTCGTCTGATTGGAGAGTTGATAGAACTCGCCGTTGGTTTCAGATCCTTCGCCGTAGAATCCCCGTACCGCCAATCCCATGTCATGTGCTGCATGACGAACTTTGTCGAGTTCGCCCGCGAGTTTGAGACCTGGAAGGTGGAGCATAACCGACAGGCGGAGTCCGGTTCCTACATTTGTCGGGCACGCGGTAAGGTATCCGAAACGAGGTGAATAGGCATAGTCAATACCCGCTTCGATCTGGTCATCAATCGTGTTTGCCTCTTCCAGACAAGCACCAAGTGCAAGTCCAGAGTGTATTGACTGTAAACGGATATGGTCCTCTTCGTTGACCATAATACTCACGCGTTCATTGGGGACGAGCACCGCGACACCTCGGGGTTCATCGAGTCCGCCTTGACCGCTGGAGAGTTTTCCCTTGGCATGTTGACGCGACATGAGTTGTCGTTCAACAAGCAGATTCCGATCTTCGCGTCCGACCTGATGCAGGTCGATCCACATGAACCGCGCATCGTTCTCAGTGCTCATATTGAGGATTCGATGCTTGCATACTTCAAGGATTTGCGTGCGATCAATTCGTGAGGCTTGCGGGGTAAATGGGAACCCCGCGATGTTGCGTGCCAAGCGAACACGCGAGGACATCACCACATCGCTTGAGTCACCTAAGCCGCGCAGCCATTCCGCGCTCTGTGTGAATGAATCACCACGCATAGGTTCTGATCCGTGTTGTGCATCCCCGGACGCTTGCATCGCTCACTCTCCGTCTGTGAATCTGTACTGTAGATCGTATGCGATCCGCATACTCAACACACTCAAGTCGTAGGGCGTGTGTTCATGCCTTGCGATTGACTCGGGGTAGGCTCGATCTGTGATGCAGCGAGCGAGGTTAATCGAGTGAGTTCATCCCGGAGCATTGCTGCATGTTCAAACTCTTCGTTGTTTATCGAGCGGGTCAATCGTTCACGCAATGATTCCAAGCGTTCTTCTCTTTGGCGGACATTGCCGAGCAAGGCATCCATCCGGTTTGAGTCCTGGGTATCTTTGCATTCGCACAGAGCCCGGCGAGGGACTTTCCCGACATGGCTGCAACCACCCTCGTGGGCACGCTCGATCATTGGACCCACTCGGTCTTCAAAGACTTGGTAGCAAGCAGCGCATCCGAGCAATCCGGACTCTTTGAAGTTTGCGAATGTTTGTCCACACCCAACGCAGGATTGCGATGAACGAGTACTTGCAGCATTTGGTCTTCGTGCTTTCATCGACTTCGATTCAGAATCATCTGAATTGGCAGCATCTTCGAGGTTGTTCGCGCTGGAGATCACCTGTCCCATGATGTAGTTGGTGCTCGACATCAGTTCATTGATTGGGATGTAAGGGTCGGTGCTTATTCCGAGTTTTCGAGCGCAACCCTCACAGAGGTGGCGTTCGACTTTTTTCTTGTCGTTGGTGATGATCACTTCATGGATCGTCGCTTCATGTTGGCCGCAATCACAGAGCATCCGTTGCCCTCCGTTTTTTACACAATCCGTTGTTGAACCTTCTGATTGTACAGGATTTGCATCAAAAATAAAAGAGCCCACATACAAAGATGCAGGCTTTTTAAGTATATTTGTGCGTTCAGGCGTATTTAACCACGAAAACGAGGGTGTCGCGAAGGTTCAATGATCGCATTGATCATGAAACCCACTTGAAGAATCCCGCGAGGTTATCCCTCAGCAGCTGCAAGCTTCTGTTGGCGTGTGTAGCCATACTTCCGCTTGAGTGGCTTAATCAAAAGACCTGAGCGGATCGCATGTGCAGACGCGTAAACCTTGACGGTGCTCTTTGAGCCATCATTATTGGTGATCTCAGCATTCACCTTCTGGAGGTTTGGTTTGAACTTGCGGCGTGATTTACCGGTTGTTTGAAGACCAAAACCACCCTTTGAGATCTTGGCACCGCCGTAGGCTTTTCTGTTACCGTAGGTTGTCTTTTTTCCGGTGTAATGGCATTCAAATGGCATAGTTCTAACCTCTGTCTGGTCCATAAGGACATATCGGTGCCCACCTTGGGCGTCGGGTCGTGATATTAGGCGAGGGATCGGGAAAAGCAAGGGGAAGCTGTTAATGTGAGACGAGCTGTGTGCAAAATTGAGAAAAATCATACAGGTAAATGAAGTGGTAGGCCCTATTTTTATAATTTAAGGCAAATGACTGATTTCTTGATGGTTGATCAAATCCGTCAGACTCATGCATCAATTGGCTGAGGAGGCGTATCAAAAATACAGAGATATTGATATTAAAAATGGTACTGTTTAGTATATTGTAGATATTTATTGCTTTGAGAAGTTGTCCTTATGGTGTACATTGAGAGTAGTTTGTGATGTCCTCACATTTATATTTGAAATTCTCGACGCGTGGGTTCAAGGAGATTTAATGATGATTCGTACAGGTTTATTGGTTGCTGCATTTTTGACAACTGTTGGGCATGCAGAAATCGCTGAAATCACAATGACCGGGTATGGCGTAGCAATACATGAAGCCAACGACACAAATTCAGAAGAGTGGATCCAGATGGAAGGATCTGATATTGTCAATCGGCAATGGATCGGTGATGGCCCAAGGGATGTACGCACGGAGTATACATACAAATTTTACGCGGATACAGAGAACTTTGTGTCTGACGGGATGGGTGGATACACCACGCAAATACTCGGGGCAACTTACTCATATGACGGCGGAGTTGAGCAACAAATCGACTCGGGCATCATACTGAGCGTGAGCGCCAGTGGGGTAGTCTCATTCCAAGGTGTTCAAGATTCAATGAATCAGTTCTGTATCTCTGTTATTGAGGGTTTGGGAACTGATATCTTTTCAGAGTTCGATATGCGAACCCTGCTCGAAGAGTACCAAGGCTATAGCAGCGGAATGTCGAGTCCAATCTTTGATTATGAAGGTGAGTCAGTTCATTACTCAGTGAGTTCAATGGACATGAGTTCACGGTTTGTGAGTGAAGTGCCTCAACTTCCAGCACCAGGCGCATGCCTCGTACTCGGATTGGGTGGTTTGATCGCGACACGTCGCAAGAGATGATCGCAGATCACTTAGACAAAGAATTAGAAAATCTTATATGTTCATGACACCGCCTTTAGCTGGGCGGTGTTTTCATTCAATATTCTGTTGAGTTTAACGACTAAGAGGTCCTTCGCATAAACATTGAACTGGCACTTGTCAATCAGTGGAACAGATGGGCACCCACAATATGATGAATCCAAAACGGCAGCTGCCCGAGGAGCCGGATGACTCTTCGGGCAGCGATGATCCAATATGGATTGCCTGTGTGGGTTTGGGTTATTTGCCTGAAATCAGTTGTTTGAAGCCATAGGGCCGGTTTCTACAACTTCTTCAGGGGTGATTTCGATGATCGTTGGTTCGATGTTGAACTCTTGGATCTGATCGAAATCCTGGACTTGGCCGCTCTGATCGATGAGGTATTGTGCCTCGTCGAGATAGCTTCGGCGGTTGTCTTTGTTGGAGATCGCTTCGAGACGAGCACGCTGCTCGGTACGGATGTTGCTGAGTCGGCCGTTGAGCTGATCGAGTGAGTTTGCCTGGAATCGGCTGTGCTCATCGATGGTTTCCTGACGATCTTCCATCATGTCAATGAGACGATCATTGCGTGCGATGGTATCGATCTGTGCATCAAGCTGGAAAAGCTTGGCTTGGAACTCGGACTGTTCTGTCACAAGTCTGTTGAGCAGATCTGCAAGTTGTGCTTCTTGATCATTGAGGTACCCAAGGTCCATTTGGAGGTCTTGAGCACGGGTTGCGTACAACCCCTGGGTTTGTTCGATCTCTTGACGCTTTGCGTACGCATCGTCAAGGTCAACAGGCTTGTTATTGAAGCTGATTCGGACGATTGCACCCGGATTGGCGCTCTGTGTTACGCGAGCCTGAGCGATTTGTGAATCGACGACACCCAGATCGTTTGATGCGAGGGCAACAACCTTGGTTGCGATCTGCATTTCTCGATTGAGCTGAGTGATTTGTGTCTGCACTTCGGACAGATCCGTGCGCACTTCAGCGATTTTGCCTGGGTACTGTGCTTCGAGCTTTTTGACTTGTGCCCGGAGGAGGATCGGGTCATCGATATTGGAATCGATGGCACTGATGATGCCGCCTCGGGTTTGATCGAACATTGCGTGTGCCCGTTGTGGACCTGCGACCGCAACAAGGACACCACCGGCGAGGGCGGTGATCACGACGCCGCGTACTACTGTTTTTCCAATGCATCCCATGATATTTCTCCAAACTTGGTGCCGATCTTTCCTGAGAATCGACGGGGTCTTGTGGTCCCGATCTCACTGGATCGGGTTTGTATTTGTTTTCATCAGGCTCGATGCCCGACAGGAGGTATGTGGGATTCGGGAAAGTTGAATTTCATGGTTGGATCAAAAAATATCACGAAAAGATCATTGAAGATGCATCAAATAGTTCTCGGACAAGCGAAATTCGCTTTTATGCACCCTCAAGCGGGATATTCGGGTATCCTCATAGGGTCGAAATGATTGAAAACAAGAATGCATGTTTCCAAAGAATACTGATCCCACCAGATTGATCTCTCTTGATCAATCGCGGTATCCGGTCTCACGTGAAGTAGAAAGAGTGTCCATGCTGACCAATATGACGACGAGTTTTATCGCCCGCCTCCGTTCAAATGAGGAGGCTGCATGGTTTGAACTCTGGGAAACCTTCGGCCCTGTGATCCGTATCCAGCTCTCAAGATGGGGACGCGGGCGTATCGGCGTAGAAACTGTGCGAGATCTATCGCAAGAAACGCTCGCTGCGTTGTCGAACTCTATAGAAAGGTACGATCCGGCGCGTGGTGCTCGGTTTTCGACCTGGCTCCTCGCAATCGCCAAGCATGTGCTGGGTGATGAAATTGATCGCAGAATGGCACTCAAACGAGGCGGAGGCAAGGCAAACGCACAGTTCGATGAGACCTGGATGAAAGCAGATGCCACACAAGGGGTCGATGAAATCTATGAGACATCGATCTTCTGTGCGAAGGTCGAAGCTGCAATCCGCATGGTCGAACGCGAGACCGATTTTACCGATTTCTCCATCTATAGAATGCGTGTGCTTGATGGATCGTCTGGTAAAGATGTTGCATCCGCGATGGGGGTCTCGGAGCCAACAGTCAGCCGACGGCTCACAAAGGTCCGTGGGGTGCTGCGGGTTCGTCTGAAAGAGGTGATTGCGACCTATTCATTCACAAAGGATGAACTCTCTGAAGCGGAACGAAATGGACTCGCTCTGAATCCCAATAGTGAGGACAGCGGGGAGGTCGGCCCTGCGGATAAAACTGCGGATGTCATGTTTGATGATGCCATCGCGGATATCTACCACCGACAGATGCAACTGCGGGCTGAGGATGAACAAACGCTGTTGGGCTAGTTCAATCACACAATCGCAGCATACAAGGGCAGGAAGTCATGGGAATCGCAAGCATATTTGGAATCATCGCTGCAGTGTTACTCGGAGCAGTTCTGCTCGCAGCGCTCATATTCCTGATCTCCAAACTCTTCGGGATTACATTCCTGATCCTTCGCAACATCTTCCGTTTCATCGGGGAAGAAGTCACCGACACACTCCGTTTCGTCGGGGCAATCCTCGCATCAATCCTCTTCGCTCCGTTGGTGGTGCTCAGTGTGGTCATCGGACGATGGTCTGCATCTAAGCATTACTCAGGCGCGTTGATGAGCGAACTTCGTTCTGCATCACGATGTGTCTATCGGATCGCGATCGGCAATGTCGCTCGATTGTTCGGATTATCCCAAGCACTCGAAGGCGTTGAACAACGCGTCCCAGAAGTGATGGCGGGTGCACCAACAAAGGACAAGCCTTCAAAGCGCGTTGGGATGTTCGAGGGGTACAAGATTGTCGGTTCACTCAAAGGCGGCGGATCCGGCGGCAAACTCTACATCGCTGAACCCGATGAGGTGAAACAAGCAGTCTTTGCGAAGAGAAAACTCGGGAAAGTTGATCAAGTGGTGATCAAGGTGTTCTCATTGAAGGATGGTTCGAGCTTGCCTCAGATCGTGCGAGAGAGTCGTGCACTCGATGCGGCTCGTTCACTTGGATTGGTGCTCGAACACCAGATGGCGCCTGAACGATTCTACTATGTCATGCGATATGTCCCCGGTGAGTCACTCGCTGTGGTCACTTCGCGTTTGCATTCACTGAGCACAACCGAAGGTCTCGCCAACGATGATCTCAAAGCGATCATGAGTTACAGCCAAGATTTGCTTGTAGCTCTTGACACATACCATAACGCTGATCTTTGGCATAAAGATGTCAAGCCCGACAACATCATTGTTGACGGACGCAATGAAGATGCAAAAGCTCACCTTGTCGACTTCGGGCTCATCACACCCATGCGATCTGCGATGACATTGACCACGCACGGCACAGAATACTTCCGTGATCCTGAACTCGTCCGCCAGGCATTGCGTGGGGTGAAGGTTCATCAGATTGATGGCTCAAAGTTTGATATCTACGGTGCGGGTGCGGTTCTCTTTTCAATGATCGAGAACTCCTTCCCCGCACATGGTGGATTGTCTCAGCTTTCAAAGCGATGCCCCGAAGCACTACGCTGGATTGTTCGTCGAGCAATGACCGATTATGATCGGCGTTATCCAAGCGCTGCTGCGATGCTCGCAGATTTGCGGGTTGTGCTCAATGCACAGGACCCGTTTACGGTTAAACCAATCGATCTTCCAAGTGTTTCGCAGGGCGATGTTGCTGCTGCGAATCAGGTGGAATCAGAACCGATCTCTGAGTTTGATCGTCCTGCAGCGGTGACTGCGGGTTCACCTGTACCACCGATTCCACAGGTTCCACAAAGACCACCGATGGGTCAAACGCTCGATCCTGATCAACGCGTAGGGCGACCAAATACAACGGTAACCGATTGGTGGTCCGGTCGATATGTTGTTGCGGGCACACCCATTGCGACCAAGAAAAAGACCAAGAAATCCAAGAAGAATGCGCCGCACAAGCCTGTAAATATACATGCGAATGCAGGAAGTGCTCAACGCGTGAGTCGTCCATTACGCGATGTTGCTGATCGTAAACCAGCATCAGAGCAGGTGCGTGACGCTCGTCATCGCGCCAAGGGTCGAAGAGTCGCAGCAGGCAAGCGGATCGATTCAAGACGGAAACAGAAGAACTACTCAAACACACCTGGTGTTGCTGTCGTCTTCGCGGGATTGCTCGGTCTTGCTGTATTGTTCGCAGGCGGGATTTTGGGATTGGCAATGTTCACGCCTGCATTCCATAACGAACAAACTGCAAGTACTCCAACACCACCAGAAGCGCCATATGTCGACGGGCAGCATGTCACCATAAAAAATGGCAAGATTCAGTATTCAAAGAATGGAATGAATGTTTCAATTGCAAATGGCGATGTGACTATTGATCGGCACGATGACCACAGCAATGAAGATATCCTTGTTGACGCTGAAATATTAGTGGTGCCGATGCTCTCATCATCGGTGGATGCAGACGAGTACGAAGAGTTTGAGCGTCATCTTCAACTTCACGGCGTGACGCTTGTTGGAAGCTCAGAATCATCTGTCGATGGTGATCAATCCATCGAGTTGGTCGCGTCCCTGCACAATGCAATGGGTGCGGTACCAATCGATTCACCAGATCTCCCGATGCGTGTATCACACTGGCTCGAGTCCAAATCCTTTGATGGTGTATTCATCATCGGAACCGACCCATCACATGATCACGGCAGAGGGATCTTGGTGATGGACGGCTTGTATGCTTCGATGGTTTACGACGGGGGGACTGTTGAAGGACTCCTTGGGACACTCGAACGCAACGGGTACGGGGTAGATTAATCAACGAAACATGTTTAACTAAAGATTGCGCTTTTCAACTATGCGACACTTCGATCAACCGATCAAGTGTCGTTTTTACTTGCCCGCACTCAATTGCGTTTCGGGCAAGCTCAATTCCAGATTGAAAATCTTCGCACGCATCAGCAACAAGCAAAGCGCCCGCACTGGTGAGCATGACCATATCCGCATATGGGCTCGGTTTTCCATCGAATATATCAATGATGATCTGGGCGCTGTGTTCAACACTCGTCGCTTGGAGTTGGTCAAGGGATGCTCGTTTGAGTCCAAGGTCAATCGCATCGATCGTTTCTTCACGAAGTTGACCATCACGAACATGCATGATCCGTGTGGGTGCGGTGGTTGTAAGTTCATCAAGACCATCATGTGCATGGACAATCATCGCACGCTTTGCACCTAGATTTGCAAGAGTTTGTGCCATCGGTTCGACGAGATCGTTGTTGTATACCCCGATGAGTTGACGATCTGCACAGGCAGGGTTGGTAAGTGGTCCGAGTGCATTGAATATTGTGGGGAATCCGAGGGATCGACGAGGACCCATCGCGTGTTTCATCGCAGGATGATGATGGATCGCAAAGCAGAAGCACACCCCAACCTCTTCAAGGCATTGAGACTGAATGCTCGGGGGGGCATCTACTTTTACCTCTAATGCCATAAGCACTTCCGCCGATCCTCGTCCAGTCCGAGATCGGTTGCCGTGCTTTGCCACAATGATGCGTTTGGTTGACGATGTTTTGGTTGGTTGCACACTTGCTGCGACAATTGCGGCTGCAGTCGAGACATTGAATGATTTAGGAGCGCCACCTGTGCCGCAGGTATCAATGAGTACTTCGCCAGGTTTGCAGGTGTAATCGACCCGTTCTACATGTGCTCGCATCGCACGGGCAGCACCGGTGAGTGTGTCAGCACTCGGAGGCATTGTTTGAATGAGCGAAAGCAGCGATCCGATCTGTGCATCATTGAGTTCCCCGTTGAGCAGGGCAATGAAGATTCCGTTGGATGTTTGTTCGTCGAGTTGCTCAGAGTTGAGCAATGTACGGAGCGTTTGATGGATTTGATCTGGATTCATACACCATGAGGGTAGCCGATACGGATCGAACATTGAAAGGATTGATGGACTAATTGTGGGGAGTTGCATCGTGGGGAGGGGTTGTGCTGTAGAATCATATGATGTCCGAAAAAGTTCTACAATCCAATCATGCCAACGGTGGATCGCCGATCGGTGTTGCTCAACAAGCAACCAATGCGGTTCTTCGTCGACGATTCGTCGATGGGGTTGGTCGATGGATGGTGATTTCACTCCTCATTGCAGTTGGCGGAATCGGAGTTTCAAAATTGATTGGCTGGTCGATGGGTTCCCAGTGGTGGTGGGGCTGGATTGTACTAGCGACTGGATTTGCATTGGTCATGGGAATGATCGGTGCCTTGCGAGATCGGATGACCCCAGCTCAAGGCGGCGGGATACTCGATGATCGTCTCGGATTTCAAAGCCAGATACGATCCGCGATCGAACTCGATGGAGACAAAGAAGCTCGTGCTCAATCACCTGGATTTGTCACGATCGTGCAGGCAAACGCGAGCAGACTCGCAGGTGATCTCAAAGTTTCGCAGGCGATGCCAATGATGGATTACACAAACTGGAAACAGGCATCTGGACTGCTTGTTCTCGCGATCGGTTTGGGGATTTGGGCGCCGATGGTGGAATGGGGCACCCCGAGTCAATTGCAGACTGTTCCGAGTTCAGCGATCGCAAAGATTGATGCTGCGACACAGTCATTGGATGCTTTGGACGAAGGAGAGGAGAAGTCTGAAGAAGTTCAGAAAGCTGTTGAGGAACTCGAAGCACTCAGAGAAGAACTTGCAAATGGTGTTGAAGATCAATCGCAAGCAAACGCGCGGGCAGCTGCAAAGCTCGATGAGATCGCTGACGATCTTGACGAACGAGCAGCATCTGATCGAGAGCAAGCACAGGAGTTATCCGACCGGTTAGCGCAGGCTCAAAATCAGCTGGCTGAGGAAGAGAAGGATAATAATACTTGGAATCAGCAACTTGATGAGTTTTCACAATCTATAGAGGATCAGCGTTACGATGACGCCAGCGAGCAGTTTAATGAGTTGAAAGAGCAACTCGATGCACTCAGTGATGAAGATCGCCAAGCGTTGTCGGATCAGCTCGAAGAGTTGGCAAATGCGGTCGAACCCGACAGAACTGAGCGGGATCCCGCGAAGGATTTAGCAGACTCAATCCGAGAAGAGGCAAAGGATATCCGCGAACAGAAAAAATCTACTCAAAAGGAGACGAATACTGAGAATCAGTCATCTGAAGAAAGAGAATCTCAAAAAACGGAAGAGCAATCCGATCCGGATCAGCGCAATGGTGAAAAGGGGACTGAGCAGAACCAAAGCGACAGCCAGGAATCATCAGAGCAAGGCGATTCTGAATCTCAAAAGGATAAAGACAATGAATCCGGAGAGAAAAAGCAGGCTGATGGAGATGGGAATGAAGAGGGAACCAAGCAACGGGTGCAAGCAGACGGAGACGACAAAGGCGATCAACGACAATCAGATGGAGAGAAAGAAGGTGATTCACAAAGCGGTGATCAGAACCAAAAACGATCGGTCGAAGAGGTGCTCGATGAGATGCAGCGCCGAAAAGGGCAGTCTCGAAAGGCTCAAGAACAATCCGAGAATATCCGTGAACAGGTTCGAGAACTGATGGAGTCAGAGCAAATGCCCGAAGATCAAGAAAAGACTGGTCAACAAGGCGTAGACAGTCAGCAAACGCAAGACGAGAATGCAGGCAATAAGGGTGATGAACCAAGAGTCGAAGAGAATCAGCGCATACCGGAAAATACTGTTGATGGACAGGAGTATGTCACGGTTGATGGTTCAGATCCAGAGTCCAATGAATCGGGTGATCCAGTTGGTCAGTGGTATGCGCCTGATGGTGAAACAGGGCCTCAGACTCAAGCAGGGGAAACCGTTCAACGATTGAGAAATGCATCACAGAAAGCCCAGCGTGCGGTCGATGAGCAGCAAGTCCCTCGAAAGTATCGTCAACTTGTCCGTGATACATTCAAACGCGTCAATGAGCGAGCCGACGCAATCGAATCAGGTGGAAAAATTGCACCCCAAGGTAAAGACGCGATCTCTGATGCTCAGCCCGCTCAACAGCAATCCACAAAGAAAATGGATTCCAAAGAATGAATCTCGCGATTGATCAACCCTGGTGGCTCATGCTCGCGCTCGTAGGAGTCGTATCGGGTGCGATTGGTTGGCGATGGATGAAAGGCATACCAAGGTTCCGTAGGGGCGTTGCGGTTTCATTGCGGGTAACGCTCTTCTTGGTGCTCGCCCTCGCATTGGGAGGGATGTACCGTGTCGAAGAAGCGGAAGATCTCGCAGTGATCGCGGTCGTCGATGTCTCCGGGTCGGTACAAAGCTTCGGATCGTTCGGGGAAGATGAGCTTGGTCTACCAATCACGATAGATCGTGCAGCACGAGGGTTTCTAGAGCGTGCGAGCATCGACAGAAGAGCAAATGATCGGCTCGGGGTTGTCGCATTCGATGGACGTGGGCAGGTCGTATCGAGTGTTTCACGATCTTCAGGTCTTGATCGTGCAGTTCAGATTCAACCGATCGAAGGTTCAGACATCGCGGGTGCAATTGGATTTGCCAGGGCGCAGCTCCCCCCTGATGCGCATGCACGGATCGTCTTAATCTCTGATGGACGAACAACGAGCGAATCTCTTTCGAGAATTTCAGTCGATGCACCGATCGATGTCGTGCCGATTCTGTACGCAGTGGATCAAGAAGTCATTGTTGAATCAGTCGATATCCCCGCTCGATCCCTTGCGGGTTCGGTGGTCGATGTACGCGTGGTGGTACGGAGTATCGAGCAATCGACAGGTGGTTTGCAGCTCATCTACAACAATCAAATCCTCGATCTCAACGGAGACAAAATCGGTGAACTGAGAGCTGTTGCATTAGAACCGGGTAGACAGGTCATCGTGATTCCTGTACAACTCGGTGATTCTCGCGTGCATCGGTTTGAGGCAAAGTACATCGCAGAAACAGGAGATACAAGCGAAGAAAACAACTATGCAGGCGCGGTGACCATGACATCAGGCGATGGGCATGTGCTCGTGGTTTCCCAGCGAGATGATGTAGGGGCAACCCCTGCAGATTCATTACTGAAGGTATTGGATCGGATCGGGTGGGGGGTGAACACGATTTCACCAGGTGAGTTTCCAGTAGATTTACTTGAGCTTGAAAAGTATGGTTTGGTCGTTCTGGTCGACACGCCTCGCGATGCGGTAGGACTTGAAGCGGACGGCTTGCTCGATGCGTATGTCCGTGAACTCGGTGGGGGGCTCATCATGGTCGGCGGCGGCGACGCCCTAGGCGCTGGCGGCTGGCAAGGATCTACACTTGAAGGCATTTTGCCTGTAAAACTTGATGTCGCGGATGATCTCATTGTTCCCGCAGTTGCGGTGGTCTTGGTGCTTGATTCATCGGGTTCGATGCGAAACAAGGTCATGGGGTCTTCCCGATCGCAACAATCAGTCGCCAATGGCTCAGCGGTGGGTGCAATCGAAGTGCTCGATGAGAAGGACCTCGTCGGAGTTGTTGCGTTTTCGAACGCCGCGAGAACTGTTGTCCCGATCGGCCCCAATGATCAACCAACTCAAACGCGATCACGCATTACTTCAATCTCAAGCTCTGGGGGCACCAACATGGGTCCTGCATTGAGCATGGCTCGGGATATGCTCACATCTGTTGATGCAGGATCGAAGCACATCGTTCTACTCTCCGACGGGGAATCACAGAATCCTGAGATGCTCCCCGCACTTGCTGAGGAACTCGGCGAACTGGGAATAAAGGTTTCGACCATCGCAGTTGGGGACGGGGCGGATGAAGAGGGGATGCTTGAAATCGCGCAACTATCAGGGGGCAAATATTACCGGGTTCGAAATCCAGGTGTGCTCCCACGGGTGTTCCTCAAAGCGATTCGCGTGGTGCGTACACCGATGGTTCGGGAAGGGGTTGTAACACCGATCGTTCTAGAGAATGACTCACCCGCGACGGGGCGCATCGGGAGTCTTCCTGAGCTTTCAGGGTTGGTGATGAGCGAGCAGATTGCTGATGATCCACGCATTTCAACCCCGATCGTTTCTTCCAGAGGCGAACCGATCTTCGCTTTCCACCAAGTAGAACTCGGACGCGTCGCTGTATTTACTTCGGATGTCTCTCGATGGTCCAGACAATGGATTGAATCTGATGTGTTCCCTCGTTTTTGGACGAATGCAACAACCTGGGCAATGCGGAGCGATCAAGATGAGCCTGGTGAGTTATCGCTGATTGTCAAGAACAACCAAGCACAGATTGTATACGACGCGGTGAATGACGAAGAGTCTCCAATCGATGGGCTCGATGTTGCGGTGCAGGTCTTCGATGCGCTCGGGCAATCTCGATCGGTTGATCTCATCCAGGTTGAGTCAGGACGATACACCGGAAGCATTGATCGACTTGGCGCGGGGGTGCATGTCGTGATCGCGAGCCCGCAACTCGATGGGAATCCGCTGCAACCAACTGTTGCAGGGTTGCAGATCATTGGGGTCGATGAGTTCAAATATCTCAATGCGGATCCGCAATCACTCATCGCGCTCGCGAACCGAACTGGTGGGCGGGTCTTTGATCTGGGTGATCCTGCAACTGCGAATCTCTTTGATCGTATTGGATTGGTTGAGCGTCAAACATTGCAACCCATCTGGCCGATCCTGCTGGTGATTGCATTTGCATTGTTTGTGCTTGATCTTGGTGCAAGACGGGTTGCTTTTGATCGTTGGATCGCTCAAGCTCGTGATGAAACCATCGCTGTCTCGCGTAGGGTGATCGCTATGCAAGGAGAGCAGTTGAAGGCAACAAAGGCCGCAACTCAAGATCGCACAGCCGATACACCAGAGATAGATCGAAGCCCGATGAAAGTAGCGAAAGAAGAAACATCTTCGAAGCCTGAATCTATAGAACCAACTGATGACTCGAACCCTTTGCTCGCGGCGAAGCGCCGGGCGCGTGAGCGGATGGAGGAAGATTAGTTGAAACAACCAGGCCAAATAGATTCAAGATGTAGTTTGTCAGCTTGGGGTAGATGTTCTAGCCAGTAATTTTTTAGAGCTACGAAGGAATCATCTGGGACATTATCGAAGTAGAGCGTTGTCAAGAGTTCCACCTCAAATGCCAGCAATCTTGCTACGCATGTTCTTTGAGTCGCATTGAGCAAGCTATAGCTCTCTCGCCCGTCACGGGTTGTATCGCACAAACGGTAGATGATGATCTCATGTCCCATCCATTCATCGGGTTGGGATTGGTCAATAATATGATATCCCTTCGTAAGTAGATCGATCATATATGCAGGCAAGTGATAACGGAATCCAATTGGGTCAAGAAAACAAATACCCGATCCGTATGGGTCATGCTTACGAAGGTCTACTTCGGCCCAGTGTTTGTCTCGCTGAGATTCTCGAATCCGTTTGCATATTGCCTCACTAGCCCCAGCATCGAGTGATTCAACTTCAGCAAGAGATATACCGCCTTTGCGAGTAACATTCTTAAATGCTACTTCTATCTCAACCACAATTTGATCACGCCGATATTGAAGCTTACTGCGAGATGTATGAATGCGAAGTTCGTGAGCCTTACATTGTTCAATATAGGATTTACTATCCATGTCGAACTTTCGAAAATTGAATGCTACTAGACCAACTCACCTGTCAGCGTGAGCTTATCCGCTTCGGTGATCTTCGCCCGAACGATCTTCCCGATGTAATCATTCGGCGATTTCAAACCAGTCGTCGGGACATTGAAGAACACGATCAGATCGCCATCAGTCCGCCCGGAGAGTTGGATGGTCGGGCCTTGGGTTTGCGGGTCTATGGTGATGGTTTGTGCCGAGGGGGCAGATCCGCCGATGGTGATGCCGACCATGCCTGAACCTGGTTTGACATCGGTGCCTCGTTTTTTATGTTCGTGTCGCGAGAGCCCTTCGACGAAGATGTCAAACTCGCTGCCGACTTGTTCTTGGGCGATTGAGTCCGAGATTTGAGTCTGGATGGAGAGCAACTCGTTATTGCGGGTTTTCTTCACCGCATCAGGAATGTCATCTGGGATCTTGTCGTACGAAACCGTGCCGGGGCGCGGTGAATACTTGAAGATATAGCAGTTTTTGTATCGGCTGCGTATCAGGAGTTCTTTGGTGAGTTCGTGGTCTTCATCGGTTTCGGTTGGGAATCCGACGATGATATCGCCTCCAAGCATGAGCGGGCGCCCGATCTCTGGTTGGTGCAGATACTCGTTGCATCGAGCGATAAAATCATAATACTCTTCGATGTCATGCCCGCGGTTCATCATTTTGAGCATCCGGTTAGACCCGGTTTGTGCAGGAACATGAATAAATCGACAGATCCGCGGGCAATCACGGATCACCTGCAATACATCATCACCAAAGTCGCGCGGATAGCTCGTCATGAATCGCAAACGCTTGATCCCAGGGACTTCCTCATGAATTCGGTACAGCAGATCCGCGAAGGTTGTAGTGTTCGCGCCCGCAAAGGCATCTCGGTTATGCGAACCTTTATAGGTCCGTCCCTTTTGAGGCTGGACAATCCCGTCAACAGTCACCGCGGAATCATGCTCAAAGCGATAGTGGTTGACGGTCTGACCAAGAAGTGTAATCTCAAGAATGCCTTGGTCCGCGAGTGCTTTGATCTCGTCAATAATATGTTCAGGCGGGCGATGGATCTCGGCGCCACGGGTGTGGGGGACGACGCAGTAGGTACAGAACTTGTTGCAGCCTCGCGTGATCCGGACATAGGCGCTGCGTCGATCATCAAAGTCTACCGGAGAGAGCATACGCCCGAGGTCAAGGTTTTCGAGCGAATCACCAGCTGCTGCCAAGGTTGAAGAACGACGCGACGCATTGCCTTGAAGGGCAACCTGCTTGGCAGATCGACGCATCGCAATCTCAGGATCATGCTCTGCGAGCGATGATTTGGTGCGGACCGCGTTATCGACAAGCTCGGGGAGTTTATCGAGTTCGGATGGTCCACACATGATATCAACGACAGGCATCCGAGCGATCAGGTCCTGCCCGTCGCGTTCAGCCATACATCCGAGTACTCCAACAATGAGTCCAGGTTGACTCATCTTGCGTTTGCGCATCTCACCCAGACGCGACCAGACCTTCTGCTCAGCTCGCTGGCGGACTGAGCAGGTGTTGTATAGTACGATGTCCGCATCTCCAGATTCAGCAGTGAACCGGTATCCGAGCGATCCAAGAGATCCCGCAACGAGTTCGGAATCGAGTTCATTCATCTGACACCCGAAGGTTTCGAGGTAGATCGAGCGTGTGTTGTTCTGGGTTCTGGTATTGGTCATTGGCATCAAGTGTACGCGGCAATTCGAAGATACCCAAGCAAGAATCATGATCTTGGGATAGACTCATTGCGTGACCACCATTGATGACATCAGAACATGGTTCAGCGAACTTTCATTGGCGACAAAATGTCTGCTCTTGTTCGGTGCTGCATCAACTTTGATCATCACGATTGCCCTTTCCTTGCCTTTGTTGAGGATGAACGGGCTCGTTGGGGCAGACGAACTAGAGCTTTCACGGACTGTATATTCCATCTGGGCTGCTTCAGAAGACCAGGATTCGATCCGCACCGGGGTAGGGCATGATCTCACCGCGGGGGGGGTCTCCATCGAAACACTCACCGAGAACCAGATCCAGGCAAACATCCGTGAGGATCAGTTCCTGTCGCGTGCGATGAGCAAGTTCCAGGTCTCAACCAACCGCGTCGAGTATTTTGATGCGGACTGGAAGGGATGGAATCGGGTGTATCGCTATGCGCGTGTTCGACGCGATGCAAATATGCAGGTGGTCTCAATTGTGCTCCTCGAACATCGAGCAGATGGTGCGGGTTGGTCGTTGGTGGTCAACTTGTTGTATGTCCTCTTCGCGGGCGCTGCGGTGCTTGCAGTCGCGATGGTGGTGTATGCAACAATTATCAATCGGCTCATCTTGAGTCCGGTGCTGTCATTGCAGAAGACCGCCGAGCGTGTTCGGGATGGCGATCTTGAGATCCGGTCGATGATCGAAACCGGTGATGAGTTTGAAGAACTCTCAGAAACCTTTAACTTGATGCTCGCAGAACTCGGGCGCCAACGCAATCAGCTTCAAGACGCCAACAAGGCGATGGACATCAAGCTCTCAGAGTTATCACAAGCAAACACTGCATTGTTTGAATCCGCAAGACTCAAGGGCGAGTTTCTCGCGAGTGTATCCCATGAACTGCGAACGCCGCTCAATGCGATCATTGGATTTGCAGAGCTTTTGCTTGAGATTGCTCGTAAGGAAGTGGCGATCAACGCAGAGAACAATGATGATCCTGTCTTTGACCCTCACGAGCTAAGCAAACGCGAACGGTACCTCGTCAATATCGTATCTGCAGGACGAACACTCTTAGAGATGATCGAGTCTCTGTTAGAGATGGCAAAGATCGAAGCAGGCCGGGTCGAACTCAATGTTACCCCGATGAATCTTGCAGAGAACTGCCAGGCGCTCGTTGGTTTGATCCATCCGCTTGCACGCAAAAAAGGCATCACGGTCAAACTTGATGTTTCACCAGAAATTCCGATCATCGAAACTGATCCAAAGAAGTTTCAACAGATCATCTTCAATCTCCTGTCCAATGCGGTCAAGTTCACCGGCAACGATCCCCAGCAAGGACCCGGCGAGATTATTCTGCGGGCGGAGAAAATCGTCAACGACAGCACCGGCATCGATCAAGTCCGAATCTCGGTAATCGACAACGGCGACGGCATCGAACCTGAGGACCAAAAACGAATTTTCGACAAGTTCCAACAGGTTGACTCATCACATACCCGTTCGCACACAGGAACTGGTCTTGGACTCGCGATTGTCCTAGAGCTCACCCGACTGTTGCAAGGCGAGATCCAGGTTGTTTCAGAGATCGGTGATGGGTCGATGTTCTCGGTGATCATCCCTCAGAAAATCTGCAAGGTCGACTTCGAAGAAGCAAAGCTCGAAGCAAAGTTTCGTGGATCTCTCCGTCCACCTATGCCTGATGAACATTCTGAGACTGAATCAACTGATGAAATGAATGATGGGTCCGCCGAATCATCTGAAGAGTTTACAGGGTAGTCATCAAGCACCGACCGCTGATCGGTAGTGTCGAACCGCACTTGGTTTGGATTGATTCACAACGAACTCAACTGCGATTACATCAATACGAATCCGCATGCTGTGGTATTCTTCTCGCGAACGAATCCCTTTGGCAAGTGCTCGTAGCTTTCGCTTTTTCGCAGCGGTGATATTTGATTCTGGGTTTGGGGTCGCGTCCGATTGGCGAACCCGTGCCTTGACTTCAACAACAACGATGCAGTTGTCCGCTTGGTCATGACACAAGATATCAATCTCACCCATTTTTAATCGCAAGTTGCGAGCAAGAACTTTGCATCCCTCGTTCTTCATGTGCCTTGTCGCAGCATCTTCTCCGCGGATCCAAATGGATTTAGGGGCGCGATAAAATAAACGCGACCAGATCGTGCGAAAAAAGTTCATCGTTTGCTAGCTCTTCGGACCATAGCGTTCTTCAGCGATGCTCAGCAACCGCATGAGCACTTCGTCCCGGCTTGAGATCTTTGCTCGCTCGTTGAGACGCCCAATATACTGTTCGTAGACTTCTTGCTTGCGTTCTGAATTTAACTCACTCTGGATTTGAAGCTGAGCATCATAGAGCGAGAGTGATTCCTGCTCGATCGACATCAGCTTGATCCAATACACCGTTGATCCTGATTCGATTGGCCCGACTGATTGACCAACAACGAGATGTTGAGTCGCTTCATTGAGTTCATCCGTCCCGAAGAACACCGTAGTTTCATAGTCGTCTTCTATAAGTACTTCAAGTAATCCGTCCGTCTCGGTTTTGTAGTTGTTCAACTTGCCCGCCGCGATCGCGACAAATGGAGTGCCTGAATCCAGTTCAGATTGGATGGTGCCAATGGTATCTGCATCATCCTTAAATGCACGAATAACCCGGATCATTGCAGTTGGTGGGGGGGAGTATTTTTCGATGTCCCGTTCGTACCGTTGTTGGATATCGCGCCAAGAGACATTGACCCGTCGATTGATCTCTTGGATGAGAGTCAACTGAACAAGGGTGTCGACTTCTTTTTGCTTGAGCGCCTCGTCGAGGGTGAGCCCTTGCTCTTCCTGAATCCGTCGGCTTGCGAGTTGGGAACTTCCCAGATTCTCAGATAGTAAGGTGTTCCGGAAGTTGCTCAGAAATGCTTGAAGACCAACACGCTGGGTTGGGCTCAATGCTGCGAGCGCTTCAGCGCGGAGCAACTCGTCTGCGATGATCCCGTCAAGGCGACTCGCAAGAATCTGGGTTGTCGCTTTCCGCCAGTTCTGAATCGAGTTCTGGGAAGATGAGAGCGCGAGCAGCCGATCCTCAAGCGGCGCAAAGAATGAGTTCGTGAAGATCGGTTTGCCATTCACATCGCCGACCTTCGCATCGAGCAGCGTGAGCCCAGCAATATCACCCTGAAACGGCGTGCTTGGCTGTGTGGTGCCTGTTTCTTGAGTTGGTTCAGCAGGACGATTACCCAAAGTGAACCCATCGTTTGTCTGAACAGTTTGTGAAGTCTCGCTTCGAGGCGTGACCTGGTCCTCCGTGAGGGTATCAGGCCTGTTTTGATGTGTAGTAACGGGTTGTGATGAATCGCTTTGATCGATCTCATCATGATTTATGAAATCTTCAATCGAAACTCGTGTAGGATCCTGGGTTCTCGGGCCGACCGCTTTGGTGCCCGAGCACCCAATAACTGTGAGCGGGATCATTGAAAACGCAGTGCACGCCATGAAAACTTTGGATGCGATTGGTGCTGGAATGCGGTTCATAATGTGATCTTTCTTTGATTGAGCGCTAAGATGGCATTGTACACCAATTGGAGGCCAATATGTCTGATTCCGAAGCACCAAAGCTGATTATCGACGATGACTGGAAGTCATCTGCACAAGCCGAGAAAGAAAAGCTCGTCGCAGCCGAGAAAGAAAAAGCCGAGCAACAAGCCCAGGCCGGTCCCGGTGGGCTTCCTGAAGTCATCGGGTTCAAAGAACTCATCAGCCTATTCGCCACCCAGGCGTTGATGTATATGGGGGCAATCCCAGATCAATCAGGCCGAGCAATGGTTTCGCTCGAAGTTGCCAAACTCAACATCGATCTACTTGCGGTTGTCCAGGATAAATCCAAGGGCAACCTGAGTGATGAAGAACAAGAAATGATCGACGGCACAGTCTCTGAACTCCGCATGCAGTTTGTCGAAGTGACCAAAGCCGTTGCACAAGCTGCCCAAGATGGGACGCTCGAGCAGATGCAGATGGATCCCAACTCGCCAGGCGGAGCAGGCCCGAGCTTGTCTATCTAAGACACATGCATCCATGTACAACTGAGATTCGAATCGACAGTTGTACACAGGCAAGACTCAAAATGCCGAAGAAGCGATGATATTCCACATTTTCCATCATTCAGGGACGGATTCCTGACTTGATGAACAGACAAAATCGGAGCATACAGGTGAGTGACAGCACTGAGACAATGCCCAATACCCATTTTCTGATGCGTCGATTGCATTCCTTGACCGGGATAGTACCAATCGGCGTTTTCTTGATTGCACACCTCACGACCAACTCCACCATCGCGTGGGGCGGGCTCAACAGCCGTGCAGATCAAGTAGGATTTGGATGGATGGACCGGGCAATCGCGACTTTCCAGCACGAAGTGAGTTTTATCAACAACATGCCGTTGTTACTGCTCATTGAGGTGACCCTCTGGTCGGCGATTGGGTTCCACTCAATCTTGGGTGTGTACTACGCGATGAGCGGCAAAGGAAACACCGGCGCGTACAAGTACGGCGGCAACTTCCGATACGCACTCCAACGCACCACCGGATACCTCGGAATCTTCTTCATCTTCTACCATGTCGCGACGCTGCGGTGGGGCTGGACAGGGTTGATCCCGGGCGATGCTGTCTGGTCGCATGAAGCGGCATCATCCACATTCGCAGCTGCATTACGCGGATCTACCGAAGAGTTCACTGCGGTGGGTATGGTCGTCGCGGTATTCTACTTCCTCGGAGTTTCCGCATTGGTATTCCACTTTGCCAATGGTTTATGGTCCGCAGCGATCACTTGGGGGATCACGATCTCCCGACCTGCTCAAAAGCGGTGGGGCGTGGTTTGTGCGGGCCTTGGTGCAACACTCATGGCGATGGCATGGATGTCCATCATCGGATTCGCCACGCTCAATATCGATCGAGCGGCTGAAGTCGAGGCCTCCATGCACGGCGGAGAGGTTCATCAACTTCATGCTCCCGACGAGCACGAAGCAGTGACCTTGACAAGGCCAGAAGAAACCGACGGCTGATCATTTTTGATCTTCACGAAGAGTACATATTCAATCAACCTCCGCATTGACTCAAAAGATGCACACTGAGGAAGAAGATACGACATGGCAGATGAAAAACGAGTGATTGTTGTTGGTGGCGGGCTCGCAGGTCTTGCAGCAAGCATCCGCGTTGCCGAAGCAGGCATGGCCGTCGACCTGTTCTCAATGGTCCCTGTGAAGCGATCGCACTCTGTGTGCGCTCAGGGCGGGATCAACGCGTGCAATGATGTTGCACGCCAACAGGGATATTCCGAGTATCAGCATTTCGATGAAACCCTCATCGGTGGCGACTTCCTCAACGATCAACATCCAGTGCTTGAGATGACCAACTGGGCGCCCAAGATCATCGATCTGCTTGATCGCATGGGGGTGCCGTTCAATCGTTCGAGTGAAGGATTCCGCGATCTCCGTCTCTTTGGTGGGTCACTCTTCAAACGGACTCACTTCGCAGGCGCAACCACTGGTCAGCAACTGCTGTACTCACTTGATGAGCAGACTCGTCGGTTTGCTGCTGAAGGTAAAATCAACAAGCGTGAGTTCTGGGAGTTCCTCTGGCCGATCGTTGAAGGCGAGGGTGAAGATGCACAGTGCGTTGGGATTGTTGCCCAAGATATGCGGACGATGCAGATCCAGTCGTTCCGTGCGGATGCCGTGATTATGGCGACCGGCGGTTGTGGACTCGTGTTCGGCAAGTCAACGAACTCTGTCATCTGTACAGGTGGCGCTGCATCACGGTGCTACCAAGCGGGTGCGTGGTACGGCAACGCGGAGATGATTCAGGTTCATCCTACTGCAATCCCCGGCGCGGATAAGTGTCGATTGATGTCCGAATCCGCTCGTGGCGAGGGTGGTCGAGTCTGGGTGCCTGCCAAAAAGGGGGATACACGCAAACCAAATGCGATACCTGAGAACGAACGATACTACATCCTTGAAGAGCGATACCCGAAATACGGAAACCTCGTGCCTCGTGATATCGCGACGCGAGAAATCTTCGATGTTTGCGTGAATGACGGAATGGGGATTAACGGCACCAACCAGGTCTACCTAGATCTCACTCATAAAGATCCGGACTACCTTACCGAAAAACTCGGTGGTATCTTGGATATCTACGAGAAGTTCGCAGGTGAAGATCCACGCTTTACCCCCATGCGGATTTTCCCCGCGGTGCATTACACAATGGGTGGCCTCTGGACGACCTTCACCCCGGGAGATTATCAACCTGATTCGCCTGTGTCAGGATTCAAGCCTGGGGATCCAGTCCCCGTGAGCAATGAACCCGGACAAGGCTTGTCCATGGGCGCGCATAATAATGCGATGACCAATATAAATGGATTGTACGCATTTGGTGAAGTTAACTTCGCGTACCACGGCGCTACTCGACTCGGCGCCAACGCGTTGCTCAGTTGTATCTTCGACGGGTTATGCAACGGCGTTTCGGTTGTGAACTATGTCCGCGAAGGTGGGCATACCCCCGCATCCGAAATCGATCAATCAGTGTTCGATCGGTATGTGAAACAAGAACAAGACAAGCACGACAACTTACTCAGCTCGACAAGCAACGGCACTGGTGATCAGAAACTCAACCCGTACCAGATCGCGTTCGAACTTGGTGAGGAAATGAACTCCGCATCAACAGTTGTGAAAACCGGGCCTGGTCTTGAGAAATGCTTGGATAAACTTGAAGAACTCAAAGAACGATTCGCGAAGGTTGAACTCGGCGATGGCGCGATGTGGACGAATCAGTCACTCAGCTTCACCCGCTCAGTGGGTGATATGATCATCATCGGTGAAGCGATCGCCAAAGCTGGTCTTCTACGAGAAGAATCCCGAGGGAGTCATTACCGCACGGACTTCCCAGAACGCGACGACGAAAAGTTCTGGAAAGCGTCAGTCGCGAAGTTCAACAAAGCAACAGGCAAGACCGATGTCGATTTCGTTGAAGTGAAAGCGGGATTGGTCAAACTTCGTCCACGAGACTACGGCAAAACCGATTCGAGTTCGACTTCGAAGAAAGAAACCGTCAGCGCATCATAAATGCACTCTCAATGACTGTTCATGATTGAGTGAAGACTCAAAAATGACGAATTGAGAGATAGAAATAGATCAATGAGTTTGAACTGAAAATAGTTCAACTGCAAAAGGATACGAGCAATGAGTGAAGCAGAAGCATACGCATTTGACGCTGACATGCGAAAAGCGAACCGCAAGAAGGCGGTCCCCGGACGGAGTGTCATCTTCAAGATCAAGCGATGCGACGGCCCCGGAAAGCCAAGCAGATGGGAAGCATTCAAAGTCCCCATCGAGGTCGGTGCCAATGTGATCTCTTCGCTTAACTGGATCGCTGCAAATCCGGTAACGACTACTGGAACAAAATCTACACCTGTTGTATGGGATTCGAACTGTCTCGAAGAGGTTTGTGGCGCATGCACCATGGTCATCAACGGACGCGTCCGTCAGTCTTGCTCATGCTTGATTGATGAGTATGCACCACTCGACGGCGACACGATTACCCTTGAACCCATGAGCAAGTTCCCGGTAATCCGTGATCTCTGGGTCGATCGTCAACGCTTGTTCAACAACCTCACCCGTGTGAAGGCATGGGTCCCGATCGATGGAACCTATAACATGGGCGCTGGTCCCAAGGAATCACACGATCAGCAGCAGATGCGATACGCACTCTCTGAATGCATGAGTTGTGGGTGCTGTCTCGATGCGTGTCCGCAGTTCACCAAAGAAGAAGATGAATCCAAATGGGACACAAGTTTCATCGGAGCGCATGCGATTTCTCAAGCTCGTTACTTTAACGAGCATGGAACTGGCAAGGAGCTCAAGGACGAACGCATGGATGCCCTCTCTGGACCCGGCGGTATCAATGATTGTGGCAATGCTCAGAACTGTGTGAAGGTATGTCCTAAGGGCATCCCGTTGACTGAGTCGATCGGGGCGATCGGACGCAGCGCGACGGTGCATGCATTCAAGCAGTTCTTCCAAGGCAAGAAATAACCTGCGAGTGAATGAGATGAAATGAAACGCCGCGAGTCTCGCAACTCGCGGCGTTTTTTTTACAGTGTAGATTGAACTAAAATGGATCAGGCGTTGAGATCAAGTCGGCCCGCTTGGGGTTTGCTTGGGCGCTTATATCCGGTTTGATGCTCTTGGCGATCTTCGCGTGCGTCTTCTTGATCCGCATCTGCGAGTGAACGAACCGGATCGATGTGTTCGGTTTCTTCGACACGAGCGTTGTACTCATCTTTGACGAGCTTGCGCTTATAGGTCGTTTCAAAGGTTTCTTTCGCCTTTGCCTTTGAAGCGGATGAGGAAGCAGCGATGTTTCCCGAAAGGCTTGCAGCTAAGTTGTTTATGGCACCGGTCATAGTGTATATATCGGATATAAATGCTTTCGTTCACCACCAGATATGAAGGATTAATCCCAAAAGATTGGTTTTTGATAGGTGTTTTGCTGGTTTTGTATCACCTGAACAGGGTGACTGTCCGTTCAGGTGCCCATAATGTTGACGCCGCAATCGACATAGATGTTTTCCCCGGTGACGCCGCTCGAAAGATCTGACGCGAGGTATACCGCGGTATTGCCAACTTCGCTGCCATCGACATTTCTACGTAGGGGTGCTGCTTCTTCGATCGCGTCTTCAATCCGATTGATACCCCCAACTGCGGAACTTGCAAGGGTACGAAGGAATCCACCCGAGATGGTGTTCACACGGATGTTGTTTTCACCGAGTTCGTAGGAGAGGTACCGGGTGGTTGCTTCAAGACATGCTTTGGCAACGCCCATGACATTGTAACCAGGGATGACCTTTTCTGACCCGTAGTAGGACATGGCCATGATCGAGCCTCCACCGTTGTTGATCATGATGTCTTGGGCGCGTCCTGCCATTGCAGAGAAGGTGTATGCGGAGATATCGATTGCATCTAGATATGCTTTTCGAGGGGTTTTTGAGAAGTTTCCGATCTTGAGCCATTCACGATCAGCAAACGCGATCGAGTGGATAAGGAAATCCATCCGATCGTGATCCTTGGTGTAGTTGCTGAAGAGATTGTCGAGGGATTCGTCAGAACCAGCGTCGCATTCATAGAACTTCGCGTTCTCTTGGTTCTCGATCTTCGATACAGCTCGTTCGGTTCTGCGGGCGTTTTTCTCACCTGGGATATGGGCGTACGAACACTGTGCGCCATGATCGGCGAGCGCTTTGGCAATATGCCACGCGTATGAGCGGTCATTGGCAATTCCAACAACGAGTCCTACTTTACCATCCAACAATCCCATAAATAATCCTTTCGATCTCGAAGCTCAATAGTAGGGCAGCAAGCCCCGGAGGTGTACGATTAGGGCATGGAACAAGTCGATACCCACGATCTCAATGCCCTTTCCTTGGCAGATTTTGCTGCTTCACTTCGTAGATCAGGTTATATCCGCAGACTCATCGAGTTGGCAAGGGATGAAGACCTGGGGAATCCGGTGCATGACTGGACAGGGGAGCTTATGTTTGGACCCGATGATCAGCGTCGCGTGAGGGTTCGAGCTCGCCAAGCGGGGGTGCTCGCAGGGATGACCTTCATGGACGATCTGCTCGAGGTCTTCGATCCTTCAGGAACAGTCAAGTGGAAAGCTGCGTTGAATGACGGAGATCCAATCGCGTCAGGATCGGTCATTGCCGAACTCTGGGGCAACGCACGCATGATCGTCGCAATCGAACGGACCATGCTCAATCTGATTTCTCGGATGAGCGGGATCGCATCACTCACCGGCGAGTTTGTTTCCTTGATCAAGGGGACCAATGCCCGAATATGTGATACCCGCAAGACTACCCCCGGTATTCGTGCCTTCGAGAAGTTTGCGGTTCGATGTGGTGGCGGCACAACTCACCGGATGGGGCTCTACGATGCAGTCCTCATAAAGGACAATCACCTCGCAGGGATTGCGGGAGCAGATATCCCTGGGAAGGTGGAATCAATCGTTCAGGAGATCCGTGCTCAAGGCACAAAGTTATGGTTCGTACAGATCGAGGTCGATACGCTTGCACAACTCGAGCAGGTACTCAAGGCAAAGCAAGGAACAGTGGACATCGTGCTTCTCGATAACATGACCAATGAGCAATTGAGCAATGCGGTTGCACTCCGTGATGCGAGCAAAGCAGCAGGTGGTGCAAGCCCGTTGCTTGAAGCATCTGGAGGCGTATCAATGGATACTGTTCGATCAATTGCACAATGCAACGTTGATCGGATCAGTATCGGTGGACTCACACATCAAGCGCAGAGTCTTGATATTGGGCTCGATGCGGTCGAGTGAACTAATGAAGATGCCTGAACATGATATTTCAGTATGGTCATCCGCAATCGAATCGGTGATTGCACACACACAGGATTGTTGTGTTGATCAGGCAATCGTCCTCAAATCAACCCCGAGCACGATGGATGAGGTTCGTGAGCTTGATGAGGTAGCAAACAACTACCTTGTCGTTGCGATGTCACAAACCGCAGGGCGCGGTCAACGCGGGCGACACTGGGATGACGGTTCTGAGAAAACACTTCCGTGTACCTTCGTCATCGATACTTCTCAGATCCAAGTCAATGTGCTTTCGACACTTGTTGCGTGTGCTGTGCATGAAACGATTCGGAGGGTTGTACCAGACGCAACTCGAGTCATGATTAAATGGCCGAACGATATCATCGTTCGCGAGGGTGAATACCGACATGACAGGAAAATCGCAGGGATTCTGATCGAACAGAAGGGGAATAAGGCGCATATCGGGATCGGGATCAATTGCACGCAACATCTCAAAGATTGGTCACCTGAGATACACGGGCGTGCAATATCGCTTTCCGAAACCGGCGTGCAAGTGTCAAGGATTGATCTCGTTTGTAATCTGATCGAGCAAATGAGCGGCTGGATTCATCAGAACAATCCCGAATCTGTCCAGCGCTATTTTCAATCTCACGATGCGATGATCAACACCCTTCGTACTTTTTATGTCGGGCATGAGCAGTACTCAGGTGTGGTTAAAATCATCGAACCATTGGAGTGCATTGTGATACAGAATGACATGGGATCACATCGACTGCCCATTGCACAGACTCAGCATGTTCGCAGCGATTGAGTGCTCGATCCACGCTCAGAGCAGGCGCTTGATATGCTTGCCGAGCTCGTGTGCTTCTTCGAGTGTGAGCGTGCCGGGGGTCCACTGAACGCGGAGTCCAGGTCCGTTCTTGAAATCCGGTTTGCCTTGGATATTCTCGCCTCGATCTTTGTAGCACGGGATAATGTGGAAATGGACATGGTCGACCACTTGACCTGCATCCGCGCCGTTGTTCTGGAGAATATTGCATGCCTTGGCGCCGGTCACCTTCTTGATCGCTCGGGTGATCCTTGGGAGTGCTCGTCCCAGACCTGCAGCTTGGTCATCGGAGAGTTCATCGATGGTGGTTGCTGGTTCTTTGGGGATGACAAGGGCATGTCCCTCAGAGAGTGGGGCGATATCGAGGATGGCAATGACGAAATCGTCCTCGTAGATCTTGTGTGATTCGATCTCGCCTCGGATGATTTTGGAAAAGATTGAGTCGCTCATATCAGGATCGTAGCGTTTCCTGAGCGCCTTGCGGGATTATCAAGGCGTGTTTTTTGCAATGAACTTTCATGATCGTTTCTCGCCCGATTTTGCTGGATTTGGGGTGTACGATTCATTGATATGTCCACAGTTGCACCCACAGTCCAAATCCGAAAACTCTCCGCGCTGCTCGTGAATCAGATCGCAGCCGGGGAGGTGATCGAGCGCCCAGCATCGGTGCTCAAGGAACTCGTTGAAAACTCGATTGATGCAGGCGCAACCCGGATCACGGTGGAACTCGAACAGGGTGGGATTGAACTCATCCGAATTGCTGATGATGGACATGGGATCGCGCCTGATCAGATGACACTGGCGCTGGCGCCACACGCGACAAGTAAGATTCAAGAATCGGAAGATTTGGACCGGATCGGCACCATGGGATTCCGAGGCGAAGCAATCGCGTCTATCGCATCCATCTCCCGGATGTCGATCAAATCTCGCACGAATGATTTTGATGAAGGACGGATCATCGAAGCAGAAGGTGATGTCATCAACGACCCCAAACCGATCGGATGCCCGGTTGGAACCACCATCGAAGTACGGAATCTTTTCTTTAACACCCCGGCGCGACGAAAGTTCTTACGAGCAACCACCACCGAGCAGACCAGATGTGTTGAATGGTTACGGGATCTCGCGATGGCTAATCCATCGATCGGGGTCCGGTGCATTGGTGATGGCAAGGTAAAGCTCGATTTGCCGATCAATCAAACGCCTCGCCAGCGCGTGGTTTCGATCATCGGCAAGGAACTCGAAGAACAACTCATCGAAGTGAGTGTCGATCAGTTCGATGATTCCAGAGGCATCCTTATCTGGGGGCTTGTGGGATTGCCCGCGATCGCAAGAGCAACAAGCAAAGCTCAGCATGTATTCCTCAACGGGAGGACCATCCGTGATCGCACCATCCAACACGCGATCCGCGAAGCATATCGAGGATTGATTGAACCCGGCAAACATCCCACTGCGGTACTGATGATCGAGATGTCACCGACCGCGGTTGATGTGAATGTGCACCCTGCAAAGCTTGAGGTGCGATTCCGCGATCAATCGATGGTCCACCGCGCGGTGTACCACGGGGTGAAGGACGCACTAGGACGAGCGGATGTGACGCCGACACTACTTCAAAGATTGCCCGGTGCAGGGTTCGATGGTTCGTCGGCGATCATGCCGACCGTTTCTCCAGAACAAGTCAGTCAACAACTGGATCATCAAGTCGAGAAACTTGTAGAGTACTTCGAAACCAAACCGCGCCCAACAGGAGATTCCTCAGGGGGATCGAGTGGGTTCCGACAGGAACTCAAAGAGGTACTCGCACAATCGCAAGCTGCATCTCCTCAGATGATGGGAAGTGCATCCTTTTCATCATTCTCTCCGATGACGACTCCACTTCCGACAGTCCAACGGGTCGACAAGGTGCTTCAGGTGCATTCAAGTTATCTGATCGCACAAGATTCGCAAGGGGTACTCATCATTGATCAGCACGCACTCCACGAGCGTGTGATGTTTAATAAGCTCCTCGCACGGGTCACTGGCAACGGCTCGCTTGAACAACAGGCGCTCCTGATGCCAATTGTGCTCGATGTGCCTTCGGTGGTTGTTGATAAGTTTGATGAACTCGATCAACTTCTTGAACGGATCGGTGTGCAAGGTGCACCAATGGGACCAAAGTCGATCGGTATTCATGCGGTACCGAGTTTCTTGCACTCTCGCAAGGTAGAAGCCGAGCCGTTCCTTGCCGAACTCTTTGAGAAGATCGATCAAGGTGGTTTTGTTCCCACATCTGAAGAAGCGCTGCACGAAGTGCTCGACATGATGTCGTGCAAAGCCGCGATCAAAGCAGGGGATGTCCTGAGCGATAACGAACTCAGCGCGATCATGCAACTCCGCAGCGAAACCGAACGATCCGCATCATGCCCGCATGGTCGACCTACGACGGTTCGGTTAACGATCGAGGAACTTGAGAAACTCTTTGATCGAAGATGAGCGTCCGAGATAACATGTTTTTAAGTTGAAATCATGGATGCTGTCTGCTTTTGTTTCGAGATCCATGATCTTTATGTTACTCTCTCGCTATGAAAGATCGAGTACATAGTTTATATGATCAGCGGATTGCCGTGATTACATTCGTCGCAAGAGCTAGTCTCTGCGCTCATGCTGGTGAATCTACAGTGGATGCAAATGCGCAGTTTGCTCGTGATTTTTACGCTTCGAGAGTGTCCATGCTCATGACGAGCGATTCTTCAAACACTCTTGGCGGCGGCGGAGTCTATGTTCCCTATTACGAAGGGTTCATTCAATGCTTGCCAGACGAGGTCGATCTTTGTGGATTCCGGGCATCAGGATCAACAGGAAACAACGGCGTCAACGATTACATGCGTTTTTCAGGTGGATCAAGCTCGCAGTTGGTTTCGGGTCGGGTATTTGAGATTGCACCTGGGTTGCCGATTAACTTGGTTCATAATCCGCCTCCAGGTCCTCGGTATGAGATTCAGGTCATCCCAGAGGGGATGCTCAGGTCCAACGGCACAAACCGATTCTCATCCAACGGGCTCACCAATCTCGCAGGAATTTACCCAGATGCTGACAACTGGGGACAGAATGAAACACTGATTCTACGGACTCCGTTTTATGTTTCCGATGATGGTTCGATGATTGAGTCTGTATCAATGTCATTGCTGACGGACCATGACGGATCAGCGGGGCTTGCGGTGCATAGCTTTGATCCTCAACCTCGAATGGACATTCACTTTAGTACTGATCACATCGGGTTGCAGTTAGTCGATGCGGTGTTTGAGAATACGCCAACCACACGGATAGGCGTTCGGTTCTCTGGTGATACAGATCTTGACGATTCTGATGAACCCGGAAAAAGAGTTGTCTGGTTTAATCCAATTTTGTATAAACAGAAGTTTGCAAATGCAAATCACGGATTCTATATCGACAATATATCTGCTGGTGGGTTCAGCGTTTTGGATCAAATCAGTGCATTAGACCCTGATCTGATTGACGATTTCTTCCAAACTGTCCCAAGGCCGTTCAATGCTTCGATGATTTGGCTGGGTCAAAACGCAGAGTCGGACGAATGGAACGGTGAACTCGGACAAGTCTGGGGCGAACGAATCGAGGAACTCGGTGACGTAATGATCCAAGCAGGGATCGACGCAGGGTATGCTCAAGCAGTGACTCCTGTACTGATAACTCCTCCTCGTGCAGAGGGTACCTATCCAAACTCGCGATTTGCAGCAATGAACGATGCGCTCGATGAGATCGCATCCCGCCGAGGATGGGTGCACTTTGATTTTCATAGTCTGGTCGGGGATTCGCTTGGGAATATTAACCCTGATTTTGTAGGTGGAAATCCGCATCCTTCGCAGTCTGGGACAACCTTTGTTCTCGAGAAGTTCTATAGACATCTCAACTGTCTCAGAGCAGAGTTTTCAGGTGATTACACACGAAACTTCTTCGATGTCTCTGCATTTTTGATACTGTTCAACTCGAATGATCCCCAAGCAGATATGAATGGGGACGGGGTATTGAACTTCTTTGATGTCTCTGCTTTTCTCACGGCATTCAATGCAGATTGTCCGTAATATGCAACTGTGGATTATGCATCATCGAGCAGATCGACTGCTTTGAATCTTTTGCCTTCAAGCATCTCTAGGCTCGCTCCGCCACCGGTTGAGACATGGGAGAGCTTGTTTGCGACACCAAAGATTTCTGCTGCTGCTGCGGAATCACCGCCGCCAACAATTGATGTGGCGCCAGAAGCTGTTGCATCCGCGACTGCTTCTGCAACGAGCTTGGTCCCCATCTTGAATGGCACCCATTCGAATACACCCATCGGTCCGTTCCAGACGATGGTCTTCGATGCTTTGATGATCTGTGAATATCGTGCACTGGTCTTTGGACCGATGTCCAAGCCCATAAAACCATCTTTGATGTGATCATCAAAGACTTCAATGTCACCTGTTTTCTCTGCGAACACTGTGGAACAGATATGATCTTCTGGAAAATGGAGATCAGTCTTCGATTCTGCAGCGAGCTCGATGATCCGTTTTGCTTCATCGATCATGTTCTCTTCAACGATCGAAGTCCCTACACGGTGACCGAGTGCTTTGAGGAAGGTATACGCCATCGCACCGCCAACGATGATGTGATCTGCCTTGGGGAGCAAATGCTCGATCGCAGGGAGTTTGTCGGACACCTTGGCGCCACCCAAAATCACAGTGAAGTCCCGATTTGGATTTGCGAGCGCCTCAGTGAGATACGCGATTTCCTTCTCGACTAAGAATCCCGCGACTTTGGGTTTGTTCCCCATCGAACTTGGGACACCAACCATCGAAGCATGATCGCGATGGCAGGTGCCGAAAGCGTCATTGACATAGATATCCCCGAGCGCAGCGAGCTGGTCGGAGAAATCTGATTCGCATCGTTTTTCGCACCCGTGGAATCGCAGGTTTTCGAGTAGGATCACATCACCATCATTCATCGTGGATACCGCATTGGCGACATCTGGAGATTTACAGTTCTCTGCGGGGATCTTCACCTGAGTATTGAGCATCTCGCCGAGGCGTTCTGCGATCGGCGCCATCGAGTACGCTGATTCATATCCCTTGCCAGCAGGGCGCCCCAGGTGTGACATCAGGATTGCTTTTCCGCCTCTGGAGATGACGGATTTGATCGTGGGGAGGGCTGCAAGGATTCTACGATCGTCAGTAATAGTTGATCCCTTCAGTGGGACATTGAAATCCACACGAATCAAGACTCGTTTGCCTGCGACATCGATGTTTGCGATTGATTGCTTTGCCATGACGATCTCCACGTTGCGAACTATGAGAACTACCAACTATGAGTACTACCGAATTATATGCGAGCGAGCATGAAAAAACGGGCAATATGCCCGTTTGAAGTGTTGTGTTTTCAGTTCCAGATTTAGTCTTGGAGCATATCGTTGGATCGGCCTCTAACCTCAGCGCTGCCTGTATCAAGCAGCCCATCCCGCATCTTGCGGAGCTGTGCCTGGATTGATGCGTCGATGAGCTGATCGCCCATCCGGAGTTTGATCCCGCCGAGCATTGCTGAGTCAGTGTATGGATGCATGATAACATCCTTGCCCAGTGATGCAGAGAGTTGGGCGCGAACAGATTCAAGCTCGCCTGTTCCGATCGGAGTCGCGGTAAATACATCAACTTCGATACGACCGAAATGATCTTGCACAAGGGTGTCCATCGCGGTTGTAATCTGCGAGAGGTTCGCAAGGCGACCCTTCCGATTCACCTGACGGAGGAACTTGAGGGTGAGATCGGAGACTTTGCCCGAGAACATGCGATCGAGTGATGCGTCGCGTTTGCCTGAATCGATCAAGCGTGATGCGAGCAACTCAGAGAAAGCACGATCATTGCGAGCGAGTTCAACAATGTCTTCGAGTTCTCCAAGGATGGATTCAGCATCCGCTTGGCCGCCCTGTTGGTGGGCAAGCTCGAAGAGGCTTTTGGCGTAGACTTTCGCCAGTGCGCTTGGTTGTGCTTCGATCAATGGCATGGGTATCTCCCAGTCTCGTCGGTAATAGTGTACCGATCGAGGGATTACATTTGATTAGGCGTTGACCGACTTCATTTCAGCGAGTGATTCGTCCATCAGGCGCTGTTGATCGTCGACGCTCACTTCACGGGCGAGGATCTTGCCAGCCATGACGGTTGCCAGGTTGACTGATTCGCTGTAAAGCTCGTTGAGTGCTTGCTTCTTCGCTGCGTCGATGTCAGCGATTGCCTTTTCACGCATCGCTGAAAGCTCTGCGTCGGCGGTTGCCTTAAGATTTGCAGCAAGGGTTGCCTGCTGAGCTTTCGTCTCTTCGAGCATCTTCTGCGACTCTGCACGAGCGTCAGCAAGGTTCTGCTCGTATTGATCGAGTGCGTCCTTGGCTTGCTTGCGTGCATCTTCCGCAGCTGCGATCTCTCCAACGATTTTCTCGTTGCGTTCGTCAAGACCCGCAACGATCTTTGGCCAGATCATGGTCGCCGAAATTCCGAATACGATGATAAAGATCACGATTGCAGTTGCAGCAGGGATGATACCTTGCTTTGGTTGCTCGATAACGGATGACTTTGCGCCATGGCTATCACCGTGGCCGTCACCATGACTTGCGTCATGTTCGTTGCCGTGCACTGCATCATGGGCAATGTCTTCAAGCTCTGATTCGACCGGGTGCTCGACCGGGTCTGATGCAAACGCTTGGGTGCCGAGGAAGGCGATGGAAATCAGGATCAATAGGAAGGCGAAACGCTTCATTGGATATTCTCCGTGTTCATGAGGAAAGCCAACCCAAAGCATGTTTCAGCTTTGGATTGGTGTAGTTTGTTTACGCAAGACCTACGAGCAAACCGACGACGACCGCGAAGAGGGTCGCACCTTCGATGAGTGCTGCTGCGAGGATCATGTTGGTACCGATAGTACCGGATGCTTCTGGTTGGCGAGCGATTGACTCGAGTGCACCCTTACCGACCATACCGATACCCAGGCCGCCACCGATGACTGCGAGACCCGCACCGATTGCTGCGAGACCTTTACCGATGCTTTCGTTGCCTGCTGCTGCAACAGCTTCAACAGCGGAAGCATCCTGTGCCATTGCCATAGGTGCGAGGAGTGCGACTGCGCCAGCTGCGAGAGCGATTTTCTTGGTGAGTTTCATTTCGGAAATTCCTTTCAGAGGCCGATTCTGTGTTTACGACCTGAACCATGGAAATGCGGGAAGAATCCACTGTCGATCCAACTCGGATCGCAATGGCCTTGGGTGCCTCCCCGCGGTAGCCCCAGGCCCAACTATTGTTAAAACCAGATCACGCGTGGGCGGGTGCCCCTTCGTGATCGTGATCGTGCTCACCATGATGCGCCAGAAGCGAGATGAACACGGTCGTGAGGAACATAAATACAAATGCCTGCAAGAAGGCGACAAACAACTCAAGGAAGTATATCGCGATCACCGCGATACTTGAGATGATACCAACCGGCAAACCAATGAGGTCAAAGTTGCTAAACCCTTCAGCAGCAAACCCGAGAAGCACCGCAACCAAGATATGACCCGCGGTCATGTTGGCAAACAAACGAATCGCAAGGGCGATCGGTTTAATAAAGGTACCCAAGATTTCGATCGGGATGATGATCGGCCAAACAAAGATCGGAGCTTCAGCAGTGAGATGCTTAATGTATCCACCGATACCGAGCTCACGAACACCTGCCCAGTTGATCATCAGACCCGCGAGCAATGAGAGCGCTGCGGTGACATAGATAGATTGAGTTGCAGTTCCACCGATGAATGCTCGGTGCTCTGCGACCATTTCTGGTGCGAACTGACCCGCGATCAGGTTTTGCAAATCAAGCAACGGGATCAACCCAAGAAGGTTATTCACAAGGATGAAGAAGAAAACGGTCCACAAGAACGGCATGAACTTGCTTGTGCGTTCGTGGAGCAACGGGCGAACCGTGCTCTCACGAAGATACCCACAAATGACTTCGACAGTGTGTGCGAAGCGTGATTTGGTCACCCAGCGATGGTGCCCGTCGCCTTCAGCTCCAGTTGAAACCGCTTTGGCAACAATGAAACCACCAAAGATCATGATGATCGCAGTGATCACCATGTTGGTCTGTGCGGATGACCAGACGCGCCAACCATCAACATCGTAAAACGAATGGTTGATGACATGAGAGACGGGGTCTGCAGCTGCAAGTGTAAGAATCGACATCAGGAAATACCCTCCGCATCAACCACAGGCGTCATGCCGGGTGTGTGCTTCTGGATCAAAGATAAAACGGATGCAACATCAATGATGAGTGTCACCATCAATGCAGAAAGCATAGTTAAAAAGAAAACAACCCGAGCTGGTTCGATGATCATATAGATCGCAAGACCAATCGTGAGCACAGTCAACGCCCGGATCATGGTGCCTGCGAGTACAGGAACACTCCAGAGCGGTGCTTCTTTGGGAGGCATCGCGAGCAAGATCCCCATAGGGATCAACACACCAGGGATGGTTGCGAGCAATGACCAAAGTCCATCGGCCATCACGCCGCCGCGTTGTTGGGCGATGAACCCGCCCGCGATCGCGATCAAGAGACACACCACAACTGCGATCAATCCAGTCTGGATCAATGGCAGTTTCACTTCGCATGCGTGCGATGTGTTTGCGTGGGTTGGTGATGTTTCGTGAGTCATATGCTGTGCGTGCGACGGTTGAATCTGAACCTCTATAAAGGATGGCGATCGTACGAGAACACCAATCCTGCCGGGCGAGAAGGATAGGGGGCACAAACCTGATCGGCGAGTCAGAAAGCGACCATTTTGCACCCTTTCTTATCAAGTTTTTTCAACTGTTTCGTATCACAGGAATCTGGGTCCGCTCAGATCAGGTTTCCGGGTCGCCATCGGTTCTGGCGGATGACCTGTTTTGTTCCCGATTGAGGTCCATTGCTTCTCTCACGAACCGGTAAAATCCGACCACAAGCCCAGTAATGGCCAAGATAATCGTCCACATCAGCCCGGTTTCCGCCAAATAATCGATGCCATACCCAATCAATCCAAGTCCAACCATGCCGTAGACCGGGTCGAGTGCGATACTCCACGCTTTGGCTTGTCGAGCTCGGTCGCCTTTGGTTGATCTGTTTTTATTGTTCATAAAATGTTCCGCTCAATGTTGTCAGATTCAGTGAATCTTACCAAATGCAAAGATCCTCGCGTGGCTGGTTGCCTCTTTGAGCTTTGAAATATCCGAACCAGATCCTTGGGCGTTGTCTGGTCGCCCTCCGCCTTTGCCGCCCATGATCCCTGCGACTTCACGGATCCAGTCGCCCGCTTTGAGTCCCTTGGCGACCAACCCCGAAGGCACTGTTGCCATGAGGGCAACTCGACCCGCATCATGGTCCGGGCTCATCAAGATCACCGCTTTGTTCGGACACGCAGTGGTGATTGCTTTGAGCGCTGCTTCGAGCGCGCCGCGATCTGAACCGAGTTCAAGCGATGCGATGACGATCTCTTCGGGTGACGCGGCTGCGGATTGTGCGAGACCTGCTGCAAGTTGCTGCGCCTGCTTTGCATTTTCTGCAGCAGCCGCTTTCCCTGCTTCTTTGAGTTTCTTCTGCACCTGTGCAAGTTTGGTGCGAATCGCGTTCTTGCCAGTTGTTGGGAGTGCTTCCTTTTCGAGGATCACGACAAGCTCTTGGTGTTTCTCTGCGAGTACATTCGCTGCGACAGAATCAAGCCCGTCTGCCATCGCTTGAAGTTCAGCAGTGCGTGCATGTGCATCAAGTGCATCTTGCCCGGTGATCGCGGTGATCCTCCGGATCCCCTTGGCGATCCCTTCTTCGCTCAGGAGTGCAAAGCGTTTGGCAATCCCTGTGGATTCGATGTGTGTGCCGCCACAGAACTCGATTGATGCTGTTTTCCATGCATCATTCTCTGGGTTGGACATCAACTGTTCGACTTCGATCCCGATAGAGACAACACGCACGGGATCGGGGTAGGTCTCGCCGAAGACTGCACGCAACCCGCTGATCTTCTGCGCGTTTTCTAAAGGCGACAGATCCGCATACACCGTGAGGTCCTGATTGATTTCGTGATTCACGATCTCTTCAACCTTCGCGATTTCCTCTGCACTCACCGGCTGATTGTGCGTGAAATCAAAGCGGAGCTTCTCATCATTAACCAATGACCCGCGTTGATCGACTACGCCACCGAGTACTTTGCGAAGGGCAAAGTTGAGCAGATGCGTGGTTGTATGGTTCGATGCAACCTTGGAGCGATGTGTATTCTTGAGTTGGCACATCGCGTCATTGCCCACACTGAGCTTGCCCTTGGTAATGCGTCCGATGTGCAGGACATAACCGCCAAAGGATTGGGTATCTTCGACCTTAAAGTGTGCGCCGGTTTTGATGCACTGAAGCTCGCCGATATCCGCGACTTGACCACCCATCTCTGAATAGAAGTTCGTCTTGTTGAGGACTACGCCAACACGATGCGTCCCCGCATTGGTTGAATCGGCATGGTCATCAAAGTTGTTCCCATTCCAGATCGCTTTGACCGTCCCTTTCATATCACGCCCGGAGAACTTGCCCGCATCATCTGTAGGCTTGACATTGAGATGCGAGAGCTTGGCGATCTGCTCGGCGCGAAGCTCGATCTTCTGCTCGCCGTCATCTTTTCGACCGCCTTGACGGCTGCGTGCCTTCGCTTCTTCCATTGCTTGTTCAAAGCCATCAAGATCAACAGTTAGACCGCGCTCTTGTGCCATCAGATCGGTGAGATCGACGGGGAATCCGTAGGTGTCATAGAGCTTGAATGCATCTTCTCCGGAGATCGATTTTGATTCCTGTGCGAGACCTTCGAACATCTTGATACCACGATCAAGCGTCTTACCAAAGCTGGTTTCTTCGTCTTCAATAATTCCGATCACCCGTTTCGGATCAACTTTAAGTTCTGGGAACGCATCGCCCATCATCTCGATCACAGTGGGTGCAAGGTCTGCCAAGAATCCTTCCGGCGCACCAAGTTTCTGACGACCGTACCGAACCGCACGACGCAAGATGCGACGAAGCACATATCCACGACCTTCGTTTGAAGGCATCCCACCGTCGGTGATTGCAAAGATTAGTGTACGGATGTGATCGCCGATCACACGGTACGCTTCGTCTACGCCGTCGGTATCATCAGCACCAAGTTTGCCTGTGTATGGTCGGCACCCTGTCAACTTGACGAGCGCATCAAAGATCGGCATGAACACATCAGTGTCGTAGTTCGAGTTCTTATCTTGAAGCACCGAAACCACGCGTTCGAGTCCCATACCCGTATCGACATGCTGCGCCGGGAGGGTTGAAAGTTTGCCGCCTTCGAGTCGATCGTACTGGATAAACACGAGGTTCCAAAGCTCGATCACTTCTGGATCGTCAGCATTGACGAGTGACGACGCATCACGATTGCCAACGCGATCGTAGTGCAGTTCCGAGCATGGACCGCAAGGTCCGGTGTCGCCCATCTCCCAGAAGTTGTCCTTCATATCGAATGGCATCACACGCTCTGGTGGGAGGTACTTCTCCCAGATCGCTTTGGCTTCGAGATCTGGGTTGAGTCCTGCTTTTTCGTCACCACCGAAGTAAGACGCATAGAACCGCTTTGGATCGAGTCCAAAGCATCCGTTCTCGCGTGGACCGGTCATCATCTCCCATGCCCACGCGATGGTTTCTTCTTTGAAGTAATCGCCGAAGGACCAGTTGCCGAGCATCTCGAAGAAAGTATGGTGGTAGGTATCTTTACCGACATCATCGAGATCGTTGTGCTTACCACCGGCGCGGATGCACTTCTGCGTATTGGTCGCGCGGGTCAGCCCTTGCAACGGGGAGTTGGGATCGAGCGTCCCTTGGAAGATTGGTTTGTACTGATTCATCCCTGCATTGGCAAAGGTATCACGCAGCGATGGATCGTTCGTCGGACAAGTCGTAGAGGAGGGCACAAAGGTGTGCGCCTTGTCGGTAAAGAATCTGATAAAAGCGCTGCGGACCGCAGCTGCGGAGTTGATATCTGTCTGTGTGTTGGCAGTCGGGGACATGGATTTGTTCCAGTTCTGTTCGGAATGGTGTGCACTGCGTGTTGTACAATTATCGAGTCCTGTCATAGTAGGAGCATCAAGATCGACTTGTTCGGTGAATGAGCGTCCGAAAACGATACAAAATCAACCACTTTGGTGGCAAACAAGGCGTTCTGGGGGTCTGTTAAAGGGTACCCGTACGACGATTCAATCGCAGACTGTGACTTACCCGATCTTGGAGCACCAAAGATGCGTTATCTCTTCACTTCCAGAACCATGACTTGCAAAGCCATGACTGTGGGAACCCTACTCGCTGCAACGGTCGTAACAACAACCAGCGCCGGTGTCATCCGCCACGATGTCGACGACGCGCTCTATCAACAACTCGGACAACAATCACAGTTCGCAAGTGTCGGCAGCATCAACATCAACTTCGCGGGTGGTGGGGGGACGACTTGTTCAGGAACACTGATTGGCAATGGTGAATGGATTTTAACCGCTGCACATTGTGTTGATAATGGTCCAGTCTCTTCAGCAATCTTCGCAAATGAATCCGCATTTGGGTTTGTAGACGAGGTCATTATCCACCCAGACTGGTCATTCAATGATTTTCTCGGTGGGGGAGATATCGCGTTGCTCCGCCTGAGCGCACCGATCACGTCATTGCAGAGCGCAGAGATTTACGCCGGGCATGATGAACTCGGAGAAGTCGGCACAGCCGTCGGATTTGGACGCTTTGGAACTGGCCTTACCGGGCAACAACCCGGCACCGGGGGAATCCGCAGAGCAGGAAACAATGTGCTTGATGTGCTCGGAACCGAGCGTGGATGGGACGAACGGATTTTGCTCACCGACTTTGATAGCCCATTGAATGTCAACGAATCGCTCTACGGCGACGAAGAACCCCTGGACCTGGAATACTCAGTCGCACCAGGTGATTCCGGTGGAGGGATGTTCATCGAGACCGCTGACGGATGGCAGATCGCAGGGATCAACTCGTTTGTGAACTCACTCGACGGCAATCCCGATGGAGATTACGGCGATTCCAACGGATTCACCCGCGTTTCTGCGTATGCAGGATGGATTAACTCCATCATCCCTGCGCCAAGTACGCTCCCGATGCTCGTAATAGGCATGATGGTGGGCACGCGTCGCAATCGGAGATGATCTTGATTCATCCGTTGGCTATCCTATAGATGATGGCCAAAAGCACCGCAAAGAAGAAGACCAAGAAGAAAACCGTCCGCAAACGCGTGGTTAAGGATTCCGGTCCCGCGATCACGCTCTACGATCCGCCGATCGGATTGAGCAATGTGCTCGGGCAATCACGCGCGGTCGAACTGCTCCAGCGCTCGATGCAATCCGAGCGGGTACATCATGCATGGATTTTTCATGGACCAGAAGGTGTCGGAAAGTTCACCGCTGCAATCGCATGGGCAGCAATCTTACTTGATCCAAGCACGACCCCTGATCTCAGTGGGCAAATGACACCCGATCCAGAGAGTACTATTCAACAACTCTTCAAAGCAGGCACGCATCCAGATCTGCATGTCATCAAAAAAGAACTCGCTCGATATCACGATGATAAAAAAATTCGCGATGCGAAGCTCGCAACAATTCCCAAAGCGATCGTTGACGAGCATCTCATCGTGCCGGCAACTCTGGGACCGACAATGCAAGGCAACTCGATCGCGAGCAAAGTGTTCATTGTGGATGAAGCAGAGTTGTTAGACCGTTCGCCGACCAATGCACCAGTGCAGAATGCGATCCTCAAAACATTGGAAGAACCCCCCGCGGGCACGGTGATTATCTTGATCACATCAAGCGAGGATCGGTTGTTGCCAACCATCCGGAGCCGATGCCAACGGGTATCGTTTACCCCGCTCGACGATGACGCAATGCGTGCATGGGCAGGGAAGCAAGATCTGAAAATCGAACCCGATGAGCATCATTGGTTGATGCAGTATGCGGGTGGGGCACCGGGGAGATTCCTAGGCGCCATCGAAGGCGGGCTCTACCATTGGCACAAAGCAATCGACCCGATGTGCCGACAGGCAGAACGTGGTGTACACCCCGTTGCCCTCGGTGTCACGATGGGGGAACTTGTAGATACATGGGCAAGCAAATGGGTCAAAGCGGGTGAAAAGCTCGGCGAGAACCGCTCGAAAGAAGCTGCCAACAAGAAAGGCGCGAATCAGATGTTCAATCTGATCGCTCAGCGCGCACGCAAAGGGCTGATGGATCCTGCAACGATGCATCGCTCATTGAATTCGATTGATCGCATCGAACGAGCAAAGACAGAGCTTGCAACCAATGTGCAGGTGAAGTTTGTGATGGAGCATCTCGCAGCAGGGCTTAGCGAGCAGATCTGATCCTTATCAGTTATGCCTGGAAACTGATCGGTTGATGGGCAACCGCAGGAGCGGGAATCTGCGCTGGAACACCAATTCCATTCTCACGATCCGCAGCGACCTGGTCCATAGTCAGAACCCAAGTTTCACGATCGTAGTTGAGCAACTCAATCACCTCGTTGAGCATCGGGATACTTTTCTCGGTGCTTGCTTTGACGAGTTGCCCGTACATGAAGGTATACAAGTCTTTCATTGATTGAGCGATCTCTGGCGCTGGTTCATCATGAATGGTATTGAGCAGTTCAAGCACAATATCTCGGCACTGTGTAAACCCGAGATAGGTCATCTCATGGTGAGATTGCTCGAGTCCGGCGCGTGCCTGATTTGCAAACTTAACCGCACCATCAAGGAGCATCAACCGGAGCTCTTCTTGCGAAGCAGTCATCACCTTGGTTCGGAGATACGCATTGGCAGTGTTTGAGTCATTCATCGGAAGAGTATCGGTCCTTGAATCGGGTCACTTCAGTCCCAAGAGAGCATCATTACAAAAAACAAGGGGGTTATCCGAGCGCGGCGAGCTGGGATAGCGATGAACCTTGGGTTTGGAATGCTCCGATTGCCTGTTCCATCGCAAGGAACTGACGAGAAAGAATCACACGCTTGTTTTCGAGTGACTCCTGGATGGACGCGATTCGACTCTCCTGAAGGGTTATCTGCGAATCGAGCGCAGTCCCGCGAGATTGAAGCACGCCGCTGATTCCTGAGACATAGGAATCAGCAAACTCTTCGAGCTGACCAAGCACACTCAGTGTTGAAAATGTTGGTTCGTCGATCGTGTTTGGATCATCATCATCGTTGGATTCAAGCTCTTGACGAGTGAACAACGCTTCGACAGCTTCAGGATCTGCGGAATATGCTTCACGGAATGCACTGGTATCAAACTCAAGCTTTCCACCCGATCCAACAGAGATCCCGACCTGAGTGAGTTGGTCATATGTGTCCGAGAAACCATCATTCGTCGAGCGGAGCTGAGAGTAGAGCCCGTTGCGCAAGTTGAGCAAGGTGCTATCCCCAAGCAGGATTCCTCGCTCTTCAGTTTCATCATCATATCGGGTGCGGAAATCAATACCTTCCACCACACTATTGAACGCGGCGACAAACTCAGAAACCTTCGACTCAATGGTCGCGGTATCTGTAGTAACGGAAAGTTCGACAGCATCATCGGATGACGAATGCAGATCGATCGTAACCCCTTGGATGATTCCATCAAGCTGGTTGACAGAACTTGTGAGCAATACACCCGTCGCTGGATCTGATGATCCGAAGAATACGCGTGCGTCGTTGCCTTCATCAAGCGTAGTGATTCCCAGATCGAACCCCGCTGAGTCAAGCAGGAATCGGCCGTCTCCGCCTGTGCGTTCACTCGATAGATTCAATCGGAATGGAGATGCACCGATCCCAGTATTGAGGATTGAAGCAGACACACCCACATTTGCTGCATTAATCGCGTTGCGGATATCGCTCAGTGTCGCGTCCGAATCAAAGTTGATAGTTTTCTCGAAGGACCCATTGACAAAGTTATCCGCATCGGTGCCCGATGCTTCGCCTTCGATTCCGAGCTTGGATGCAACGGAACCAGTAATGTCTGCAACTGAGATTGGGTTTGCACCCGGTGGCCGAGGATCGCCTTGGTCATCGACCGCGTTCTCATCTTCATAAATTGCTATGCCGTCGCCGTTGTCATTGATTCTTGCGATGATATCAAGACCAGATCCATTGATTGCTTTGACCAGATCTGCGATTGTGTTGTCAGAGTTCGATATGCGGATCTCAGCGCGATTATTGTAAGAATCTACGATCTCGAATGTACCAGTCCCAATGCCTTCTCCGTTGTTGAGATCATCTAACAGCGTCGCGTTGCTGATATAGGCGAGTTGAAGGTTTGAACCCGCTGCGGTTCCATCGTCAAAGCTCCCGGCAATCCCGAGTGCTGTTGCTGTGTCGCTGCCGTTGGTGCCGTAGATCGTAAAGGTGTCGACACCTGTCGAAGAGTCAGCAATCTGTATTCCAGTTCCCTCAGGATTGATCGAAGCGAACACCCGTCCACCATTTCCTGCATCATTGTTGATGGTATTGATGATGTCATTGACATCATTGAGTCCTGCAACATTGATCGTGAAATCCGAACCATCTTGGGTTTCGAAGTAGAGATCACCATCGGTGCCATCGAGCCCTGATCTCCCGTTGAGACTTGATACGAGCTTGGTGTTTAATCCCGCGAGGATCCGTGTTCCATTTGCGGTTCCTGTGTAGGTACCCACGAGGCCAAGGTCTTCTGCGGTGGTGATTTCGCCTGCGCTGTTGCTGAAATTCTCGATGACAAATTCTCGCCCACCCAGGGAATCAACAATATCGATACCACCCGATGTTGCATTGATCGATGCATTGAACTCGGTGTATCCCGCTTCATCCAGGGCGGAGTTAATTCGATTAATAACTCCACCAATAGTTGAAACGGCACCTTCAATAACGCCAATCTCTTGAACTGGCGGGTCTTCATCGTTCATGATCGGATCGCCTTCGTCATCGAAGAGCGGGCCTTCAATTTCACCGATCCGAATGTCGACTTGATCCCCATCAATCGTAATCGTGAAGTCTTCAACACCCTGACCTGATGTTTGGCGGACTTGAACACCTCGTCCATCGTTGAGTGATGCAAGGGAGGTATTGGTTTGGATGCCATACACTGATGTTCCGACCTGATCGGCAGCCACTCCGCTGTACTCGTCGAGTCCAAGTGATTCGAGAATCCCCGCATTTGTTTCCTGCGAGATTGATGTCACACCTGAGATTACAAAGTGGTCGTTCTCAACGCGTGCACTCACTCCCGGGACTTCGGAAATCAGATCAAGCACCTCTTGTGTGGTGCTTACGCGTGAGAGATCAACTTCTGTGCCATTGACAGTGATGACACCCCGTTTGATTCCGTCCCCGTTATTGAGATCCGCCAGCGGCGTATCCGAATCAAGTCGCGCCGCTTCCGATTCGAAGGTCAAAGAATCAAGTCCCACCGCAGTCGAATCAAGATCCGCAAATCCGCGGGTGAGCAGTTGCTGTGTGGTAACGAGACGATCCACAACAAAGTTGTAGCTCCCCGCGACGGCTGAGTTCGATGCGGTCGCAGTCAGGACAGATTCATTGTTCGATGCAACACCCCGTGAGGAGAAGATATCCGCGACACGGAATGAAGATGCTGCGGACTTAAACGCGTTCAGTCTTGAGTTGATATCCAGGTATGCTGCTTGTTGTTGTTGAAGTTGGAAGACCCGGTTCTGAGCAAGGATAATCGGACGAGACTGCGCAGAGATTAGCTGATCGATCAACGATGCAGTATCAATACCCGAAAACAAACCAATACCTGATGTAATGCCGCCCATGGTTATTCTCCTTGTGCTCGGAGTCATTCCGTGCACATCCAGATCGGTCAAACCGATCCTGTATATCTTCGTCTCCTGTCATATATCGGGCGTGTTGTGGGGCAATCTGGATTGAGATTACTGTAATGTCAGCACAGCAAGCAAGTTGTGCCGGGTTCCACCTTGAAATGTTGCGTGCGCCGCGATTTTGGCATGGTGCGAGCGCAATTCCTGCCTGAAACACCCGTATTGCTATCAATCGAGCTTGCATCTTTGTCGGCAATGAATCCCTTGCCTACAAATCATGCAATATACCTCGCCAACAATGCCGATCTTTCGTCTGCATAAAGACGTATCACTGATTCATTGATTTATTCCCAACTGAAAACTGCTCAACTCATGTCCATATCCGAACCATCAATCAAAGAATCAACCCCTGCCATCATCCGAGTTTCGACGATTTTGGTCAGTTTGGCGGTTGCCATATCCGCAATCCCTTGGATCTGGATGGCGATCGGCAAGTTCGGTGGTTTCGCATGGGGACTCTTCGGGTTCGAACTCATCGTGCTTCTCGGATGCTTGACCACGATCTTGGTGTGCATTGGTAAAATCCGCGTCGGATTCGCATTGCCTCTCGCAATCGCATGTCTCGCAGGGACAATCCTTGTCGATGTGGTTTTCGGGATGTATGTCGATGCTCGCGCAGTCGTGGGGGATGATCCGACAATCGGTCCTTGGATCAGCCGAACAATCCTTTTCCGTCTGATCGCGATGGGTTTGCTCACATTTATCGCGACGCTTGATGTCTATCGCCGAGACACCCGCGCATGGGGGATGTTCTTCCGCGCCATGATTTTCTTGTTGCCGGTCATCGGCGTACTCGGATGGATCAAGCTGAAGGGATTCCCAATCAGCAGCGGCACCACAAGCGAACCAAGTTCGCTTGCAATGGTTGTTCTCTTGCTCGGTGGACTCATCATCGGTATCCTGTTCTCAATCGGTGGTCATTTCTTCATCCGCTCATACGAAGTCGGATTGAATGATGAACAGATCGAAGACTAAGATTCGAAATCTGTCCGAAAAGCATGCCGTTTATTCGCTTTAATCAGCGTTTTTGGTGTTGATTTCTGTCAATGTGAAACAGACGCCAACGCTCTGCCAATGATTGAGTGTGAACGATCTTATCTTACTTATCATCGCTTTGTTCTTCGCAGCTGTCATCGGCGCGGGGATTGTGTTCTTCATTGTCTCATCGATCAAACGAGGTCGACAGGGTGCAGGGATTGATAAGATATCACTCCGCATGCTCACCGAACGGGTGCGTGCGGTTGGCAAGCTCGTCGGTCTTGAAGTGCATGCCAAAGAAATAGCCACCGCGACGACAGGTTGGAACTGGTTGCCGCCGATTTTACTCAGCCAAGCAAAGATCGCGATGATCTTCCAGTTTGAAAAGCAATACGCCGTTGAGTTAGGTTCTATTGGTCAATCAGATGTTGTCGACCTTGGCAATGGGCATTTTCGCCTCACACTCGGACCGATCATTGGGTCGTTGCGTCTGATGGATGTCGAACCTTATGACATCCAACAAGGGAGGGTGCTCGGATTGATTGATGTCATCAACATGAATGCACAGCGCCAGAACGAACTCATGCGAACTGCACAATCACAAGCTGCCGAGCTGTTCGAGAAGAATGATGATCGGTATGAAAAGCAAGCCCGCGACGCGATCGAACGACAACTCCAATCAATCGCAAAGCTCTTCGATGGCACGCTTGAAATCGTTTGGCGCGAACAAGTTTCAAACGAGCAACCAAGAATCGTGATGGACGATGCTCTAAAAACCGGTCCCGCTGCAGTAGCGCATTGAGTTTAACTATTTCAGCCAAACTCTTAAACTGCGCTGGGATGCCAGATGGTTTTCATCTCGACAAACGGATCAATCCATTGAGGACCTTCGCATATCGCGTCATCGAAGAAATCAATTTCGTCATGTACGGTGACGCGTTTGAGATTGTCTGATGAGCCTACACGCAATAGACCGCGATGTTCATCTGAAACACCCGCAGCATGAATCGCGATCAACTCTCTATGGGAGCTGAAATGCTCAACAAGCTCGTCGCGATATCCAGAGAGTAGATTGACTACGCCCCCGGGTAGATCGCTCGTTGCGATTGCTTCCGCAAGGATCATCGCAGGCACCGGGTTCTGCTCACTCGCGAGCACCACGCACGCGTTGCCTGCAGCAATGACCGGCGCGACAAGCGAAACTAATCCAAGCAACGATGGTTCATCGGGCGCGATGACTCCAACAGTACCCATCGCGAAGGGGATCGTGAAGTTATGGTATGGACCCGCAACAGGGTTGGTGCCTCCCATGACCTGTGCGTATTTGTCGGTCCACCCCGCGAAGTGAACCACACGATCGACCGCAGCGTCAATCTCTTTGGATCCGTCCTTACCGATCGCTTCTGCAAGTTCGAGTCGCTTGCCCTCCATCATCTCGGCAAGCCGATACAGCACCTGCCCGCGTAGATATGCTGTTGCGTTCGCCCATCCGGATTGTGCTTTGGTTGCTGCTTCTACCGCATTGCGAAGGTCCTTGCGTGAACCATGGCAGACATGCGCGACAAGGTTCTGTGATGAATCGTGGACCTGAATCGTGCGACCAGACTCGGTGCGGGGGAACTTGCCGCCGATGGCGAGCTTGTAGGTCTTGATGATTGGGATTCTGTTGGACATGGTGTTCTCGGATCGTCAGTATTGAGCTCAGTTAAAGTGCGTATTCCATTTCAATCTCATGGCGAATCGGGATGCCGTCAAACCCTGCATTGGGGATCTCTGCTTTGAGTTTGCGGGATTCGGTAACCGCGTTACGGTGGAGCGCTACGAGATCGAAACCGCGTCTTTGGTAGAACCGATACGCGGGGGTATTGTCATTGGTCGTAATGAGCCACAACCGTTTGCATCCCAGTTCGCGTGCTTTGTTTCGGACCGCATCGAGCAGGCATGACCCGATCCCGCCGTGCCCAGCCATCGAGTTGTGGGTGATGATTTCGCAGGCATCCCCGTCGATGTGATAAGTAAGTAATCCAACTTCAGAACCATCGCGTACCGCAACAAGTCCGGGGAGTTTATCCGCCTCGTATTTTTTGCCGCGGGTGATCTGGACAGTCGATCCCCAGTATTGGACGAGTACACGCTGAACCCAGGTCTGATCTTCCGCGATCAGATCGCGTATATCAAACGAATGGATGCCTGGTTCTGTCATCATAATGTGCTCCTTTGTGTGTGCTTTGCACATGATTCAACGAGTTCTGCTCGAGTTGTTATTTGCAATAGGCCATGAGCCCGTGTCGTCCGCCTTCGCGTCCGAAACCAGATTCTTTAAATCCGCCGAACGGGCTCGTAGGATCGAACTTGTTGTATGAGTTGAGCCACACAATCCCCGCGTCGAGACGCTTGGCGACATCAAATATCTTCGACCCCTTATCCGTCCAGACCCCCGCAGCTAATCCGTAAGGGGAGTTGTTTGCACGGGAGATCGCTTCTTCAGGAGTACGGAAACTCATCACCGCAAGCACTGGTCCAAAGACTTCTTCTCGAGAGATCGTATGGCTCGGTTGCACCCCAGTATAGAAACACGGTTTGCACCAGTATCCCTTCTCGGGGAGTGCAGATTGTGAACCCTCATGCTTTACAGCGCCTTCGTTGGTTCCAATTGCTTGGTATCGTTGAATCGCTTCGAGTTGTTCTTCCGAGTTGATCGCGCCGACATCAGTGTTTTTGTCCATCGGATCACCCACACGGAGTGTTGAAATCCGATCAGTGAGTTTGTCGACCACCCGATCAAGGACTGATTCCTGAACAAACAACCGTGAACCAGCACAGCAGACATGCCCTTGATTGAAATAGATCCCCTCGATAATGCCTTCCACCGCTTGATCGAGCGACGCATCCTCAAAGACAATGTTGGCGCTCTTTCCGCCGAGTTCCAGAGAGAGTTTTTTCCGTGTCGGCGCAACTGCTCGAGCGATCGCTTTACCAACCGCGGTCGATCCGGTAAACGCGATCTTGTCGATATCATTGTGCTCAACAATTGCTTTTCCGGTTTCGCCTGCTCCGGTGACGATGTTCACAACGCCCTTGGGCAATCCGATCTCTTGACAGATATGCGCGAATCGAAGTGCAGTCAGTGAGGTCGTTTCAGCAGGTTTGAGCACGACGGTATTCCCGCATGCAAGTGCGGGTGCGATCTTCCACGCGAGCATCATCAATGGGAAGTTCCAAGGGATGATCTGTCCACACACACCAACAGGTTGAGGGTCACGGCCGGGAAACGCGAAACGGAGTTTGTCTGCCCATCCTGCATGATAGAAAAAGTGTGCAGCAGCCAAAGGCACATCGACATCTCGTGATTCTTTGATCGGTTTGCCGCCATCGAGTGTTTCGAGCACCGCAAGTTCTCGGGCGCGTTCTTGCATTCTTCGTGCGATACGAAAGAGATACTTGCCGCGATCTTTACCGCTGAGACCTGACCATGCGGGGAGCGCATCGCGTGCTGCTTGAACCGCACGATCGACATCCTGTGCAGACGCATCCGCGACCATCGAAAGCGTATCCTCAGTCGCAGGATTGATCGCCGCGAAATGGTTACCGGATGTAGGATCGACGAACTCACCTCCGATAAACAAACCATACTTGTCTGCGATCTCTGGGCGGATGGATTCCGGCGCAGGCGCATATTCAAAGATCCCTCCGCCGCTCGCGGCTCTCAGATCCAGTCTTTGAGGCTGCTGGGAGGTATTGACATTCGATGCTTGTGCTTTGCTCACGGTACTCATGCTCTATTCTAACAACAGATAACAGGCTTTGCCGTCCTGATCCGAATAGGAGATGGGTTTTCTGCCTCATTTGGTCAAAGTTGAATAAGGATTAAGCCGCTTTGGAGTATATGAGCGATGCACCCAAAGAGAGTTTAATCCCTGATTACGATCCACCAACCGGTTCTTCTCAGGAACACACCTCCAATACTGTCCCCGCGGAGTCAACGATTGACGCGGACTATCTTGCGCGAACGGAATCACGCTTAGAGACGAAAAAACTCCGTTGTTGTAAGGGAAAAGTCGCTGACATTACCGGTTCAGGGATGCGGATGATCGTCTCTCCCAAAGATCTCCCAGAGGTGGGGGATGTTCAGGAGTACACCTTCTCGGATAAAACCACAGACATCACCGTCACAGGCACCGTCAAATGGGTCCGCAAGGGCACCGCATTCACCCGCCGATGCGAAGTTGGGGTCGAGTTCTCAAAGCTTGATCCGATCAACCGCGACGCGATCATCAAACTCGCAGTTCACGGCGAAATGGGTCTCACCAAAGAAGGTACCATCCAAGTCGGATACCCGGATCTCTACAAACTCCTCGGCATCACTCCATACGCTAAGCAAGAAGACATCGAGAAAGCCTATCGTCAAGAAGCCAAAGCATGGCACCCTGACCACAACAAAGCACCCAATGCAGCGGAATGCTTCGATCAGATCCGTAAGGCCTACACGGTTTTGGGAGACGCCTCAACGCGTGCAAAGTATGACGCACGGTTCTTCCAACAAGGTCAGCAAGCTGCATGATCTGAGCCGCAATCAGGGCCGATTAACAAGTTCATGTGTATCTGTGTGCCTTGCTGTATTTTCAAAGCCGGTCATTTGTAAAGAGTTCTTTTGCTTTCAACATTTTTACGCATCCGAGAAATCATACCCGGCAGCATACTCCCCGGTCTTGAGCTTCTGCATACTCCGAAGCACATCGTTCAACAACGAACTCGCACCAAAACGGAACCACTCCGGGCTGAGCCAGCCATCGCCGAGGGTTTCGTTGACCATGCAGAGGTAGTGCCAGGATTGTTTCGCGGTGCGGATGCCGCCGGCGGGTTTCATACCGATCTTCTTACCGGTATCTTTGTAGGCATCACGGATCGCTTCAAGCATGACAAGCGTGACGGGCATGGTTGCTGCAGGTGAAACCTTGCCGGTAGAGGTCTTGATGAAATCACCTTCGCGGATATTCTTGATCGCGATATCACTTGCTTTGCGCACATTGTCGTAGGTAACGAGTTCGCCGGTTTCGAGGATGACCTTGAGGTGAGCATTGCCGCAAGCTTGAACGACCGCTCTGATTTCTTCCGCGACGATTTCGTATTTTCCTGATAAGAACGCACCACGATTGATGACCATGTCGATCTCATCCGCTCCATCTTTGACCGCTTGTTCGACATCTCGCACACGGATATCGAGTGGGTATTGTCCGGATGGAAACCCTGTTGCAACGGACGCAACATTGACACCGGTACCATCGAGGAGTTCCTTCGCGTAAGGCACCATCGACGGATAGACACACACCGCCGCGACAGGGCCGAGACGATGCCCAAGTATCTCTTCGTCCTTCTCCCAAGGCCGAATCGCCTTCATGCACAGGCTCCGCACTTTCTCTGGGGAGTCACTTCCTTCAAGTGTGGTCAAGTCGATCATGGATGCTGCGAGTTGAAGCGCGCCGAGTTTGGACTCTTTCTTGATCGAGCGCGTCGTGAAAGATGCTGCCCGACGATCGGTCATGATCGCGTTGATGGTGGGCGAAGAGGTCGGCGACGAGTTTTTCGTTGGATCGGTCATGGATTTACTCTTCCGTTTCATCAGTTGATTCGGCGGGCGACTCTTCAATCGGCAATCCCGTGATTTCCCACTCAACCCATCCACCAAGATACACGCGGACCCTTCGTTTGGTAAACCCGTTGTATCCCGCTTCGATCATGCGCTTAGCCATCGCGTGGGTATTTGCTTGACCCGGGTTCTCGCCGTAAATGATGAGGTTGGTGTACCGGGTGAGCTTGGGATCAGTGTCGTAACGCAGATCAATGTCGGGTGTCCGCATATTGAGAGCACCAGGGATATGTCCGAGTGCAAAGCGTTCGGGTTTGCGTGTATCAATGAATAGCGCAGTATCGTCTTTGTCTTGTTGTTTCTCGTAGAGTTCGACCACGCGTGTGAGATCGAGATAATCGATCTTGCGGTCCGAAATATTGGATTTGGCACACCCGGAGAGGGTGGTCATCGCCAAGAATCCAAGGGCGAGGCCGAAGAAATGTGTAAAATGCGCGTGTTTGTTCGATATTTGCATCTTTTTTTCCATATCTATACAATAAGCAGGTGGGTTCGTGTGTTCTGCTCTACAGGCTGATGAACATCATAGAGACCCTATCGCGCCCATGCGGCGTGCAACGCCTGATTAAGCCAACGGAGACTGGTTCGTGTCATTTTGTGCAAACTACCACAGGTTTTTAGCGTATCTCTGTATCAGTGCGGCGATTTCTGCTGCGCATGCTTCAGGTGCCCAAGTACACATGAAAAATCATATTGAAATCAGTTCAGCAACTGCATTCCATGACATTCATCCCGGTGAATCCGGATTGTTGGCGATCACACTCGATATCCAAGAGGACTGGCACACCTATTGGCCTGGATTGTCCGACTCAGGCTACGGCGTCTCACTCGACATACAACCGACCGGTCCTGTATCGCTTGGAGAGATCATCTGGCCTTCACCCAATCGGTACCTCCAACCCGGCAGAATCCTTGATCATGTCTATGAGGAATCAGTCATGATCCTTGTCCCCTTCTATGTTGAGAAGGATGCGTCTACAGATGATGTGATCATTTTCGATATCCACGCGGACTATCTTGTCTGCAAAGATGTGTGTATTCCAGAGCAGGGCGATACAACCGCGACGATTTCGATTATCGAATCAACACAAGAAAAGCTTCCAACTTCCCAGGCAAGTGAGATCCAGTCAGCATTCAAGTCAAAGCCGATCGAGTTCAATCCCACAGATGATGCGGTGCGTGTGCAATGGATTCCAGATGCCGCCGCGATCATGATACAGGGCGCAAAGAGTATTGAGTTCTATCCATCCAAAGAATGTACCCAACTTTTCGATCCGATCGGCGATCCTGTTGTGAATGGCGACCGGTTGATCATCAAGTTTGCAGAAAAAGAAAACAAAGTCCTCTCAGGCAGATTGCGAGTGCAAGTTGCTTCAGGGGTTGTTGAGTATGACATCCATATCAAACCAACAGAGTAATTCAACAGATTAAAACCACGATAGGCAAGAGGGAAAACCCCGTTTTAAGGAGAATCACCATGTCCGCAATGAATCAACGCTTTACGAAGTCGACCACCGTGCTTGGAGTGCTTTCCGCAACTGCTCTGAGTGTTTCCATGTTCGGGTTCGGCAATACACAAACCCAAGTCAATACAGACTCAGCCGCAGTTGCGAAGGTTGGGCAAGCTGCTCCCAACTTCACATTGACTGATGCTGAGGGCGTAGAGCACACACTCGAAGAGTATACCGCGAAGGGACAGACCGTCGTGCTCGAATGGTTCAGTCCGATGTGTCCATTCGTGAAAAAGCATTACACCGAAGATACCCAAACCATGCTCAATATCCAAGCCGAGCACAAAGATGAACCTGTTGTTTGGCTCAGAGTCAACTCCGCGAAAGCTTCACACCCAAGCACCGGAGCAAAGGCGAACAAAGCAGCTGCAGAAAACTGGGGAATTACAACTCCAATCCTGCTCGATCCTACCGGAGAAGTCGGTATGAGTTATGGCGCCAAACGCACTCCAGAGATGTACATCATCGATTCATCGGGGACACTCGTGTACCACGGCGCGATCGACAACCGTCCTGACGCGCAGGCACCGGGTGATGTCAACTATGTGAATGATGCACTCACCCAGACTCTTGCGGGTGAATCAGTCAGCAAATCAACCAGCAAAGCGTACGGCTGCTCGATTAAATACTAATTATCAACCGGATCGACACAGAGTCCATTGAGAACTCCTCTAGGCACACCCGAGACATCCACGGGTGTGCCTGTTCTTTTTGAGTGTTGTGTGAATCTAGCACGCTGTTTATCGGTTTGTGCCGATACACTCAAGGACTGATTTGACACCACAAGGCATGGATTGCCTTTTAGACTTCCTCGGAGCACCGTATGTTCAATATCCCCGGACCACTGGGCACGCTTGCTGATTTTCTTGTGATTGTGATCGGATTCGGATCAATTATATTCGTCCACGAACTCGGCCACTTCGTCGCTGCCAAATGGGCGGGTATTCGTGTGCTCGCGTTTTCGATCGGGTTCGGCAATGTCCTTTGCTCATACCGCAAGGGTATTGGATTCTGCAAAGGTTCTTCGGAGCGCAGATACAAAGATCTAGTCAACGCACAGGCAGCAGGTTCGACGACTTACGAGGGGGAGGTAAATACCCATCACGATGTGAGCCCAACCGAATATCGGCTCTCGATGCTCCCGCTTGGTGGGTATGTCAAAATGCTCGGGCAAGAAGACATCAACCCAGAAGCAGTCTCCAACGAACCCGATTCCTATCAGAACTGCTCCGTAGGCAAACGCATGGTCGTGATCTCTGCAGGGGTGATCATGAATGTGATCACTGCAGCGCTCCTATTCGTGATCGTCTTCACTGTCGGCAGGGATGTGTTCCCGGCGCAGGTGGGGTATGTCATGGATGATTCACCCGCTTCACAGGCGATCGCGGTCAATCACCCCGAAATCGTCGGTGGTCTCCAACGGGGTGATCGCATCACCCAAATCAACGGCTGGAAGATGCACTCGTTCGAGCACATCCTCCCAGAAATCGCGATGGCATCGAAAACGAACCCGAGTAAAATCTATGTAGAACGCGAGGGTGTCGATGGACAGATCGAGTTTGAAACAATCCCAGTTCTGAGTGATCGGACCGGATTGCTTGATCTTGGGATATCTCCCTCGATCACTTCGACACTCAAAGGGATCTCAGATCCTGAAGATCGTAAGTTCTGGGATATTGCAAGCCATCAACTCGGGCTCGACGGGCTTGAACCAAGCGATGTCTTCGTCGAAGCAAACGGACAGGCGATTCATTCGCCTTTCGATCTGCTCGATATCGCAGAAGTATCTGAAGGCAAACCAATCAACGCGATCATAAAACGCGGGGATCAGACAATCAATCATGTCCTCTTGCCTGTCCCCGGATTGCAGAACGATGTTTTGCAAGCAGAATCAGGTGACCCATCGACCGTCTTGCACCTGCTCGGACTCAGCGGGGTCATGATGGTGAACCCCAACACCGAGATTGTCAAAGAAGGATTAGAGCTAGCGCCCGGAGATATCTTTGCACGCATCGGCACACTCGATTTCCCATCTGTTGCAGAGGGGATCAATCATGTGAAGTCCAATCCGGGCAAGCCGATGGATATTGTGGTGCTTCGTCGGGATGCTGATGGACAGTACCAACGGGTGAAACTCACGGTCGATGTTGCCAGAGACGGAACCATCGGGTTCTACCCATCGATGACCACAACTTCGAGCAACTTCCTCTCGACACCAATGCGGATCGAGCGTGAGCGAGAACCAGAGAACGGAAACAAATCCAAGACTGAACTGATCGAACTCCCCTCATCGAATCTCGTGTCCTACCCCGGTTCTCGAATCACGATGGTCGGCGATATCCAAATCAGCACTATCCGCGATGTTCATAAAGCAATCACAGACCTGACATCGAATGCATTCGATTCTGGGGATGAGGCATTCACACTTCCTGTTACGCTCGAACTCCCTCTCCCGATTCAACCCGATGGATCGATCCCAACATCAACTACGCAATGGACGCTCACCAGAGCGGATATCCAAGAGGTACGCGATCTGGGTTGGACACTCCCAGGCTCGATGGATCTGGTCTCGATGTTTGAAGTGAAGATCATCAATGATAAAGCAGAGGGTCCGATCAATGCGATCACACGAGGAGTGAGTGAATCCCGCAGAGTGATGATGCAGACCTACATCACTTTTCTGCGCTTGTTCCAGGGGTCAGTCAAGGTCGAGCACCTCAAAGGACCAGTCGGGATCGCACATCTGGGGACACAGATCGCATCACAAGGATGGGTCTGGGTCCTCTTCTTCATGGCACTGATCTCGATCAATCTTGCGGTGATCAACTTCCTCCCATTACCGATCGTCGATGGTGGGCAGTTCCTCATGCTCATCTATGAAGGTATCCGGGGGAAACCTGTCTCGATCATGTTCCAGAACATCACCACATTGGCGGGGTTGTTATTGATCGGCACCATGTTCTTATTCGTGACATTCAACGATGTAAAATCGCTCTTGGGGATGTGAATGACTCCGATTGTTGGTCTTCTTCAACTCTTAGGTATTGGTTTTCTGCTGTACGCGAGTGCATTGGTTTTCTACACCATATGGGCGTTGACACATCCACCCAGGGTGACATACGCGTCCGCGATTCACCGGGGTTTACCCGGAGATCCGAGTGAGCTCGAATCGCCATGCGCATTCACAGAAGAAACCATCAAAGGCACAAAGGGTGAACTTCCGATCTGGATCATCCCGGGTAAAAACACCAACGGGCCGCGTGTTATATTTACGCATGGGTGGGGATCAAGCAGGCAAGGCGGACTCAAAAGGATCGACCCATTCATCGAATCCGCATCCGAGATTATCCTCTGGGATCTCCCAGGTCACGGCGATGCGGAGGGCTTCGCCCAGATGGGCACCAACGAGCACCATGATCTCGCACGGATTCTCGAAACACGCGTTAATGGCAATCATCGAGAAACACTCCTCTTCGGTTGGTCGATGGGCGCCGGGATCACACTCGCGTTTGCCAATGAGTATACAAGCAAGTTTCATATTGTTGGTGTGATCTGTGAATCGCCCTATGTACACGCGATCACACCCGCACGGAATGTGATTCGGCTCAAAGGTGTGCCTTACAGAATCAACTTGAGACCCGCGATGTCTATCCTGGGAATTATACTTGGGGTTGGTCCAAAGTGGCAAGGGTTTGCACGCGATGAACTCGCACGCGGCGTGCAGTCACAGGTCTTGATTATTCATGGGCGGGTCGATCCGGTGAGTCCGATCCAAGACGGGATCGATATCGAGCGTGCAGCACAAGATGCAAAGATTTTTATCCTTGATGATGCAGGGCACAACAACCTGTGGAGCGGGGTCGATGGTGTATTCCATCAAGAATCATCACAAGCGATATCAGCGTTCATCGCGAACAAGGTATAACCCTGGACTCGATCAAATATTCAACTCGCCATTGCTTGTTCGATTGCATGCTGGGCAACGATATCGCTCGCGTTATACAACGGCACATCACAGGTATCACTTGTCACCATCAATGGCGCTTCGGAACAACCCAAGATCACCCCTTCGCAGCCGCGATCGACCAGGCGATAGATGATCTCATGCATGGTCTTCTGAGAATCCGGGTTAATGATCCCAAAGACCAACTCATCGAAGATTATCCGGTCGAGTGTTTCGGTGTCATCCTTATCGGGGCGCACGAGCTTGATCCCCTTGACACCAAGGTCGGTTTGGTAGGCAGACCCGGAGGTGACATATTGGGTGCCGATAACGCCGACGACTTTTCTTTGGTCATCCTCGATCCGGTCCGCAACTGCATTGGTCATTTTGAGCCAAGGGATCGGGCATCCGACTTCCACGAGTTGTATGGCATGTTGGACCGCGTTGTCTGGTGTGAAACAGAGTTCCGCACCTATCGAGGCAAGCCGATCAACCGAATCACGCATGAGTGTCGCGACTTGTCTCCAGTCATCCCTGCGAACCGCATCTACATATTGGGCAAGCGGAATATTGTGTACACTGACCACCGGGTGCATGTGGGGTTCGAGCATGACTGCAGCATGACGAAACAGTTGCTGATAACAAATCGAAGCCCCTTCAGGACTCACGCCAACAATTCCGATGTGTTTGGTCATCAAACAGACACCTTTCTACCACCCATCCCAGTACGACACAGTCAGTATAGAGTATTTTCCTCTTTCATGTTGAACAACAAAGCCCCCATTTTTATATTGGTGGTCAAACGCGCCCTAAAATAGTCCAATGCAAGATCAATGCTCATCAAACCCGTTCCACGCTCTTGGACTGCCAGTATCGTTCGATATCGGTACTGATACCATCGAGCGGGCATATCTCATGAAACTCGCACAGGCGCACCCTGATGCAGGTGGTGAATCAGATTCAGGGAATGATGCTGCGTCGTTGAATCAGGCGCGTCTCACGCTGCTGGATTCAGAGAAACGAGCCAATGCACTTTTGAGTGTCCTTGGAGGACCATCTTCATCAGAATCGAAATCGCTCCCTGAAGGATTCTTGATGGAGATGATGACTCGACGCGAAGAAATTGAAGACCAGATCCAAGCTGCAGGCGAAGAGTCTCGATCAAGTTGGGAGTCATGGGCAGTTCAAGAAAGAAAAACGTATGCAGCAGACGCCGAGTCATTGTTTTCAGCCTTGAATGATCCTGCAGGTGAAATCGAGCTCGCACAGATCCGAGTACATCTCAATGCATGGCGTTATATTGAACGATTAGTTGAGCAGCTCGACCCTGATTATGATCCGCAAGCTGCGGATTTCCGATAATACCAGCGACAACCAATATATATCTGATACGCTGAACACGAACCACCTGTTATGGACCCATCTCAAACCCCTCTGATAATTCTGCTTCTCGTGCTCTTGGTCTGCTCGGCCATCGCGTCTGCGAGTGAAACCGCGCTCTTTGGGATCACTCACGGACAACGCGCGATGGTGAAGCGATCCAACCCGCGGCTTTCGCGTATGCTCGAATCCCTGCTTGCGCGTCCTCGTGAACTGCTCATGCAGGTGTTGATGCTCAACATGATGGTGAACATCGCGTATTTCATTGTGACCAGTATCCTGACGATCAACGCGACTTCAACGATGGCAAGCATCATCATCTCAGTGAGTTCGCTCGCGGTGATCATCCTGATCGGGGAAGTCTTTGCCAAGCTCTTTGCTTCGTCTGCAACCTTGTTGTTTCTCAGATTTGCAGCACCGATGCATATGGTGATCCGTCGACCGATCTCATCACTTTTATCGTTCTTGGATCGGTGGGTGATCTCGCCTTTGTCGAGGTTACTCGCGCCGGGGAGTACACGCAATCAAAGCAAGCATGTTTCACCAGAACAGATGGGCACCCTGATATCGCTCAGTGCGTCTGACGGGGTCATCGATTCAGGAGAGCAAGAGCTCCTGACTTCGATTGTGAGTATGGGGCAAATGCGTGTTGAACAGGTCATGACGCCTCGGATGGATGTCTCATGGATTGATCTTCAATCTACACACGAAGAGATCGCTGAGTTGTGCCGATCATCCGGACTTACGAGACTGTTAGTCTTTGAGGACGGAATCGATTCGCCCGTGCTAGGGATTGTGGATGCACGCATAGTCCTCGAAGGGAATCCGATAAAGTCCGTGCTTTCAGAAGCGCTCTTCATCCCTGAACAAGGCAAGCTCGATGGACTGATTGAGTTTTTCCGCACAAGCGGGCACGGCCAAGCAGTCTGCGTCGACGAGCACGGCGGAGTCAGCGGCGTAGTGACCATCGCGGATGTCGTCAAAGAACTCGTCGATGGTGTTGTTGATCCCGGTGATGATCTTGCCAACGAAGTAGAAATGATGAGCGTGGGACGATGGATTGTCCCTGGCAGACTCTCGATCCATGATTGGGCGATGATGTTCGCAGATCAATCAGTCATCGAGCACGCAAAGCGTGTCAATACCCTTGGCGGTTTGGTTATGGTTTTGCTCGATCGTATCCCTGAGGTCGGTGACCATACCTCGATAGGCGACATCAAACTGACTGTGATTGAAATGGACCGGAGATCGATCGAACGCGTCGAGGTTCAGGTGGTCGAGACAGAAAGCCAGTTTGAAGAACAGTCCGGGGGTGGATCATGACGGTTCCCGAACTGGTATTCTGGTGGCTCTTAGTCTTTGTCGGGATCGGCGGATCCGCGATGTGTTCGGGTCTTGAAGTCGGTTTGTATACTGTGAACCGAGTAATCGTCCGCGTTCGAGCTGCTGATAAAAAGCAAGGTGTGCGAGCTCGGATTCTCGAATCGCAGATCGACAATCAGAACTCCACCCTCACAGCATTGCTCATCTGGAACAACATCTTTAACTACGCAGGAACCCTCGCGTTTACCACCCTGATCGCGACACAGGGGTTTGGTGATACCGAGATGATCTTGATCCAGATTGTGATTTTGACTCCAGTTTTGTTGGTGTTTGCCGAATCGACACCCAAAGAAGTGTTCCGCGCTCATGCAGATATTCTTATGGAACGCTTTGCCCATGTCATCAAGCTGATGAGTGGGGCATTGACATGGGTGCCGTTGGTGCCTGCTGTTCTGTTCATTGCCAATACCATGTCAAAGCTCGTGGGGATTGATTCACTCGGTTCACTCGCATCGGCGCGTCAGCATATGGGTGAGTTGCTCAAGTTTGGATCACATCAGATGAGCGATGCACAGGTGTCGCTTATTGATCGCGCGTTGGAACTTGAACATGCGAGTGTTCGATCGGAGATGATTCCACTCCGCAATGCGGTGGTGATCCGTGAGAGCTGGAATATCGGAAAAGCAAAGTCTGTGATCCGCAATCACCCGTATGCTCGGTTCCCTGTGCTTTCGACCAAGGGGCAGGTTGTCGGGGTGCTCGCAGGGATAGATTTGTATCTCCAAACAACATCTGACGACTCAACTTCGATCAAGGGTCTGATCGAACAACCGGTGCGTGTGAATGCGACATCAACCGTTCGTGCAGCGCTTGTCAAAATCGGACGCTCATCGGCTCGTCTTGGCATCGTGGTGGCCGATGGGCATGATGTTGGAATCGTCACCCGCAAAAACCTTATTGAGCCTCTCGTAGGTGAGTTGAAGGACTGGTAAACAGTTGTTTTTCGATTCTTGGGGCTGTTATAAATCTGTGACAGCTGATTTCTGAAGGAATAACTCAATACATTATTGAGTTGACTCAAGAGAGAATATTCAACTCGCCGCAGCAACAAAGTACAGGCAAAGGGTTTCCCCATGATCAAGAAAAACAATATCTTCCCAGCGCTGATGATCGGTGTGATGATCGTGCTGATCTTGCCAAACATCATCAACCTAATAAAGGGTCCAGCGCCAACTCCTGATGTGTTCAGCAACTCATACACCATGGAGCAAGCATCCCAAATCTCTCAGGAGACCGGAAAACCGATGTTTGTGCTCGCGACACTCAACTCTTGCCCTCCTTGTCAGAAACTCAAGCGGACGACAATGATGGATCCAGAAGTCATCGCTTGGATCAATGATAACATGATCCCGGTTTATCTTGAATACAGCGCAAACCCTGACGAACTCTCCAATCTGCCTGTAAGGAGTTTTCCGACCACGCTGCTCGTAAAGGACAACACGGTACTCAGTTCGGTCCAAGGTGCAGTGCGATCTGCGGATCTGATGAGTTCATTCAACGCGAAGCTTACGATTACCCCTTAAAACCCACGCGAAGTCCACAAAACTCAGTGTTACAGCCTTCGTAGGCGAACCCATCGGGTGATTTCTCGGTATAGACTTAGGTAATCGATAGAACTCGTTTCCTCAACTTATCGATGAGGAACGATCATCGTATATTGACTCTTTGGGAGATCGCATCATGGCGAAAAGCACCACATTGCCGCTCATCGGACTACTCGGCGTCGCCGTCATCGGCTCGACCATCGCGGTCGCGACCAATGCTGTACGTACAACCGACGAATACGGGTTCTTCGATCCGATCGTTGATGTCCGATCATTGATTGACAATCTCTATGTTGAGCAACCAGATATCGATGAACTCCAACTCGGTGCGATTAACGGCATGATCGAGCAACTCGATGATCCATACACTACCTTCGTCCCTCATCGAGACGAAGAGCGGTTCTCGAAAGATCTGACCGGTGAATATGTCGGGATCGGTGCGGAAGTTCAGATTCGTGATGGATGGTTGACGATCTCATCGCCTCTCGATGGGTCGCCTTCTTGGAAAGCTGGTGTGATGGCAGACGATCGGGTCATCATGATTGATGGCGAAACCACCGAAGGGCAGAGCATCAACGATGCAATCGATCGACTCACAGGCGAACCAAAGACCAAGGTCATCATTACGGTTGAACGCGGCGCTGAAACACTCGATATTGAAATTATCCGCGACCACATCAAAGTGCAAGCGGTCAAGGGATTCATGCGGACCCAAACCGATGAAGCATGGGATTTTCGGATTGATACTGTGCGCAACATAGGATATTTCCGGTTAACACAGTTCACTCCAGGTTGTGCTCAAGAAATTAAAGATGCGATCAAATCAGCAGAAACAGAATCCGGGCAAGCGCTCGGAGGTTTGATTATCGATCTTCGGTTCAATCCGGGTGGATTGCTCGACGAAGCAATCGAACTTGCAGATATGTTTATTGATGAAGGGAAGATTGTTTCAACCAAAGGGCGTGCGTACGAAGAACGCACTGCGCAAGCAACTTCCAAAGGCACGATCAAAGATTTGCCGCTCGTAGTACTGATTAATGGGCAGAGTGCTTCTGCATCGGAAATTCTTGCAGGCGCGTTGTATGACCATGATCGAGCGATAGTGCTCGGATCACGATCCTTCGGCAAGGGTTCTGTCCAGACCGTTCGTGGTCTTGAGAGCGGCGCGGGTGTGCTCAAGATCACTGAGCAGTATTACTACCTCCCGTCTGGCAGATTGCTTCATCGCCGAGAAGATTCGACGCAATGGGGGGTTGATCCAACCGACGGGTATTATGTACCTGTTGATAATGATCAGCTTTTAGAAATGCTCACCGCTCGTCGAGCCCAGGAGATTATCGCATCGAGCCAAGAAATCAACCGTGTCGATCTCAACGATACCGATGCGATACTCGAAGAACTCCATGACCCACAACTCGACGCAGCGGTGCATGTCATGCAGAACCGGATTGATACCGGTGTGTTTGAACCGATTGGAATTAAGTTCAATACGCCTGATGATGTTGCGCTAGCAGAACTCAATGTGCTCAGAGATCAGCAGGAACGACTTCTCAGAGAACTCACACGCGTTGCCAAGCAGGTTGATGTTGTGGAGAGCGTGGTCGATGAAGACCGTGTTGATGAGAATCCACGAGATTTCTGGGATGATGAAGCAGAACTTATTGGCGGGCAACTCATCATTCGTGACAAGGACGGCAACATCGTTACAACCTTGAACATCACCGGGGACAATCTCGAGCGATGGTTGCTTGATGCAGATGTTGAGAAAGCAGACGAGCCGGAATCAGATTCGTGATCGTTCTGGGGGTCGAATCTTCATGCGACGAAACCGCTGCGTCGATCGTTGAGGATGGATGTATCGTGCGTTCGTCCATTGTTGCAAGCCAATACGAACTCCATGAAGAGTTCGGTGGGGTTGTGCCTGAGATCGCATCGCGTGCTCATGAACAACACATCATCCCGGTGCTCCGCGATGCGGTATCTCAAGCGGGCATCGAACTCTGTGATGTTGATGCGATTGCCGTTGGACACCGCCCGGGGTTGATCGGATCTTTGCTCGTTGGTCTCAGCGCCGCCAAGGCAATGTCCTGGTCGCTTGGGGTGCCGATGGTTGGGGTCGATCATGTCCATGCACATCTCTACGCAGGGATGCTCGGACGCAAAGTCCCGCAGTTCCCGGCGCTGGGAATCGTGGTGTCAGGCGGTCACACCTCGCTGTACCGCATGGAATCGGAGATGAAACTTGCAAGGCTCGGTGCAACAATCGACGACGCGATCGGGGAAGCGTTCGACAAAGTCGCAGCAATCCTGGGGCTCGGACATCCCGGTGGACCAAAGCTCGATGCGCTCGCAGCGCAAGAGGGCGCCGATGATCAAGCATTCGATTTCCCGGTTTCGCGATTAGGCAAAGAGTCTCTTGATTTTAGTTATTCAGGACTTAAAACCTCGGTGCTCTATACCGCCAAAGGCCGACCAGCACCAAAGCGAGTCAAGGGCAAATCGCCACTTGTCATGCCTGACGTTCCCGAACTGACTCAAGAGCGGAAACGAGATATCGCTGCAAGTTTTCAGCGTGCTGCAGTCAAAGCATTGACTCTGAAAATCGAGCGGGCCTTGTCGCAAAAAAATGGATACCAAACCCTGATCGTTGGTGGGGGGGTGAGCGCCAACACGCTCGTTCGATCTGAGATGCTCCGACTTGCTCGAGAACATGAGTTGGAACTCATCATCCCAGAGATGAAGCACTGTGTAGATAATGCAGCGATGATCGCGGGGCTGGGAACGAAGTTGCTTGAATCAGGGCATCGTGATGACTTTACACTCTCCGCTATTCCGACCGCTGCGTGCTAATGCTGGATCGAAGAATGAATAACAACTCCGACCATCTCGATTCACTACTCGACGAGAAGCCCGTCAATCGGCCAACGCATCCCGCAGCACTCGATGAAGAGTCATTGATGAAGGATTGCACCATTACGCGTGGTCGATCATCTGGTCCAGGAGGACAACATCGCAACAAGGTCGAGACTCATATCACCATTGAGCATGTTCCCTCTGGGATTGATGCCCAAGCAGGTGAGCGGCGACTCGCGAAAGAGAATCTAGCAGTTGCAATAAGACGACTCCGCCATAAACTTGCGATGAATCTGCGAATTGATGTCCCCGCGGGTGATATCCGATCTGATCTGTGGAAGCAGCGGTGTATAAAAAAGCGGATCGTGTGCAGTTCTAAGCACTGGGATTACCCGAGTTTGCTCGCAGAAGCATTCGATGTGATCGATGCGTGTAACTTTGACATGAAGAAGGCAGCGGCACGACTGGGATGCTCGGGAACACAGTTAAATCGGTTCATCGGGGATCACCCCCCTGCGTTCGAGAAGCTCAATCAATCGCGTGAAGATCGTGGATTACACCGACTCCGTCCGTGATTTTGTGACTTTGTGTGATACACTTAGGGTTCATGCCACCATCCAAAGATCGTGAATCTATTAAAGTACAAGCCGAGCGAACGGTGCTTGCTGCGCTGCGCCTTCCGGATTCAACTTATGACCAGCGCGACTCGTTCGGGGAACTCCGCGAGCTTGCTGCCCAATCGGGTGCTGTCGTGGTCGGAGAGATTGAGCAACGCAGGGATCGTCCAGAACCCGGCACCTATATGGGAAAGGGGAAGGTCGAGGAACTCCGCGATTTATGCGACGGTGTGGACGCGAGTTGTATCATCTTTGATCATGATCTCTCCCCCAACCAAATCAGTAGCATCCAAGAGATTACGAACCGTAAGGTGCTCGATCGTTCAGAGTTGATCCTTGATATCTTCGCTTCACGAGCGGCGACCCATGAAGCAAAGCTTCAGGTTGAAATTGCTCAGTTGGAGTACACATTTCCGCGATTGCGTGCGATGTGGACGCATCTCGAACGCCTCGGCGGTGCGAGCGGCGCCGGCGGGATGGGCGGGATGGGAACCCGAGGTCCCGGTGAGCAACAGCTGGAGGTTGACCGTCGATTGGTCCAACGCCGAAAGTTGGTGCTGCAACGCGAGCTCGAAGAGATCCAGGTACGGAAACGAAGAGCGGTTGAAAAACGGAATACAGATCATTTTACGATCGGGCTTGTTGGGTACACCAACGCGGGCAAGAGCACCCTGTTTAATACCCTCACCGAAGGTGGAGCGTACGCGGATGATCGTGTGTTCGCAACATTGATGACGCGCACTCGCGAATGGGACATGGGCGGCGGACACACCGCGATGCTCTCCGATACAGTTGGGTTTGTCCGAGATCTTCCCCATCATCTCGTTGCATCATTTCGCGCGACGCTTGAAGAAGCGACCCACGCGGATCTGCTTTTGGTCATGCTAGATATTTCCGATCCAAGCATCGAGCTTCATTATGAAACCGTAATGAAGACGCTCGATGAGTTGTTCAAAGAGGTGGAAGATCGTGAAGTCAAAGACGCGGTTCGCGCCAAGCGTGATGGCTCAGCAGACTTTATCGCATACAAACGACCAGAACTCTTGATACTGCTTAACAAAGCAGATATCGAGTCGGTTGACGAGCAAGATATTTTGTATTGGCAATCCCGATCCGTCGGTGCGATTCCGATCTGCTCAGTTCAGGGTGTTGAAGATGCTGAAGGTCATACAGAGTTGCCAATGGGGCATGCGGAACTGATCCAGCGCGTGAAATCCATATCGCTCGGTGAAATCGAAGAACTCGATATCACGGTTCCGTTGTCTGATTCAAAGACGATCCACACAATCGAGAATCGCTCGGAGGTGCTCGATCGCACCTACGAAGAAACCGTCGTGACATTGCGCACAAAGATCGGCCGGAACCAACTCGCGAAGTTGCGTTCTGCAGGCGCGAAGATGTCTGTGTTGACAGCGGATGGCAAAGCATACTATGCCAATGATGAAAAACGCGGGTGGGTACATGACCCAAACGCGATTGACATTGATTTCTGATTTGTAGTTCGAAGCGATCTAGCTCAGCGGATTGAACCAAAGACCGGTCGCGAGCTTGGGATAGAAGAAAGTTGATTTCTGAGGCATCAACTCACCCGCACGAGAGATGTCACGCACTGCATCGAGTGGTGTAGGACGCACAATCACCGCGAGTTGAGGTTTGCCTCCACCAGCAATTGATGAACCAGTTTCATCACCCTTCCCAATTGCAATCACTTCATCAATCGAATGAGGGAATGCCCATTTGACTGGTTCGTTGTTGTTGAGTTCAGGTTGGCAGATTTCTTCGACGATCATGTGCTGGATGATTGCGACATCAAGGTTGCGCCAAGCTTGTGATTGCTTGGGGAACTGCATGTCGAGCGGATCATTCGATGCAGGCCAAGCGCCGTAGCACAACCCCGTTGCGTAGTCATAGATCCCGAACACATTGGTATGCTCGCGTTCGGAGAGCGATTTCATCTGCGGAAGGAACAAGTGGGGATCATTGTCGATCGGTTCAATATTGAGCAGTCCTTGCGAAACTTCGATGAACTTCTCGATGGTGTAATCTTCCATATCCCCAAGCACGCGATGGGTAGGGCCGATCGCCAGTCCTGGATCAGACATCGAAACAAGAACAAACATGGTGCGCCGAGCTGGATGATCCGCAGGAACATCGCCTTTGGATTCTAGGTCTGCGAGGTAGTTGAGCGCCGTGTTGTATCGATGATGCCCATCAGCAACAAAGATATCTTCACCCGCAAGGGATGCTTGGTACTTCGTGATCGTGTCTGCATCATCGATTGTCCAGATTTCTTGAGTAACTCCGTCACCCATGTCTGCGGTCATATCTGGATCGCGAGATGCCATGACCTCATGCATGATTTCAACCGCAGTGCCGTTCTCGTCGGGGTGTAATCCGAAGATTGGTGAGAACTGGCAGTTTGATGCATTCATCAATGCTTTACGATCTTCCTTTGGTCCCCCGAATGTTTGCTCATGGGCAAGGATTCCTCCACCATCTCGGTTCCCGAAAGGGACGGTATCGACTGTGACAGCCATCCCGCAGCGTTGGAATGGTTTACCTTCAAATGTAAAGTTCTGACGGTACGCGAATATCGCGGGTGTCTCGCGCTGCGAGAGCACGCCTTCAGAGAGCATCAGGCGGTAAGTGTCGCCTGCGTTCTGGTAGACTTCGTCAGGGCCGAGCTCTTTGGCAGGCACATGCGGGAGATCGATCCCAACAGCGTTATGGGCATTGTTGTCAAGCATTGCCTGTTTTTGGGAGAGATCAAGCACATCGTACGGCGGCGAAACAAGTGTCGATACATCGCCTTTGCCTTGGTTATATTGAACTGCACGGAATGGATGGATTGATGGCATCGGTGCCCTTTCTCATGGCATGATTCAATCGAACAGAATCATGTGTATCTATCTGATTATCCCCAACCAGGACAATGCCTGATCATCTCGGCAATCCTATGCACGAACTGGTTGACTTACTTAGATGTGAACTGGTTTTCGATCGGACAGGAATCACGCAAAGTATGAGCTAAGATTAGGTATGAGCACGCCCAAAGCCCTCGTGATCCGTACTGCTGGAACAAACTGCGATCTAGAGCTCTGCCGGGCGTTTACGCTCGGGGGTGCTCAGGTAGAGTTAATCCATCTCGATCGATTGATGACGAATCCGTCTCAAATCGCACGGTTCGACCTGATCGGATTCCCGGGTGGGTTCTCCTATGGCGACGATATCGCGTCTGGACGTATCCTCGCGATGCATACGCGTGAAAAACTCTTGCCTGAACTGCTCAAATCTACCCATCGGGGCGTTCCAATGATCGGCGTATGCAACGGTTTTCAGGTGCTCGCTCAGCTCGGGCTTTTGCCCGGATTTGACAACGGCGAGCTTTGCGTGGCGTTAACAGACAACGATCACGGCCGATTTATAGACCAATGGGTCGAGATGACACCCAACCCAGATTCAAACTGTATCTGGACTCAAGGATTGCTCGAAGGTGCACGATCAGATTCAGTGCTGTACCCAGTTGCGCATGCAGAGGGTCGATTCGTAACCCACGATCAAGGGGTGCTCGATCAACTGGTAACAAACAATCAGATCGCGTTGCGTTACAATGAAGATATCAATGGTTCTGTAGAGAACATCGCGGGGATCTGTGATCCAACTGGTCGCATATTCGGACTTATGCCTCACCCTGAACGGGCGCTTGAATGGAACCGTCATCCGCACTGGACCCGTCTTGATCAAGATACAATGAGCAAAGCAACACCAGGACTCAATATGTTCATCGGTGCGATTGAATCCGTCGTCGGACAATCGGTCTAAACAGAAAACAGGCAAAGGGGTTTGATGATGAGTGAAACCGCAGTCTATGCAGGAAGCTTTGATCCCCCGACCAATGGTCATGTATGGATGATCGAGGAAGGCGCCCGATTATTTGATCGCCTGATCGTCGCAGCAGCTCGCAACCCTGAGAAGGGGTATACCTACGAGCTTGACCAACGGATTGGCTGGCTTGAAGAGATCTGCAAACCGTTCGACAATGTCGAAGTCGCATCACTCGAGAATGAGTTTCTAGCTCACTATGCGCATCGTACACGAGCAAACCATGTCATCCGTGGAATACGCAACGAGGCTGATTATCAGTACGAACGCGGGATGCGCTATGTAAACTCAGATTTGAACAATGATCTTTCGACTGTTTTCCTCATGCCCCCGAGGGAGTTGTGTGAAGTTTCATCGAGCTTTGTTAAAGGGATGATCGGCCCTGATGGTTGGCAACCGGTGGTTGAGCGATATGTCCCGGCATGTGTGTTTGCGGATTTGGGAGTGATCAATGAGTGATTATCAACCTGGGAGCATGAAGACGCCGCTCGACGAAAAGATCATGGCGATGCGGATTGTTGCGATGCCCAATCAGACCAATCCCTACGGCACAATCTTCGGCGGGATCATTCTCAGTTATATCGACCAGGCAGGATTCGTCGAGGCACGACGCTATGGGGATCTTGATTGGGTGACCGCAGCGGTGGGGAAAGTTGAGTTTCACGCGCCGGTTCATGTCGGTGATATTGTTACATTTATGACCCATACCACCCGACTTGGGCGCACAAGCATTGATGTGCAGGTTGAGGTTGAAGCCGAGCGATTCAAAACGCATGAAGTTGTCCATGTGACGAGTGCGTCGCTTACGATGGTTGGTATGCGTGATGGGAAGCCGTCCCCATTCCGTGAATGTCCTTGTGCTTTTGTTGATAAGTTGATCGAACCCAAAGAGTGAGTCTATATGTCGTTCGATGAGTTGCCTAAGTTTCATTCGCCGACCAGATTGGCGGTCCTTCTCTCCGGCTCGGGCTCTACCCTCAAGAACTTACTCGCATATATTGAACGCAGGGAACTTGATGCCGTGATTCCTGTGGTACTTGCATCAAAGGAGTGCCTCGGTGCTCAAAGAGCAAGAGATGCGGGGATAGAGACACATGTGCATGATGGAGTACTCACAGGGGGTGCATTGGACACGATTTGTAATGCGCATAATATCGATCTGGTCGTGCTCGCGGGGTATCTCAAGCTTCTGCCGATCACCGATCGTGTGCAGTATCGGGTGATCAACATCCATCCTGCGCTCTTACCAGACTTCGGTGGGCGAGGGATGCACGGGCAACATGTACATCAGGCGGTGCATGAAGCCTATACGCAGGGGAAAGTGACGGAATCTGGTTGTACTGTTCATTTCGCAGACGAGCAATACGATACTGGGTCAACGATTATTCAGATGCAATATCCGATCAAAGAGACGGATTCTGCTCAGGATATTGGCGATTGCGTCTTCGAGCTCGAATGCAAAGCATATCCGCGTGCGATCAAATTGTTGATTGATCGCAACGCTGATGCGAACACCAACGAATAATCCTCTATGAACACACAACGAATTGTCATCCTGTGCACCGTGATCGTTGTCTCGTTCAGTAGTTTGGGTGCTGCGTGCAGCGAACCAAAACCTCTGGAACTCGAACGCGTTGGTATCGAAGCGATGACGCAGGGGGATTATGAACAAGCAGAATCAGTGTTTCGTGAGTTGATCGCGTTGCGCCCTGATTCATTCGTCGGGTATTACAACCTTGCTGCAGCATTATCGATGGCGGGGGACGCGAATGGCGCAATCAACGAACTCTCGACTTCGATCACGCTTGGGTTTACAGATATTCGTCAGATTAAGCGGGACCCAGATCTGGAAAATCTCAGGGAGACAACATTTTATAGTCAGTTGGTGTCGAGTTGGCCTGACTTGATCCAAGCAAGACGCGAGAGCGATATCGCGTCGATGAAAGGTTTGATTCGCAGAGGGCTTGAAACCAGAACCGATGAACACATCAAGTTTGAACTCCTTTCAGCGCACGATCAGATCGCAACGGATCAAGCGCTCGATGAACTCGGAGTGCTTGCCGATTGGGCGAATGGTACTTTGTTTATCGATACCGGATCGCTTGTTGATCAGCCTTGGATTACCGTTGTGTTGCCCGATCGTGCAGGATTTGGGAAATGGGCGATCAAGGTCTTTGGTCCGGGAGTACGCGGGAATATCAGTTCTGTCGGTGGTGCGTATGAACATCAGAAACGCAGACTCGTCGCGCAGGATCTTGGCGCAACACTTCGCCATGAGTTTATTCATGTGCTCCACTGGCGTGATATGAATCGTCTGGGACAAGTGCATGCGCCTTGGATTCAAGAGGGACTCGCATCTCTAGTTGAGGATTACGATCAAGTTGGAAACAAGGTTGTTCCTGTCGTGTCCTGGCGCACCAATATTGTAAAACGGATGCACCAAGCGCATCGTCTCCCCAAGATTGCAGAGTTGGCATCTACCCAGATGCAATCGTTCACATCCAATCGGCCTCTGGCGAAATATGCACAGGCTCGCGGGGTCATGCTGTATCTGCTCGATCAGCACCAACTCACAGAGTTCTATGCAAACTATGTTTCCCAGTACGATCAAGACTCGACCGGTGTCTTGTCGCTCGAGACGACTTTGAAGAGAGAAATCACTGAGATCGAGAAAGATTACCGAGAATGGGTTGATGGGCTCGAATCTGTCGCAGAAACCGGGGCGGATCTTTCAGCAACTCTCGGAATTGATATCGAAACAGGGACCGGTGACGGGGTTGTCGTGAAGAAACTTCCGGGTAATGCAAGGACCCGAACTGGATTACGGATGGGGTCGGTGATTACCGCAATCGATGGACGCCCGACCCGCGATTTGCTGGAGTTTATTCGTGTTCTTGGACAATACTCGCCAGGACAGACGATCACGATAGATCATCGACGAGGATCAGTTCATTCCAAATCAGATGTTGTATTACTGAAGAAGTAATAAATCATGGAACTTTTCATATTTCTTTTCGAATAGTACTTTGCGGAGTTCTTCGTTTCTGTTAAGTTAGGCAGTCCGCTTTGGGTGCTCTTCAAGTGCTCATGAATATTCGTAGAGATTAAAATGAAGGAGTGAGAAATGAAAATGTATGTATCTTCTATCGTTGCTGTCGCAGGTATCGCATCTGTTTCAATGGGCCAAGACTTTGCTTTGAGCCTCGTTGCTGGCTCAGATTTTAATGCAGGGACAACGAATACCATTGAAGTGTATGGCAGTTCTTCCGTGGGTACACATATTCTCGGTGGCGGATTCGATCTCACCGTAGATACGAGCGCATCGATCAATGTTTTGAGCATGACATGGAATCCTGCGTCATGGTCATCCTTTAACGAAGACAATACAGGGTATGACGGCACGGGGTACTACGGCGACATCGTATTTGGGCAACTCTTGCTCCCCATTCCAGGATTCGATATGCCCGGTCCAGGATCCGAGTACAACGGTCTAGGCGGTGGAGCATTGCTCGGGAGTTACGAAGTGGTCTTAGATCATGAAGCAACACTCTTTGATTTTCTGCATTTCTCACTCTCAACTGGTTCTCCATTTGGTCTTGAAGTCATCGATATCAATACCTTTGAAACATTCCAAGATGTAGACGGAAACTTAGAGCTCGGAGGCCTGATCATTGGTGTCCCCTCGCCATCTGCATTGGCATTGCTCGGGTTTGGTGGGTTGGCAGCAAGCCGTCGTCGAAGAGATTAACCACTCATTTTGCCATTCAAGTTATTCAATATATATTAAATAGGAGAAAGAAAATGAAGCTTATCGTTCTATCTAGTGCATTTGCAGGTCTCGCATTCACAGCTAGCGCTCAAGATTTTTCATTGAGTCTGTCTGGACCCACATCGCCTGAGCTTGGTAGTGTCATCATAGTTGAAGTCGTCGGAGATTCATCATTTGGCACGCACATGCTCGGTGGTGGTTTTAGTCTTGAGACAAACAGTAGCTTAATCGAGAATATCACATGGAACCCCGCGTCATGGTCAGCATTCAATGAGGACAATGAGGGGTATCTGGGCAATGGAAACTATGGGCAAGTTGTGTTTGGACAGTTGCTCTTGCCTATTCCTGGGTTTGATGTTCCTGCAGCAGGATCAGAACTTGGTGGATTAATTGGTACATTTGAGGTAGAAATCGCCACTGAGGGGTCAGGAGTTATTGATTTTTCACTTGTCGCATCTACTCCGTTCACGCTTGAAGCCGTCGATGTGAATAACGGACTATCGACTGCTCAAGATGTTGATGGCTCATTGACTCTCAATGGGTTTAGTGCTTTTCTAATTCCGAATCCATCGGTAACTGCATTATTCGCATTTGCTGGTTTAGCAGCGAGTCGTCGCCGCAGGGCATAATGTTGAAGATTCAAAAAGGAGTATACAGATGAAGAAAGCAGTACTCTGTGTTGCGTTCGCTGGACTAGTTGGGCACGCTTCTGCAGCAAATTTTTACTTAGATTTTCAAGGTTTTCCGACCGCGGTTGCATCAGGAGATACTTTCGAATTTCAAGTGACCGCGAGTGCTGATGTCGGAACCCACATTCTTGGAGGCGGATTCGGATTAAGAACTACGCGGAGTGATGTTGTTTCGAATGTTACATGGACACCGGCGAGTTGGTCTGCATTTAATGAAGACATTGACGGATATGACGGCAACGGGAACTACGGGCAAGTGGTATTCGGTCAGTTGCTTCTTCCAATCCCAGGGTTTGATGTGCCAGCAGCTGGCTCGGAACTTGGTTCAGCGATAGGCACATTTCAGGTCCAACTCAGCGGTTGGCCCGGGTTCGGGTTTGAAGATCAATGGCAACTCATCGAAGGGTTTCCATTCACGCTTGATGTGTATGATGTAGACACACATGAGATATTCAACAGTAGTGATGGGAACTTATACCTCAATGGTGTGCTTGTCCCTTCGCCATCTGGGTTAGCATTACTTGGTATTGGTGGTATGGTAAATGGTCGTCGCCGACGATAAGTATTTTGTTTTCAATTCGATTTCACAATCCCCAGTTTGGGGTTTTTTTATGGGTTCACAAAGAAATCAGTGAGTGTCTGCAACCGTATATCATGCTATGCAGTACATAGTATGGGTGGCATAGGTTGCCTGTCGATCACTTTGGAGATACTCAGATGAAACTTGAACGAGAACTCATGCGTGGAGCTGGTCCGACCGCGGTACTCAAACTCCTCTCAAGACGCGAAATGTATGGATACGAGCTTGTTGAGGCGCTTTCGAAGCAGACCGACGGGGTTCTGGCAATGGGGCAGTCCACGCTGTATCCGATGCTCTACAACCTTGAATCCAAGGACTTGATCGAGGCGAACTGGAAATCCGCATCCAACGGCCGAGATCGGAAATACTACTCGTTGACAACCAAAGGCAAGAAAAAACTCAAAGCCGACATGGAAGCATGGGCAAAGCTCGTCGATGCGATGTCATCGATCGGGGTATTGAAGGGAGCGCCGGCATGAGTTACTCAACATTTTCTCAAGTCTGGCGATGGTCGGTAATGAAATCACCTTTACTTAATGCATGGAAAAGACTCCGGCATATGGGTTATCCGAACCACAAATCAGATGCTTTGCTCGATGCAGTTGATTTACCAAAGCCCATCGATGGTCTCATCCGTGAAACGGTCAAGCGTTCCAAGCTCTGGTGCAATGAACGGCTTGAAATCGCACAAGAACTCATTGCCCACGCGCAAGACGCGATCGAGGCAGAGCGTTCAACTCAAGACATTGTCAATACCTTCGGCAATCCAAAGCGTATCGCCAAACTCATGCGTCGATCAATGAAACGCAAACGCCCATTATACTGGCGTGCATATCGAAACATGAGACGGGCAACCGGTGCGATGGTGTTGCTCTTAATTTTAGGGTATGGCAGTTTGGCTGTGCGGTTTTATATGGGGAAACCAAGCATCAAGCGAAACTATATCGCAGAACTCAATGCACGCAATGATCAATATACAGAAGATCAAAAAGCATGGAGCGTATATCAAGATGTTGATCTCGAATGGCAACGATTTACGCTTCGTGCTTGGGAGAGCATTGATAACAAGGAGTTTTCGAGTCCCCAACGAAGAGAACAGGCAAAGCGATCTTGCCGGAATTCATGGTTGAGCGATGTGCAAGATCTCGATCAGGATGATCCAAAGTACCTTGTACAAGTTGAACTGTTTCGTTCATTTGAGCCTGAACTCGAAAGGGTGCGCGAAGCAGCAAGCCGAGAAATCATGGGAATTTCGAACTGGATGAACTATGACACAGTTGAGATCGAGCCAGGGATTTGGAAGTTGAAAGGCATCGATCCCGACGAATATTCATGGGGGCAAAAGACACTTGTGTCTGTATTATTACCAGATCTTTCACTATCGAGAGGGCATGTGAATCGTCTCCTGTTTGATGCGCAACTCGCGGTTGAAGATCAAGATTCAGAGCGAGCGGTTCTTGATATTTTGGCCGCACTGGGCATTGGTCGGCAAGTAAAAAGAGGACGAGAGTTCTTAATTGGGAGCATGGTCGCGATCGCAGTGACAGAACAATCGGCAAGCGTACTGCAGGAACTGATAGCCGAACATCCATCTGCATTTACTCGGGATCAACTGATCGAACTCTCACACGCATTTGTGAGTGCTCGGGACAATCTGAGAATTAGCTTCAAAGGCTATGTTGACATGTTCGAGGATATTCTACAGAAAGCCTACACAGACGACGGGAATGGGAACGGTCGTTTAACCAACTCGGGTGTGAAGATGCTGGCAGATTTTAACAATCAGTTCATCTTGTCGGCATTCTTGAAAGAACCGCAAACAATCGAGGATTATCTTGTCTCTGCTTCTAGCCCCGCAGCTTTGTTGGCAATGAATGACCGAGCAACCGAACGGAGGGACTTTCTCCGCCGGATCCAGATCCTCGAGCGAGGGCTCGCTGATGGTCCAGAATCAATCGGGCGAGTTCAATACGAACTCGACTTACTCGACACCCCCGATGGACCAATACTCGAATCACCTGCGGAATTGTTCGCCATAGATAACGTGCGCAACATCGAGGATCAGTTTATTGGGGAGATGCGAGTTGATTCCACATTGACCATGTTGGCGATTGAAGTGTTCAAGGTCGAGCATGGAATGTACCCCGAATCACTGACTCAGCTTGTGCCTCAATACTTGCCCACAGTACCAGCAGACTATTTTCATCCTGGTCATCCAATCCAATACAAGTTGAGCAGCAATGGGTACCTGTTGTACTCGGTAGGATCTGATGGCAATCCTGACGGCGGACTTGAATATACAGGGAACGATTATCGGAAGAGTTCTTCACTTCTGAGGCGGTTCAAGATAGATACAGTCTCGACAGATGGAGGACAGCAGGTCCAACACAGTTCGGAAGGGGTTCCGTTCATCGATAATGATGGTGCCCCTGATTGTGACTGGATTCTTATTGACACGCGATCAAAATCTGATTTCCACAACTGGTGAGTGATTGGCTATCCTTTATATATGGATAGCTCATCACCCGTTTCATCTTCGTCAGCATCTTCTGATTTCGATTTTCGAGCGTTTCATGCCCGGCACAAGGTTGGAATGATCGTGGCATGTGCTCAGAATGGTGTAATTGGGGATTCTGGAGATCTCCCTTGGTCGCTGCCGAGGGATTTAAAGCATTTCATGCAATCAACGCGCGGATGTCCAGTCGTGATGGGCCGGAAAACCTTTGATACGCTTGATAATCCGTTGCCCAACCGCCTCAACATCATTCTCTCTCGCTCGATGAGTGAAGACCAACCAGAAGGGGTACGTGTCGCTCGTGATATAGAGGATGGGATCCAAATTGGTCAAGGTTCAGGACTTGAAGCTCCTGTTTGGATCGCTGGAGGCGGTGATATCTATAGACAAGCAATGAATCTGGTAGATCTGATTGTGTGTACCCGGGTTCATGCACATGTATCTGGAGATACTGTTTTTCCTGAAATTGATCAAAACGATTGGCATTTAGCTCAGTCTCAAAGCTTTGAGTCAGATGATCGGCATGCTCATTCGTTTACAATTGAATGGTGGGAGTTGGTTGAATCTCGATGACTTTTGATATTTTTATTGGGAATGTGTAGGTAAATTGGGTAACTTTGAGAAATTGATTTCATTCTGAAAAGTCTAGTTGGTTGAAATTTGACTGTTTTCATCAAAATAAGCCCTATGGACCTAAATGTGGTGGGTTTTTGTGAGATATCAGTTGTTCAGATATGAAAAAAACCCCCAGATATCATGGAAAAGGTCTTGCATGTTGTTGATGGTTTGATTACTATCTCAGTGGGTCAGGAACGGACATTCGTTCCTAGTGGCTAGATCGGTGTATTCATCCGAGGCCGCACTATTTTACTGAGGAGATAAGAGAAATGAAGAACACAATTGCAATCGTAGCAATCGCTGGTTTCGCAGCAGCAGCTACCGCAGGTAGCACATTCAGCCTCAGCATCAGCGGTCCTACCGTTGTTGCTGCTGGTGACACATTCACAGTTGAAGTATCGGGCGATTCAAGCTTCGGTACTCACATGCTCGGTGGCGGCTTCTCGCTTACATCGAACAGCGCATTGGTTGACAACATGAGCTGGACCCCAGCTTCATGGTCAGCATTCAACGAAGATGCTGGTTACGCAGGTAACGGCAACCACGCAGGCGTGGTTTTCGGTCAGCTCCTTCTTCCAATCCCAGGTTTCGATATGCCAGCAGCTGGCTCGGAACTCGGTGGCGTAATCGGTAGCTTCGACATCACTGTTGGTGCTGACGGCGGCGTAATCGATTTCCAACTCGTTGGTGCAGCACCATTCACCCTCGAAGCAGTTGACGCAGACAACGGTCTCGCAACCGCTGACAGCTCAGCTGGTGGACTCTCACTTGGCGGTCTTTCCGTTACTGTGACTCCTGCTCCATCCGCTATGGCTCTTCTCGGCCTCGGTGGTTTGGTAGCTGGTCGTCGTCGCCGCTAATCGCAGCGATTTGACAGACCGTCAGGGATCAATCCATTTTATGTATTGATGAACTGACACAGTGCAACGCACTTATGAACCCCGATTGGTACGCCGATCGGGGTTTTTTTCTGCCTACATTTTTTAGATACATCTTTACCAGGTTTAAGTTCGTAGAATTCTAAAAGTTATTGTTATCGGGTGAAATTCCCCTGAATGGGGCGTAAAAGGGTACAAGTACGCTTTTTAGGTGCGTTCGGTCGAAAGATAACCAGAGTTTTGCTAAAAAATGGATTTCAATTTGTAAATGAGTTGGCACGAAGGGCTTTTTCGGATTACTTTTCTGACGGGTCGCGGACAAGTGTTCGCAACAACAGGTCAACGGTTTAAAAAAACGAATTCATAACCAAATTTGAGGAGAACTTTCCAATGAAGAACGCAATCACACTTATCGCAATCGCAGGCATGGCTTCAGTCGCTTCGGCACAGAACTTCAGCCTTGACATCTCAGGTCCTTCAGAAGTTGTTGAAGGTGCAGTATTCACCATGACCGTAACTGGTGACTCAGACTTCGGTACTCACATGCTCGGTGGTGGTTTCTCACTGACTTCAGGCAGCGCTTTGATCAGCGACATGAGCTGGACCCCAGCATCATGGTCAGGATTCAACGAAGATGCTGGTTACGCTGGTAACGGCAACTACGGCGGCGTAGTGTTCGGTCAGCTCCTTCTTCCTATCCCAGGCTTCGATACCCCAGCAGCGGGTTCAGAGCTCGGTGGCGAAATCGGTAGCTTCCAGGTAACTCTCGGTGCTGGTTCAGGCATCATTGATTTCCAACTCGTAGGTGCTGCACCATTCACCCTTGAGTCAGTAGACGCAGACAACGGTCTTGCAAGCATGCAAGATGTTGACGGTCAGCTCTCACTCGGCAGTGCTCGCGTGAATGTAACTCCTGCTCCATCCGCAATGGCTCTTCTCGGCCTCGGTGGTTTGGTAGCTGGTCGTCGTCGCCGCTAATCCAAGCGTGATGACAATCGGTTCACTATCTCACGATAGATGATCCAATACAAACAAAAGTCCCCCGATTGGTCCGCCAATCGGGGGTTCTTCGTTTTTGAATACGATGAAGTCTCGGGTCTATGTTGTCGGTACCCACTCAATAGTGGGTTGGGGTTGATTGATGTTGTGGTATCATCACAGAGTCTAGGAGAATACAATGTACATCAGCATCAAACAGTCACTAAACCTCATCATCCTCGCATCGATCGCAGGTACGGTCTCGGCCCAGGAGTATGTGCTTCGGATAGAGGGCGGCCCAAATCAGGTCGATCTTTCGGGTGGATCTGTGTCAATGACACTTGATGTCATCGGAGACATCTTCGTATCCCAGGGACGCGAATACATGACCGGAGGCGCTTTTTCACTTGAGACCTTCGGCGCAGCAGAGGTCGAATCAATCGTGTGGATACCCGCGGATTGGTCTGAATCCAACATTGATGGCGGCTTTGATAACAGCGGAATCTATGGCGAAGTTCGTTTCGGACAACACTATACCATGAATGATTGGGTGCCGAGACCAGGTTCTGCGATGGGAAGCCGAATTGGAAGTTTCCAAATCACGCTCGCTCAGCAGGATGCGGTGGTCGGAGATTTTTATGCCGAGTTGATTCATGGATCTCGATACACACTCGGTTCGATCAACGCACTCACCGGTGAATCATACTATTCGACTCCTGATACCCTGACCTTCGAGAACTTCTCGACGCAGGTCACCCCCGCGCCATCTGGGCTCGGGCTCGCATTCATAGTCGGTGTGTTTGGATGTCGACGGAATCGGGCAAGTGTTCTCAATACAAGTGTTATCAGTCGTTGAGATGTATGGCGTTGATACTTATGGAGAATCTTCTTCGAGTCCAGTGCCAAAGGTGAGCACCTTGTCTCCATCTATGAACATCGAGAGTTCATCGGGTTGCGCGTGGTAGGTATCAACTTGTTTCAGAAGTTGGAAGTACCGAGATTCCTGTTGCATGATTCCCGCAGGCTGGGCACAGAACATCCGTGTGGAGAGGATCTCTTTGATCTGAAGCCCGGCTTCCGCTTTGTGGATATAGCTTGCGGTGTATCGATTGCACCCCGCGTTGCCTTCAAGCCAGGTGTGTTCTTTGAAGTTGAGATCTAAGCTCGTGTCTGCGATCGCGGGGTTGCCTTCAATTGAAGTGAGATGCCACCGTTGCCCAGAGATCCAGATCCAATCTTCATCTGCCTGTTGGATTGCATCAACCATCGGACGAACATTTGGGCGCGGTTCATTCTCGGTTTTATCATTCACACATCCCGCGAGGGTGATCATTGGAATAATGAACAGGATTGGCATGATTCGATTAAGGTGTTTCATCAGCGCTCCAAGCGGTATCGGGTAGACTATAGAAGAGTATACGGCCAAGCAGTTGTGTCGGTTCTTAAGTTGACTTCGGATTCAGGGCATTCATCGAGGCATGATACAGTTCGTGCATCTGCTCTCGGGCGATTCGTTGCCCGATCAGGGACGAACAGTACATCACCCCTGCGATGATACCAAAGGCGGGGATGAGTTTGAGCGATGATAATGGATTATTCATCATCCATTGAGCGATCCCGAACATAATCGCAAAGAAGATCATGGACGCCAACGCGATATACGCGAGCATAAACCCTGTCCATACGCTTGGGTTTGGACTGAATCGACCTCGTACGGTTGATTGGGAGACAGAGTTTTCATCGCTGATCTGCTCAACTTCAAGATGAAGCCAAGGCGACCAGAAGTGTCTGCGATCTGGTGGGATCACAAGCATCATGTGAGAGCCCGCGATACGGCCTGTGATTGGGAAGTCGTCATCACTGAGCAACTGCGAGAGTAGATCGATTGCTGTGTCTGGATTGACCGGGAAGTTGATTTTGAATGTGGGTCTCATCGGTGGTATCTGCATCGGAAGATTCCATTGGTGTGGGTTGCGTTCTCTGAGCATACCAGACAGAATGCAATAAGGGAGTCTCATGTCCGGAGTTTCTTCCTGAAAAAGTGGGCGTATGATGAGGTATGCAAACAACCGATGCGATTGACAAACTTGCCAAGCAGATCATTGATGTGCCTGATTTTCCAAAGCCTGGTGTGGTGTATAAGGATTTTACGCCTTTGCTTGCCGATCCCTCTTCATTGGCGCTCGCGGTCGAGTTGATGGCAAATCCGTATCGAGGCAAAGGGATTGATCTAGTGGTGGGGGCAGAAAGCCGAGGGTTTATCTTCGGGATCGCAATTGCGCAATCACTCTCTGCTGGGTTTGTTCCTGTTCGGAAACCCGGCAAGCTTCCCCGTGCGGTGCACACTGAAGAATATGATCTTGAATATGGTTCTGATACACTCGAAATCCATCAAGACGCGTTGGTAAATGAGAGTCGCGTGTTGTTGGTCGATGATCTGTTGGCAACGGGTGGAACGATGAAGGCAAGCTGTCAGCTTGTCCAACGCGCGGGCGCGGAGATCGCAGGAATCACGGTGTTGATCGAGCTCGATTTCCTCCATGGTCGTGACCAGCTCGATGCGTATGGGGAACTGCACTCTGTTCTGCGTTATTGAGCTTGCGCTCGTCAAAGAATGGGCTTTCTGGCTCTTCAAGAATGTACGGATCGGCGAGTTTTGTCTTTGCCCGAGCTATCATTTCATCCCCGTTGTCAGGGACGATTCCGTATCAGTTTGATCATTTAGGAACTTGCCAATGACCACCACCCCAGCCCAAGGGCGTTCAATCATGTCAGACTCAACTCCATCAGTCGATTCGGTATATACCGCGATGACCCCCGCAGATCTTGAGGCACATGCGATCTTTTCGACTCGGCATATTGGCCCGCGAGAAAGCGATGGCGATGTGATGCTCCGGTCGTTCGGGCTCGACTCAATGGATGGGCTTATTGAACAGGTTGTGCCGGCAGATATTCGCATCGAGCGGGACTTGGATCTTCCAATTGCGCGAACCGAGTACAAGCTTTGGCATGATCTGCGTCAGGTTGCGGAGAAGAACAAACTCTTTCGATCGTGTATCGGGATGGGGTATGTCGGGACGATTACCCCATCAGTTATTTTGCGGAATGTGATGGAAAACCCTGGTTGGTACACACAGTACACGCCGTACCAACCCGAGACTGCGCAGGGTCGACTTGAAGCATTACTCAACTTCCAGACGATGATTTCAGATCTGACAGGATTGCCTCTCGCGAGTTCTTCATTGCTTGATGAAGGCACCGCAGCAGCAGAAGCAGTCGCGATGGTCGTTTCGATTGGTAGAAACAAAAGAACAAAGTTTTATGTCGCTGAGGATTGTCATCCGCAAACGATCGCGGTTGTACAAACCCGGTGTGAGTCGATGGGTATTGATGTCGTTGTGAGTGATGTCGAATCGTTTGATCTGACAGATTCTAACGCTGCGGGTGTGCTTGTGCAGTACCCGACAAGTGACGGCCGAGTTGAGTGCTACGAATCAATGACAAAGCTCGCACATGATCATGGGATGATGGTTATTGCGGCTTCGGATCTCTTGGCGCTGACGATCCTCAAAGCACCCGGACAATGGGGCGCTGACATCTGCGTTGGCAACTCACAGCGGTTTGGGGTTCCAATGGGATTCGGTGGACCACACGCAGGATTCATGGCGACGGATGAAAAGTATGTTCGAAAAATGCCCGGGCGACTCGTTGGTGTTTCTGTTGATGCTCAAGGTCAACCCGCTTTACGCCTTGCAATTCAGACCCGCGAGCAGCACATAAAACGCGATCGTGCGACCAGTAATATCTGTACCGCGCAGGTGCTTCTGGCGATCATGGCATCCATGTACGGCGTGTATCACGGTCCAGACGGATTGACCAATATCGCAAAGCGCGTTCACACGCAAACACAAACACTCCGTGTTGGACTCATTGAACTCGGACACGAAATCGCGGAAGATTTGGTGTTTGATACATTGCGTGTCAAGGTGCAAGGTGATGCAGAGTCGGTGCTCGGCGCTGCTCGTGCACGGAGAATCAATCTGCGTGACTTTGGTGATGGAACGGTTGGCGTTACGATTGATGAAACCGCAGATCATGGACTGTTGCATGATCTCCTTGAAGCGTTCGGTGGGACAGGTGATGAAGACCTCGGCGCCATGGCAGAGCGTGCATCGCTCAATATTCCAGAACCATTCCAGCGCAATACTCCGTTTATGACCCATGAGGTATTCAATAGTCATCGCTCAGAAACAGAAATGCTCCGATATATTTCGATGCTGCAATCCAGAGATTTGTCGTTGACGCATTCGATGATCCCGCTTGGTTCATGCACGATGAAACTCAATGCGACGAGCGAGATGTTGCCGGTGACTTGGCCTGAGTTTGCCCATATGCATCCGTTCGCGCCACGCGAGCAGTGGGAGGGGTACGCGGTGCTCTTTGATCAGCTCGAATCATGGCTCGCGGAGATCACCGGGTTTGACGCGGTCTCCCTCATGCCAAACGCTGGGAGCCAAGGTGAGTTTGCCGGGTTGCTCGCGATCAAAGCATACCACAAGCATCAAGGCGATACCCAGCGGACAATCTGTTTGATCCCGGAAAGTGCGCACGGCACGAATCCTGCATCAGCAATCGTTGCGGGGCTCAAGGTTGTCGCGGTGAAGGTGAATGAGGCTGGAGCCATTGAAATTAATGACCTTCGTGCGAAGGCAGAAAAGCATAAGAATGAACTCGCAGCGGCGATGATCACCTACCCATCGACCTGTGGCGTGTTTGATGACAATATCCGTGAGATGATTGATGCCGTCCATGAGTTCGGTGGATTGGTGTATCTTGACGGCGCGAACATGAACGCGCAGGTTGGATTATGTCGACCTGGTGATTACGGCGCGGATGTATGTCACTTGAATCTGCACAAAACGTTCTGCATCCCGCACGGCGGTGGTGGTCCTGGTGTTGGGCCGATCGGAGTCAATGAAAAACTCCGCCCGTTCTTGCCCGGGCATCCGGTCCGGAATCCTGCGAGCGCGGGTGATCTTGCGGTTGGTCCAGTGAGCGCTGCGCCCGAAGGATCACCGAGCATTCTGACGATCTCATGGACCTACATCGCGTTGATGGGACCCAAGGGGTTGAAGGAAGCTTCGCAGTATGCGATCCTCAATGCGAACTACATGGTTGAACGATTGAAGGATCATTACCCGGTTCTGTTCCGTGGATCGAAGGGGCGCGTTGCACATGAGTTCGTGATTGACTGTCGCCCATTCAAGAAGAGTGCGGGGATCGAGATTGATGACATCGCCAAACGATTGATCGATTACGGATTCCACGCACCGACGATGAGTTGGCCTGTCCCCGGGACCTTGATGATTGAACCGACCGAGTCGGAATCGAAGAAAGAGCTTGATCGATTCTGTGATGCGTTGATCACGATTCGTGCGGAAATTGCCAAGATTGAATCGGGCGAATATCCGAAGGATGACAACCCGCTCAAGGGCGCGCCGCATTCAATCGCTGCAGTGGGTGCAGATGAATGGACCCATCCATACACCCGCGATGTGGCGGCGTATCCCGCGGAGCATCTCCGCCGATTCAAGTTCTGGGCGCCGGTTGGCCGCGTAGATAATCCATTCGGGGATCGGAACCTGCAGTGTTCATGCCCGAGTGTGGCAGATATATGCGAGACTGAGTGACCTGAGCGTTAATCTTGGGTTTCCCGGCTGCGGTGTACTGTGCCAAATTGACATAATTGACTTGGAAAAACCTTGTGATGCAAGGTATGTTTCGTTACAATTTAAACCAGATTTCCGAGCCTTTAAGAAGAGTGAAAGCGTAAGCAAGGTGATTGGAACTTGAAAAGGTACGCTCTTGGTAGTTCAAGCAGTTCTGTTAAGAGCAGCATGAGATTCTGAGTACAATCATTTGTTTCATATTGTTCGCTGGTTCATTCTTTTTAGGATTTTCATATCTAGAGGATTATCAATAGCACATTTTTGATATGCACAATCACAACTTTGTACTGAGAAAGATCAGCATGAAACTCAAAGCACTATTGCTCGCTCCGATGTTCGCCCTTGCCTCGACGATTGCATCAGGACAGGTCTACTACATCCCCTTTGAGATTCCGATGCCACCAGAAGTGAATCGGCTCGGTCTGGGTTCATCGTTTGGGGTTGACGGGAACAAACTTTATATTGGAGATGTCGGCGATCGTTTCGCGCCCGCTGATTCGGTCCCCGCTGCGGTTTATCAGTTTGATCTGAATAGTTTCGATCTTCTCCAGACATACAACCCAATCGGTCGTCCTTCGGCAGATCTTTTTTCGCTCAATATGGAGTACTACGACGGGGTGCTTCTTGTGGGAGCGATCCATGCAGAGAATGATTTTGGTTCATCCCATGGGAAAGCGTATCTCATAAACCCAGTCAACGGAGCGCTCCTCCATACTTTCGATGAAGATTCGAATGCTTCAGGTCTGAGCAACTTTGGGTACGATGTGTCTGTCAACGATGTCGCGATCGTGATTGGAGCAACAGGTTACAACCCAGATCGGGCGGGTCGCGTCTTTATTTACAACGCTGCGAACAACGCGCTTGTTACCTCGATTGCACCAGATCCAACGACCGACGACACACGGTATGGCTATCGGGTTGAGCACAATGATAACTACCTCGTTGTCTCCGCACCAGGGGATCGATTTGATGCAATCCCTGGGGCTGTCTATGTCTACGACTTCGTGACGGGAGCACTACTTCACCGAATTGTTGCTCCATTCCCTGATCCATTCGGAGCATCTCACTTTGGGATCACAATGGATATCTCAGGAAGTACCCTTCTGATAGGAAGCGGAGATTTTGCCCCGACAGATATCCGAAGCAAAGTTTTTGTGTATGACCTGACTACAGGTGATCTTGAAACCACACTCACCAATGACAATGGGAGTTTGTCTGATCGCTTCGGGCAATCCATTAGTGTCGAGGGCAATATAGCAGTCATCAGCGCATCGACAGACGATGATCAAGGGCTTGACGCCGGGGCGGTTTATATCTTTGATCTCAACACCTATGAAATCATTGACAAGGTGTACTCTACCAACATCGCCCGCCATCGTTCGTTTGGTCGTCTGGTCAAAATCCAAAACGGTACGATCCTCGCGACATCATTCATTGATACACCGATCCGTGATGAGAAAGCTGTGCATGTGCTTGAGCAGTTCTGTAGGGCGGACATCAATCTCGATGGCTCGGTCAATTTTTTCGATGTCAGCGCATTCATCAAGTTCGCGGTGGACTTTAACGGCGACGGGAACTTCAACTTCTTTGATGTGAGTGCTTTTCTTCAAGCATTCCAAGCGGATTGTCCTTAGTACACAATCTGCAAGAATGGTTTGTTTCTGAACTCGCTCGTGTTCGATGCATCGTGTTCACGAAGCTCTCGTTTTGATTATTGGTTTTTCACAAATGTGCCGCGCTCGCGATCTTTGGTGGGGCCGGGGAACTGGTGGGCGTTGCCGTGGGCGACGACATAGATTCCTGGTTTGAGTGAGCCCGTTGCAAAGATTGCTTCGTTGAGATTCTGGAGCGCGTCCGAGCGTTTCATCTCGAATGGACGCATCGCGCCGGTCAAGATGATGGGGATGGTGGGGTTTTCGATTTCTTTGTAGAGGTATTCGCCGGTGTCGCAGAGGGTGTCTGTGCCATGGAGGATAATGATCCCGGTGCAATCGGTGGGGTCTTCGGAGGTGCCTGTCAAGAGATCAACTGCGCCGACGATTCTTCGGCGGTCCGAATCAGTGAAATCGAGCGAATCCTTGGACATCAGTTGGAGGGTATTGATGTGCGTGTCCTCAAGTCGGAGCAGGCGAAGCATCTCCTGGACGATCGATGAACGGTTTAAGAGGGTTCCCGCGTGTTCATCGTAGGTTTTCTCGATGGTACCACCGGTTGAAATAAGCGTGATCTGTCGCATAGGTATAAGATTATCCCCTGTTCTTGACGATATGTTGGTCAAGGCCTTATGGCGTTCTGGAGGTTGATTGTATGCCGATGTTGAGCATGAAAGAGTCTTATGATAACGCGAAGGCGCTCTACGACCAGGGATATTATCGGTCTGCAGAGTTCGCTGCGGGGATTCTGTTCAAGCAGGCACCGCATCACCCACCCATTGCAGCATTATATGTAGGCGCGTTGTTGCGTGTGCAGAAGTATGAACAGGGTGTGCGTATCGCTACTCGGGCACTTCGGCACATAACCCACAAAGAACATCGGGTCGCAATTATCAACCAACTTTCAGACGGATTGACCCAAGCGGGTCAGCTCGAAGATGGGATCGAGTTGGTCCGGAAAGAACTCGAGTCTCAGGTAGACCATATCGTGCTGGCAGCAGGGTACACACATCTGTTGGTGATGAATGACCAGCATGACGAAGCAATTGCTTATATTGATGAGCTTCGTGGACGGGGGATTGAAGCGTTGCCTTTAGCATCCGTGTTCGGTCGCGCAGTGCTCAGGACTGATCGTCGAGATGAAGCGATTGATTGGCTGACCCGATTGCTCGAAGCGAACCCGGATGCGAGCGCCAATCGCAAGCTTCAAGCATACAACGCACTTGGGCATCTGCTCGACAAAGCGAAACGATACGACGAAGCAATCGAAGCGTTTAATCGTTCGTGTGAATCTGTGCCTTCGGAATACAACGATAAACGAACTGGTTACAAAGTTGATCAGTTGATCGAAGGTTGGACTCCAGAGCGGATTGCATCAATCAAGCGGCCTGTGCCCTCTGGTCCGCGTCCGGTGTTTATCGTTGGAATGCCACGATCAGGCACAACGCTCACAGAGCAAATTATTGATGCGCATCCCAAAGGGTATGGTGCAGGGGAACTCGGGCTGATCGCAGATCTGTTCCGTGATCTTGCAATTGACAAGAATAATTTAAACGCGACGCGTCCAGATCAATATGATCCTGATCAACTCACCGAAATCGCAGAGATCTATCGCAAAGAAACGATGGCACTCGCAGGGGATGATTCCGTCGAGGTTATTGTCGACAAAGCGCCGATGAACTTTAACTACCTCGGGATGATCGCGTTGGCGTTCCCAGATGCAAAGATTATTCATTGCCAACGAGATCCAAGGGACAACTGTCTCTCGTGCTATTTCCAGATGCTCAACTTTGGGCATTCCTATTCATTCGATCTCGAATCCTGTGGCCAGTTTTACGGGCATTACCGTCGATTGATGAGACACTACAAACCATTGCTTGCGGGCGAGCCGCTCAATATGCCGATCTTCGAGAATGTATACGAGGATATGGTTGCGAATCAGGAGCAACGGACGCGTGAGTTACTTGAGTTCATCGGGCTTGAGTTTGATTCGGCCTGCCTCGATTTCCACAATTCAGGTCGTGTCGCGATCACGCTCAGCAATGATCAGGTTCGTCAGCCGATGTACAAGTCATCCACAAAGCGATATGAACGATACGCCAAGCATATCGGGGCATTAACCGCAGCATTAGGCGATGAGATCAATGACGAGTGAATAAGTGAGCGAATTTCGAAACAAGATCGCGTACACTGCGATGACAGAATATCATTTGATAGATTCAATTTACCTGGAGTGAGCAATGCAACCACAAGCACAACAAAGCCAACCAAATCCTCAGCAAGTCTTCGAAGAAGCATACCGTTTACTCCGTCAAGGTGATGCGTATGAAGCCGCGAAGCGTGCTGGCAAACTGCGGGCGCATTTTCCAGATGATGTTCCGGTGCTCACCCTTCATGGGATCGTGCTCGCAAGACTCGGCATCCACCCGCAGGCACTCAGTGATCTCATCAAAGCGGCACAACTCACCGAGCATGCGCTGGCAAATGAAGAGGGTGAGAATCCGAACCGGCCACGAATTGTGAATCAGCTTGTGCAGCTGAGCGTTCAGATCTGTTACTCATCAATGAAGATCGGTGAGTATAAGGCTGCAGAAGAAGCAATCGAACTCGCGCTCAAGTGGGACCCGGACAGAGGTGATGCGGTCGCAGCGAAAGCAGAACTCCTCGCGTTGCAAGGCAACACGGACAAAGGGTTGAAACTCATAGCGCAAGGACAAAAAGATGTGCTTGAATCATTCCCGCTTGTTGTGAGTAAGGCACGTATCGTGCTTGGGCAAGAAAAACCAGACCCAAAAAACATTGAATCAGTCATCAAGGAACTCGAAACAGAGTCTCAGGTTTCTGGACTCGGTGGATACGAGCTTGGTGAGATTCTCAGGCTCTTAGGGACCGCCAATGATCGGATTGAGCGAGTTGATAATGCGTTCAATGCATTCCGTCGTGCCGCCAAACTACGCCGAGGGACATATGACCCGCGTGCGTACACCATGATGACCACCAAGGTGATTCATGACTGGACCGGCGAAGCGATGGGCAAAATGATCAAGCCAGAGGAATCTGGTGAGAAGATAGTGCTTTTGCTTGGTGCACCGATGTCGGGTGTGAATCAACTCGCAGAAATGCTCGGGCAGTTCGATGATGTCCGGGTGGTTGGGCCGTTAGAAACACTCTCGTCGGTGTGCATGCACAATCTTGGTGCACGCCAAGGGGTGCTCCGTCCGGTTCCATTTGAACCAAGCAAACTCCGAGGCGGGCAACTCAAGGAGGCGCAGGTCGCGTACACGAACCATATCAACGCGATGGCGGGTGGGGCAACTCGTGCGATTGATACGCATTCACTCAATATCCCGCTGGCGGGGGCCGCTGCGGCTTTCCTGCCTGGCGTTCATATTGTCATGTGTCGACGCGATCCGATGGAATCGACATTGGCATGCTACTGCGATGCGATGGTTGGGAATCATCCGTTCGCGGGTGACCTTGTCAATGCTGCAGGGTTTGTTGCCGACTGTAATCGGATGATGGATCATTGGGCAACGATTCTTGGTGATGAATCAATCGGCGCCAACATCATCGAAGTGCAGTATGCAGATCTTGAGCGTGATCCCAAGAAGACAGCATCGAAGGTTGCAAGAGAGATCGGACTCGACGCGCGAGCAACTTCCGTCAAATCAGTCCCTTCGTTCGAGCGTGGACCGGGTTCGAATCCCAAGGCGTACGAACAGCACACCCGCGTGATCGAAGGGTTCTTTGATCACGCAGGCGTCTGAGTTTACTCACGGCTAATGTATCCAGGTTGATATGGAGCAATCAAATCGTGCTTACTTACAGCCGCACGATGCTTTGCCGCAGCCGCCGCTGCCATCGGTGCAGGGTTCTGCTTCTGGGAGTGGTCCAGCGATTTTTTCAATCTTGGCATTGAGGAACCATGCGTGATTCTCAAGATGCCAGCAGTGATAGTTGGCGATGGTGCGGACACTCATTGGACCATTGGTTGGATGGAGTCCTGTGCGTTCCCACTGTGAATCATCGAGTTGCATGAGCAACGCGACAAGCCAAGAGCGTGTCGTGTGGATCATCGCGAGATCCCCGCCCATTGGAGGCATGAGATTCGATCCGTCGGTGCAGCCGTAGATTCCGCCGTCGATGAATGCATGCTCGTCCCACAAACTCAGTGTTGGGTTTTCTTCTGCGATGATCTTGCGGATCCTGTGGGCGAGCACAACCTCTGTATCGGCAAGGTGGCCGATGAGCACACGGATCGGCCAGGTGCCAACGCCCGCATCTTCGAGCCATGCCTGGGATACTTGTTCGTTGTCGAGTTCGACGACACGCGGATCAAAATGTTGAAGCCCGATGTGCAACCGAGCGGTCAAACCCGCAGCATCAAGATCGCGGATTTCACGCAATGATGGTTTAGGGCAAAGTGGGGGACGGTCTTGTTGGGTTGTGGGGGTGCTCATAACCGAATGTTAGGACGGTTTGACGCAGAATTAGGGCACAAACCAACGGAGACGGTAGTTTCCTTTTTCAAAGACGGAGTCGATCCCGATCCAATAGAGTTCCTCGTTGCGTGCTCTGGAGAGTTGAAGCCGAAAGACATTTCTGCCAATTGATTTTGTGAACAAACCCGGGGTGTATTCACCCATCGGCATGAAATAAAACATGCGGAAAATATCCCGTTGACGAGCAACAAGTTCATCGAACGCGAATCCCGGGTCGAGATTTCGCTCATAAAACTCATCTTTGGTGATTTGAGAGAGCACTTGTTCCACAAAGAGATCGCGTTCGTCGTTCTGAATACACAAGGTGATCTGGGTCATCAGTTGACGGATAGATTTGGTATAGAGGGTGATCGTCCCATCCTCGTCTTCGACTCGGATTCCTTCTTCCGGGTTCCGGAGAAAATCGGGGAGGGTCCGACTCGCTTTCTTAGTCGGAACATTGCCTGTATCGTTTGTGTCTTCGAGTGAAGAGAGCAAACTCGACCTGCTGACAACTCGCTCGTATGGGGTGCATCCTGCGATCAGCAGTAGGCTGACCAGGCATGTGATAAATGTGCATATCGTGTGCCTTGAATGTATTGTAGGATAAGGGGTGTGCATCAGTTATTCGATACGCCTGGATTCGATTTCGGTTCTGCAATTGGTTGTTGGGAGTCAGGAATTTCTGAGTTGTCAATTGTTGAAATTCTATTCGTGTATAAAGGGGATGTCGAACCTCGCGTCCAGATCGAGTGGAGTGGGTTTTGAGGGCTGCTCGGTTGGGATTGAGCGGGATCAGCAATGAGTTGATGAGCGCCGATTGAATGGGATCGTGAGAGCGCTGCTCGTGCAATCAGTGCGCCCACAGTGAGCATGTTTTGTACTTCCCATCCTTCGGGGACTTCGAATATTTTGTCGAGGGTGTATCGCCCCCAGAGATCGAACATGGTGCATGCGTCATCAAGTTTGGTCGGTGTGCGTTCAATTCCAGCATTAATCCACATGGTCGATCGTAGGGATGAACGGACATCATCAAGATCAAGCTCGGCATGATTGGAATGCTCGATGACCGAAACCGTTTGGCTCGGCAAGACCGGCGAAGTGTCGGCACGATTCGCGGCTTCTTCCCCAGCGATGGCACCCATAACGAGCCCCTCGAGTAGTGAGTTCGACGCGAGGCGATTGGCACCATGTAATCCTGTGCATGAAACTTCACCGACTGCGAGCAGATTGGGTAAGTTGGTCCGGGTACGGAGATCAGTACGCACGCCTCCGATCGCATAATGGGCCGCTGGATGCACAGGGATCAGGTCAGTTGCGGGGTCGAGCTCGAAAGATTGCAGGGTGTTGTAGATACCGGGGAACCTGGATTTGAAATGGTGGATGTGCCGACAGTCGAGCCAGACATGTTTGCCGCCTTGTTGAGCGAGCTGACTGACGATTGCGCTGGCGACGACATCACGGGGCGCAAGCTCAGCGAGTTCATGAATCTCAGGCATGAATCGATGACCCGCATGGTCGAGCAGGTGTGCGCCTTCGCCGCGAACAGCTTCGGAGATGAGTGCTCGCGCTGCGCCTGGGATATAGAGGGTGGTTGGGTGGAACTGGATGAACTCCATGTCCGCGATCTGAGCGCCTGCGCGGTATGCCAATGCGATGCCGTCAGCGGTTGCGACCCTTGGGTTACTAGTCTCTCGGTAGACTTGGCCTGCTCCGCCCATCGCTAGGATCGTGGTTCGCGCCCAAATGACCTGCAATCCATACTTTGGGTGCCAAGTCATTGCTCCCAATACGGGTGCGTTTTCTTTGTTGGATTGAGTGAGTAAATCGATGACAAAGCAGTGGTCGAAGAGCCGGATGTTGTCCTTTGACTTTGCTTTGTCAATGAGCGTGCGTTGGAGTTCAATGCCTGTTGCGTCGCCTCCGGAGTGATAGACACGCGACGCATTATGTCCGCCTTCGCGTCCGACGAGGAACTCTCCGGATTCGTCACGATCGAGCTGCATGCCCCAGTCGATAATTTCTTGGATTCGGTTGGGTCCTTGTCTGCAGATGAGATCAACCGCGTCGATGTCACAGAGTCCTGCACCCGCGGTGAGTGTGTCTGCGATGTGTGCCTCGACGGTATCGTCGCGATGCATCGCACCCGCGATTCCGCCTTGTGCCCATGCGGTGTTGGTATGATCAAGCGAGTCCTTTGCACAGACGATCACTTGTCCCTTTGCTGACGAGCCGATCGCGGATCGAAGCCCAGCAACCCCGGATCCGAGCACGAGGGTGTCGCAGAAAATCTGAGGCAAAAGCCCGGTCCGAAAAGGAATAAGGTATCGGCGTGTATCAAAGATCGAGTTCAAGCAGTGCTCCAAGTGAGATGAGTGAATCAATGATATGCGATACCCGAGCGGATCATCTCGTCTAAGATAGAATGTTGCACCTGTTCATGGTTGTTGTTGGTGTTTCAACTCGATGGAGTAGATGAATTTATGGCCAAAAGCAGACAAAAAGCAGCGCAGTACTTCCTCAAGGGCACCCAAGCGATGAAGGTCGAGAACTTCGGTATCGCAAAGACCATGTTCACCAAAGCGCTCGAACAGGATAAAGACAACCCAGATATCATGGTTCGCTTGTCGCAGGTGCTCTTGGCAACTGGGCACGCAGCGCAGGCTTCGGTGGTGCTCAAGCGATGTGTCAAACGCAAACCCAACAATCCTGACGCGTTGTTGCTGCTCTCGCAGGCACAGCTTGGATTGAATGAAGTTGAAGAGATGCGCAGAACGCTCGATAAGGCGCTCGGGTGGGATCCGACCCACGGCCCTTCTATCCACGCACAGGTTGTCGGGTATATTAACTCTGGTCAGATTGATGCTGCTCAAGAGGTGCTCGATCGAGTAGGTGATGATTCCAAAAGTCATGTGCTTGTACCAATGTCGCGAGTGAAGGTGTTGCGTGCTCAGAAATCATTTGCGAAGGGAATTGATCTTGCCAATGAGATTGTCGCACGCGATGGAATCAGTGATCGGCATAAACGATCTGTACGATTTGAGCTTGGTCATTTATACGACGCAGTGGGGGAGTATGAAAACGCGTTCCGTATGTTCCAGCTTGGTAACGCAGGACATATCCAAGGCAAGACCCTGCACGCGGAATCAATGATTGCGATGTGGACCCCTGAGATGCTTGCAAACATTCCATTGGCGAATGTTTCTGATGAGCGCCCGGTGTTTATTGCCGGGATGCCTCGCTCGGGGACGACATTGACCGAGCGTATTCTCGATGCGCACCCATCGGTTGCCGGGATCGGGGAATGCCCGTTGATTGCACATCAACTCGGGCGGATGACCGCGACATCGCTTGGTGGATCGCAGATCGATGCATATGCGCAAGAATACATTGACATGCTTGATGAACGCGTGGGATCGATTGCCGAGTCAGGGATAACGCGTGTGATTGATAAGCATATGGGCGCAGAACGGACACTCGGGATCATCAGCAGAATGTTCCCCAACGCGAAGGTGATTCATTGTCTCCGGGATCCAATCGATTCGTGTCTGAGTTCTTATTTTCAGAACTTTGGGACCAATGTTTCGTATTCGCGGGATCTTTCATCGCTCGGAAAGATGTATGTTGCGCATCGCAAGATGATGGATCATTGGTACGATGTGCTTGATCTGGAGATATTGCCGAGTTCATATGAAGCACTAGTCGCGGACCCTGAACCTCAATCAAGGAAACTGGTGGCGCATGTCGGGCTTGAGTTCGATGAGCGTTGTTTACGATTCCATGAATCCGACGGGCATGTCAGCACCGCGAGTTCGGTGCAGGTTCGGAGTCCGATGTACCAATCGAGCAAGCAGCGATGGAGGAACTATGAACCCTTCATCGGAGAATTAATTGAGCACCTGGGCGAATACGCCGATACCGAATCAACATCACCAAGTACTACCTCTCAAGAGCACGGAGCCTGATACATATGTCGCAGTTTAACCAATCCAATCCGGGTGTGCCGCTCACCGCGTATCAGAAGACGGTGAAGAACTGTAAAGACCTGATCGACGCAGGACAGTATCAATCCGCGGTGGGTTTGCTCAAGTCGGCGCTCGCTCAATCCCCTCGGGATGTGCTTGTGTTGCGGATGCTTGGGCATGCGTTGATGATGATCGATTATCGTGACGAAGCGCTCAGGCACATGATCTTTGCGAGCAAGCTCGATCCTCAGAATGTTGAGCTGCTTTGTGATCTCTCGTCGGCGCACCGACGGATGGACCAACTCGGCAAAGCGCACAAAACGATCGATGCAGCGCTCAAAATTTTCCCGACGCATCCCCGCTCGGTGATTACCAAAGCAAAGCTTCTCCAGTCCCACGCACAGGCGCCACAAGCGTTTGAGATTGTCGAGAAAGCGGTGGAAGCAAACTTTGATGCAACACTCCTAGGAACATACGGCCAGCTCTGCCGGGAACTCAAGTACCAACAAAAAGGGATCGACGCACTCAATCGTGGGTTAGAACTCCCCGCAATCCCTCGTGTGGTTCGTCAAGATATTCTCTTCACAACTGGACATCTCTACGATTCGATCGGAGAGTATGACAAAGCGTTCGAGTGTTTTCATAAAGGAAACTCGATGAGCGCTGAGGCAAACTTCATCCAATTCGATAAGTATGTGGAACGGTGGGATAAGGAAAAATACCAGGCAATGCCCGGCACGGACATTGATGGGTCGCGTGCGGTGTTTATTGTCGGGATGCCTCGCTCGGGGACAACACTCACCGAGCAGATCATCGCGACACATCCCTCCGCAGGCGGGGTCGGAGAGAGTCAGCTCATCGATACATTTACGCGACATCATGAGCTCGAAGATTATGATCAGAAGTATGTTGATGCAGCGGGCAAGGCATACCTTGCGATGCTCAACGAGCGATTCCCCGAGAAGTCCATCAAGCGTGTATGCGACAAGATGCCTGAGAACTTCTACTTTGGTGGATTCATCAAGAAGGTGCTGCCCGGATCACACATTATTCATTGCAAACGCGATCCGATTGATACTTGTCTTTCGATCTACTTCCAGCGATTCGGTCCGCGCCTTGAATACGCGACAGATCTAGAAGTCTGCGGCAAGCAGTATCTTGTGTACGAAAAAGTCATCGAACATCTCACCAATAATCTCGGTGTGACCATGCAAGACGCGGTGTATGAGGAAACTACATCGAAACCAGAGGAATCGATCCGTTCGATGCTTGAGTTTGTTGGATTGCCGTTCGATCCGGTGTGCATGGACTTCCATAAGAGCAAAAAGTCGGTGCATACCGCGAGCTCGACGCAGATCCGTCAGCCAATGTACACAACCTCGACTCAACGATGGAAGAACTACGAGAAGCACATCGGGCCTTTGCTCGAAGCGCTGAGCCCGTTGATTGATGGCTGAGCCATGCAATGAGTTTACGAAAAAAGACACACCTTGATTGGTGTGTCTTTTTATAGGTATTTAGTTCTTATCGAAGCGATTGATTAGTCGTTTTCGGTAGACTCAGTAACGGGTTCTTCCGTCGCTGGTTCTGGGTCGACTGCTTCTTGGGATTCTGGTGTATCTTCTGTGACTTCTACCTTCTCTGCATATCCGAGTTTGATGCGAACAAGTTCAGTGAGGTCGGTGCTTGCCGGCGGGGTCATCAATGGGCGAGCAAGGATCTCTTGGGTGATGCCGGTGATTGTGTCAGTTTGGATGAGTTCGCCAGTAGTGCGGGTTGAGAAAACGAACGCGAATCCTTCTTGGGTGCCGATCTCATTGGATGCAGCGTAGATTGCTTCGTAGCCTTGTGAGATTTGTTGCGCGATCAAGGTTTGGTAGCTATCGCTGATTTGCTGAGAGGTGTTGTTGAGTTGGCCTTGGAGTTGTTGGAACTCGTTGTACTTGGTTGCAGCGCTCGGGTCGTTTTGTGCCATCGCACCCATCTCGGTCTGGAGCGTTTGGAGTTGTGCTTCAATTGATGCAATTGCTTGGCTCGCCTTGATGTTGAAGTCATCGCGGACAAGGGTCATCTCTTCGCTTGAGAGTGCAAGGTCAACGAGCTTGAACACATCAACGAATGCGATATCACCCGATTCGATCGTGGATCGCTTGTTCGCGTCAGCAGGGGAAACGATCATGGTGATGATGATGGCAGCAAGCACCAAGGTGGTCATGCTCAGGAAGTGGGTCGTGCGTTTCATATGTCAAAGCTCCGTTTGGATCAAAAAAACAGTGTTCTACCGCGATCGACGCGTATAGTTGGGTTATCACTGTACGGCTTGGATTCCGGTTCGTGTTCATTGTTGGTGCGAAAAAGAATCAAACTGTCACCCAATATTCAATAGTTGCCCGATAGGAGCCCCTGATGCGCGATCAACGCCTCGATAAACTTGCTGATGTGATTGTAAAATACTCGACGAAGATCAAAAAAGGTGATCTCGTCGCGATCGGCGCTGATCCAATCGCACTGCCCATGGTTGAAGCGACCTTTGAAGCTGTCCTCAAAGCCGGCGGGAACCCGTTCTGGTCGATGCGCAACAGCACCTTCGCCGACATCCTCTTTGAGCATGGCACCGAGGAGCAACTCAAGTTTCTCAACCCCGTGGAAATGTATCTCACAGAGACAGTCGATGTGAGCATCGGGCTCTGGGCGGATTCGAATACCAAATCGCTCTCGCGTGTGGATTCTAAGAAGGTCGCGATGAACCGTGTTGCCAATGGTCCTCGGATGGATACCTTCCTCAAGCGAGCAGCTGACGGCGATCTCCGCTGGTGCGGCACGCTCTACCCAACACTCGCCTCGGCGCAAGATGCGGAAATGAGTCTGACACAGTATGAAAAGTTTGTGTTCGAAGCAGGGTTGTTGCATCTGCCTGATCCCGTTGCCGCGTGGGAAGAGATCCATAAACGCCAGCAACTGGTGTGCGATTTCTTGCAAACCAAGAACGAGATTCATTTCAAAGCGCCCGCTCGCGATGGTCACGACGGCACCGATCTCCGCGTCAATGTGGACAAGGAAAAATCCATCTGGATCAACTGCTCCGGCGGCGAAAACTTCCCCGACGGCGAAGTCTTCTGCGGCCCACAAGATGCCAACGGGCATGTCAACTACACCTTCCCCGGTGTCTACAACGGGCGAGAGGTCGAGGGCATCCGTCTTGAGTTCAAGGACAACCGTGTCGTCGATGCCAGCGCGACCAAGAATGAAGAGTTCCTCTTCGCGATGCTCGACCAAGATGAGGGCGCCCGCAACATGGGCGAGATCGCCATCGGCACCAACTACTCGATCAAGGAGTTCTCCAAGAACACCCTCTTCGACGAAAAGATCGGCGGCACCTTCCACGCTGCCGTCGGGATGGGCTACCCAGAATCGGGCTCAACCAACGAGAGCGCCCTGCACTGGGACATGGTCTGCGATCTCCGCGAAGGCGGCACGATCGCAGCTGACGGCGAAGTCTTCCATAAGGATGGCAAGTTCCTCAACGACGCTTGGCCGGGGAATGAGTGAGTAATGAAATCTAAGTTGGTCATTTCGATTGATTGTTCAAAGATTATTGATCGCGAGACTTTTCACAATGTCTTTCGTGAAGCGTTAGGTTTTCCTGATTTTTATGGTATGAATATGGATGCGTGGATTGATTGCATGACGAGTCTTGATGAAGAGGATGGCTTAACAGCAGTTACACTCAAGCCGGGTGAAGTTCTTACTCTCCGTCTTGATGACTACAAAGATTTCAAAGCCCGGTGTCCAGATATTGCTCAAGACATTATTGAATGCAGTGCATTCGTGAATTGGAGACGAAATGACACTGGAGACAAATCTGTGTTAGCGATTTCGTTTCATGAGTAGTCAGATAGTTGTTGATTTCACGCAATATCCGGCAAATTCAAATCTGGCACACTCGAAAACGGAATCCGCCTCGGTGCTGAGTCGGCCACGCCGTGCATCGAGCCGTAGTAGATTGAGGCGTGCCCTTGCTTGCGGTTGATTTTGTCCATCGTGTGCGCAAGGTTGGTGCGTTTGCGATCGAGATCGAACAAGGGTTCTTCGACATTGCCTTCACTGATTAAGCCGCCGAGGGTGACGCTGACGCAGAAGATGAACTCAAAGGGTTGTGTGTCCCAGAGTTGTCCCAGGTGCCAGAGCAATCGCACCGTGTCTTGGCAAGGCTCAAGTTTGACATCGGTGTGCCATGACGGGGCATCGGGTGGTTTGAGATCAATCGTTAATCGGGTACACCAGTATCCTTCCCATCGCATCCGCGCCGCAGCTTTGTGCAAGAGTCTGATCGCCACCGACCGTGCTTGTTCATGATGTCGAAGATCAGGGGGGAGGACATGTTGGTGCCCACACGATTTTTTCTTGGTCTTTGGGATCGCGGTTTCATCCCCGCGCAGCCAATGCCACCAGGTTTCACCGAGCACGCTGCCCCATGCTTTGCGAAGGGTGGGGCGTGATGCTCTGCAGAGTTGGGGGACGGTGCGGATGCCATACCGATGCAACCGAGCTTCGATCCCATTGCCGATACCGGGGAAATCGGTGAGCTCGAGCCCGTGCAATCGGGTAGGGAGTTCGTGTTGTTCGATGACGACGAGGCCGTCGGGTTTCATCATGTTCGATGCGGTTTTGGCGAGCACCCGATTGGGTGCGATCCCGATCGAGCACCGGAGGTACTTGCCTGCGATCTCGCGGATCGCTTGTTTCATCTGCATCGCCAGTTCGCGTGCCCGATCAATCTCCCGGTCAGGTCCGGTGAGTCGGAATGACATTTCGTCGATCGAGTACACCCCCTCGACGGGGTACACCGTGTCCACAGCTTCGAGAATCTTGTGATGCATCTTGATGTACTCGTCTGGTCGAGATGCAACGAGGATAATCCCGGGACATTTCTCATGCGCCTCGCGCACGCCGCACCCGGTTTTGATCCCGAAGTGCTTTGCTTCATAGCTCGCAGCGATGCAACATGTTGATCCACAATCATTTGGGATGATTCCGATCGGGTGTCCACGCAGCGACGGGACGAGCTGTTGCTCGACAGATGCGAAGAATGAGTTGAGATCAAGGAATACGGTTGGCACCCGAAAGAATACCGAACAAAACTAAAATAATCAAGCAGATATGCCAGGCGAACATGCGGAGAATTCTCTCAGGTTCGTTTCTAGGCGTTTAAGGCTTGCGTTTGTCGCGCATTGCTCGTCGGGCTTTGAGTGTGTCGAGCTCAATGCCGCACTCTGGACAGGTGACGGGCAAGGGGAGCGTGGAAACATCGTATTGACAGAAGTAGCAATGCGCGTTCATGGTCACAGCGCGGGGGTATTCTTCAAGAATTGCATCCCAGATGCCGTCAACTGATTCTTTGGCGATTTGGATATGGATCGGGGAGGGATTGGGGGATTCATGAACGATCTGGAACCGATCGCCTTCTTTGTGCTCGTTGTAGATCGCTTTGGCGCGGACACCTCGGATGGATAAGCCGTAGATGATCTGGGGAACATCGGATTCTTTATGGACAGTGGTGATGACCAATGATTGTGGGATCGGGTTTGGCACAGGTTGAGCATCTGGTTCGTTCACGAGTGAGGATAGGGGGATGATGCGGGGCTATCCTCCCGTATGCCTGATGAACTGAACCATATTCCGGTGCTGCCCGATGAGGTGGTTGAACTGCTCGATCCGCAACCGGGGCAGGTTTTTGTTGATTGCACCGCCGGTTTGGGCGGACACGCGGGGATGATTGCGCAGAAGCTTGGACCGACGGGCACTGTGGTGCTCAATGATCTGGATCAGGGGAATCTTGATCGAGCCAAGGCGCATGTCGCCAGCGCTTTGTGCCCTGATGATCCTGAATCTGCCAATGTGCATGCGATCCGGGGGAACTTTGCGGATCTGCCTGCCAAGTTGCGTGCAATGGAGATCGCTGCGGACATGGTTTTAGCAGATCTGGGATTCGCAAGCACGCAGGTCGACAACCCAGAACGCGGATTAAGTTTTCGTTTTTCTGGTCCATTAGATATGCGGATGGATCAATCCACCCCGATCACGGCGGAAGAACTGGTCAATACGCTCCCTGAGGGGGATTTAGCAGACATTATCTGGCGCTTCGGGGAAGAAAAATCAGCGAGAAGGATCGCATCAAAACTTGTTGAAGCCAGAGCAGTTGAGCCGATCAAAACAACAGATCGGCTTGCTGAGATTGTGCGTTCAGTAAGTCGCGGACCTCGCGGTTCGATTCATCCAGCAACAAAGACCTTCCAGGCGTTGCGGATCGCGGTCAATGATGAGTTGGGCAGCTTAGATGCGTTGCTCCGGGTCATGGGGATCGCGCTCCGGAAACAGTCCCAAGCAGGGAACGGAAGCGAAGCGAGCTGGATCGGTCAAGACGCGCGGATCGCGATCATCGCGTTTCATTCGCTTGAAGATCGTCCTGTCAAACGGGCGTTTGGGGAGTGGGGGAAGTCGGGATGGATCAAGCCGATCACCCGAGGCGTGGTCACCGGTAGTGATGCCGAGGTCGCGTCCAACCCGCGGGCGAGGTCCGCCAAGCTGCGGGTATGTCGTTCGATTCGTGGAAACGCGAACGGATAGATTCAGATTGTGTTATTGCTTTGGGTCAGGGATCGACGCGGGGCAGGTCTGTGTGTTTGATATCTTCAGTTTTCATATCCTCTCACCCGCAAGGAAGCGATCGTGACCAGAGAAAGCAAGCTTGCCCTTATCATCGGATTTGTTCTCGTGCTCGTCGTCGGCGTATTGGTCAGTGATCATTTTTCGCAGGCGAGCACCATGGCACTCGATATTCAACAGCCTGAAGACGCGGGTATCGTTGCGCCGATCACGGATCTGGGCGCCCGAGAATCCCAACCCGCCGGCGGGGTGTTTCGTGGGAATCAGTTTGCATCCGAAGAAACACAACAACCAACACGGAACTCAACCCAGGACTCATCCCAGAATCCGGTGATGATTTCCAACAGCCGAACCTCGCAGACTCCCGCAAGCACCGGTGGAAACAACTCGTTGATTGATCGTGCATTCAATGAGGCACGCAATCGCGTTCAGAATACACAGATTCCGAGCGCAAAGATTGGGTCAGACACCGGATCGACTCCGCCTATGCAGGCATTGCCAAACACACGCAATGCGGATCAGTATGCGTCGTACAAGGTTGTTGCGGGTGATACACTCATCGCAATCGCTCGGCGTCAGCTCGGCAATGGCGAACGGTGGACACAGATCCATGAGCTCAATGCCAATGTCCTTGGCCCAGATGCGATCCTCAAGATTGGGATGACGCTTAAACTCCCCGGGGATGCCAAATCAGGCGCGAAGCAATCAAACAACACACGCAATGCGTCCGAGCCCGCATCGTCGGGTAAGACCTACACCGTTGTGTCTGGTGATACGCTCGGACAGGTTTCGATGAAGCTTTTGGGGACATCCAAGCGGGTTGATGAGTTTGTTCAACTCAACAACCTCGATGATGCGAACGATATTCGTGTTGGGATGACGCTCAAGGTTCCTGCAAAGTAAACGAGATAGGTATATCCCTGATCGGGGTATTGGAGAATGATGGTGTTCATCAAGCTTGTGGTATTGATTCTGGTCTGCGGCAGCAGCGGCGTAGGGTTGCTCTCGGTGCGTCAATCCAGGTTGCAAGCTGCGCATGAGATGGCAGAAGCTCGGCATCGGATTCGACAACTCGAAGAACAAGCCGGCGAGTTGCGTGCGAAGATCGCACAAGCATCAACCCCCGATCGGGTTGCAGCGATGCTCAATGATGGGCAACGCTATCAGCACGCGGTCCAGAATCTCGCAATGCTCAAGCATGATGGTCAACAGGTTGAGCAGTACATCGAACCAACGGTTGTCTACTCTGAGGTGTATGCAGATATGCATTTGGAGGCTGAGTCAGAAGTCGAGCGGGATCGGATTCCTGAAGACCTGATTGAAACACCCAATGACGATGAGCATATTTGGATACTCAACGATGGATCCCGTGTGATTATCCGCACGAATTGATTCTGACCAGGTATGAAAATACGATGGTGCCCTTAGAATCTGAGCAAAGGATGGAGATTTTCGATGCATGATGAACGCGATGCGCTGATGGGTTCTGAACCTATAGGATCGAATGGAGAGGCGCGGAGCACACGGATTGCTTGGATGCTCCGGATTGGCACGCTCTTGGGATTGGCGATTGTCATCGGACGGGTGATCCAGCTGCAGGTCGCGCCCAGCGAGAAGCTCGAAGGGTTTATCGCTGCGAGACAAACATCTGAGAAACTCAACTCTGTGCGCGGCGATCTGCTCGATCGGCGTGGACGGATTTTGGCGACTTCGCGCGTTGGGTATCGGGTGATCGTCGATCCTGTCGGGCTCGATCTGGCGATGAAGAAAGATCCCGCAGCGATTGATCGGGTGATCGTTGGTCTTTCGGGTGTGATCGATATGCCAGTTGATCAGATCGCGGGTCGATTGATCCAGAGAATGGTGCGGAACGAGGAGATCAGGGGGAGTTTGGCATCAGGATCCGATGCGTCTGCTTCCAAGGTGGTCACTGGAGGATTGGCAACCCTGCAAGGGGCAGAGTCGCCAAAGCCGACTGCCAAACTCTCGCGGTATCTGCCGATGGGATCGGTGCTCGATCAGGAGCAGACCAAGAAGATCAGGGAACTTAAAAAGGCGGGCAAACTCCCCGGGGTCACCCTCGAACATACACCTGTGCGCGAAGTTGCAGGCGGTTCGCTGCTTGGGTCAGTCATCGGCAAAATCGGGATCGTTGAAGGCGAATCCGAACGCATCGGTGTGCTCGGCGCAGAGAAGATGTTTGATTCGATGCTCCGCGGGATTGATGGATCGTTGACTTACATCCGTGATGCGAAAGGGCGTCCGTTATGGGTACAGCGGGGCGCATGGGTTGATAGTGATAAAGGACAAGATGTTCGATTGAGTATTGATCTTGAGCTTCAACGGATTGTGTATGAACAACTTGTGCGCGGGGTTGAACAGGCAGACGCTGCGGGCGGACGGGCGATCGTGCTCAACCCACACACAGGCGAGATTCTTGCGATGACGGATGTGTTGCGTGAGATTCCAAACCTGCAGACGGTTGAATGGTGGGACCCAGAATCAGAACTCCCGCGTGCCCGGATGCCAGAGGTGAAGGATCAACCAAGATATAAGGTGTTGCGTGATGATCCCAATCGTGAGTTGGAACCTGCGCTTGCGTACAACCGGTGCTTGCAGGATGTGTACGAACCGGGTTCGACTTTCAAGCCATTCGCGTGGACCTTGGCGAAGACCAAGGGATTGCTCCCCGATGATGAAGTGCTTGATATCAAAGAGAAATCACGGCGCGTCGAGTACGCGAATCGGTGGGTCACTGATGTATACACCTATGATGATTTAGATAACTGGGATGCGGTGATTAAGTATTCATCGAACATTGGTATGTACATGGCAACCTCGCGTCTTGAGCACCAAGAGTTGCGATCAATGGTGAAATCTCTCGGGTTCGGAAAACCAACCGGTATTGGGTTGGCGGGGGAATCAAGCGGGATCGTTACTTCTGAAAAGAACTGGTCGGACTTCACCCAGACTTCTGTTGGTATGGGATATGAGGTCGCGGTCACACCGATCCAGATGGTTCGCGCGTTCTCGGTGTTTGCTCGACACGGCGACATGGCGGGGACACTCCCGCAGGTTCGGTTGACTGCCAGTGGCGATCCGACCAAGCCTGGGATGACGGGCGATGACATCATTGTCCAGCGGGTGTTCTCTTCGGAAGCGGCGCTACGGACCATCAAACCAATGGGTGAGGTTGCCAAGCGGATGGACGCGAGTATGGCGCGCCAATATCCTGAAGAACCAGAACCCAAGTACTCGATGTTTGGGAAATCGGGTACTTCACAGATCGCGATGGTTGCACCTCCTGGAATGAAGCGTCCAACGGGGACCAAGGGGTATTACGAGAAGCAGCATCATTCAAGTTTCATTGTTGCCGCACCGGCAAACGATCCTCAGATTGTGGTGCTTGTCGTGATTGATGACATCGGACCAGATCGAGTTGCCAAGAACCATCATTATGGTTCATGGGTCGCAGGGCCGGTCGTTCGGCGGGTGGTTGAGGAGGCGCTTCCGTATCTCGGAGTGCCCAGTGATCTTCCTACGGAGATGGCAGTCGCAGTCGAATAAAATACGAACAAGTGTCCTTTCGTGGAATTTCGTCCTGAAATTCGACTAAAATTGTGGAAATCACCCCAGAATTCATTGTTGTAGAAACAAGTTTCGTGTATCCTTTCCAAGCACGCAAGGCCCATTCTGTGGGGCGTGTGAGAGAGAAAGTTCGCAATTCACACACATGTGACTCAAAATGGAGAACCGAGATGCGGAAATCAATAATGACAGTAGCAGCGCTCGCGATGATCGCAGGTGCCGCACAAGCAGATGTTTACAATGACAACACAGGTTGGCATGTCTCCGGCGGCGACATGCATGACTTCTTCTTCCAACAAGGATTCGATCATCTCGATATCGCTTCGGTAGAAGTCACCAACGACGCAAGCTTTGTGTACTTTGACATAACCGTTGCGGGTGATCTTGATGTGACTTCATGGGGCAAGTACCTCATCGGTATGGACACTGGTCGTGTTACAGGAACAAGCACAGGTGCTTGGGGCCGTAACATTGATTGGGGTTCAGGCATGACCGACTTTGTTGGTTCATGGGCCGACGATGGTGGTTCAGGCGCTGGTGGCGAACTCCACGCATGGGACGGTTCAGCATGGAGCATGACCGACGCAACATACCTCGCAGGCACAGAAATCCAAGGCGATGACTCCAACCACGCAGCAGGCACTCAGCGGATCGCTGTTTCGCTCGCAGCGCTTGGTCTTTCAGTTGGTGACTCGTTCTTGTTTGATGTTGCATCCACCGGTGGCGGTTTCGATCCGGGTGTCGATCACCTGAGCCGTGCAGATTTCGCAACTGATGATTGGGCAAACCAATCATCATCAGGTACATACGCATCGTACACGATCGTACCATCACCAGGTTCCGCAGCATTGCTCGGACTTGGCGGGCTCGTCGCATTGCGTCGTCGCCGTTGAGTGATTTGTTTGTAAAATAGATTCAAATGCACCCGAGTGAAAGCTCGGGTGTTTTTTTCATCCTGTTATGAATTTTGTTGCGTTATTGGTTGATTGGGGATTGTCCCATGACGATCCGGTTGCGTGCGCTCACACGAATAATCTGTGCGATGAATCGTTGGTATTCAAGATCCAGTTGACGGAGGGTTGTGCCCTCTGGGAGGTAGTTGAGCAGGGTGGTCGGTCCGGTGCGCCGGGTGTTGAACTCACGCAGCGCGACGGGGGGGAGTTTGGAGCGCAGGGTGCCATCCGCGGCGTCTTTGAGGATTTGATGGAGCGCCGATTGGTACTGTCCGTCTTCGCCTTCATTGAGGAAATGGATCAGCGCCCAGACCTGAGCGTAGTAGGTGAGTGCGGTGGGTTTGCCCGTTGATGCGCTGATCAGGTCCTGGGGGCGCATGGTGAGCAAGGAATGAATCGGCATCAAAGTATCTGCGTTGTAAGCATCGCGGAGTTGGTCAAAGCGTTCGATGTTTGCCCAAGGCAAGAACCTTGGGTGATCTGGGAACTGCTCGTCCCAGCGGAACCCTTCCATCATGCATGCGACCCCTTCATCGAGCCAGACGGGCATAGGGTCTTTGAAAGTTGAATGGCTGTACTGGTGCCAACCCTCGTGGGCGCAGATGACGAAGGAGTCCTTTGGACCGATGTTGTAAAAGACACCGATCTGCTTTGCGGAATAGCCGCCGCGTTCGATGGAGAGGTAGACACCCGCGTGATCACCCATCAATGAGCGGGTCAGGGTTTCCCATTGGTTGCGGGTCTCGAAGAAGTAGGTCTCGATCGGTTCGGTGGGTTTGGGTAATCGTGTCAGATCACTCTGGTAGTGGAGGATCGAGAGTTCGATAAACGGGGGCAGGCGTTCGAGGATCTTGCGATCGGTGGAGGTGGTGCGGATGATGGAGTTGGGGGTGTAGTATGCCCATCCTTTGTCGCCTTTGAATGTCCAGGGTTGACGATCCGCAACGAACCGACCAAGGTCGGCGACGGGATTGGTCGTTGGTTCAATCTGACGCGTTGGCGCAGAACCGCACCCTGCGAGTAGAATGAGAACACCACAGAGTGCGAGTGAACAACGGATCATCCGAGTTTTTCCAGCGCGGACTTGGTCGCGTCCCGATCTTTTTCAAGACCTGCGAGCTGGTCGCGGGTTTGTTGAACGAGATGTGCAGGGGCTTTGTCGGTGTACCCTGGGTTTGCGAGTCGTCCCTCGATGCCTTTGATTGATTTCTCGATTGTTGCGAGTTCTTTTTCAAGTCGATCTTTTTCCGCGCCCTCATCGAGTGCGTCTGCGAGGTTCGAGAGTTGGTACTCCGCGCCTTCGAAGGTGAAGCTCGCTGCTTGACCATCGGGGGAATCTGCGGTGATGGATTCGACTCCTGCGAGTGTCTCAACCAAAGGCGACCATCTCGTGATGTCATCAGCAAGCGAACCCGTTGCGTGTAATACGATCTTGCGTTTGGGCGCGACCTGGGACTGGGCACGGATCTCGCGGATGGTGGAGACTAATGAACGAACGCGCTCGTAGGCGTCCTCGGCGACTTCATCGCGGAGCTCGTCGATGGGTTCAGGCCAACCGGATTGGCAGAGGGTTTCGTTGGTTCGGGTTGTCGCGAAGTTGAACCCTGTGATTTCTCGCATCGGGATGTCGGCGAAGCGTTCGGAGAGGGTCTCGGTGATGAAGGGCATCACCGGATGCATGAGACGGATGATTGCTTCAAACACCAGACGCAGCACCGCGCGTTGGTTCGGGTTGTCGGCGATGGTTGGTTTGATGGATTCAAGGTACCAGTCGCAGAAGTCGCGCCAGAACAGATCGTAGATCGTGTCGGCGTAGTCCTTGAACATGTAACTCCGCTGGGCGGTGTTGATCTTGTTGGTCGCATCCACTACGCGCGAGAGCATCCACCGGTCGATCAAGGTGAGTTCTTGGGGATCGATGGGCAAACCCGGTTTGATGGGGTTGTTTTCAAGCATCATCATCGAGAACTTGGCCGCGTTCCAGAGCTTGTTGCACAGGTTGCGTCCGAGATCAAACTTGGGCGAGGTGTTTTTGCCTGTGGATTTGTCGTGCTCGACGGGCATGCGGACATCTTGGGTCTGCGTGGTCATCTGGCAGAGCGTGAACCGCATCGCGTCGGCGCCGTGGGAGTGGATGATGTCGAGGGGGTCTACGCCGTTACCCAGAGACTTGGACATCTTGCGTCCTTCGCCGTCCTGGATCATTGCGTGGATGAATACATCTTTGAATGGTGCAGGTCCAGGCTGATTGTCGGTGGCACAGGCGTCTCGCCTGAGATTGATCTCGGTTGGTGCATTTGAAGAGCAAGACACAGGCGGGACGCCTGTGCCACCGGTCTTTGTGGGTTCTAAGAAGTACCGGTTGAACATCGCCATCCGTGATACCCAGAGGGTGATGATTTCGCGTGCGGTAGTGAGGACGGAGGTTTGATTGAACGCGCTGAGCATGGACTCGAAATCTTCGATTCCCGATGAATCTTTGGCAGCGGTTGCGTTGGGCCAGCCCATTGTGGAGAGCGGCCAGAGCGCGGAGGAGAACCAGGTGTCGAGGACATCGGGGTCTTGCTGGGCTCCAGCATTCGTAAGTTGTAGCTCGAGATCTTCGTTTTGAAGTGTACAAATGTAGGCAGTTGCTTGATCAAAGTCACCATCTGAAATTTTGTACTCAAATTGACCGGAGAACTTCGACTCCAGTGTATCTAGCAATCCAGATTGTACAAGTTCTTTATTCGGTATCGACCACACCGGAATCCGATGTCCCCACCAGAGTTGGCGGGAGATGCACCAGTCACGCAGGTTGTCGTGCCAGGTTTCGTAGGTTTTGGCGTAGCGGGCGGGGAAGAAGGACATGGTCCCGTCGGTACTCTCCGTGGTGGCACAGGCGTCTCGCCTGTGGAGCATTTCCTGTTGTCCTTGCTTTGTATATGGATATTCTGCGGGTGAGGGGCAGATGCCTGCCTTAAAAGCGTTCTCAAAGATGTATTTGGCTTTTTCCTCATACTCTTGTTCATCGCGGATGATGCGGTCAAATGACTCATCTTGCCAGAGCGAGCCGCTGTCCTTGCGGTGCTTGTTAATCTCATGTGCGGAGAAGGATTTGATTGAATGGAGGAGATCGCTGAGTTGGTACCACGCTTGGGATTCTGATTTGAGTGGGCGAATAATCATGTGGACATGATCAGGCATGACTGTTGCGATGGTTGTGAAGTGGCGGTCTCCATGAAAATGGAAACAGGCGTCGAGTACAATTTGTCGCTCATGCTCTGAGAATTGGCCTTGTGCGATTCGGAATGTGACAAAGTAGGTTGACCCGTCTTGGTGCCAGTGGGGGAGGTTTCTATTTGATTTCTGAAGTCCTGACGGGGGGATCACAGGCGGGACGCCTGTGCCACCGATACGGGGAGCGGACTCTGGCCAGGCGGCTAGGGATTTTTCGGTGCGTTGGTCTGGACGGACAGCGCGTTGGGCGTTGCCTCGGAGTTTGTCGTCTGAGACTTTGCAGTACCACTGGTCTGAGAGGTACGGTTCGATCGCGGCGTGACTCCGGTAGGAATGACCAACAGCATGGGAGTAGGGTTTCTTTGCTTCGAGTAAACCTGCGTCGTCGAATGCTTTTTCGATCGCGATGCGTGCGTCTTCACGGGAGAGCCCGACGAACTGATGTGCGTCGCCGACATCTTCCCACCCGTGCGTGTCGGAGATGGATGCGTCGGGAGCCATGATGTTGATGACTTCGAGATCGTGGCGTTGCCCGATCATCCAGTCATTTGGATCATGCGCGGGGGTGACCTTGAGGAAACCCGATGCGTACTGCGCTTTGGAATCCGAGCTGGTGGGATCGGCCATGACGACATAGTCATCTCCGATGATGGGGATGATGCGGTTGACGAAGGGGAGCTTGACGCGTTGGCCGATGAATTTTTTGTGCTTTGGATCGTCGGGGTTGACCGCGACGCCGGTATCCCCGAGGAATGTTTCGGGGCGGGTGGTCGCGACGGTGACGAACTCACCGGTTTCGTTGTCAGATGCATCGACAACGGGGTACTTCATGTACCAGAAGAATCCTTCGACATCTTCCATCTCGACTTCGTCGTCGGCGAGCGCGGTTTGGGTGACGGGGTCCCAGTTGACCAGGCGCTTGCCGCGATAGATGAGTCCGTCTTTGAAGAGTTGGAAGAAGGCTTCACGGACGGCACGGGCGCAGATGTCGTCCATGGTGAACCGCTGGCGATCCCAGTCGCATGAGCATCCCATTTTTTGGAGTTGATCGGTGATGCGTGCTTCGTACTCGTCTTTGAAATCGTGGACGAGCTTGAGGAATTCCTCGCGGCCGGGCTTGCCTTCGAGTTCCATTTTTTTGTAGTCCGCGATTCCGGGTTTGCCTGCTTCTTTGAGCTTTTTGTCGACCATGGTCTGGGTCGCGATCCCGGCGTGGTCGGTGCCTGGCATCCAGAGGGTTTCGTATCCCTTCATGCGATGGGCGCGGATGAGGATGTCCTGGATGGAGTTGTTGAGCGCATGTCCCAGGTGGAGGGCAGCGGTGACATTGGGCGGGGGGATGAGGATGGTGTAGGGTTGGGCTTCACCTGAGAGCACACGCGAAGGGTCGGCGTGGAAGGCGCCTGATGCCATCCATTTGTCCCAGATTCGGGATTCATGGTCGCTTGGGGCGTAGGACTTGCTCATAGGTTCTTTGGCAGCATCGGTGGGCATTGCATCATCCTTGGTTATCGCATGCATAAATCATGATTCGTTGAGCAACAAGTGTACGCGGAGCCGATATCGTGAGTGTATGGAAGATCGATCAAACATGAAGAATCCGACCCGTTCTTATGCCTATCGGGGGGGGAATGCTCAACTCGTTGGGATTCTGATGGTGATCGGCGCGTTGTGCGCTGCAGCGGTCGCGGGGTATGCCATTTGGACATTGACCCAAGGCCCTCAGTCAGGACAGACCCAGAACCCGTCTGATGTGGGATTGGTCGATCCGATGGATGGAAATCAGGGCAGTATCGCAGCGACGGAATCGATCGAGGAGATCTTGGGCGCGGTGCAGGTGTATGTGCGGAACAATCAGAACGGGCAGGCGCTCACGGTGCTTGAGCACGCGGTGGCGCAGTATGCGGGGGATCAGGAACTCCGGTTCGCGCTCGGTGATCTGTACATGATCGAGAATCGGCATCGCGATGCGTACGGGCAGTATATTGCGGGGATCGAGATCGGTCCGAGCACGGCGGTCGCGGAGTTTACCGCGGGGACACTCGCCAATATGCTCGATAAGCTCGAACTCGCGGAGATGCATTACTCCAAGTCGATGGGGATGGACCCGACAAACCCGGATACACCAGCGTTCCTGGCTGCGATCCAGATCAAGATGAATCAGTTGGTCAATGCGAAGATCAATCTGGCGATCGCGGGCAAGCTCGCGCCAGAGAATGCACGGATCTTTGCGATGCGTTCAGAGATTGCGCTTCGGGAGAATAAGCTCAACATTGCGCTCGATCAGATCCGCAAAGCACGAGCGATTGATCCTGATTCGCTTGGGTGGGTGCTACAAGAGGCGCGGGTGCTCAAGCGGGATCGCAAACCCGAAGAAGCAATCAACCTGATGACGGCATTGCCTGAGGATCAGCTTGAAGTGGTGGAGGCGGCGATGATACTCGCGGAGTGCTATGGCATGCTCGGGCGGCCGGGAGATGCGGCGTCGCGGTTGATTGATGTTGCCAAGAAGAACCCTGATGATGGAAAACTCGCGTTTGATGTCGCGTTGTGGCTCGAACGGGCGGGCGAGCGGGCGGACGCGATTGCGTGGGCAACCAAAGCGAAGACACTTGGTCATGCCAATGCGCAATCATGGATTGAATCATTGGATTGAGTTGTAGATATTGAGTGTAGATTTTGAGCGTTTGTTAATCGTCGTCGTCGATGTCGAGCTCGATGAACGAATCGTCGAGTCGGCGGCCGGCTTCTGCCCATGCGTCGGTGTGCTCGGTGGATGCGGGTTTGGGCTGGGCATCTTTTCGTCGTTTGCTTCTTCGGGTGATGACCACGAATGCCAAGATCATGATGAGCAGGATGCTCAGGATTGCGAACATCATGGTGAGTGATGATGCTCGGCGGTACGCTTCCTTGGGGATCGCGCTGGTGTTGGTCTGGGCGATGATGCACCAGGCGCACGAGCTGATTGAGAGGACGGCGGATTGGAGGAGTGTTGCGATCATTCCTTCTATTGTACGGGCAAAGTTGGCGTTGGGATGCTAGAGTTGGCACCAAGTTGATCGGGCATTTTTCAAGCCCAGAGGAGTAGGCATGCATTTTGAAGCACATCACAATGTGATTAGCGAGCTTGAGGCGCGGATCTTGACAATCCGTGAGTCTCTTTGACTATGAAAACAAACGAACCAAGCTCGCAGAACTTGAAGGGATGATGGGTGAGGCGGATTTCTGGGATAGCCAGGAAGAAGCCAAGAAGATTATCTCCAAGCTCAAACTGATCAAAGCACAGACTGATCCGATCAAGGCGTTGTATGAAGAGTTTGAAGATGCCAAGCTTGCCTATGAGATGAGCCGAGAGGTGGATGATGCGGAACTGCTCGAAGAAGCAGACGGGCAACTCTTCAAGTTGACAGCACGCATGGGCAAGATCGAGACGCAATCGTTGCTCTCAGGAAAGCACGACACCAAGGATTGTTTCTTTACCATCTCCGCAGGTGATGGTGGTACCGAGGCAAACGACTGGTGTGAGATGCTCTTCCGGATGTATCTGTACTACTTCGAGAATCAGGGATGGAAGATCGAAGAGGTTGAAAAATCATATGGTTCGGAGGTCGGGCTCGATTCAGTGACGCTCCATGTGCAGGGGCCTTACGCGTTTGGGTATCTGTGTTGCGAGCGTGGGACGCACCGTTTGGCGCGGGTGTCGCCGTTTAACTCACAGGGCAAACGCCAGACGAGCTTTGCGACGGTGGATGTGATCCCTGAACTCGAAGAAACAGAACTCAATATCCCGGACGGCGATCTTGAAATCACTTGCTTTGCGCGGGCATCTGGTCCTGGTGGGCAGAATGTGAACAAGGTCGCGTCGGCGGTGCGATTGGTGCATAAGCCGACGGGGATCATGATCCTCGCGTCCACCCATCGTGAGCAGCAACAAAACCGTCGTCAGGCGATGGAGATTCTGACTGCGAAGCTCGAGCAGATTGCAGAAGACAAACGCGCAGCAGACATCACTGAAGCATCAGGGGGCAAGATTGAACATCGCGGTTGGGGCGCACAGATTCGCAGTTATGTGCTCTATGACAACCGGGTGAAGGATCACCGGACCAATGTGGAAGCCAACCCAACAACGGTGCTTGATCGTGGTGAACTCGATCAGTTTATTGATGCGGAGCTCAAGCGCAAGCGTGCAGAACGCGGGTGATCGTTTGTGCGTGATGCTCATTTAGATATTATTGAACAGGCGCGTGAGAACAAGCAGTATCTTTGTGGTCGATGTCGGTATGTGCTTGATGGGGTGCCGATTGATCAGCAGCGTGCGATCGTGTGCCCGGAGTGTGGGTATGCGATGAGCTTTGTGGTCAGCGTTCGGCTTGTTGGTGATAACCCTGAGCACGATCAACGGGTGCGTCAATCGCTTGGGCGGACAGAGCGGATTATTATCCGATTGTCAGTGTTGTTCATTGTGCTTGTGTTTATTGCGGTGGTTTATATTGTGGTGTTCTGAATCTGACACGCAATTGTGCACTGGTGCTTTTAGCGATCTTTTTTGGGTTGATCCCTGAACATGCGGAGTGGTCGTGGACCTGGGCACATGCCGGTGGCGCAGCCTTCGTTGTTGCATGAACTTGAATCGTCGTCCCAGTCTGCATCGTTGGTGTTGTTGAGATCGCGGTGTTCTTCCATGGCGCTCAGGACTGTTCCTGCGAGGATGGCGAGGAAGCTCAGGATGGGGACGGTTGGGGAGAGGCGGATGCCGTAGTAGGGGAGGACAATGTAGAAGACGATTCCGAGGAGGGCGACCAAGATCATCGCGATGAACAATCGACGGGCGAGCTTGACGGTTTCGTTGTTCTTTGCGTCCTCGTCATGAATCCGCTCGCGGGCTTCATTGAGCAGGGACGCAGGATCAGTTTGTTGACCCGTTGGCATGTCAGGGCCGATCAAGAACTGGGGCTGGTTGTCATGGTCGTGGGAAGATGACATATCAGATGGTATGGATGCAAACATGGGACTGGTAGAACCAGTCCCATGGAAAGTTTATTCCGGTTGGGGGGCGGGTCTGGAGCTGATGCTGAAAACGACAGATACCGGTGGCACAGGGAGGGGGCCTGTGGTTGTTAGATGAAGACTACAGGCGGGACGCCTGTGCCACCGGTATGCAGGAAGGCACGGGGAGGGCGCCTGTGGTTGTTAGATGAAGACCACAGGCGGGACGCCTGTGCCACCGGTATGGAGGAAGGCACGGGGAGGGCGCCTGTGGTTGTTAGATGAAGACTACAGGGGGGTCGCCTGTGCCACCGGTATGCAGGAAGGCACGGGGAGGGCGCCTGTGCTACCGCAGATGAGAAGTGCTAGACGAGCAATGATGCGGGGGATTCGAGCAGTTCTTTGACTGTTTTGAGGTATGCAGCGGCCATTGCACCGTCGATGATGCGGTGATCCGATGAGATGGTCATGGACATTTCTGATCCGATAACCAGTTCTGGATCGCCGTTGGCGTCGTACTCGACGAATGGTTTGTCGATTGCTTTGCCCACGGCGAGGATCGCAGCGTTGGGTGGGTTGATGATCGCGGTGAAGTGTTCGACTCCGAACATCCCGAGATTCGAGATGGTGAAGGTTGAACCTGAAAGCTCTGCGGGGGAGAGTCCCTTTTCGCGTGCTTTGATCGCGAGGCGTTTGGTTTCTGCAGAGATCTGACGCAAACCGGTTTGGTCTGCGTTGTTGATTGATGCGACGACCAAGCCTCCGCCTTTTTCAGGTGGGAGGGAGATGGCGACCCCGATGTTGACATGGCCGTGGAGTTGGATTGCGGGACCTTGATCGACCCATGATGAGTTGATGAATGGGTGTTGGTGCATGGCGATTGCACATGCACGGACGATGAAGTCATTGACGGAGAGCTTGACACCTTGGGGGGCGAGCTGTTCGTTGAGTTCAGTGCGGAGTGCGTTGAGTGAATCCATCCGGGCGCTGAGGGTGACCTGGTAGTGCGGGATGGTGGTCTTGGACTCGACCAGGCGTTTGGCGATGACGGAACGCATGGTGTTGAGCGCGACGGTTTTGGATTCGAGGGATGCGCCAACTGCGGGGAGTGGTGCGGGCATCGGCGTTGGTGCTTGTGCAGGGGTTGGCGCTGATGCGGCGGGTTGGGTTGATTGGGCAGGTGCGGGTGTCGATGTTTCGGCGCCGCTTTCCATTGCGGACTCTACATCTTTCTTGGTGATCCTGCCTGAGGGACCGGTGCCGGTGAGGGATGCGAGATCGATGTTGTTCTCGTTTGCGATCTTGCGGGCGAGTGGGGAGACGAAGATGCGTTCGCCTGAACCTGAACTTGATCCTGTGCCTGATCCTGTGTTGGATGCGGGTGGTTCTGCCACTGCGGTTGCGGATGGTGAGGCGGTGTCTGATCCGCCGTTCTGTGCAGCAGCGGGTGTTGATGCGGAAGCGGAAGCGATGGCGTCTTCTGTTGATTCGCCGTCTTCTGCGAGGACGATGATTGTTTCCCCGACATTGATCGCTTTGCCTTCTTCGATTGAGATCGTCGCGACGATGCCGTCATCGAATGATTCGAGTTCCATGGTTGCTTTGTCGGTTTCGATGTCTGCGATGACATCTCCTGCGGAGACGGTGTCACCGGCATTGACATGCCATTTGACGACGGTGCCTTGTTCCATGGTGTCAGACAGGCGGGGCATGGTGATGTTGATGGCCATTGGTCGTTCTCCGTCAATCGTTCTTATGCAGCGCCGGCGAGGTACACCGGGTGCTTGAGTGCTTCATTATAATCATCGGGATTCTGAAATGGAAAATATCCTTCATCAATCGCGCGATGAGTTTGGTGAATTTTTGTTCTGGTTGTTTTCCAGTTTTTTACAAGTGATGTTCGTGTTCGTAATGATCGCGATATGCTCACCCAGATGGAGTATGCGATTGGGATCATTACTGGTCCTGCCAATGAGTATTCAAAATCACTGCGTAGAAAAAGGACACAGCGGGCTAACAACTGGCGGCCCTCTTTTGTCGGTTCATATTTTCCTTGAAGTTTATGAGTCCTGATATCGTCATAGTAAAACCATGTAAGTCTAGCTATTGCATCAATGGCACCGTCCGAAGAACTCATTGTGTCAATACGATCTTCAAACTCGATATTGGTAATCGTTCCTGATGCGAGTTGACGCACGGCCTCAGCCATCACGAATCGTGGTGGTCTTGGGTCGATTACGGCAGGTTGGAACCAACCAAACAGTTTCATCAGACCATTTTCCTTACAGCATCGACGATTCGTTCTGGGTTGGGGAGGTATTCGTATTCTAAGCCTTTGGCGTAAGGCGTTGGGACATCGGCGGTGTTGAGCCTTGCGGGTGCAGAGTCGAGCCAGTCGAAGCAGCGTTCGCAGATCTGGGCCATCACTTCTGATGCGATCGAGGCGAAGGGCCAGGATTGATCGACGACGAGGACCTTGTTGGTGACCTTGACACGTTCGATGATGGATTCGATATCCAATGGACGGATGGTTCGCATGTCGAGGACATCGACTTCGATGCCTTCTGCAGCGAGGGTCTCTGCTGCTTCAAGACAGAAGTTGACGGGGCGTCCGAAACTGACGAGGGTGATGGCGTCGCCTTCGCGTGCGAGTCTTGCTTGCCCGAAGGGGATGTAGTATTCTTCTTCGGGGACATGTGCTTTGTCGCCGAGCATGCGTTCGGACTCCATGAAGAAGACGGGGTCTGGATCGAGGATTGCGGTTTTGAGCAAGCCCTTGGCGTCGTATGGGTTCGATGGGATCGCCATCTTGAGACCTGGGACATTGGCGTAGAGCGCTTCGACGCACCAGCTATGGGTGGAGGCGAGCTGACCACCTGCGCCGTCGTTGCCGCGGAAGACGATCGGGCAACCGAACTGTCCACCGGACATGTAGAGCATTTTGGGTGCGTTGTTGAGGATTGGGTCCGCAGCAACGAAGGAGAATGACCAGGACATGAACTCAACGATTGGGCGGAGTCCGGTCATCGCAGCAGCGATGGCCATCCCGGCGAATCCGTTCTCGGAGATTGGGGTGTCGATGATTCGCTTTGGTCCGAACTCATCGAGCATGCCTTGGGAGATTTTGTATGCACCGTTGTACTGTGCGACTTCTTCGCCGCAGAGGAATACGCGTTTGTCTTTGCGCATTTCTTCGGACATTGCTTCGCGGAGTGCTTCGCGGTATTGGATGATGCGATCACCCTCGAATGGTGGGAGCTGGTCGTTTGGGAGGAACTCTGGGAGTTCTGGGTTATCGACTGCGGGGTGGATGTCTGATTCAATCATGGGCATAGTGGTCATGATGTGTTCTCGTTTGGTTCTGAGCGTTCTGGTCTGGTTTGAACAGGTCGCTTGGGATCACCGTTGGCGTTGTGCCTTGGGTGTGGGGAGTTCTGGATGTTTCACCTGATCGGAGGATGATCAAGATGACGACGCGAGTGGCGAGTGTGAATCCGAAGGCGAGTGCGAGGAAAATGATTGGGCCGAGGGAGTTCATGGTTGCCGGTGTTTACATCTGCAGTTTACATCAACTTACATCAACGGGTTCTTTGTGCCGTGGGTGTAGGTTGCGGTGGGGGAGAGGTTCTTTTGGGGGTTGGCGAAGACATCGGTGTAGAGTTCGCTTGATTCTGGGATCGGGGCGCTCTCTGCGTGTTCTACGGATGCACGGACGATGTCTGCGATTTCTTTTCGCATGGACTTCCAGCCTGCTTCGTCGATGTGACCCATGTTCATCAGGTCTGAGCAGAGCTTGGCGATGGAGTCTTGGTCTTTGTACTGATCGACTTCGTCTTTGGTGCGGTACTTCTGTGGGTCGGACATGGAGTGACCCTGGTAGCGGTAGGTTTTGAGGTCGATGAATGCAGGGCGCGAGGTTTCGCGGCATTCGTCCACAATGGGTTTGAACTCGTTGTAGATGTTCATGATGTCGAGCCCGTCGATCTTGGCAGCACGGATGCCGTACCCTTTGGCGCGGTCGATGAGGTTCTCGGAGTTTGCGGTGTGGCGGTTGATCGCGGTGCCCATTGAGTACCCGTTGTTCTCGAGGACATAGATGACTGGGAGGTCCCAGAGTGATGCGAGGTTTTGTGCTTCGTGGAAGGCACCTTGATCGAGTGCGCCGTCACCCATGTAGCAGAGGGTGACTTTCTTTTTGCCTGTGCCCATGACTTCGAGTTGGTATTTTTCGGAGAATGCGAATCCTGCACCCATTGGTGTTTGTGCGGAGACGATGCCGTGGCCGCCGAAGAGCCAGTTCGGGCGATCGAACATGTGCATCGATCCGCCTTTGCCCTTTGCGCATCCGGTGGTTTTTCCGAACATTTCTGCCATGCATGCTTCTGGGGTCATGCCTCTGGCGAGTGCGTGTCCGTGATCACGGTATGCGGTGATGACGGGGTCGTCTGCGTTGGTGCATCCGATTGTTCCTACGGCGACTGCTTCCTGTCCGGTGTAGATGTGACAGAACCCGCCGATCTTTGCCTGTTGGTAGGCTTGCATGGTGCGGTTTTCGAACTCACGGATGAGCTGCATGTCGTAGAGCCATTTGATCAGGACTTCCTTTGGAAGCTGGTCAGCGGTCTTTGCGGTTGGTGCGAGACCGTTGGCGGGCGAATCTGCTTTCGCGGTGTTCATCGTTGAGTGCTCACTTGAGGCGGCGGGTGCCTGGGGCATGGTGTCGTCCTTGATCATGAAGTTGCGTTCCCCCAACACATACGCAGGTGGTGGATTGACCAGTGCGTGGAGGGGATCGCGTATACCGATACCTACCGAACATCGTTGATCGGTGGGCATATCGCAGAGTATAGGGAGTCGGGGGAGATTGTGCCAATGGTTGAGGGGTGTTTTGGGGGTTCTTTGGGAGATGAATGGGGATTTGGTCGTCGATAGGGTGTCAATCGGGCGGGGGGGGTTGCCTATATTGACAGAATGATCGGGTTGAGATGACAGAAAAAAAGCACCAACCCGGGGGATGGAGCTTGTGGATTCAGATTCTATGAACTCTGCTTGTGTTCTCTCAGATTGTTCTGAGTTGACCCATTAGTCAACAATCGAGGCGCGGGTTGTTCCTGAGTGGGTCTGGGACTGGAGGAGGACCAATGCGGTTTGGACTTGGAGGTCTGTGCCGTTGGTGAGCAGGGAGTTTGGATCTGGTCGTTCTGCATCGACCATGATGTCTCCGTTTTCATCGAGTGGGAGGACATCGGCGCTTCTGCGGAGGATGAGTGCTTCTGCTTGTTGGCTTGGGAGCATGTCGACTTGCAGGTCGGGGTCGATTCCCCATTGGGTTGCGCCTGGGACTTTGTGGATCATGCGTGGTGCATCGATCTTGTAGTAGTTGGTGGTGACCTTCATCGCGGCGGATGCGCCTGGGAGGAGGTAGACATTTTGGACGGACCCTTTGCCAAAGCTTCGGTTGCCCAGGACGATTGCTTGGAGCTTGTCTTGGTGTGCAGCAGCTTGGATCGCGCCTGAGAGGATCTCGGATGCGGAGGCGCTTCCCTCATTGACCAGAACAACGACGGGGATGTCGGAGACTGAGACATGTGGGGAGACGGACTTTGCTTCGTCGCGGGTTTGGGTGATCCCTGAGGAGTCAACGGTTTTGACGATCATCCCGCTTGGGACGAAGCGTGATGCGAGACTGACTGCTTGATCGAGCAGACCACCTGGGTTGTAGCGCAGGTCGAGGATCAGTGCGTTGAGTCCCTCTGCTTTCATTTTGCTTACAGCACGATCGAACTCTTTGGTGGAGTCTTGGGTGAACCCGGTGAGGCGGATGTACCCGATGCCTTCGGTTTTGTCGATGAAGTAGTCCCAGTCTTGGTCGCCTGCGCCGGTCTTGGACCATCCTTTGACGGATGGGAGGTCGATCTTTTGGCGGACGATGGTGAACTCTTTTTCGATCAGGTTGCCGTCGGTGCCTTCGCGTTCGACTTCGATGACGACTTTGGTGTTTGCGGGTCCGGTGATGATTTCGACTGCTTGGTTGAGTCCGAGACCGACGGCGGAGGTGCCGTTGATCTTTTTGATGATGTCGTCTGATTGGACACCGGCGCGCTGTGCGGGGGTGCCTTCGAGTGGGGTGACGATTTTGACATTCTGGAACTCATCGAGCTGGATTTGGACACCGATGCCGATGAACTCGCCTTTGGTTGATCGACTGAATCGTGCGAGCTCGTCGGGCCAGATGATGGCGGTGTAGTCGTCGAGTGCGGACATGGCGCCATTCCCGAACTCGTGGAGGAGGGCGTTCTCCATGATCCCTGCGTTTTGTCCTGCGGTGAGGATCGAGTCGAGGGATCTGCGGAGATCGTACCCGGATGCGATGGAGTCTTTGCGCGCGATCTTGGCGTGCTGGGCGTGGATCACATCGAGGAACTGGTTGCGTTTGGTGGTGTTGTTGAGTCCGTCGAAGATCACAGCAAGGTCGGTGGTGGTTGCCATGGTTTCGATCGCGTCGATCCCCGAGAGGATCAGATCGTTCATGGAGACGCCGTCAGGGTTCTTGCGGGTCTTGCGTCCGACATGTTGGTCTGCAGCGCGTTGGATGGCGGTGCGGACGGTGATGGAGTTGATCCCTTGGAGTTTTTCGTGGAAGTCGTCGCCGTAGGCGTTGTAGGCGGGGAGTGGTTCGAGTTCTTCTGCGATTCGACGGTTGTTGCGGATCTCCCAGAGGCGCTCAGGTGCGTACATGCGGATCATCGCCAGACGACGCGAGAGTCTTGATACATTCTCTTTGAACTGTCCTGAGGTGTCGTGGATCGCGTTGAGGCGGTAGTAGAGCTCTTGGGCAACCATCCAGTCTCCGGATGCTTCTGCGGTCTGGGCAGCGCTGACGGACATCTTGATCGCGTTGACGATGGTTGGGTCACTGAAGAACTTGTCGTCGTTGTCGTAGAGCATCTGAAGCTCAACACCCGCAGCGAGCGCTTTGGAGAGTTCGATCCCGGACTTGGAATCGTTGTACTTTTCGAGGTGCTCGAGCAGGCGATCGTTTGCATCGGTGATCTGCTCTTGGCGGGTGGTTTCGCGCTTGGTGATGTTGGAGCTGAGCAGGTCGAGCGATGCGTAGAGATCAGGGTCGACGGTGGTTTGGTCCCAGTTGGATGGAGCGAGCAGGTTGGAGAGGGTTGCGGAGTCTCCACGGATCGCAGCGTCCCAGATGGAGCTTGGGGAGGCGTTGAGGGATTGGGTTGATTGTACTTGTGTCGCGGGTTCGTTGATGTTGGAGGTGGTGGTCGCGAGTGTTGTTCCGGAGAAGGCGGTGAGGAGTCCGATGATCCCGATGGCACCGAGTGTGGTTGCTTTGTTGAGTCGGGTGGATGGTTTGCTGGTGCGATTGTTGGTCATGTTGATCATGCTGGTCGGTCTCCAATCGTGCGATGGGCTGAGCGTTGTGTATCTTAATCAAGAAGCGCGGGTGCTCATCGCGGTGTATATATGTCTGGTTTTCTCTGACATGCAGAGAGAACGGTACAGATGTTGCGCTGCACTGTACTTCGGCTGATCCAGATCGGGTTGGTGAACAACTCAAAGTTTGAGCGTCACCATCGACGGTATCGGGCGTTGTATGTCCCACAGGCGGCATAACACCTGTTGTACGAACGACCCGATAAAAAGTTTCCAGTTCTGGGGGTTGGATCGGATATTGATGGGAAGGGATGAGTTTACTGGTTGGATCATGGCTGCTTGGAACGGATCAAACGCATTGCCAGTACACCAGATACGATCACGCAGGCACCCACAAGGAGAATCACCCATATGCGGAACGCGTCGGGATCTCCGTCGGCGAACCAGAGTCCGAGGAGCCCGCAGATTGGGCCCAGGGTGTATCCGAGTCCGATGACTGCTTCGTGTTTGCCGCTCGCGTCGACTTGGGAGTTGCCCACTGCCAGTGCGTAGTAGAGTGCGCCGCAATAGGTGATCGCCATCCCGATGCCCATGACGAGGAGTCCGATGGTGAGGACGATGAGTCCGATGTTGGGAAGTTGGTCTTTCAATCCATCTTGAATGATTGGCGAGCACATGCAGGCGCTGAATCCGACGAGCAGGAGTCCCATGCCGGTCCAGGGTGTCCACCATTTGCCGTGCCAGCCGTGCCAGCGCTCGAAGAGGAAGAAGAGGATGACCCGCGCGGTGAGCCACGCGCTGGCGAGGGGGGTTTTCCAGATGATATCGACCCCGAGCTTGTCCTCGACGATGGGGAGGAGCGGGGAGAGGGCGGAGATGACGATGTAGGACGCGATGAGCATCATGCGGAAGAGGGTCAACAAGGGGACATAGATGTCGGGGCAAGGCGCGTGGTGTTCGGGGAGGTGCTTGGGAGGGTTGGACGGGAACCAGCAGAGGATGATGCACATGGAGAGCTGGAGCGCTCCCAGGATGGAGATGATGAGGAACGGGTTGTGTTCGAGCAAGGGCGCCATCATCCAGAACGCAGCGACGAGTGCGATGGACCAGGTGATGTTGAATCTGCCGATCGCGGATCGGAGTGATTTGCCTGTGCGTCCCCCGGAGAGATACGACTCAACGATCGGCCAGAACAATCCCGTCGCGGGGGAGAAGATGATGATGAATCCCCAGAGCGCGTGCTCGGTGTAGTCTGGCGCGAAGATGGTCGCGAGGATGGGGAGCTGGCACGCGATGGCGATGACGACGAGTACCGATGCGAGGATGGAACGGGCGCTGATGCCTGACTTTTTACGAGCGAGCTTGGTGAGCGCGAGCTTGGCGACGAGTTTGCCTGCGAGCAATGCGCCGATGATGTAGGATGCGCCCAGGATGAGTGCGAGCAGCAGGTTCATCTTTCGCCCATACCCCAGACCTTCGGTTGCGATGAACGAGAACCCGTTGGTGACAGCACCCGTCCCCAATGACCCGAGGAATGTGAGCGCAAGGACCGCGATGATGGGCGCAGGTGCCAATGGATTGGATACAAGTGCAGAGTGATTGGTGTTGGTCGTTGCCATTTGGTGTGTGCGATCGTAGACTGATTGTCTGGACGATGACTGATCGTTCTTTGAGCGATCTTTGATCATTGCGTGCTTCGAGGGATGGATGTGATGACGAGTTTGTGGTTCCGTAGCTCAACTGGATAGAGCGTTGGCCTCCGAAGCCAGAGGTTCTGAGTTCGAATCTCAGCGGAATCGCTTGAAACCCCCGGTGTCTCTGATGAGATGACAGCGGGGGTTTTTTGGTGGGGTGATGGGATTGAACAACCACCCAAACCCGGTCGGTGGGTTTGGGTGGTTGTTGGATGGTTGATGTGGGGGCAATGGAAATTGATAAGAAGCGCAATGAATGTATATATGTGATCGGACTATTTGTGATAGAATCGCATTCAGAGAAGATTTGTATGGTCATTGGTATATATAGAGGGATTGCATCATGTTTGAACGGCTTTCAGTACTCGCAGAACGATTGGATAAAGTCCGCAATCAACCACTTGCGGAAGAAGCAACGAAAACCGCATTGATTCTTCCCTTTATCCGAGAGCTTGGTTATGACATATTCGATCCAACGGAAGTCATCCCAGAGTTCACCGCTGATGTAGGTATTAAAAAAGGCGAGAAGGTTGATTATGCAATCTGCTCGGATGGTTTGCCAATCATATTGTTTGAATGCAAGCCAATCGGTGCGAAACTCGATTCATACAGTTCACAACTGTATCGGTATTTCAGCACGACGAAAGCAAGGATCGCGATTCTCACCGACGGGATTGTGTATCGTTTTTATTCGGATCTCATCAATACGAATGTGCTTGACGCCAAGCCGTTCTTTGTGTTAAACCTCGACCGATTGACGAACGAGCATTCCGATCGGGTTCGTGTGTTCACCAAGGAACACTTCGATCTCAGTTCTGTCATCGCAGATGCGGAAACGCTCTATATGAAATCATTGATCCGTGAGCATTTCGTACGCGAGCTTGCCAACCCATCAGATGATCTTGTAAAGCTTTTCGTCGATCCAATCCACGCGGGTTCAATGCGACAAGGCGTGATCGAAAAGTATCGACCGATCGTCAAGAGTGCTATTTCAGACCATATCGGTGTTGCAGTAGAAGCAAGACTCCGCTCGGCGCTCAACAGTTCAAAGGAAGCCGAGAGAGAACCCGTTGAAACGCAACCAGTCGAACCACAATGCGAAGAACTCGGGGTAGTGACCACCGAAGATGAACTCAATGGCTTTTACATAGTCAAAGCAATACTTCGTGATATGGTTGATCCGAATCGGATGGTCGCACGCGATGTTCAATCATACTTTGGTGTGCTGCTCGATGATAATAATCGCAAACCGATTTGTCGTCTTCACTTCAACCGCAAGCAATGGTATCTGAGTGTGTTTGATATGGACGGGAAAGCAGATCGCATTCCAATCAACTCGGTTGATGATTTGTTCTTGCACGCCGACCGCCTGCGAGCATCATTGCAGAAGGTGCTGGATTAAGAACCCCCCGTAATCGCTAAAAAACCAACCACCCAAACCCCATGTCCGGGTTTGGGTGGTAGTGCTGATTGGTTGATCTTTGGACATACACTCAACGCATGAACACACCAGGGTCAATCACAAGCCGGTCCAACTTGAAGAGACGCTTGTCGTCGGTGATCCGTCGGCCGAGCGTTTGGATGCCTTTGCTTTTGCTTGTGATCGGGATCGCATCCATCATCCCCGCAGCATGGGACGCGTACCGGGCGCACACGATCGGGTGGGTCGGCGCGATCGACAACACGCAGGATCGGCTCGATGAGATCGAACAGCACGATGGGTTGTGGTCACGCAAGTATCCGTTTTCGTTCTCGTTGAGTCTTGATGGTGATGGCGAGCTGATGCGTCAGGTCGATGATTCGGATTTCTATCATGTCGGGATTGATTACCGTGTGTTTGTTGCTCGCCCGTACCATGTTGAAGGGCAGCGTGTGGTGCCGATGCTTGAAACGATGAGCATCGGGTATGTCAAACACTTGACCGAGCGGGTCTCGTACTCATCGCTTGAAGTCGAGGACCTTGATGTGCCTTACGATGACGGGTTGATGCGCTGGATCGTGCAGGTGATGAAGAAGCAGCTTCGCCTGTCCCTGGCACAGAGTGCGTTGGGTCGATCCACGCGCGGGTTGGCACGGGGACGAACGACGCTCGGGTTGACAGTGCAGCACGAAGGCGTGATGGAACCCCGACCGATCCATGATGAGGATGGCGACCCGATCACCAACGACGCAGGTGAGTTGGAGCGTACGCCTGTGCATGCGTATTCGTTTTATCGTGTGACGGATGGGACGCTTGGGTCGCCGATGAGTTGGGAACGGTTCTGGGTGCAGGCGTGGGGTGTGTTGCGTTGGACGCTTGTTGTGCCGATGGGCGTGTATGTGTTTTTGTTTCTGATGTATGTCGGGTCGTATTTCCATCGCCGAAAGCGTAGGCGGTTGAAGCAGGGACTCTGCATCAAGTGCGCGTATCCGATGCAACCGGTTCGTGATGGCGAAGGGTTGATCTGCACCGAGTGTGGGTACACCGATGATGGAATGAATACGGCAACGATGCTGTAACGAGGATGTAAAGATGCTGTAACGAGGATGTAACAACCATCCAAAACCTATCTCCGGGTTTGGGTGGTTGGGTTGCAAGTCCGATGAGCTGTGATACACTCACCACATGAATCATCAGCGATCCAACTCGAAGCGGACAGCACGCAGGCTGATGCGGAAGTTGATGCGGAAGTTGATGCGGAGTCCGACCGCATGGTTGGGCGCGATCCTGCTTGCATCGATCCTCCCCGCAGCATGGGACGCATACCGGGCGCACACGATCGGGTGGGTCGGCGCGATCGACAACACACAAGATCGGCTCGATCCGAATACGCGTTCCGATGGGTTGATTCCTTATAGACATCCGTTGCGGCTATCGTTGAGCGCGGATAACGAGGGCGCGCTTCTAATCCAGGTGGATTCATCAGGTTATTATGTGGTGGGGATTGATCGACGGGATTTTGTAGCGCTTTCGTATCGCGCCAACGGGATGATCGTGGAACCCAAGCTCGAAACGATGAGCATCGCAGAAGTCAGGCATTTCACCGAGCCGGTTCAGCACACTGTGCCGCAGGTTGAGCCGCTCGAACCGCCTTACCCCGAGTGGTTGATGCGGAACATCGAGCAGAATTTGCCTATAAAATTCGTTATTGCTTGGCCTTACGGGATGGCACCATCGTCTCAGTTCTTGCCGACAGTGTGGCACGAAGGCGTGATGGAACCCCGCGCGATCCATGATGAAGACAGCAAACCGATCACCAACGACGCAGGGGAACTTGAGCGTACGCCTGAGCATGTGTTTGCGTTTTATCGTCTGACGGATGGGTCGCTTGGGTCGCCGATAAGTTGGGATCGGTTCTGGGTGCAGGCGTGGGGTGTGTTGAAGCGGACGATGCCCATCCCGATTGTGTTGTGTGTGCTTTGGTATGTGGGGTATTTGAGCCTGTATTTCAAGCGTCGAACGCGAAGGCGATTGAAGCTCGGACTCTGCATCAAGTGCGCGTATCCGATGCAGGAAGATCGTGGTGGCGAAGGGTTGATTTGTACGGAGTGTGGGCATCGGGGGTGAGCCGACGCAGGCGGGGGAGCGAATGAGGTATGAATTGAAAAAGGAAGAGATCAATCTCTGGTCTAGGGAATGATCTCTTCCTTGGTGAATCGGAATCGGATATCCGATTGACATGAAAGTATGAGTTATGCGGTGACCCATTGTGTTTCGGGTCCACCAATGTCGAGGACTCTCAATGTAGTCGCTTCGATTTCGAATTCCTTGTAATTTATGGTAAACATACGGGTTCTTGGGTCCCAACCAAAGTTGGTGACGATGCTGTTGTTTGTGATTTTAGGTTGTGGACCGGGAACTAGGTTATAGTGCTGATTTGTCGGCGAGATCGCAATCTTATCATCTTTACCAGTTATCAAGAAGAGATCGCAAGAATCAAACAGTGTTGAGTTGCTCACATTATTTATATCCGGAACCTTTGTTCTACGTTGGCCTTGAATGAGGACAAATTCAGTGTCTTTAGGCAGGGTGTTATTGATATGTTTCAAGCTCGCTTTGGTCGCTGTGGTCTCGAAATATGTCGGATGTTTACCGAGTCTGCCTGAGCCGCTGGTTTCTTCGATTGAGAGGCTCGATTTGAACACAAGGTTTCCGTTGTCAGGATCGCGTGTGATTGCACCGGTTCCTTTGAATCTGACTGTGCCCGAATCGAGTAGGTCGTTGTCACTGTTTGCTGACAAATACCCGGGTAATTTGAGTTCATTGGTTGTGACTTTGAATGTTGTTACCTCCTTTTTGACTTTGATCGCAGGGGGGATGTGATAGACAACCGAGTAGTCTTGATGGTTTGCACCTGGGGTCTTGAGATCGAGACGGATGCGGAACCATCTGTCGTTGTCAGGAATAAGGATGCTGAGCGTTTTGCTGTTCCCATCGAATACGAATGGGTTCGCATCGTCTGCGAGATACCCGAATGGTTCTCTATTGGTTGGGTCTTCATTATCAATGCCGTGCTCAACGAATACGCCGGTGACTTCGAGCGCGTTGGTGTATTCGTTGTTGATATGGCTGATCTTCAGATCAACCCGTGTTGTTTCAGCATTGGTTTCAACGACAACTGATTCAAATGAGATGCCTCCGCTTGTTTTGAGATTGCAGTTGCTCCACGCATCGATCATGGCTTTTTGGATGGATTCGGGGAGTGATCGTTCAAAGTGCTGTTCGTACTCGTCTTTGCTGAGTGTGAATTTGCTGCCTGCGCGTTTCTCGTTGTGCCATCTGTCGAGGATGAGTTCTGTTTCTTTGTGATCAACGCCGAGCGTGAAGCTGAAGCCATTGAAACCGAAGCCTCCATCAACATCGATCGATGCAGGGCGGTACTCTTTTTGACCGGATTTAATTTCTTCGTGCCATTGAATCAGTTGTTCAAAGAAACTGCTGCTTTTCACGCGGAAATGTTCGTTGAGTTTCATACGGAAGATGTCTTTGCATGCCATGATTCGGACTCCTGTACGAGTGAATGGAAATAGTGATGTCTCTGCCAATAGGTATACCACTCAGATTGTCGAAGTCTGACCTGCTTACATATGAAATCTGAAAAAGCCCCGTTTTAAGGGGTAAAATAGTTTTATAATATTGTTTGCGTTTTATGTGGATACTGTGTGTATGAATGATGTTCGTCTGCAGCAGAAACACCCGCCTAAATAGGGTGGTGTCGTGGTTTTTTGATCGAATTAAAGAGATGCGAAGTACATAACATGTCAATATTGACAAGGGATCATTCCCGATCACAGAGAATGATCCCTTGTCTTGATCTTCATCGACCAAAGTCACCCAGGGACTCGGGGACATGCTCGTCTTGGTGATCCGTTTCGATCTCTTGAACGATCTCAGGTTCGATCCCCGTTTCGATCTCAGGTTCGATCGAGTCGCGCATCAGTTCGGTGTCGGGTTCGCCTTGTTTGGACCAGTACCAGATGGTGCCTTGTTTGTATGACATCGCGTTGAGTTGTTTCTTCGCTCGTTTGAGCGCGTTCTCGCTGATCCCCTGTGCTTCCCCGCGTTCGAGCACTTCCCTTGCAGGCTGCGTACCCGCATCGAGGATCCGCTCAAGGAACACCGTTGCGCGATCGCCTTGCGTTTCTCGGCAATCAAAGCTCGCGCCGTCCTCGTCGAGCGCGTCGGGATCCATCGTGAGTTCTTCGTCGAGCCACACGAGCGAGCCTTCGTCGATCACATACACACGTGCAGGCGCGATCGGTCCAAGGTTGTTCTTCACCATCGACACCACCCGCTTGCGATCGGCAAACTCGTCGTTCTCATTCTTAGGATGCTTGGTCACCAGATGCACCGTCCGAGCTGCAGCGGTAAACGCGAGCGAACCCATCGCACGATACACCGCACGCTTGCCCGACGAATCCTTGTTGAGATGCGTCACGCACACCACCGCAGCGCCCGTCACCTGCGCCAAACGCGCGAGCTGAGCAAGCACCGAACGCACCTCGGCGTTGTTGTGCGAATCCGCTCGACCCATGTACGCGCTGATCGGATCAATCACCACCAGCGTCACATCCCCGAGCGCTTCGATCGCGTCGATGAGCAGGTCGGTGTCTTTGTCGAGTGCAGGCAGGTCGATCGAGTTGCCCGATTGATTTGGAGCATGTGATTCGTTTGTATCTGATTCATGTTGTGTGCTCGCGTTGCGCATGCCTTCGATGAAATGGACCCGGTTCATCCGCGCGTGCATCGCCGTCAGTCTGGGGACGAGCGTGTCCCCCGCGTCGTCCTCGGCGCTCATGATCACCGCTCGACCCGAGAGCAGTTCCTCGGTGCGTCCGACTTCGCCTCGCGATACGCGTGCTGCGAGTTCGAGGGTCATGAACGATTTGCCCAACCCCGGATCCCCCGCAATGAGGGTGAGCTTGCCCATCGCGATCCGCCCCTCTTCGAGCCAACGGACCTTGGTGGGTTTGTAATGGGTCATGGGGTTGATGACCGCGACGGTTCGTGATCCGCCTCTTGATCCTGTTGGTGATTGCCTGCTTTGTTTGTGACTCATGTTTGTGCCCTGTCTCTCTGTATCTTCATTCGCCTTCGTTGGCGCGATCGCACACGCCTCTACCATTGGCGCATCGGACCATCTCTGTGCGCACAAACCCCGCGTTGCGCCGGGGCAAATCGCCCGTCGCCTATAGAGGTATAAAAAAAGATTTGAGAACTGAAATTCAAACGGACTTCCCGGTCCGATCTGTGCGCACACCATGCGTTCTTCTGTGCGTGCAAAGCGAGCGCGTATTTGCTATCATAGAACTATGAAAAATATTATATTGAGCATCGTATTGATTCTGATCTTGCTGATCGTGGGTGGGGGGCTTTGGATCTATTCCGCCTTCATCCGCACCGTCCCCTTAACCCCAACCGAGCAAACCACCCTCACCCCAGACTGGGCCGTGATGACCCAAGGCAACTGGTCCCCCTGGCACACCTATTCCGATCCCGCGAGTTCAACACCCGTCACCGAATGGAACCCCGCAGCGAGTTTCAACGACTATCTTCAAACCATCCCCGTCGAGGACAAAGCTTGGCCCATCCTCCTGCAGATGCATTACAGCGATTCGGATCTGGCAACCCACAAAGAGATCGGACTCTTCCCCGAAGACACCGACAACTGGACCCTGCTCGTCGAGATCTGCCATCAGGATGAATCCACGATCCTGATCGAACAACTCAAAGACGCGATGCGCAAACCACACCTTGGCGCCAAGCTCTACGACTCCTACATCCCCAACGAGAACGCAATCGACATCCAGAGCGCAAGCCCTCACCCCAACGCGACCCGCGACCCATTGGAGTTCGCCGTCATGGAAACCAAAGGCCTCGCCGATGTCCAGTTCATCACCAACACCAAACACAACATCGACCTGATGACCGCTGCACTCCCTGCGCTGGGCAAACACCGACAGCTCGCCAACATCACCCGCACCTACAGCATCTACCAGCTCGAACTGGGAAACCCCCAGAGCATCAACGCCTTCGTCGAACTGATGATCCTCCAGCTCAACGCCTCCCAACTCGCCAACGAGTTCCCCGCGCTCATCTCCCAGCTCGTCGCCCTCTCCATCGAGTCCCACGCGATCCAAACCATCCAATGGGCGCTCGATCGACACTGCGACAAGTTCACCGACGCGCAGCTCATCGCTCTGGACCACGCGCTCAAACCCTCCCAGTCCCGCACCCTGCTCTGGCAAGGCGACGCCCTGGTCTTCCACGACACCATCCGCCGAATGGTCAACGAGCAAGGCAAGCTCAAACCCACCGGACTCACCAACTACCAGAACAACACCCCCGACCAGACCAGCGCCGCCTTCGATACCCCGTCATCCCTCCCCGACCTTGACCTGCACGCATCCGCCCAGCGCACCCTCTACGCGTACAACACGGTGCTCGCCCAAGCAACGATCGACTCCCAACCAGTCTCCCAGCCGATCTCCAACCCCGCTTCTGATTCAGACCTGTCCGCATCGACCCCAGGTCCAAGCTCCGTTGCAAGCTCGGTCGCGCAGGTCGCGTCCCAAGAGCGTGAAAAACTCAGTCTCATGTCCCAGCTCATCATCGACACCCTGAGCCCCGCCTTCGAGAACGCCGTGACCAAGTTCCACGAGCTTCAACAATCATGCGCCGACACCCGTCTGCACATCGCAGCCCACCGCCACGCCTTGCGTCACGAGTTACCCATCGAATGCGACGACATCCCAACCCACACCATCGACACCGACCTGCTGCCAACTGATTGAATCACAAAGCCAATCCATCCCATATGAAACGAATCATCCTCACCATCCTCGCGATCGTGTCCCTGCTGATCCTCATCGGATCAATCTGGGGCTACTTCGCGTTCCTCTCCACCAAGCCTTTAACCAAAGAA